>Ga0268266_10000026_pt1 | contig 434485 bp, 355 predicted proteins | sample KBSS13metaG_FD_190356 | JGI IMG/M metagenome (GOLD analysis project Ga0268266, IMG submission 190356) | Switchgrass rhizosphere microbial communities from Kellogg Biological Station, Michigan, USA - KBS S1-3 metaG (SPAdes) (version 2) | ecosystem: Host-associated > Plants > Roots >... | reverse complement strand
CAAACAACTGTCTTTCCCAAGTCTACTCAGGGTGGTCAATTTGCAGCGCTACGCTATGGTCAATTTGGAGCGCCACGCCTGGTCAATTTCAAACGCTACAGCATGGTCAGTTTGAGCGTTTTTTCCACACAGGACTATGACGGCGACGTTAAAAAGGGTGTTTTCACGGTGGACAGGTAGCTGGACGGATTGTAATTTAGGTAGTGGTGGATAATAAGCCCCATCTACGTTCAATTATGCAAATTTCAAATTTAACCAACCTTCTTCTAACCAGTTCGGCCTGGTTTCTTGGGGGAATACTGGTCTATATTATTTTGGCACTACAGAAAGTCTTCATTCTCCGTTATTTGCAACCCCTGGTGATTACCGGGAACATTTCGGCGAAGAAGCCCCTTCGCTATGGGCGGCCGATATTCTACAGGACCCTGTTGAATCGGTCTCTATATCTGTCGGCATTCATCTACCTATTCCGGCACCGGAAAAAAGACTGGCCCGAAATAGAAAATGAGCCGATAAAAAGACGATTGGAGATCCTGCGCGGGGTGTCGGATTTCCTGACGCCTTATCTGATCGTATCCCTTCTATTCGCTGTGTTGCGTATATGGATAGAGTCGAAATTGTTTTATCATGCGCTTTCTGTTACACTGGGTCAAATTCAGGAAAATCTTCATTTTATCGGTCGGCTGCGCTTCGTGAACTTTCTACTCGATCATAAAACTATTCTGTTTATAGTCTACGGTCTCCTTGCGGTCTTTATTTTTACCGAAGCAACGAAGGAGAAGAAGTCGAAGAGCGCAAAGAAGATCCTCAGCCAGGTCTTTGTATACTTTTCGTTGTTGCTGAATGTATCGTTCTTTTCTATGGGAATTGCCGATACCCTGGCAGGTAAACAAAAGGAATTGACCGCCCTGGGGATCGAGATCATAAAAAGTCATAACAAAATATTTGTTATGGCCTGTGTCGACGTGGCAGAAAAAGAAGTCGAGGACTATCTGAAGCAGCAGGAGGCTATTGTACAGGATTCCAGGGACTATCTGAAAAAGGAGGAGGAAAAGAGCGAGCTGGATTCGTCCGTCCGACTTAAGTTTACGCAGGACCTGGAAGTCCGGATCGGGGAAATTTCGGCTAAATATAGCGATTGGGTCTATCCTAACAATGAATTCCCGGGCCCCGATGAGGCGTATCTCTATGACAAGAACCTGAGATATGATCCGACGGACGAGAATAAGGATATTCAACTTGTGGTTTCCGAAGAAAGTCGGCCCAGTTCGGCAGACAACGAGGTACGGAATGTACCGAAGGAGGCTCCTGCACAAGCCATCGTGCGGGTATATGAAAAGATAGACGCCGGCGCGAAGAAGGAAGACCATATATCGCCTTACATTTTGCGGGAGAAGGACTGGAATCTCGAGGGAGCAAGGGTGATGCAGAAGAACCTTGTGACGTTTGAAACCTCCGAAGCTGCCATAAAGTCTGTTGCTTCGGGAAAGACGAAAAAAGTGCTGGAGTTGTTATTTTCTTATGCGCTCGATGCCACGTTGGATAAGTTCTATGACTTGTTGCACATCGACCCCCAGCCGCTATTCAAAAAAGTCGCCAGTCTTGTTATGGAAACGAATTTAAAGGAGTGTGTCGTGGGTAAAGCCGTCAAGCTGCTGGATCGCTTGAAAAAGGGTGTCAGCAGCGTCTTTTCTGTTCGACCAGAATGTGGCGGGGCGAGTGAGGACATAAAGGAGAAGGAAGAGCTCCGGCGGGAAAATGAACGGTTTGTCAGGGATAAGGTGCAATGGGCAAATGAAACCGTGGCCGAGAATGCTAAGATCAGGAGGCAGAAGGAAAAAGAAAATCGTATCCGGGAACTTGAGGAAATCCAATTCGGCGAAGGGAATGTCAACTTGCGAAATGAGATTTCCGAGGCGATCATACAAAAGCAATATGGGCCTCCTTCTAATTCAGGGCTCAAGCTGCTTGAATACGGAGGGACAACGGGTAACAAGGATATTAACGATTATATCAGAAAAATCGAGTTGCAGAATATTGGGCGTGGGCGCTCAACAAAGGATGCATTGCAGGATGAGTTCGACAATGCCTGCCGGTCGCAAAAGGTGGATGTGGAACAAAGTCTGATCCGGTATCTTACCTCTGATAACGGCGAAAGTCCCAAGGCCACCCGCGCTACGCTGGAAGGTAATCTGGCGTTAGTACAAAGCAAATCTAATATATCGGACGTCGTTTTAGCAGTTGGGAAAGGTGTTTTTGTAGGCGGATGGGAGCGCTTATTTCCGGGAATCTGTCCCCGTTGCGGGTTGCCCTACACGTTTCCGGTTTGCCTGGCGGGGGTTGGTTTATAAGCCTGCGAGCAGTTCCGGTAAGCGGCCGGTACACGAAATAGGTAAAAACACCCACGTCGTTTCCTTAACAACATAAATAAAAAACTCTTTTCTAATTCATTTGGCTATTTTGTCTTATATGCCGGTCCTGACTAGGTACTTAATCCGAACAATTGTTTGTTACTGTTGAAAAACCAAAAACGTAATACCGCCGTAATCTCCGGTCTTGATAGTTTGTTCCAAACCCATTAAATCAGTTCTGGAATTAGGTAAAATTGTACCAACCCATTTTGAAAGACTTGTAACTCTTTCCACGAAACCCTCTTTTGGCAAATCATTTTCATAGATTTGATAAATTTCCTCCAAATAGGTTGTATTTACTTTTATAGCCGGCTTACCTTTTAAACCTGTAAGCAGAGACAAAGAAGGAGTGTAAGAAGCGTACTTGCAGCTAAGATCTGCTTTCCACTTGATGAACATACAGGGGAGTATATTCAATGAAATATATCGTATGGCGGTACCTTCAATTGAGGTATTAAACTTTTCCTTAAGTGCCAATACTGCCTCAAACCCAGGTTCAAGTTTGGTGCACATTTTAAGAAATCTACCTTTTGGAAGTAAGAGATTGGAAGCAAAGTGATTAGCTTCCATTTCAATTGGGTTTTTCGAAAATAGATTATAGTCAGCCGTATGAGCCAAAGAAATTCCCTGTTTAAGTTTGTTTCTGTGATCATCGTTAAAAAAATGACCATACTCATGGGCAATAGTAAATCTCTTGCGACCTGGCACTTTTGGGTCAAGTTGCTCCCGATTTAAATATATATAAAATTTACCAGCTTTATGAACGAGCTCGCCCAAAAAATAATTCCCATAGTCTCCTTCTATAATTGTTATTTTTTTCTTTTTGGCAATTTTCTCCAAATTTACCTGCCCTCGAATTATATTTTCCTCAGCAATTAATTCTGCAAGTTCAGCTAGTTCGGCAAGGGTTTGACTCATTTCTTTTTAGGGTTGTTTTTGGGGGGCTTACGAATTGCTTTCTTTCTATCCTCTTCCATCCGCAGAAGTATTTCATCAGGCAATTTGGGTGCGCCGTCCCTAGCCGCCATAGAAAAATGTTCATTTTCCACAGCAGTGGTTCTCGCTTTTGCCGTCTTTTTTGATTTTGTCTTTTCTAAAAAATGAGGAATCTTTAAATCTTCAGGCAAAGGAACATTGGTTGTGCCAAATTTTTTCTCAAATTCTTCTACTTCAGCTACTGTTTGCGGGAATAAAAACCCGCCAGTGCGTAGTGCATCTTGAATCAATTGTTCCTTTTGGCTTTCGGTATGAGTTGCAATTTGCTTTTTCATAATGAGTTATTTGAATGAAATTTATTCAAAGCAGATTATCTTAATTTTATCCAATGCTCTTTTCTTGCATTGTTTTATTGCTTCAGCAGTAGTTTTATAATACTCGCAAAGGTATTGAAGAGCACTATCACTAATATGTTTATGCCTATTAGTGTTGATACAACCCTCCCGGGCATATGTAATGATAACATCTTTCTCTTTTTCAGAAAGTTGATTCATGGCAGTTTGTAATTTCTGACTGAACATGTTAGGTATGGCGGCTATTGGTTCTCCGTATATATTTTCAAACTGATCATAATCCGGTTCGGGTAAATTAAGGGAATCATATTCAATCTTGTTATCTATGATCTTACCCATAGACTTTTTTGTTTCGTTGTTGGCAATTGTACCAAGCCAAGCCCGAATTATTTTCCCATGATCAATGGCCAAACTTTTAATCGGGAATTTGAATTTTCCAATTTTTCTAAATGCAGTAATAAACGTATTCTGCAATACGTCTCGAGCAAGGAATTCGGTATCTCCGAAATTTCTGAACTTATAAAGGCATATTTTATAAATATATTCGGCGAAACGATGATAGAATTCGAATTCAAGAAGGGTTAGCTCCTTGCCTTCCAGGTTGTCTTGAATTCCTTCTATTAGTTCCTTTTCTGTCATTTCTCTAAGAGAGCTTGGCGGATGCAAAGTTGTTTCCATGCGATACCATTTAAATATAAATACTCTAAGAGTGACAAGAAATTAAGAAAAATATATCACAAATTATAAAACATTGCATTTCAATTAGTTGAGGCCAATAAAAGGTAACTGTCACTCTTAAGGGGTTTATTTGTAACTAAATTATTTCAATCATGGAAGATCAACCAAAAATGGAAATTGACCTGGAACAGTATGCAAAGGAAGGCAAGCCAGTTCCTAAAGGGCATCATTATATAATAATGGTAGACCGTAACAAGTTCAAAGTAACAGAAGAATGTATGACCGGCAGGCAAATTTTAACCTTGGCTGGCAAAATACCGCCTGAAAGATTCCAACTGAATCAACGCTTTAAAGGTGGAAAAGTGGTAAAAGTGGGATATGATCAATCGGTTTGTTTTACAGAACCAGGTATTGAAAAATTTATGACGGTACCCTTAGATCAAACTGAAGGAGGCAAGTAATATGAGAAGGCAATTCCAATTACCCGAAGAAGATATTATTTTCCTTAATAGCCTGGAGTTACCCTGGGAGACAATAGTTGATCAGGGAATGGAATGGGTCATTATTCAAAATTATCCAGTTTGTCTTGGATATATCATTGATAATGTTACTCTGGCCGTAAAATTAGAAACAGGTTATCCCCGGACGCCCTTAGACATGGCATATTTCTTTCCCGCTTTACAGCGCAAAGATGGGAAAGGCATTAACGCGATATCCGTCCAGCCAATAGATGGCAAACTTTTCCAGCGGTGGTCTCGACACAGAACTCCGCAAAACCCTTGGAGAGAAGGGGTTGATGATCTCTCTACTCACTTGTCACTTGTAAGTTTTTGGTTTGAGGAAGAATTTAAAAAACAACCTAATGGAATTACAACTTAGAATATCAGGGCTTCATCATGAGACCTTAAAACACCATCTTTTTCCTGTTGATGGAAAGGAGGCGGTAGCTGTAGCGTTATGCGGAAGATATACAGGAACAGATACAATCATTTTAACAATTCACGATCTTACTCTGATACCACATAATGAATGTTATATAAGATCGGACGATTTGTTACAATGGCCAACGCAAAGAATCCATTCCTATTTTGACAGCATAGGAAGAAATGATCTTGCTTTACTGAAAATACATAGTCACCCTGGTGGTTATGAAGAATTCTCTGAGACTGATGATCAATCTGATCGAGAATTTTTTGATTCTGCTTTTGGGTGGGCCATAAATAATAAGCCTCATGCCAGCGCTGTTATGCTTCCTGGAGGGGAAATTTTCGGAAGATTCTTTTTCGAAGATTTACAGCATAAACCCATCGACAAGATTATGGTGTCGGGCAATCAGATTGAATTTTACGGTAAAATAAAACATGTTGAAAAGGATAACTTTTCGATAAGAACTATTCAAACCTTTGGCGAAACAACCTACGAGCAGTTAAAACAGTTAACTGTCGGTGTGGTTGGTTGTTCAGGAACAGGAAGTCCTCTAATTGAACAGTTAGTTCGCTTGGGCATTGGCAAAATAAAACTAGTAGATCCGGATACTATTGAGGAAAAAAATCTGAACCGGATAATAAATGCTACTATGATGGACGCTGAACGGAATAAGCCCAAAGTACGGGCCTTGGCAGAAGCCATCGAAAAGATGGGGCTAGGTACTTATGTCATCCCCTACCAGCAAAATCTCTACGATGACATCAACACGCTAACTTCTCTAGTAGAATGTGATATAATTTTTGGTTGTATGGATAGTGTGGATGGAAGGCATCTTTTGAACCAATTATGTACGTTTTATCTTATTCCCTATTTTGATTTGGGTATTAAACTTGAAGCGGATGGCAGAGGTGGGATTCAAAAGATTTGCGGTTCTGTTCATTACCTTCAACCAGGTAAATCCTCTTTGCTTAGTCGTGGAGTTTATGTAATGGATGACCTTCGGGCTGCCAGTCAATACAGGAAAAATAAAGATGAATTTGAAAACTTACGGAAAAATGCTTATATCAAAAATGTAAATGTCAATAGCCCGGCAGTAGTGAGTGTCAATATGCACATAGCAAGCCATGCTGTCAATGAATTTTTAAATCGAGTTCATCCCTATAAAGCAGAATCACCAAAAAATTATGCCTTTTCAACTATTGATATAACAGAAGCGTATATTGTAAATGTTTCCGAAGATGATTTGAAAACTGATACTTACCTTAGAAAGAAAATCGGCCGCGGAGATATTATTCCATTCATTGAAATGCCTGAAATAGTATATGAACTGGTATAACCGAATATTTCTTAAATTTATTGAGTGGTTTCGACCAAAATATCATATTGAATTTGTTAATGAGCTTCCCGAAACAACTCAGGAAAGAAGTATTTATATTGTAGGTGAAGTGAATGAATACTGGCTACTGGCTTTTAATTGTCCTTGTGGTTGCAAAAAACTCATCCAGCTTAATTTATTGACAGAGGCAAAACCTCGTTGGAGATTTACGATACCAATGGAGGGGAAAATTGATGTTTCCCCTTCTGTATGGCGAACTACAGGGTGCAAAAGTCATTTTTTTGTGAGAAAGGGTAAAATTTCCTGGTGTTAAAAGCAGAATTGTTCTAATTCTATTTTAGGTGGGATGTTAGCTTGTTTGCTGTATCATAAAACTTCTTAATCTCTTGCTGCCGTCTATAATCAGAGAGTGAAACAATTTTAGAAGAGGTCTCGTTGCTGGTAAATTGGGCGTATTCACTATTGCTCTCTTCTGGCATAAAGAGGTCAAGCTGAGGACTTTGCTCATTTTTCTTTCTCCCTTTCTTTTCAGCAGACTTTTTCATAACAATAGGCAAAAATAAGGTTCGCTAGGTAATTTTCAATCCTTTTTTTTCGAGCTGTTCTGAAACCTTTAATTCTAAAACCGGAATTGCTTCTAAAGATAATGTTACTTTGGGTTTAGCCTTTCGTAAATCTGGCTCGATCGCTTCACCAGATCCACTATTTTCCTTTCTCTTATGATGATACATTTTAAAGAGCTGTAAATACCTTGACGGTGAAATGCCGTCATACATTAAAATAGTAACTTTATCTTGGTCCGTTTCGTCTTCTGTTATAGCATCAGAATGAAGCTTTATAGTAAGACTCTTCCTATATGGTTCAATATAGTAAACTTTTTTTATTCCAGCAACTATAATATGACGAGCGCAATTATGGCAAGGATATGTGGTTATGAACAGCATCCCACCAATAACTTTTTGACCTGAATTTAAACAACCTGAAATAATTGCATGCATTTCAGCGTGTATCGCTCTCGAAAACTCTACAAGCCCTTTAATTTTAGATTCTCTTATTTTATCGAAAGCCTCACTTCTTTTTTCTTCAGAAACTAATTTTTCTTCAATTAAAATATTTACCAATTCTTGGGATATCAAATTTTTCTCTTTATCATTCCAGCAGCCCGATCCTATGTTAAAGCATCTATTATCCCTTTTTGAAAGAGGATCAGAGAAATCTGTCTGATACAAACCGCCATTTGCTTTTGGAACATCATTCCAACCAATAGATAATATTTCTCCTTTGCTATCTGTTAAAGCTGCACCGACTTGCCTCGAAAGGCAAGCTGAATTACCCGCTGCTGAGGATGCTTGGTACATTGCCGTTTCTTCTACAGTGGGAGTTATCACCTTTGTAGAAAATACCAGGTGTAAAAATCTCTCCAACCGGCTATCAAGCTCTTCCATCGAATACGAATCCAATCTTAAAAAGAAATCCGATTGAGTAAATGTATCGCGTACCATTTGTCCATAAGCGAGTTCCTCTCCAGAATCTCTATCCATCAAGTTATCTATTTGTATTTCTGTCATATTCTTTCCCTTCAAATTTTGTCTCCTTATGTCCATTGAAGAAAATGCACCAATAGCATAATGAATATCCCTATAAACAATTTTAATTAACTCAAGTTCGTCCACATTTTTTATTGAGTCAATAATGTAACACTGCCTTCTGGACTGATAAGTTTCTTCTTTATCTTTATTCTTTAGCCTATCAAATGCAATCTTTTGCACTGCCAATTCTGCTAAAATACTATTACCATATTCTCTTCGAAGCGAATTTCCTCCATCAATTAATTTCTTTACATATTCGAAATACGATAATGAATTTTTATCAATCCCCTTAGCCTCATTTGCTTTTTCCTTTATATATCCACTTAGTTCAATAATATCTGCGTTATATTCAAATTTATTTTCCAAAATATGTTTTAATCGTTTCCCTACCTTGTGTATATCTGTTCCGATAAATCCACACAATGAAATAATCAATTCCTCTGAGTGTGTATTGTGAATTATTTCCTTAATTTTTCTTATTACCAATGTCTCCTCAGGACTTAAAGCCGAATCATTTATAATCTCTGGTTGCAATGTTAGAGCAGGTTCTGCCATGTTTGAAGTATTTGAATTATGAAATATATTCTAACCTTTAAATATTAGCTGAAAATAATACCGTTTTATTACAATTAAAAGGGTGAAAACACCTGAATTTTTATCCGTTTAATTCTTTATTTCAAAATGCTCGCAGGAACATTAATAGCGAACATGTCTGCGAGCTTAAACAATAAAACAATGCTTATACTTCATTCCGATTATCAAACCTTTTTTGCAGCAAACTCATATCCAGTCCCACCTTAGATTGCATTACGTGGGCATATACCATAGTGGTACTTAATTTAGTATGGCCCAACAATTTGCTGATCGTTTCAATTGGTACGCCATTCAATAGCGTCACTGTAGTTGCGAAAGTATGCCGGGCCAGATGGAAAGTCAATTCTTTTTTAATCTCGCATAACTCACCTATTACCTTTAAATATTTATTCATTTCCTGGTTGGTGACCCTGGGGAACAGCGTTTCCCGTGTGTTTGCAGCTTTATCCGAAGTGAACCTATCCATAATGTTATAAGCCGGTTTTAACAAGGGAATACTGACTATTATAGCTGTTTTCTTCCGGGAAAACCTCAGCCACCGTGCACCATCAGTCATTACAATGTTGCTAGGTTTAAGGCGTGTCAAATCGATATATGCCAGACCAGTGTAACAACTAAAAACAAATAAATCCCGAATTCTCTGCACCGCCGGGTCTTCAAGATTGCAAGTCTCAATAGTGGATAATTCGGACTCCTGTAAAAAGTCCATTTCATTGCGTTTTAATTTCAGTTTATAAGCCGCAAATGGATTTTTATCCATCCATTCGTTAGCTTCGGCCCAAGCTACCATTTTCTTTAACCGTTCCAGGTGCTTCATAGTCCCGTTATTCGTACATGGATCTCCAGCTTTGAGAGGGTTATTACGTATATAAAATTCAAATTCGGTGATGAATTGAAAATTCAGGTCTTTAAGCAGTACATCTCCGGAGAGATATTTATTAGACAGATATCTTTGGGCATACATTGCCGTGGTATAATAATTTTTGATGGTTCCCCTTTCCAGCACCTTTTGCATCATCTCATTATGTGTTTCCATTAGCTCGTTTAAGGTCATCGTTTTTTCTGTAGCCCGTAGGCCCAGATAGGAATTTTTAACGACAGCGGCGGTAATATTAACATCTTCCAAGTCTAGCTTTCGATAATGGACTACAAGCTTTGACCTGACTTGTTCCAGATAGCTGTTTAATTGTTTGAGTTCAGAAGTCTTGGATTTGGCAGATCCCTTACTTTGATTCCAGTCGTCTTTTTGAATGACCTGTTTAATGCCCAGTTCGCACCTGGATTTGTTGACAACTATCCGGGCATAAATGGTATAGCTTCCCTTTTGATTGGGTCGTATAATAAAATGAACGCCAAATGTATTCGTACTTCTCATTATAATAATTTTTTACAGGGGGATTAACTAGAGATTCAGTTGCGGGATATTATAAGCATCGTACCGTGCTAGTGAACGTATCTATTGAATAGCCAGGGTTTTTCCAACAATATCTCGCTTATCCAATTCCAAGCAACTCCTTTCCATCCTTTCAGGAAGTCCCCCCTGTCATTTTTCCATTTCTTTGCCTCATAAAATTGATAGAATAGCCTCGCATCCTTTTCTGTCATACCTTTTTGAAGGAAGTATATTTCAACGTCCTTCATCTTAGGTGGCATAATGGGTCCAGAGGATTGGTTCTGCATGACATCATAATACTATTAGCCAGAAGTACTCTCCTACCTAATATTTGTCTTGTTCAAATCACCTCTCTTTCTCGCAGCCAAGACCTTATTTATATCTTCCAGATCATAGTAAATAATGCTGCCAATCCTGGTATAAGGTATTGTGCCATTGCTTCTCAATGTTTGAAGTGTCCCCGGAGAAATATTTAGTAATTCCTTTACTTCGTAAGACTTTAACCACTTCTTTGCTGGCTGAGGCAAATTTCCAAGAATGATTGCCTTTATGGAAACCAGTAATTCTTCTTTAAATATTTGAAGATCATCGATTGTAACCAATTGATTGCTGTAAACTCTCGGGCGGGAATTTACATTCATGTCTTTCATGTTTTTCATTGAGTGCGGTTTAATTAGTCCACTAATATACAAAAAGAAAAATCCCAACCTATTATGCATCCGATATGCCTTTCAGAGCAATTTATTATTTATCGGAAGTCCGGCAGGATTTTCAAAATTGTATAACAATTATGATCAATTGCTGCATTCATACATTCATTGTGATTAATTTTTAGAAAAAATAAAATTGCATTACCTGGACTGCTTTTTGACCGCCTTATTTCATAACAAAACAGTGCAAATGATATCAGTATTCACGGATTATTCCGGCTGTCAGATTATTTTTATATTATGGTGTTATGTTTTGTTCTCATATATTTCGATGAGTTTTTGTTGCAAGATTTTCTTATCCGGCAATTGCGTCTGGTAAGCAGCCACTAGTGCAGGCGAAAGGCTCCTGTTAAGAGCATATTTTACTACCTCCATATCCTGGTCTTTGCATAACAAAATGCCAATGCTTGGATTTTCATGTTCCTTCTTCACATCTCTGTCAAGTGCTTCCAGATAGAAATTAAGTTGACCCAAATGCTCCGGTCTGAATTTATCAGCCTTCAATTCGAACGCCACGAGGCTAAGCAAACCCCTATGGAAAAAGAGAAGGTCGATTGAAAAGTCACTGTTTCCCACCTGTATCCTGTATTCTTCACCTATAAATAAGAAGTCCTTTCCTAATTCAAGGATAAAGCTTTTCATTTGACCGATCAATGCCTTTTGAAGATCACCTTCGTTATGCTGGGCAGGCAGATCCAAAAATTCCAGGACATAATTCTCTTTAAACGTGTTGGAGATATTGGGCTTCAATTCTCTCAGCACTGCTGAGAGTTTTTGATTGCCTAATGCCGTCCGTTCAAACAACCCTGCGGATATCTGGCGTTCGAGTTCCCTGGTATTGAAATTTTCCTGGACACAAATTTTCAAATAGAACGCCCTTTCCTCTTCCGTTTTACACCTTGAAAAAATGGCGCGGTGATTTGTCCATGTTAATTTGCTTAAAAGTGTATTCCGTATGTCCATGACAGCCATTTTCCCGCTTTGACGGTGTTTATTTCCGCCTTTGCTCCCTAATTGTGTCCGCGCTGCGGACACAATTGTATTCTCTTGATTATCATATGCTTGCAATTGTGTCACCGCTGGTGACACAATTGCACTTTGGCAATACGTTTCATAAAACTGTTTCATACGGTAGAGGCCTCGTCGGTTGAAATTTTTAAGATCAGGATGGTTCTTTTGGATATAGGTTGCCAGATCTTCGACCGTCTTATCACCCCATGCAGCACTGGATATACGTTTGCTGATATGCTCCCCTACCTGCCAATAACAATTGATTAGTTCTACATTTATTGAAGTATAAGCATTGGATCGTGATTGCTTAATAAGCTGTACGATCTCTGAAAATTGATTTTCAATCTTCATAAAGCATTTTTAAAAAGTTGAAAAAATGTGCCCCGAAGGGCACAATCAATATCAAACTGATTACCAATTAATTATAATTGTCGCGCCAGTGGTGAGACAATTTATAATAAATCATCACACGACCTCAGACAGGCCCGGAGAAGTTCCGCGGCTGCTGTTTTCAATCTTATTTTGCAGTAAGGCCATGTCCAGCCCGATCTTTGACTGCGTTACCCGGCTATAGATCATGGTGGTGGTTATCTTCGTATGACCCAGCATTTTACTTATGGTCTCGATGGGAACACCATTTAACAGGGTAACGGTCGTAGCGAACGTATGCCGGGCCAAGTGAAACGTCAGGTATTTTTTAATACCGCATATTTCAGCGATTAGTTTTAACCCCCGATTTACCTCTTGATTGCTGACCCTGGGGAAAAGCGTTTCCCGTTGGGCGGCTCCCTCGTCGACTCTGAACTTCTCCATGATGACAATGGCCGGACTTAACAAAGGGACATTGACGGGTATTTCCGTTTTTAACCGGCTGGTCTTGATCCATTTTAAGCCATCGATCCCCGTGATAATATTCTGAGACCTTAACGCCATCAGGTCACTATAGGCAAGGCCGGTGTAACAACTGAATACAAATAAATCCCGCACCCTCTTCAGCATGGGGTTGTCAAAATCGAAGGTCTGAACATTCACCAGCTCGTCCTCCTGCAAGAATTCCATTTCATGGCGCTTGAACTTGAGCTTATAAGCAGTGAAGGGGTTCTTTTCTATCCATTCATTCACCGTTGCCCAAGCCACCATTTTCTTTAATCGTTCCAGGTGCTTCATGGTCCCATTATTGGTACAGGGATCACCCTCTTTAATCGGGTTGTTACGAATGAAGAATTCGAAACCGGTAATAAATTGGTAATTGAGTTCGTCCAGGGCAATGTCACTAGCGGGATATCTTTTGCTTAAAAATCTCCTAAGGTAAATGGCCGTGCTGAAATAATTTTTCAGTGTGCCCCTTTTCAATACCGACTTCATCATGTCGTTGTGCATATCTACCAGGTTGCACAAGGTCATTTTTTCTGTTGCCGGTTTATCACTGATCCCGAGATAAGAATTTTTGACCCCTTCGGCGGTCACGATGGTATTGTCCAATTGCAACCGTTGAAAGTGGACGACTAATTTCGACCTGACTTCTTCCAGGTAGCTGGCCAATTGCTTTAGTTCATCGTTTTTTAGTTTCGGTGATCCTTTTCCGATATTCCAGTCCTCTTCCTTGACCAAGGATTTTAAAGCCAGTACGCAGCGGCTTTTATTGACAGTGATCCTAACATAAACGGGAAACTTTCCGTCAACGGGTCTATTCAGGCGTAGTGAAAAGTGTACGCCGAACGTGTTTGCATTTTTCATGTCATTACATTTTTGCGTGATAAAATTTCAAACTGCACGATACCGGTCTCTGCGACCACGAAAAATGGACTCAAAAAAGCCTAATATATATCAATGTTCACTAACCCAAATATTTGACGACTAAGCCTTTAAGTAGATCCTGCAACCAAAGTTAATGGTCGCAAGAATTTAAAGTTTGGTCGCCAAACTGGTCCCGTGAATACTGATATTTATTGCAACAAACTGAGGTGGGAAAAAATGAAAAAGCCCGTAAACAGTGAGTCTTACGGGCTTTTGTCTTTGGATGTAATCCTTTTTGTCGGGAAGACAGGATTCGAACCTGCGACCCCCTGGTCCCAAACCAGGTGCGCTACCGGCCTGCGCTACTTCCCGATCCGTACCGCCCGGTCACCCGGGCAACGGGTTGCAAATGTAGACATTTTAAACCGAACCACCTAGCCAAACCCTCAAATCCTTAAGCAAACACCAAAAACCATAAGGAAACCTGAAAACACCTACCAATCCCCTTACAAATTCCACCAATAATTGAACTTCAGCACCAACGCCCGGCTCCTCACTGAGAACGGAGTGGTGAAATAGTTATCCGTATACACCAAGAACAGGTCGGAAGCCGGCTTGTACCGCCACTGCAGCCGGGTATTCAGGTTCATGTTGTGAATTTGCTGGTTATATTGGATATACGTGGTAAAGAACAGCGTATTTGTCATTGTCACATCGATCCGGGGGCCCACCAGCCAGAAATACTGGTCGCCCCAGGGCTGCGGCAGCGACAGCCTGTTGTAGGAAAAGCTCAGCGTCATATTTACATATGGCTGGACCCTGTATCCCACATCCCCGCTGAACGTCAGCTTCGTGCCATCTGCATAGTAGCCGCCATAACGAAAAGAGGCATCATACGTGAAAAGCGCCTGGGGTTTGCTGACATAGTCGAAGCCCAGGGTATTCCAGTTATGCCGGCTGCCCTTCTGCAAGAAAGCCCGTCCCGTATTCGTAGGGTCGAAGGGCGCCAGCAACTCCACATAGTCATGCACGGCAACGCCCGACAAGGTACTTTTGTTCCGGAATGTGGCCAGCCAGGTCACGGTGGTCTCGTCATCGGTATGGTGGAGGGACGTATTGTAATAGTAATTGGATACTACTTGAGGGCCATGGCTGAGCACCAACCCACCCCGGGGGAAGAATAAATAAGACAGTGTTGGATTATACTTGAAATAACCCTGCCTGGGCACATACCCCACTTCCGCATTGAAATTGCTGCCGGTGTATTCATACTGCGCCCCGATGAGCCAGTGGCGGTCGGTGTATTGCAGATTGCCGGCATGTACATAGTCGTCTCCGTGACGGCCGGGACTAAAAGATTTTATCAGTAAAGCCTTGCCTGTCCAGAAGTTATTGGCCGAGGCCAGGTTGAACTCCAGGCCGATGTTGCGGTTGTACAGCGAATAAGTTGGATGCGTCGTATCCTTGCCCGGCTGATAATGCAGCGATTGCTTATTGATAAAAAGGAAGCCGATGTTACTGCGGGCAAAGATCTTTCGTTGCAGGGCCACCACCGAAAAATTCTGCTGGGGCAGCCCGATGGAATCTACTGAGCCTGTCTGCATGTCCATGACGCCGATGCGCCAGTTGCGGTCCAGCTTGCCACTGAGCCGTCCTCCGAACTCGATAGGCGCACCCAGGCCGATGCGGCGGGAAAAGAAAGGCCTGATGGACGGATAGCCGAAATTGGTGAAGTGATCCCCATTTTCCAGGAAGAATTGCCTTTTTTCAGGATAGAAAAGCTCAAAACGGCTGAGGTCGGTCACCTGTTTGTCGACATCCACTTGTGAAAAATCAGGATTCACGGTCAGGTCCAGGTTGAGCGAAGAGGTTACGGCCACTTTGATATCTCCTCCTATCTCCTTCCGGTATGCCACAGGCCTGTGAGCGCTATAATCCTTGGAGCCACCCCCCAATACATAGGGAATGACGGAAATATTCGGACCGGGGGGCGGTGGCGGCGCATCCCACACCAATACACCCGTGTAAGCTAAACTGGCGGTGGGAAACTGGCGGGGCACAGGGGCCCAGGCTGATTTCTCCGTTGTCTTAAGATCATTGCGGCTGAAATTGATCCCCCAGCGGGTGACATCTTTCTTATAGCGCAATGTTTTAAAGGGAATGGCCATCTCCAGCACCCACCGGTCTCCAAACCGCCTGACCACAGAGCTCCACTTATTGTCCCAGCTAAGATCGACCTTGCCGCCTTCATACATCATTCCATCCCATTGTCCCCCCGCGGCATTCGTACCGAAAGAGAAGCCATTGGTCTGGTCCTCGAACGTGTCCATAAAAAAGATGAAATTGTCGTTCTTCAGAAAGGCAAAATCCCTCCGTAGCGATTCCACCATATCCGGCCCGGGGAGGCCATTATAACATTCCGCCGCCAGGTACAGGTAGCGCTCATCATAAGTCATCATCACATCTGTCCGGACATGGGCATGACTGGTGTCCATCGGGAGTACCATAAAGAAATCTCCCGCCCTGTCCGCGCCTTGCCAGGCCGCTTCATTCAACAATCCATCGATGATCATTGGACTGGAAGTCCGCCGGATATGCAGCTCAAAGCCGGCGTTCTTTTTCTGGGCAAACAGGCCCGGCACGGGCAATAGCAGAACAACTACCAACAACAAAAGCCAATAGGCCGCATACTTCTTAGGCATCAATTTGGAAAATACAACCTTTTCCCGGGAATCATCCTGCTACTGTCTTTCTTAGTGACACTTCCGCTCACTCGGCTCTCAAACTCTTCACAGGATTGGCCAATGCCGCCCTGATAGCCTGCCACCCAATGGTAAGCAAGGCCACAACGACGGCCGCACCTCCCGCCACCACAAACATCCACCAGCGCAGCTCAGTATGATAAGCATAATCCTGCAGCCATTTGTCCATTGCCAGCCAGGCCAGCGGCGTTGCGATAAACAAAGAAAGGAACACCAGCTGCAAAAATTCACCGGACAACAGACCCACTACGTTCCCCACACTGGCGCCCAGGACTTTCCGCACCCCGATCTCGCGGGTACGCTGCTGGGCCGTAAAAATGGCCAATCCCAAAAGACCCAGGCAGGAAATGATGATGGCCAGCGCCGCAAAGCAATTGGAAAGCCGCTCAGCCATTTGTTCGCTGTTGTAAAGCTTTCCATATTCCTCATCCGAGAACTGGTACGTGAAAGGGAATTTCGGGTTCATCTTTTTCCATAGCGCCGCCAATCCATCCAGGGCTGCCCGCGTCTTACCCGGCTGCGTCCGTATCAGCATCGTCCCGCCCCAGGCATTCTCACCGAGATACATAATAAAACCACGCACCGGCACGTGCAGGGAATTGAAATTAAAGTCCTTCACCACGCCGATGATCGGCGACGTCCTGCCCCACATGGTGAAAGGTTTGCCGATGGGATCCTTATAACCCATGATCCGGATGGCCTCCTCATTCAAAATATATCCGGTGGAGTCCGTTGCCATATAAGGCCTGAAATCATGGCCCTGCGCCATGGACAGACCCATTGTCTTTACAAAATCATAGCCCACCTCCTCATCACCGAACGTTGGCTTGGAATTGGGGTCCTTCCCTACCCAATCGATGCCCCAGGTAGCGCTGGTGATATTTGTCGGGGGATCTCCGATATGGGATACCAGCTGAACACCCGGTAGCTTCAGCGCCTCATCCTTGAATACCTGGTATTGGCCATTGAGGTTCCCTTCCTGGGGGATATAGATCAGGTTCTCCCGCTCGTATCCCAGGTCTTTGCGCTGGATATAGTCCACCTGCCTGGAAACGACGATAGTCCCGACGATCAATACGATGGATATAACGAACTGGAATACCACCAGCCCTTTCCTGAATAAGATATTACCCCCGCTGATCTTTAAAGTTCCTTTCAGCACAGAGACAGGACGGAAAGACGAAAGGTATAAGGCCGGGTAGCTGCCCGCAATAAGTCCCGTGACCAGCATGCCTCCCACGATGCCCGCCCAGAAAGCCACCCCGGAAGGGTAGGCCATCTGCTTTTGCGTCAGGGTATTGAAAAAAGGCAGCAGCATGGCCACCAGCAATAAAGCCACCGCCATGGCGACGGCGGTCAGCAGGATGGCCTCGCCCACGAACTGGCGTACCAGCGATATACGCAGCGCCCCTACGACCTTCCGGACGCCGATCTCCCTGGCACGCTTTGCCGACCGTGCCGTAGTGATATTCATAAAATTGATACATGCGATCAGCAGGATAAAAACGGCTACGATGGTGAACAGCCGGACATACTCGATCCTCCCACCCTCCAGCTGACCCAGGGCGTTAAACCGGGAGTGAAGATACATCTCGTCAAAGCGCTGAACGCCCAGCTCTACCCGATAGCCGCCATTGCCATAGTGCGTATACTTGTCCAATAGTCCCGTCACCTGCCTTTCAAAAGCGCCGGTATCAGTGCCTGGCCGCAACATACCATACGTCAGCACACCTGTATTGGTCCATTTGGTCATATGCTCATGACCCTTTAAGAACGCCTTATAATTGATCACGTATTCGAACCTGTTGGAAGCGTTGGCCGGCACGTCCCTGAAGACACCTGTGACTTTCAGCTCCGGGCCATTATTGACAGACACCGCCCGGCCGATGGCAGCAGCAGGACTGCCAAAAAGATCAGTGGCCATCTTCTTTGAAATAGCCATGTTCGCCGGCTGCGAAAGAACGGTAGCTTTATCGCCCTCCAGCAATGGATACGTGAACATGGTGAAAAAATCATCGTTCGCATAACAACCCTCCTCTTTCAGGATCTTCTCTCCCGCCTGAAAAGTATTCACCTCGTTGTGTGTAAGACTGCTGGCGTATTCCACCTGTGGCAGCTCCTTTTTCATAGCTTCAGCCAGCACGCCGGGCGTATTATATTGCGTTTTGATGACCCCACCTGTGAACTGACGCTCGTAAACAACATAAAGCCGGGCCCCATGTACATTAAAATTATCCACGCTACGCTCGTCATGGACCCAAAGCCCGATGAAAAGACTACAGGTAAGCCCCAGTGCAAGACCCAGGATGTTGATGGCTGAAAAAGCCTTGTTCCGGGTAAGGTTCCTATACGCCACGAGCAGGTAGTTCTTGAGCATAACGAAGATTTGCAGATATGGCCGCCAAAGAAATGCCGGAAGTTATCCCGCTGAAAATCATCCAGTTAAACAGCACCTTCCGTTCATTACTGTCCGCTAATGACACAACCCGTTCGTATCAAAAACGAACACCTATACTCAAATCTTCTCGATAACACATTGATTGCCACGTACAAAATCGACTGGCATTGTTTTCGCACACTTCCTATACATGAAATTTGCCATCAAAACGTATTTCCTGCTGATTGTATTGATCAGCATCCGGCCAGGATCAAACGCCCAGAATACCTCCCCCGACCTGCATGCCCTTAGCCGTTGGGAGCTCGTCAATCGTACGGCATCGACAGTCCTGGAAAAAAACTCCGTCCGCCTTAACGAAGCATCAGGTCCCGGCTTGATGATCCTGAAGGATGCGGACCTGGGTGACGGCGTCATCGAGCTGGATATCAAAGGGAGCCATCAAATGCAACAAAGCTTTGTCGGAGTGGCCTTTCACATACAGAACGCCACGACTTACGATGCCGTTTATTTCAGGCCCTTCAATTTCAAAAGCAACGAAGCGCTGCGACGCAGCCATGCCGTGCAATATGTCAACATGCCCGACAATGACTGGGAAAAGCTACGCAACCAGTTTCCCGGCAAATACGAACATGCAGTGGACAACGCTCCCGATCCCGACGAATGGTTCCACGTAAAGATTGTTTTGAAGGGATATCACGTCTCGGTCTATGTCAATAATGCACAAGAGCCTTCCCTTGAAGTGAATAGGATCAGCAACTCCACGCACGGCGGCCTGGGTCTCTGGGTAGGTAACAATTCACCCGGCAGTTTCGCCCATTTAACTTACCATAGATAAACATATTTGAAAATCATGCTACAAAACTATTTGAAGATAGCTTTCAGGAACCTGTCCCGCAACAAGCTGTTCTCCTCCATCAACATTTTCGGCCTGGCAGCCGGCCTGGCCGTCTGCCTGCTGATCATGCTTTATATCTTTGATGAGCTGAGCTATGACAAGCATCATAAGGATGGGGACAGGACGTACCGGCTGGCCTATATCACGGGCACGGGTGACGACTGGTCGGCACAGCCCGCCCCTGTAGCCTTTACCATGAAGGCAGAAATGCCCGAAGTGCAGGAGGTCACCCGTCTGTTGAAGTTCCCCGACATGGATAAGGTATTGCTGCAGAACGAAAGCCCCCTGAACCCCAGAAAGTTCTTCGAGTCCAATGGCTATTATGTCGACAGCACCTTTTTCCAGCTCTTCACCTACGATTTTATCTATGGCAATAGCCAGACCGCGCTGGCCCGGCCCAATAGTCTCGTCCTCTCCGAATCCATCGCCGCCAAACTATTCGGGAACGAAAACCCTATAGGCAAACCCCTGAAGCTTGGTCTGCCCTTCGGCGATTTTGTCTACACCGTACAGGCTGTCTTTAAAGAGAACCACAAATCGCATATCCCCGCACATTTCTTCCTCTCCATGCGGAACACGGATCTGGGCTCCTGGACGGAAAGGCAGACCAGCTGGGCCACCAATAATATCTTCCACACTTATGTCAAATTAAAAGCCGGTGTGGATGCCCATGCATTTGAAAAAAGGATGTCCGCCTTCATGGACAGGCATGAAGGGCCGGAGCTGAAGCAGGCCGGCATGACCAAGGGCCACTTCATCCAGCACATGCCAGACATCTACCTCCATTCTTCTATTGGTAATGAGATCGCTCCCAATGGCAATATCCGCTATCTCTATATTATGGGATCGATAGCCGCCTTTATCCTGGTCATAGCCTGCATCAATTTTATGAACCTTTCCACGGCCCGCTCTGAAAAAAGAGCACGGGAAGTTGGGGTGAGAAAAGTCATCGGGGCTGGAAGAGCCTCCCTTATACACCAATTCCTCGGCGAGTCCTTTCTGCTATGCCTGATCGCACTGGCAATAGCCCTTTTGCTGACCCAGCTGTTACTCCCCCTGTTCAATCAGCTTACACAAAAAGAGCTCACGTTATCCAACAACCCGCAGCTGATATTGTGGATCGCGGGCCTGGCATTGCTGACAGGCCTGCTGTCTGGCCTATACCCCGCGTTTTACCTGTCTTCATTCAAGCCTGTGACGGTCCTGAAAGGAAAGATCCTCAACAGCTGGTCGGCCTCTGCGCTCCGTAAAGGGCTGGTGGTTTTCCAGTTCACTATTTCCGTGGCGCTGATCCTGGGGGCCATCGTCATTGGCAGCCAGCTGAATTATCTGAAAAATCAAAACCTGGGATTCAAAAAAGACCAGCAGCTCATCCTCCCCATCACGAGTATGAACGTAGCGAAGAATTATCATGCGCTGAAAAATGAAATATTGCGGACGGCAGGCGTTGCTTCCGTCACCAGCGGCTCCACCTACCCGGGCATCCGGAACATAAATGACATCCTGCTGTATGCAGAGGGCAGATCAGTCAGCAATAATGTAGACGTCGCCACAGCAAGCATAGAGGATGATTATTTTGAGACCCTGGGGCTGCATCTGTTGTATGGACGGCCTTTCGCAAGGAACAGTATGGCGGATTCCAATCATATCATCTTGAACCAGACGGCCGTAAAGCAATTGGGCCTCGATCAGGCCACCGCCGTCGGCAAAAGGGTCACCTATGAATTTCAAGGGGCCTATCACAACATGGAGGTCACAGGGGTCATAAAAGATTTCAACTTTGAAAGTCTGCACAATCCCATAAAACCCCTGGGGTTCTCCGTCAATAATTTCTTTGCCAATAAATATAACTATACGATCATCGGCCTCCAGACCGCCGAATATACCCGGGCGCTGAAGGCCATCGAAAAAGCATGGACGAAGATCAACCCCAATGCACCCTTCGAATATTCCTTCCTCGACCAGGATTTCCAGCGGAACTATGAAAAAGACCAACGCACTGCGACGCTCGTAATTTATTCCACATCCATCGCCATCCTGATAGCCTGCCTGGGACTGTTCGGCCTTGCAGCCTTTTCTGCCGAGCGGCGTACCCGGGAGATCGGCATCCGCAAGGTGCTGGGGGCTTCTGTCACCAACGTCACGATGCTGCTGTCGGGCGAGTTCATCCGCCTGACCCTGCTGGCCTTCCTGATCGCATCTCCCCTGGCCTGGTATGGTATGGATCGATGGCTGCGGAATTTCACGTACAGGGTCAGCCTCAGCTGGTGGATGTTTGCAGCTGCCGGTGGTCTGGCGATCGTCATCGCCCTGATCACGGTGAGCTCCCAGGCAATAAAGTCGGCATTGGCCAATCCTGTGAAAAGCCTTAGAACGGAGTAGACAAAAGGGTGCTACCGCTGCGCCCGCGCCACCTCCAGCCGCCGGATACAGTTGCTCAGACTCCGGAAATTATGATACGTCCCTTTCCAGATATGTGCCTTCAGCGCCGTCTTCCGCTGCGGCTCATTGTCCAGCCCTTCCTCATACCAATCCCCATGCACATGGTCGATCATGTACCGCTGAATATACCCCCACAATTGCACAAACCGGTCTCCATAATGCATCGGGTCATCGGGGTACAATGTAGAAAAGATCAGCAGCGTATTGAGTCCCTCGGCCTGCGCCCACCAGTTCTTACTCTTGTTGATGATCGTACATCCCGGCTTCTCCCTGAAATAATAGCCCTCATCATAAAACCCTCCCAGCACATTATCCCAGCCATTGGCCAGCGCATGGTCCACCATCTTTTTGCCCACCGCAAAAGTCGCCTGGTCATGCTTCAGACCCAAGGCCTCCGAAGCCTCCTGCATCAAATAAGCCGTCTCCACATCATGCCCGAAAGAAACATGATCAAGATATTTATGCGCCAGGATGGACTGTTCGGAAGAATCACGGTAGCTCACAGGCTGCCAGTTCACGTCAAAGAATAACTGCAAATTACCTCTGGGGGTGACGATCCTGTCCCGTATCAGGACCAGCATTTCCTGCAATCGCTGGCGCACCAGTGGGTCCGGCCAAACCAGGTACAGCTCCGTAAATGCCTCCAGTAAATGGATGGAGCTGTTCTGATCCTTATAGCCTGTTTCTGCACGGCTATCTATCGCTGCCGTACGGACCACCGGCGTCCCGTCCCGCTCCAGGTGCTGAAAATATCCTTTATACACGGAGTCGTGGCTGTGCCGTTCCAGCCAGCCGAAGGCCCGCTTTGCCAGGCCCAGGGCCGCAGTATCCCCGGAACATGCGTAATAAGCCGACAGCGCATAGATCCCAAAAGCATTTCCATACGCCTCTTTTATTTTGCTCTTCGCCACCCCCTCCCGCGTTACAAGATTATAAAAACCACCAAACTTATCATCCCACATCTTATCCCTTAAAAAATAAAATCCATGACGTGATAGCGGGATATAGCTGCTGTCATGGTAGAACATCGCCGCCTTTGCCGTCGACCAGACATGCCGCGCCTGTGTCACGATCATCTTATCCTGTGTCCCCACGGGTGTGAAATCATAGCTGAAAGTGCTGAGATAGCCGCCATATACAGTATCGATATTGCGGGGGTAATACCTGTCAAGCAAACCCTCCTTTGCGGCATAGCGCATCTGCGACAAGATACTATCCGGCATGGATTTCTTCTGTCCATAGCCGGTAGACAACCAACCCAGTCCACACAGCAGTAAAAGGATCTTCATAAATTAATAATTTGATGGGTGTACAATGTTAAAGCGCCCGATGGCAGAATCATGATACATTTTTAGCCGATCATGGCCAAAATTAAACAGACTGCACCATTTGAGCGGGAACAGTGTTAAATTAGCTTAAGAATAGGTGGATAGATCAATTTCAACTACACAATCAATAAAAATGAGATTCGAAGCCGCCACCATAAAAGACATCGCAAGGTCATTAGGCTTTTCACCGTCAACAGTTAGCAGGGCGCTAAGAGACTGCAATGACATCAGCGAGACGACAAAACAGCTGGTCCTTGACTACGCCCATAAGATCAACTATACACCCAACCCCATCGCAGTAAGCCTCAAGGCGAAAAGAAGCAGGTCCATTGGGGTCATCGTGCACGAGATCGCCAGCAGTTTTTTCTCACAGATCATCAACGGCATAGAATCTGTTGCCAGGGAAAATGGGTACAACGTCATCATCAATCAAAGCCTGGGTAGCTACGAAAATGAAATGAGCATAACAAGAATGCTGGCCTCCAGGTCCATCGACGGCTGTCTTATTTCCGTCGCGCCTGAGACCGCCGATCTTTGCCACTTCACCAACCTCCAGGAACGCGGCCTGCCCATCGTCTTCTTCGACAGGATCGTCGAAGATCTTCCGGGCCATAAAGTACTTATCGATAATAAGCTGGGAGGGTACAAAGGAACCCATCACCTGCTGAAGAACAAATGCCACAGGATCGCCTTCATCGGAGACTCGCCTCTCCAATACATCACTGAGATGCGACTGGAAGGCTATAAGAAAGCTTTGGAGGAGCACAGCATGGCGGCAGATGAGTCACTGATCAAATTTTGCCCGCATGATGGCGCCGATTACTATGAAGTGGAAGCCGTCATGCAGGAGCTCTTCGATGCCGACAATAAGCCGGATGCTATTTTTACTTCCACCGATAGATTGACCATCGCCGCGATGAAGTGTTGCCGTGATATGAAATTAAATATCCCGGGAGCTGTTGCCCTGGCAGGTTTCAGCAACATGGAGAACACCGATCTTTTTTGTCCTTCCCTCACCGTGATCCGGCAGCCGGCTATCCAGATGGGCAGGGTTGCTGCAAGGTTACTGATCAAATCGATAGAATCCAAAAGGCCTGTTACCGCCTACGAACGGCAACTTTTGCCTGTGGAGCTGCGCGTCGGTGAATCCAGCAAAGGCAAAGTTACGGTGTCACCGTCCGATGTGCTCCCTTTGCGTTGATGATCTCTATGCTTTTCACATTGTCCCCTGCCAGGATGGTTCGGGCCGATTGGGAGAGGTAGGAGCTGCCATAATACAATTCCTTTTTCTCCTGTCGTCCGTCCCGGAAGCTGACGATCGCAGTCACCTCATCAGGCTGCGCCATTATGGCTTTACGATGTCCTTTCAGCGCAAACAGCCTGAGATCACCCTTGTTCTGGCTGGCGGCCACCAGGCAGCCGCCTTTCGCTCCCCTTAGGGTTACCAATGCCCTGCCATTGCCCGGGATGCAAATGCCGCTTTGCAGCATGGTCAGCGGTTTGAATCCACCGGCGCCATCACCTTTCAATAAGAGACCGTTAAAAGCGTCATACCGCCCGATGCCAATGGAGGTCCCGAAATCATTCCCGTTGATCAACACATCCAAATTTCCATCTCCGTCAAAGTCATCGACCACCATCCCGTTGATCGTGGAAGCCTGCGCCTCATTCGGTAAGGGTATTGCCGTGAATTTCCCGCCACCGTCATTCCGCAGATAGCAGGACCGCAGCATATTGGCTTTCAACCGGAGGGCTCCCTTCCTTTGTTCCGGCGTCAGCACCTGGTCCAGGGTAGCTTCCGCAAAAGATCTGTAATTGGAATATCGCCTTTTCAGGCTGTTGATCTGACGGGTCATATCGTCGCGACCGGCGGCAGGGAACTCTTTTTTCACACCATTACGGTCTGGCAGGAACAGGGACGGCACACCCACCGTTCTGCCATTGCCATCCAGGTCGCCCGCCGTCATAAATACGGGGTATTCGTCGCTGGCCTGGTACAGGGTATTCAGCCCTACATTGCCTACGATATAGTCCGTTCTTCCCGTATGCCTGAAATCGCCTGCTGCTATGGAATTCCACCATCCGCTGAGACCGCCGGCACCCGTGGCAGCAGTAACATTGCTGAACCTGCCACCCACATTCCTCAAAAAGGTGACGGGCATCCACTCGCCGACCACGATCAGGTCCGTCTGTCCATCCCCGTCAAAGTCGGTGAACAAAGCATCGCAGATCATCCCGATGCTCTTAAGCACAGGCGCCACCTCCTCCGTCACATCCGTGAATCTGGCCCTGCCATGCTCCGAATCATTCCTCAGGATACAGCTGCTGACAGGCCTGGGATAATTCCAGGGATCTACCCGTCCTGAAACGAACAGGTCCAGCTTTCCGTCATTGTTATAATCCATCGCACGCACGCAGAACTTGCTGGTATGATCACGCGGCAAAGCCAGCGTATCCTGGTTGTAATGTCCTTTGCCGTCATTGATATACAACCGGTCGCGGTAACCTTCATCGCCGGGAGCCAGCTCATAGCCCCCGCTGGCGATATATATATCCTGTTTCCCGTCACCATTGGCGTCAAATAACAGGATGCCCTCATCCTTCGCCACCTTTGAATGGAAGATCGTTCCCGGCAGTGAATCCTGCTGCACAAATCTGCCGTCCGCCTGCTGTAGCAGCACATGTGTCGCATAAACGCCATTTCCGCCGATGACCAGATCGTCCTGCCCATTGCCGTCCATATCCGCCACCGCCAGTGCGGGGCAATATTCCGATAGCTTGTGCGGCAGCAGATGCTGGATATCGAAATCGATAAAGTCATAATCATGGTGCCGGTAAGAGACGCCCGCTGCCCGCGTGACGTCCCTGAAGAGCGCATCGGGCGCGACAGCCGGCGGATCCAATGAATAAGGCCCGGCAGCATCGGCCTGGCTAACCGTCAGCACCTGGTTGGCCTGTACATTCTTCAAGACCTGCTGCTTGCCATTACTCCACCGCACAACGATGGAGTCTACTCTCTTCACCCGGCCCAGCCCGAAATGCGCTACCCCCTCCATCGTGGACAAATAGCCCCGATAGGGATTGTTCTCATAGGTCTGCCGCTTCCCATGATCGTAATAAATGTCCGCGACAGCTCCCAGGCCATTTACGTTCTCCCTGCCACCCCTGAACCGCAGCTGTAAAAAATGCGTGCCTGCCGTATCCTTGTCCCGCGTGGTATTCCTATACACCAGTGCCTCATCATTGATATTATTGATCACCATATCCAGCGCACCGTCATTGTCAAGGTCCACATAGGCTATGCCATTGGAAAAGGTCGGCTGCGTCAATCCCCAGGCGACCGTCTCATCGCTGAAAGTAAGGTCCCCCTTGTTCTTAAAAGCATAATTATGCAGCTTCACCTGCGGGATCTGCTCCAGCAGCTGTTTTTTCGAGGCCATTCCCTTATGCTCTTCACGGTAGGCCATGAAGTCATGGTCCGACACATCCCTGGGGAATCCGTTGGTGACCATAAGGTCGCGTAATCCGTCATTATCCAGGTCGATCACCATCGGGCTCCAGCTCCAGTCGGTCTGCGATATGCCGCTCATAAACCCGATGTCGCTGAATACAGGCATACCGACAGAATCATTTTCACCTACCCTTGGTCCCTGATTGATCTGCAAAGTATTCCGCACGTACTGGTATTCATAGCCATAGCTGTCGAAATTCTGATAGGTGAGATAGGTATCCGAAGCCAGCATCTTTTTCTTGCGGTAATTGTCCTCAGGGTTCATGTCCAGCTCGATCACATCCGGCAAGCCGTCATTATTGATATCCACCACATCCTGGCCCATTGAATTGAAGGAAGTATGCTTGAAATAATCTTTCAGCCTGTTGGTGAACGTACCGTCATGATTGTTGATATAAAGGATATTGTTGGACAAGAAATCGTCCGAGACATAGATATCCTTCCAGCCGTCATTGTTGATATCGCAGACGGAGGCTGCATGACCGAAGCCATCGAACTTTATCCCCGCCGCATCAGAGACATCATGGAACACCGGGTGGCGGAGGCTGCTGTCCATGTCGTTCCGGTAAAGCTTTCCCACGCTGGGCTGGACATTCAGCTGGTTGCGTTGAAGGAAGGTGCTGGACTTCTCCCCGTTGGATGCCTCGTTCACCGTAAGGTACATATCCAGGTCCCCATCGTTGTCATAGTCGAAAAAGCTGGCCATTGTTGACTGACCGTGCAGATCCAGTCCATATGCGGCAGCCATGTCCTTGAAATGGGGGACGCCTTCTTTATCCATGCCCTGGTTCACATATAAAATGTTCCGTCTTCTCTGCGGGTCCTTATAGATCGTGTTGCAAATGTAGATATCCATCAGCCCGTCATTATTGATATCGACAACGGAGATGCCCCGGGCCCACCTGCCCAGCCCTTCCACTCCCGCCTTCTCCGTGATGTCCTCGAAAGAGAAGTTTCCTTTATTGAGGTAGAGTTTCCCCGGCACCTGGTTGCCGCCGAAGTAAATATCCTGCAGCCCGTCATTGTTAAAGTCGCCAATGCCGACACCGCCGCCATTGTAAATATTGACCACATCCATCGGGTTGATGGAATCCGTCTCCGTGATGACATTGTTAAAATGGATCCCTGAATGGGAGGAGGGGATACTTTCGAATAAAGTTCGTTTCCCATGGCAGGCGCCCAGCAGTACAAAGGGCAGCAGCATATACAGGTGAGAGCGTCGATTCATAAATACGTTGGATAAAAGGAAGGCTCTGTAAAAATACAAAGCCTTCTCTTTATAGCTAAACTGGAAATGTTAGTAATTGGGGTTCTGCTTCAATGTCGGATTCGTCGCGATCGCATTCTGTGGAATGGGCAGCAGGTCATGGCCACTGGGTATATCGATGCCAAAATTGTCCTTTATATACTGTATATGCAGACCCGTTCTCCGGAGATTGTACCATAGAGATACATCGCCTGCCAGTTCGTGCCTGTATTCCTGCAGCATGATCTGCATAAAGTCCGGGCCGAAAGAGGAGGCAGGAGCCGCACCGCCCCAGGCACGGTTGCGCACGATCTGCAGCGTCGCTGTGGCGCCCGCCTGGTCGCTGGTCTTGAACTGGCATTCCGCCTTGTCCAGCAGCACTTCGCCCAGCCGCAGCAGATTGACATTCTGGTCTCCGAAAATATGCGTCTTTCCATCCACCGCACTGGGTGTGTTCCCGCTGACATTCGGATCGCGCCAGAATTTCATCCCATAGTATCCCGACCTTGGCTGGCCCGGCTGGTCGCCCGTCCAGAGGTCACCCGTCTTACCGCAGGTGTTCATGATCTTGCCGTCTGTCCCTGTGAAATGGGATTTAGGTAATGATAGCGTCCCCGCAAAACCGGCCTTCACCTGTGCATAGTTCTTGATCCCTCCGATAGCCACGATGCCGGGGCTGGCAATGGTGTCATCCGGACCGATGATCGTGGCGGGCTTGCGCAGATCGCCTGCCTCGAAGGAAGTATACAGTTTCTTATTGGCATAAGTATATCCAAAATTCGAGGTCTCCCAGGGCCACATGAAGGAGGAGTTCCAGGTCACTTCATTGTTGTTATAGCTCCAGTCGGGCGTAACACCCCCCGGAAGCGAGAACTGCAGCTCGAAGATGGATTCCTGGTTGTTCTGATGATTGTATTCATGGATGTCCATGTAATTTGACATCAATTGATAATGAGGTATCACCTGGTTGAACGACGCCAGCGCGTCGGAATATTGCTTCAGCCACATCTGGGCAGCGCCCATATAGGCGTAAGCAGCGCCCCTGGTGGCTCTGCCCGTTTCCGAGACGGGAAGATCCTCCGGCCATGGGAGCAGGGTCGAAGCGGCGTTCATATCGGCCACCACCTGCTGGAACACCGAATCCTGGCTTGCCCTGGGATGAAGTCCATTTGTCACTACATTTAATTCCAGCGGGACGCCGCCGAATGTGCAGGCAAGATAATAGTAGAACACTCCTCTCAGGAAGTAAGTCTGCCCGGTGAGGAAGTTGGCCAGTGAATCGCCGATCACTTTATTGTCATGCATCTTGGCGATGATCGGTATGGCCGAATTCGCCCGGGAGATACCCTGGTACGAAAGGTTCCAGAATTGGGAGGTCGATCCGAAGTCTGTCGGAAAGAGATAGGTGTTATAGGATACATCCGCTCCCCAGTTGAAGAAATCCTGGCTGCAGTAGTTGGCATTGTACCAAAGCGCCTTTAGGACGAAGCTCTGGTTGTCATGCTGGAAGGCGTCATAAATGGCGTTCACCAGGCTGATGCCATCCTGTGGGGTCTTGAACAACGCATCCTCGCTGGCATGCGATGTGTCCTTCTGATCGAGAAAATTGCGCGAACAGGCCAGCGGCACCAGTAGACAAATAAGAGCGACGTATAATAGATATTTTTTACTTTTCATATTGCTTGTGTTTGTAGCATTAATTAAAACGTCACGTTGAACCCTAATGTATAGAACTTGGAGGAGGGGTAAGTACCTACATCGACCCCTGCGGAGGTCACGCTGCGCACATTCGTATTGGTGGAATTGTTGACATCCGTACCCTGGGGAATACCTATCTCCGGATCAAGCCCCGAGTATTTGGTAATAGTAAACAGGTTCTGCCCGGTGAAATAGACCCTGATCCTGGGCGTGAAAGCACCCGAGGCCTTCAAAGGCAAGGTATACCCGATGGTGAGGTTTCGCAGTCGCAGATAGCTGCCGTTCTCCACATAGACATCCGACGGTCGCGTATTGGCATTGAACTCGTTTGCATCGATCTTGGCATATCGATTGGAATGGTTGCTGGCCGTCCATGCATTATTGTAATATTCGGTGCCAATGTTCTCGATGCCCACGGATCCTGTCGAGGTACCAAAACTTTCAAGTGTCCTTTGCTGGTAATTGTAAATCTTGTTGCCATAGGTGCCGTAGAAGAAAATGCTGAAATCAAAGTTCTTATACGATCCATCAAACGTCACGCCTCCGTAGAATTTGGGGATAGGGCTGCCGAGCGCCACCTGGTCGGAGTCCGACGTGATCCTGCCGTCATGGTTGATATCCACGTATTTACGATCGCCTACCGTTGCGCTCTTCGAGGGGCCGGTGGTTGGCTGGTAATAAATGCCGGCGCCGTATTTGGCGGCCGCCACCGTATTCAGATCATCTATCTCTTTCTGCGATTGGAAGATGCCTGCCGACTTATATCCATAAAATTCGCCGACAGAACGGCCTACCTGCGAAATGCTGTAAGTATGCCAGTTATTGGAGCCGGTGCTGGAGAAACCCAGGTCCGAAAGATTGTAGATATGGTCCAGTCCGGTGGTAAGGCGCTGTACTTTATTGCTCACCGTGGTAAGGTTGAAGCCGACGTTATAATGGAAGTCGCCCGCCGCATGCGCATAGGTTGCGCTGAATTCTACACCCTGGTTCACTATGCTACCTACGTTCATGCTCCCGGAAGTAAAGCCCGTTTGGGGCGGCACCGGAATGACCAACAGGAAGTCCTTTGATTCCTTCCGATAGTAATCTACCGTAAACGTCACGCTGTTGTTCAGCAGCGTTGCGTCAAACCCGATATCTGTCTGCTTCGAGGTCTCCCATTTCAGATTGGGATTGGGTAAGAAGGCCAATACAAGACCCGGCTGGTAGGTTTTATTGAAGGGATACCCGTTGTTGCCCTGGTTGGCAGCACCCGGGCCGGATGTATACAGTGACAGGTACTGAAAAGGAGGTATGGTTAGCTGGTTGCCGAGCTCTCCATAGCTGCCCCTGAGCTTCAGTTCATTCAGCCAGCTTACGTTTTGCATGAAGCTTTCCTCCCTGATCCTCCACCCTGCGGAAATAGAGGGGAATACGCCGAATTTGCGCCCTTCAGCAAACCTCGATGAACCGTCCCTTCTGATGACGCCCTGTAAAAGGTACTTGTCCTTATACCCGTATTGCAGCCTGCCAAACTGCGATTCCAGTGTGATCGTCTGCTGGTTGCCATAATAATTGGTCAACGAAGGAAGATTGCCCAGGTCGCGCAGCTCATCGCTGTTCAGGTTATTACCCTGCCCGCCGATCTGACGGAAAGTATTGTTCTGTGCCGAATAGCCACCCACAAAGTCAATGCTATGGTCGCCGAACGTATGCGTATAGGAAACGGTATTATCCCATAACCACTCGAAAGTATTGTTCGCCGACTGGGAATAAAAGTTCAGCGTCGACTGCGTGCCCGTCCCGTACTGGTTCAATGCCCGCACATCGGATGGTGTGAAATAGTAGCCGGAATAATCGCTGACATTGGCGCCAAAGTTCGTTTTCACGCGCAGTCCGGGAAGGATGGTGAGCTCCAGGGAACTGGAACCCAGGAAATAATTGGTCAGGTTTTTCTGGTCCTGCGTCTCGATGTTGTACACCGGGCCATTGCCCCAGTTGCGCACTGCCTGGTTATTGGGATTAAAGAACCCATAGTTGCCATTCCCATCCTTGATCTGGCTGGTGAGCAGGTTGCCGCCATCCAGTGTGGGCGGTAATTTGGTTAAGTATCCGATGCCCGCAGCAGCCCCTTGTCCTCCCGTACCAAACGAAGTTTTTGCATCACCCCGGCTATATTTGATGCTGGTGGATGATCGTAACCAGGTCTGGGGCTGATAGTCCAGGTTTGCGTTCAGGTTAAAGCGTTTGAATCTCGATCCCAGTACAATTCCCTTCTGATCGAAATATCCGGCCGAGAATGCCGTTTGCGTCTTGTCGCTGCCGCCACGGATGGCAATATTGTATTTTTGTCTCAACCCCGTCCGGTAGACTGCATCCTGCCAGTCGGCCTCATGCAGTGTATCCGCATTGGCCCAGTTGGGAAGGGCCGTATACCCGTCGATGCTGGCCTGCTTGAATGCCAGGGCCCCGAACTGCTGTGCATTCAGCACCTTGTAGGTCTTAGGCCTGGATTGGATCGCAGATTCGGCGTCGATGGACACTTGGGTCATGCCCTTTCTGCCGCGCTTCGTAGTAATGATCACAACCCCATTGGATGCCCGGTTGCCGTAAATGGCCGTAGCCGAGGCATCCTTCTGTACGTCGATGCTGGCGATATCGCTGGGATTGATCGTATTGATCCCGCCACTGATGGGATAGCCATCCACTACATATAAGGGATCATTTGATCCAAAAGTACCGACACCCCTTATCTGTACAGAAACGCCGCCCCCCGGCGCCCCGTCGTTGTTCGTGATCTGTACACCAGGCGCCCTTCCCTGTAACGCCTGGTCAAGCGTGGTGACAGGCACTTTCGCTATCTGGTCGGCGGATATGGTGGCAATGGCGCCGGTGACATCCTTGCGCCGCTGGGTTCCATACCCCACGACAACGATCTGTTGCAATTGCTTGGGATCGACTATCAGCCGGATGTTGATCGTACCGCGGCCGTTGATCGCCACTTCCTGTTTTGTATAGCCAATCGCCGTAACCACAAGTGTCCCATTGCCGGGAGCATTCACTGAAAAGCTGCCATCCGCATTGGTGGCGACACTTTTGTTCGTTCCCTTCACCGTTATAGATGCGCCTGCAAGCGAACTGTCGTTCTCATTGGCGACCACCCTGCCCGTGATCTGCTTATCCTGCGCAAACAGCTGGAACGAAGCAATGAGAAAAAGCAATACCATCGTGATATTTTTCACCAGGTAGCGCTTGCCGTTCAATATTTCGTTGCTCATTGATTGTTGAGTTTTGGTTATTGTTACTGATATTTTTAGGAAAGAGGAAAATGATAATGACGATCTGCCTGAGCTGGAGATGAAAGAATTTTCATATGCTGTAGTTTTAATTGGGATCCGTTGCATCACTCCGTCCGGAGTGCGCAAACACATCATAAGCAATACAATCTTACTAAACTTTCTCTTTAAGGGTTGTTGGTAGGGATGACTTTATTTCCGGAATCGATGCCGGTAACGAGTGCGGTGCGTCAGAATGCCTGTCAATGAGCAGACAGGCGTTCTTTTGATAAAGAAAAATGTCGCCATTCTCTTCCAGATAGGCCTGATGTATTTGTCTTAATATCTCTTTTATCTTGGGGGAGATCTTCCTCGCGATGACAATGAAGGAAGCATGTTTATATGCCAGCTTGTAGATCTGGCTTAGCTGATCGTCACCCACTTCCATTATTACAACGGTCTGCAACATCACTTTCCTGTTCATCATGTGCAGCTCCAGCCGACCATCCGTCTCTTTATTATTCGTGGCCTTCCACGCAGCACGCACGGGTGCAACCTTTTTCAGATTATCGAGGGCGCTATGAACAATTTCCTCTTTCATTGCAAGCATCAGCCAGTGATACAATTTAAGGAGAATTGAAGCAGCGTTTCTACGCGTATGGCAGATTTATTTCCGGCAACGACACCGGCAACGTTTGCGGAGGACATTTCGCAAATGTCATTCGCGCTCGCCACCCATTTCTTCGAGGTTCAGCAGCTTAAACACGTGTTTGGTGACGATACGGCAATTGGCTGTCAGCTCATCCAGCCGGCAATTGATCACTTTCATATTGACAGGCAACCCGTCCACGGTTTCCATCAGGTCCATGTGCAGGATATCCTCATCGGAAATGATGCTGGAGCCTTGCAGCTCCGAAAAAAGCAGGTTTGCCGCGGTATGGTCATTACCGATGAAAAATCTTCCGTAAGCTTCAAAACCATCGGATCTTTTCATGTTCAGCACGATATAGAATGTCGTTTTCATACATCATTTCTTAATGCTAAAAAGTAAAGGCGGAATAAAAAATACTCCGCCTTGCCACCATCAAAAGCCGTTGTTACCAGATCAATATTTATTGAATTTGAATGGTCCGGGACAGCTGGCGGGCATGCTCTTTCCTGGGCAGGCTTACATACAGGATCCCGTCCTGGTATTTTGCAGCCGCCTTCTCAACGTCGACGGTATCGTCAATGGTAAAGCTCCTGCTAAAACTGCGCCCGACATATTCCTTGCGTAGCCAGCCGGTCTCCTTGTTCGCTTCTTCCTTCTCTTCCTTGTGGTCGAAGGACACTGTCAGCAGATCGCCCGCCAGGTTCAGCTGAAAATCTTCCTTCCGCAATCCCGGAGCGATGACCTCCATTTCGTAAGTCTTATCCGTCTCGCGTATATTCACAGGGACCTGATTGCGGCCCTGCAGTCCGCCCGAGCCCCAGGACGAGTCTTCGAAAAACCGGCTAAGATTATTGTGGAAGATTTGATCTACAACGCTTCCAAAAGTTGCCGGCTGGCGGTTTTCTTTCTTGATGATGTTAGTCATATGATCCTCCTTTTTTAAAAGAGATCACCTCAAGGAAAATGCCAAAGGCGGCAGGAAATGATATTTTGACATTACGGCCCAGGGACAAAGGGGACAACGACTGAAAAATTTTCAGTGGACTGTCATCAGGTCGGACGGCCCATCCTATTGGAACCTTACGTTAAGCAATGTCGCCAGCTCCGTCAATTCCAGCAAATTCCTGGTCTTCGTCTTCTCGAAGATCCTGCTCTTGACGGTGGAGATCGTGTTCTTCCTCAACCCCAGCTCAGCCGCGATCTCACTGGTCTTAAAACCCTTCAGCAAATAATGGAGTATTTCCAGCTCCCGCATGGTGAAATGTGTAAAAGGATTGGTGTCATCGTTCCGGTGCAGGTCCTCCGGTGGCGGCTCATTCGAAAGGAACTGCTTCAACAGCCGCGTGGTGTCCTCTTCCAGCGACGCCTTATTGACAAAATACATACCCCCATACTGCTTCAGCACTTTTGCATAGATGGCGGAGGGCTGCATGCTGAGCATCGCGATCCTGAGATCAGGATATAATTGCTTGACATTCGGCAGCACTTCCAGGCTGCTGCCATCCGACAAATTGATATCCAATATAAGATGGGTATACTCTTTGCTCTTGAGCTCCTTCATGAGCTCATTGCAGCTGGCAACCTCGGCCACATCCGTGTAGCCCAGCTCAAATTTGAACGAGGCCCTCAATCCCTTCCGGATCATACTATGATCGTCTGCCAATAGGATCTTTGGTTGCATGGTATATGGGTTACATGTTATATTAAAATTACAAAATACGTTTTGCTTGAAAGAATATTCGCATTGCTTTAGTCATGCATAAGTGCTTCTTCTTACTCATGAACAGAGACAATCGCCTATTATTTGATAAAATTATTCTTACTAATTTCTAGGGGTTACGTTAACTATTAAACCATTGATTATGAAACTTGAACAAAACGTTCAGGAAGCTGCATGCGTCCTCCTGAACCGCATTCTTCCCGAATACCGCCATCTGACAGCAGCCCGGTCTCCCTTTTCTCTACTGCATTTATTATCCCCCCGAACCGTCCGGCTGGACGAATATTGCAAGCCATTCGCCCCCCATCCCGAAGCTGACGCATTAGCAAAAAGCATTAAATGTTTCTGTGACGTATATGGCATATGGCTGCCCGGCGCCGAGCATTACATCACCTGCGCCATGTATCTGTTCCCGTCCGCCCCCCTGTCCCGGATCGTCCCTATTGTAAAGAACAATGTCATCGACTTTTATCTCAATGACATCATGGGAAGAGAGGTCTTTCCCAATCTACCCGTCCTGCAAAGGACGCTCTACGGCAATATCAAGGAGCGTATGTCCGCCCTTGCCCGGTGCAGGACCCTGACCACAGAAGCAAAGCCCATCGAGATCGCCAACTTCGAAATGCTGAGTGATATGGCTTCCACCTCTACAAAGGAGTGGTTTGACAAATTCCTGCAGCTCTATTGCTACCATATCGAACTGGCCCATAAGGATTGCAATTCGTCCGGCATCGGATATGTCCTGACCCAGGAAGAATATTTCGAACAGCGCTGTCATGTTTCCGGCATGCCGCATACGGTCATGATGATAGAATACAGCGCCGGCTCGTTCCTTGACTGGGATGTCCTCGATCGCCTGGGCATCGCCGGCGATCTTAGCCGGCTCAATTGGGTAGTAAGCCTCATCGGTTGCCTGATGAATGATCTCTTTTCATTTGAAAAGGAAGTAATAGACAACAAATGTGATTCAAACCTGGTCATGATCATATTGTTGAACTACCCGGAGATGTCCCTGAGATCCGCCCTCCTGGCCGCATCAACCATTGTACGCGATCTGCTGGCGGAATCCTTTATGCTACTGGATAAGATAAGAGGCACCATTCATGACCCCGGGCTTAACGAAACCTTGAACGGGTATCTCATAGGACTTGAAAGATGCATTCAGGCATGCTGGGTATGGCAGGTGTATACAAAAAGATATAAAAGGCCGCAGTCGATCTGGAAAGAAACAAGACTGCCGTCCTGATATCCCAAACTTTGGCGATTATACCGTTTCCAGTGGCAATGACACCTGGAAACAGGCCCCCCTGTTCACCTGACTTTTTACGTTGATCGTGCCTTTTAACAGGTCCTCAACCAGGTGTCTGGTAATGAACAGGCCCAGGCCAACGCCTTCGCGGTTGCCCTCCAGGTTACGGTCAGTAACAAAGAGGTCAAAGATGCTTTTTTGCTTTTCCTCATCGATCCCCTGGCCTTCATCCTTCACGGACAATTGCCAGGAATTATCCGCCTTTTCAACGAAGACATAAATGTTGCTGTCAGGGCGTGTAAATTTGATAGCGTTGGTCAGTAAGTTGTTAAAGATCTGCGTAAGCCGGATCTCGTCACTCCTTAATAAGGGTGGAATTTCATCGGCGACGGAAAGATGGATCTCCACCCCTTTTTCGATGGCGGAATATTTGTTAATATTGATTATTTTCTGCAGGAACGCCCGGAGATCTATTGGGCTGGCGTAAACGTTGTCCGTCACGCCGGCATCGATCTTTGTATACTCCAATAGATTGTTGAGCATGTGCTTGTAGGTATGACATCCATCGATCAGATCGTCGGAAAGTGATACGATATCTTCCTTCCTTGCTATCCCTGCTCTGAGGGATTGGGCCATTTTGATAATCCCCAAAAATGTTCCCTGGATCTCATGAGAGACATTCCTGATAAACACACTTTTTGCATAGTTCTGATTTTCTTCATTCTTCAGGGATTTCTTCAGCTTGTAGCTGGAGTCGTGGCTCTTTACATAGGGAGACCCGACAATGATGATCAGGCAGAAAAGCCCGAAGAAAGACAGGGTCTTAAAGATCACCGAATATGGCTTGCTTAAAGGCAATGGCTCGACAAACTCCAGAAAATAATTGGCCTCCAGCGTGACGAGTATGACCAGTGCTACCGTAAAGCATACCTTTCGGAGTATCGAATTGTCAAAAAGCAGAAAAGTAATAAGGAGAAGAAAAAATACCACGGTCTGAAGCTCAACCACATTACCCAGCACCATGCCGAAATATAAAGAAGCGACGCATTGGGTGAGATAGGTCACCAGGCATGCGGCCACATACTTACGGCTTCTGTTCAAAAAGAGGGGACTCAGGGCCAGCAGCAGCTCAACGATAGCCGGGAGGAGAATAAACAATTTCCCGGTGAGGAGAAAAAAAAGCAAGCCGATCACCAGGATCAGGCTGACGATAGCCATGCTCAGCGAGTTTACCAGGCGTATCCTCCTAAGCTCCTCCTCCTCTTTGATCCCTTTAGTACCTGTATTCCGGACGGTTGTAATAAGGCGTAGCAGGTTCAGGTAAAGGTTGGACATAGTATAATTTATTGCCTATCAATGTTTAAGGAATAATTAACGCTGCATCTGAAGGCTAAAATAGTCTTTCTCAGAACAATGCCCAATATTGATCTAGAACTAGTTCTAGCTGGTATTTATGGAGGAGGCTTAATTTGCAGTTACTAATAGGATAAGGTTTAATGGTTATGGTATTTGATTTTAGCAATCCCCGGTTAACTACCGGGGATTTTTATGTTGGCCATGACCTGGCCATTCACCCACATGTAGACTTCCGCCTGATCAATTCGACAGCGGTAATGATCTGGGGATAGCCGGCAACAGTGGCGGCAGTCTTGTCCTTATCCGGCTTCAGCATCCTGACCAGCTCGGTCACGATCACCTTACCGATGCTTGCGGGGAACTGCTCGATCGTTGTCATGGAAGGTGAGACGATGGAAGAGCGGGGGTCATTCGAATAGCCTACGATCTTTAGTTCATCAGGGACTTGTATACCCATCTCTTTTGCAAAATGCAACGCTTCCAGCGCACTGACATCATTGGCTGCAAAAATGCCATCCGGGTAGGGCTTTTCTGAAAACAATTGCTTCATTGTCCTTCTTGCATTTTCAGCACTCAACTCATGGTAGAACAGCTGACCCTCCGACAATGGTATGTTGTACTGCTGCATGGCTTTTTGGAAGCCTGCGAGGCGATCGATGTACAGGTTGCAGTTCAGCGGCCCGGAAATACAGGCGATCCTCCGGCATCCCAGTTCCAGTAAATGCATAGCTGCCAGGTAGCCGCCATTGAGATCATCTCCTTTAATGATACAGGCCGGATACGGTTGTACAGGCACCCGATCGTAAAAAATAACAGGGATATTGTTCTGCGTCAATAGGTCGAAATGGCTGAAATCGGTGGTAAATAATGTACAGGCAGCGATGACAGCGTCTACACGGGAGGCATACAAAGTGCGGACAAGCTCCTTTTCCATTTCCAGGGAGTCGTTGGACTGGCAAATGATGAGATTATACCCATGTCCATGGAGCCCGTTTTGAATGGTGGTGATGGTCTCCGCATGGAAGAACATGGATATACGGGGAACGATCAGCCCCACCGTATTCGTCTTATTGCTTCTGAGCCCCGAAGCCATGGCATTGCGCTTGTACCCTAACTTTTCCACCATCGCCATTACTTTGTGTCTTGTATCTGTGTGGACATGCGGGTGGTTGTTCAGGACACGCGAGATCGTCGCCGGTGAGAGGTGTAGTTTTTTTGCAAGATCGTGTATGGAATGTCGCTGGGATCCTTCTTTCTTCATTTGAGTAGATTATCCTGCTTCCAGGATGACAAGGGCCCGATCTTTTTATTGGCTGAGGACGCCGCGCTCTCGGGGATCAGCGATACTGTAATGGCCGTTTTGGATCTGGCCGGCAGGGTCAGTTCAAACCCTGTCCGGATGGTGCCGGGATTCGGAGCGTCATAGTTGTTCGGTGGCGGATCGGTGGGCCAGGTGCGGAGCACAACTTCTCCGGGCGCGTCTACCCGCATAATGAGCCGCTGTCCGCTTTGTGTAAGTACCGCAGTTCCATTGCCCGTCACGGTCACGGCGGCCGGAGTGACCAGTGTCCACCGCACAGCCGCTGCCGTATCCCCTGTCTCTATCTCATCCCGTACTACCACCCACTGTCTGTCGACAATGGCGATACCTCGCCGGACCTGTGCCACAGTGCCTTTATACACCTCCGACAGATCGGTGACGGCGTTGATGAATTCATTCGACGAGGAAGCGCCTGTGATAGGTGCAAAGCCTGCTACGCGCTGATGCTGGTCATTAATGGTCAGCGTATTGTGGGCCTGGTTGACATACCTGAAAATAGTCCAGCGCTGGGCATCCTGGGTCCTGCCGAAGATCTGCATACCTTTGGATTCCAGCGACTCATAATCCTGCGCGCCCAGGTCCATCGCCCATCTTAGCCCCCCGGCATCCATGACAAAGGAACCAACGTCCATATGGGCATGATTGACAGCACCCGAGCCGCCTTTCATGCCAACATAGATGGCGGCGGAATCCGTCCAGGATGTACGCATCAGGGCCACGGGATTCTTACCACGCCCTACCCACATGGTGGCTTTGGGCGGCTGGATCTCCCCGATACTGATACCCTTGCCCCAGATCATCATGGCAGGCAGCAAACGGTCATTGACATGCTTTTTGGGATCCTCATTCAGCAGGCGGCTGCGTTCCACCCACAAGAGCGAAGGGTCCGCATTCTTTTGGGCAAACCAGAACATGGCCGGCTCGATGCCGCCACCCCCATGGGCATCTGAAAAATTGAAGGGCTTGTTGACAGGTCCTGTCATATTCTCCAGGAAAGCGGCAGTTTTCAGGAAACCCGGCATATCACTGAGCCCGAAATCCTTTCCGAATGCTTTGTCCAGCGCGCTGATCAGCAAAACATTGAAGCTGGTACCATAACCCCAGTATCCATAGCCCTCGGGGTAGTTGCCGTCCGGCCCCATGTCCTTCATCGCATATACGACGTTCTCTATGGCGCGGTTGATCACCTGCCTGGCCAGCGCCGGATCGTCTTCATAGATCGCCAGGGCGCCATAGGTCATGCCGGCATGACACACCTGGTTCCAGTTATGCTCTGCCCTGAGCCAGTTGCTATTGCTCTTGGGATCCAGGGAGGGCCTTATCCCTTTTTCGATGATGGCTTGCTTAATGGTCGACCTGGATGCCGGCGAAAGATCATCGTATAACCAATCATATCCGATGGATAGTGCCATCGTCATTTCGGCCACATCCAAAAAATGAGACGGGTTCCAGTCACTGAATGCGGCGATCGCCAGCATTTCTTTTTCCGCGCGCCGGAGATATTTCTGATCCCGGCTGGTGCGATAAGCATACGAAAGGAAGAAAAGCCGCCTGAGCGCTTCTCTCGATTTATCCAGCAGCCGACGGCCGATCTTGATCCGCTCTACGGGCAGTAGGTTCGTTATGCGATCCGACTCATCCAGGATGGCCTGCTGTATCTTTCCCCAGATGATGTCTCCGCCGATGGTCTTCTTAACTACCTCCTCTTCCCCCTTTAACAGCAGTATGCGTGGATGGCCGGGAAAATGGGCAGGGTTGCCGATGAAGTCCGTCTGTGCCATCAGCAAATGGCTGAACAAAAGGAACAGGCTGCCCGTAAAGATCTGCATTAGTTTACTCACGGTTTTAAATGTCTTTTCAATGGAGTTCGTGAATACTACGTATTTCATATAGCAAGTATTGTAGTGATCCGCTCACTTATCCATGAGCAGCTTCTTCTCCGCACTGATCATCTCCTGGGCCGGCTGAATACCGTTGCCCTCATATATATTGTTCTTCACGGTGCTGTTAACAGCAGCATAGCTTTCCACCCCATAACCATTGTTATATTGGATACGATTGCTGCTGACGACAAGATAGGCATTCCCGTTGAATAAGAATTCCGCCATGATGCCACTGCGATCATTTGCTTCCAGGAGATTGCCTGTCACTGAAACATGCCTGCATTCCGCGAGAAGAATACCGTAATAGCCATTACGTGCAATTTCGCAATTGGCCACGGATGCATCAGTGCAATGGTCCAGGGCGACCCCGCTGCCGAAGGGAGAGGTCACCAGCCTGCTGCCGCGGACCTGTACATTGTTGCAATGCGCCAGCAGGAGGTTGTGGTTGAGCTTAGGCCCGGGCGGTACGCCGGCTCCATTCTCTGAAAGGTCGCAATGGTCGACGTTGACATTTCCTGCGCCACTGATGGATACACCGGAATAGGTTGCGTTCCTGACCGTGAGATCGATGAGGCTGATGCGCTGCATCCGTCTTTCGCCATCGCTCCGGAAGAGAATGCCGCCCCGGTTGTACCCGCCCTTTATGGAACGGGAGCTATTCGGATCATAGCCCGGCATGGTCCTGTTGCCTGCTTCGACCACCAGGTCCCGGATGGTTACATCGTGCATATCGGGATCCGCGTTGACCATGGCCTCCCTTCCACCCGATGCCGTGTCGAGGGTGAGAATAGTGCCGGCGCCCTCACCCATGAGCGTAACACCGGACGGGATCTTCAACGTGGCGGGGAAAGTATGGAGACCCGCCTTAACTACGATCCATTTGCTGTGCGTGGTGGCGGCCGAATCCAGGGCCCGCTGGATCGATTGACCCGGCGCCACCCATAAGGCGTCGGCAGGGACCTCCGGGCGCGGAGCCGGCATAGCCCCCGCACCCGCGATATAGGAAATACCGCTGAATTTCAAAGCTGACGCTTTCGACACCGGTCCGCCCACAGGCGCACGCACCGCCGTCAGCACGCTGCGTGAGGCCCTGGGCCGCACAGAATCTGCCGCCCGCCTGGTATAAGGCAGGCTGAGGCCTTTCGCGGAATAATGGCGATAAACATATTCATAATCATCCCGCAGCACTTTTACACGTTCTGAAATATTGCAGTAGCAATAGGGCGTATCGCCTAGTAGAAAACGGGCCGTATATTCAAAACCAAGGGCTATACGGCTGTCTGCAATGGAGAACAGGTCGGTCCCCTGGGTATAAGCCACCTGCGCAGCCCCGGCAAACTCGCCGATGCCCAATTGAACATGTCCCTGGTCTCTGGGGCTTTCCTGGCATTGTCCATTGGGATAGATATATTTGAAGATGCTGCCATTCACGGGCGCATGTTTGAAATGGTCGATGGCATTGTTATACAGGGCACGGTTGTCCGTAAATATGGCGATGGCTATCAGCGAATGGATGATGGCCCCATCCCAGTTGCCGTTGGCCTGCGGAAAATAGGGGCGCATCAACGGATAGTACACCGTCATCAGCATTTGGCTGAAAGCGGCTATGTCCTTCTGCTGCCAGCCGGCGCCGGTGTACCGCAGGATCTCTGCCGCATTGCAAAGGAGATGGCCCGTCCAGGCGGCCAGCAGCTTGGCATCGTTGTAATCCAGGTCCCATAGCGTGGGAGACCAGGTGTTCAGGATCGCGATCGCCTTGTCCGCATACGTTTTATCGTGGGTGACGTACCACAACAGCGCATAGTTATACGCCATGTTGGCGGATCTCGACAGATCATCGCCGCCGATGTTCGGCTTACCATAAGGCCCGCGGAGCACATGCGTGTGCGCCTTTACGACAAAACTTGTGTCTGTCAAAGCTTTCAGCCTTTCGAATGCGGCCTTCCAGGGCTGTTCCCCGGCCAGCACTTTTTTCCTCATACAGGCCAGGTCCGCCGATGTCTGGTCTATGCCTGGATGAACGAAGGTTTGCGCCATTGTTTTTGCCGGAAAGAAGGCCGCCGCTCCTGCCAGCACGAGCAGGAAAATAAAATGTTTATTTCCCATTGGTCAAAGCATATCGTTTCATGCTGACGGTGGCAGTCCCCGCAGTGGCCACTGCATTAAAATAGATATAAGCCCGGTATTTCCCGTCGGCCGTCTCCACCCATACGCCCGCCCCCTGCTTGAGGTTGATCGCGTAATTCGGGTCGCCTGTCAGGTCGAGCGTCTGGAAATCGATGTCATCTATAAAAGTACCGCCGAATTGCTCGGTGGGCGCAAGATTATGATCCTGCAGGTTAAATACCTTCAGCAATTTAGCTGTCCTGTTCACCCCCGCTGGCAGGATCACGCCAGGCAGGTAGGTCGTGTCGGCTGCGGGAGCTACCAGGGCATGGTTGAAAGCGCTGGTGGTGAGGTTCCGGTACAGGTAGACGAGGTCGATGCTGCCGGCGTGGGCGGCAGCGCCCGCAGAATCATAGACCGTGCTGTCCCCGATGGAAATATACATCAGGTTTTTATTGGAGAGCTTCATGTTCAGGCGCATATCCATACGGGTGATGGTATAGGGGCCCATCGTAGTAGAGATCGACTCCCCATTGCTGCTTTTGGCAGTAAACTTAATGGACACTGTTTTACCGCGGGCTTCCTCAGGGATCACATAGAAGTACCGGAGCGTAGCCGCAGAAGTATCTGCCGTGTAGGTCACTGTCGTCGTGGCGCCACTGGTGACGGAAGGCGATCCTACGGTGACGCCGACATCTGTGCCGGTGACATCCGTATAATAAGATTTATTATCCATATAGGTGCCGGCAGCTCCCGCAATGGAGGCTTCCGCCGTACAGGACACCAATTTCCCTTTACTGGGCAGGATGGCCATGGCATAGGCAAACTCGATCGGCTGGCCCACTATATTAGGCCCCAGCGTTCTTTTAATGGCCTCGTTCTGCAGCTTGTCCGAAGCCGTCGGAAGGGCGTATCCATCTTTCTTACAGCTGGCGGCGAACAGCGATAGCACACCCAGGAGTAAGGAAGCATAACCGATATATTTGGATCTGTATTGCATCTTGTTTCTTTTAGAATTAAAAATCTTTACCTGTGTTGAACACTGACGATGACGCTATAGTCTTTTTTGATCTGGCGGTTGCCGGATATGACGGTCCATTTCTTAGGGTTCAACGTATCGGAAAAGTCCACAAAACCCGTGATCTTGGGATTCAGCTTACAATCCTGTGCAAGGGTGAATTGGGGATAGAGGTGCTTAAGGTCGGAGCCAAACAGCACGGTGACCTTTACGGTCTGGGCCGTGGTATCGATGGTTGCGGGGCCTGAGCGGACGGTGACATAATCGGTTCCCAGCAATTCAAAGCTGCTGACAAAGCAATCCTTCCGGGTCGTGATCAACAGGCCGTCCTCATCCACGGGGACACTCTTACTACAGGCGGCCCAGGTACATGCCGCCAGCAGAACTATCAATGCTATCGCTATATATTTCATTTTTTAGATTTTTGATGGTAGAAATTTATCTCCAGGGTATATTCTGGGTGAGGTTCGAGTTCTTGTCACGCTCCGACTGGGGGATCTTGAAAATGTAGTCCTGGTGATATTCCAGGTCCGACGTATTCTGGAAATAGCGCGTTTGCTGGCCGCCCCAGGTATCGATGCGCCACAGACCAGGGCTGCCGGGAGGTCCCCATACTCTTTCGATCGCGCGCCAGCGGCGGAGGTCGAAGGAACGTTGTCCCTCACCTACGAGCTCCACGATCCGCTCCTGCTCGATGGCATTGAAAAAGTTCTGATAATTGTCCGTCTTTGTCGCTGCCAGCGGCGGCAGGTTGCCCCGGTGGCGCACTTTGTTCACCAGGTCGATGGCATCTGCCTGTGGCCCGGCGATCTCATTGGTCGCTTCGGCATACATCAGGTAGACATCGGCCAGGCGTATCACCGGCCACGCGTAATCCCCATCGCTGCGACCCTGTCCCGCGTAGTTGCGTACGAATTTGCGGAACACAAACCCTGAATTACATCCGTCCGTATTATAAGTGAGGTAGTTGACCCCATTGATGGTGACGTTGCCGGCCCAAGTCTTATAGATAAAAGGTACAAAGCCGGTGGATGCCTGCGATGCGCTGCCGATGCTTACCTCATAGTCCCATTGAATAGTGGATTTCATGCGATAGTCTCGATCCCGGTAGCTGTTGGGATTTACGGCTGAGCCGGGGGTGGTCCTGGCGACATTCCCGGTGGCCGGGACAGTAGGGTTCATCGGGATCAGGGGTGCGACGAAATCACCGGTGGTCAATGACTGATACCTGTCGGCAAGCTCATAACGGGGAGAGACCCAGCATTGGGAGCCTTCGTGCGAGCGTCCTGCAAAGTCGCGCATCAGCTCCTCACCCTGGTTGGTCCCTGTACCGCCATGGGTAAATACCAGCAACATTTCGGGGTTATTGGCATTGGCCTTTGGTGTGAACAGTGTAAAGTAATTGGGTAATACATCTGCCTTGCCCAGCGAATCTATCTGGCCGGGATCGCCGTTCATATAAAGGGTCAGGCTATAGTCATTGGCCACAGACTTAAGATCCGCAGCAGCGGCGGTAAAGGCAGCAGTCGCTTCGGAAGCGCTGGGTGTAAACCCGTCCAGCTCAGGCCAGCCGTATTTATTCCAGGAACCCCAGTACAGCTGCACCTTTCCACGCAGGGCCAGGGCTGCTACTTTTGAGGACCGTCCCAGGTCGGTGGCCTTTGCTGGCATATTGTTAAAAGCATAGGTGAGGTCAGCCAGTATGGAGTCCTTTACCTTTCCAATCGCCGTACGCGGCAGCGTGGCCACATCCGCATTGGTGGCGGGCGAAAGAGTATAATAGGGCACATCGCCCCACATGCAGATAAGTTTGAAATAAGCCAGCGCCCGCAGCAGCCGCGATTCTCCCTGAATGGTCTGGAGTATTTTGGAAGTAGCCAGCTGGCCGCCGGAAGCCTGCATCTTCGTCACATTGTCGATGACATAATTGGCGCGGTCCACGACACCGAAAAGATATTGGTACATCTTGTCGAAGTACTGCCCGTAGCCGCTGGGCGCGAACATATTGGCAGCGCTGCTGCTCTGGTAAGCATCCCCCAGCCTGAGGTTGGTGTTGGTTACACTGGTGCCGCGGCACCTGAAATATTCGGACTGGCCGTCAAAATAATAGTCCCGGTCGAAGCAGGGCCTTGCAGCCGCGTACAGACCATAAAGGGCCGAAGTAGCGTCCGCTTCCGTCTTCCAGAAAGTGGAGGGAGATGGATTGGTAGTTGGCGTTTGATCCAGCAAGCCCTTCCTGCAGGATACGGTCAGTATCATGTACAGGAGCAGCGCCGGAATGCATGCTGGATAAATGAGTTGTTTCTTTTGCATAATAATGACGAGTTTAGAAACCAAGCTGTACAGCTACTGAATAAGCTTTATTGAGGGGATAGATATTATTGTTGTTACCAGCCTTTTCCGGATCAAGACCCGGGTAAGAGGTTATGGTCAGCAGGTTCTCCGCCGAGCCTGAAATGCGGAAATTGCTCACGCCCAGGCTCCTGAACAAAGGCTTGGGGAAAGTATAGCCTACCTGGACGTTCTTCAGCCGGAGATAGCTCATATCATACAGCCAGAAAGAAGTAGGAGTGGTGGTGCTCGAATTATTAGTGTTGCCGCCAAGACGAGGCCAGGTGCCGTCCCTGTTCTCGACGGACCATGGGTTTGTGACATCCTGCTGGTTGACGGCATAGCGTGTGACGCTGAAATTAGGGTTGTTGAAAGCATTGATCCAAAAATCTTTCCGTCCGCCGGTGCCCGTCCATAACATCGCTATGTCGATGCCTTTCCAGGACGCATATGCGTTCAGCGTATAGCTGGTGGTTGGCCTGTCGCGGGAGGCCTGCAGCGCTTTCCGGTCATTTTCATCGATCTTTCCGTCCCCGTTGAGATCTGCGCGGATAAGGTCTCCGGGCTGGATGCCCTGCGGGGTATGGCTATAGACATCGGCCCATGTCTGGGCAATGCCATAGTCGACATACGTGTACACATAATTGTAAGGCATGTTGAGAAAGACGTTACTGCTGACGTTATTGGCGCCGGTGTAGGTTGCGCCGCGGGTGAGCAGCTGGCTCCAGCTTTCCAGCCGGGTCTTGTTATAGGACCCATTCACGCTGACGCCATAGTTCACCTGGCCGATCCTGTCCCTCCAGCTCAAGGTGAGCTCCACGCCCCGGTTGCGCATATTGCCGATATTGGTGTTGGGAGGGTTGAATGCGCCAGTGAGCAGGTTGGACAGCTGCGCATTCTGAATGATGCCTTTTGTCAACCGGTCGTAGTAGTCCACCTCAGCCGACAGCCTGCTGTTGAAGAACCCCAGTTCCATTCCCAGGTTCAGCACGGTGGTAGACTCCCAGGACAGGTTTTGGTTGATCAGCTTTGCGTTGACCAGGCCGATGACCCCGACCCCATTGATCATATAGTTGTTGGGCGTCAGCGTCGTCTGCTGCTCATACCTTCCTACGCCGCTGTTGTTACCCAAAGTTCCGTAAGTGGCGCGGAGCTTACCGCTGCTGAGGATCTTATCCAGGAAAGGCCGCAGGAAAGGCTCTTCCGTAAAACGCCAGCCAATGGCGCCGGAGCCGAAGACACCATAACGCTGGCCCGGAACGAACTTGGAGGAGCCGTCCACCCGCATATCGCCTTCCAGGATATACTTGCCAAATGCGGTGTAGTTGACACGGCTGATATAGGACCGCAGGCCTTCCGCGCTGGAGCTGCCGCTGTTGGAATATACATTGGGCAGCGCACCGTCGATCTCGGTAATGCCGGGCGCAAAACGGTCATTCCGGGAAGCTGCCAGCGAACGATCGTTCCAGTATTCCTCGCTGTAAACCAGCAGCGCCGAGAGATCATGGTCGCTACCGAAATTCGTATGGTAATTCAGCCGGGCATTCATCAATGTTTTATAGCCATTGAGGTTGGTATTGCTGACGGCGGCATTGGGGCCGAAATATACACGGCTGCCATATGCGTTCGTCTGGAAGTTCCATGCCTGGGCCGGTGTAGGTGCGCTGGAGTTGAACTGGTTGTAATAGATCAGGTTGTAGTCCAGCCCGGCCGTAAGCCCTTTCACAGGGGTCCAGTCCCAATAGGCGGTGGCGTTGACCTCCTGCCTGTTCTGCTTGTTGGGGGCATTGATATACAGTTGGTAGGGATTGTATGCCTGGGGGTCATCGCCATAAGCCATTACGCCCCCAAACTTTCCGGAGACAGGATCGTAAGGTGTGATGCCGGCGATGGCATACTGCATATCCAGGCCGGCCGTATTGCTGGCATTACCGTCGGTGAAACCTTCTTCCAGGGCATAGGTAAAGTAAGACCAGTTGCCGTTGAACTTTACCCCTGTGTTCATATTGCTCTTCAGCTTGTAATCGAAATTAAACCGTGCATTGTATTGCTTGTAATCGTTGTTGATCTGCAGGCCATTTTCATTTCTCACGCCCACCGAAGCGAAGAAATTGGCTTTTTCGCTGCCGCCGGTGGCGGACACATTGTAGTTCTGCAGCTTACCATCGCGCATGATGATGTTCCACCAGTCCGTATTGGGATAGCGCAGCGGATCGATCATTCCCAGCGCCATCCATTGGTCGATGGTACCATTTCGGAACGCCTGGTTGGCAGGCAGCGTACCTACGGATGCACGGCGTTGTTCGAGCGTCAGGGCCAGTGGATAGTTTGCCAGGAAGTCGATGCCTTTCGTCGGTTTTTCCAGGGCAGCGTTCCCATTGAAGCTGAACAATGTTTTATTCATCCCTTTGCCTGTGCGGGTAGTGATCAATATGACCCCGTTGGCAGCTCTCGATCCGTACACGGAGGCGGATGCGGCGTCTTTCAGGACGGAGACGGTCTCGATGTCGTTTACGTTCACCCTGTTGATATCCACATCAGGTATGCCGTCCACAACGATCAGCGGGTTGCTGTTGTTGGGAGTGCCCAGGCCCCGGATCAGGAGTGTGGCGCCGTTCCTGCCCGCCATGCCGGTGGATTGGGTCGCCGTCAGACCGGGTATCATTCCGCTGAGGCCAACGGATATGTTGGGGATGGCGCGGCCCGTCATCTTCTCGTCGACATTCACCGTACCTACCGCGCCTACCAGGTTCACTTTCCGCTGGCGTCCGTAACCGACGACGACCACATCGTTGAGGGCGCTGACCTTCGGTTCCAGCATGACATTGTATTCGGCTTTGTCACCAACGGTGACCTTGGCAGTGGCCCCATTGGCGGAGGAAAAGATCAGCGTGGCGCCGACAGCCGCCCTGATGGAATAGCGCCCGCTTGAATCCGTGGTGGTACCCGTGTTGGATTTCTGAACGAGGATCGAAACACCGGATAAGGGACTGCCAGCCATGTCCTTTACCACGCCGGTAACTGTCCTGACCTGTGCGCCAGCGGACAAAGAGACAGCAAGTAAAAAAAGGAAAAACAGTAGCTTACGAAGGGAGCTATGGCCCAGTGGGGGAGTCATGTGTAATAGCATAGCAATCGTTTTGGAGTTTAAATTACTCTCCCCCAAACTTGTCGAAAATATCTGAAATCGTTTTCATACGTGCGTGAGTTTATTTACGCAAACGTTTGCTAAGAATTTCAAATATAAATTATTCAGCTATATAATAAACTAACAGTCAAGTAAATTAGTTTCTTTAAGGATTATCCCTTCGCAACCAGGGGAATTACTTTATCACCGATGAGCTCGATGGCTTGTAACAGCTTTTCATGAGAGAGGCCTGCATTGTCCATCTGGAAAGTGACCCTGGAAATACCACCCAGCGCTTCGCTGTGGCGCAGGATCTTTTCAGCTACTTCCTGCGGCTCGCCTACCATCAGCGCTCCCTTTGGGCCTGTCTGCGCATCAAAATGCGCCCTCGTTACGGGGGGCCAGCCCCGCTCTTTTCCTATCCTGGTAAAAGTGTCTGCATATCCCGGAAAATAGTCGTTCACCGCTGCTGCGGTAGTGGACGCGACATATCCAAGTGAATGCAGGCCCACCTTCAGCTGCTCCGGCAGGTATCCTGCCTCCTTGCCTGCCTGTTTATAAAGATCTATCAGGGGCCGGAAGCGATGCGTTTCACCGCCGATAATGGCTACCATCAGCGGTAGTCCCAGCGTTCCCGCACGAGCGAATGATTCGGGCGTTCCGCCAACACCCAGCCATATTGGAAAGGGATCCTGCAGCGGCCGGGGATAGATCGCCTGGCCTTTTAGCGCCGGCCTGAACTTCCCTGACCAGGTCACCACTTCCCGGTCGCGTATCTCCAGTAAAAGCGCCAGCTTCTCTGAAAATAGTTCATCATAATCTTCGAGCTTATATCCGAATAAAGGGAATGATTCTATAAATGATCCCCGCCCAACCACCATTTCTGCCCGGCCGCCGGAGATCAGGTCCAACGTGGCAAAACTTTGAAAAACCCTGACGGGATCGGCAGCGCTGAGCACGGTGACAGCACTGGTGAGCTTTATCCGGTGCGTCCGGGCGGCCGCCGCAGCCAGTATCATTGTAGGTGCCGAATCTAAAAATTCCTTGCGATGATGTTCCCCGATGCCAAAAACATCCAGGCCGGCCTGATCGGCCTTTACCATCCGCTGTAACAGCTGATCTAATGCTGCTGCACGGCCGGCAGCGTCTCCTGTGTCGACGCCGGATGACGCAAAACTGTCTATTCCTATTTCCATAACGCATCATAACGAAAAAGAAAGCGGAAAGTTCAGCAATGAGCGGCTGGCTTACTGACCCAACCCCGGATTGATCAGCACATCCCGTGACGGTATCGCATAGAGCAGCTTGCTCTGTGTTACGTTGTATGCGTTCGGCAGCAGGAAGGGATACGCCTGCTTTTGCCGGATCCCATAGGCCGTCATAACAGTTACGGCGTTACCGGTGCGTACCAGGTCGAACCAGCGATGGTTCTCGAAAGCCAGCTCTACCCTGCGTTCGTGGGCAATTGCCTCCCGCAGCGTCCCCTGGTCCGCGGTCATTGCCGGCGCCAGCCCGGCCCTTTGACGGACCTGGTTCAGAAAAGGAAGCGCGGCACCGGGCTGCCCCTGCTCATTCAGGGATTCCGCCAGCATCAGCAGTACATCCGAATACCGGTAAACATACCAGTCGTCTCCCGTATTGTACGCTTGCGTCACCCCTGTATAGGGCGCATTGTATTGTTTTTTGATGAACCGGTGTGTCGATGACGTGGTAAAGCCCATTCCCTTCCCTGTAGTATCGATATTGTGCAAAATGCCCACCACACTGTCGGGAACAAAATCGGTCTGCTCATTCAAATGTCCTTTGATCACCCCGATGCTGGCATCCAGCCGGGTATCTCCGGGCTCATACGTCAATATAAGGTCCTGCGTAGGCACATTCCAGCTGCCGGCTGTATTGTTATAGTCCACCCCCAGGACCACCTGTGTGCTGACCATATTCGGAATAAAATCATACACGAACTGGCTGCTTTGATTATTGGCGGCAACCGATCCATTGCTCGGGGTCGTATTTCCCACCGAATACTGGATCTCGAAAATGGACTCCACACTGTTCTCATTGGCCGTCCTGAAGACATCCGCATACTTCGGCAGGAGGGAATAGCCCATCTGTGTTACCGATTGGAACAGCGGCGTCGCCTTGTCGTATTGTTTCAGCGTCAGGTACACCAATCCCAGCTCGGTGGCCACCATTCCTTTGTTGATCGTCCCCGGCTGCGGGAATGTTGGCGGAGACAGCTTGCTGAGCGCATCCGTAAAGTCGGCAATGATCTGCCCATAAACGCTGTCCACCGGGCTTTTATTGACGATCGCATTCTTCGCGTCCGTCACCTGGTGAAGGTATAAAGGGATTGATCCAAAAAGGCGCACCAGCTCGAAATAATAGTGCGCCCTCAACGCCTTTGCCTGACCAATGATCTGGTTCTTTGACGAGTCCGTCATGTCGGCCGGTGTGTTTTGCGCCAGCTTATCGAGAATGATGTCGGTGCGTTGTATACCCTGGAAATTCGCCTGCCATAGCGTCGTGGTATTGCCGTTGCTGGCATCATCCAGGAATTCAGCGATACTTTCATTGCCAGTACCGCCCCGGTCCTTCGCATTGTAATCGAAAAAAGTATTATCGGCGCGCATCTCCTCCAGGTAAAAGGCGACATTGGCGGCATCCCGCAGCGGAACATAAGCGCCCGTCAGGGCCTGCTGAAAGTCGGAGTTCGTCTTATAAAAAACAGCTTCGTTCAGCTGCCCTTCCGGGTAGAGTGTTACGAACTTTTTACTGCAGGAGGTCACGGCCAATGCCAGGATAACACCAGCCGGAATGATTTTGTATCGCATGGTAATTTGCATTATAGTCCCCATTATTCTTTTTTCTAAAAATTCAAATTGGCGCCAACCATGATCACCCTCGGTATCGGGTAGCTGCCATTGTCCAGCCCCGCCTGCGTCTGGTTGTCTTTTGTATCATTGACCTCCGGGTTCTGGCCCGGGTATCTGGTGAACATGAAGGCATTTTGTACGCTGCCATAGATCCTGAGTTCCTTGACGTAGCGCAGCTTCTTTTTATTGAAAGTATACCCCAGCGAGATGTTCTTCACTGCCAGGTAGTCCCCGGAGAATACCCAGCTACTGTTGACCAGGCGATACAGCTCCGTGGCGCCGGACCGCGTACTGGGCACCTTCCCATTGCCGGGATCCGCCTCAGATCGCCAGCGGTTTGCCATATCCGTGGTGACATTGAATACGCCATCCAGGTTATGGATATTCTGCAGGTTGGTATTCATGATCTTGTTTCCCACCTGGCCGGCCACCAGGATACCCAGATCGAAATTCTTCCAAATAAAAGTATTCGTCATACCATAGATGAATTTGGGATTCGTCCTGCCCAGGAAAGTGCGGTCCTTGATATCCACCGTGTCATCTCCGTTGACATCACGCATGCGGGCCGATCCTACGACCGAAGTGGCATACTTGGGATACTTGTCATAATCCGACTGGTTCATGTACACGCCGTCGAAGATAAAACCATAGAGCTCCCCGATGCGGTGTCCCACTTCCGTACGATTGTAATCGCTGTACGTGTTCACCCCGCCGATCGGGGTATTGTTCACCAGGGACACCACCTTATTGTCATTAAAGGATATATTGAAGTCCGTATTCCAGGTGAAAGGCCCCTTGATGTTCTCCGTGCTCACCTGGATATCATGTCCCCAGATATGGAATGCCCCTTCATTATACTGGATCGATTCATACCCGGAGGTATACGGCAGGGGCAGCTGTGACAGCATGCCCTCATTCCGGGTGTTGTAATAGTCGTAGCTGATATTCACCCTGCCATGCAGGAGCGTGAGGTCGGCTCCAATGTCAAATTGCTTCGAAGTCTCCCATGTCAGGTCGGGATTGCCCAGGACTGTATTCCCTACACCCAAAGTGGTATTGCCATAGTTGGCCGGGCTCAGCAGGGATGCCTGCGTGTAGTTGCCGATGTTGAAGTTCCCCGTTTTGCCATAGCTGGCCCTTATTTTCAGGTAATTCAGTGCACCCCATTTGGGAAAGAATTTTTCACTGCTGGCCACCCATCCTGCGGACACGGAAGGGAAGGTGCCGTATTTCTTGTTCACGCCGAAACGGGAACTGCCGTCATTACGGATGCTGGCGGATAAATAGTACCGTTTTTTAAAGTCATAGTTAACCCTTGCCAGCGCCGAAGCAATGGTCCAGGAGGTGCTGTTGGAGGAACCCGAAGTATTGGTGGCGGCGGAGATCCACGGCGTCAGGTCGGTGGCGAAACCCGTTCCTGTAATAGCCTTCAATGTGGTATATGATTTCTGTGTAGTATATCCCGCCAATATATCCAGCGAATGATCGCCCAGCCGTGTATTATAGGTCAGCAGGTTCTCGTTCGTCCAGGAATACGTGTTGTTCGAACTGTTTTGCGCCTGGGAAGAAGACGTTGGGCGGGGAGGGACGGAACCAAACTGACCATACATCGTGCCGTAATAGGCATTGTAATCCTGGTTAAGGATGTCACCATTGATAGAGGATTTGGCATGCAGCCCGCGGATGATCTCCAGGTCGATGTAGGCATTGCCCAGGAATGAAAAGTTCGTCTGATCGTTGTCCATCAGGCTTGCCTGCATGACATAGTTCGGCAAAGCATACATTCCGAAGGAAGACGTCGAAAGCGTATAAGCGCCTTTCGCCCTGTACACAGGTATCAGCGGAGAGCTCATTTCGGCGCCACTGACCACCTGCCGGTTGCCATTCAGCGCCAGCTGGCCGCCCCGGGTGTTGTGGTCGATCTGGTAAGCCGGCGCCAGGTTGAGGCCTACTTTCAGTCTATCGACAGGACGATACTCGGCGTTGGTCCGAAAGGCAAACCTTTTGGTACCCGTGTTATACAGCACCCCGTCCTGGTTGAAATAGTTCATGGTCGTGCTGGTGGAGACCTTTTGCGTTCCCAGGGAAAAGTTCACGGTATAATTGTCTATTGGCGCCGTATGGATCAGCGCATTGTACCAGTCGGTGCCCTTCCCGTACGCAGAGGGGTTGGCATAGTCCGAAGGAATGGTGGCCGTACCCGTGGTTGGGTTTACCCAACCTTCATAGGTGATCTTGTCCTGGTAGAACCCATTCATAAAGGTGGCGAACTCGCGGGCATTCATCATATCCGGCCGGCCCCGCTGAGGGACGGTCTGCCAGCCATGATAAGCATTCACGCTGACAGAAGACTTGCCGATCTTCGCCGTCCTCGTAGTGATGAGGATGACACCGTTGGAAGCACGGCTGCCATACAGGGCTGTGGCATTGGCATCTTTCAGCACACTATACGATTCGATCTGATCAGGCGCTATCAGGTTAATATCCCCCGTACCGCCCGCAACGTCACTGTTCAATGGCTGGCCATCTACGACGATCAGCGGCTGGTTGCCCGAACCCAGCGACGCAGCGCCACGGATGCGAAAAACAATATTATTACCCGGAACGCCACTGCTCTGCTGGATCTGGATGCCCGAGACCTTCCCCTGTAATTTCTGCCCGAACTCGGTAGCGGGGATATCGGCGACATTATCGGCGTCTACCTTGGAGATCGCACCGGTGATATCCCGTTTGGCCTGCCGGCCATAGCTCACCGTCACCTGTTCGAGCATGTTCTCCTCTTTTGTAAGCGTAATATTGATAGGCAGCTTGCTGTCAACGGTGACCTCCGCCGTTTTGAACCCTACATGACTGAATACCAGCGTCGACTGCGGGGATACCAAAATAGAAAAATGACCCGAGCTGTCGGTTGGCAGCGCTATAGTCGTACCCTTGATCTGGACACTTGTCCCCGATTGGTCGGCGCCTCCTCCCACCAGGCTGACCGTCCCTGTTATCCTCAGCTTATTATTTACACTATCCGTAACGGTAGTATCTTTTGCCGGCTTTGGGATCGTGTCCTGTGAAAAGACGGAAGAATGAAATAACAATAAAAAAATACAACATAAGGTCCCTGGTCCTGTGAAGGCTGACGTACAAATAGTCATAAACAGCCATTTGTTTATTAAAAAATGAGGAATCTTCGATCAGGTATAGGAGGTCTTTGTTACATGTGTAGTTAAATTCGATCCAGACGGTGGGATATGATGCTCGGGGGTTCTGAGACCTTATCAAATACCTTGCCACTGAGGAAATAAAGAGATCTATTCACTGGTCCGCACAAGCGCTTCCGTACATCGGAGCACAAAAAAAACCCGTCAATTTCTGACGGGCCGCCGTAACCATTTCCATAACCGTTAAACCTTTATCCCAGAATTACTGTAGACGATGTCATGAGGCATTGGGGAAATATCTTCCCATCATTTGATCAAATTCAACCTCTTCCTTCCTGGACAAGACCTGTATCAACGTCTTAATGTGATCTCTTTCATCAATAAGCTTTTTTATAGGGGACTTTAAACCCAGGGCATGGATAAACTTTTGTATTTCAGCGATAAGCATTGTCCGCAAAACCGATGCAGGAAGGGCTTCCAGTTGCTCTTTTTCCACTATTTCATTATTTAGCTGTTGCTAATCATTTCAGGCAGTAGAAGCAAAAACCATTCCTGGGGGGGCCACCGGTCTGGTACGGGAATTGATAATAGAGAATGGCCCAGGCCAATACATTTCGTTTTAATATTATAAAGACTTACTACTTTAGACAAAGATGTATATGCCAATTAAACAATACCTGAAGAAAAAACTTTCAGAAAAGCAGATAAGGAATCTTAGCAGCCTGGCAAAAAATGTGCGCTCGCTCGGGAAACGAGACAATCTGAATGAGCTGGCGAAAATATATGGAACAGACAAATGGGGTCTCCATTTCTATACACATCATTACAATGAGCATTTCAAACGCTTTTCAAACAAAAGGATTGTTTTACTTGAAATAGGCGTGGGAGGTCATGAAGACCCAAAGGCCGGCGGCAATTCCCTGCGGATGTGGAAAAAATATTTTCCGTTTGGCAGTATAAATGCAATAGATATCTTTGACAAATCTTTCCTGGAAGAGCGGCGCATAAATATTTTTAAAGGCAGCCAGGTTGATAAAGCATTCCTTGAAAGCGTTATCAGGCAAATTGGAAGCCCGGATATAATCATCGACGATGGCAGTCATATCAACGAACATATGATCGAAACTTTTAAGATCCTGTTCCCCCTGTTGAAAGATGGCGGTATTTATGTTGTTGAAGACACGCAAACCTCGTATTGGCCGGAGTTTGGAGGTGACAGTGAAAACCTGAATAATCCAAACACGATCCTGAATTATTTAAAAAGCGCTACTGATTGCCTGAATTACGAGGAGTTCCTTTCACAGGATTATGAACCTACTTATTTTGACAGGAAAATTATATCGATGCATTTTTACCATAACCTCGCATTCGTATATAAGGGTGATAATACCGAAGGGTCAAACAAAAATCACATCCATAAAGTTGACAGGCTATGAAAAAGATCATCGTAGTTGGCGGTGGTTTTGCGGGATTAAACTTTGTACAGCAGCTTTTCAGGAACAAAGATTATCAGGTTACCCTGGTAGATAAGAATAATTACAATTATTTCACGCCCTTGCTCTATCAGGTAGCCACCAGTTTTCTCGAACCTTCAAGTATCAGCTATCCTTTCCGTAAGCTTCTTAGAAAAAAAGGCATCAATTTCCGGATGGCTGAGCTATTGCGGGTCGATACAGAGAACAAAGCCATTCAATTAAGCGATGGCGACCTTCCCTACGACGAGCTGGTGTTTGCAGCCGGCACCAAAACAAATTTTTTCGGTAATGACCGCATCCGGGAAAAGGCTATCTCGCTGAAAGGGATCGATGATGCATTGTACATGCGCAATCAGCTGATGAAAACGATGGAAAAAGCAGTTATTGAAAAGGACCCGGCTGAGCGCAGGAAGCTTTTAACTGTGGTGGTTGCGGGTGGTGGCCCTACCGGGGTAGAGGTAGTGGGCATGCTGGCCGAAATGAAAAAATATATTATGGAAAAAGACTACCCGGAACTTAAAGGTACTGAAGGTGATATTCATATTGTAGACGGCCAGTCCGTATTATTGGCCCCAATGAGTGATAAAACCCATAAGGAAACCTTTCGGATATTGACAAAGCTCGGTGTTAAGATCAAACTAAATACACGCGTCATCAGCTATGAAGATAATATCGTCAGGTTCTCCGATGGCGAGGCCATCGAGACTGCAACGCTGATCTGGGCCGCTGGTGTCACCGCCCATACGTTTGAAGGTATCCCAGCCACCAGTCTTGGAGCTGGCAACAGGATGACCACAGATGTATATAACAAGGTAAAGGGATTGGATAATGTCTGGGCCATCGGCGATATCAGTATACAGGAAACTGATCCTGTCTATCCGAAAGGACACCCGCAGCTGGCGCAGCCTGCTATTCAGCAGGGAAAAACATTAGCAAGGAATTTCCTGTCCATGGCGAAAGGAAAACCCATGAAGCCATTTAAATATTTCGACCGGGGGGATATGGCCATCATTGGACGTAATAAGGCCATGGCCGATCTGTTCAAACACAAACTCCATCTCAGCGGCTTATTAGGCTTATTCGGGTGGTTGTTCATCCACCTCATATCCCTGGTCAATTATAATAACAAGATCAAAACCTTCTATAACTGGCTGGTAGCCTATCTGACCAGGGATCAGGCGCTAAGAATGATCTTCCGGTCAGAGAACCGGGGCACGTAGGGCTATGGGAGCACCGGGCTCACTCCTTCACATTCAAAACAGCGGGCAATATATACCCGGTCATCATTTTGTCCACCTGCGGATGGGCATACGGCTGTCCGTAGGCACTGGCCGTTATTACGATCACCAGGGGTTGATCCCTGAACACAAAGATTATTCCAGAACAAATAAGCATAAAACTCATCTGGCCTACCGGGTATCGGTCGATATTTGGTAGAGCTTTTCATCGGCATATTTTTCCAGCCCTCCGGAAACAGTCTTATTTAGTACATCGCCCAAAAGCATCGCCCCGGCCGTAAAATAATGCCACTGCTCCCTGGGTCTTGTCGAACTGACAGGCAAATCCAGCGTGAACTTCACCCAATCGGACGTTGGATACATACTCTCTTCACTTCCCGGTGAATCCCCATCGTTATCGTCCCCGTCAAAAGCAGCGCTCATGGTGAGCAGGTCTCATTTGTTGTCCCGTAAAATTGCCCTGTTTTCGAGAATTTCATGGGATCAAGATACTATTTTATATTGCACCTATGAACATCATAAGCAATATCCGCAGCATCTCCTTCTTGTTGCTTTGCAGCTGTGGGCTGCTTCTGCCGGCAGCCGCTCAAAAAAAAGCCTCCAAACGACCTTCCGTTAAATATACCGCCTACCTGTTCGTTTACTTCACGGGCAATAACAAAAAGGAAGAACAGATCCGGTTTGCTCTTAGTGATGATGGGTTCCGCTACCGGGCCCTCAATGGCGACCAGCCTGTGATCAACCTGAACGGCATAAGCGAGACCGGGGGTGTGCGCGACCCGCATATCCTGCGGGGGGCGGATGGCAAAACATTTTATATGGTGGCTACCGATATGGTTTCGGCCAATGGCTGGAACTCCAACCGCGGCATGGTGCTCCTTAAATCAACCGACCTCATCAATTGGACGGCTTCGGCCGTAAACATGCAGAAAAAGTACCCCGGCCAGGATAGCCTGTTACGGGTATGGGCGCCGCAAACCATTTACGATGATTCAGCCGGAAAGTACATGATCTACTTTTCCATGAAGCATGGCAATGCCCCCGATAAGATCTACTATGTGTACGCCAACAAAGACTTCACCGGCCTGGAAGGAACACCCAAGCAGCTGTTTTTCAGCCCGGACAATGCAGCCTGTATCGATGGGGACATCCTAAAAAAAGAAGGAACCTACTATCTTTTCTTCAAAACGGAAGACCGCCTGCCCGGCATAAAAATAGCGGTATCCCACCACCTCACAGGCGGCTATGTAATGCAAAGCCCGGATTATGTACAGCAAACAACATCTCCTGTGGAAGGCGCAGGTACGTTTAAGCTCAACGATGGCAGTGGTTATATACTGATGTATGATATGTACACCAGCGGCCGCTATCAGTTTACCAGGACCACCGACATGCAGCATTTTTCAGTAATAGATGACGGGGTAAGCATGAACTTCCATCCAAGGCACGGCACTGTAATACCCATAACAGCCGGGGAATCGAAAAGGCTCGCAGAAAAATGGCATTAGGTCAAAAAGAACCCCTTGCTTTCGCAAGGGGCTGTTTTGCTGTTTTTGTTATTGTGCAATTAATTTCCACTGCTGGTTATAGCTTGAATTACTATACCATTGTTGCATCGACGAGCCATTCGTGGTTTGGCCGCCCGTATCAAGGCATTTGCCTGTGACGAGGTTGACTACTTTATAATACCCGCCCCCAACAGAAACAAGCGTCCAGCGCTGGCTGTTGTTGTTGCTTAAAGGCTGCTGTTGAACAACAGAGCCATCGGCGGTGTTGCTGCCTACATCCAGGTTTTCCTTTCCCGTGGCGCAGCTTAAGGTATAATAGCCGGCTGTATAGCTCACATTCCATTTCTGGTTGGCGCTGGTGCCATCCGCCCATTGAGCTACAGATGCCCCTGCCGTTGTGCTGCCCAGGTTGTCGAGGTTAAGGCCGCTGGCCCGGTTCTGCAGTTTATATCTTCCATCAGCAATGGGGCCCTGCCATTTGGGGGACGCAGTAAGCCCCCATGCCCACCTGTACATGTTGGCGCAGCCCGGATTCACTTCCACGAGATTATTATTGGCCACGTACCAACGGTAGGTATCGATATCGTTTACGCCGGACCAGGCGATCGTCCCCATCGAATTGTCTTTGGTATAAGCGAGAGAACCTGTCAGGAATGCCTGATCTTCATACACACCTGTATCCCATTGCCACCAGAAACTAACGTTCCGGTAAGTTTCAACACCCACTTCCGTGACTACGGTCCTTGCGGCGTATGATCCTACCTTGCCTGATACGATGTTATAGTAGCTTGACCATACATTATAAGACCCATAGAACCACCAGTAACAGTGAATGCCCAGGTATTGGCTGGTCAGCCGGCTATCATTCCCTACCGTGATCACCTCTCCTGCATATCCTGTTCCATCTAAGATGCATTTCCCGGAACCAGGGCTTAGCTGGGTCAGAAAATTTGCATAGAGATTGCACAGGTCGGTGCCGGAATAATCCACCGGTTCGTTGATGGGTTCATACAATACGGAGGCATTGTTCTTATACACCGTATCCACTTTTTTCCACATCGTATACCATTGCGTGGTGTCGGGCACGTGGTGCACGCCGTCGGGCCAGTAGCAAAGAATAACATTGCACCCATTGGATGTGATCGCGTTAATGGCAGCCTGGTATACGGGCCAATAAGATGCATTGCCCGTCGTCAAAGGTGTAATCGGCATTCGGATGGTTGTGCCGCCGCTGACCTTTAATGAATCAGAAATGCGCTTGCCGACAGCGGCTGCAGCCGTTGCTGTCATTGTCGAGGTCAGTCCGCTGGGCGTAACGACCCTCGATGGGGCCTCATTCCCATTGGGGTCCGCCCAGTTAATACCCCGCAAAGTGTTCGTGTTTGTCAGCAAGGTCCTGGCGGTTGTGGAGCCCGCATTCGTCTGCGTTCTTACAGCCGTTTCCTTTCTGGAGCAGCCGGCTAATAGAACGAGACAGCAAATCGATTGAATGAGAGATGTTTTCTTCATATGACTGTGGTTTGATTTGATGGCATATCGTTACTAATACCCCGGGTTGTTCGGCAGCAGCTTTTTATTGATATCAATGTCGGCTTGTGGGATAGGCCACAGCCAGCCTTTTGTGGCATCGAAGCTCCGGGTCTCCATTTTGATCTGGCTAAATGTCCACGTTGCAGGGCTTGCCGGGTTTGACAGCAACGATTTGTCGTAGCCATATACATCGTGCACCAGGGAAACATCCTGCCATCTCAACATATCAGCATAGCGGGTGCCTTCGTTATAGAACTCTACCCTCCTTTCGTGGCGTAAGACAGCCCTCAGCTGGTCCTGGCTCAGCCCTGCCCCTTCAACAGATTCCACTGTCGGCATATTTACCCTGGCCCTGACCTTATCGATCAAGGTATAAATTTCCTGGTCTGTGCTTCCCGATTCGATAAGCGCCTCTGCACGCATCAGGTAAATATCTGCATAACGCATCAGGATCGTGTTGAGGGAATTATTATTGACATCCGCAATGCCGATGCTGGCATATTTTCGGGGGCGGGCGCCGCAAGGCACCTGGTCAAGTGCCGGTATAAAGGTGGCTGACCCGAACTGTGAACCCGGCAGCACCACCGATGCTGCTAATCGCGGGTCCCTGTTCTTGAAAGGGTCCTGCGCAACATAACCTGAAGCTGCATTGGTAATAGGCAATCCATTCGTCATATAATACGAATTGATCAGGTCTGCTGTGACGTTGGCCGTGGGCCAGCTGCTAAGTGATAAAGCTGCAGTGGGCCATGGCTGAGACTGCGTCGTAGGGATATACTGGATGTCAAAGATCACCTCAATATTGTCTTCATGGGCTTCGCTGAATAAGCCGGCGTAATCGGAATACAGATCGTATACTTTCAGGTCTATGACATCCTGGGCAGCCTGGGCCGCATCCGCCCATTTTTTATTATACAGCAAGGCTTTTGCTTTATAAGCAAGTGCAGCTCCTTTGGTAGCCCGCCCTACATCAGATCCCGAATAGGAATCAGGCAGTGCCGCGGCCGCGTCGGTAAAGTCTGCAATGATCTGGGTAAGCACATCGCTTTTGGCCGTTCTGGACACATAAGCGTCGGACAATTCCAAAACCTTCGTGATAAGCGCTACGTCTCCGAAATAAGTGGTCAGGTCGGTATACGCATATCCTCTCAGGAATTTGGCTTCAGCAGACATCTGCGCTTTGACATCATCGCCTACGGTGGCAGCGCTTATATCCTGAAGAAATTCGTTTGCCCTTGCGATAATAGTATAATCCTGCGTCCATTTAGCGTAGGGCGCCCAGCTCGATGAGTTGGTAAGCCATTCACCCACTTCTCTCGATCCCTGCCAGGAATCCTGGCAGTAACCATTATCCGACATATAATCGTATTGATAAAAATGTGATGGAGTGGCATTTGGCTGAAGCGCATTATAAATTCCTATCAGGGCCATTTTGCACTGCGTCTCATTCTGAAAGAAGGTAGAAGGGGAAAGCCTGTCTTTAGGCGTTTTATTCAAAAGATCCTTTTTACAGCCGAATAAAGAAAATACAGAAAGGAAAAGAATAGTCTTATTAATATTTTTCATGACCTGCTCTTTTAAAAGTTAACATTTACACCCATCGTCATTACACGCACTTGCGGGAAGGCCTCAGCCCTTTCTTGATCCACCGGCTGCTCCGGATCAAATCCTTTGAACTTCGTGATAGTAAAGGCATTTTGCATATTTCCATAGATCCGGAGGGATTTGATGCCTGCCTGGGAGAGGATCTTTGGACTGATGGAGTAGCCCAGTTCGATGTTCTTCATCCGCAAATAGGAAGCGTTCTCCATGTAGAAAGACGAATGGATGCCATTCCGTACGCCGTCCAGGGTCAGTCGGGGCAAAGTATTGGATGGATGCTCAGGCGTCCATCTTCCCAGCCACCAGGAGCCCATATTGGCAAAACCGCTGAACGGGGAGGCGATCTCATAGTAAGTATATCCCTTGATGCCCTGCACCCCTTGCATGAATACGCCCAGATCGAATCCTTTCCATTCCACATTGAAATTGAAGGCATAGGTCAGATCAGGGAATTGGCTGCCCAATATTTCCCGGTCGTTATTCATGTCAACTATGTTGTCTTTCCCCAGGTCTTTATATTTGATGTCACCGGGTTGTGCCGTAAAGTTGGATACCTGGACTACGCCTGGTTTCAGTGTGTACATACGACTGGCATAGGGTATGGACGCATCGCTGTTGTTTTGCCAGGTGAAATCCGAGATCTGGTAAATGCCGTCCATTTTGTATCCATAAAATGAATTGATTGCTGCGCCTACTTTAATAGCTTTAGGGGAAGTAAGCTGCTCAGCCACATTCATCCTCGTAATTTTATTTACGATGTGGGAGGCATTGACAGTTGCCCTTAATTTGATACCATTCGAAAACTCCGTTCTGTAGGTTACTGCAGCTTCTATTCCTCTGTTCTGCACCTCGCCTGCATTTGCGTAGGGTGCAGATTCTGCCATCGTCAGCGGTATGGGCTGGATCAGCAATAGGTTTTTCGTTCTCTTGTCAAAATAGTCGGCAGTGATCTCAAAATTATTCTTCAACACTACATCTACCCCAAAGTCCAGCTGCTGCGCGGTCTCCCAGGTCAGTTGCTTATTGGTCATAGTGGTAATAGCCACCCCGGAATATAATGTACCACCAAGGGAGTAGTTCTGTCCCGATGTCAGGATATCGCTGCCGTTGTAATAAGTATTTATATTTTGATTGCCTAACTTTCCCCACGAAGCACGGAGCTTAAGATGGTTCAGCCAGTTCAGGCTTTGCATGAAATTTTCCTTTGATATTACCCAGCCTCCTGAAAAAGAAGGGAAGGTTCCCCACTGGTGTCCCTGGGCAAACCGGGATGAGCCGTCCCTTCTCAGGTTGGCTTCAAACAGGTATTTTCCGTCGAATCCATAATTCACACGACCAAAGTAGGAGCGTAAGCCAAGGTCGTAGCTTCCTGCGTCATTGGTCTGGGTGGAAGGGTCTCCCAGGCTCAGCACCCGCTGCGTGTTATTGACAAAGTTGGAACGGTATCCTTTTTCCCAATCATACGTGAATTCTTCTTCCGAGTAACCTCCCAGCACATTGATCTCGTGTTTGCCGAATGATTTGTTGTACTTCAACAGTGAAGTAAGCATTGTTTGAACATCCGTCTCATCGGTGGCCGTTAAATTCGACACTAAATTAGTGGTAGTCCCGCTTTCATTGTACAATGATACGTTGGCATGAAAAGCATTTATTTTCGAAGATGTCACATTGTATCCATAGGTGATCTGCGCGCTCAAGCCAGGCAGGATCTTGTATTCAGCCTCTGCCTGCCCGCTGAAATTATAACGTTTTGTCAGCGCTGTACTGCCTTCTTTGATCTCCCCATAGAAATTCCGTTCGCCATTGACAGACACCCATTGTCCTGCATCATTTTTCAAAGGGTGAATAGGTGCAAGCGTTGCATACCACTCGGCGCTCCACAGGTCCGTGGGCTCATTCTTCACCCCAAGATTGCCGGCCAGCTTTCCAGAGAGCCTCAGCTTTTTATTCTTTAAGAAGAATGCATCGATATTGCTCCGGAAGTCCGTCTTTTTATAGCTGGTGCCCACAAGGACGCCATCCTGGTTCAAATGGCCAAGCATGAATGCATAGTTGACATTGTCGCTTCCTCCCGTGAGACTGAGCCGGTGATTTTGAATGTTTGCATTTCCATAGTATACTTTGAAATAATCGATGTCGGGGAACATCACATTATTATGCGCTGCATATTTCTGTATGGTAGAGTCGGCATATATGGCTGCGCCGCCTGAATTCAAAGAAGCTTCGTTATACAGCGTTGTATAGTTCACCGAGTTTAAGACCTTTGGCAGCCTGGTGGGATTTTGCGTACCAAAATAAGCGTTGTAGTTAACCCGTAAATTGCCGGCAGAGCCTTTTTTAGTAGTGATCAGAATGACGCCATTTGCGGCTCTACTGCCGTAAATGGAAGAAGAGGCTGCATCTTTCAGCACGGAAATGGACTGAATGTCGACGGGATTGACATCGGTCATATTTCCCGGGAATCCATCGATCAATACCAATGGGGAATTATCTCCGAAGGTGCCTACACCCCGTATGTCGATGACGGCCCCGTCATCACCGGGCTTTCCCGAAGCTTGCAGCGCATATACGCCCGCAACGGTCCCCTGCAAAGCCTGGCCGGAATTGGTCAGTGGCCGGCTTACCATATCTTCCATTTTAACTACGCCCACCGCCCCTGTGAGATTCGCTTTCTTTTGCGTACCGTAGCCAACCACTACTACCTCGTTCATCGCTTCTTTAAGGTCGTTCAGAACGATTGAGATATTGGACGTATTCGTAACCTTTATTTCTACATTCCGGTAACCAACATAACTAACCTCCAGCACATCCCCGGGCTTTGCATCAATGGAGAAGCTGCCATTTTCGTCCGTTGTCGTACCGACCCCTGTGCCTCTCACCACGACTGCAGCTCTGGCAACAGGTTGGCCATTCTTGTCAATCACTTTTCCGCCGACGCCCGGCCCGGCTTCCGATGATTTTGGCTCTGCTGTGATCTTCTTCTGCGGTGGGATTACCGTAACTGTATTCTTAGACCATTCAAAAGAAGCGCCCGACTGTTTGCTTACTTCGGAGAGCAGCAGCCTTAGCTGGATCTTTTTAGCAGATATTTCCACAGACGCATGAATATTCAGCTCAGTGGCGTCATAGGCGAACTTCATTTTTGTTTGCGCTTCCACAGTAGTAAATAGCTCAACCAGCGAAAACGTTTTCTTATTGAGCTTGATAACAGCGCCGCTGGGGTCTTGATCAATGTCGGTGTATCCGGCTTTTGCATGGTTGTACAGGGCAATCGTTGTCATCAGGAAAAGCAGGTACAATACTTTCCCCTTTAGAATACTGGATGTACTCATGGCAGATGTAGTTTTAGCGTTATGAATTTTAGTGGATCGTTATTACATTTCCATTGATTGTATAGGAAAGGCTCTTTGACAGACAGATACTTTTTACTATTTCTTCAGGAGAAATATTGTTAAAGGACCCCGTAAATCTGAACTCAGTTTTATGGCTTTTATTTACCAATCGAATATTATAGATCTTATCAAAGCGGTCGGCTATTTCTTTAAACCCGGCATTCCTGAATACAACGATACCCTGCCGCCATCCTGTTTCGTCATCGATGTTGTAATGCGTTTTTGCCAGCGATAGATCAGACTGATTAAAAACACCCATTTCGGAGGGTTCCAATTCCAATGTTTCGCTCAACACCTGTTTATTTGCCGGGTCACTGATCCTGTCCAGCCTCACCTTCCCGGTGACCAATGCCACCTTTGTCTGGCTTTTATCCGGGTAGCATTGCATATTGAAGGAAGTGCCCAGCACGGTGACATCCAGGTTTTTGCTGACCACATGAAAAGGGTGCTCCGGGTCATTTTGCACCCGGAAGAAGGCTTCGCCCGTCAGGTGCAATTCCCTAGAGGGCCCTGTAAATTTTGATGGATAGGTCAACTTGCTATCGGCATTCAGCTCTACTTCCGAACCATCCGGAAGCGTGATTTTTGCCCGTTCGCCTCTGGGCACATATTTTTCTACCGACGTTACATTTGCCGCCTCGTCCGGGGCAGACAAAACCCTGTTTTTCCGCATGGCAACATACACAACGGTGCCCGCTGTTACAACGATTGCCGCCGCGGCCACCAACATTCTTCTTCTCAACGTCCGAGGTCTATAGATTATACTTTCTTCCGGCGATTCACGGTTGGAGTCATCATGGGACAGATCATCCTCCGGTGAAAGGTCATTCAATGCCTGGGTAAAACGCTGCTGTTCTTTCAAAAATTCGGTTTCAGAGATCCGCACGGAAAAGGCATCGATATAATTATTTGCCGACATAGCAACGTCCAGCTTTTCAGGGTGAAGTCCCAGCCATTCTGTCCAGAATTCAATATCTGCTTCATTTTCCCTGAAATAATATCGCAGATACGACTCATCCGTAACAAAATCCTCGACGCTATATGATAAATAATCCTTCATTCAGTCATTACTTAATAGTATGACGGAAGCGCAGGGATTTTTTACCGTAAATTTTTGGGATTTTTTTAAGAAGTATGCTTGACGGAGAAGTAGTGCCTGAGGCGTTCAACTGCTTCATACACGCGGTTGTAGATCGTACGTATCTCACAATCAAGCAATTGGGAGATCTCTTCGTAGTTTTTATTTTCAAAGAATCGCAAACGTATGACCTCTTTCTGCTTATTGGTCAAATGCGACAGGGCTTCTTTGAGGGTTTTCCTGGTTGCTTCCTGCTCCTGAAAAGCAATGATGACCTCCTCGTAGGGAAATTCATGTTGGGCATCCATCATTAAGAGTGCGGTGTCAAGGGGAGACTCTTTCCTTAGGACATCTATCATCTTTCTGCGAACACAGGTACTGAGGTATCCGCCAACGGCAGTTACAGAAGGGAGTTTGTCGCGATTAACCCAAACACTGATGAATGCTTCGTGAATACAGTCTTTTACCATGTCCCGGCGGGGACAAATAGCGAAGTTTGCAGAGAAGAGGGAATGATAGAATGAATTATACAACTCTTTCAATGCATCAGCGTCTCCTGCGCACATGCGGTTCCAAAGGTCAGTAGTTCTGGTTGTTTGCAATTTAATAATATGGCAAGCGGAATAAAATAATTGTCAAATTAGCATTTATTTTTATTCCATCAAATTTTTTTAGGGGGCCGTATTCGGGAGACGGTGGCGGACCTGGCCCCGAAGAATGACTACAACTAATTGATAATCAATAATAAATGGAAGCGGCTGGTTCATATATATAATTACTAACTTTGAAGTCTGTTCAATCGTACTGTTCACTTTTAAATACTTTGTTATGCTGGTAGACATCACTCCTGCTGCCCGGCCGATGAAAAAAGTGACAATGCTTGCCACTACACCCGGCAGTACAGATGGAACGTTCTTCTTCGACAGTAAGATTTCTTTCCTCCCGTTTGTAAATTATTTAAAAGACAAATTGGCCGGCAGCTCCAATACGACCTCAAAAATTTATGACTACCTGATTGAAAGATTGGAGGCGGAGCCGGCATTGCTGGCGCCGGTGGAAGACACGGCCTTGCTGAATGAGCACCAGGACCTACTCGAATTGTTGGGCACCGCCCTTTTTCCTGTAGTAAGCGAACAGGGGAAGAACATATTCGCCATGGCGGTTCCTTATCAATTTACCTTTTTCAATTATTCGACGCCTTTCAGAAAATTATTTATAGACGAAGAAGAGGAGCATTTCCTTTTCCCTGCAGACGCGTCAGCAGAATATATGAAGCAGGTGCAATGTTTTCTGATCTATGAGCATGTGCTCGAAAAATTTTATGGTATAAAGCTGAATGGGAGTTCTGATTTTATATATCCGGTGATGGATATGACTACCGGTATGCGGAGATATTACAAACTTCGTTACGACCGAAGGTTCATTGACATACACCTGAAAGGGGAATTGCCGATCATCCAGGATTGTTCGGTTTGTTTAAATACTTTTAGGATAATGGACCTTGAACAGCAGCTGAAAAAAATGCCACTGGACCTTTTTGCTGCAGAAGGATTTGCCGTATGGATCGCAGAGGATGTTACCACACAGGAGTCGCTGGACGATATTAAGAAAATATTGCTGCGGAAGGAAAGCTGTGATACCGGGATCATTAATGACCTGAAAAAAAGCATACGTGCATTGGTAAGTTTAAATGAGGTGGAGGTAGGGTTGACGCCTTTGATAAAGCTCAACGGCCGATTTGTACTGGATGAAACCTGTATGCAACATGGTTTGTTAGGAAAGAACTGGAAGCTCACCGATGAAAAAAGCATTGCTGCTTACCAGGCATGCATCGGCTTTCTCAGCGAACATCCGGAGCCGCTGCCTATTTCCTTGCTGGATGAACAGATGATCGAGATAGCCCCATTTTTAAAAGACCTATGGCTGGACGGGACGAGAAGCTATATCACCTACCCCATCCAGGATAATGATGGTTTGCTGGGCGTATTGGAACTGGCATCTCCCATACCTCATCAGCTTGACCTGGAAGTGATGAGAAGAATTGAGCCTGCCATGCCCTTGCTGTCACTGGCCCTTTTAAAGAACAAGGATACCTTTAACGACAGGATTGAAAAACTTATCAAAGAAAAATTTACTGCTTTGCAGCCTTCTGTGGAATGGAAGTTTGCAGAAGTGGCATGGGAATTCATGCATAATAATAACAACGGTTGTCCGCAAACGGTGACAGGAAATGTCGCCTTTGACCAGGTGTATCCGTTGTACGGGGCGATCGATATCCGCAATTCATCATCCGAAAGAAGCCATGCCATTCAAAAAGACCTGAAGGCCCATCTGGACCTGATGGATGCAACCCTGGATAAATTACACGTACAAGTACAACTACCTTTGCTGGAAGGATTGAAATTTAAAAACCAGAACTTCCGGCACTCGATAGAAAAAGGCCTCCCTGCCGAGGAAGAGATACGGATCAATGATTTTTTTGAAAAAGAAGTTACCCCGGTTTTTAGCCGCCTGCAAAAAATAAATGCCCTGGCGCAGGAAACCATTGAAGAATATTTCCGCCAGGTGAAAGATTGCGGCGGATACCTTTATCTTTTTCGAAATGAGTATGAGGCCACAATGGAAGCCATTAATAATACGGTGCTTCGTTGCATCGAACAGGAGGAGGAAGTTATGCAGCGGTCATATCCCCATTATTTTGAAAAATACAAAACGGATGGGGTAGAATATACTATTTATATCGGCCAGTCCATTTCCCCCGGCAACCAATTTGATCTGTTGTACCTGAAGAACATCCGGCTATGGCAATTGAGATCCATGGCAGAGATCGCAGTTCTCACACATCGCCTGTTGCCGTCATTGCAGGTGCCTTTACAAACCACGCAATTGATCCTGATCCACAGTCAACCGATCTCTATCAGTTTCCGAAAAGAAGAACGGCGTTTTGATGTGGAAGGTTCCTACAATATCCGTTATGAGGTCATGAAAAAACGGCTGGATAAAGTACACATCCGGGGCACCGCGGAAAGGCTTACACAACCCGGGAAAATAGCGATGGTGTATTCCAACCCCAAAGAGGCGGAGGAGTACCAGGAATATATCATGTTCCTCCAAAGCAAAAATTTACTGATGCCAGACATTGAATACCTTGAACTGGAAGAATTGCAGGGGGTTGTCGGATTAAAAGCGTTGAGAGTTAATATTAATTTGGAAGAACCTATTGCCTGACGGAAGGGGCGCGATATTATATTTTATATGCTAACAAAATCTGTAATAAATCGTACAGCTTGCCGGCTTTTATTATATCCAACATAGCGGGAATAGAAGCCATCACCCAAACCAGAACCAAACATTATGATATTGCTGTTGCAATGTTGAGGAGTATAATTTATCCAATCTTCGCCCCGGGAACTCATCGGGACCTGAGCATTTTTTTTAAAGTGACCTTCTAAGATATCTAAATAGTAATTACCGGTGAGGTTCTGTTTATAAAAGGTATCGATCTCATTAGTGTAAATCTTAAAAGTCTCATAGTCTGAAAAAGAACTCAGCCCATTTTCGACGGGATACCTCCCATTAGCTTTTCTTTCTGCATTGCCTGAAAGAAAGTCCTCTGATATGAGGGATAATTCCCAAGAAACAGGTATTTCTTCTTGAATCACAATTTCTGCATAAGCGATCCTTCCCCAAAAATCGCCATTTAATCCAATATATAAAAAAGCTGGATAATCTCCGGGATGTATTCTCCAGGACTGAGGATAACACAGTTCGCGGTACAAAGGGTCTGAACACACTATCTGCCCGGTGGGTACGGAAAGATTGCCTGCAAAGAATCTATCGTATAACGGATTGGTTGGGAGACCGGTGTAAAATTTACCCTGTCTGCGACTGATCCAATTAGGAAATATTGAATTGAAAAATGTCACTTAATAAAATTTATTTGAGCGCTTGTTTTACGGTTGTTCAGCGTAAAAAAGCTAAACATACAAACTTTTCCAAACTCATGCAAAATGGCCCCACAATTGGTAAATTGGATATAAATAGCAGGCCCTTTTATGATACCTCCCTTCCCATTATATGTCGACGAAATAAGCCCTGATAAAATAAAAGCAACCGTATCGAATAGTAGTACAGTTTCTTATAACCTTAAAACAATGGCATTAGACATGCCCATTCCCCACCGGGGTAATCTCTATAATACAATAAATGGAATATACATTATGCCCGTCGGCAAATTCATTTGCATGTTGGTAAAGGACAATGGCAACAATAGCATGATCTTCCTTGATCTAACAGATAAAGAGGCCCTGGCAGAAAAAATGGCGGAAAAGCTTAACCACGTGGATCTTCAGGAAAGATTTATGCGGGTTTACAATGAGATTGTGAGCCATCCTGAAAAGCACAAAAGGTTCAAACTGGTTGTAGGGAATGCCGAAAAGATCGGGTAATACCTCGACAACAGGGAAAGAGTTAATTTAAGTACTGGCGATCAACTGCCTTGGCCATAAACGATAAAAAACAAATATTTATTGTTTATCAATAAATATTTATTACCTTTGTAGTATCACCATCTAAAAACGCAACCATTATGGAAAGTAATACCAAGCGGATACTGAAAATATTGTATATCCTTTCATGGATTATATTTGTCGGCATCTGTATCGATGCCGGTGGTTTTGCAACCAATGCTTTTTTTGCATTGGCGAAACCGGCGGTTGTTAAACATCTCTGGCACGATGTTGATCTGTCAGGTCTTTTTAAATACGATACCGGGCATTTTTTTGCAGAAACATTACTAATAAGTATTGTATCAATAATGAGGGCATACTTATTTTATCTGATCATAAAAATTTTACACGACAAGAAGCTAAATATGGCTCAGCCTTTCAGTAGGGAAGTAGGGCGTTTTATTTTTAGAATATCCTATGTGACGTTATTCATCGGCTTGTTCTCCTGGTATGGCGTTAAATATGCTGAGTGGCTGGTCCGGCAAGGGGTGAGGATGCCCGATGTACAATATTTACGCCTAGGCGGTGCGGATGTGTGGCTGTTTATGAGTGTGACCCTTTTTGTAATTGCCCAGATCTTTAAGAGAGGAATTGAAATTCAAACGGAAAACGAATTAACTGTATAAGCTATGCCGATCATTGTAAATCTTGATGTGATGATGGCTCGACGGAAAATGTCGTTGAATGAACTTTCGGAAAAAGTTGGTTTGACATTGTCCAATCTTTCGATACTCAAAACCGGTAAAGCAAAAGCCATACGGTTCAGTACGCTTGAAGCCATTTGTCAGGTGCTGGATTGCCAGCCGGCGGATATTTTAGAGTATAAAGAATAGATTAGCTTGTTGAAGGATTATCCAAACCTCCACCACATCCCCTTTATTTTATGCTGTTCGTGTAAATAAGGTCATTATTATCAATTCTTACTTTTTTTAGTCTTGATACAGATGGATGGATTCTGTATTTTGCAGGTCTTCGATCCATTGTTGGATATATTGAGAAAGGTCTTTTTGTTCAGGGTACTTTTTCAATTCGACAAATGAGGAAAATACAACAATGCCGAGCAAGATACAATGTGCAACGTCGAGATGCATTAGCAGACCGAGGCTATAGCCGGCAATAAAGTTTTGCCTGGCATCCGGAGCTGTTTCTATGCTAAGATCGCCTTGCTTTCTCGAAAGCATAAATTGCTGCTCGTTGGAAAAAAATATTACATCATTCGCAGACCATATCAGGAGATGGGCCACGTTGAGGGTCCTGAACATGGAAAAATAATTTCTTTTCCGGTCTGCGAGAAACTGTTTGGTGATAGGTGTATCGTTGTTCACGCCATTCAGCACCATCCATAATTTAACCGCTTCGTTCTCATCCAACGCAAGTGTGACATTTCCACGCTTTGAAAAATCGCTGATAATATCAAGGGCCTCGTCCACTTCAAAAGTGTGTTTTCTTGCGGGGTCGCCAAGGTAAAAAATGAATTCCAGGTTATTTTTGCTAAGGGGCTTGATGACATTGATAAGCAAACCATCCCACAAAGCAGAGGCGTTGTGCAGGGTTGCCCAGTCGTCAAACGCAACAGTGTGGCAATTGCGGAATAGAGACCGGAGTTCTTCGATAACAGCATCGTTATTAAAGAAACCCTGTGCATGTTCTTCAGATTGCCCCGCAGGAAGGGTGAGACTAAGTCTTGACAGTGCCTCAAGGTCATGGGGAGCACTTAGTGTCAGGCTACGGATTCCCAAAATGTTTAATGCTTCAGGCAGTTGTGATTCCTTGATACCCAATGAACTTAACGATAATCCGCCTGTTGTGGGATTTGACGGGTCGTCGCCCTGTAAGCGACTTACATATACGTTTTCTCCCCCTTGAAAATTGCGTATTGTTGTTAACAGATCCGTTAGGATGGCACCTGTGTCTTTGACTTCCACATTAAACATCATTTTTTTAATTTTAAAAGGTTAAGAATCTCTCCCTTGTGATGGATGAATTTTGGAGCACAACGGTCGTGCCAATTGCATAACAAAAATAAAAAAAAGGGATTTCATTCCATATAGATGTTCTGCTTGTTCATCGCAAGAGGATTCGAACTGCTTATTAATTGGAAACTAACTTATTAATAAGGACTGTGAAGAGGGAGGGATTACCTCGCTCCGCTCGGTGATCCCTTAGGTGGGGGCCTGCAAACAAAGAGCAGAAGTGCCGCACTGCGTGCGTCCTTTTTCGTCCCCGTCCGCTTTGGCAAGCTTGCTCCCTAATCACCATAATTACTTTGAAATCTCAGATCCCTGCCAGTCCGCTTGCCACGCTCCCGTGAACGAAAAATGCCCCCTATCGGGGGCACTTCATTTCTTTTGTTTGCGGAGAGGGAGGGATTCGAACCCTCGATACAAGTTTAAGCTCGTATAACGGTTTAGCAAACCGGCCCTTTCGGCCACTCAGGCACCTCTCCGGGACTTATATCCACCTTCCTTCGAAGGGGAGGCAAAAATAAAGATTAATTCGCTATGCACCCAAATTGACACTCACTTTTTTATAATACACCCGTCCATGGGAGCATGTAAACCCCTCAAAGCCAGGGAATCGCCCAGCCCCCACCAGGTGAGCGTCCCAAAGACGGACCAGTCATTCCCATATCCGGACAAGACCATTGCTATAAATACATTCCAAAAGCTAAAAACCCGCCCTGGAAAACCAGAACGGGCTCATGTTGGTATAGAACAATATTTTATTACGGTAGATCTGGTCAGATGGGGTAATATTGGGACATTCTACATCGCAGCTAACTGCACTTTCTGCTGCAACTCCATTACATTCTCGCGGAAAAGGCTGTCAGTATCCATCAGGTCCTTTACAGTCTGGCAGGAATGGATCACCGTGGTGTGATCGCGACCGCCAAAATGTTCCCCAATCGTCTTAAGAGAGTTCTTCGTAAAGGCTTTGGCCAGGTACATAGTGATCTGTCTCGCCTGCACGATCTCGCGCTTACGGGTCTTCTGCAGTAGTTTATCGTACGACACATCGAAGTATTCGCATACCATACGCTGTATAGTTTCGATAGTGATCTCTTTACTGCTAGTTTTCACGAAATTACGGAGCACTTTTTTGGCCAATTCAAGGTCGATTTCCCTCTTATTGAGCGAAGATTGTGCCAAAAGTGATATCAGCGCCCCCTCCAGTTCACGCACATTGCTATTAATATTGTACGCTAAGTACTTTACCACCTCCTTGGGCATATCCAGGCCGTCATTCTTCATCTTCCTTTCCAGGATATCGATACGCGTCTCATAATCAGGCACCTGCAGATCTGCGCTCAATCCCCAGCGGAATCGGCTCAACAACCTCTCCTGCAGACCATCCAGGTCCTTCGGCGGCTTGTCAGAAGAAAGGATCAGCTGCTTGCCCGACTGATGCAAATGATTGAAGATAGCAAAGAAGGCATCCTGCGATTTCTCTGCACGATTGAAGAACTGAACATCATCTATAATAAGGACATCCACCAACTGGTAGAAATGTATGAAATCATTGATCGCATTGTTGCGGCTATGATCCATGAATTGATTGATGAACTTCTCGGAGCTGACATACAGGACCACCTTATTCTGATGGAGACGCTTTACCTCGTTGCCGATGGCCTGCGCCAAGTGCGTTTTGCCCAAACCAACCCCACCATATATAACCAGGGGATTGAAAGAATTGGCGCCGGGTTTTTCCGCAACGGTCTTGCCGGCCCGGCGGGCTACCCGGTTGCAATCACCTTCGATGAAAGAATCAAATGTATACACAGGGTTCAGCTGCGCATCGATCTGCATCTTCTTCAATCCGGGGATGACGAAGGGATTCTTGACGGGATTGTTTATGATAAGTGGAAAATCCATTTCGTTGTTGGAAAAAGTTTTGTAGCCATGTGCCGGCACATCCATCGTGAGGGGCTTGTTCTGATGATTTCCACTGTCTACCATGATCCGATATTCCAACATCGCGTCCTTGCCTAAAATGCGCCGTAAAGTCTTTGCTAATAAATTTACATAGTGTTCTTCTAAATATTCGTAAAAAAACTGACTGGGCACCTGGATCACCAAAATGTTACTCTTCAACTCCACGGGCTTGATCGGCTCAAACCATGTTTTATAATGCTGCCACTCTACAATGTCCTTGATTATTTCCAAGCAATTGCTCCATACTTTTTCGAACGACTTTGCCATTTGTACAGTAACCAATTTTTATGCCGATTTAAGAATTGTAATTTGAAAAATTTTATTGGAACCGGATTTTAAAGAAGTTTTGCAGGGCGGCGAATATCAAAACTTTTCATGAAATAAAAAATTTTTTATTCACTTCTTTTTTTTGGTTCGAATACAGTTTGAACTTCACAGGAACTTTACGTTTGATTTTCAACAAAACTCATGTCCAGCCTAACTATGATTACTTCCGATTAAAGATAATATCCATACAATTTTGAGAACCTTTTAATCTTAACAACACACCCTTTATAAGACTTATTCACATTTCCCGCGACAGGGCTTAAGACATTTCACCTCGTTTAAGGAGCAACAGGCGACAGTAGTGGAATTCAGCGTACAGCAGCAGGCCCTGCCAGATTTGATTAAACTTACTTTGTATGAAGAATGATAGAGTGAGCTTCGATGGTGACGAACCTTTCTTCATATACGTAGAGTTTATTTTGAACGAAGTAGTTGAAGATACAAATTATTTGATTGCCTTTTTCAATCCTGGAATTTTTTTTGAAAAATAAACGCCCCATTTTACACCGCATTTACGAAACTTGCTGCGAAACTTTTCCAACGGCTGGGATGGCTTTTTTATCGTTAAGGTCAGTGGGTATAGTGTATCTCAAACAGACAGAGTGAATTGCATTACCTTTGTCTGCTTAGGCCTACTGTCTCACTATGCAAAAAACCCTCCAGATAAAATTACTTCCCTCGGAAGCCGCAAGCGAGGAAGCCATCCGGGCATATGCGGCGCAAACCATCGGTTGTCGTATCGGGGCCATCTCCGGCTTCAACCTCGTGAAACGATCGATCGATGCCCGCAGCAAACAGCCTCATATTATCCTCACAATCCATGTATTTGTCGAAGAGCCTTACCAAAAGAGATCATTTATTCCCCTGCATTTCCCCGATGTGTCCAATGCAGAAAAAAAAGTTGTCATCATCGGCGCAGGACCCGCCGGATTATTCGCCGCGTTCCGGCTGATTGAAAAAGGTATCCGGCCCATCCTGCTGGAAAGAGGAAAAGATGTCCGATCGCGTAGACGAGACCTCGCTTCCTTAAATAAAGAAGGAATTGTCAACCCCGAAAGCAATTATTGTTTTGGCGAAGGCGGTGCAGGCACTTACAGCGACGGGAAATTATATACCCGCAGCAACAAACGCGGTGACATCAATCGCATCCTGAACCTCCTGGTCCAGTTCGGCGCAGAAGAAAATATCCTGATCGACGCACACCCCCATATCGGCACAAATAAACTTCCGCAGATCATCCAGTCCATGCGACAACAAATTGTCGACTGTGGAGGACTATTCCTATTCGAAGAAAAAGTTGTAGATTTTGTACTACAAAAAGATCGTGTAAAACACGTTGTCACTTTCGGCGGCACTTCCTTCGCAGCAGATGCCTTCATCCTCGCCACAGGACATTCGGCCCGGGATATTTTTTTCCTCCTCCATCAAAAGAAGATCTTCATTGAAGCCAAGCCATTCGCCCTGGGCGTTCGTATCGAGCATCCGCAACAATTGATCGACCGGATACAATACCACAACCAAAGCCCTTTTCTTCCGCCCGCCAGCTACAATCTCGTTCAACAGGTGGACCATGGAGGCGTCTTCTCCTTCTGCATGTGCCCGGGAGGCATCATCGCTCCTGCCGCAACTGCTGCAGACGAACTGGTGGTCAATGGGTGGTCCCCTTCCAAGCGAAATAATCCTTACGCTAACTCCGGTATCGTCGTCAGCGTGGAAGAAAAAGACCTCGCTCTCTTCCGGCAGCATGGACCACTGGCAGGTATGTACTTTCAACAAAGCGTGGAACGTAAGGCCTTCCAGCAGGGCGGTGGCAAATTTGTAGCGCCGGCCCAACGAATGGCCGACTTCGTGGCAGGAAAATTATCCGCAGACCTCCCCGGTTGCTCCTATGTGCCGGGTATCCATTCAGCATCCATGAAACAGGTGCTCCCCTCCTTTATATATGACAGCCTCCGGAAGGCCTTTCCCCTCTTCGGACAAAAGATGAAAGGATATTTTACCAACGAAGCCGTCCTGGTCGCCACCGAGTCCAGGACCTCCTCTCCCGTGAGGATACCCCGTGACGCAAACACGCTCCAACACCCGCAAATAAGTAACCTCTATCCCTGTGGGGAAGGCGCCGGCTATGCCGGCGGCATTGTCAGTGCAGCCATGGATGGAGAAAGGGTGGCAGACGCGATCAGCTGTGCAGGTCACTCCCATCCCTCATAATGCCGCGACAGCAGCAGCTGCTTTTCAATCAGCTTGTTCTTACGGTAAGCCTTCGATTCTATCCTGCAATCCTTTTTGTCTTTCCTGCTAAGTGGCGCCGGCAACAGCGTATCCAGTTCAGGCCTGCCCGCATCCACCCAGGCCGTATACCAAAAATCCGCTATCTGATCGGCCGAACGCAACAGCTGCTGATTGACCATCGACCCCAGCCTGGCGCCATACACCTTCGCAAAAGCCGCCGTATATACTTTCATATCCTTACCATAACGATGCACCATCCGGTATTTTGCCGTATCCGGCACCTCCTTTGAAGCCTCGTGCTCCTGTTCGAACAGCTGCTGCAATTGCATATGTGCATTCCGCACCGACGTCCAGATGGCCGCCGCAGGATCGGAAATGTATTGCGCCTTATGCCCATCCCTCAATCTATAGCCATCCATCAATTGATCCGGCACGGTGCTCTCCCATAAGGCGTGTATGCCTTTTTGCCCGCTTAGCTGTCCGTCATAATTCCAGGATGTATGCAAAGGGACATTGGCATCCCCGATGTAATGGCTCAGATCGACGGCATAGAAAAGGATGCTGTCCCTGTCGCCCTTACGGAACGCTTCGGTCAGCTGCTTTTGGACCGAGACCACCACATACGGCACATAGCCATATTTATGCAATGTATCCAGCGTGTATTGTTGAATTGCTGCCGCCTCGTCATAGGGCATCTTCCAGCCTGCCGAATCACCATACGCTTCCAGGTCGATAAAATGACGGGGAAATTCCGCCTTGTCCGTATTTCGACGCACATCCGGGCGAATTGACTGGCTGACAATGGAATCCCTGTTCTTCCAGAAAAAGGCCTTCATGGGGGCAGGCAGCTGGTAAATGGCCAGCTGTGCCACCGTCCGGTGAACCAGGAAACCCCAGCTGCTGAAAGATATTATCAATAATGCACCGGCGATTAGGGAAAAAAATGGTAGCTTTTGCCGACGAACCCTCATAAATAAAATTTTCCCGAAATTCCAATAAATCATCCGTACACCCAACTTCCGGGGCCCTAATAATTTTTTTGTAATAATCCGGGAGGGTTTTGCGACTAACGATAAATTTACTACCATGGACATCCTGCAAGTCAAAGACCTGAAAAAATATTTCTCCTCACAGCGAGCGGTGGACGCCATCAGCTTCAGCCTGAAAAAAGGATCTATCTTCGGACTGCTGGGACCCAACGGCGCCGGCAAGACGACCCTCATCCGCATGATCACCGGCATTTTCTACCCCGACGAAGGAGAGATCCTCTTCGAGGGAAGATCTTTCCAGCCGGCAAAGGACATCGTCCATATCGGTTATATGCCGGAAGAACGGGGCCTGTACAAAAAGATGAAGATCGGAGAGCAGGCCGTTTACCTGGCCCGGCTAAAAGGCCTTGGCAAACAGGAAGCCATCGCGAAAGTGAAGGAATGGTTCATCAAATTTGAAATGCAAAGCTGGTGGAATAAAAAAGTAGAGGACCTCAGCAAAGGCATGGGACAAAAGCTTCAGTTCGTCACCACCGTATTGCACGAACCCCGCCTCATCATCCTGGATGAACCCTTCAGCGGCCTGGACCCCGTCAACTCCAATCTTATAAAGGACGAGATCTACGCCCTTGCCCGCAAAGGCAGCACTATCATCTTCAGCACCCACCGCATGGAGCAGGTGGAAGAGATCTGCGATCACATCATCCTTGTCAACAAAGGCCGGAAGATCCTGGATGGCAGCGTAGCCGGCGTAAAACAGCAATTCAAGGAGAATCTTTTCAGCATCGGTCTCGACGACCCCGATGCGGCATCGCTTACAGGGTCGTCAGCCTTCGAAATAGTCGGCCGCAAAGAAGGCCACCTCATTGTAAAGATCCGTGAAGGTTACAGATCCAACGATGTATTGTCGCATTTCATCAACGAAGGGCGAAATATCGACGCCTTCACTGAAATACTTCCGTCATTAAACGATATTTTCATCCGGCTGGTGGAAGGAACGCCCCTCGCCCGCCAATTCCAACCCGTCACGGCTTAACCGAATGCTATGAGTAAGAATACCAACAACAAGATCTGGCTGATCACGAAAAGAGAATACTTCACCCGCGTACGGAATAAAACCTTTCTGCTCTCTACCTTCCTGCTACCCCTCATGATCATCCTCTTTATCGCAGGGTCCGTCATCGTCGCATCACAGGGAAAGAGCCGGTACCGTGTCGCCGTAATAGACGCTAACGGTTATTTTAAGAACTATCTCAAAACAGACAGCTCCCTTACCTTCGACTTCTCCCCGGGCATCGATACCTTGAATTACGCGGACAAAGGATGCACGGCCGTGCTGATCATTCCCGTCCTGCCGGAAGGACAGAAGACCATCTATCGCCTGAAATATAAAAAGCAATTGGGACTGGCTGCCGCCAGCGACCTGGAAAAAAGGATCGACAATGCCATCGTGGATCACCAGATCTACGAAAAGACGAGCATCAGCAGGTCGAGACTGGATTCCATCCGCAGAAGCGCTGACATCGCAGAGATGCATAGCTTCGAAGATCGCGGCACAGTAGCAAAAGCTTCCAGCCAGGGCGCCTCTACTGCTGTCGGCTATGTCAGCGGGATACTTATCTATATGCTGACCTTTATTTATGGAGCCGCCGTCATGCGCGGCGTCATGGAAGAAAAGACCAATCGCATCGCAGAGGTCATCGTAAGCTCCGTAAAACCATTTCAGCTGATGATGGGAAAGATCACGGGCATTGGCGCTGTCGGCCTTACCCAATTCCTTCTCTGGGTCATCTTCCTCTTCGGACTCACCCTCGTCGCCCAGCTGCTGATACCCCACGACGTCATGAAAGAGGTACAGCAGCTTCAGCAAGCCAATGCCATGGGAAATATTTCTGGCGCCCCTGTGAGCCAGACTGCCCAAAAAGTCTCCCAGATCACCGGCTTCCTCAGCGCGCCCAACTGGGGCCTGATCCTCGTCTGTTTTCTTTTCTATTTCATCGGCGGCTACCTTTTTTACTCCGCCCTCTTCGCCGCCGTAGGCAGCGCCGTCAATGAAGATGTGCAGGAAGCGCAGTCCCTGATGCTACCCATCACCATGCCCGTCATATTCTCGTTCTTCATCATGACCATTGCAGTGCAGGACCCTGGCGGCAAGCTCGCTGTCTGGGCCAGCATTATTCCTTTCAGCTCGCCCATCGTCATGATGGCGCGTATACCTTTCGGCGTACCAGGCACCGTACCCTGGTGGCAGCTGGCCCTCTCCATGTCCCTGCTGGTCGCCGGATTTATCTTCACGGTCTGGATGGCAGGCAAGATCTATCGCACAGGTATCTTAATGTACGGCAAAAAGCCCACCTGGAAAACGATGTGGAAATGGGCGTTCAAGGCCTAAAAGGCCCTTCGTCATATGCGTACCACTAAAATGGTATTTTTCCCCCGGAACATAGTCATTAAATTGACCCACCCTTAGTTATCAGCGATCAACGCACGTCGTAAGCGGGAATATCCCGAAGGCATTGTTTTTAAAACGATACGCATGAGTAAACAAGCACTGGTCATCAATGGAGGCATTTCCAGGGGAGCGTTCGCTGTCGGCGCTATAAAAAAGATCTTTGAAAGCAGACCCGATCTCGATTTCGATATCTTCTCAGGAGGAGGTTCCGGCTCGCTGATCATTCCTTTTGTGGCGCTGAAAGACATGCAGCCCCTGGTAGAGATCTTTACCACCAAACATAATAAAGACATCATCAGGAAATTTTCCCTGTCCGAAAGGATCCTGGAGACATCTATCCTCGATGCCAGTCCGCTGTGGGGCTTGCTGGACCATTACTACACCCATGGCCTTTACGACAGGCTATGTCGTACGGACAAGGAACTTTATTTCAACACCATGTGCCTGCAAACGCATGCCCTGACAGTGTTCTCCCCCCGACACAACCCTGCGGTAGCAGCCCGGTACGCACACCGTTGCTTCGAGAACTATGATCAGTTCCTTCGTACCTTGCTGGCATCCACCTGTCAGCCTGTGCTGCTGCCACCCATCCGGATCCAGCCGCAGGAAGAGCCTGTCCGCCAGTACATCGATGCAGGCGACCGCGAATATGCCGGCATCGAAATGGCCATCGCCAGCGGGGCCACCGACGTCTATGTACTCTTACAATCACCCCAGGCGCCCAACCAGGAAAATAAGGAATACCAGGACCTCTTCTCCATCCTGCAGGAGACACTGGACATCTTTATTGCCGACGCGGCCGACAACCGCCTTATTTTACCCCATCTGTATAATGAAGGACTGCGCTATATCGAGGCGGTGAAAAAGAAAATGAGCCGCCAGGGCGTACCTGCCACCATGATAGAGGACTGGTTCGATACGAGCATGACAGATAACCCTTTTTATAACCGCCCTCCGGTGAGATTGCATATCATACGCCCGGATCTCCCCCTTGGAGGAGGACCGGATGGTCTCAGCTTCGATCCGGCCGTCATGCAGGAAATGCTGGCAAAAGGCGAACAGGCTATGGAGGCGCACCTCGCTCTGACAGCCCCTCACAGCGATATTAGGATGAATGGTTAAAAAAACCGTGATACCGGTGCAACATTTTACGAAAGGTTACGTACTTTTATTACGAAGACTGTCGTAATGATGTAAGGCTCACCAAAAATTAAATTACCATGTCTGTTAACCTCCCCCGCACCTATCGCGTCATACTTGTCATAGCCATTGTCGCCGTGGCCTTTTCCACGCTGGCCTGGTCCGGTGACAACGGTCATATTTCCACTTCCCGTCCTGCCCTGGACACCCTCCCTACCAGGCATCCCAGGCAGGATAGAAAGGCGGCAAAGCCCGCCCGCAAGGCCGAAGAGGGCAGGGTTGCCAGAGAGCTGGACCTTCGCATCGATGCGGAGGAGCCGGAGGAATGGGTGGCAGACGCCGAAGTGCTGAACGACATGGACATCCGGCTTAACCTGGATGATCTGAAAGGACTCAACGCCAGGATAGAAGCCGATGTGCTGAGGAACGTGGATGCCTGGAGAGAGCTGCATGCCCTGAGAGAGCTGGATGTGCTGTCAGCGCTCAACAGCGTGGAAATAGATGAGAACGCACTACAGGAGCTGAAGGACATGAAGATCGACGATGACATATGGAACGAGCTGCAGGAGCTGAAAACAGAAATGGATGACCTGAGAGACGAGATCAACGAGGACGTCTCCGGAAAAATAGATGATTACCGCATAAAAGAAGAGGTGAGAAGAGTAGTGGCGGCGGTACAAAGCGAGATCCCGAGAGTGCGCAGGGAAGTGGAGAAGGCAATGGAGGCCAGCCGTGACAGCGGGAAACAGTGGCAGTAGGCCGGCACGAAGTATGGAAAAAAGAGGGGAGGGCATCTCACAACAACGGAAGGCTAATCATCATCATAGATCTTAAGCCTCATGTGTAGTAGAAAAAACGGGACTGATCACAGTCCTGTTTCATTTTAAGATGCTTGCATGAGGCGCAGCAGCGGATATTCGGAGTTATCCGAGTCAGAGCCCATCACCTCGGGCAGGAACTCAACGCTCAATTTTACGGAAGTCTTTTCTTTTACGGTGATATTTGGGCGCTTGCAGGATTGATACCCTTTTTTATCGAACTGTACAGTCACCTGTGCTGCCGGCAACTGGGCGAAACGATAATACCCATCTGCGTCTGTTGTCACTTCCCGGGAGCTGTTGGTCCCCGGTACCAGCGCGGAGACGGTCACCCCGGGCAGCGGTTTCTTCGTGACGGCATCCGTGACATAGCCATGGAGCACACCTTCGATCTTTCCACTACCTGTGTTGGCCTTAACGCACAGGGCTACCGGAAAGATCAGTAGCAACAGCAGCCATTTTTTATGTTTTCCCATAGTGAATCAGTTTTTGGCAGACCTCCCTAAATTTAATTGATTTTGGGGATTTCAGCAAATTGCGGTCGAGAATACCTATTTGCCCTTGCACCTGCGAGGATTATCTCGCTCCGCTCGATGAAAGTTCGCCCCGCTACCAACCAAAAAAGCCGGCCATCCTTCGGCTGGTCAGCTTCGTGCCCCCGTTAGGATTCCCCCAGGTCGATCTCCGTATTATCCCCGATATTCAGGCTGCGTGACTCGCCCTTGACTTCCGTGTCGCTGCCGATCAGGGAATGGGTGAGCACAATATCATACAGGTCGGCAAAGCTGCCGATGATGGAGTCTTTTATAATGGAATAGTTCACCCTTGTCTTTTCCCCGATGGCCACATTGGGGCCCACGATGGAGTTGCGGATATCGCAGCCGGGGGCAATGCTCACCGGCTGGATGATAATGGTATTCTCAAACTGGTGGTCGGGCGCAATGGTCCCGCCGAATTTCTTCAGCAGTTTGGCATTGGACTCCAGCAAAGTCTCCTTCTTACCGCAATCGAACCAGTTCTGCACCCGGAACGACTGGAACTGAACACCACTACGGATCATACATTCAATGGCATCCGTGAGATTGTATTCCCCATAGCTCGTCAGTTGGTTGCGAATATTGTTTTCCAGGCAGTTGAACAGGCTGGCCGACTCGCGAATACGGTAAATGCCCACCAGCGCCATGTTGGACTTGGGGATCTGCGGTTTCTCCACCACCCGTTCGATACTGCCGTCATCCTCCAGCTCAGCCACCCCGAAATTGCGGGGATCGTCCACCCGCTTCACGCCCAGCAAGGAGCCGGGCCTATTTAGCACCTCCTTTACATCATACTCACAAATGGTGTCCCCCAGCACGATAAAGACCTCGTCTTCCCCAACGATGCTCCGGGTCAGCAATACAGCATGACCGATGCCATGACGTTCGTTCTGATGTACAAAATGCGCGTTGAGCTCGGGATATTTTTGCCTGACATAATCCTGGATCTTCTCTCCCAGGTAGCCTACGATGAAGATGAATTCGTTGATGCCCGCCTCCAGGAGCTGATCGACAATAATGGACAGGATAGTCTTGCCTGCGAGAGGGATCAGCGCCTTAGGTTGTGTATAAGTGTGCGGTCGTAATTTAGTGCCCGCCCCGGCTACTGGAATGATCGCTTTCATCAATTATGTTTTCTTCTGTCTGTTCGTTTGGTAACCTCAGCAATAGCCGTACCGACACCGGCCCGCCGGAATTTCCTTGGTAAACGCGTGTGAAAATAGTGAATTTTCAGTTAGTTGGCATAAATTTGCGCCATGCAAAAAGACACCTTCATTTTCGACCTGATCCAGAAAGAGCTGGAACGTCAACGTCATGGCATAGAATTGATAGCTTCGGAAAACTTCACATCCCTGCAGGTAATGGAAGCAATGGGCACAGTGCTTACCAATAAATATGCAGAAGGATATCCCGGCAGAAGGTATTATGGCGGTTGCGAGATCGTGGACCTGGTGGAACAGGAGGCGATCGACAGGCTGAAAAAGATCTTTAATTGCGAATATGCCAATGTACAGCCACACAGTGGCGCGCAGGCGAATGCCTCACTACTGCTGGCCATCCTGCAGCCCGGCGATACCATCCTGGGCCTGGACCTCAGCATGGGCGGTCACCTCACGCATGGCTCTCCCGTGAATTTTTCCGGTAAATTATATCGTCCCGTATTCTATGGCGTAAAAAAAGAAGATGGCCGCGTCGACTACGATCAGATGGAGAAAGTAGCCCGCGCCGAAAAACCCAAGGTCATCATCTGCGGTGCTTCCGCCTACAGCCGTGACTGGGACTACGCACGCATCCGGAAGATCGCCGACGAAGTTGGCGCTTTCGTCATGTGCGACATGGCCCATCCCGCCGGCCTCATCGCTAAAGGCCTGCTCAGCAGTCCTTTCGACCATTGTCACTTTGTTACCTCCACAACCCATAAAACATTAAGAGGCCCTCGTGGCGGCATCATCCTTATGAAAAAGGATTTCGATAATCCCTTCGGATCAAAGGATGTAAAAGGCAATATCCGCCCCATGAGCAATCTCCTGGACATGGCGGTATTTCCCGGCACACAGGGCGGACCGCTGGAACACGTCATCGCAGCCAAAGCCGTGGCCTTCGGCGAGATACTCTCCGACGGATTCACCACTTATGCCAAACAGATCATCGCTAACGCCCAGGCCATGTCGAAAGTCTTCGTGGAAAAAGGGTATGACATCGTCAGCGGCGGCACCGACAACCACCTTCTGCTGATCGACCTGCGGAACAAGAACATCAGCGGCAAGAAAGGCGAGATCACCCTGGGCAAAGCAGAGATCACCGTCAATAAGAACATGGTGCCTTTCGACGATAAGAGTGCTTTTGTGACTTCCGGCATCCGTGTAGGCGTACCCGCCATCACCAGCCGCGGTATGAAGGAATCCCATATGGCCACTGTAGTGGAAATGATCGATAAGGCCCTGATGAATGCGGACAATGAAGCCGTCCTGGCCAGCCTGAAAGGCGAGGTCAACAGCTTTATGAAGCAATTCCCGCTGTACCCGGAGTTAGGATAGATCACGTTAAATAAGCCGTTATGCTGCAAAGAATACAATCGGTCTGGATATTGCTGGCTGCCATCTGCGCTGCCCTGACTTTCAAATTTTCCTTTTTCAGCGGCAATAAGGCCGTCGACGTCACAGGCCACAGATTTGTAAGCGTGACCGCTGTCTCCAGTGTGCTGATCCTGCTCATCACCGTCATCATCACTGCCGGCGCCCTCATCAATATCTTCAACTATAAGAACAGGAGAAGACAGATCTGGATCAACATCGGGCTCGCCGTCCTCTCTCTCCTGAATATATTTCTCTATTACAAGGAAAGCCAGGGCTTCATTGAAGGTAAATATGACCTGACAGCCTTCCTGTCATTCGTCATCCCCATCTTCCTCATCCTAGCTGTCCGGGGCATCATGAAAGACGACAAGCTGGTGAAAAGTGCCGACCGGCTTCGCTGATAATCAACGTTATAGAGATCGTCACACCAAAATCCCAAAAAATTCTTTTGGCGGATTGTAATTTAGTTCTAATTTTGTCTAACGGTGTTAAATTATTTACGATAGTAAAACATCACATTAAATGGGGAGCAAGGAACGCATACACAGGCTGAAAGAAAATACAAAGGTCAATATCATCAACGCGGCCCACGAGATCGTGAAGGAAGAGGGCTGGCAGGCACTGAGCATGCGTAAGATCGCCGAGAAGATCGAGTATACAGCCCCCATGATCTACGAGTACTATGCCAACAAAGAAGGCATTCTTCTGGAGCTGACGAAAAAAGGCTATCTCCTGCTGGGCGAACGAATGAAAGAAGCACGTGATAAGTACGAAACCCCGGAAGAACAGCTGGACGCCATCTGGCTCGCTTACTGGAACTTTGCCTTCGAAGAGAAAGAATACTACCAGCTCATGTTTGGCGTACAGGTCAACTGTTGCGTAATGGAAGACCTCCTCCCGCTGGAATCCACTCCCTATGGCATCGCTACAAAGCCGATCATGCAGTTGATGGGTATCACCGATGCTGAAGACGACCGGGTATGTACGAAATACTACACCTACTGGTCCATCGTTCACGGCCTGGTATCCATCAACATCGTCCGGAAAGGCGCATCGGATGAAATAAATCGCCAGATCCTGAAAGATGCCATCTCAGGTATCACCCGAACCTTGAAAACCTAAGAACAATACAGCCGCAGCGGGTGAGAAATGATCCGGGCGGTGAACAAATCAATCTCTTGTCTGTTGACGCCGGTGAGAGATGTCAAACCCAACCGAAGGACCTGGTGAACCGGCCTGCTGCCGGAATAACCGCCATGCTTGCTCCATATGAAGGGCTTTTTTTTACCCTGTCCATTTAACAGTGGTAAATTATTTAGAGACGGTCAATTATTTTATGATTCTAAGTTAACATCATTAAACAATTTAATAACGTTATGAGAAGTTTAATTTTCTTCCCCGCATTTGTCGTCGCCGCAGCAGTCATCATAGCAGGCTGCACTTCAGCACAAGGCAACCAGGCGCCACCGCCACCGCCTGCACTGCCCGTATTACAGCTGGATAACAGTTCAACCACTACCTTTACGGAGTTTTCCGCTTCGCTGGAAGGTAAGACCAACGTGGAGATCCGCCCCCAGGTCAGCGGCTACCTGGACAAGATCTATGTAGAGGAAGGCGCCTACGTATCCGCAGGCCAGCCCCTCTTTAAGATCAACGATCAGCCCTATGGCGAACAGGTCAACAACGCACAGGCCAATGTCCTGGCAGCCAAAGCAAATATGGAAAAGGCAGCCATTGAAGTAGGCAGGCTCCAGCCGCTGGTAGACAATAAAGTGATCTCTGACGTGCAGCTGAAAGCCGCACAGGCCGAATATGCAGCCGCCAAAGCCGCCGTCAAACAGGCAGAAGCCGCCGGCAACAACGCAGGCATCAACCTCGGCTACACATTGGTGAAAGCGCCTGTCAGCGGTTTCATCGGAAGGATCCCTTTTAAAACAGGCAGCCTCGTAGGAAAAGGTGAGACGCAGGCGCTGACGGTCCTCTCCGATGTGAAAGAAGTATATGCTTACTTCTCCATGAGCGAAAAGGATTTCTTACTGTTCACCAGCGAATCCACCGGCAAGACCATCGCCGAAAAAATAAAAGGAATGCCGGCGGTCGGGCTGCAGCTGGCCGATAAGTCCCTCTATCCCGCCAAGGGCAGGATCGAGCTGATGGAAGGCCAGTTCGACAAGAACATCGGAACCATCCAGTTCCGGGCCGTATTCCCTAACGCAGAAGGACTCCTGCGCACCGGCAGCACCGGCAAGATCCTGATCCCCAAAGCCACAGGCAATACCCTGGCCGTACCCCAGCAATCCACCTATGAATTGCAGGATAAGGTTTATGTTTATGTTCTGGGAGATTCCAATAAAGTAGTCAGTCAACCCATCACCATCAGCGGACAGACCACTTCCTACTATCTCGTCAACAAAGGCGTACAGGCCGGACAGAAGATCGTCTTCGCCGGTATGGATCGCCTGAGAGATGGTGCCGTGATCCAGCCGCAGGTGTTGCCGGCAGACAGCGTGCGCCGCGCTATGCCACTGGAACCGTAGAGACTTCCGGACCCGTACACACAATTGAAGTTTTACACCCTTGGAACGGGCTTGTCGTGGCCCGCAGGGCCACTCATTTAACTTTTCAAAGAGAATTGTATGCTTAAGAAATTTATCGAAAGGCCGGTGTTATCAACGGTTATTTCCATCATCTTACTTTTACTGGGCGGATTATCCCTTTTCAGCCTGCCCATTACCCTCTTCCCGGACATCGCGCCCCCGAGCGTGGTGGTGGCCGCCTCCTATCCCGGCGCTAACGCGGAAGTGGTAGCGCGCTCGGTAGCCACCCCCCTGGAAGAAGCCATCAATGGCGTGGAGAACATGACATACATGACCTCCAACTCCAGTAACGACGGCAGTATGAGCCTCACGGTGTACTTCAAGCAAGGTACGAATCCGGACATCGCATCGGTGAACGTGCAGAACCGCGTTGCGAAGGCCACCAGCCAGATCCCGCAGGAAGTCATCCAGGCCGGGATCTCCACACAAAAACAACAGAACAGTATCATCATGTTCATTGGTCTCTATTCCAAGGACAGCACTTATGATGAGACTTTCTTGCAGAACTATATGAGGATAAACCTCATCCCCAAATTGCAGCGTATCCCCGGCGTGGGTGATGCACAGCCTTTTGGTACCAAGGATTATTCCATGCGTATCTGGCTGAAGCCTGACCGCCTGGTAGCCAACAACCTCTCTCCCCTGGAAGTGACGGATGCCATCAAGGACCAGAGCCTGGAGGCAGCCCCCGGCCGCTTTGGGCAGAGCAGCCAGGAGGTATTTGAATATGTACTCAAATACAAGGGCAAGCTTAACCAGAACAAGGATTATGAGAACATCATCATCAAATCCAATGCAGATGGATCGGTAGTACGATTGAAAGACGTTGCCCGCGTAGAATTCGGTTCCTATACCTACTCTTCCAACAGCAAGCTCAACGGGAATCCAACCTCGGGTCTGGCCATCTTCCAGACAGCCGGCTCCAACGCCAACGAGATCCTTACCCAGGCACAGAAGATGCTGAAAGAATTCGATAAGGATCTGCCCAGGGGTCTTGAGTCCACCATCATGTACAACTCCAAGGACTTCCTGGATAGTAGCATCGACCAGGTGAAACATACCCTGATCGAAGCCTTCATCCTGGTATTCATTGTGGTATTCCTTTTCCTGCAGGACTTCCGGAGCACCCTGATCCCGGCCATTGCCGTGCCTGTGGCGATCATCGGTACCTTCTTCTTCCTGCAGCTCTTTGGTTATACCATCAACCTGCTGACGTTGTTCGCACTGGTGCTGGCCATCGGTATAGTAGTGGATGACGCCATCGTGGTGGTGGAAGCTGTGCACTCCAAGATGGAGCTGACAGGGCAGGCGCCCAGGGTGGCCACGGTCAACGCTATGAGCGAGATCTCCGGCGCCATCGTGTCCATTACACTGGTGATGGCCGCGGTGTTCGTACCGGTGGGCTTCATGCAAGGTCCGGCCGGCGTGTTCTACCGCCAGTTTGCCTTTACCCTCGCCATCGCCATCCTTATCTCTGCGGTCAACGCCCTTACATTGAGCCCTGCGCTTTGCGCCCTCTTCCTGAAAAGCCCTGAAGGCGAACACGGAAAGAAGAAGGGTTTCCTGGGCCGCTTTTACAACGCGTTCAACGCAGGCTTCCAGGGCATGACCAACCGGTACCTGAATAGCCTCCGTTTCCTGTTCCGCCGGAAATGGATAGCCATCAGCGCCCTGATCATCATCGCCGGAGCTACCTTTTTCATGGCGAAACAAACGCCTACAGGATTTATTCCCACGGAAGACCAGGGATTCGTACTCTATGCGGTCAACACCCCTCCTGGTTCTTCTCTCGATAAAACACGCAAGGCCATGGAAGAGATCGACAGCCTGGTAAAACAGGAAGTCTTCTCCGACAGAAGGTACAACGTAGAAGGTTTGAACTTCATCTCCAATGCCAACGCTTCTCCTTATGGCGCCGGCTTCATCCGGATGAAGCCCTATGACGAGCGTGGACCGATGAAAGATGCGACACAGATCTCCAACTACCTGTCTGGCAAGATCGCCACGCAGGTGAAGGATGCGCATGCTTTCTTCTTCACCTTCCCTACCATTCAGGGTTTTGGTAACGTGGCCGGTTTCGAGTTCATGTTGCAGGACCAGCGCAATGGCTCGCTGGACAAGCTGGGCGCTACAGCCAATGAGTTCATCGGCGCCTTGTTCCAGCGCCCGGAGATCGCTTATGCCTTTACCACGTTCGCTTCCGGCAACCCTCAGTACATGATGGACGTGGATTATAACAAGGCCAAACAGTTCGACGTATCTGTCACTGATCTGATGAAGACCATGCAGGTTTACTACGGTAGCAGCTTTGTCAGCGATTTCAACCGTTTTGGCAAATACTATCGCGTCATGGCCCAGGCCGATGTACCCTATCGCGCCAATAAGAATTCGCTCGACGGCATCTATGTCAAGAGCAAGGGAGGCCAACTGGTCCCTGTCAACCAGCTCATCACCCTGAAAAGGGTATATGGCCCTGAGACGGTCACCCGTAATAACCTATACAACGCCGTTACCATCAACGGTATCCCCAAACCCGGCTACAGCACCGGGGACGCTATCCGCGCCATCGAAGAAACGGCCAAGACGGCACTGCCCAGGGGTTATGGTATTGAATGGACAGGGATGACCCGTGAGGAAAGGTCAGCCGGCGGTCAGCTGATCTTCATCTTCATCCTCAGCCTGATATTCGTTTACTTCCTGCTCTCCGCCCAGTACGAAAGCTACATACTTCCACTGGCCGTTGTGCTTTCGATCCCGGTGGGTGTGTTTGGGGTATTTGCCTTCCTGAAGATCCTCGGCGTAGATAATAATATATATGTACAGGTGAGCCTCATCATGCTGGTGGGTCTGCTGGCCAAGAATGGTATCCTGATCGTGGAATATGCCGTACAGCGCCGCCGTCATGGATTATCGCTGGTGGACGCTGCGCTGGAAGCCGCGAAGCTGCGTCTTCGTCCCATCCTGATGACCTCCTTTGCCTTCATCGCCGGCCTGGGACCCTTACTGGTTGCAAAAGGCGCTTCGGCCCTGGGTAACCGTAGCATCGGTACAGGCGCCATCGGTGGTATGTTTACAGGTGTGATCCTGGGGGTATTCATTGTGCCGGTGCTCTTCGTCATCTTCCAGTATTTGCAGGAGAAGATCCGTCGTAAGCCCACCGCACCCACGGCGCCAGCTGCGCCTGCCGCACCAGTGGCCCCCTCTCCGATAGCACCACGCGGTTCCGGAGGAGCGATACCTTCCTTAGGCATGGGCACTCCGCTGGTAGCGCTGGGCCTTATACTCACCCTGGCCTTCAGCGCTTGTAAAGTATCGAAAGATGTAGCTACACCGCAGCCTGAAGTGCCCGCCGACTTCAGCCAGACGGCCCGCACGGCCAGTACAGCCGCGGCTGCGGACAGCGCCGGCATCGCTGCGCTGCCCTGGAAGGACCTCTTTGCGGATGCCACCTTACAGCAGCTGATCGACAGCGCCATCGCAAAGAACTACGACATGCAGCTGGCCCTGAAGAATATAGAATCGGCAAGATTGACATTGAGACAATCCAAACTGGGCTATCTGCCGTCGGTGAACCTGAACGTAACGGCCACCACCAGCCGTCCTTCGGATAACAGCCTCAATGGGATCTCTCTCAGCAGTTTCCTGAGCGGACAGAAACATATCGAAGACTATTCTGCCAATGTGGGCCTTTCCTGGGAAGCCGACATCTGGGGAAAGATCCGTAGCCGGCAGTCCCTGGCCCTTGCCAGCTATCTCCAGACAGAAGAAGCCCGCAAAGCCGTACAGACCGACATCGTAGCCAGCGTATCCCAGGGATATTACAACCTGCTGATGCTGGACGAGCAGCTGGCCATCGCCCACAGGAACGTGTCGCTGAACGACAGCACCCTGCAGATCATCCGCCTGCAATTCAACGCAGGACAGGTGACAGCCCTGGCCGTACAGCAGGCAGAAGCCCAGGAGAAGGTGGCTGCGGCCCTCGTACCCCAGCTGGAACAGGAGATACTGCTACAGGAGAATGCCCTGAGCATCATCGCCGGACAGCTCCCCGCCCGTATCACACGCAATACGACACTGGCGCAGATCCCCGTTCGGGACGAGCTCTCCGCAGGCGTACCTACTGCCATGGTCAACCGCCGCCCTGATGTAAGGAGCAATGAGCTGGCCCTCACCATCGCCAATGCGAATGTAGGGATCGCCAAGGCCAGCCTCTACCCCTCCCTTACCATCACGGCCCAGGGAGGCCTCAACAGCTTCAAAGCCAGCAACTGGTTTAATATCCCCGCCAGCCTTTTCGGCACTGTCGGAGGCGGCCTCACGGAACCCCTGTTCAGGCGCCGCGAGCTGCGTACCCAATATGAGCTGGCAAAAATAGACAGGGAAAAGTCGGTGATCCAGTTCCGCCAGTCAGTGCTGACAGCCGTCGGTGAGGTATCCGATGCATTGGGACGGATCGAGAAGCTGAAAGAGCAGCAGGTGATCGTAGCTTCCCGCGTCAATACGCTGCAGCAGGCAACGAGCAATGCCAATATGCTTTTCCGCAATGGCCTGGCTACCTACCTGGAAGTGATCACCGCGCAAAGCAATGTGCTGCAAAGTGAGCTGGAGCTGGCCAGCCTTAAAAGAGATCAGCTGGATGCTGTCGTAGGACTGTATAAGTCGCTCGGCGGCGGATGGAAATAAAAGATATTAGACAGGATATAATTGCAGGGGGAAGGATTTGAAGTAAAGAAAGGATGAATATGAATTACCCTTTTCGGTCCCCGGGCGTATCGTTCCCCCAATGAACGCCCGGCGGACCGATTTTTTTTTGTTACCTTAAAGGCCATTAACACATGGTCACTTTCTGGGAAAAATACAAACATCTCTGGCAGCGGGCGGAACTTCCCGCCCGCTGCCTCATTTTCCGCGAAGGCGACATCCCCCGTAAAATATACTTCATCAAACAAGGCGCCGCCCGCGCCTGGTTCAGCGACGGCGATAAAGACATTTGCTTCCAGTTCTTCTTCGAAGGGGACGTGATCTACGCTTCCGAGAGCATCCGGAAAAATGCGCCTACGCCCTTCAGCGCCGAAACCCTGGAGCCCACCCAGGTCTACTGGATGAGCGCCGCCGACCTGGAAATGATCCGGCAGGACGCGCCCGTGTACAATCTCATCCTGGACAAGGTAGTGGAAAGACAGTCGGAGTTCATGCGGCATTTTTTCACCTTCCTTAAAGACAGCCCCCAACAACGCTATGAAGACCTGCTGAAAAACAAGCCGGAGATCATCCGCCGCGTTCCCCTGCAATACATAGCCTCGTACCTGGGCATCACACAGGTGTCGCTCAGCCGGATCAGGGCACGCAATGCCAAAGGCGGTATTTAACGATTGTAAAATTATTTCTGCCGGTAACTCCGGACCTTTGATCACCTAAATACAACTACCATGGCATCGGCAATACCCGTCTTCCGCGTCTTCGACTATGCAAAGACCATCCAATTCTATGTTGACTGGCTGGGATGCACCGTCGTATTTGAACACCGGCCCGACAATACCCCCTTCTATATGCGGGTGGCCATACAGGACCTTGTATTCGATCTTTCGGAACATCATGGGGAATGCTCGCCCGGAGGGCGTTTCACCATCGATGGCTTCAAAGGGCTCGAAGCATATCACCGGCGGCTGATCGAAAAAAAATATACGTATAATCGCCCCGGCCTGGAGCGCGTGGAGTGGGATCCCGCCACCCTGGAGATGACGGTGATCGACCCGTTCTACAACCGCATTATCTTTAATGAAAAAACTTCATGATTTTAGATCAGGCTTTCCTGCTGGAGCTGCAGCACCTCCTCCGGCAAAAAGCCCTCATCGGCGAAAGTGCTGTCATCCGCAAGGTCACCCGTATATACGGCGGCTATATTAATCGCGCATATCGGCTGTCATCCACAGAAGCATCCTTTTTCGTCAAGGTGAATTCCGCCGGCCATTTTCCGCAGATGTTTGCCTCCGAAGCGGCTGGCCTGCGATTGCTGGCGGACAGCCGGACCGTATCCATTCCTGCTGTGATCGCTCAGGGCCAATGGGAGGACCTCACCTGGTTATTGATGGAATGGATTGAGCCGGGACAGGAGAACGCCGGGACCTTTCAATTGCTGGGCCATCAGCTCGCAGAGATGCACCGGCACAGCGCCCTCCGCTTTGGACTTGACCGGGACCATGCAGCCTGGCTTACCCAATCCAATACCTTCCATGACAGCTGGGCTGACTTTTTTATTGAGGAGCGGATACAGCCGACCCTTAGCCTGGCGATGGAAAAAGGCCATCTCGATACGAACGACCTGCATGAATTTGAAAAATTGTATCCCCGTGTTGCGGCGCTATTTCCTGACGAGCCGCCTGCGCTGCTGCATGGGGACCTCTGGAAAGGCAATTGCTTGACAGCAGCTGACGGCCGTACCTACCTGGTAGACCCGTCCGTCTATTATGGTCACCGGGAAATGGACATCGCCATGACCCTGCTCTTCGGTGGTTTTGATGAAAATTTTTACAGTGCTTATGATAGCCATTTCCCCCTGGCGCCGGGCTGGAAGGACAGGATGGACCTCTGCAACCTTTATCCTTTGCTGATCCTGACAGTACTCGGACCTGACTACCGGGATCAGCTGCGCACAAGTCTCAGAAAATATATCCGGTAAGCCTTTACATAAACTTCCCGGTATAGCTTTCCTTGACTTTCTTCAATCCCGAAGGCACACCGGCATAGACAAGGGTTCCTCCTCCGTCACCGGCTTCGGGCCCCAGGTCGATGATCCAATCGGCGCTGCGGATCACATCCGTATTGTGCTCGACCACCAGGATGGAATGCCCCTGGTCGATCAGTGCATTGAACGAAGCCAGTAATTTTTTTATGTCATGAAAATGAAGTCCGGTGGTCGGTTCATCAAAAATGAACAGGATATGTCCCTGTGCCCGTCCCTTACCAAGGAAGGAAGCCAGCTTCACCCGCTGCGCCTCCCCGCCGGAAAGGGTATCGGAGGACTGGCCTAATTTTACATAGCCAAGTCCTACATCGCTGAGCGGTTTTATCTTCTGCAGGATATCCTTCTCGTCTTTGAAGAATTCCAGCGCCTCGTCGACGCTCAGTTCCAGCACCTGGTAGATATTCCTTTCTTTGTAGGTGACTTCGAGCACTTCTTCCTTGAAGCGTTTGCCACCGCAGACCTCGCAGGTGAGGTGCACGTCCGCCAGGAACTGCATTTCCACGACCTGCTCCCCTTCGCCTTTACAGGTGTCGCAGCGTCCGCCATCCACGTTGAAAGAGAAATGTTTGGGCTGGAAACCCCTCAATTTACTCAGGGGTTGCCTCGCATACAGATCGCGGATCTCGTCATAGGCCTTGATATAGGTGACAGGATTGCTCCGGGATGATTTGCCGATGGGGTTCTGATCCACCAGCTCTATCTGGGACAGGTATTCGATATCGCCTTTCACCGCCTTATGCAGCCCTACCTTGTCGGCGGGCTCGCCTTTTATCTTCTGGAGGGCAGGGTACAGTATCTGCTTTACCAGGGTAGTCTTGCCGCTGCCGCTGACGCCGCTGACAACACACAGTGTATCCAGCGGAAATTCCACTGTGATGTCCTGCAGATTATGCTGACGGGCGCCTTCCACGGTGATGGACCTTTTCCATTTCCGCACATTTGCCGGAGGGGCGATGGTCAGCGTTCCTTTCAGGTATTTGCCGGTCAGGCTATCTTCGTCGGCGATCAGCTCATTATAATTTCCTGAAGCCACTACTTCCCCGCCCAGGTGGCTGGCCAGGGGGCCCATGTCGATGATATAGTCCGCCTCACGCATCATCATCTCATCGTGCTCCACCACCACCACTGTGTTACCCAGGTCGCGCAGCTCCTTCAGCACACGTATCAGCTTTTGGGTATCCCTGGAATGCAGACCGATGGAAGGCTCGTCCAGTATATACAAGGAATTGGTCAGGTTGCTGCCCAGGCTGCGGGTCAGCTGTATGCGCTGGCTTTCGCCGCCGCTGAGGGAGTTGGCCAGCCGGTCCAGCGTGAGATACCCCAAACCCACGTCCAGCAAGGTGTCCAGCCTGTGACGTATTTCTATCAGTACCCGTTTGGCTATCTGTTGGTCATGTATATCCAGCTGCAACTGATCGAACCATTGGATCAGGTCCTTCACCGGCATCTCACATAATTCGCCCAGGTGCTTTCCGCCGATCTTTATATACAGTGCCTCTTTACGCAGGCGATAGCCGTTGCAGTCCGGGCATAGTGTCCGTCCGCGGTAGCGGGAGAGCAGGACACGGTATTGCACCTTATATAAGTTCTTCTCCACTTCGTCGAAGAAATCGTTGATACCATGTGCATGCTCATTCCCTTCCCACAACGTTTTATACTGCGCCTTGGTCAGGTCGATGACAGGCTTATGGATCGGGAAATCGAATTTTTTGGCTGCTTTGACAAACTGGTCCTTCCACCAGACAAGCTTCTCCCCTTTCCAGGGGGCCACGGCACCTTCATAGACGCTGAGCCGTCGATCGGGGATGACCAGGTCGGCATCGATCCCCAGCACCTGGCTGAACCCTTCACAGGTGGGGCAGGCTCCAAAAGGATTATTAAAGGAAAATAAATTAGGCACAGGCTCTTCGAACTGAATGCCATCCATCTCAAAGCGGTTGGAAAAAAGCATCCTCCGCTGGCCATTGATCTCCAGCTGCATGTCGCCTTCCCCTTCGTAAAAGGCCGTGCCGACAGAGTCGGCGATCCGGTGGCGGTCGTCCTCATCGAAATCTTTGACCACCAGCCTGTCTATCAGCACATAAATACCTGGCGCAGCAGGACTCGCCGCAGCAGGCGTTTTACCCTTGGCCTTCACCGCCGCTGAAGCCTTTGCTCCCTTGCTTTTGGGAGCCGGCACGGCAGAAGCCGCCGGCTCAGCCTCTTTATTTAAGGTAGTAAGTCTGTTCTTCAGTGCCTTCTCATCCAGTTCCAGCAGGTCTTCGATCCGCAAGGTCTCGCCAGGCGGCAGATCGCTGGACGCAATTGCCGTAGAATCTGACAGGGTGGGGACAGGCAGGGAGGAAAGATAGATCCTGGAAAATCCTTTTTGCAGGAGGATATTCAGTTCTTCGCGGGAATTCCGGTGCTTGTTTTGCCGGAACGGTGTAAGGATCAGCACCCTGTCGTTATGCGGCAAGGCGGCGATGGCTTCCACCACATCGGCCGTGTCATCCTTTTTCACCAGGGCGCCGGACACAGGAGAATAGGTCTTGCCGGCGCGGGCAAAGAGCAGGCGGAGATAATCGTATATTTCCGTCATGCTGCCCACCGTAGACCGGGGAGTGCGGGTGATCACCTTTTGTTCGATGGCGATGGCAGGACATAGTCCTTTAATATAGTCCACATCCGGCTTATTCATGCGGGCCATGAACTGCCGGGCATAGGCGCTAAGACTTTCCGCATAACGACGCTGCCCTTCCGCGAACAAGGTGTCGATGGTAAGGGAAGATTTCCCCGAGCCGGACACACCCGTGACCACCACAAGTTTACCTCTGGGAATGGAAACGTCTATATTTTTAAGGTTATGGACTCTCGCCCCTTTGATGAATATTTCGTCAGACGGCGACGGCTGAAGAGGCTGATGTCTCAATTTTTCTTTTTTCTGTTGTACTTTACCCGATGTACCCATATATACTATATAACAAACCTACTACAATTTTGTGCTTTAAGTATCAATGTTACTAAAAATTTGAGCCAACCGGCTGCGGAGACGTTCCGAAATTTAACCCATGAAGCCAGTCCCCCACTCTCCGCCGCCCTACTTAGTCCATGCGTTGTTGAAAAATTTTCTCTGGCCCCAAATTTGTCAACGGTGTGCCACCCGCTGTTGACAAGTGTTTGCAGCCGGCACTTGCGCCGGGAAAGCCCCGACCAGGGCCGAAAACCATAAAAAAGGTGGAAAAAATAACGATTTTCCGAAATCGCACAGGCCTATAGGACAAAATAAGTACTTACCTTATTATTTTGTGGGCGTTACAATGAATTAATTAACAAAATATTTCCCGGAATGTTGTTTTTTCCAAAAAATGTATATCTTTAAACCCGATTCACACAATAAGAATTTGTGCACATCGGGACAAAAAATGTGAATTACTTTAGAATTACGTTAAGTTAAATTTCAAAAAACGCTCGCCTATAGATTGAAGACTTCTACATAGAAAAACCGAACCATCTTTAAAATCCAAATATATATCCTATCACCTTCAAAAACCCGTAGAAGTTTATGACATTGCTACGCAAAAAAACCGACCATGAGCTTATCCATCAATTTCGTGATGGCGACCTGTATGCATTAGAGGCGTTAATCGTCAGGCATAAGGATAAGCTGTACACTTCCATTCTTTTCCTGGTTAAGGACAAATACCTTGCCGAGGATATTTTCCAGGACGTTCTTATCAAGATCATCGACACAATTCGTGGTGGCCGTTACACAGAAGAAGGCAAGTTCCTTCCCTGGGCAATGCGTATCGCGCACAACCTCTGCGTGGATCATTTCCGCAAGGTAAAGCGTACGCCCGCCATCAAGACCAGCGATGACCGTGATATCTTTGAGGTACTGCACTTCACGGAAGAAGGTGCTGACACCAAGATGATGAAACGGCAGAGTCATGACCGGGTAAGGCAGATGCTGGATCTGTTGCCCGAGGATCAACGGGAGGTCATTATCCTCCGTCATTACGCGGACCTGAGCTTTAAGGAGATCGCGGCCCTCACTAACTGCAGCATCAACACCGCTCTTGGGCGTATGCGCTATGGTCTTATCAACCTGCGCAAGATGATGACTGAGAAAAAAATCGCATTATAAAATCCAATTTTACTAAAAAGTATATTTGGAATGAAAAAGATGGTAGTCATTTCTGAAATGTACGAATTCAGCGCCAGGAGGAACATCGGGAAAAGTTAGTATCTCCCTCCGGTGCGGGATAATTTTGAAATGACGATTTTTTTAATAATCTTTAACTACGAAAGACAACGGGGAACGGATAGAACCGCTAACTTCAATGTGTGAAAAGATCGATTAAAAAAAATAATTTGAGTTCCTGCTCGTTAGAGCAGGGACTCTTTTTTTTAATAACAGCGCACAGCAAAAATATTGTCATTCTGGCTCTCCATCTGACGAAGATGAGCTCTTGCCCTTAGTACCTGTCGGAAGGCTGGGACAGAATGACGCCTAATTACAAAGAGGCCCGTCGAATGACGGGCCTCTTTTTTAGTTCTTATGAAAAGCATCCAGCCCGCACTGCAGCCAATCCGCATATTCTTTTGCACTGGGCGTATACCCGACAGGAACATTTAATAATTTTTCATCGGGGCTGATGACAACATATAATGGCTGAGAAGATTTTCTGAAATTTTCAGACTGCAACGTAGCAAATTTGTCGCCGATGGTGACGATCTTTTTCTTGCTGCCGTCACTGGTAGTGAATAAGAATTGCTGGTCTTCCGGCAGTTGCTTCTTATCGTCGACATACAGGGACACCAAAATATAATCATTCTTTATCAGGTCCTTCACGCCTGTCTGTGGCCACACATTCTCTTCCATACGCCGGCAATTCACACAGGCCCAACCCGTAAAATCGATCAATATAGGCTTATGCTGGGCTTTCGCCATTTCAAGCGCTTTATCATAATCGTTGATCACCAATGCTTCCACCCCTTTGTCATCGGATGCGCTGTGTTTATATAAACTGTAGGACAGCGGTGGGGGGAAGCCGCTTACCAGGGAAAGATTGGCATAACGGGTATTGGTGAGGCCCGGCAGCAAATAGATACCAAACGCCAGGAAGAGGATCGCTATTCCTATCCTGCTTTTGCTCAATTTCGCCGGCGGCGGATCATGCTTGAATTTGATCGTCCCCAGCAGATAAAGCACGAGTGCCAGGTCAATGACGATCCAGATGCCGAAAAAGGTCTCCCTCTTGACAAGGCCCCAGTGGGACACCAGGTCGGCATTGGACAAATATTTCAAGGCCAGCGCCAGCTCGACAAATCCAAAAACGATCTTCACCGTATTCATCCAGCCTCCGGAGCGGGGCAAGGACTGCAGCCAGTTGGGGAAAAGCGCAAACAGCGCAAAAGGCAACCCCAGCGCCAGGCCAAAACCCGCCATGGCAAAGGTCAGCTGTACGGCTCCTCCCTGCTGACCCAACGCCCCCACCAGCAAAGTGCCGAGAATCGGCCCCGTACAGGAGAAGGAAACAATAGCCAGCGTAAGGGCCATAAAGAAAATGCCGCCCAGGCTGCTCATATTGGATTTTGAATCTACCGAGTTCGAGATGCTGCTGGGCAGCGTGATCTCGAAAAGTCCAAAGAAGGAAAGGGCAAAAGCCAGGAATATGACTGCAAAAATGATATTCAGCCAGATATTAGTGGAGATATCATTTAGAATATTAGCATTGTTCGCCTTCAGGAAATAAAAAGGCACGCTGATCAGCACATAAATAATAAATATAAAAAATCCATATAAAAAGGCATTGGCCACACCTTTTTTCCGGCTGGCCGATCTTTTGGTGAAGAACGATACGGTCAGGGGGATCATGGGGAATGTGCAGGGCATGATAAGTCCAACCAGTCCGCCTAAAAAGCCAATTACAAATATGCCCAGCAGACTTTTTGACTTGCTGTCGTCAGCTTCCGTCCCGCCACACTTATTCACGGGACTATCCAATTTGATAGAGCCTTTCTTCAGATCGTTTGCGCTGGCCGTGGACTCCTGCAGATCGGTGGATTTAGCTACCAGCCCACCGGAAGCGGTGGAGACATACCGGAAAGGCACTTCTACAGGCCCTACCACAGAATCTTTATAAATGGCCATATAGGTGACAATACCTTTCAGGTCCGATGCGCCGGGCTTGAGATGTACGAGCAGCTGGACATCCTTCTCAAAGCTGCGCGTCTCGGCATTATCAAATAATGGCTCCTTCCTGACATCCAGCTGCCCTTTCTCTTCGATCTTATCGATGGACGCCCTGGCAGCGCTGTCCAGTGTCACCCTGGAATTAGGCAGGTCATCCTTCATGGTAGTTGAATACAGGTGCCAGCCGTCTTTTATTTTACCATGCAGCACCAGGGTATGGAGGTTTCCATCTTTCACGGCCGAAAACTCCCACTTCACAACGGCGCTGCTATCCTGCGCCCGGGCTACCTGCAGCACCAAACTAAAAAGAACAAAAAGTAAAAATCTATATCGCATGATCTTCAAAATAGGGGTAAAAGGCCTGTAGGTCTTAAAAACGAAACGAGTTCAAAGAACTCGTTTTTTAATTATCTTTTTCGTCGTGTAGCCGACAGACGGCTGGTTAACCGCCAATATTAACTTTAAAATCCACATCCGCCGGTGGCAAACACTCATGTTCATTACACACCATGAACTCCACCGTTCCCGCCAGGTTCGTCTTCACATTGCTTTTCGTTTTCACTGTCACGACGAAATCCACCGTTTTTTCATAATACAGCACATCATGCCCCCAGGCGCTTTCAAATTTCTTCACCACCTTTCCGACCTCTTTTATTTTGCCATTCGGAACCACCAGCGGGTTCTTAGCAAACTTAAAAGTCGTGGGTATCGGTCCATCGCCCGCATTCTGTGCGTAAATGTGATAATCCCCTCCCACCGTCGCTGTCATATGGACCTCATAGGTCTTATCGGCAATTTTCTTAGCAGAATAGGCCCAGTTCACCTGCTTGCTGGATTGGGCCATGGCCAGCGTACCCGTCAGCAGGGCCAGCGCGAATAAAGCTATATTTTTAATCATGTCTCAAAGTTCTATATCCAAATGTTACAAAAAGACTAAATATTGACCAGCCCCGCCTGCTTGCGGACAGACGGCTGTTTCTTATCAATAAATAATGCTTGCAGGATCGACTTGCCGTCAGTATTGCCCAAAGCTTCGGAGCAAGCCCGCTCCGGGTGCGGCATCATACCATATACGTTACCTTCCTTATTACGGATGCCGGCAATATTGCGCAGGGAACCATTGGGGTTGCCGGCCGCATTGATCACACCGGCGGCGTCTGCATAGCGGTAGATCACCTGGCCATTCGCTTCCAGCTCGTCCAGCGTCTTTTCGTCGGCATAGAACCTTCCTTCTCCATGGGCGATGGGGATCATCAGTGGCTTACCCTGGTCGCCTTCACCCCGGAGGTAAACGTTCTTACTGATGAATTGCTGGTTGGCATTCCGCAGCAGGGCCCCCGGCAGCAGGTGGGACTCGCAAAGGATCTGAAAGCCATTGCAGACACCCAGAACCTTGCCGCCTTCGCCCGCAAAGCGGATCACGCTCTGCATGATAGGGCTAAACCTGGCAATCGCCCCGCAGCGCAGGTAATCGCCATAGGAGAATCCGCCGGGAAGAACGATGCAATCTTCGGAGCTGAACATGCTGAGATCAGTGTCCTTATGCCACAGCATAATGACTTCCTGTCCAAGGTCATATTGCAAAGCATCCTGCATATCACGATCGCAATTGGAACCCGGGAAAACGACTACGCCAAACTTCATGAGAGGATTAATTTATGTGACCGTAAAGGTACGATAATTCTCACATTTTCGGGTCCGGCCTTAGACAAAATAATTGAACGCTATTATATAAGAAACTATTAACCAATGCAATATGAGAGGTCCCGTCGTACGTTGCGGATAATAATAGGCCGCTGCATGGAAGCCGGCAAACGGCACGGCCATGACGATCCAGTTCTCGTATGAATCGGCCCGGTTGATGAGGATGATGACGACGGCCACTACTAAGTACAGCAACAGCAGGCTCCAGCTTTTACGGATCTGGATCAGCATCTTGCTCAGGTTGTTCTGTGCAAAATAACCGCCGGCGATGAAAGGAAGCACCAGCCAGAACATGCCCATGGTCGTCCAGATGGAAGTAGGCATGGCCGGTAAGGTAAGAACGATATGGGGCACAACCTTATCCCACTCCCAATGACTGGTGAGATACAGCACCAGGAAAAGAAAGTAATAGGGACAGGTGAAGCCCAGCAACCCCACCAGCCATTCCCTGATGCGAAAAGGCCGCATGGTGATCAGGCCGAACAGCACCAGCAGGAGAAAGGCCATGGCCGGTATATATAACAGGGATACCACCCCCGTCCAGATGCCGATGCCAAAAATGGAAGACAGCGGTCTGTGACTGTTATACAGGTCTATCATCCTGTAGTAGATCCAGATCATGATCGAGTTGATCAGCAGCGGGGCCGAAAAATGCCCCCAATCCGGCAAAAGGGAGGTAATAATGATATAAGACATGCCCGGGAGAAAATTGGGCTTTGGCAATAACTTATTGTAGTTGCAAATACGATTGAACAGTGTAGCCTGCGAGAACAGGATGAGGAACGAAAGGATCGAATATACCAGGGGAGTATGACCGAATATTTTATCCAGCCCCCGGAGGATAACCCTGTACAGGTAATTGTCCGCAGGATGCAAGGCCGGCGCCACCGGGTGGATAAAGAGGGAGAACTTCAGCACCAGGGCATACACCAGTAATATCAGGGCATTGCCCGGGTTCTTTTGTCTGAATATACCGATCACCGGATCTTTTTTTTAGAAATTTACTTTCGCGAAACACAGGTAATTTCTGTAAAGACAGGGGATGATCGTTTCCCAGCTACTGACTTGTTTACCATACCGGGGCATGAAGTCATATCCCTTATCCAGGTTCTTTAACGTAGGATAGCGCGTAATCTTGCCCTCGGGGGAAATACTTTGGTCATTTAGAAGCATATTCCGGCGTTCGTACTGGTTGAAGAGGAAATGCAGCTCGCCGCCCGTGTTCATCATCTCGTAGGAGATGAGGTTCTCCGTCTCGTCGTCGAACTGGCTCTTGGGAATAATATTGCTCCACTGGATGCTGCCGTCCTTGTCGAATGCAATGATCATGATATTTTCCGCATGGAAGCGGGTGGCGTAGTTGCCGTAATTCCTGTTCCAGGGATTATAATAGGGACTGTAGTAATAAGGCGAGTAGAAGCCGGGGCCAAAAGCCGGATTATACATGTAGTCCCAGCGATTGAACATATTCCCCCGGGAAGTGGTGTACAGCGATTCGCTGATCAGCAGGAAGCCACCGTCCCTTTTGACAATGATGTTCTTGATAAAAAAGTCGTTGAAGGCCATTTTCAGGTTGGCATCCGAGCTTTTTGCCAGGGCCCGCAGCTCATCATTGAAGATGGCCACCGTTTCTTTCAGGCGGGTATTGGTCCCTTTGTCCCACACCACTGTATAGAGGCCCTCGATGTTGCCCCTTTTCTGCTTATAGTAAAAGCCCGTGAGGATAAACCTGCGATTGGTATTGTCCACTTTCATCTTGATCTCATCCAGTATCCTGTCGGCCGAACCGATGTCCTTCACCGAAAAGCTGTCTGCCTGGACATCTTTGGTGACAAGTGTTACCCGGGAAATATAGTCATTGCTGCCACTGCGCAGGAATTTTCCGAAGACCAGCTCGCCTTCATTGTCCAGCAGGAAGTCGGTGAACAGCTCATTACGCTCTTCCATGGGCAGGTACATCCTGTGTTTGTCAAGGACATTCAACTGGGCATCGTACAGCAGCGTCGTGAAAAGAAAGTTCTTATTGTTCTTGCTGTTGATCTTGAACACCATGATCTTTTGCTTGTTCTCGCTGGCAATGGTCGTGTAGATCTTGTTATTGGCCGCAAAGCCTATCTGCGTGGTGTCCAGCTCCATGGGCTCCCCTATCGGCTTTGCATTTCCGTCCATCTTGACGGCCATACAATGTACGATGCTCTTATGCTGGTGCTCATAGATCATGTAAAAGTAGTCGGGGTATGCTACAAAGTCTACGTTGATATATTTATCGGGCATAAAGGCCAGGGGCACCCTTTGGACAAGCTTCATATTGCCATCGTAGATGGAAATAGCGTTATTTGAATTGTTATTCTTGAATACCAGGAAGTTACCATTGATCTTACCAATGACCTCGAAGTTTGTACGCCGGTTGTCTTCCCGTTCGGGATCGGAATAGATGATCTGTTGGGCCGAGGTCGGACGGGGGGCAAGCAATGTCGACAACAATAATAAAGATGCCAGGATTCTGTTCATAATTGATGGTTTCCGCATTAAAGATAATACGGATCTAATTCTTAAAAGGTATGTTAAAACCGTTTGTAAGATAGCCAAAAGTTTGCTTCGGACGATCCCCTCCCAGCGGTTCCTTACTAAAATATTGAGCGATGGCTCCACAAAAGGTTAATTCCGGATTAAAAATATTAAGATTTTATAAAATTCTGAGGCTGAAAAAAATGCTACACACGTTTTGTTTATTTCACTGTACTTTTGCCCTTGTGCCGGAAGATTCCGGCCATATTTATTAACAGACTCTCTCAGTTGTGAGCAAACAGATTAACAAAGTCAACTTTCCCAACCTCGTTATTGCATTAGGTATCATTTACGGCGACATCGGCACTTCCCCCCTTTACGTTCTAAATGCTATTATTCATGGAAGGGTCATCGAGGAGAAGCTCATCCTGGGCGCCTTGTCCTGTATCATCTGGACGCTAACATTGCAGACCACCGTCAAATATGTCTGGCTGACGCTTAAAGCGGACAACAATGGGGAAGGAGGTATCTTCTCCCTGTATGCGCTGGTACGCCGCCAGAAAAGATGGCTCGTGCTGCCGGCGATGATAGGAGGCGCAGCCCTGCTGGCCGATGGGATGATCACACCACCTATCTCTGTCACCGCCTCTATCGAAGGTTTGCGGCAGCTGCCTGCATTCCGGTATATAGAACAGAATGCCATTGTGGGCATTGTGCTGGGGATCCTGGTGATCCTTTTCTTCCTGCAGCAATTTGGCACAGAATCCATCGGCAAGCTCTTCGGTCCCATCATGGCCATCTGGTTCAGCATGCTGGCCGTCCTGGGTTGCAGTCACCTGCTGGATGACCTGGGCATCTTCAAGGCCCTCAGCCCTTATTACGCCATCGAGCTGCTAACCACCTATCCCAAAGGCTTCTGGATCCTGGGTGCCGTCTTCCTATGTACCACCGGGGCGGAAGCGCTTTATTCCGACCTTGGGCATTGCGGGAAAAGCAATATCCGTATCTCCTGGATCTATGTAAAGACCTGTCTGATATTAAACTACCTGGGACAGGGCGCCTGGTTAATGGCCAATTACCATGGCAGGGTCTTCGATACCAACCTGGGCAACCCCTTTTACAACATCATGCCCGGATGGTTCGTCGTACCTGGTATCATCATCGCCACCGCAGCCGCCATCATTGCCAGTCAGGCCCTTATCACAGGGTCCTTCACCCTGATCAGTGAGAGCATGCGCCTGAACCTCTGGCCAAAGCTGCGCATCAACTATCCCACGGAAGAAAGGGGACAGTCTTATATACCTGCCATCAATTTTATGCTCTTCATCGGGTGCTGCGGCATCACCCTGTATTTCCGGAGCACTTCCAATATGGACGCCGCTTATGGTCTTGCCATTACGCTTTGTATGCTGGCCACCTCCATCCTTTTTGCCAATTACCTCGTTTCCCGGCGAACAGGCAGCCCGCTGATCTATCTCTACCTGGTCGTATACCTCAGCATCGAGCTGAGCTTTCTCTTTGCCAACCTGGATAAGTTCAAGCACGGAGGTTATGTAACGCTCATCGTGGGGGGTGCGCTCTTCGCCGTCATGTATGTCTGGTTCAGGGCCCGGAAGATCAAGAACAGATATGTGGAGTTTGTACGGATGGAGCACTATATTCCCCAGATCCAGGAGCTAAGCAACGACCGGGGTATCCCCAAATATGCGACGCACCTCGTGTACATGACCAGTGCCAACAACCCCAAGGAAATTGAGCACAAGATCATTTATTCCATCCTGAACAAGAAGCCCAAACGCAGCGACATCTACTGGTTCGTGCACGTGGACACCCTCGATGACCCCTATACGGCAGAGTATTCGGTGGACCATATTATCCCGAACGACATCATTCGGGTGGAGTTCCGGCTGGGTTTCCGCATAGAGCCCAAGATCAATTTGATGTTCCGCAAAGTGGTGGAAGACCTGGTGAATAACAAGGAAGTCAACATCACCAGCCGTTATGAATCGTTGGAAAGGAACAATGTCGTGGGCGATTTCCAGTTCATCGTCATGGAAAAGTACCTGAGCCAGGACAATGAACTACCCTTTTTCGAACGGGTGGTGATGAAGCTGTATTTCTGGCTGAAAGAGGTCAGCCTGTCGGAAGAGCGGGGATTCGGCCTCGATCCCTCCAATGTGACGATCGAGAAATTCCCCCTGGTGGTATCGCCGGTGCCGAATTTCAACCTCAAAAGGATCGAGACGGAATAGGACCATCTGCTTATCTTGCAGCTACATGCTCCTGCACGACCTCATATACGTTGTCCTGGGCGCCGCCCTCCTGCTTGTCATTGTCTATTTCATCCAGGACAAGCTCATATTTAAGCCGGAAAAGCTGCCGGCCAATTTCGAATATAAATATGACATCCCCTTTAAAGAGCTTTTCTTCGACGTTTCCGAAGGGGTACGCATCAACGGACTGCATTTTCACCGCCCCAGCCCGGAGGGGCTGATCCTCTATCTCCACGGTAACACCAGGAGCATCAAAGGCTGGGCGAAATATGCCCGGGACTTCTATCGCCTGAACTATGACGTGGTGCTGGTGGATTACCGCGGCTTCGGCAAAAGCACAGGCCGCCGGGGCGAAGCTGCCATCCTCGGCGATCTCCAGTTCGTTTACGAGTCCCTCCTGCAACAATGCCCCGCCGACTGTCTGCTCCTCTATGGTCGCAGCATCGGCAGCGGCTTCGCCGCCAAGATCGCCGCGGATAATGATCCCCGCTACCTGATCCTCGATAGCCCTTATTATAGTTTCAGGAAGGTGGTGGAACGGTTTATCCCTCTCTTACCCGTGCGGTATGTGCTCAGGTATCACCTGCGCACCGACCTCTGGCTTCCCCGCGTACGCTGCCACACCTATATCCTCCACGGCACCCGTGACTGGCTCATACCCATAAGACACAGCGAGCGCCTTCAAAAGCTCAATCCCTCCAGGATCACCCTCATCCGTATCCACGGCGGCGGACATAACAACCTCACCACTTTTCCCGAGTATCACAACTTCATTCGCGACATCCTGAAAGAGTAAGCTTTTCCGTAGCTTGCACCCCTAATGACGAAGAAAAAGATCTTCCGCTGGGCAAAAGTCCTGATCCTGCTGTATTCCATCATCGGCATCGCCGCCTATTATCTTCAGGACAAGCTGCTCTTTCACCCCGAGCCTGTCGATAGAAAGACGAACTATCATTTCACGCAACCTTATTCGGAAGTCAACCTGCCCTATGACAAAGAGACCAATCTCAACATCATTCAATTCAAGCCGGCAGGCGCCGATACCCCGAAAGGAGTGGTGCTGTATTTCCACGGCAACAAGCAGAATGTATCCCGTTACGCACCTTATGCCGCCGACTTTACGTCCAAAGGCTATGAAGTCTGGATGCTTGATTACCCCGGATTCGGCAAGAGCACGGGAAAGCTGAATGAGAAAGCCCTGTATGCCTATGCGCTCGTCGTATACAAGCTCGCCCGCAGCCGTTGGTCCCCCGGCCAGATCATTCTCTATGGTAAGAGCCTGGGAACAGGCATCGCCGCACAGCTGGCATCCATACGGGATTGCCGGCGGCTGATCCTGGAATGTCCCTATTACAGCGTGACATCGATGGCCCGGCGCTATTTATTCCTGTATCCGGTGGGCAGTATGATGCACTACCGGTTGCCCACCAACGAGTACCTACCGGCTGTCGCAGCGCCTATCACTATCTTTCATGGAACAGGGGACTGGGTCGTGTTTTACAGCAATGCGTCCCGGCTGAAGCCACTCCTCAAGCCGGGTGATGAATTTATATCCATCGATGGAGCCGGGCATAATGACCTGCATGCTTATTCCGAATTCCGCAACAGGCTGGGAGAGATTATTGGCCGCTAACCCATTACCCCTTTTAACCGCTCTATCCTCCCCTCGGGGATAAAATAATGATTATGGCTCACGGGGGCCACATCGCCATATATATCCATCGGCCTTAGTCTGCCACTCTCCAGGTAGAAAGCCTGATACCCCATCGGACGGATCATTTCAAAAAAACGGATCCTTTCCGCCTTATCAAACAGCTCCGCCAGCAGGATAGGCCGGTGCTTCCTCAACGTCTCCATCATGGACGAGAACACCTGGACTTCCAAACCCTCCACATCACACTTGATAAAATCCAACCCCGGCAATCCACCAAACAAAGCATCGCCCGATGCATTCATCACTTTCACCGACTCCAGATACACATAAGGCTCGCCCGCCCGTTTGATCCGTGCATAAGCGAATTGCTTATTATTACCCACCCTGGGGATCCCCATCTCCACATAGTCCCCTTCTCCCCCCAGCGCTACCTGCATCAGCTCGACATTATCCGCCTTTTTACGCCGCAGCAGGCGACCCAGGATCTCATTGAACTTTGGTATGGGCTCGATGGCAATGATCTTCCCGGAAGGGCCGGCCAGCCGGCTCATCTCCAACGTATAATAGCCGAGATGAGCGCCAATGTCCACACAATAAGCCCCCTTTTCTATGATATGTTTAAGGAAATACACATCCTGGTAGATCAGACCGAGTCTGCCCGTGGGGTACAGACGCTGGAAGGTGCCTGCCAGCATGGACAAATATCTTTTTTCCCCTAATAGACTGATCAAGACCTTTTTGATGCCCATATTATTTTGTTCTGACCGCAAGCTACGAGCTTCCGGCGAATTTTCCCATCCCTCACGCGCCTGCCGGCGGCACTGTCAGATGGGCACCACGTTCTGGTTCTTATTCTGCCGCACTTTTTCCGGGATGGATTTAACGATCTCTTCCTTCAACGCCTGCACAAGCCGCTGTTTTACAAAATCCCGGTGAACCACCAGGCTCACCTCCCGCATGGGTGCAGGACGCTTGAAATGACGGACCAGCTGCGTCTGCTTTTTGCTGAGGTCCATAGCCGCCAGCTCCGGGAGTATCGTGATGCCGTCATTCAGCTCTACCATCCGCCGCAGGGTCTCCAGGCTGCCTGCCTCATAATCGAAATGGCTGCCTTCCTTGCTGGCCTTTCGCAGTTCGCAGAGGCGAACGATCTGGCTGCGAAAACAATGCCCTTCCTCCAGCAGCCATAGCTTATCAGGGTCGATGTCCTGTGCCAGCATATACGTCTTTTTATAAGCCGCGTTCTTCCGGGAGACATAGACCAGCAGTTCCTCGTAGAACAGCACATGTTCGCGGATGCCATTTTCCTGGAGCGGTGTGACCAGGATGCCCACATCGATACGCCCTTCCCGAAGGCGGGCCACCAGCGTTTCGGTAGTCATTTCATTCACTACCAGCTTGATCTGGGGATATTTTGCCGTAAAGCCCTGAACAAATAAAGGCAGCAGGTAAGGCGCCAGGGTAGGGATGATGCCGATCCGCAATTCCCCTGTCAGCACCCCTTTCTTCGCCTGCACGATCTCCCGGATGATGTCCTTTTCGGCCAGGATCTTGCGGGCCTGCTCTATCAGCTCCCGCCCGGCCTCCGTGGGCAGCACAGGCTGTTTGCTCCGGTCGAAGATCTTGATGCCCAGCTCTTCCTCCAGCTTCTGCACCTGCATGCTCAGCGTGGGCTGGGTGACAAAACAATGGGCGGCGGCTGTCGCAAAATGGCGATAGGTGTCGATGGCTGCGATGTATTCCAGTTGTATGAATGTCATAGATTAAATCTATGTAAAGGTAAAATTAATCAATCATAACAATCAGTATAAGTCCCCCTTTCCGTCACAAATTCCCTCTATTCCATCACTTTTCTCCCCAAATTCCGGAGATTCTTGCAACCTTTCATCCGGATTTGCATCTAATCTTCCAGTCCCCTGCGCCTGGTCATATCCGCCCGTCCATCCCATTGAAAAAGCGGTTCCAACTTCTCAGTAAAATATGCTGAACTTTTTTTAATACATCAGAGATTTATGTATCTTTATCTTATGCTACATCCGAAAAACAAGCTCCTAACGCTGCTGCTGGTGCTCTTCGCCATCTCTGCAATAGCGCAGCCATCCGCCAAAAAGATCACCGGCACCCTCAACGATGCAGGCAGCCTTCCTATCCCCGCTGCCACCATCACCCTTTTACACGCCATTGACTCCACTCCTGTCAAAGGCACCGTCTCCGACGACCAGGGCAAATTCGAATTTAAAAAGCTCGGCAACGGCTCCTACCTGCTTGTAGCGACCAGCCTCGGCTATAAGAAGTACACCAGCATCTCCCTGACCATCGACGACCAGCATCCTTCCATCCGCCTGCCGGCCATCATCCTGCAACGCACGAACGGCAAGAACCTCACCACCGTGGCAGTGACGGCGAAAAAAGCCCTGGTAGAGGAACAGCTGGACAAGACCGTCGTCAACGTAGACGCCATGATCGGCAATGCCGGCAGCAATGCCCTGGACGTCCTGTCGAGATCACCCGGCGTCACCGTCGGCACAGAAGGGTCCATCACGCTCAATGGCAGCAGCACCACCGTGCTGATAGACGGACGACCCACCTACCTCTCCGCCACCGACCTGGCGGCCTATCTCCGTTCCGTGCCCGCAGGCGTCCTGGACAAGATAGAGCTGATGACCAATCCCCCCGCAAAATATGATGCCTCGGGCGCCACAGTGATCAACATCCGCCTAAAAAAGAACAGGACGGCCGGGCTCACCGGCAATATCTCCGCCGGCTATAACCAGGGCGTATACGGCCGGAGCAATGACGCGCTCAATCTCAATTACCATAACAAAAAGATCACGCTCTTCGCCAACATTGGCTATAGCCTGTACAAAACATACACTGACGACTCCTACGAACGCTACTTCTACAAAGACAACAGCATCCTAAATAATGCCGTTCTCATGGACACCCGCTACAAATCCTCCAGCAATGCCTGGAACGGTAAGCTGGGAATGGACTATGCTGCGTCCGCAAATACCACGTATGGCATCGTGCTCACCGGCAATACCCGTCCCTCGCACGACCGGCTGGACTATGCCAGCAACAGCTACAATGGCAGCATGCAGCCGGATTCCATCGCGAATGGAGCAAACGCCGGCGCCTATCATTGGAAAAGCTTCGGCACCAACCTGAATTTCCAGCACCGGATTGGTACGGCAGGCAGGGAAATAGACGTCGACCTCGATTATATCAATTACAGTTCCGACGGGAACAAATATTCCCCCAACTACGTCGTCCTGCCCGATGGGACACCCGCCAGCCAGCTGGATTTCCGGTATACAAACCGGTCGGATATACATATCTATTCCGCCAAAACAGACTACAGCCATCCCCTGAAGGGCCATGCCAAGCTGGACGCCGGCGCCAAATACAGCTATGTCAGCACCGATATCGCCAACAATTACAATGACATCTCCGGCAACTTGCCGCTGCCCGACGGGGCACAGGCCGACCGCTTTACTTACAAAGAACGTATCGCCTCAGCCTATGCTACAGCCAGTAAAGAATGGAAAAAGCTCACCGCCCAGATTGGACTGAGAATGGAGAACACCCAGTCGGAAGGCCTCCAGCCAGGCAGCGGTGCCCTGAAAGACTCGTCATTCTCCAGGAACTACACCAGCCTGTTCCCCACCGCGTTTTTCAATTACAAGCTGGACAGCGCCGGCAGTCATATGCTAGTACTACGCTATGGCAGAAGGATCAACCGCCCCGGCTACCAGCAGCTGAACCCCTTTCTCGTCTATCGGGATAAATATTCGTACAGTGCCGGCAACCCCTACCTGAACCCGTGCTACAATTATCATATCGAGCTTTCCTATCGCTATAAGCAATACCTTACGCTCGGAGCCCACTATGATCATGTAGACGACATCATTTTCTCCACTACGACGACGGAAGGCGATCTCTTCATCTCCAGGCCGGGAAATATTGCGCACGGCCATATCCTGTTCCTTGTAGCCAACCTGTCCCTCGCCCCTGCAAAGTGGTGGAACTTCAATTTCAACAGCCGCATAGGCCAGCTCGTCAACAAAAGCACTATCAATACGGTGTACCTGGACAAAAGGACCATGGTCGGCACACTCGACGTACTTAACCAGTTCCGTTTAAAAAAGGGGTGGAGCGCGGAGTTGTCTTTGGCCTACAGGAGCAGGTTCATTTCCGCCCAGAACCTGATGGGCGCCATGTGCTACGTGAACGCAGCCGTCCAGAAGAACATATGGAAAGACAAGGCCAGCCTGCGGCTGACGCTGGATGATCTTTTCCATTCCCAAAATACAAATGACCGGACCACCGATATCCCGAATACTGCCGCCTTCCATTCATACGTACAGGATTCGCGCCGCATAGGCCTGGCCTTCAACTACCGGTTTGGCAAAGAGTCCGGCGCACGTAAGAAAAAACATGACAATGGTGCGGATGAAGAACAGGGAAGAGCAAACTGATCCCGCCGCAGGCTTGAATTCTCAGATAAGATTCTCTAATTTTGCCGCGAAGCAGATACATATTTAGAGACCTTATCATATGAAACCAAACCATACAACCAGTGTATTCATTGTTGATGATGAATATCAGAGCCGTCAGGTCCTTGCCAGAATGCTCGACCATTATTTTGGCGAGATAAGGATCTCGGGAGAGGCAGCGACAGTGGATGAGGCGATAGCGGGTATTCAGCAACACCGGCCCGGGCTGATCTTCCTGGACGTTCAGATGAATGGCGAGACCGGCTTCGATCTGCTGGACAGCCTGCAGGACGATGACCTGGAGGTCATCTTCACCACCGCCTATCATGAATTTGCCGTCAAGGCCTTCCGGTACAGCGCCGTCGATTATCTGGTCAAACCAATTGATCCACTGGAGCTGCAGTCGGCCACCCGGAAGGCCATCGACAGGCTATGGCTCCGGCAATCCCATACTTCCAGTCAGCTGGAGCTGCTCCGCCGGCAGATCAGCGGTCAACGGAAGTTCATCGACAAGATAGCCATACCGACGCCGGAAGGACTCCGCTTCATCAGTACGGCAGACATCATCTACTGCCAGGGACAAGGCAACTATACGGAGATCTTTTTGCTGAATGGCCAGAAGCTTACTTCCAGCCATACTTTAAGAGCCTATGAAGAGATGCTGGCCGACAGGAACTTTTTCCGCACCCACAAATCCTTTCTCATCAACTTACAGCAGATTGAAAGCTATCGCAAAGGGGAAGGAGGTAATGTCATTATGAGCAATGGCCGGGAGATCGAGATCGCAAGACGCAACAAAACTGGCTTTCTTAATCTTTTCAAAGGGTGACCTTGCCGTCCCGATGGCTAAGATACAGCGGCTTCCTGCTGATGTTGACTGCGGCCATGGGCAGCAGCGTAACAGCCCAGCATTTTTATACCCAAAAATATACTGCCAATGACGGCCTTGCCGACTCTTATGTCCTGCACACCTACCAGGACAGTCAGGGCTTTTTATGGGTAGGCACCTACAATGGTCTCAGCCGCTTTGATGGCACAGCCTTCATAAACTATGGCTATGCTGCAGGCTTGCCTAATCTTACCGTAGATGTCATTTATGAAGATCGCAGCGGAAGGATCTGGATAGGCACCCGTAAAGGTATTGCCGGGATCAGGGGCATGCGCTGTTTATCCTATCCGCTGGATGACCATCAAAATATCTCCTTTGTATACGATATCAAAGAATATAATGACCAGGGTCTCCGGGCCTGCACCGACAAAGGCGTTTACCTGCTGGACGGCGGCGTGTGGAAGAAACAGTGCCTGTACCCGGGAATGGAGGATCATGATTGCAGGGGTATGGTGGAAGCAGACAAGGGTCTTTATATCAATTATGGGAATCTCCTGGTATTCCGTGACAGTAATGGCGTTTATAAGATCATCGACAAGCCGCGCACCAGCCCACACTATTACAGCGCCCTGGCCCTATGGAATGATAAGCTATATCTCAGCTTAACGGATAAGTTGTTATTGCTGAAAAGCGGAGGCCCGGCCGAACCATTATTCAGTCATGCGCTAAAAAATAAGGACCTGCAGGGTTGTTTCTGCGACAGCCATGGTCGTTTTTGGATCTGTACGGGGCAGGACGGCCTGCTGGTATCCCAAAAACACAGCACAGAGCTGATCTCCGACACGATCCCCATTGCCTTCAACCTCCTGTCCGGCCTGTATGAGGACCGGGAAGGAAATATTTGGGCGGCCTGCTTTGATGGGTTAATGAAGATCCGGGATGTCAATTATGCACAATTCGACAGGCAGCATAATTCCCTATTGACCAATACGAGGAACCTGGTGGAGGTAGATTCCAACGTGGTAGCCTGTACGCAAGCAGGCCTGTTGGAATACAAACGGGGACAATTCAGCGGTACGCCGCTGGCGCGCCTGCCCCGCGATCCATCGGAAAGGGTCTACGACCTGGTGGATTATTCGGCCCGCGATGCGCGGGGCAGGACCTGGCTGGTCACACGAAAGAAGCGGATCTGCCTCCTGGAAAAAAATACTTTAAAGGACATGTCGGGTCTGATCCGGATCAACGGCGATTTTTGTTGGGGCATTGCATTCAATGTCCGCGATCAGAAGATCTATCTCTGTTCAGATTCGCTGTTATGCGGCGACGAACAGGGGATGCAGGTATTTCGTAGCAATGATGGAGCGGTCATCCGCAAACCGCGGGCCGTCCATTCTTTTGATGACGGCAGCATGCTGGTATATACGGCCGGGAATGAATTCTTCCGGATCGACAATAGAAAAAAGGTATATAATATCACGGCAAAAACAGGCATTGAAGGATCATGCAGGGCGGTGTCTGTCTATACAGCGCCTTCGGGGAAATACTGGATCGCCTACGACGGCGGATTGGTCAGATGCCGGAGGGACAGGCTGGGAGATCCGGTGCCGGAATTAAGGCTCACGTCCCGGGATGGTTTGCCCAATGATGCCGTGCATGCCCTGACAATGGACCACCAGGGACGTCTTTGGGCCATCACCAGCTCTGGCCTTGTGGTTGTGCAGGCTGACAGCAACCTGCCGGTGGTCATACATCGGCTGAGCGAAGAGCTGGGGATCTCATACGATCAATGGATCCAGGCACGGTTGCTGACTGGAAAGGATGGCGCCGTCTGGATGTGCTTATTGAACAGCATCTACCGCTTTGATCCCAACGCCATCCAATTCCATCGAATACCCCCCGCCACTACACTGGAGGATATTCAGCTAAACCTGCGTCCCACACAATGGAAGGAATGGACCGATAGCCTGTACGGGTATCAGCAATTGCCCCGCCAGACTGTGCTACCCTACTACCTGAACACACTTTCCATTTCCTATAAAGCACCCTGCTTCACCGGCGTCTCGGGAATAGAATATTCCTATCAGTTGGAGGGGATCGACAGTGGATGGAGCACGCCCAGCCGGAATAGTTCCGTCTCCTTTGTCAAACTGCCGCCGGGCAACTATCATTTCAGGGTGAAAGCGCGGAAATCCGATACGGACTGGGGAGTGCCTGCCGGGTTCATCTTTCGCATCCGGCGTCCCTGGTGGGAGAGCATATGGCTGAGATTGCTGGTGCTTGCCCTGCTGGTCGCATCAGTGGCAGTGATCTTCCGTCTGCGTGTCCGGCAGATCCGCCGAAAGGCATCGATCCGGGAGCAGTTGCAGGAGCTGGAATTAAAAGCCCTGCGTTCACAGATGAACCCTCATTTCATTTACAATGCGCTGAACTCCATCCAGGCCATGGTAGTAGACAATAAACCACACGAAGCTTCAGTATACATCGGAAAGTTCGGTCGCCTCTTGCGGAAAGTGCTGGATCATTCGGAGCAAAACATCATCACGCTGCAAGAGGAGCTGGAAGCCCTGGAGCTATATATACAGCTGGAGCAGCTGCGGCTGAATGTAAGCCTGCACTACCGGATCATGGTAGATCCGGCCATCGTCACCAGTGAAGAATGGCTCCCCCCGTTGATCCTCCAGCCATTCGTGGAAAATGCATTGTGGCATGGCTTAAGCCGTAAACAGGGTGAACGGAAGCTGGAGGTGCTGGTCGATCTGACCGAAGAATGGCTGGTAGTGAGGGTCGTGGACAATGGCGTCGGCAGAGTACAGGCTGCTGCCGGAACAGCCAGAGAAAACAACTCCAAAGGCATAGATATCACCCGTCGCCGGATAAAAGAGTATAATAGCATCCCGGCTGCTGCTTTCATCGACATCACCGATCTCTGCGATCCGGATGGCCAGCCTGCAGGCACCAGGGTCACGCTGCAGATCAGGAGGACCTGACAGGATCTGCGCTGAATAAACAACCATACGCTTACCACCCCCTTCCCGGCGCCGTTGAATAAATGAGGGTATAAATACCGCTTTAAAATATTTCTTTTTGCACATTGGTCCGCCAGGATCTACTAACCTAACAATCATAATCTATGCTTAAGAAGAACCTTTTCTCTTCTGTGTTCATGATCATCCTGTTCGTTTACCCCGCTTTTTCGCAAAATGTCGCTATCAATGCAGATGGTTCGCCGCCTGATCCCAATGCCATGCTGGACGTGCAGTCTTCCAGCAAGGGGTTGCTGATACCCCGGCTGAGCACATCGGCCCGTCTGGCCATTCCTAATACCAAAGGATTGCTGGTCTATGACACCACCACCAGCGCTTTCTGGTACAACACGGGCACTGGCTGGCAGTCCCTGAACGCAGGTGGTTCGGGCTGGAGCCTGAATGGGAACACCGTCGATAGCAACAGCTTCATCGGTCCGGTGAATTACATCCCATTCAAAGTAAAGATCAACAACCAATTGTCCGGCATGATCGATCCCCGCAGCAATAATGTATCCTGGGGTTATAAGGTGGGCCTTCCGGCCGGCTATAGCGATACGGCCAATACGGCCATTGGCGGCAGCGCCATGCAATCTCTGAGGAAAGGACAGGACAATACAGTCGTAGGCGCCAATGCGCTGTCCATGGCCTACAGGTGCGACGACAATACGGCCATGGGCCAGTTGGCCCTGTTCTACGACACCACTGGCAGCTATAACACCGCCATCGGCGCCGGCGCATTATTCCAGACCACCGCCGGCGCTTACAACACGGCCCTGGGGGAATGGGCCCTGGGATACAATTTCACAGGGACTTACAATACCGGGCTTGGATTTGGGGCAGATGTAAGCGCAAGGGGACTTACCAATGCCACGGCCATCGGCGCTAACACCATCGTCAACGCCTCCAATAAAGTACGCATCGGCAACAGCGCCGTGACAGTGATCGAAGGACAGGTGCCCTTCACCACGCCCTCCGACGGCAGGTTCAAGTTCGACGTGCAGGAAGATGTAAAAGGCCTGGATTTCATCCGCCAACTGCGCCCTGTCACCTATCATTTCGATGTGGAACGTTTTGAGAATACAATGGCCGGCGAGAAAGGTGCGGAGAAAAATTACGCCATGCAGGCCGCCTATAAAGAAGCCTCGCTTATCCGGCGCAGCGGTTTCATCGCCCAGGAAGTGGAACAGGCCGCTCAGGCCTCCGGCTATAACTTCAGCGGCATCATCCGGCCCCGCACAGCGCAGGAACATTACAGCCTCAGCTACGAATCCTTTGTCGTACCACTGGTGAAGGCCATCCAGGAGCAACAACAGCAGATGGACCACCTGAAAGAACAAAATCACCTGCTGGAGCAACGACTCACCGAGCTCGAAAAAAAATTAAACGTAACAACGCCGGGAGGAGCAACTACATTATGAGGACGAGATCTGTCAAACACATCGCCCTGTTACAGGTGACGATCGCAAGCATATTCCTGCCGGCATGGCTGCACGCCCAGTCGCCCGCAGGTCTGTCCATCCGGACAGGCAGCAGCCTGGTAACGAATGGCCCCGTATTCTTCGTTTTAAACAATATGGGGTTTACCAATGACGGCAATTTTGTTGCCGACAGCAGCAATGTCATATTTACAGGGTCTCCTGGGACAATGGTCGCCATCGGCGGCGGCACCACTTCCTCATTCAACCGCCTCACCCTGAATAACACTGTCCAGGGGACGGTGCGATTAAACCAGTCTATAACAGTGACGGGAGATCTGGGCATGCAGGGCGGCGTTCTCCTGCTCAACGGGCATGAGGTCACCCTGGCCGGCAATGGGCGCATCATGGGAGAAAGCAACCAATCTTTCATTTACGACAACATTCCGGCATCCGGGTCGGTGATCGTCACCCGCAAGCTGTTCAAGCCCCAGGCAGTCAATCCGGGCAATATCGGGATCGAAATTACCAGCAACGCCAACCTGGGCAGCACCACCATCGTCCGAAGGTTTGATGAGCAGTCCTCGATGACAGGCGGTACGGGCATCGCCCGATGGTTTTCCATTACCCCTGCCAACAATATAGGATTGAATATCTCCGTCCGCATCCACTATCTGGACCATGAGCTTCGGAGCACTCCCGCCGCCTTTCTGGACGTATGGAAAGGCTCCGACATAATGGCCGCCTGGTTCGATGCCGGCAGGAGCAGCTGGGACACGGCCCAGCGTTGGGTCCAGCTGGATGGCATCGATCATTTCAACCGCCTGACCCTGGGCAGCATCGACAATGACCCTATCCTGCCGGTTACCCAGCGGCAAAGTTCAATGGGGGCGAAAACAGCGGCCGGTATTTCTCCTGTAAATACACTGGCATATCCTAACCCTTCCCGCAACCAGGTGATGCTGAGGATTGCCAGCTCACGGGAGCAGGATCTACCCATCAGCGTGTATGATCAGGCAGCTCATTTGCTTCAACGCAAAATGGTTCACCTGCAAATGGGATCCAATACGCTTTCCTGGGATCTCAGCGCATATCCAGCCGGCATCTATTACCTGGTGCCGGAAAGCAGGGAATGCACGAAATTTAAGATCGTCAAACAATAGCGCGCAGCTGGTTAAGGCTTACAATGCAAAGGGCCCGGCTGGTAACCGGGCCCTTTTGCCTGTATGTTTCCGTCGCGTGTTCTTAGTTGCCTGCAGCAGTGCCCTGCTCTAATAATTTAAACAGCTCGTCCAGCTTGGGTGACAGGATGATCTCCGTCCGCCTGTTCAATGCCCTTCCTTCGGAAGTGCTGTTGGTCTGCACAGGATCATACTGACTGTGTCCTGAAGCCTCCACCCTTACAGGATCCACTTTATAATCGATGGTAAGAATGCGTACGATCGCGGTGGCACGTGCCGTGCTCAGGTCCCAGTTATCCTTAAACCGCGTACGGATGGGTATGGAGTCCGTGTGCCCTTCGATGTTTACTGTAATTTCAGGATTATTATTCAAGACCCCTGCCAGCTTGCCCAGGGCTTCCTTGCCTTTTGGATTTACCACCGCGCTGCCGGAAGGGAACAATAGATTCTCCTGCAAACTAACATATACCTTCCCGTTCTTGATAGCTACCGTCAGCTCATTGGAATTGAAACCCACCAGCGCATCGCTCATTTTTTTACGGATCTCCTGGATGGCCTTCTTCTGCTGGTCCATCAACGCCTGCAGCTGCTCCAACTTACGCTGCTGCTCAGCCAGCTCCTGCTGGCTCTTTCCCAGCTGGGAGTTCTTATTAGCCACGTCGCTGGACAATCGCCCCGCCTGGTTCGTCAGGTCATTGACCTTATTGGTAAGGTCCCCAACCTGTTGCTTTAGTTGCCCAATCGTTGCCTCCTGGTCCGCTACTTTACCGGCCAGCCTGGCGCTGTCATTCCTCGCGGACTCCAAAGCGCTCTGAGAAGCTTTAAATTTCTTATTTGATACACAACTTGTTAATAATAAAATACTTGCGATAGCAGTTAAGCCAAGATGGACAGCTTTGTTCATGATAGTAGATTGAGGTTACTAAGTTATCTTCAATGATCAAGCTGTACATTATACAATCATCAGGCCATAAAAAAAATATCAGAATGAAGGTGCAAAGTATCTTCACAGACCTGTTGCGATCACGCTATGCAGCTTCTCTCTATCACGCCTGTACGCTTCGATCTCGCCGATCTTTGCCAGCACAAAGCTCCTGAGATAGTTGTTCGGCCCCACTGTCCGGTGATCCCGCTTGCTTCTGATATTGATGACGATCGCCTCGATCGACCTGATGATGCCCCAGGGAATACCCCACCACCCCAACAGGAGCGTTTTTACCAATGCCTCCTTATTAGCCTTGTCCAGTGCCTGGGGACTGGCAACAATGAGGGTCTTTTTATAGCTTGTAAAAACTAAAAAGCTCATCACCTGCGCGGTCATCGTGGCGTTGAGGGGTTGCGATGTCTTTCCCGTCACCATCGCCATCGAGGTTACGCAGGGCCACTTCTTCCCTTACGATCTTCATGGCTTCAGGTGTGAGGCCGGCGGAATGCTGTGTTAAATAAACGACCAGCTCCTGGTCTGACATTTTCCGGTAGGTGTCCCGGATAAATCCTTCGTCTATTTCTGTGGACATGGTTGTACAGGGTTTATTTGTTAGGGGTTTATTCTTCCAGCGCCACCTTGTTCTTCCCCACTTTCAGCTTATAGCCCACGCCCACTTTCAGCGCATAATTGTCTCCGCCATGACTGACAGGGAATCCAAAAGCCAAAGGGTAATCATACTCCTTCACCACATCATAAATGATCTCATATACAGACTGCCCGAAAGGACGGGTCGTATCCTTCATATCTGTAAAACCTCCGATGATAAGTCCCGCCAGTCTGTCCAGCCTGCCATTGCGCTTCAGCTGCCAGAGCATGCGATCGATGTTGTACAGGTACTCCCCCACATCCTCCAGGAAAAGTATCTTTCCCTTCGTCTTCACATCCGATGCTGTCCCGGCCAGGTGAGCCAACAGGGAAAGATTGCCACCCACCAGTGTCCCCACTGCCTCGCCCTTCCTGTTCAGCGGATGCACATCACATATATATTTTGCCTTCTTCCCTTCCAGCGCGTCGCGCAATGACGCCACATACACGCTCTCCGCGCCTCCGTCATTGAATGCCCCGGCCATGGGCGAATGCAGCGTCGCGATCTTAAAGTTAGCGTGGATATGCGCATGCAGGATAGTGACATCGCTAAATCCCGCGATCCACTTCGGATACTTTATGAAATGAGAAAAATCTATCCTGTCGATGATACGGCTGAGCCCATAGCCACCTCGGCCGCAAAGTATGGCTTTGACGGAAGGGTCGTCCAGCGCCTGTTGCAGATCGGCCAGTCTTTCCTCGTCGGTGCCGGAAAAATAATTTTCCGAATGACTGGCCAGCGTAGTTCCGGCACGCACTGCATATCCCCAGGCACGCAGCGTATCGATACAGCGCTGCATTTTTTCCGGGGCCATATAACCTGCCGGACAAATAAGGGCGATGGTGTCGCCGGGCTCCAAATAGGGGGGCAAGACTGTCATGAATGTATATCCTCCAGGAGCACCTTATCGGCCGTTACCGTCAGCCGGTGAGGCGCCCCATGTTTCAAAGCGAAATTATTCTTTTGATGGCCTACGGGAAAATCGAAGGCTACAGGGAAATGATAAGGCTTTACCCTTTCCTGTACGATGTCGTACAACGTACGGCCGAACTCTTCACCGGGGTCATCGGGCTTGACCTTAAATCCTCCGACCACCAGGCCCTGCAGACCCGCCAGTTTGCCCGTGCGTTCCAGGTGCCAGAACATACGATCGATGCTATAAAGATATTCCCCCGTGTCTTCCACGAATAATATTTTGCCCGTGGTGTCCATATCGGAGCGGCTGCCTGAAAGCGTTTCGATGGTCTTCAGGTTCCCGCCTACCAGGATACCTTCCGCAACACCTGTCCTGTTCTTTTCATGTGCCGAAGTGGGATATTGCATGGGGCAGCCTGTAAGCGCCTCGCGGATCGACAGGATGGAAGCCACCTGCACAGGTTCCGCCTTGCTCCAGTCATCCGGGAAGCTGTTGCACATCTTGGAATGGATGGAAGCCATGTTCAGGTTGCGATGGATATGGCAGAGCAGGACTGTGATATCACTGAACCCGATCACCCACTTGGGATAATTGGAAAGACCGCTGAAGTCCAGCTGGTCGACAATGCGGACGGCGCCATACCCGCCGCGGGCACAAAGAATGGCTTTCAGGGACGGGTCGTCCATCATTTGCTGAAGGTCGGCTGCCCTTTCCCCGTCAGTGCCGCCGAAGCTGAAATCCCTTTTGCCAACCGTAGCGCCCACCTTTATTTTAAAGCCCCAGCTCTCTATCTGCTGCATGGCAGGCTCGATCTCTTTCAGTGTAATGAAACCCGCAGGACAGGTGATGCCGATGGTATCGCCCGGAACAAGATAGGAAGGGATACGTGACAGTGGAGCTAACTTAGGGCCTGTAATACCTGCGCTCCATGCAGGAATAGTGGCCCCTGCTGTAAGAACGGAGGAGAGAAAATGCTTGCGGTTCATAGCTCCGAAGTTAAATAAACTTTTTTCGGATCATCCTAAATTTGAACATATCTTGCCGACTTTAAAAATAGAATTACGCAATGCGTTGGTTAACGGCGATCTTATTGTGGGGATGGGGTTATGGGCTTGCGGCGACGGCGCAGGATCTCACGGGCCAATGGTCTGGCGACGTCGTCTTCACGGACCGAAAACAGAGATTGGTGCTCAACATCGTATCCGGCGATTCTTCTTTCGGAGGCGTCCTGCACTGGTATTTTCCGGAATCCCATTATATCAGGCATTTCATCATCAGCGGCCGTTATTATGGCAAGGATTCCATCCTCACCATCCGGGAGGATAGCGTGGGGAGTGGCCGGCCCGAAGGAGGAAAAGACCCTGCAGGCGAAGAAAGGACCATAGGACGCCCTCCGGGTGGGTTCTATGTCCTCTATTACCGACGGATAGGGCATAAGGACCTCCTGGAAGGTCACTGGCGCAACCCTGATAGAAGCACCAGTGACAAATATCCCGATCTGTCCATCCGCCTGGAAAAAAAGCTCCCGCCCTTCATACCGGTGGTCTTTCCTTCCCACAAGAAAAAAGACTCCGTACAGCAGCGGCAGAATGAAGCTTTCATGGGCCGGTCATCTGTCGTGGCTGCCCTTATCCCTGCCCCCCGTGGCACCGACTCGATAAGGGTAGACCTGTATGACAATGGCGAGATCGACGGCGACTCCGTCAGCCTGTACCTGAACAACCAGTTACTGGTGGCGCATGTAAAGCTCACAGCCGAAGCAAAAACGCTTTTCATTCCCATCGATAGAAGCATTCCCGTCAACAAGCTGGTGCTCTTTGCCGAGAACATGGGCAAGCTGCCGCCTAACACGGCCCTGATGGAAGTCACCATCCACGGGAAGACTTATGAGCTTTTCCTCTCAACTGACTTTAAACGCAATGCTTCAGTGGAATTCAGCCTGCAGGAATGAGCAAAACGCGCCTCCCCGTTCGTTCTGACCCCGGAAATGCGTAAATTTGCCGTCCTATCAAATAGGATCAACGAATGGATCAACCAAAAAGATACCTGATCACGGCAGCATTACCTTATGCCAACGGGCTGAAGCACATCGGCCATCTGGCAGGGGCCTATCTGCCGGCGGATATATACGTACGATATTTACGGGCGCAGAAACGCGACGTGGCATTTATCTGCGGCAGCGACGAGCATGGAACAGCCATCCCGATCCAGGCCATGAAGGAAGGGACCACGCCACGGGCCATCATCGACAAATATCATGCGCTGATCAAACAGAATTTCGCTGACCTGGGTATCTCCTTCGATATTTATCACAGGACCAGCGAACCCCTTCACCATGAGACCTCTCAGGAATTCTTCACCTACCTGAACGATCGCGGCGAGCTGGAAGTAAAGGAAAGCGAGCAATACTATGATGAAGAGGCAAAGACCTTCCTGGCTGACCGTTATATCATGGGCACCTGCCCCGTCTGCGGGTACCAACGGGCCTATGGCGACCAGTGCGAGAATTGCGGGACCTCCCTCAGCCCGGATCAGCTCATCAATCCACATAGCACCCTCAGCGGTAAGCCGCCGGTGAAAAAGAATACAAAGCACTGGTACCTGCCGCTGGGAAAGCACGAGCCCTTTCTCCGGGAATGGATCCTGCAGCAGCATAAAGACGACTGGCGGTCAACTGTAGTCGGCCAATGCAAGAGCTGGATCGATGGAGGACTGCAATCCAGGGCCGTCACACGGGACCTGGACTGGGGCATAAAGGTGCCCCTGCCCGACGCGGAAGGAAAAGTATTGTATGTCTGGTTCGATGCACCCATCGGCTATATCAGCGCCACCCGCCAATGGGGCCTTGATACAGGAAAGGACTGGAAACCGTATTGGTATGACAAGGATACGAAGCTGGTGCACTTCATCGGCAAGGACAATATCGTATTCCACTGCATCATCTTTCCCATCATGCTGCAATTGCACGGCAATATCCTGCCTGAAAATGTCCCGGCCAACGAGTTCATGAACCTCGAGGGAGACAAGATGAGTACCAGCCGTAACTGGAAGCTGGAAATGCAGGATTATATCGACGACTTTATCAATAAGGACAACGGCGGCACCCAGCTGGCCGACAGCCTGCGCTACTACCTGACATTGATCGCACCTGAGACAAAGGACAGCGAATTCATCTGGAAAGGGTTCCAGGACGCCAATAACAGCGAGCTGGTGGCGAAGTTCGGGAATTTTGTCAACCGCACGTTTGTGCTGATGCATAAGCTATGCAACGGGAAAGTGCCCCCGTTACATAAAGACCGCCTGGACACGACTGATGAGGAGATGATGGCAGCCATCGGGACGACAAAGACCAAAGTAGAGCAGCTGCTGGAAGGCTACCGCTTCCGCGAAGCGCAATTCGAGGTCATCATGCTGTCCGATCTCGCGAACAAATACATGCAGAAAAAAGAGCCCTGGATCGTGGCGCGGACGCTGGTGGAGACACCGCAGAATCAACGGCTGATAGACAATTGTCTGCATATCTGCCTTCAGATCACCGCCAACCTGGCCATCCTGATCAACCCCTTCCTGCCATTCACGGCAAAGAAAATGTTGCACATGATGAAGGTAGTGGAGAAAATGCTCGACTGGGAAAATGCCGGCAAGCTCAACCTGCTCAGCGTCGGGTACAGCCTGCGGGCGCCGGAACTGCTTTTCCGGAAGATCGAGGACGACGAAGTAAAAGCCCAGGTCGATAAATTATTGGCATCAAAGGCCGCATTGGCAGCGCAGACCGCCAATAACCCCGGCACCCCCGATGGCGCTGGCACACAAACCGCCAACCCCATGCCCCCCCCATCAACTTCCGCCAATGGAGATGCCGCCCCCAAACCCACCATCGTCTATGATGACTTCGCTAAGCTGGACCTGAAAGTCGGCACCATCATACAGGCCGAGAAAGTGGCAAAGGCCGACAAGCTGCTGAAGCTGCTGGTAGACATGGGCACCGAACAAAGGACCATCGTCTCCGGCATTGCCCAGCATTTCAATCCCGCGGATATCATCGGCAGGCAAGTAGTCGTCGTGGCTAACCTGGCGCCAAGGAAAATGAAGGGCATTGAAAGCAACGGGATGATCCTGATGGCCGAAGACAAGAGCGGAAAGCTTCATTTTGTCAGTCCCGGAGATACCATCGACGCAGGATCAGGCGTAAGCTGAAAAGCAAACCTTTTTTGCGGGATAAATCTTACCTCCTTTTTTCTCCGTATATAGGGATAAGGCCACACCTCAACCCATGGAGAAAAGAGAGAAAATAGGCGGCATACTGTTCATCTGCCTCATTGCAGGCTTGTTCCTATATGGATATTTCTATTATAGCCCGGGAAAATCGCCCCTTGTATCCGCCAAAGCCTCCATTCCTGTCAATGCCGGCGACCTGATCGGGCTCTCCAATAAGGATGAAGCCTTATTCAATCATCAATATCTTTACAAGATACTTTCCGTCCGGGGGGTCGTGCGAAAGGTCAAAAAGAATAAGAGCAATATCACTGTCATGCTGGGTGGGGCCCGTGCTCTCCCCGATCTTGTCAGCTGTACCCTCGATACCCTCTACAACAGCCGTCAACCCGATGTCCACATAGGAGACAGCTGCACCATCCAGGGCAACTGCGCCGGCTGTCTCAAAGACGTCATTCTCCTTCAATGTATTATTGAAAAATAACAACTGTAGCACTTCAAAGGACAAAAATCTAGGTATTATCCCTTACTTCTTTTAAATTCCATACTTAGGATCGCGTAAAACCGTTGTAATAAGGCAATGACCTTTTCATCAGCAACCTGGAATGTCTCAGCGTCTTATTAAGGAGCCCTGTTAAAAAAACAGTCATCCCGATCCGGCGGGTCCAGCTTTCAGGCCTGAAGAAAAATAAAAAAATCTAATATCAGCACAACCCTTTTGTGTTATGAAACAGAACCTGCAATACAAGATCCTGCCGTACAACCGGTACAACAATTTCTACCAGGAACGGGAGAGCTTTTATAGAAGCTTTATCAATCAGTATTACCTGGATTTTGCTCATCAGATGCTGTCACAGGAACATCTTTCCCCCTATTTCACCAACACCATCATCGCACCACAGGATATACAGTTCGGAGCATCCCCGAGAAAGGTCATCTGGAAAACAGGCATGCCTTCTTTCCAATTGAAAGATATCAATGACTTCAAGGATCATAAGATACTTTTTTATCGTACCAAGCTGCTGCGCCAGAAAGTGCTGATCCAATTCCATTTTATACAGGGGATCTTTTACTATTCCCAGCTGAGCTTCCTTTCCTTTACGGAAAAGACCAATGAGATCCTGGTGAACTCCATCAAAGCCAAATACCAATGCTCCGGTTCCTTCGAGAACCAGGAAAAAGTATACATGACGGATATCTGTGGCAATAAGCTGATCATCGAAAAAGGAGTTTATCTCACTGTCAGCTATATCACCGGCGACACCCAGCCGAAAAAGCTCATGCAGGACCAGATGAACATACGTAGCGTTCAAACCAGCAAGGCCGAAGATTACGAGATCGATCGCCTGAGCAAGATCCTTTAAATTTTTTACCATATTCACATAAAAAAGGCGGCCCATGGCCGCCTCTCCTGATCGGTAAAACCGATCAGGACATGATTTAAAAAGAGGGCATTCCGGACTTTTCTCTTACCCGGATGCCCTCTTTTTAGTATCAATTTTTTTATTACCTTTAGTCCAGATAGTTGTTTAACTAACTAATTTCAAACCATATGAACCGGATCATAAAAAAAGTAGCGGTGTTGGGAAGTGGAGTAATGGGATCGAGGATCGCCTGTCACTTTGCAGGCATTGGTGTCCAAACCCTGCTGCTGGACATAGCCCCCACGGCATTGACCGAAGCCGAATCGGCCAAAAAGCTGACCCTCGACCATCCGGCCGTCAGGAACCGCATTGTCAATGAGGCCCTGACTGCCGCCATCAAGTCCAATCCCTCCCCCGTATATACGAAGGATGTCATAAAGAAAATAAAGACAGGCAACTTCACTGACAATATGAAGGACATCGCCGGATATGACTGGATCATTGAAGTGGTGGTGGAACGCCTGGACATCAAACAGCAGGTATTCACCGAAGTGGAAAAATACCGCAGGCCGGGGACGCTCATTACTTCCAATACTTCCGGCATTCCCATCCACATGATGACCGAAGGCCGGAGCGAGGACTTTAAAAAACATTTCTGCGGGACCCATTTCTTCAATCCGCCCCGCTATCTGCGGTTGCTGGAGATCATTCCCACACCTGATACTGACCCGGCCGTAGCAGACTTCCTGATGCATTACGGAGACCTTTATTTAGGCAAGACCACTGTACTGGCAAAGGACACGCCCGCTTTTATCGCCAATCGCATTGGCGTGTACGGCATCATGGCCATCTTCGGGCTGGTAGAACGGCTGGGGTTGACGGTCGATGAGGTGGACGCGCTGACAGGACCGGTGATCGGCCGACCCAAGTCGGCGACCTTCCGGACCGCCGACGTCGTAGGGATCGACACGCTCGTGAAAGTGGCCAAAGGAGTGGCGGACAACTGCCCGAAGGATGAGCAGAAGGCCGCCTTCGCCATACCCGCCTGGCTGGATAAAATAGTCGCCAATAAATGGCTCGGGGATAAGACAGGCCAGGGGTTTTTCAAAAAGACAAAAGGGGCCGGCGGAGAAAAGGAGATCCTGACCCTCGACCTGAAAACGCTGGAATACGTCCCCCGTCAGAAACCTAAGTTCGCTTCGCTGGAGGCGGCCAAACCCATCGACGACCTGAAAACCCGGCTGAAAGCGCTGGTGCAAGGCGCCGACAAGGCCGGCGAATTCTATCGCCATTTCCATTACGGTCTCTTTTCCTATATATCCCACCGCATTCCCGAAATTTCCGATGAGATCTATCGCGTCGACGATGCGATGATGGCGGGCTTTGGCTGGGAGATCGGCGCCTTCGAAAGCTGGGATGCGCTGGGAGTGGAAGGTACCGTGAAAAAGATGAAAGATGCCGGCTATTCCGTAGCTCCCTGGGTAGACGAAATGCTGGCATCCGGGGCCACGACCTTTTACAAGGTCCAGCAAGGCCGGCGCCTGTACTATGATATACCTTCCAAAACCTATAAACCCCTTCCCGGCGGAGAAGCCTTCCTGGTGATGCGCAACTTCCAGGGTGAGACCGTGTGGAAGAACAGTGCCTGCAGGACCTATCATTTGGGTGATTCGGTCCTGGGCCTGGAATGGTATACAAAAATGGGCAGCATCGGGGGAGAAGTGCTGGAAGGTATCCAGAAAAGCATCGCCCTGGCCGAAGAGAAATACAAAGGATTGGTCATTGCGGGGGAAGGACCCAATTTCAGCGCCGGCGCCAATGTGGGGCTGATCTTCATGCTGGCTATCGAGCAGGATTATGACGAGCTGGATATGGCCATCCGCCAGTTCCAGTCTACGATGATGCGTGCCCGCTATTCGGCGGTGCCCGTGGTAGTAGCCCCGCATGGGCTTACCCTTGGCGGCGCTTGCGAGCTCAGCCTCCATGCGGACCGCGTAGTGCCGGCTGCCGAGTCCTACATCGGGCTGGTAGAGCTGGGCGTAGGGCTGATACCCGGCGGCGGCGGCACCAAAGAGTTCACCCTTCGGGCGGCTGATGAAATGCACGAAGATGAGCCCGAGACCATTACATTAAAAAATCGTTTCTTCAATATCGCCACGGCCAAAGTATCTACGTCCGCCTTTGAAGCCTACGAGCTGGGTATCCTGCGCAAAGGCCGTGACATCGTCAGCATCAACCAGGGCCGCAGGATCGCCGAAGCCAAACAGTCCGTCATCGAAATATATGACGACGGATATGTCCAGCCCATCGTCCGCAACGACATAAAGGTCCTGGGACGGTCTGCCCTGGGCGCCCTCTATGCCGGCATCAACGGCATGTGGCGGGGCAACTACGCCACCGACCATGATGTGCTGGTAGCCAAAAAGCTGGCCTATGTCATGTGTGGCGGCGACCTTAGCGAGCCCACCCCGGTGACCGAACAATATATCCTGGACCTGGAACGGGAGGCCTTCCTCAGTCTCTGCGGCGAGAAAAAAACATTAGAGCGGATTCAGAGCGTGTTGAAAGGGGGGAAGCCGCTGAGAAATTAATAGTAAATTGCCGGCATGCGCAAGATACTCTATACCACATGCATCCTGCTGGCTTGCTACAGCACCCGGTCCTATGCGGCAACTCCCAAACTCACGGATTCCGCCTACATCCTCAAAGGAAAAATAGAAGGAATGGGCGATGGCTGGGTCTGGATCTATCACCGTCAGACGGAAAACAAGATCGATTCTGCAAAAGTTAAAGGCGGCAGCTTTGTCATCACAGGCTATTCCTCCGCCCCGGAATTCTGTCTCCTGGGCATACCCGGCCCCAATAATAGAAAGGAATGGCGGCTGGGGTTCTTCCTGCAGAGCGGGGAGCTGACCCTCACAGGCAAAAAAGAGGAGATAGCAAAAGCCACCATCAAAGGATCCTCCATCCAGGATGAGTTCCAGCAATTCAATGATGGCCAGAAGGGCCTCGACGCAGTAGATGAAAAGCTTTCGGCCATATATAAGAAGGCCAATATGAACAACGACCAGCGCCGGATGGACAGCGTACAAAAAGCCTCCATCGAGCTGAATAAAAAAAGGAATCAATATGTAAGAGATTATGCGGCCGAACATCCGGCCAGCTATGTCACCGCTTACGTCCTCTATTTAACCTACAGTTTTGACACCGATGCAGCCACCCTCGACAGCCTCTATAAGGGATTGGATCCCCTGATGCAGACCTCCTATTTTGGAAAAAAGCTGAAGGTTGCGCTGGATGCCGCCGTGCTGACAGACATCGGTAAGCCCGCCCCCGCTTTCGTGCAGAACGATGTCGATGGCAAGCCCGTATCCCTGGCCTCCTTCAAAGGCCAATATGTGCTGGTGGATTTCTGGGCCAGCTGGTGTGGTCCCTGCAGGGCGGAGAACCCCAACGTGGTCAAAGCCTACAAAACATATCATCCCAAAGGCTTTGCCATCCTGGGTGTCTCGCTGGATGACAGCAAGGACAAATGGCTGGCTGCAATTAAAAAAGATCAGCTGCCCTGGACACATGTCTCGGACCTGAAAGGCTGGCAGAACAGTGTTGCCGAACTTTACGGCGTGAAAGGTATTCCCACGAACTACCTGCTGGACAAGGATGGAGTGATCATCGCCAAGAGCCTGCGGGGAGAAGACCTGGAAAAGAAGCTGTCGGAATTACTGAAATAGAAAGGAATCCCAAACGAAGATCATGGGCGAAGCTGAATTGTATACCTCAAATCACAGGCTTGTCATACGCAGTACTTTTTATTTCTATGGAGACGCCGCCGATCAGCGACTATCCGTCCAGGTGGCTGATGAGATAGCCTTGCACTGGAACGAGCCAAAAGCGCTGGTGAAGATCCGGAAAGAATGGTATGAAGTACAGTTCGAGATCGAAGGCATCTATGCACCCGATCTCGCCCCCGCGACCGTCTGGCATAATACCAATCCCCGTCTCAATTATTTCCGCGTAGAGGAATTCTCCCTCCACGATATTTCCTTCGTGGACGGCCTGGGTTCGAACACCGGCTATTTCAAACGGGCGAACCTGCAGAACCTGTCCACCACCGCCGCTCACGAATATGGGCACACGATCGGGTTGGACCATCCCAAAGTACTGGATATCCGGGGCAAAGGCCAGCCGGGCATCATGTATCCCCGGGGAACCTTATGTGATCCTGCCTTCCAGTATGACCCTGCCGCGCCCGCCGGCGCCAAAGGCGGAACATTGAACCCCTTTACCAGGAAAGTGCTGGACACGGATATACAGGCGCTGAAGCTCTCCCGCCTGACCTTTGATCGGCATTCTTTTTCCGTTCTTGGGGAGTTTTCATCCTTATATCATCAGAAGCATTTGGAAAGTTGAAGGGAATGGCTATCTTACCTGGCTATAACCCATCGCCGTGAACAGCATCCTCTCCATCCAGTCCGTTACAAAATCATATGGCCCCATCAGGGCTTTGCACCAGGTGTCCTTCGACGTGCCGCCCGGGTCCGTATTTGGCGTGCTCGGTCCCAATGGCAGCGGCAAGACCACTTTACTCGGTATTGTCTCGGATGTGCTGAAAGCGGGCAGCGGCAGCTACTCCTGGTTCGGCGAGCCGCCTTCTGAAAAACAGCGGCAGCAGATCGGGACATTGCTGGAAACGCCCAATTTTTATCACTACCTCTCGGGAGAAAAGAACCTGCAGGTTGCCGCCGCCATCAAGGGTAGGGGCAAGGATGATATTCCCCGCGTCCTGCAAATGGTAAAGCTAAGCGACAGAAAGCACTCCAAATTCAATACGTATTCCCTGGGGATGAAGCAGCGCCTGGCCATCGCCTCCGCCCTGCTGGGCAATCCCTCCGTTCTGGTATTCGACGAACCCACCAATGGCCTGGACCCCGTTGGCATCGCCCAGATAAGGGAGCTGATCCGCGACCTTTCCAAAGAAGGCAAGACCATCATACTGGCCAGCCACCTGCTGGACGAAGTGGAAAAAGTCTGTACACATGTGGCCATCCTCCAGAAAGGACAGTTGCTGATGGCCGGCGATGTCAATGAAGTGCTGACCAATGAGGATTTTGTCGAGCTGGGCACAGATGGCGGCAGCCTGGAACAGCTGCGATCCGCTCTATCCCGCCTGTCCGGTGTCCGGCACCTTAAAGAACAGGAAGGACACCTCCAGCTCTTCTTTGAGAACGGGTCCATACCCCTGTCGGAGATCAACCGGCATTGCTTTCAACAAGGCGTGGTATTGAATCACCTGCAGCTGCGCAAAAAAAGCCTGGAATCGAAATTCATGGAACTGACAAAATAATCTATATGCTCTCCTTGCTCAAAGTGGAATGGATGAAGGTAAAGAACTATCGTACGTTCTGGATCCTGCTGGCTATTACGGTGGTCAGCATCCCCGGCATCAGTTACATGCTGTACGACATTATGGACAACAGCTTTCCCAAGTCCAAAGGGGCCACTATGATCCTGGGCAGTCCCTTCGCCTTCCCGGATGTATGGCAGACAGTCACCTGGAACTCCGGCCTGCTGTTCATCATCCCCGCTTTGCTCATCATCACCCTGACCACCAACGAATTTACCTTTAAGACCCATCGGCAGAATGTCATCGACGGCTGGAGCAGACAACAATTCATCAGCGTTAAGCTGTTCGAGGTCGTATTGCTGTCCGTATTGTGTACGCTGATCGTCCTGCTCACCGTCCTGGGCTTCGGGTACATCGGTAATAAAGTACAAAACGGCATTTCCGTATTGCAGAACAGCCGTTTTATCTTATTCTATTTCGTTGAGATAATGTCCTATTCCATGATCGCATTCCTGCTAAGCATGCTGATCAAACGGGCCGGGCTTTCCATCGGCATTTTTCTCATTTATATGCTGGTGGAACAGATCACCGTCGGCTTTCTGCGGGTAAAATTAAAATTCCAGGGAGCGAATTATCTACCCGAGGAAGTGGCGGACAGGCTTATCCCCTTCCCTTATGCCAAAGCCCTCCTGGCCCGTGACACGCCTCAATGGGAGCACCTCATTCCGTCCCTGCTGATCGTAGCCCTCCTCTATCTCCTGCTGTATGGAGGCATTACAGCAAGGCGTTTCCTGAAAAGCGATCTCTAAGACTGGCGCCCCGACAAATTGTCCAATGCACTTTGAATGGACGGATACAGGAACTGAAACCCTGTCTGCCGCGTCTTAACGGCGCTGACAGTAGCGCTTTTCAACACTTCGATACTAAGTTCCCCCACGACAACCTTCAGCACGAAAGAAGGCACGTAGACTGGCACATAATACCTGCCTTTCATCCGCCTGGCCAATTCAATGGTCAGCGTCCTGTTATCCACCGGCTGCGGCGCCACTGCATTGTATACACCTGCCATGTTGCTATCTTCCGCCGCCTGCAGGAACAGCCGGCAAAGATCATTCACATGTATCCAGCTCATCACCTGCCTGCCGCTGCCCAGGATAGCCGCCACACCGAGCTTCACAGGCCGCCGGAATTCCGCCAGCGCACCGCCCTTATCACTGAGGACAAGTCCGATACGGAATATGGTCAAGCGTTTATCCATCGATGCTACAGGTGTAATGGATCCCTCCCATAGCCGGCAGGTCTCGCCGAGAAACCCTTCGTCCACAGGATCGGTCTCCACAAATGGACGGGGATTGGGAACGACAGGGTCGGGGCCATACCAACCGATGCCCGAGGCGCTGATAACCGCCTGCACTTTATTGGGTATCTCCTGTAATGCTTTTACCACCAGCGCACTGCTGCGCGTACGACTTTCCACGATCTCCTTCTTCCGGCGGGCGGTCCACCGCTTATCACCTACTCCCGCCCCTGCCAGGTGTACGATGAAGTCCGCCGCACCAACGGCTTCGGGATCGATGATCTCCCTGTCAGGGTCCCAGTGGGCCCTGCGAATCGCCGGACCAGGGGCAACATTGCCCTCGCGCGGATTCCGTGAAAGGATAATAACCTCGTGGCCTTTTTCTACCAGCATCCCACTGAGCGCAGTGCCGATCATACCCGTTCCGCCCGTGATGAGGAATGTAGACATATATGGTTTAATTAGATCTTAATTAGGGTTCCCATTTATAAATATGTAATTTACCCATACTAAAACTATAATTCCATGAAAAAAATACTCTTCTCCTGCCTGGCATTGATTTGCGTCTTTTCTGCCCGGGCCCAGCGTCCGATTCCTCCTGCTTATTACGTAGATTCCCAAAACATAAGCATGAAAAAGGTCTATGTCAACCCCGACAATATTTCCCAGATCAACGTCGTAAAAGGGAAATTGGGCGATCTGACAAATTCCGGAGCGATCTTCATCACATTAAAGCAGTCCTATTCATCTTTTCTCAGCATCTCCGACATCGTCCGTAGGAAAGACCCGGCTTTTTCAGAAACGAAAGTATTGTACATCGTCAATGACAGTGTCATCAAAGACACCTCAGGTATCAGGATCGATCCATCATTTGTGCTTAGCGTTCATGCTGTCAGTGTGACAGACCCTTCCATTCTCTGTAATGGACAATCGAAAATGGGGATAGTGGTGATTGATACCAGGCCGAATGGGGCTGCTCCGCCTAAAGACCCTGAAGGCACTATACGGATTAGAGGATAGTACCGGGCCGGACGGCCCGGGGGCTTAGTTAGACTCTAATCTATTGGGGGGATTTTTGTGCGCTCCGCGCATAAAAATCCCCCCGGAGAACCAGGGGGAATAAAACAACTAAAAACAAACTATGATGAATGAATTGTAACCCAATTATCAATCCGGACGTTTTCCGTCCAAAAAAGTATTGATCGTACTGATCTCCGTATTGTTATTCTCATCCGTCTTCACTTCGTAATTGCTGTAGAAATTCTCCACATTGGAGATGGTATTGTACAGCTCCAGATTACGGCGGATGTACGCCGGCACAGTTTCAAACTCATTATTCGGATCGGCAGCATTGATGTTGAACGACAAGTTGCGCAACTTGTTGATCCGTTCGGCTGCCCTGCGTTTGGGATCATCCGTATCGTCCTGCGCTGCAGGCTCCTCTGCGGGTGAGTTCGGCACCGAAAGCGAGTGAGTTTGGTAGGCCCCAGGCTCATCCGCCGCTGGACTGTTATCTCTGAACACGAGTTGCATTTCGGGAGCGTTTTCATCTTCTTTTGACGGATCTTGTACAGTCGTGTTCCGGATAGGTTCCTTTACAGGTGTGTTGTGTTCCGGCATTGCCTTCGGAGAACCTTCGGCCGCCGATGAGGGGTTGGATTGTCTGTCTGCCCGTGGCTCTTCTGCATAGATATTGGATGGCCTTGCAAGGTATCCTCCGGACGCTGCAGACGACGGAGAACTTTTTGCGGTGCCCGCAGTGTGCTGCACCTTAATATTTTCTTTTGCAGGGGGTGCCGGTTCAGGCGAAAGTACCCATTCTATTCTGGTGCCTTCTTCATTTTTTTCCACTGGTTTGTCCACATTGGACACCACTTCTTCCTTCCAGATGCTCACTTCTTCCCGGATGGGCCCGGCAGGCATTACAGGCGGCTCCGGCGTCATGTCCACCAGCTTTGGGAGAAGGGCATCAGGTAGAGGAGCGTGCACAGGTTGCTCCTCTACTGACGGATCCTTTACAGTGGTAAGGACAGGCCGCTTTTCCAGCGTCTGTTCAGCTTCGGGTAGCCCAAGGGTCATGACGATCTTATCTTCTTTCTTAGGAGCAGGTTTTGCATCAGCTGCCTTTGTAAAAGGATCTCTATGCTCAAATCCGGTGGCAATAAGCGTAATACCGAGGCTCGCGCCCAGCGTATTATCATAGCCAAGTCCCATGATCACATCCGTATGCTCACCTGCCTGGCTGAGCAGGTAGTTCTGGATGATCTCTACTTCGTCCATAGTGAACTCGTGCTCGCCTTCAGCGGAATTAATGTTGATCAGGATCCATTTGGCGCCACGGATATCGTTGTCATTGAGAAGGGGTGAGCTCAGCGCCTCTTCGATCGCTTTCTGTGCGCGGTTCTCTCCCTTTGTCGCCGCGCTGCCTAATATCGCTACACCGCCGTTGCGCATGACAGTGCAAACGTCCGCGAAGTCAACATTGATCTGGCCGGTGCTGTTGATCACATCCGTGATACATTTTGCCGCCGTTGCCAGCACGTTGTCCGCTTTGGCAAAAGCTTCTTTCATCTTCAGGTTGCCAAACTGATGACGCAGCTTATCATTGCTGATGACCAGCAAGGTATCCACATACTGTTTCATGACACGGATGCCTTCCTCAGCCTGCAGCTGCCGTTTCTTCCCCTCGTAGGAGAAAGGAGTAGTGATGATCCCCACTGTGAGGATACCAAGGTCCTTACAGATCTTCGAGATGATGGGCGCGCCGCCTGTCCCGGTGCCACCGCCCATGCCAGCCGTGATAAAGGCCATCTTGGTATTTACTTCGAGGATATTTTTGATCTCCTCCAGACTCTCTTCAGTCGCCTGTCTACCGATGTCGGGGTTCGCGCCCGCACCCAGCCCCTGCGTGAGGTGGGGTCCCAGCTGCACTTTATTGGGGACCTTACTCGTCGCGATAGCCTGGGCATCCGTATTACAAATGATGAAATTCACTCCTTCTATGTTCTGGCTGAACATATGATTCACAGCATTGCTGCCACCACCACCCACACCAATGACTTTGATGATGGATGATTTTTCTTTCGGTAGATCAAAATGGATCATAACTATAAATGTTTACTACAAAAAACAAAATTGATTATTACTACTAAAGCGCATGGTCTTCCTCTTCCTTGAAGAGATCGATGATGCCGTCCTTGAATTTGCCCCAGAAATCCTTCATTCCTTTCCTGTTGCGAACCTTTTCCTGCTGCAGCAGCTCCCTGTCCTGTGCCGTCCGGACCTCCTCTTCTTCCTCCTGTACGCCTGCTTTCCGCAGGTTGTCCGGCACTTCCATCCTCCGGAAACCTTTATCGAATTGCTTGCGGTTGTGCTCGTAATCGCTGTAGCCTTTCAGGATAAGCCCGATACACGTGGAATAAGTTGGCTTGGCCAGCTCTTCGATGTGTCCGGCCGCCAGGTGCTCCGTCGGATACCCGATGCGGGCATTCAGCCCCGTCACATATTCCGTCAGCTGGATGAGATGCCGAAGCTGCGATCCTCCGCCTGTCATGACGATGCCGCCATTGAGCGCCCTGCTATCGAGCCCCACCTGCTTCAGATGATACGTGACGAAGTCCATGATCTCGCTCATGCGCGCCTGGATGATATTGGCCAGGTTCTTCACGCTGATCTCTTTGGCAGGCATGCCGCGAAGACCGGGTATGGTGATAAAGGCATTGGCTTTCGCCTCGTTGGAAAGGGCGGAGCCGAACTGTACCTTCATCTGCTCAGCCTGTGTCTTCAATACGCCCAGGCCCGTCTTGATATCATTGGTAATGTTCTCCCCACCGAAAGGTATCACAGCCGTATGTTTCAGGATGCCTTCGTAGAATACAGCCAGGTCCGTAGTCCCGCCGCCGATGTCCACAATGGCAACGCCCGCTTCCAGGTCTTCTTGCCCCATCACCGCGGCTGCGGAAGCCAGCGGCTGAAGGACCAGGTCCTTCGTGAGGAGATTGCTCTTCTCCACCGCACGGTTGATATTACGAATGGCGTTCTTGTCGCCCGTAATGATATGGAAGTTGGCCCCCACCTTCACACCACCATAACCGATGGGGTTGGGGATGTTCTGAAAGTTGTCGACGGTAAATTCCTGCGGGATCACATCGATGATCTGGTCGCCTGCGGGAATATAAGTCTTATACTGATCGGCTATCAGCTGGTCGATCTCCCGGCGGGTGATCTCGTCATCCGTGTTCTGCCGGACGATGTCGCCCCTCGTCTGAAGGCTCTTGATATGATGCCCGGCAATGCCTACATATACCTCAGAGATCTCCAGGTTAGGGTTGGATGCATAACAATTGTCCAGCGCCATCTGGATGGCCTTGATCGTCTCGTCTATATTCAGCACCTGCCCATGCTTGACCCCATTGGAGTTGGCACGGCCAAATCCCAGTATCTCCAGTTTGCCGTACTCGTTCTTACGGCCCGCTATGGCAGCGATCTTTGTCGTCCCAATATCGAGTCCGACAATTATTGGTTGCTCAAGATTCATAGTTTAGTTTATTTTTTTCAGTTGTTTTTTAAATGGTTAATGGTTTATCTATGGGGTTTATTGTTTGGCATGACCGCTCTCGGTCTGGGCTGAGCTCCTGCACGGGCAGTATCTCCTCCAGCAGGGATCAGATCGTAATTGGTCAGCGTCTGCTCTGTCAGAACAGGTCTTTCCAGGGGACGCATATCCCGCTGGTGGATCGTATCTGACTGCAACTGCTGGGCCGCATGGATCATCTCCCGGATATTCTTCATCCCCTGTATCGAATCCTGGCGGCTGCCCTCACTGCCCTTCCTCGTACCGATCACCTGTCCCGCATAAGCAACATCCACCCTGGAATATTTGTCAAAGCCGGTGTGGCTCATCACCTGCTTATAAAAAACAAACAAGCGGTGGAATTTTGCCTGGTAATCGCTGCCATCACCGAATCCGATGAGATGGTCACCGATCGTTGGCACCAGCTCGAAATTCTTTTCCGGCGTAATGTCCAGCTGCGCGATCTGGGCCATCCAGAACGAGTCGCTGCGGATGAACGCGCTCAGCTGACGCATCTGTACGGTCAGCAGGCTGTCCTCTCCACGGGTCCTGATCTTCGGAGCAGGATAACCGGTGAACACAGGCAGTTTGGTCGTGAGCTTATCTGACAGCGGTAACTGTACCCCGCTGCTGTCGATGTAAAAGCTATTCCCTTCCCTGCTAAAGACCCTGGCGACAGGCTCCCGCTCGGTGACATTCACCCGCAGGATCCCGTTGTTGTCAAAGAACAATTCCGCATCCTTTATCCAGACATTCTTCTCCAGCACGGCTTCCATACGTCGAAGATCAAAAGTGGCCGTCGGCTTGTTCTGCACCTTACCTGCACCTGCACTGGCCAGCAGGTCCAATATCTGTTTCTTGTCGATGAACAGAGTGCCCGCGCCACCTGCAATATCGATCCTGTAACCCTTGCAAACCTTGTTATTCCTGTAACCGATGGCCGCTACCAGCAATACCAGCACGCCGGCGCCCACGGTGCACCACAACGCGATGAAAAGGATCCTCCTGATATTTATTTTAATAGCCATTTGAATTTCTTTGAGACCCGCCCGACGACCTGGCGGATCGTCAGACGGGTACAAAAGTGTCCGGGTAGATACGTCCCGTCACAATCAGATCCTGGTGCCTTTGTTACTTCTTGTCCAATACTTCCCTGACCGGCCCAACCAACGCATCGATATCCCCCGCCCCCGCCGTGATCACTAATTCCACTTTTCTATTTTGTATCGTTTCCAATAATTCGTTCTTATCCGTCAGCACTGCCTTGCCCTTTGTCATCCTATCTGCGATCATCCGGCTCGTGACCCCTTCGATAGGCAATTCCCTTGCCGGATAGATGGGTAACAACAACACTTCATCTGCCAGGTCCAGGCTTTCCGCAAACCCATTTACAAAGTCCCTCGTCCGTGTGAACAGGTGCGGCTGAAAGATCACCGTGCATTTCTTTCCGGGAAAAAGCCCTTTCGCCCCACTGATCAACGCCCTCAGCTCCTCGGGATGATGTGCATAATCATCGATGAACACCATGCCGTCTTTCCGGAGCACATACTCGAACCTTCTTTTCACACCCCTGAAAGCCTCCACCGCTGCCCGTATCTTATCATCCGCAATACCCAGCCGATGCGCAACTGCGATGGCAGCCGTCGCATTCTCTACATTGTGCAGACCGCCCATATTCAGTACGACATCATCCAGCACCCAATCCCTGCTCACAACCCGAAACCTATAGCTCCCATCATGCATGGTGACATCCGTCGAATAAAAGTCCGGTCCATCTACAGCCAATCCATACGTCACCTTCCTGTCCCCTTTCAGATCCGCCGACCGGCTCAGTCCCCATTTACTGATCAAGGCCCCTCCCGGCTTGATCCTCCCCGAAAAATCTATAAAAGCCTCCTCTACTGCAGCTGCCGTACCATAGATATCCAGATGATCGGCATCCATTGCTGTGATCACCGCGATATCAGGGCTCAGCTTCAAAAAACTGCGGTCATACTCATCCGCCTCTACCACACACACATTGTTTTTGTCACTCCAGAAATTGCTGTTGTAATTGACGGCAATTCCTCCCAGGAAAGCATTACACCCATAGCCGCTATGCCGCAGTAAATGAGCGATCATTGTCGTAATAGTCGTCTTGCCGTGGGTCCCCGCCACACAAATATTAAAAGAGCTATTGGTGATCACACCCAGCACATCACTCCGCTTCAGAACAGGATATCCATGCCGCTGATAATACACCAGCTCCTGGTGATCCCTGGGTACGGCCGGGGTATACACCACTACATCTGCATCTTTGGGCGCCTGCCCCGGATCGTCCTCATAGTGGACGGGTATACCTTCATTTTCCAGTTGCCGGGTGAGAACAGTAGCAGTCTTATCATACCCGCTGACCTCCGCACCATGGAACCGGAAGTATCTTGCCAATGCGCTCATACCAATGCCGCCGATGCCAATGAAATAGATCTTCTTTATATCTTTTAGTTCGAGCATTGTCTTAAAATTTCTTCCGCTATCACTTCATCCGCATTCGTCACCGCCAGCCTGTGTATATTTTCTTCCAGTTGCCGCCGCCTTGCTTCATCCTTTAACAGTCCAATAGCCGTCGCCACCAATTTCTCTTTTGCTTCGCTGTCCTTCACCAGGATGCCCGCTCCCCTGTCGACCAGGTGCTGCGCATTCACCGTCTGGTGGTCTTCCGCCGCAAAGGGAAAAGGCACAAAGACCGCAGCTTTCCCCCGCACACACAGCTCGGCGATCGTCATAGCGCCCGACCGGGATATCACCACATCAGCGGCAGCAAATGCATATTCCATCTTCGTGATAAAATCACCCGTCCAGATATTCGGCTTGCCGCTGCTGAGCGCCGCCGCCTGCTGCGCAAAAGGCTTTCCCGTCTGCCAGATCAGTTGGACGCCATCCACTGCAAACTCCTCCAGGTGCGCAGCGATCGCTTCGTTGATCCCTTTCGCACCCAGGCTGCCACCCGTACACAATAAGGTCGGCTTGCCCGGATCCAATCCGAAAGATCGAATGGCCACCGCTCTGTCCACGGCACTACCGGTCAGGTGAGCCCGCACGGGGTTGCCCGTAACCTTTATCTTCTCTGCCGGGAAGAACTTTTCCATCCCATCGGTGGCAACAAAAATGCCCGTCGCCTTCTTCCCCAGCCACTGATTCGCCTTGCCGGCAAATGAGTTCGATTCATGAATGAAAGTGGGGATGCCTTTTGACTGCGCCGCACGCAGCACAGGGAAGCTGGAATATCCCCCAACCCCCACCACTGCATCGGGCATAAACCGGCGGATGATCCCTCTCACCTGGAAAAAGCTCTTCACCAGCTTGAAAGGCAACCCAACATTTTTTATCAAAGAACTCCTGTTCAGGCCAGCGATATCGATCCCTTCTATATTGTAGCCTGCCTGCGGCACCTTCTCCATCTCCATCTTTCCTTTAGCGCCCACGAAAAGCAGCTCTATTCCCGGATCTTTTTTCTTCAAAGCCCCTGCGATAGCGATGGCCGGGAAGATATGGCCCCCGGTACCTCCGCCCGCTATAATGATCTTCCTGCTCATGCTACAGCCCCCTCTTTATTGTCTTTCCCTTCCAACGCCTCCTTTTCCACATTGCGGGCAACGCTCAGGATGATGCCGATGGCCAGACAGGTGAACAGGAACGAGCTGCCGCCCATGCTCACCAGCGGCAGGGTCACGCCCGTGACAGGAAAGAGGTTGACATTCACCGCCATGTTCGCCAATGCCTGGATCACCAGGGTAAAGCTCAGCCCCAATGCCAGGAAAGCGCCAAAAGCAAAAGGACATCTCCGGAAGATGCGGATGCTCCTCAAAAGGAACACCAGGTAAATGAATACGATGAAAGCCCCGCCTATCAGACCATACTCCTCTATGATAATGGCATAGATAAAGTCGGAATAAGGATGAGGCAAAAAATTACGTTGCTGGCTATTCCCCGGTCCAAGCCCCAGGACACCGCCCTTGGCAATGGCGATCTTCGCCTGATTGACCTGGTAGTTATTGTCATCATTATCTTCCTTCCCTCCATACATGAATGCCTCCACCCGGCTCACCCAGGTGCCTACCCGCACGGTGAGACGCGATCGGCCTTCAGCTTTTGGTTTTTCCACCACACCATCATCCGCCTTGTGCCGGATGACAGCCGCCATCACAAGGATCAGCACAGGTATCATCGCAAAACAGATCGTCAGCAGCAAATGCTTAGCCTTGACCCTCCCGATGAACAGGAGCATGAGGCTCGTCGCCCCGATCAGCAGTGCCGTGGACAGGTTCGCCGGAGCGATCAGCACACATACTACAGCGACAGGGGCCATCACAGGCAGGAACCCTTTCTTAAAGTCCTTTATCACCTCCTGCTTTTTGCTCAGCAGGCGGCTGAGGTACATAAAGAGGGACAGCTTGGCCAGGTCAGAGGTCTGGAAGGTCATGTTGATGATGGGCAGGCGGATCCATCGGCTGCCTTCATTCAGCTTGACGCCAAAGAACAACGTGTAGATCAGCAGGGGTATGGATATCAGGAACAGGATCTTGGCCACCTTCGAGTAGATCGTGTAATTCACCTGGTGGGCAAAATAGATCACCATGACGCCCACCATGATAAAAGCAAACTGCTTGAAGAGATATATTTCCGTATTGCCTTTGTACATCTTATACGCCAGCAACCCGGTGGAGCTGTACACGACAAGGAGAGACACTACTGCCAGCAGCACCACCATGGTCCAGATGACCTTGTCGCCCCTGGTCCTGGATCGCAGGCTCCCAAAAGGAGTTCTTTCTATCGTCGTCGTATTGCTCATCAAATTATTTTTGTCATAGATCCCTCACCGCTTCCTTGAATTGATGCCCCCTGTCCTCATAGTTCTTGAACAGATCGAAGCTGGCGCAGGCCGGGCTCAGCAACACCACGTCCCCCTTGGTGGCAAAATGAAAGGCGGCCTTCACAGCCTCTTCGGCGCTGGCCGTGTTGACCATCAAGGCTACGTCGTTCTGGAAAGCCTCATGGATCTTCCTGTTGTCCACACCCATGCACACGATGGCTTTCACTTTCTCCTTTACCAGGTCTCTGATCAGGCCATAGTCATTCCCCTTGTCCACGCCACCCAGGATAAGGATGGTGGGCTTATCCATACTTTCCAGCGCATACCAGGTACTGTTTACATTGGTAGCCTTGGAGTCATTGATGAACTCCACCCCTCTTACCGTACTGACATACTCCATGCGATGCTCCAGCGCTTCGAAGCTCTGTATCGCCTCACGGATCTTCTGCTTGCGGATGCCGACGGTAGCCGACGCGATACCTGCTGCCATAGTATTGTATTGATTGTGAATGCCTTTCAACGCAAAATCATATATACTCATTTGCCATTTCTCGTTGCCTGTTTCGATGTTCATTTGTCCCTTGTTGATAAATCCTCCTTTGTTAGTCTCGTGTTGCATAGTAAATGGTAATGGGTTAGAATGAATGGGATACCGGTCTAAATATTCTTTTATCACAGGGTCGTCATCGTTATAAATAAAATGATCTTCTCCGGTTTGGTTCATGGTGATACGGAACTTGCTTCGGATGTAGTTTTCGAACTTATATTCGTAACGATCCAGATGGTCTTCAGTGATATTGGTCAGGACGGCGACGTCGGGCCGGAAAGTGACGATGTCGTCCAGTTGAAAGCTGCTGATCTCCGCTATATACCATTCCTTAGGGTCTTCTGCCACCTGCCGGGCGAACGAGTAACCGATGTTGCCTACCAGGGCGCAATCCAGGTCCCCATGCCGGCAGATATGGTAGATCATGGATGTCGTGGTGGTCTTGCCATTACTCCCGGTGATGCCGATGATCCTGCTCTTCCCTTTGTGGCGATAAGCCAGCTCGATCTCACTGATCACCGGAATGCCTTGCGCACGTATCTGCTTCACCAGTTCGTTCTTGTCGGGTATGCCCGGGCTTTTCATGACCTCATCCGCATTCAGCACTTTTTCCACCGTATGGCCGCCTTCCTCGAAAGCTATTCCCAGCTGCAACAGCTCCTGCCTGTAGATATCTTTCAAAGGGCCGCCGTCCGAAAGAAATACATCATATCCCTCCTTCGAAGCCAGTATTGCCGCGCCGACACCACTCTCGCCGCCACCCAGTATGACTAAACGTTGTTGCATGGACCTCCTGTTCGTTCCCGATCAAGGGCGGATGTTTGGTTCTTCACGAGTATAGACATTTACTGCACCACAATTTCTTCGTCTTCCATTCGGTTAGCGTACGGTCCCATTCTTTAGAATAGTTCCAGGGATTTGGTTTTTCATACTAAGTTATCTGATCTTCAAAGTAGCTATGGCAAATGCCACGCACAGTATCGTTACGATCCAGAACCTTGTCACGATCTTGCTTTCATGGTATCCAAGCTTCTGGTAGTGATGGTGCAGCGGGCTCATTAAAAAGACCCTCCTCCCTTCACCGTATTTCTTCTTCGTATATTTAAAATAGGTCACCTGGATGCTGACGCTGAGGACCTCCACCAGGAATACAGCGCAGAATATAGGTATCAGCCATTCCTTCCTGACGATGATGGCAAGGGCGGCAATGATCCCACCCAGGGTAAGGCTGCCCGTATCGCCCATGAAGACCTGCGCCGGGAAAGCATTGTACCAGAGGAACCCGATACAGGCTCCGATCAGGGCCCCGATAAAGATGGACAGCTCGCCCAGGTTGGGGATATACATGATATTCAGGTATTCTGCGAAGCGGATATTGCCGCTGGCATAGGCGAAGATGCCCAGGCACCCCCCGATGATGGCGCTGGTCCCCGTAGCCAGCCCGTCAAGCCCGTCCGTAAGGTTGGCCCCATTCGACACTGCCGTCACGATGAAGATGACGACAATGATATACAGCACCGATGTCAATCCTCTTAGCGCCTGCGGCAGCAGCTTGGAATAATTGAATTCGTGGTTCTTTACAAAGGGAATAGAGGTGATCGGCTCTTTTGCCGGCACGAAGATCTTCTTCTCTTTTCCCAATTGCACGACCTTGAACCCCGCCGTATCGGCAGGCAGCGTCTGCCCTACATACTCCCTGTACACTGTCGTATTGGTGTTGAAGTAAAGCGTAGCGCCAACTACGATCCCCAATACCACCTGTCCCAGGATCTTGAACCAACCCGCCAGACCGTCCTTATCTCCTTTCTTATATGGAATGCCCTGTTCTTTTGCAATACGTTTGGCCCTCAGCTTCAGATAATCGTCTATAAATCCTATCAGCCCCAGCCACACCGTGCTGAAAAGCATCAGCCGGATATACGCCTTGTTCAGATCGGCCAGGAGCAGGGTAGGCACCAGGATCGCCAGGATAATGATAAAGCCACCCATGGTAGGCGTACCCGCCTTCTTCTGCTGTCCTTCCAGGCCCAGGTCGCGCACAGTCTCGCCCACCTGCTTTTTAAGCAGGTAGTTGATGAGCCGCTTCCCGAAGATCAGACTGATGATCAGCGAGAACAGGACGGCCAGCAGCACCCGGAACGTGATGAACTGGAACAGGGCGCTCCCCGGCACCTTGACACCGGCATTCTTTAGCCATTCGAACAAGTGATACAGCATCTCTTAATAGTTGATCAAAGGTTTCTTCTACTTCTCCAGCAATTCGAACATCTCCAGCAAAATTTGTTTGTCGTCAAAGGGATATTTCACTCCCTTGATGTCCTGGTACTTTTCATGACCTTTCCCCGCGATGAGCACAATGTCCTCCGGTCTGGCCAGGTTGATAGCCATCCGTATCGCCTCTTTCCTGTCCGCTATCTTGCTATACTTTCTCTTTGCCGCCGTGTTCAGCCCCGCCTCCATATCCAGCAGGATCTGCTCAGGATCTTCGCTCCTGGGGTTGTCGGATGTGAAGATGGCCTTATCGCTATACTCGCAGGCAGCGGCGGCCATCACTGGTCGTTTTGTCTTGTCCCTGTCGCCTCCGCAGCCCACCACAGTAATGATCTGTTCATGACCCTTGCGAAGCTTCTGTATCGTGGCCAGCACATTTATCAGCGCGTCGGGTGTATGAGCATAGTCTATGACGCCGACGATCCGTTCTTTCGGAGATATGATATAATCAAATCTCCCTTCCGCGCCGCTGAGCACGCTGAGGCAACGGAGGATCTCCGCCTTCTCTTCGCCCAGGCAGATAGCCGCGCCATAGACAGCCAGCAGGTTGTAGGCATTGAATTCGCCGATCAGCCGGAAATGTACCTCCTGGTCATTGACGGTCATGACCAGGCCAGTGAGGTTGTTCTCCAGTATTTTTCCTTTAAAGTCAGCAACGGTCTTAAGGCTATAGAAATACTTCTTTGCATTCGTGTTCTGCAGCATCACCGCCCCTCTCTTGTCGTCGGCATTGCTGATGGCAAAGCTGCTGGAAGGCAAGGCGTCGAAAAATGACTTTTTCACCCGGATATACTCGTCAAAGGTCTTATGGTAATCCAAATGGTCATGTGTGATATTGCTGAATAGTCCTCCTGCATAATGGAGGCCCGCTATCCGCTGCTGATGGATCGCATGGCTGCTGGTCTCCATGAAAGCATACGAGCACCCCTCTTCCACCATGTCTTTCAGCAGGCTGTTCAGCTGGATAGGATCCGGAGTAGTGTGTGTGGCCTCCACGATCCGGTCGCCAATATGATTTTGCACCGTGCTCAGCAGACCGCATTTATATCCCAGGGCCGTGAACAGCTTATATAATAAGGTAGCGATGGTCGTCTTGCCATTGGTACCCGTCACGCCCACGAGCTTCAGCCTTTCCGAAGGGTGGCCATAAAAATTATGGGCGATATGGCCGGCGGCGGCAGCGCTGTTCTCCACCTGTACATAGGTCACATCTTCCGCCAGCAAAGCAGGGAATTCTTCGCAGATCACTACCCCGGCGCCCGCTGCCGTCACCTGTGAAATATACTGGTGGCTGTCAGTATGCGTACCTTTCTGTGCGATGAACAGGGACCCCGGACCCACTTTCCTGGAATCGATCTGCACATCATGTACCTCCCTGGCCAGTCCCCCATGGACGGAGCGGATGCTTACCTTATATAATATGTCCTGCAGATTCGCCATTGCTTATGCGATGTTCAATGATTAGTCTAATTGTATCAATACCGGCTCGTTCTTTCTAAGGGCTGATCCGGGCTGGATGCTCTGCATCCTCACCTTTCCCCTCCCTTTTGCCGCCACTTTCAGATCCATGCTTTCCAGTAAATAAAGGGCATCCTTCAACCCCATGCCTTTCACATCCGGCATGGTCTGCCGCGTGATGACCTCCCTGTTCAATACAGGTTGATAGTTGGCGGCATAAAGACGGCTCCATTCATTTTTACCCGCAGAGTCCGTGTATCCCACACCCAGCGTATGTATCACCTGCTGCATGTCATGTGTGGATCCTGCGTAAAAGAACTGGGCGCTGTCCCTGGTGATCGGATGAATTGTCGCTTCCATAGGGCCGGATTCGGAGCTCATCAGCTTGTCAGCTAATTCTTTAAAGACAGGCCCCGCAACAGCGGCGCCATAATATTTTTTCGCAAAGGGTTTATTCTTGATCACCACGATGCAGGAATATTTCGGATGGTCTGCAGGGAAATAGCCCGCAAAGGAAGACTGGTAAATATGATCCGCATAGCCGCGATTGCCATTCGCTACCAGGGCCGTGCCCGTCTTTCCCGCCACCTTATAAAAAGAGCCCTTGAACAGGTCCTTGCCTGTTCCCTCGGTAACTACCCCGTCCAGGCATTCTTTCAATTGCGCCAGTGTGCCATCGCTGCAGATCTTTTCGATCATCGTCTCAGGGGCATTCTCTTTGACAGTGATGCCCGACTCCTGGATAGCGCTGACCAGGTAAGGCTTCATCATCCGGCCGTTGTTGGCCACCGCATTGTAAAGGGTCAGCGTCTGCAGGGGGCTTACCAGCACTTCATACCCAAAAGCCATCCAGGGCAATGTGGTAGCGCTCCAGGTACGTGACTTCGGTGTCTTTACAATTGGAGTGGTCTCTCCCACCAGGTCGATACCCGTCAGCTGGTTGAACTTCAATTTCTTCAGATGATCGACAAATGCATTCGGGTTACCCGCATAATTTGCCCAGGCCAGCTTGGCCATACCGACATTCGAGCTGATCTCAAAAGCCTGCTTGATAGTGAACATCTTGTTCTCGTGCGGCTCCGAATCGTACACCGTGCGCCGGGCCACTTTCCAGACACCACCTTCCAGGTCGATATTGTCCGACAGCCTGATCTTATGGTCCTCCAGCAATGTCAGCATCGTAGCCAGCTTGAAAGTAGATCCGGGCTCTGTAGCACGGATGGCATAGTTGAGGTCTTCCCAGTACGTGCCGTCGGATTGGCGGCCCAGGTTGGCAATGGCCTTCACTTTACCCGTGGCTACTTCCATCACGATGCAAGTGCCATGTTCCGCCTCATTTTCCATCATCCCTTTCAGCAGTGCATTTTCAGCAATGTCCTGGATATTCACGTCCAGTGTCGTGACGATGTCCTTACCGTTCTCCGACTCGATCTCATATCCTTCGACAGGGATATAAGTGCCGCCGGCAATATATCGGACCAATCGTTTGCCCACCTGTCCTTTCAGCAGCGTGTCATAGGTACGCTCCAGTCCAACATTCTGGGCATTTGCTCTTGCCAGGCCAATGGTACGATTGGCCAGCAAACCGAACGGATTCAATCTTTTATTATTCACCTCCGCGATAAAACCACTTTTATTCCTTCCCTGGCGGACCAATGGAAAGCTCCTGAGCTTCTTATATTCTTCAAAGCTGAGGTTGGAATGCAGCAGGTAGTAGCGATCCATCGTGCGATAGCCACGCTGCAGGTCCTTTTTATATGCCTGTGACGACTGATCTCCAAAAAGGCCCGCAAGACAAATGGACAGCGAGTCCAGGTTTTCAGTAAACCGCTTGCCGTTCTTCTCACGGAGACCATCCGCCCCAAAATCGATATAGATATTAAAATTGGGGATGGACGTGCTCAGCATGCTGCTGTCCTCACTATATACAGTACCTCTTTCAGCATCCAGCTCGATGAATTTCTGATGCAGGCTGTCACTGAGGCTTCTCCAGTATGCACCCTGAACGCGCTGGATGTAGAATGCCTTACCCAACACCACCAGGCAAAGCGCCGTGATGCCGATGAAGCATAAGTATACTCTCCATAATATGTCGCGTTTGACTTCCATTTCAGTTGCTGGCGGTGGTAGTCGAGTCAATCAAAACGACCGGCGGCTGTGTCAGCTCTTTCAGACCGAAAGGGTCGACGGCTTTGGCAAGTTCGCTTTGTTTGCTGCGGAACATCACTTCGCTTTTCAAGGTTTTATACTCGTACTGTAATTCTTTCAGCTCTTTGTTCGTCCGGTTGATATCCCGGACGATCTTGTCGGCATAATGGCCGTTGTAGATATAGACCACCGCAAGCGCCGCCAGGAAAAGGAAGAACGTAATGTTCTTCATGATCCAGCGATAGCTCAGCGTCGGCTTCCAGCGGTGCTTCACTGCAGCCCTGGCAGAGGCTTTCGCCGCAGCATGGACCTCTTCGGGCTCCGCGTCATGCTCTTCGGGAATATGTTGGTCTTTATCTTTCATTTTATAATCGTTCAGCCACGCGTAATTTCGCGCTGCGGGCTCTCGGATTTTGCTTTAATTCTTTTTCACCGGGTGCTATCGGTTTGCGGGTAATGACTTTCAAGAGGGGGGCTGCCTTAGTTTGTCCGTAAGGGTCGGAAAGATCCTCATCCTCGAATGAACCTCTTTTAAAGAAATTCTTCACGATGCGATCTTCCAGCGAATGGAAGGTGATCACGGCTGCACGGCCACCGGGCAGAAGCAGGGCGGGCATTTGCTGCAGCAATTCTTTTAACGCTCCCAATTCATCATTGACTTCGATTCGTAAGGCTTGAAACACCTGGGCAAAGTACTTATTGGGATTCCCTTTCACCACGCTGTTGAGAGCGGTCTTAAAATTCGGTATGGTCTTCAACGGGATGGAACGTCGAAGGTCAACGATGGTCCGGGCAAGCGTTTTTGCATTGGTGACCTCTCCGTATTGTTCGAAGAGCTTATGCAACTGCTGCTCGGTGTACGTATTGACAATATCGAAGGCAGTCAGCGCCTGCCGCTGGTCCATCCGCATATCCAGGTCGCCCGTATAGCGGGTGGAAAAACCACGTTCAGGCTGGTCGAACTGGTGACTGCTGACGCCCAGGTCGGCTAGTATCCCGTGGACCTGTGTGACATTGTGCAGACGGAGCATTCTGGCCAGATGGCGGAAGTTGTGGGGCAGGAAACTGATCCGTGCATCGCCGGGCAGATTTTGCCGGGCGTCATTGTCCTGGTCAAAAGCATATAATCTGCCTTGCGGACCCAATCTCTCCAGGATACCCCTGGAATGACCGCCACCGCCAAACGTACAGTCGACATAAATGCCTTCCGGCCGTATCTCCAGTCCGTCCAGCGCCTCGTGGTAAAGCACGGGTACATGATAGCCGTTCTGCTCCGGACTCATCACTGCGTGAGCCCTCCCGGGTTCATCACCTGCTTAGCCAGGCTGCTGAATGCTTCCGGTGAAAAAGATTCAAAGAACTGATGGTACTTAGTTTTATCCCAGATTTCAATTTTGTCAACGGCAGCCACCAGCACAATGTCTTTCTCAAGGCCGGCATGCTCTTTCAGGTTTTGCGGGATCAGCAACCTTCCCGCGGAATCCAGTTCAGCCATCGTGGCTCCATTCAGGAAATATCTCCTGAATTGCCGAACTTCGGGGTCAAAATCATTGAGTTGGCTTATCCTGGCGAAAATGGGTTCCCAGCTTTTCATGGGATAGAGGCTTAGACATTTTTCAAACCCTCTGTTCACAACGAACTGCGCGGCCCCTTCTTCCGGCATCTGCTTTTTGAAGCCGACCGGGAGCAAGAAGCGACCTTTTGAGTCCAGCGTAGCTTCGTATTCGCCCAGAAAACCAACCATTTATGAAGGATTGAATCAAATTATACTAAAACTAACACAAAATAACACTTTTTCCCACCAGGATGGAGGAAATTGAAAAATTTAATTTTTCCACAGCAGTGTATTACCTTGATGCAGAGAGGGTGAGCGATAGTTTTTGAATTTTTGGAGCTGCCAGGCGTGTGCAGTGAGTGTGAATTACGGTGGATAACGCGTTGATAAGTGGGCTATTAATGTTAATAATGTAAATCGATCATTTCTGGATGGCAGGATATTCCGACACTCCCTGTTTGCCGTCTGGGTGTCCTGGTATAAGAAGAGCTCCGCGTTGCGGCTCAGAACCGCCACCACGTAAACCCATCACCAACATGCTGAAACCCCAGCTGCTGATACATCTGCCGGCCTGTGGCGTTCAATACGGCGTACCGGTGCCCCTTCTCTTTCCCTGCGAGACAAGCGGCCGTCACCAGCGCTTTGCCGATTCCCTGTCGTCTTGCTGATGCCAGCACCGCTACATTATAGATCCCCACCATCTCAAATGTTCCGGTACTGATGAATGCAGCGCTTTGTCCCACGATCCTCCCTTTCAATAGTGCCAGGCACCGCCACACCCGATCCGGGTGATCGCGCAGCATCTCCGGGGCAATGGCTCCATCATGGCCCGCATAAGGCAGGCCTTTCACCGCGCCCAGTGACGTTTCATTATCCACGACGATCTGCAAACCCCTGGGGTGTGCATGCGCTTCCTGCATCTCATCCAGCCTCAGCGCCATCCAGCAGGGACGCCAACCGTCCTGGAAACCTCTTGCTTTCAACCTGTCCCCCAGATCCAAGGGCCCCGGCGGATCAAGGCTCCAGCACCCGATGCCCTTATTAGGGCGGGTAGCATACCAGGCCATCATCTCGTCCAGCCGGTCATCGGCTGAATCTCCATCCAGCGAAGGGAACGCGATCATCGACTGATGGTCTGGCCCTTCATAGGTATAGATCATACCGTCCCGCTGCACGACCTCCCCACCCCGCGCAAGGGCATTCTGACAAAACAGCGCTGTGTGATTGTATGCGGCAGCGCGTTCCAATTGCCGGCTCATAGCATGGTCGGGGCCGGGAAGATGAATGTTAGGCATAGGTATACTAAAAGTTCAATAATTTTGCCAGATAACTCCGGCGGCAGTTAGCCGCCTCAGCCCATGGATCCCAGAAACATCGCCATTGCCGACTATACCTACGCCCTGCCGGCGGACCTGATCGCACATTATCCCCTGTCCGAAAGAGATGCAAGCAAGCTATTGATATACAAAGAAGGAAGGATCAGTGAGGATATTTATCGGCATATTGTAGAATATCTCCCCTCGGGCTCGCTGCTCGTGTTTAATAATACCAAAGTAGTAGAGGCAAGAATCTTATTCCGCAAGCCCACAGGGGGCCAGATCGAATTATTCTGCCTGGAGCCACCGGCGGAATATGGCGGCATCGCAGCTGCCATGGCACAGACAGGCAAAGTGCGCTGGAAATGCCTCATCGGAGGCGCTTCCAAATGGAAGGCAGGGCAGGTGCTCCACAAAACGATGGAGATCCAAGGGGATAAGGCGACCGTCACACTCGAAGCCCGCTATGCCGGCAAACAGGACGACGCTTTTTTGATCGAGCTCTCCTGGCAGCCGGCGGACCTCAGCTTTTCAGAACTGCTGCACCGGGCAGGGCTGATCCCCCTTCCTCCCTATATCCGCCGGGCTCCCGAGACCACCGACGCCGAAAGATATCAAACCATCTATGCACAACATGACGGATCCGTAGCAGCACCCACCGCCGGACTGCATTTTACTGCGCATGTTTTCCAAACGCTGGCCCAAAAAGATATCCGGCAGACTTTTGTCACGCTGCATGTCGGAGCGGGCACTTTCCTTCCTGTGAAAGCATCCACCCTGTCCGACCACACCATGCACGTGGAGTGGATCGCCGTGACAAAAGAGACCATCCGGCTGGTGCTGGATACATTGGATCGTCCCATCATACCGGTGGGGACAACCTCTGCGCGTACCATCGAAAGCCTCTACTGGCTGGGAATAAAAGCCATGCGGTATCCCTCGCTGTCACCTGACGACCTTGCAGTGCAGCAATGGGACGCCTATGACCCCTCCGCTCCGCAGGCAGATGCGAAGGCAGCGCTAACAGCGTTGTTGAAATGGATGCGGGAACACCAGCTCTCACAGCTGATGACCCGGACGCAGTTATTGATCACGCCGGGCTACCGGTGGAGGATCGCAAGCGGCCTCGTCACCAATTTTCATCAGCCCGAATCCACTTTATTATTGCTGGTCGCCTCCCTCATCGGCGAGGATTGGAGAAAAGTGTACGATTACGCATTGGGGCACGACTTCCGCTTTCTCAGCTATGGAGATGGATGCCTGCTGCTGCCCTCTCAGATCAGTCCGCCTTCAACGGAAAATCCAGCGTGAATGACGTGCCCTTGCCTACCACGCTATCCACCTTGATCTTTCCCTCATGGGCCTCCACGATCGTCTTGACATAGCTGAGCCCCAGGCCGAAGCCTTTCACATTATGAAGATTGCCGGTATGTGCCCGGTAGAATTTTTCAAAAATGCGTCGCTGCGTCTCTTTGCTCATACCGATGCCATTGTCTTCGATGCGGATGATAAGGCTTTTGGAAGTGCTGTGCGTAGTGATGCGGATAAAAAGATTTTCCTTTGAATATTTTATGGCATTATCGATGAGGTTCGATATCAGGTTCGTAAAATGTACTTCGTCGGCATCTATCAGGTCATTCTTCGCATTCAGCTGCACTTCCGAGCTTCCTCCCTTACCGTCCAGCTGTAGCTGGAAATTTTCCATGGCTTCCTGTATGATATAATGAGCATGGATCGGCGTCAGGTTTAGCTGCTGTTCCTGCCTGTCGAGCAGGGAAGCCTGCAGGATCGTCTCCACCTGCTTGTTCATGCGACGGTTCTCCTCTTTTATAATACCCGTGAAATACTCCGATTTATTCCTGTCCTGGATCACCTTCTCGTTCTTCAGGGCATCTACGGCCAGGGAGATAGTAGCCAGCGGTGTCTTGAACTCATGTGTCATGTTGTTGATAAAATCATTCTTGATCTCACTGAGCTTCTTTTGCCGCAGCAGGGCATTCACCGTTACATAAAAAGCCGCTATGATGACAAGTGTAAAGAAAATGGCGCCCCCGATCATCAGCCGCATTTCCTTTAGTACGATGTTCCGGAAATCCGGGATGACCACTACCAGTAGCTCGTCGGGCAGCACACCCGCCGCCCCCAGGTTTTCCGGTGCCTGCAGCGGATAGTACGCTGCAATGTTATTCACCGTGTCCTCCAGCTCCTTCAGGAAATTCGGGCTCCGGATATCCGGGGGACGAAAGGAGAAACGGGTAGCGCCCAGGTCCGCGGAGATGGAAAACTCAAACTTGGTATCCTTTATCCCCTGGATACTGAGGGATTTCCGCAACTTCTCGTTGATGTCTTCCTGTGTGAACTTCTCAGCGATGGTCGGAGGGCGCATAAGCTCCCTCATGAACTGATCGGAAGGACTCCAGGTAAGGCCTGGCCTCAACCGCAACGACTTAAGGCTGGATGAGGAACCCCGCTGTTCCACCAGCTGGTGCCCGACATCGTTCATTGCCAGGATCAGTTTGTGCTTTAGCAAGGTCTGTCTGCTTTCCACCATCGTTACTATCCAGCTGATCTGGATATATATAATGCCGATAAGCGACAGCGTGATCAGAATAAAGATGATGGGAAAAATTTTTTTCAATCCATATTATTTTGGTCCAATACAACTGTAAAGTTATTCAAAGGTCAAAGGGCCACCCACTTCCGGACCTTGCCGGAACGGGTATTTAACGAAGGTTTCACAAAGAAAAGGGATTTCGGGCTAAAATCCGCCTCTTCCGGCTTCCGGAACCCCCTTCCATCCATTTCCCAGCTGCTGTCGCCGGATTGCCACCTGAGGATAATCGCATTTTGTTATGTCCCAGATTTACTTAATTTAGATTATATGGAGAGCCCGGCACCTGGTATATTGTTGATCGCAGATCCCTTCCTCAAAGATCCCAACTTCATGAGGACCGTTGTGTTCCTTTGCGAACATCAGGACGAGGGAAGCTTTGGATTCGTACTGAATAAAAATTACGATTATACACTTAATGAGCTGGTCAGTGGCCTGGACGACCTGAAACTTCCCGTTTATCTGGGAGGGCCCGTACAAATGGATACCATCCATTTCCTGCACCAGTACCCCGACAAGATCAGTGGAGGCTATGAGATCATCGACGGCGTATTCTGGGGCGGCAGCTTCGAGACGGCCATCGATCTGATCCGGGCGGGAGAGATAGATGTCTCCAGGATCCGTTTCTACATCGGATATTCCGGTTGGGGCAGCGGCCAGCTGGCCGATGAGCTGAAAGAAAAGTCATGGCTTACCGTACAGGCCAGCCGTAAGCTGGTCTTCCATAAAAAGCCGGATGAAATATGGAAGGACGCGCTGCGGCATCTCGGCGGCGAATATGAGATCATGATCAATTTTCCGATTGATCCACAGCTTAACTAGGCAAAAAAAGACCCCCGTGTTGCGGGGGCCGAAAGAGTATGGATCAACAAATCTTTTAATGAATAGGAAATCTTATCCCCGCCTCGATCCCCCACGTATCCAGGTTCTTCACCCCATCACTGTTGTAAGGCGAATAGTTATAGCTGCCGCCGACCTTAATGGCTGTCGATGAATAGCTGCTCAACGGGATATAAAAACCCGCTTCTCCTTTCAATGCCCATTTAGTCTTCGTTTGAGGGTCGTTAAACTCACCCAGATACTGGTCAAATGTCACAAAATTCACCCCGCCTCCGGCTCCTACATAAGGACGGATAAATCCTTTTTTCACCAGCGTATAGTTGGCCGTCAGCAGCAGGGGTATTTGCTGCACGGAATTACTTACCACAGCCGAGATCGTACTGCCTTTTCCATCGTCATAGGTCTGCCGCGGATATTTCTGATAATAGTCATTGTAGCCAAAGCTCAGCCCTACACTCAATTGTGGATTGATCGGATATGCCAGGCCGACATTGAAGCCCTTGTATGCCGGATGGGTAACATAGTCCCTGAATGAACCTGCCGGAACATTGATATTATAACCTGCAGTCACCTGCAGCTGGTCCTGTGCATGCAGGGCGGGACAGGAAAAGAGTAGGATGATGGCCGCCGCGCCTGCAAATTTAAAAATTGTACGCATTTTATACCTCCTTGCTGTTTCTGCGATGATTAATGCTTAAGATAGGTGGATTGATCAAAAAGAGCCTGCACTTCAGACGCGCCATTGGCCGTACGGAATACCTGCTCACCTCTTGCCAGCCCCGTCCAGACGGCAGTGATCTTATTGCCGTGCGCAGCCGCGTTCTTTAGGTCCAGCAGATCGATCTCCAGCCCTCCGGTCTGAATGGAATAAACACCGACTGCATAGTAAGGCGGATAATATCCATAGCCCCCATACCCCCAATAATAAGGATCCCAATAACCACCGTAATAATCCCAGTAATCCCCATAGCTGAAGACACCCGTGGAGGTATTGTACACCCTGGAGACTGCCACCGCCAGGTCGGGCGAGGACTCTCTTCCCACCAGCTGATAGCCCCGCTGTTGCAAGATGCTACCCGTGGCGGCGATCACTGTGGAGTCAAAAACAGAGCGCTCCCTGCCGGCAAGCTGGTTGTCCTGGATGACGTCTACTGAATCGGTGATACTGAATGTTTTGTAACTGGAGAAATTCGCGGTCGTGTCGTAATTCGTAATGTAGATGCGCGACTCATCGTTAGTAAGGTTATTCAGAGGGTCCTTCTTGCAGCTTCCAAAACCAATGATTGTCAGCAGCGCTACCCCTGTTAACCATTCCGTCTTTTTCATACCGGTGCTGTATTTTGTTTATGTAATAGTTCTTACAGCACTTAGATGCAAATGAAATGCCTTGGTTTAAAGAATAAGGTTCCTTTAACAGTGAGCTAACAGTCGTTAAATTCTAATTAAATCGGTAATATTCTTTGAACAATTCTTACTTGGGTTTGATTAGCCGGGCCGAAGGCCCGGGGTTTAGTTAGACGCTAAACTATTGAGAACTTCGCCCTAAAAAAATCCCCCTGGCATAAACCAAGGGGAGAAACTAACATTTTTTTCTTTGGGTTCTGGACCGTAAAAGACGATGTAAATTATTTTGTCTCCACAGGTGCCGCACCTTCCACTAATACGGTCACTTTATTATTAATGACTTCCACGAAGCCGCTTTGGATCGTATAAAAAGCGAGGTGGTTATTCTTATCCTTCAATACTTTCACCCTGCCTGCTTTCAACGCACTTACCAGGGGAGCATGCTTCTCCAATACTTCGAATAATCCAGTCACACCGGGTAATTGCACACCATATACGTCGCCGCTGAACAGCTTCTTTTCGGGTGTTAATATCTCGAGGTTCATTGTTTCTACTTTTCGTTTGTGAACTACGTCGCTTAGCCCTGCGCCTGTGCCAGCAGCTTCTTACCTTTTTCGATGGCATCATCGATATTACCAACCAGGTTGAAAGCCGCTTCAGGGTAATCATCCACTTCACCGTCCATGATCATGTTGAAGCCACGGATGGTCTCGTCGATGGGAACCAGCACGCCTTTCAGGCCGGTGAACTGCTCAGCCACATGGAAGGGTTGGGACAGGAAGCGCTGCACTTTACGGGCACGGGCCACCGTCATCTTATCTTCGTCGCTCAATTCATCCAGACCCAGGATCGCGATGATGTCCTGTAGCTCTTTATAGCGTTGCAGGATCAGCTTAACCCTGTTGGCGCAGTTGTAGTGAGCATCGCCAACGATCAATGGTGTAAGGATACGGGAAGTGGAATCCAGGGGATCCACTGCCGGGTAGATACCAAGGTCGGCGATCTTACGGCTAAGTACCGTCGTGGCATCCAGGTGGGCGAAAGTCGTTGCAGGCGCCGGGTCAGTCAAGTCATCCGCAGGTACATAAACAGCCTGTACGGAAGTGATGGAACCATTCTTGGTAGAAGTGATCCTTTCCTGCATGAGACCCATTTCCGTCGCCAGCGTCGGCTGATAACCCACCGCTGAAGGCATACGGCCTAACAGCGCTGATACTTCGGAACCTGCCTGCGTAAAACGGAAGATATTGTCTACGAAGAAGAGAATGTCACGTCCCTGGCCTTTCCCATCACCGTCACGATAGTATTCCGCGATAGTGAGACCGCTGAGGGCCACACGGGCACGGGCTCCGGGGGGCTCGTTCATCTGTCCGAACACGAAGGTAGCTTTGGAATCGGCCAGCTCCGTCAGGTTGACCTTGCTCAGGTCCCATCCGCCATGCTCCATGCTGTGCTTGAAGTCGTCACCATATTTCATGATGCCCGCTTCGATCATTTCACGCATCAGGTCATTTCCTTCACGGGTGCGCTCGCCAACACCGGCGAATACGGACAAACCCGAATATGCTTTAGCGATATTATTGATCAACTCCTGGATAAGCACCGTTTTACCTACACCCGCACCGCCGAACAGACCGATCTTACCACCCTTTGCGTATGGCTCGATCAGGTCGATGACCTTGATACCCGTAAATAATATCTCCGTGCTCGTGCTCAGGTTCTCGAAAGCAGGGGGCTTGCTGTGGATCGGACGACCATTCACCTTGGTAACCGCGGGCAGCCCGTCGATAGGATCACCCGTCACGTTGAACAGGCGTCCTTTGATACCTTCGCCGATCGGCATGGCGATAGCCGCGCCGGTATCCGTAACAGGAAGGCCGCGAACCAACCCTTCCGTACCATCCATGGCAATACAACGTACGCTGTCCTCTCCCAGGTGCTGCTGAACTTCCAGCACCAATTTTTCGCCTGTGGGACGGTTCAGTTCCAAGGCATTATAAATTTCGGGGAGTTTCCCTTCAAACTGCACATCGATTACAGCGCCGATGATTTGCTTGATCTTACCGGTACTAGCCATATATTAAAGCGGGTTTTAATTTTGGCTGCAAAGGTAAGGGCCAGCAGGGAAAGTCCAAAAAACTGTTTGAAGTTTATCTGCACAAAAAGTTGGTGTCGAAGGGCTAAATTTGCCCTCCAATTATGCAATTACTATCGGTTAATACCCCCGCGCTCGAAAAGGATTTCATACAGGTGAATGTAACGCTGAACCGTGCCGTTCCCGGCTATATCCGCCCCATCGACGAAGAGATCCGGGAGGTTTTCGACCCCGCCAGGAATAAAGCTTTCCGGCATGGGGAAGCCACCCGCTGGGTCCTGAAAGACGACGAGGGCCACCTCATCGGCCGGATAGCCGCTTTTGTGAACAAACGCTATAAAAATAAAGGGGACGACGTCCCTGTAGGGGGAATAGGCTTTTTCGACTGCGTCAATGATCAGCCTGCCGCAGACATGCTCCTGGACGTGGCCCGGCACTGGCTGACCCAAAAAGGAATGGAAGCGATGGATGGACCGATCAACTTCGGCGAGCGCGACAAATGGTGGGGCTGTGTCGTGGAAGGTTTCGGCGAACCTTCCTATGGAATGAACTTCAATCCCCCCTATTACCAGCAACTATTTGAAAACTACGGTTTTAAACCCTTCTTTTACCAACTATGCTTTGGCCTGGACCCCAAAAAACCCGTAAGTCCCAAGATCACACAACGGCACGCGACCATCGCCGCCGACCCGGCTTACAGCGCCCGGATGATCGAAAAAAAACACCTGGAGAAATATGCGGATGACTTTGTCGCCATTTATAATGGTGCATATGCAGGCCACGGGGGCCTCAAGGAGATGAGAAAAGAGCAGGTGATGGCCCTGTTTAAAAAAATGAAACCCCTCATGGATGAGAAGATCGTATGGTTCGCCTACCACAACGACAAACCAGTGGCTTTTTTTATCAATATTCCCGATCTGAATCAATATTTCAAGCATTTCAACGGCAAATTCGGGCTTTTTCAGAAACTGCAGTTCCTCTGGCTCCAGTTCCGCGGCGCCTGCCACCATTTCACCGGTCTGGTCTTCGCCATCATCCCTGAATTCCAGGCTAAAGGGGTCGACGCCTATATCATCGTCGAATCCGCCAAAGTCATCCAGCCCGGCACGAATTATACCCATTATGAAATGCAATGGATCGGGGATTTCAACCCCAAGATGGTCAATATTGCCAAAACACTGGGAGATACCTTCATCAGCAGGAAGCTCGTGACCTACCGCTATCTTTTTGACAGGGGGGCAACGTTCAAGAGACATCCCATACTGTCGGCATAGTGCCGTAAAGCCCAAATGATCAGGCTCTCTTCAGGCAATACACCGTCCCCTCGGTACTGCTGAAAACAATGTGCGTTGCATCCGCTGCCGGCGAGCTGTACACCGCGCCAATCTTATTCAGGAAAGCAAGATACTCCTCCTGTGAATGGATGATGGAAAAAATGTCGTCCCTGTAAGTATCATTCTCCTTGAAATATTGCAACCTGCCCGTCCGGTAGCTATCCGTCGCGAAGCTCCAGGCAATGGCGCCTGTCCGCAGGTGGATCCCAAATACCTTTCCCATCAGCGTGGCCGTATAACACATGCCGGCCGTCAAAACGCTGGCCCCAAAAACATTGAATTTCACATCAGCTCGCCAGATCTCCCTGCCATCCTCCGTCCTGAGCAGCAGCAACACCTTATCATCCGAAGTGCCCACCAGCACAGCCGAATCATGATGCGTAGCAGTGATCACCGGTGCCCATCCCCTGGGATACTGCCTGTTCCAATGACAATAGCCCTTTTCGGCGTCGATGGCATACAGGTTGAAATCCCGGCTGCCGATGAACACAAGGCCCCCCGCTACCACCGGAGAGAATTGCATCTCACCTTTCGGAAAGAAACGTTGGCCCAGCGATCTTAATTTCCATACCAGGCTCCCGTCGCTGGTGTTCAGCGCATAGGTATAGCCGTCAAATGACCCTACGTACAGATGCCCATTATACAACGCGGGCTTCCCGTGAACTACATTTTCCGTGCGGAACTTCCAGATAAGCGCCCCGTTCCGGCTATTCAGCGCATATATATTCCCATCGCCGGAACCAAAGAAAAGCGTATCTCCCCTGATCACAGGCGTGGATTGATAATAATCATACTGATCATACATCCGCTCCCCACCCGTCCTGAAGACCCAGTTCACCCGGCCATTTCCCTTGTTCAGGCAATATACACCACTGTCCCCGCCAATCAGGAACAATCGATCCTTATCGACACAGACGCCTGATCTCACCGGTCCTTTTGTTGCGAACTTCCATGCCAGCTGGCCGGAACCGATGTCCAGGCAATACAGTGTACTGTCGTTGTTGCCCACATAGACTCTGCCGTCGTCTATAACAGGCGAGGCAAAAAAAGGCTGCCGGGCGGAAAATTTCCAGGCAAGCACAGGCTGCGAAGAAAAATCTTCCATCCTGGCAGGAACACCTACACCAGGCGTCCGTGACAATGGCCCCGGCTGGGATTGGCCCGGCAGCTCCAGGCAGAGGGACAACAGTAAAAGCAGGTAAAAAGAACGCATGGAGTTTTCATGGAAGTTACAGAAAAGGAAGGGCATCCTTAGCGGGTAAGGATGCCCTGAATAGCCGTTCGGATACCTATTTTCCGGGTTCAGGACGGAGGTGTCCCCAAATCCGATCATTTCTCTTTCCTCCCAGGATTTTTGCTTGTCCTTTTCGGCCAGCAGGCTTTCGATCGCTGAATAGATCATCTTCAGCTGTTCGTCATGACTGTTGACTGTCAACCAGATCGACTGGATTTGCGCTTCCAGGTCCTTGTAGTTCAGGGCGAACTGGCGCAAGGTGATGAAGGCCCGGACAATGACGATATTCATTTCGATGGCTTTGTCAGAATGAAGGACACTGCTCAACATAGCGACCCCTTGTTCCGTAAAGGCCATCGGCAAGTATCTTGTCCCGCCCCAACTTGAGGTCACAATTTCTGACCTTAAATCTTTTCCGCCCACTCCATTCCTCCGGGCAAACCACGATTACTGAACTCAATATGAATAACCCTCCTGTTCCTTGCATCAACAGTCCTTCCCGAAGCATGCAGCAGCAACGGCTTCATGATCATCACACCCCCTCTTTTAACCCTGCACACCACTTCCCGCTCAGCAGATCGATCCACCTCTTCCGGCCGGACAATTCCCTTCCTATGCGATCCGACGATCACTTTCAAAGCCCCATTGTGCTCATCCGTATCATCCAGATGTATGCGAACCGTAAAAATATTCTCCAAAACATCCACCGGAGGCTGAACAGCAAATTGATCCTGTTTTACCGTCCAGCAACTGAACCCAGGAAAAGTTGTCCGTTTGTCAACAGCGATCGTCAGGTCCTGGTGAAAAGCAACGAACCAATTGGAACCGCCCGGCTTGTCGAAATGCCAAAATATGCTGGATCTCCTGATCCGAATAAACATTTTTGAAAATGCAAAACCCATCTTCCTTCAACTGTTGCATTGACATAGTATGCAAAGGTAACGCTATCTTCAAGCCGCAGGCACCTCCACTCTCGGCGCCAGCAGCTTATACAACACAGGCGTCACCACTCTCGTCAGCACCGTAGAGCTCAGCAACCCGCCAATGATCACCAATGCCAGCGGCGAATACAGTGGATTGTTCTCCGCCACCAACGGGATCAATCCCCCAATGGCCGTCAGGGTCGTGAGAATGATCGGCACAAAACGCGTCTCCCCTGCCTCCTGGATCGCCTCATCCAGCCCCATCCCATTCTTCCTGAGCTGATCCGTATAATCCACCAGCAGAATGGAATTCTTCACCTCGATACCCACCAGCGCAATGATCCCGATCACCGCCACAAAAGAGAACGTATTGCCTGAGAACAGGAGGGCCAGCACAGCGCCAATGATCCCCAGCGGCACCACGGACAGCACTATTAGAGTTCCCCGGAAAGTCTTGAATTCCAAAATGAGGATCCCCAGAATACCAAACACCGTGATCAGGATGATCGTGCCCAATCCTCCAAAGCTCTCTTCCTTGCTTTCCACCTCGCCCGCCGCCTTATAAAAAGCGCCCTTGGGAAAAGTCATCTTGTTCAGCTGTCCAAGCACATCATCCGTCACACGCGTCGTATTAAAGCCATTCTGTACAAAAGCCGTCACCGTGGTAAATCTATCCTTATCATAATGATGGATGCTGGTAGGGCTGCTCTGGAACTGGACGTCAGCCAGCTGGCTCAGGGGAATGGAAGTACCGTTATAAGCGCTGACATATACTTTATCCAATGCGTCCAAAGACTGCCGTTGTGCCCGCGGCAGGCAAACATTGATGCTATAGTCATCTCCGTTCTCCTTTCTGAACTTACCGATGTCAAGACCTGCAACTGCCAGCCGGACAGTCCGGTCGATCTCATTGACGGGGACGCCTAATATACCGGCCTTGTCTTTATTTACCTTCACCTTGATATCCGTCTTCAACGTCGTAAGCTCATTCTTCACATACAAGGTACCGGGCGTCCGCTTAAGCAGGTCTTCCACCCGGAATGCCAGCGATCGCAAAGTATCCAGGTCTTCCGAGAAGAGCCGGATGGCAATGGGCGCCTCTATCGGCGGGCCTTGTTCGAAGTCCTTCACTTCGATGCGGGCGCCGGGATAATCTTTAAACTTCTTCCGCAGCACGTCGATCAGCTGCCGCTTTTTTACAGGAGGCGTCTCCTTCAATTGGATGAACAGCTGTGCATAGTTGCTCACCTCGTTCTGCGGAATGACATTATAATAGATCCGCGGATTGCCCCTGCCCACATTGGTAACATAGTTCTTCAGGTCAGGGACATGGTTGATCTCCTGCTCGACCCATCGGGCCACGGAATCCGTCGCCGGGAGGCTGGCGCCCAGCGGCGTCTCGATATTGACGAGGAACATCGGCTTCTCCGAGGCGGGAAAAACACTAAATCCCACCACAGGCACCAGGAAGAGACAGCCCACAAAGATCGCCAGCGCCACCAGCAGGGTAAGCACAGGCCGGCCGATCGCAGTGTGCAGCAGGCGGCGGTACGATCCGTTGATAAATTTTTTCAGGCCGCGCAAAAAGAAATTACCCTCCGGGTGCTCATGCCCACTGAGGATCCGGCTGGAAAGGAAAGGTACGATAGTAAGCGACACGAACAGGGAGGCCAGCACTGTAGTGACCACCGCCGCGGGGAGGCTGCGGATAAAGTCCCCCGCTCCCTCCGGCAGGAACATCAGGGGCAAAAAGGCAAAGATCAGCGTCGCGGTACAACCCAGGACAGCCAGACCGATCTGCCGCGTGGCTGCCATGGCAGCTTCCTTCTTTCCATAACCCATTCGCAGATAACGCTCGATATTTTCCACCACTACGATGCTGTCGTCAACCAGCAGACCCAGGGCCACCACCATGCCGACGATGCTCAGCTGATTGATCGTGATATGAAAAAGATCCAGTAAGAACAATCCGATCGCCAGGGACAGCGGGATCGAGATCATCACCACGATGGAGGCCCGGGGACCCAGGGGCAATAAAGTGAGCAGTACCAAAAAGATAGCGATGACAAAGTCCATTGTAAAATGGCCCAGGCGCGTATGCACGCTCTCCGCGTTGTTAAAGCTTTTTTCAAAAACGATCGAAGGCGGCAATTCTTTCCGGAACTTTTCCAGCACAGGCTCCATTTCCTTCTCTACGGCAAAGATATTCGTACCCGACTTCCGGCTGGCGGTGACGAAGACGGCCCGCTTACCATTGAGCCTGCCGATATATTGCTGCTCCTCGTAATTAAAATCCACATCTGCCAGGTCCCTGACATAGATGATCCTGCCTCCGGCGCTGCTGACAATGGTATTCCGGATCTCTTCCACGTTCTTATAATCACCGCTCGTCTTTATATTGAACTTACGTGCCCCCATCTCGATGCTGCCACCGGGAATATTCACATTCTCGCTTTGCATGGCACGGAGCAGCGTATTCAGCGGGATCTTATTTTGCGCCAGCTTCTCCAGGTTCAGGGATACCCGGACCTGCTGCTTCGGGAAAGCCCAGTTGTCCACATTCTTAAGCGTCTTGATCTTCTCCAGCCTTTCTTTCAATTTTTTGCTCCACTCTTCCAGGTCCTTATACGGTGTCGATTCGCTGACAAGCGCCACTTGCAGGATATTGACATCCGAAGGCGTGAACTTCTGCACTTTGATGCTTTGGATATCCGTAGGAAGTTCCGGCCGGATAGCATCCAGCTCGCGGACCACGTCCTGGTATTTCTTATCGGGGTCCATCTCATACTTGAATTCAATCTGGATGACAGCAAGGCCGTCGTCTATCTGGCTGCGGATCCGCTTGATATCATCCATTTCATTGATCCTTTTTTCGATGGGGTCCACCACCAGCTCTTCCATATCCTTGGGGCTGGTGCCCGGGTAGATGATAATGGCGGAGAACTGGGGCGCTTTGATGTCCGGGTCCTCTCCCCGGGGCATATTCAGCAGAGAGTTTACCCCAATGGCTGCCAGCATCACGAATACGATGAGCGTGAACTGGTAATTCTTAACTGAGAAATCAGTAATTCGCATAAGAAGTTATTTTGAGATGGTGTCATTAGCAACTTTTACCACAGAGGAGGCCGTCAGGTAGCCCACACCTTCCGTGATCACCTGGTCCACGCTATCCAGGCCTTCGCTCACAGCCACTTTATCCTTCGACAAAAAGGCGATCCGTATGGGATGCTTCTTCACCGTACGGCGATCTGCATTCAACGTATAAACGAATCCGGTCTTGCCATCACCTTCCACCAGCGCTTCGATAGGGATGATCGTCAGGGGCTGACGGGACGAAGGCTGCAAGGTCAGATTGCAAAACAATCCCGGAGCCAGCTTGTGACCACCCGCCGACACCGTTACCTCGATGGGGTAAGTGCCATTCGAAGGATCGGCGCCCTCCGCCATTTTTGTGATCGTGCCCGCGAAAGACACGCCGGGATAGGCTTCGATAAAGACAGTCGCCTTGTCGCCTTTTTTCAACACCACCCAGTCCCGGTCCGATACGCCAAAACGGACCACCCAATCGGCAGCGGTGGTACCGTTAAAAAGAAATACCGCGTTCCCCGCCGTTGCCAGCTCGCCCTCATTCATCAATTTCTGCAGGATGGCCCCCGCGGTGGGGGCATGGATCTGCGCATATTGCTGGTTGAAGTGGGCGATACGCAGCGCTTCCGTAGCCACGCCTACCTGTGTACGCGTATTTTGCAGCTGCTCAAGGGAGGCCACGGTATCCCGGTAAAGATTGCTGATCCGGCCCTCATCCCTTTTGGATTTCTCCAGGTTCTGCGACGCCTGCTGCACCTGCGCGTCGATCTCCGTCAGATCAAGCGTCGCCAGCAGCTGACCCCTGGCGACATGATCTCCCTCTTTGACATATATCCGGGAGACGATGCCCCCGATCTTGAATGACAGGCGGGCTTCCGCATTGGAGGCGATCAGTCCCGAATACTGCAGCGTGCGGCTGTAGTTGCCCAGGGTGATGGGTTGCTGTTTTACCAGGATGGGATCCTCTCCTGTCTTTTGGCTGGTAGTGGCAGCCTTGTTGTCGCCGCATTTCACCAGGGCAAATGCAATGATCGCCGCAAGGGGAAAACGGAAACTCCGAAATAATTTAGCGTTCATGGTTGTAGTTTATGATTACTTATTTGAAATATCGATCCTGTTAAAATTTATACGCTGCCGTCACCCTTTCCAGCTCGGCAGCCCTGTCCAACACAGTCAGGCAGGCCAGCGAATACCGGAGCTCCGCACTCGTCATCTGCGTACGCGCGTCGATCAGCTCGATCTGGATGGCATTACCCTCTTTGAACCGGCGTTCCGCCAGCCGGTAAGTCTCACGGGCGCTCGCGACCTCATCCATAAGGGATTGCAGCGCTTCCACGGCCGAATAATAGTCGTTGGCGCTCGTCTGGACCTGCAGCGTCAGTTGCTGCGTCAGCTCCCTGTACTGATCCCCCACCGCCCTGACATCGATCTCCGATTGACGCACTTTATACTTATTATCGTTGGCTTTAAAAAGAGGCCACACCAGTTGGACGCCCGCCAGTTGGTAGAACTGATCGCTGTTGAAGCGGAATCCAAAACCCTGGAAACCCACATCATAAAAGGCGCTGAGCTTGGGGACGAGATAATTGCGGCTGTATCGCAGGTTGGAAGCCAGTATCCGCTGCATACTGCCCAGTTTGGCCAGTTCTTCCCGGCCCGCGGGCACACCGGGAGAAAGACGAAGCGCAGCAGCATCCGCAGCAGTCGGCGGCAGGCCGCCGCCGGCAATAACACCGGCAGTGTCCGACTTCAAAGAAAACAAGGCTTCATCCGTCTGTACGTCTGCATCCAGCTGCTTGTTGAGTAAGAAGTTAAAATAAGCCTTCGCATTGCGAACTTTATTACGGGCCTCGATGAGCGAAGATCCCACCTGGCTCACCTGTGCCTGCGCGCGCAGCACGATCTCTTTCGTGGCCATCCTGTTCTCCACGAATTTACCGCTCACCCTCAGGTTCTCTTTCACCAGGCCCAGCGCATTGGTATAGATCTCCACTGCCTTGCCTGCCTGGAGAAATTGGTAATATGCCTGGCGGATCTGCTGTACCAGCTCCCGCCGGTAAATATCCAGGTCGGCCCGCCGTGTATTGATCATCTCGCCGCTGACCTCCCGGTTGTGCCGGAGGTCCGTATTGATCAATGGCAGGGTCACCTCTACTTTCGTATCATGGTAATCGTTAGGCAGGAACTGGATGGACTGATTGCCCACCTGCGGGAATTTATTGGAGGCCGTTAGCTGGTTAAGCGTGGAATAAACGCCATTCAGCAGATCGCCCACCGGTATTTCCTGCGTGCGACCGCCATGCGCCACCGTGTATTGGGAGCTAAAGCCGGCCTGGGGATAAAAAAGGGATTGCGCTCTTTTCAGATCGATCAGTGCCTTTTGCAGGTCGAAGCCCCGCTGGCGCAAGACCAGGTTGCTGTCCAGCCCATAGCGGATATAGCCCTCCAGTACTTCGGAAGTCCCATGACCGGGACGTTCTCTATCCTGTGCGGTAACTCCGAGGGCCAACAGCCATCCAAAACAGAGTGATATTAATTTTGGCATCATGTTCAATTAATTGGTGTTGTGAATTTTATTAACGATGTTAAGTAATAGGGTGAAAAAAAAGCCCTCCGGGCACATAAGCTAAAACATAGGATGCTACAGGGCAGCCTTGCCTGAAATATCCAGCGCTTTTACCAGCCAGTCGAGGGATTGCAGGAGGACCAGCGGGATCTGCTCTTTCTCCGGCACCAGCTTTTCCAGGCGATCCCGCGTCGCCAGGGACACCAACCCATGCACCATGCTCCAGATAGAAAGACTGAGCACGATGGGGTCCGTTTGTGCGATATATCCCTTCTCCATGGCTTCAATCAACGTATCTCTCAGGCGCGTAAGGGCTGCATCCCCATTCTTCCACTCACATCCCATCTCCGTCAGCTTTTGCATCGGCTCCCGCTGGATGAACATCAGGTCATAATATTCAGGGTTCTCCATGCCAAACCGGATGTAGTTCTCCCCCATTTTGCGGAGGCGTAACAAAGGGTTCTGGATGTCATCCAGCTCCTTGTTCATTTCCAGCATCTTTAAAAAACCCATTTCATGCAGGTGGAAAAAGATCTCATCCTTATCTTTGAAATAAAGGTAGATCGTAGTAGGGCTGTATTCGATGATGTCCGCTATACGACGGATGGACACATTATTAACACCCTCTTCGACAAAGAGTCGCATCGAGGCCTCCAGGATCATTTTACGGATCTCCGTTTTCTGCTTTTCTTTTCTCTCCGCGATTCCCATAATAAATAATTAACAGTACAAATTTACTTAACACTGTAAATAATCCAAATTTTCAGGCGCCTTTTTTTAAAAATTTCTGCCCGGGGCAAGGAAGGTCATTGCCTGCACCGGGATTTGTGGTAGGTTTGCTATAGGAGCTATATCATGGATAAATTTATTGTTTCGGCAAGAAAGTACAGGCCCCAGGATTTTTCTACGGTGGTGGGGCAGTCACATATCACGACGACCCTTAAGAATGCCATCAAAAACAATCAATTAGCACATGCTTTCCTGTTTTGCGGCCCCAGGGGGGTAGGAAAGACCACCTGTGCCCGTATTCTGGCGAAAACCATCAATTGCGAGAACCGTGACCAGTCCGGTGAAGCCTGCAATATATGCCACTCCTGCGTCTCTTTCAACGAGGGCACTTCCTTAAGCATCCATGAGCTGGATGCCGCCAGCAACAACTCCGTGGATGATATCCGGACGCTGGTCGAACAGGTACGGATAGCACCTCCTCAGGCCAGCAGGTACAAGGTGTATATCATCGATGAGGTGCACATGCTCAGCTCTTCGGCTTTCAATGCATTCCTCAAGACCCTGGAAGAACCGCCTCCCTACGCCATTTTTATCCTGGCTACCACCGAAAAGCATAAGATCCTTCCCACCATCCTCTCCAGGTGCCAGATCTTCGATTTCAAGCGGATCACTACCATCGATACCGTTGAGCATCTGCAGGAGATATGCGATAAGGAAGAGATCAAAGCAGAAAAAGCCGCCTTGCAGGTCATCGCCCAAAAAAGCGAAGGCTGTATGCGCGACGCGCTTAGCATACTGGATAAGATCGTCAGCTTCACCAATGGAGAGCTTAGCTACAGGAATACGCTGGAGCATCTGAACATCCTGGATGCGGATTATTATTTCAAGCTCCTGGAAGCCATGCAGCAGCAGCAGCTGTCAGACGCCCTTCTCATATATGACGATATCAACCGTAAAGGGTTTGAAGGAGACCTGGTGATCAACGGACTGGCCGAATTCATCCGGAACCTCCTGGTTTGTAAGGACGAGAAGGTGGCCGCCCTGCTGGAAGTGGTGGAAAGCTTCCGGGACAGGTATATTGCTGCCGGCAAGGCAACCGATTTTGCCTGGCTCATCAGCGCGTTGAATGTATTGAATGAAGCTGAGATCAATTATAAAGCAGCGCGTAACAAACGGCTGCATGTGGAGCTGGCCCTGATCAAGCTGGCCTATCTGGGACAGGCGCTTCAGCTGACAGGAGAGCCTGGCGGCAGCAAAAAAAAAGCCCTTGACGCAGTAAGGCCGGTGTCTTTCAGGAATATTCCAACGATGGAACCGGTGAGTCAGAAGGCCGGCACACGAACAGGTACAACGGCGACGAACGAAACAGCCGCTCCGGCCACCAGTGTAGCAGCAAAAGCCGCTGAGCCACCCGTTGAAGTCCGGCGGGACACCCCTTCCGCACCGGTGCAAGGCACACCCGTCAACACCGCGCCGACAGCCGCACCCCCACAAGGTGCCAGGTTACTGGTGGACACTGCCGTAAAGACCGCCGGAAACGCTTCGCTGGGATCGTTGTCAAAGATCAGACAGCAATTCGCCTCCCGTCAGCAGAGCAGTGGCCCCGAAGTCCGGCCGCTGGAGCCGGCCACCCTGGCAAAAGCATGGGAGGCATACGCACAGCAGCTGCGGGAAAATAAGAACCCGGCTGTACAAAGCCTGGAGCTGGCCGAGCTAAGGATCATTGACGCCCAAACCTTCACGGCCGTCACCGCCAATAACCTCGAACAGCGGTTCATTGAAAGTGAAAAACGGACCTTGTCGGAATTCCTGCAAAAAGAATTTGCCAACAGGGCCGTCTCCTTCACCGTGATCGTAGAGGAAAGGGCTGGTTCTGAGGAGCCCGTCGAAAGACCGATGAACACACGGGAACAATTCTTGCAGATAGTCGGACAATATCCCCTGGTGAAAGAGCTGAAGGATCGTCTCAAGCTGGAGCTCGATTATTGATGTCCTAAATCCCAGTTAAATAAAATACCGGATTTTTGATATATTCCTGGTTGGCGGGAATTTTGCCATAAGGACCAAAGGTCCGTCGTCCAAAGGACAGACATAAAACTTTTCCGGGAAAAGGGGTATTTTTTCGGTAAACCCTTTTTCCGGACATTTACTTATCTATGACAGGCAATTCGACTCATTCCAAACGGCAGATATTTCAGACAAGTTCCACCGGCCGCTGGCAGCGGTGGAAATGGGGAGCACGATTGATCCTTTTACTTCTCGTATTGGGTGTTGTCATCTTTTCCCTCGCCGTCAACAGGGGCTATACGCCTGATCTGCCCAGGATCAAGGAACAAAGCCAGCTATACAAGAAAGTACTGGATACCAACCGGCTTCTGACCAGGGACAATAACCTGCTGAAACAATACGGCGGGTTCCGCAAATACATTAACGAAAAAGTACCTTACCGCTCAGGGGCTTTTCCGGGCCAGTCCAGGAGGGATTCCGACAAGTCATCCATCATACAGAATTTCCGCGTAGATACCAGCTTCCGCTCCTTCACTAAATTCCCCACAGGCATCCGGGCCGCCTTCTACGTAGACTGGGACGCCCAAAGCTTTTTATCCCTGCAGGAATATATTTCCAAGATCAATCTCGTGATCCCCGAATGGATCTTCATAGACCCAACGGCGGATACGGTGTTCACGACCATTGACGACCGGGCCTGGAAGGTCATGAAGGCTTCCGGTGTGAAGATCATGCCCATCCTGTCCAATAATTACAAGGAGGTCTTCCGGGGCGATGCCGTCCATAGGATCATCAACGACCCCGCGAAAAAACAACGACTGATCAACGATGTGATCAAAATTCTGGAGAAAAACGACTTCGTGGGCGTGAATGTGGATTTTGAGGAGCTGCAGGAGAAAAAGAACGAACCCCTGGTGGAGTTTCAGCGTGACCTGTACAACCAGCTCCATGCCAGACACTATCTGGTAACCCAGGATGTGATCCCCTTCAACGAGGATTATAACTTCAAAGAGCTGTCCAAATACAATGATTATGTGTTCCTGATGGCGTATGATCAGTATTCGGATAACACCGGTCCCGGGCCGGTGTCCCATCAGCGGTGGATCGAAGGCGCCGTCGACGACGCCGTCAAAAAGATCCCTATGCAAAAGCTGATACTCTGCCTGGCAGCCTACGGATACGACTGGAAAATGGGCAAGGAGGTCTCCGCAAGGACCGTCAGCTATCAGCAGGCACTCTTCACAGCCAAGGACAACGAAGCCAAGATCGATTTTGACAATGACTCCTACAACCTTCATTACGAATATGAAGATGACGACAGCGTCCGGCACCAGGTGCAGTTCACGGATGCGGCGACGGTTTTCAATGCGCTGCGTTTTGCCACGGAATATGGCATTGCGGGTACTGCCGTCTGGAGATTGGGGGACGAGGATCCCCGGGTCTGGTATTTTTATGACAAGGACATGCAGAAGAATGCCATGGGCCATTTCAACTTCTCCGAATTCAGCAAGGTGGATGCCATGGCCAATGCCGACTTTGTGGACTATGAAGGCTCCGGGGAGATCCTGGATATCATCGCTACGCCTACCAATGGGCGGATCACGCCGGAGGTCAACACCGGTGAGATGCTCATCAGCGAAGAATCCTATGACACCCTTCCGTCCCGGTTTGTCGCCCGGAAATACGGTACCGATGATTCCATGAAGCTGGTGCTGACCTTCGATGACGGTCCGGACCCCAACTATACGCCCAAGATCCTGGATATACTGTCGAAATACCACGTCCCTGCCACCTTCTTCATCGTAGGGATCAACGCAGAAAATAATATCCCCATCGTGAAGCGGATCTTTAAGGAAGGACATGAGATCGGCAATCACACCTTCACGCATCCCAACATCGCCAAGGTCAGCCAGCGAAGGGCCATCCTCGAAATGGAGTCGACACGTCTGCTGATAGAATGTATAACAGGTCATTCCACCATCATGTTCAGGGCGCCTTACAATGCGGATTTCGAACCGGAGAAATGGGAGGAGCTGATCCCGGTGGCCATTGCACGTACAAAGAACTACCTGGATATCGGAGAGTCCATCGATCCCCTGGACTGGGAGCCCGGCACGCCTGCGGACAGTATATTTGACAGGATCGTCCAGCGGAAGAACGATATGACCGCCTCCGGGCTCAGTGGCAACATTATTTTACTGCATGATGCGGGCGGTGATGATCGCAGCGCCACGGTAGAGGCCCTCCCCAGGATCATCGAATATTTCCAGGCAAGAAAATTCAAGTTCACCACGGTGGCCGACATATTGGGCAAATCAAAGGACGAGATGATGCCGCCTGTACCCAAAGGCAGTGGTTATTTCCTGCTGCAGATCAATTATTATTTTGCCGAGCTGGGCTATTGGAGCGGGCATATCCTCTTTTCTCTTTTCGTCGTATTCATGATCCTGTCGGTGGGCAGGGTCCTGCTCATGGCATTCATCGCTACCCGGGAATTCATAAAGGAAAAGAAAAGCGCTTTAACGCCCTTCTGGTCGCCCGATGGAAAGGATGCGCCTCTGGTGAGCGTTATCGTACCGGCCTACAACGAAGAGGTAAATGCCGTGAGCTCGGTGGAAAGCCTGCTCCTGGGAGACTACCCTAATTTCGAGATCATATTCATAGACGACGGTAGTAATGACAATACCTACGAGCGGGTAAGCGCTGCCTTTGCGGGCAACCCCCATGTAAGAGTGCTGTATAAGCCCAATGGCGGCAAGGCTTCAGCGCTGAATTTCGGAATTGCCCAATCCACCGCCGACTATGTTATTTGTATCGATGCGGACACAAAGCTTAAGAAGGACGCCGTCTCCCGCCTGATGGAGCATTTTGGTGAGCGCAGGGGCAGGAGCGTGAAAGAGTACCGGCTCGTGACCGAAGAAGGCATGACCGGCCTCGGCATAGTGGGCGCAGTAGCAGGGAATGTAAAAGTGGGCAATGAGGTCAATTTGCTGACACGGTGGCAATCCATTGAATACATCAGCAGCCAGAATTTTGACAGAAAAGCTTTCGCCTGGCTTAACGCTATTACAGTGGTGCCGGGCGCCATCGGGGCTTTCCGTAAGAAAGCTATTGAAGAGGCAGGGGGCTTTACCACCGACACCCTGGCCGAAGACTGTGATCTTACGGTGCGGATCCTGCGCCATGGCTATGTCATCGAGAATGACAACCGGGCGATAGCCATGACAGAGGCGCCGGAAACCCTGAAGATGTTCCTGAAACAGCGGTTCCGCTGGAGCTATGGCGTCATGCAGACCTTCTGGAAGAACAGGGACGCCCTGCTCAACTGGAAATACAGATGGCTGGGCTGGGTGGCATTGCCAAATATCCTCATCTTTCAATATATCATACCCTTTGTCATACCCCTGGCGGATTTTTTTATGCTCGTCGGGCTCCTGACTGGAAATGCGTCCAAGATCGCAGGCTATTACCTGGTGTTCATGTTGGTGGACTTGCTGGTGGCCTTGCTGGCTTTCAGTTTTGAGAAAGAGCGGCTGACGAAGCTGATCTGGCTGATCCCCCAGCGGCTGATCTGGCGCTGGCTGACCTGGTCGGTGCTGTTCAGGGCCGTCCGGCGGGCGTTGAAAGGCGAATTGCAGCATTGGGGAGTCCTCAAGCGCACCGGCAACGTAAAGGCCGCTTGAAGCTGTTCAATTTTTCCGTAATTTCACGGCTCAAATTTTAAGACTGCGTTATGGCTGAAGTTATATTGATGCCCCGATTAAGTGATACGATGACCGAAGGGGTAATTGCCGCCTGGCATAAGAAAGTAGGGGATTCTGTTAAGAAAGGGGACCTTTTGGCTGAAGTAGAGACGGATAAGGCCACTATGGACCTGGAAAGCTATAAGGATGGAACACTTCTATTTGTCGGCACGGATAAAGGGGGTAAAGTTCAGGTGAATGAATTGCTGGCCATCATCGGTGCGCCTGGCGAGGATATTTCATCCCTGGTAAAAGGCGGAGGAGCGGCAGCGCCCGCTGCCGCAGCTGAACAGAAAGCCGCCCCGGCTCCTGCTCAAACATCAGCCAGTGCCCCCGCAAGCGCTCCTGCTGCCCCTGCTGCACAGGGAGAAGATATCTCGAAGCTGGAAGGCGTCATCCTCATGCCCCGGCTCAGCGACACCATGACTGAAGGTGTGATCGCCGACTGGCATAAAAAGGTAGGGGACACCGTTAAAAAAGGTGAAGTGCTCGCCGACATCGAGACCGACAAGGCCACGATGGAGCTGGAAAGTTATAAGGATGGAAAATTATTACATATAGGCGCCCAGAAAGGTGAAAAGATCGCCGTCAACGATCTGTTGGCTGTCATCGGCGATGAATCCAAGATAGACCTGCAAAAGATTGTCGCAGCCGCCAAAAATAAAGGTGTTGCAGCACCCGTTGCAGCCGCAACGGCGCAGCCTGCCGGCGCAACTGCTCAGCCCACAGCCGCCAACGGAGCCACCCCCGCCACAGGAGGAATGTCCGTAAGCGCGGATGGTCGCATAAAAGCTTCTCCCCTGGCCAAAAAGCTGGCCGCCGAAAAAGGCATCGATATCACCCAGGTGGCAGGCAGTGGCGACAATGGCCGCATCGTAAAAAAAGACGTGGACAGCTTTGTTCCCGGCAAGGCCGCAGCTCCTGCAGCGCAGACACCACAACCGGCAGCCACAACTGCCAAATCCACCATACCTGCGGCCCCTCTCGGCCAGGTGAGCTTCGACGAAGTGCCCGTATCGCAAATGCGTAAGGTCATCGCCAAACGCCTGGCAGAAAGCAAATTCTCCGCCCCCCACTTCTACGTCACCATGGCCATCGATATGGACAAGGCGGTGGAAAGCCGGGCAAAGCTAAACGAAGTTTCCCCTGTTAAGATATCTTTCAACGACCTGGTGCTGAAAGCCGCGTCCGTTGCATTGAAACAACATCCTGCCGTCAACAGCAGCTGGCTGGGAGATAAGATCCGTATCAATCATCACGTCAACATCGGCGTAGCTGTGGCCATCGAAGACGGCTTGCTGGTGCCCGTAGTACGGTTTGCGGATACGAAATCATTGTCACAGATAGCCACGGAGGTAAAGGACCTTGCGCAAAGGGCCAAAGCCAAGAAGCTGCAGCCGTCCGAATGGGAAGGCAGCACCTTCACCATTTCCAACATGGGCATGTTCGGGGTGGATGAGTTCACCGCCATCATTAATCCGCCGGACGCTTGTATCCTGGCCGTAAGCGCCATCCAGCAGGTGCCCGTGGTAAAGAACGGCGCCATCGTCCCCGGAAATATAATGAAGCTGACGCTGAGCTGCGATCACCGCGTGGTAGACGGAGCTACGGGATCGGCCTTCCTCCAGACCTTGAAAACCTTGCTGGAAGAGCCTTTGAGAATGATGCTATAGGCAGCGCCTAATTAAGCCTTCAAGGACTTAAACAATCCCAAAACATAAAAACATAGAGGGAGCTCATAGAAATGAGCTCCCTTTTTTTAAACCTTATCCTTTAAGGCGCACGTGTAAAAACACCGGCCCTTCAGAACTGTGTCCTTGCTATTCCAACCAAACTTTAAAAGACTTAATTATTTTTAATCAGGAATTGACTACTGAATCAGAGTGGGCAAGCTTGAATCACCTGCCTTGCGAATCTCTCTATTTTTTCGGCACCGGACCAACCTTAAAAGCCTTAACCAGGAGGTTGTTTTCTCTGTCCTTAGCCGTTGACAGAACAAATATAGTGCGGTCTTTTTAGACCACAAAATTTTTTTACCCTGTATTTGAGAAAAAGTTAAAAAATCTTCCTAAATGACCTCAAAACCTGTCAAATTAGGTCATCCCAAATGAAATGCTTACCTTTGCATGCGTTATTATTCCTTTCTATCAGCTTTCGTGACAACCTTCGTGTAAACTCCTGAAGGATATTGATGAGTAGACAGGTCCTTTTTTCAATTTAAATGTTTTTCAATTGTCTTTTCAAGATTTAAAGCTCATAGAGCCTTTATTAAAGGCTGTAAAGGAGGAGGGCTATACTACGCCGACTCCTATCCAGGCACAAGCAATACCTATCATCCTTGATCGTAAAGACCTGCTGGGCTGCGCCCAGACAGGCACGGGCAAGACAGCAGCTTTTGCCATCCCCATGCTGCAGCTCCTCTGCGAGGATGCTGCCGGCGTCAAACAGGACACAGGCCTCCGGGCACAGCGTCCAATAAAAGCGTTGATCCTCACCCCCACCCGTGAGCTGGCCATCCAGATCGGGGACAGCTTTGCCGCTTATGGCAGGTATACGGGCATGGAGCACCTGGTAATTTTTGGCGGCGTTCCGCAGCAACCTCAGGTACAGGCACTTCGCAGGGGTATCGATATTCTCGTGGCCACACCGGGCCGTCTGCTGGATCTGATGGACCAGCGGCATATCAATTTAAAGGACATTGCCTTCTTCGTACTGGACGAGGCAGACAGAATGCTGGACATGGGTTTCGTGCATGATGTAAAAAAGATCATCGCCCGGCTGCCCCAAAAAAGGCAGTCCCTGTTCTTTTCCGCCACCATGCCGCCGGAGATCCAAAAGCTTTCATCCTCGATCCTGGTCAATCCCTCCAGGGTAGAAGTGACACCTGTGTCTTCCACCGCGGAAACCATTCAGCAATCCATGTATTTTGTAGATAAGAAAGACAAGCGTTCTTTATTATTGCATATACTGAAGACACAGCCGATCACGACGGCGCTTGTCTTCACCCGCACCAAGCATGGTGCGGACAAAGTTGCCCAGGGTCTCACCCGCGCGGGTATCCGCGCCGAGGCCATTCACGGTAACAAATCGCAGAATGCCCGCCAACGTGCGCTCCTGAATTTCAAGACCCGCCAGACAAGGATCCTGGTAGCCACAGACATCGCTGCCAGAGGCATCGACATCGACGAGCTGACACATGTCATCAATTTCGAGTTACCCAATGTACCGGAGACCTATGTGCATCGCATCGGCAGAACAGGCCGTGCGGGAGCCAGCGGCACCGCCTTATCTTTCTGTGACGCCGAGGAAAAAGAATTTCTCCGTGACATCGAAAAGCTCATCGGTCTGAAAGTGCCTGTAGTGGAGGATCATCCGCATCCCCTGGGAAATTACACTATTGCCAGGACCGTCGAAGTGCCCGTTCAGGGGGCAGGCAACCGCAACGACAGAGGCCGTCAAAACAACGGTAATGGGAACAATGGCCGCCAGCGCAACGATCGTTCGAACAACGGTCGCCGGGATGGTCGCAGTAATGGCGCACCTGCCGGACGCAACGGCAGGCCGCAAAGACCCGGACAGGACGTCATCCGCAAGGGCGCCGTCTCTTCCCTCGCAGAGCTGGAGGCACTGGAAAGCCAGCCCCAGCAGCCCGTGCAGAAGAACAACGATCAACAGCATGATCTCAATAAACGTGAAGCCAAAAGAGAACCACAACAGCTGGATCCTGCCAAACGAGAAATTAGAAAGGCCCCGCAGCAGGTGGATCCCGCCAAACGCGAAGCGAGGAGAGAACCCCAGCAATTGGATCACAATAAACGTGAGGCTAAACGGGAACCGCAGCATGGTGAGCCGGTGAAACGGGAACCGCAGCAGCCGGTGCGTACGGCAGAAGAGCAAAAGAATTTTCTTGCTAACCTGAAGCTCAACCAGAGTGAAGGGGACGAGAAATGGTAATATTAAAAAAAGAGAGACCGGCAGTTGCCGGTCTTTTTTTTGCAGTAACTTGTACTCATGTATGCACTCTCCTTCATCTTCCTGCTCTCGCTGGCCCCATTCGGCGACAGCCGCCCACCTGCAGGTGAAGGCCTCGCATCCCTGCTCACCCGTCAGCAGTATGAGCAATTATTTCCGCACCACAACCCGATCTATACTTATGAAGCCCTCATCAAAGCGGCGGCAACCTTTCCCGCCTTCGCAGGAGAAGGTACTAGCGCAACCCGCCTGCGGGAGCTGGCCGCCTTCTTCGCCCACGCAGCACACGAGACCACCAGCGGATGGTCCGGCGCAGAGGGAGGCCCCTATTTTTGGGGCCTGGTCTACACAGATGAACAAGCCTGTCTCGACGGACATTGTACCCAATATAACACAGGTGGCTCCAGCCCCTATAAGCCTGTTGCAGGCAAATCATACTATGGCAGAGGACCACTGCAGCTGACCTATGCCTACAACTATGGGCTGGCAGGCCAGGAACTGGGCCTGCCCCTCCTGGAAGATCCCGAAATGGTCAGCAGGAATGGGGAGGTCGCTTTCCGGACGGCCCTCTGGTTCTGGATGAAAGCTCAGGCGCCAAAACCTTCCTGCCACGATGTGATCTGCGGCAAATGGCAACCCACCGCCGCCGACCGTGCAGCCCGGCGTACCCCGGGTTTCGGAATGACCATCAACGTCATCAACGGAGGCGTCGAATGTAAGACAGAGGCCCCCGCAGCCAAAGATGCCAGGCACGAAAGAATAGGATTCTACCGGCATTTCGCCGAATTGCTAAAAGTCTCCGTAGATAAAGATTGCGATTGCAAAGGCATGGGGACATACGGAAATTAACCATGAAGAAAAGCACCTTACAGCTACTGCGTTTCCCTTTTTCCTTTTTCCTGATGCCCGTGTATTGGTTTGCGCTAAGCCAGGTAGTGGAAAAGGATTGGCCACGTGCACTGCTGATCCTTTTTATCCTGCATGTGCTGGTCTACCCCGCCAGCAACGGGTACAACAGCTATATGGACAGGGACACCAGCCCTATTGGCGGACTGGAACATCCGCCCACCCCCACCCGCCAGCTCTTCCAGATCACAGTGGCCATGGATCTCCTGGCCCTCCTGCTCGGCCTGCTGATCAGCCCTGCCTTCGTTGCGGGACTGGCCATCTATATCCTTGCTTCCAGGGCTTACAGCTACCGCCGCATACGGCTGAAACGGCTGCCCATCATCGGCTATCTCACCGTCATCATCTGCCAGGGTGCATTGGTATTTTTCCTCGTATACCATGGAAGCCATGTGCACAGAACCCTCGAAGTCCCCCTGGAAGCGATGGTCATAAGCTCTTTGCTCATCGGAGGGTTCTATCCCCTCACGCAGATCTATCAACATGAGGCGGACAGGAAAGATGGCGTTAGAACGATCAGCATGCTGCTGGGCCTGCGGGGAAGCTTTGTCTTTACAGCATCGATCTATACCCTGGCCATGCTCCTGATGACCGCTTATTTTTTCGTTACCCTCCAGATAAGAGAATTTTATGTACTGGCAACCTGCATGCTGCCTATCCTCGTTTATTTTTTTATATGGGCCGTGAAAGTATGGAAAGACCCGGGACAGGCTGATTTTACCAATACGATGCGCATGAACCTGCTGGCTTCCCTATGTACCAACGCCGGCTTTATCGCCGTGTTGATCATGGGGCGACCGTAGTGGCACAATCTTGGTAATCATTTGATCCGTATCTAATAGCTTAAAACCTCCTTTATTTTGAGCAAAATAGTCTCCATTGGTACAGCAGTCCCTGCCCATGCGCATCGACAGCATGAGATCCTCACCTTTATGCAGCGGATCTATGCAATGAATGAAACAGGGAACAGGAAACTTCAATTCCTTTATCACCAGAGCGGCATTGATACCCGGTATTCCGTCCTCAGCGATTATACCAGCCCCGCCCGGGAATGGCAGTTTTACCCGGCCACTGAGAACCTGGAGCCCTTTCCTTCATTGGAAGCAAGGATGCAGTGCTATGGGAAGCATGCCGCGCCCCTCTCCCTGGAAGCCATCCGGAAATGTCTGGATGGCAAGCTCGATCCGCAAGAGGTCACCCACCTCATCACCGTGAGCTGCACCGGCATGAGCGCGCCCGGCCTTGACCTGGAGATCGTCTCATCATTGGGTTTACCCAATACTGTTTTTCGTACCTCGGTCAATTTCATGGGCTGCTATGCGGCTATCCATGCCCTAAAGCTGGCGGATGCGCTGTGTAACAACGACGCAGCTGCGAAAATACTGGTCGTGTGTACGGAACTGTGTACCCTGCATTTCCAGCGGGAACCGACTATGAACAACCTTTTGTCCAGCCTCTTATTTTCGGATGGGTCGGCCGCCGTCCTCGTGACCCGGGACGACCATCCGGCAAAAGGTATCCATATAGATGGCTTTTATTCGGAGATCATGTCCAAAGGAAAAAAGGACATGTCCTGGCAGCTGTCTTCCACAGGATTCCAGATGGGGCTGAGCAGCTATGTCCCCGAACTGATAGAGGAAGATTTTGCCGGCCTGGTGAGCCACGCGCTGGAAAAGTACCATATCCCACAGGAGAGCGTGGGTCACTGGTGCATCCATCCCGGAGGAAAGAAGATCCTGGAAGCCATTCATAAAAGTATGCATTTCACCAATGGTCACCTGGACACCTCCTTCCAGGTATTAAAAGAATATGGGAACATGTCTTCTGCAACCATCTTGTTTGTATTGCAGCGTATGCTGTCGTCTTTCGACCATGGTAAACCGAATGTGGTATTCGGGGCCGCTTTTGGACCCGGGCTCACCATGGAAAGCTTTATAGCAAGTACGCGCTAATCTTAACGCACTTTTAACTGTCGATCCATTTATCCTTCGTATTTTGTTCAACGTTGTTACCCCATTAATCGAATGACCATAGATCTGTCAAAGAGAAGTTATCAGAAGGAATTGCTGGACAGGGACGATATTCCTTTCGGGGATATCCGGCGGAATATGTTTGAGCTGGATGTCATCAACACATGGCTGGGCGGTCATGCCATCAGTGTCAGCGGATTGCGGCGGCTGCTTGCCGGGAGAAAGGATGTAAGCATTTGCGAGATCGGGTGCGGAGGGGGAGACAACCTGCGCGCGCTGGTCCGCTGGGGCCGCAGGAAGCATATACGTATACGCGTCACCGGCATCGACCTGAATGCTCACTGCATAGAAGTGGCGAAAGAAAGATGGAGGGACGGAGAAGCACGGTGGATACATTCGGATTACCGCGATATTAGTTTCGGCAGTGGTAAGCCGGATATTATTTTCTCTTCCCTGTTCTGTCACCATTTTACGGACGACGAGCTGGTGTTCCAATTGCGATGGATGGAGGAGAATGCTGAAGCCGGATGGTTTATCAATGACCTGCACCGGCATTACCTGGCCTATCAATCCATCCGGTGGCTGACGAAGTGGTTCTCCAAATCCTATCTGGTGAAAAACGATGCCCCGCTCTCCGTATTGAGAGGCTTTACCCGCGGTGAATGGCAGGAATTGCTCCGGCTTGCAGGTATCGACGGTTCCAGGACCCAATGGAAGTGGGCATTCCGATGGCTGATAAGCAAAAGTTTTTTAGTTGAATAGTTCGAATTCATATGACATTGCCATCGCGGGCGGAGGACTGGCCGGTCTGGCACTTTCCATACAAATGGCCAGGGCAGGCTATGCCGTGGTACTCTTCGAAAAAGATCGCTATCCTTTTCATAAGGTCTGCGGAGAATACATAAGCCTTGAAAGCTGGAATTTCCTGGAAGAGCTGGGCCTTCCCCTCAGCGACTGGGGACTGCCGGTGATAAAAAGGGTCCTGGTCTCTGCGCCGAATGGCGAGTCCATTGAACAGGAATTGCCGCTGGGCGGATTTGGCATCAGCCGGTATAAGATCGATGCGGCGCTGGCAGCCATCGCCCGTAGCTGCGGTGTGGTCGTAATGGAAGATACCAGGGTCACAGACATTGTTTTTCAACGGTCTGCTTTTCAGATCCATACAGCCGCCGCCGTCTACCAGACCAGGGTCGCCTGTGTTACGGCAGGCAAGCGCAGCAACCTGGATATCAAATGGAAACGACCTTTCACCAGGAAAAGATCCGACAAGCTGAATAATTACATCGGGGTGAAATACCACCTTCAGACCGATCTCCCGGCAGATCTTATCGGGCTGCATAACTTCCGGGATGGCTATTGCGGCATTTCAAGGGTCGAGGACGGACGCTATTGCCTTTGCTATATGACCACCGCCGCCAACCTGCGGGCGAACGGCAATTCTATTGCTGATCTGGAAAAAAATATCCTTTGGCAAAATCCCTATCTTTCCGGCATCTTTTCTTCTGCGGTAAAGCTATTCGAAGCACCGTTGACGATCTCGCAGATCAGCTTCGAACGAAGGGCCAGGGTAGAGGATCATATCTTATTCGTAGGGGATGGCGCCGGAATGATCCCCCCTTTGTCCGGCAACGGAATGAGCATGGCGCTGCATGGCAGCAAAATGGCTTTCCGCAGTATCGACGCCTTCTTAAAAGGCCAGATCGCCCGGCATGAGATGGAGCAGGAATATGAAGACCAGTGGAGCCGCCAGTTCGGCAGGCGCTTATGGATGGGGCGACAGCTCCAACGCTGGTTCGGAAGTGAAAAACGTACCAATCTTTTAATTCATACCTTAAAGCCTTTTCCTAAATTGGTGTCATTTTTGATCCGCCAGACGCACGGGCAACCGTTTTGAACCGAAACCTATTATAAGGCATGCATGGGCCATATCCCATGTACACAACAATTATAAAATGAGATCCGTAGTTTATGGACTTTTATGGGGGCTGATCTTTCCGGCCGTCTGCCTTGCGCAAAACTATCATGCCATCGAAGGATCTCCCTTTGCAGGCAGCCTGGGCGTCGCCAATAACCCCGCCTCCATCCTCAGCACCCCTTATCCCTGGGATATCACGCTGTTTTCCACCCAGGTGAAAAATTCCACCAACGCCGTCGTCCTGCACAACTGGTCCTTGCTGTCGACAGGCGACACCATCGGCTATCAATGGAAACCAGGCAACTTTAAACGCTTTATCGCTTTTGACTTCAATATCCATATATTAAATGCCCGCATAGCGCTTGACAAAAAACAAGCCATCGCTTTCGGAGCCAACCTCAGGGGTTATGGTGCCGTCCGGACAGGACCAGCCAATTACAGCGACTCCCTTCAGGATATGAACCAGTTCTTCAACATCAACGAAGGCGCCGTCTACAACGGAAGTATGACCACCAGCAGCTGGCTGGAGCTTTTTGCCACCTATAGCCGGACGATCATTGATGACGAAGCCAGGCGGCTCAACGCAGGCATAACCCTCAAGGCTATGCGGGGTGTGTCAGGCGCCTTCGCCCAGCTCAATGACGCCACAGTAGGCCGTGGGGTCTCCGGAGCCCAAACGATCTATTTTATGAAGGCCGGCACTGCCCGGTATGGCTATTCCAGTAACTACGACCGGTGGAAGGACGATCACAGCACCTCGCAGAACCTGAAAGACCTCTTCGGCAATAGCAGGCCCGGAGCGGCCATCGACCTGGGAGTGGAATACTGGATCAAACGGCAGGCTGTGATCAATAATGCTGAAAAGACCGAAGCATGGCATGATTATGAATGGAAGATAGGCGTAGCCTTGCTGGATGTCGGCCAGAATGTTTATAGATATGGCTCCCAAAGCCGGTTCGCCAGCCAGCCCCGGACAGATGTCTCCGATTCGGCCCTCAACGCAAAATTCGACACGACAAGCACCCTTGCCGAATTCAATGACAGCCTCGCCACCATCGTGGGTAACATTACCCAGCCCGGTGGCTTGTTCAAGATCTGGAATCCCACGAGACTCGTGATCAACGTGGACAGGCCTATACAAAATAACTTCTCCATCAATGCCAACCTCTCTTTGAACATGCCCTGGAAAAGCGACGCAAAAAGACTGGTGGTCAAAGATCTCAGCCTGCTCACGATCACTCCACGCTGGGAGACAAAAAAGCTGGGCCTCTATATGCCCATCAATATCACCACTGACGGTAAGTTCTGGATCGGCGGCGCCGCCAAGGCAGGCCCCTTATTGCTGGGTTTCCACAATCTCGCCACCATCGTCTCGAAGAACAGGATGGCCAACGGAGGTCTCTATCTCGCGCTGGTGATCAGGCCCGGCAGCGGTTTCAGCGACAAAGAGGATAAAAAGAACAGCTGTCCGCCCTATTAATAATTTAATACTGCCGCCCTAGAACGTCTGCCGATTTTTTCCTTTCTTGTGGAGTTAAACCCCTTGTTCATGAAGACCCTGACGTTTACCCTTTTCATCCTTGCAGCAGCCATGACGGCCAATGCCCAATCCGACACTACTTATACTAAGCTCGATACCACCCTGAAAACCTTTACCAAGGTGGAGATCGAGTCCGAATTCCCCGGCGGACCTCACGCCTGGCTGGAATTCCTCAACAGTCATATGAAGTACCCAAAAAAAGCAGTAAAAAAAGAGATACAAGGCACCGTAGTGCTCCAATTCATCGTCGAAAAGGATGGCAGCCTGTCGTCTATCACTGCCCTCACCGGCGACCCCATTCTCCAGGAAGCTGCCCTAAAAGTCATCAAAGAATCTCCGAAATGGATACCCGCCGTGCAGGATGGGAGGCATGTACGATCCTGGAAAAGACAACCAATCGTCTTCCGGCTACAGTAATAAAGCTTTACCTCTATGTTATCCAACATCTACGACACGATGCCTCCATTTTCCTCCTTAAAAATAAACTTTCAATAACTTTTGAAAGTTCAGAAATCTTATTTAGCTTTATGTAATCAAAGGGGATGTGCGAAGGAACTACATCCGGAAGGTTTAACTTAAAAGAATACGGATGCAACTGGCAGAAGCGAAAGCGAAATTTATTGCCGACTGGGGGCGATTCGGCACCAATTGGGGGATCAACCGGACCATGGCGCAGATACATGCCCTGCTGCTGATAAGCCCTGATCCCCTCAGCGCAGACGAAGTAATGGAGGAATTAAGTATCAGCCGTGGCAATGCCAATATGAATGTCCGGGAGCTCATTGATTGGGGCCTTGTTCAAAAGGTCATCGTACCGGGAGAGCGAAAAGAATTCTTCACTGCCGAAAAGGACATCTGGAAAGTAGCCCGGCAGATCGTGAAAGAACGGAAGAAGCGGGAACTGGACCTGATGATACCCGTATTGAAGGAGCTCAGCGAAGTGGAAGGAGACAAGCGGGACAAGGCAGTAAAGACCTTTACGGATACCATCAACAATATCCGCAAGTTCAGCGACCAGGCCGACAGGACACTGGATACAATGATCCGGGCTGATGAGCACTGGTTCCTCGGCAGCCTGATGAAGCTCTTCGGTGGAAAGAGAGATTGATCCTGACCCGTGTTATAATACTACAGCCGCGATGCGGCTTTTCTTAAGGCACATTATTTCAATATTTATTGAAAGTTCAAAAACTTAAACCAAAATATATCATCTCAAAACTGTTTTTTATGTCATACATCCTTATCAGCTACAGCATTTACTTACTGCTTACACTCACGCTCACTATCTGGGTAGCCCGTACTTTATTCCGCAATGGAAAGGTCTTCCTAATAGATATTTTCCATGGGAACCAGGAGCTGGCGAACGCCGTGAACAACCTTCTCCTGGTAGGATTCTACCTCGTGAACATTGGCTATGCTGTCTACACACTGACTATTACAGACAGTATCTCCGACACAAGGGTGCTGGTGGAAAAGCTCAGTGTAAAAGTGGGCGCCATCATCCTGATCCTGGGAGGAATGCATTTTTTCAATATGCTGGTATTCTTCAAGCTGCGTAAAAGGGCCCTGGTGGAAAAAAGATTGTACCCTGGTAAATGAAGGTGGGTCAGAAAAGCAGCTTGAAAGAAACCATTGCTCTTTTTAAAACAAAAGACCATGAAAAATAAGAAGCTAGTCATCGCAGGCGGCACGGGCTTCATCGGTCAGGCCCTGGCTGCCTTTTTCGGCAAAGAAAATGAAGTGGTGATCCTGGGCCGCAGGATAGCCTCCGAAAAAAATAATGAGCAGTCCACATACGCGGCCAACAACGCCTACACCAACAAGCTCCTGACGGCGGCCGACGGTTATAACATAAGATATCTTCACTGGGACGGCCTGCGCGTGGAAAAGCATTGGGCAGTAGCCATCGACGGCTGCGACCTGGTGATCAATCTGGCGGGCAAAAGTGTCAACTGCCGCTATACCTCTAAAAACAAACAGGAGATCTTCGACAGCCGTACCGACAGCACACGCGCCATCGGCCTGGCGATACGGGATGCAGTCGTCCCACCCAAGGTCTGGATCAATGCTGCCTCCGCCACTATTTACCGGCATGCAGAAGACCGCCCCCAGGACGAATACACCGGCGAAATGCACGATGACTTCTCTGTACAGGTATGTAAAAAATGGGAGCGTGTCTTCGACGAGCAGCGGGCCCCCTTCACCCGCAAGATAGCCTTGCGCATGGCCGTCACGCTGGGCCCGGGCGGCGTGATAGTCCCTTATCTCAACTTGCTGAAATTCGGGCTGAGTGGAAGGCAGGGCAGCGGCAGGCAGATGTACAGCTGGGTGCATATCGAAGATCTCTGCCGGGTCGTGCAATGGCTATACCAACGCCCCAGGCTGGAAGGCACGTACAACGTCTGTTCCCCCAAACCCGTCAGTAACAAACAATTCATGCACAGCCTTCGGAAAGCCACTGGCCACCGTCTTGGACTACCTGCTTTTACCTGGATGTTGAAGGTCGGAGCATTGCTCATCGGCACTGAGACGGAGCTGATCCTGAAAAGCCGTTGGGTGCTGCCCACCAAACTGCTGGATGCAGGCTTCCTGTTCCGATATTCCGACGTCGAAGATGCGATGAGATCCGTAATAGAAAAGATCCCTCGTAAAAAGTATCATTTATTTTAACATTCCCATCACCTTGCCCTGGCTCATCATCTCCAGCCGTGCTGGCCACCCGTATCCGCGCGGCCTTGCCTGATATACCCATAAAAGAAGTATTTTAACCCCTTATTATGAATCCCAAACTGAAAAGATGGCTGATCGCATTATCGATCCCCATCGCCTATGCTTTGATCCTGCGCCTCGTCTTCGACATAAACATCTTCCGCAGCTTTGCAACAGTGATGTCTATTAGTTTCTTCATAGGCGTCCCTTTCGGGGTCGGTTATCTCACCATCCTGCTTTCTCAAAGAGAAAAAACAAAAAAAATATCATTCCGGATCTTTGCCCCCTGGATGCCGATCTTCATATTCCTTATGCTCACACTGATGTTCGCCATCGAAGGCTGGGCCTGCTGGCTGATGATCCTGCCCATCTTCCTGATCTTTGCCTCCCTGGGAGGCCTGGCAGCAGGCTATTTCAGACACCGGCGGGATCATCCTTCCGGTAAGCTCCAGGTCAGCCTGGTACTTTGCCTGCCGTTCCTGCTGTCTTTCATCGAACACTTTGTTCCCGTCCTTCCCGCCCGCTGTGAAGCATATACCTTCATCGATATCCATGCCCGCGCGGATAGCATATGGAACAATGTGGTGCGTGTACGTGCCATCGACGAGCAAGAGGACCGTGGCACCCTTACCAGCTGGCTGGGCTTTCCCCGGCCCATCCGCGCCGAATTGGACTATGCCGGCGTAGGTGGCAGCCGTCAGGCTATATTCAGCAAGGGATTGATCTTCGAAGAGATAGTGGAAGCATATATTCCACAGCAAAGAATGCATTTCAGCATAAAGGCCGATCCTTATAAAATACCGTCCACGACCATGGATAAGCATGTGGTCATCGGCGGAGACTATTTCGACGTGCTGGATGGGACCTACCAGCTGCAAAAGCTGGGTGACGACTACTATAGGCTACACCTGTACAGCCATTTCACCCTAAAGACTACTTTTAACTTTTATGCCAGCTGGTGGGCCGGCCTTATCATGAAAGACATCCAAAGCAATATTTTACAGGTCATCCAAACAAGGTGCCAGAGATAATTGTTATATTTAGGTATGCCTGCTCAAATGAAAAAGACACTCGTGCTCGGGGCCTCTGATAACCCCCAACGCTATAGCTACCTCGCCGTCAACCGCCTCCGCAGCAAGGGTCACCCCGTAGTCGCCATCGCCAAACGAAAAAGCAAAGTTGCCGACGTAGACCTGGATACCGAGCAAATAGCCTTCCCGGACGTAGATACCGTCACACTATATTTGAACGCAAAGACACAACAGCAGTATTACGATTACATCCTCTCATTACATCCCAAACGCATCATCTTTAACCCCGGCGCCGAAAACCCTGAGCTGGAAAAGCTGGCCAGGACCAACGGCATCGAACCCATGCATGCCTGTACCCTCGTTCTGCTCAGCACAGGCCAATACTAAGGCACCCCAGCACATACGCCACCCTATCTGCGCGCATATACCACTCCATACTGCAGGACTTAACACTACAATAACCTGCGTACGATTTTGATAATAGCCGGTTTTTCATTAAATTCGGAAAATCCTTTTTAATATGCTATGGCGAAAATTTAATGGCGACCCGATCGAACTGCCCATCATCGAAGCTGTTGAAAACGCGATCAGACGTGAGACCGAAAAGGGCTATCGTCTGAAAGTCTGCATTGGCACCGACTCCCAGGTAAAAGGCCTTGAAACAGAATTTGCTACGGTAATCGTTTTCCTGCGTGAAGGTCATGGAGGTTTCATGTTCATTCATAATGAGAAGACCAGGCATCAGTACACGATCAAAGAACGTATGCTGGTGGAAGTTGCCAAAAGCATCGAGATTGCGTACGAACTATGCAATCTCTTCTCAAAGTATGATGTAGACATGGAAGTACATGCCGACATCAACACGAACCCTCATTTCAAGAGCAATGATGCACTGAAGGAAGCAATGGGCTACATACTCGGTATGGGCTTTGCCTTCAAAGCAAAACCTGAAGCATTTGCCAGCAGCAGCTGCGCAAATAAGGTGGTGAACTGACGCGTCGTCTCTTCGACCGATTATCTTCTCTGACAGTCGTGACCCAATCACGGCTAAAGGGATCGTCTCCCATAAAATAAAAGAAAAAAAGACCTTCCACCAGTTGGTGGAAGGTCTTTTACATGTTATTGCATCCAGAATAACTTTGTCGTCACCTTATCTCCATTGCCACCCAGCGCCGTGGCGGCCGCCTTGTAAGCGTCCCCATTGGCCGTCTGCTCATTGGACGGATATGTATACCTCCAAGGGAAGGCAGACTTGGCATTCGTAGGGATGGCCATGGCCGGGTAATACAATCGCCGGATCTCCGTCCACGCATCCAGGCCACGCAGGTACAGGGCCAGGTACTTCTGCATCCCGATAGCCTGCTTCCAGTGATCGCTCGCAGTATTGACGCCTGTGGCCCCGATGGCCCCCGCGCCAACGCCACCCGGAGCCGTGGCATAAGCCACTTTAGGCTGGGCCAGGTAAGTGCTGGCATCCGAGGCTGTGCCGCCCCGGTATTCGATGGATGCAGTCACCGCGTCGTTGTAATAGGTCGCTGCGCTACCCGAGATAAAGCCCCTTTCCACCGCCTCCGCCAGCAGGAAAGATACTTCTGAAAAATCCAGCAGGTCCGATGGGGCGGCCGGGTCCACGACCGTACCCTTCACCGTGCTCCAATAGATATTCGAATAGTTGTTCCAGGTATTGTTGTCGCCCACCGAGCCGCCGATGTCCGCTCCGCTGTACTCGTTGGTATAATATTTGGGACGCCGGGGATCGTTCAGCGTCACCATGGCGTCCAGCAATGTGCTGGCAATAACGTAATCGTTCCGGTTGCCTTGAATGACATCCACCCATATCGGGTTCGCATTGGGCGTAACACCGGTATAGCGGAAGAGGGCATTGTCGTCATTCGAGGTAAATACGCCCGCCGTCACCGCCTCATTCACCTTCGTCCTGGCAGTCACCGGATCGATATCCGCGATCAGCATTGCCATTTTCAGCTTCAGGGAGTTGGCGAATTTCTGCCAGGAAGCCACATCCCCCCCATAAAGGATATCGTCCGGGCCAAAGCTGGACGCACTCGTATTCAGCCCCGCAATGCTGCTGTCAAGCCGTGTCAGCAAATCCATATAGATCGTCTTCGCATCATCATACTGGGGAAAAGGATACTTATCAATATTGAGGGCCTGTGTATACGGGATATTGCCATAAGTATTTACCAGGTAATACCAGGTGAATACCTGCAGGATATCCGCCATTTCCAGCTCGTTCCTCGCCTGGGCGGAATCCGCAACGTCGGTGGGTATCAGCTTCTTGGCCTGCTGAAGGTTATTCAGGGCGTCATTGTACAGCTTGTTCCAGAAATTAAGGGGAATATCCCTGTTGCCCAGGTTGTAATTGCTTTCGTCCGTGTAGGTCGTTTCCGTCCAGTACTGGGCTATCTGGTCCGTGATATTATACGTCACGCTACTGGTGGTAAGCCAGTCCGTCATATATTTCTCGGCATTGGTGAACAATGCATGGGAAGGTGCATTGATCGGATGCTTCGTATCGATGTTCAGGTCCGTTAGATTCTTCTTACAGGCACCCAGCAGCAAGGCGGACGCCAATGTCAATATGGTGATCTTTTTCATGACTGCTGATTTAGAATTTTAATTTAACATTTGCCCCCACCGTTCTTACGCTGGGAAAAGAGCCGCTCTGGTAACCCTGGAAATTGCCGGCGCCCAGCCCATCCTCCGGATCGGCATAAGGCAGGTTCTTATGGATGATCCAGAGATTCCTGCCGATCAATGAAAGATCAATTCCTTTGATGAATTTGGTCCTACCAATAAGATGCTGTGGCAGGGAATACGTGATGGCCACTTCACGCAGCTTCACAAAGCTGGCATCATAGACGAATGCTCTGGCAGGATTGGATACGTATCCAAAAAGGCCATAGCCCGTGCCACTGTTGTCCACCCGCACTGTATTGGGTTTCCCATCCTCGGTAACGCCGGGCAGTATGACCCCGCCGCCATTGGCAAGCGAATTACGGGAAGGATTGCCCAGGTCATTTTTGCCGGCTGTCTCCGGATAAATACCCGTGGCCAGCCCATAATAAGTGTCCAGGGAGAAAAGGTCACCGCCATGACGCATATCGATGAGGAAGCTCAGGGCCAGGCTTTTATAGCGGAAGCTGTTGCTGATGCCTCCCGTCCACTTAGGCGTAGCATCGCCGATGATATCCGTCGTCTCGTCGCCAAAGACATAATAGCCCGTGGAATCCACCAATCGCTTGCCGTTGACATAATGGAAGTCGTTGCCCTGGATGGTCCCGTAAGGATGTCCCACGGTCGCGTTGATCGAGACGCCACCCTGGAAGGATTGCATCAGCAGGTTGCTTTGGTGGTTATAAAGGGACAACACCTTATTATTGATCTTGCTCCAGTTGACTGCGAGGGTCCAGGTGAAATCGTTCGTCCTTACAGGCACCAGGTTCAACGATAATTCTATGCCGTTGTTCTGGATCGTACCCACATTCACATAGCGGGTCTGAAAACCCGTCGCGCCCGAAACACCGACCCTGGTGATCAGGTTGTAGGTCTTGGAATGAAAATACGTTGCATCCATGCCGATGCGGTTGTTCAGGAAGGATAGCTCCAATCCCCCTTCATAGCTGCGGGTACGCTCCGGCACCAGGTCCGCATTGTTGTCCACCGTAGGCATGGAGAACAAGGGACTTCCGTCAAAAGGAGTGTTGATCACGTAAGTATTGATGATACTGTGATACGGCGCATCATTACCCACCTCGGCATAGTTCACCCTTATCTTGCCGGAAGACAGCCAGGTCAGGTCCTGCAGGAATTTCGAAAAGCTCCAGCTGGCAGATACGGCCGGATAAACATAGGCGTTGTTCCCCTTCGGTAAGGTGGAAGCCACATCCCGCCGCACCGTCGCATCCAGGGTCAGCATCTCCTTATAGGTGAGGGTGGCGCCCGCAAACACACCGCCCACTTCCTTTTCCAGCAGCTCTTCCAGTGGCGCCTTGATCGGGTTCACCGAATTGGACAAGGCATAAAATCCCGGCTGCACCAGCCCTCCATTGGTCGAAGAGAGCTTGGTGGATGTATAATCTTTACGCAGGTTGGCGCCCAGCAATGCCTTAAAGTTGAAGTCACTGCTGATATTCTTGTCGACAGTGGCCAGGAAGTCGAAATTGGTCTCCCTGTAGCTTACATCATTGCGGGAATAGAATGGTACATTCACCGAGCCGATGGCGTCCCTTTCCTCCTGCAATGAATTGTAGAAATCCATGGACACCCTGCCCAGCAGGTTCAGCCAGGGCGCTGGCTTGTAGTTCATGTATACATTACCGTAATACCTGTCTCTGTGATCCTGCTCATAGTTCTGATACCGGATGAAGTATGGGTTGTCCCAATAGATGGGATTGATATTGCCGTCGACAGGGTCCTTCATATTCCAGGTGATATTCTTACCGCCGCTGGCGAAGTAGGCGCGCTTCTGCTCCTGGTAATCGACATTCGTTTCCATCCACTCGCGGAAGCTGCTCATCAGGTTGTCGCCTCCGTATCCGGTGCCATACCGGCCCAGTCCGCTCAACCCGGAATAGTTCACCGTACCTCCGGCCGTCAGGTTAGGGGATAGGTTATACGTTGCGCCGAAATTCAGCAGATCCTTGTTGATCTTGCTATTGGGCATGACGCCACCATCGCTGGCTCTTGTATACCCCAGCTTGAAAGATCCCTTGTCGCCTCCCCCATCAATATATATGCTGGTATTATAAGAGACCCCCTTGGTGAAAAAAGTTTCGGGGCCATTCTTTGCCGCGATCCAGGGTGTGGCTTTCCCATAATTGGCATTGCCCGGGTAATTGGCAAACGCATCCCATTGATAGACCAGCAGGTTGGGATCGAACCGTGCGCCATAAGAGGCATCCTCCGTCGTCGGCACCACCAGCTGCGGTGTACTGCTTCCAAACACAGGCGCATAGAGGAAGTTACCGTCCGGGGAGCCATAGCCATGCGGATAAGGATTGGAAGGGTCCGTGGGGTCATAGGCGCCGGCCCCATAGTTAGCCCCATATTCGTGCTGGTACTTGGGAAAAGTGCTCTTATCTATTTCACTCACCGTGACACCCCCGTTGACCGTCACGCCCAGCCCACGCTTACCTTTCTTCGTGGTGATCAGAATAACACCGTTTGAAGCGCGGGAACCATACAGCGCAGAAGCAGCCGCTCCTTTCAGCACCGTAACTGTTTCTATGTCGTCAGGGTTGATATCGGCCGAGTTGCTGCCATAATCGTAGCCCCCGGTGCCCGCCCGCTGGTTGATGTCCTCGCTGGTGTAGCTGGAAGTAGCAGTATTGTCAAAAGGAACACCATCCACAACGAACAATGCCTGGTTGGACTGGGTAATGGATTTGTTGCCTCGCAATACAATGTTCGTAGAGCCCCCAAGCGTATTGGTCTGGGAGATCTGCAGGCCCGCTACCTTACCGGACAAACCGTCCACGAAATTGGAATTCCTTGTTTTCGTGACCTCATCAGCGCTGATCGTTTGCGCGGCATAAGGCAGACTGTTCTTATTCCTCGTGATCCCCAACGCAGTAACCACCACCTCCGTCATGCTCGCATCCTTACGGGTCATCTGGATATTCACCGATGCAGTGTTCCCGATGCGAAACTCTGTTGTCTGCATCCCTGCTCCGGAAAGGATCAGCACGTCCCCCTTATTCGCGCGAATGGAAAAGGCGCCATTCGCATCTGCGCTGACGCCTGTCTTACTACCTTTAATTCTGATGGATGCAAAAGGGACAGGTTGTCCCGCCTGGTCGCTTACCTTGCCGGTAATGACGTCCTGGGCCAGGGCCAGCATTGAATACAATGCCAGCACCGTCGCCAGTGATAGAAATTTTCTCATGTGATTATGTTTTAAAACAGATGATAAAAACAAAAACAGTTACTCAGTATTCATTAAGCATCAGTTGTTTATTTTGATCAGGCAATAAGAACCATGCATCAACCCAAAAGAGTTAATGGCACAAAGCATTGGCATTGGGGTTTAGCGTTAAGGCAAACGAAATAACACGTTAGGGAGTGGTGGCGTTCTTTAAAAGTTAGCGGTCATTTTATAGGTCAGAACCCGGAGTAGAAAAAACACACAGCAAATATATTTGTTAAAGCTTAGCCAAAAAAATGATTTCGGTATTTATTCCCGCTATTAATTTTAGGAGTGCATTTAAAACGCATGGGAGCAGACGACTGCAGTAGATCTGTCAGTCAACCTTCGCTATTGAACTCCCCATTCATTTCTTCGATCAGGCCAAGGATCTTGTCCCGCCCCGTCTTCTTGACAGCGCTGGTGACGAAATGCTGGGGAAGGAACTGCCATGTTGCACGCATCTTTTCCAGGAAGTCCTTGACATTCTTACTGACAACGCGTTGGTTCTCTTTATCGGACTTGGTGAACACCAGGCAGAAAGGGATATTCCATTTTCGCAGCCTTTCCAGGAATTCAAGGTCTATCTTCTGCGGGCTATGCCGTGCGTCGATCAGCACGAACACCGTCTCCAGGTTCTCGCGCTTACGCAGGTAGTTCTCGATCATCTGTTCCCACCTTCTCCGATCTGACTGCGAAACCTTTGCAAAGCCGTAGCCGGGCAGATCCACGATATACCATTCGTCATTGATATTGAAATGGTTGATCAGTTGCGTCTTGCCGGGAGTGCCAGAGGTCTTGGCCAGCTTTTCATTACCGGTAAGCATGTTGATCAGGGACGACTTCCCCACATTGCTCCTTCCGATGAAAGCATATTCGGGCCGGTCGGGCGCCGGGCTCCTGGTATGATCCGGGCTGCTGATGACATAAGTGGCTGAGCGGATGATCATAATATTCGTTAAGCCGGCAAGTTACGTAACTTTGCCGCCTTATGGCAGAGTTTACGCATGATAAGGTCGTCCCTTTCAAGGACTCGGAGCTGGGGAAAAAGCAGCAGATAGCCGCTATGTTCGACAGGATCGCATTCCGCTATGACTTCCTCAACCGCTTCCTTTCCGGCGGGATCGACATCTACTGGCGGCGGCGGGCCATCCGCGAGCTGCTCGACCTGCACCCCCGCCGGATCCTCGACGTAGCCACAGGGACGGCCGACATGGCCATCTTCATGACCCGTTATCTCACTCCCGAAAAGATCACAGGCATCGATATTTCCACCGGCATGCTGGAAATAGGCCGCCAAAAGATCGCAAAGCTGCAGCTGGGAGGAAAGATCGTATTACAGGAAGGCGACAGCGAGAACATACAGCATCCGGACAACAGCTTTGACGCCATCACCGTAGCCTTTGGCGTCCGGAATTTTGAGAACCTGGAAAAAGGCCTGCAGGAAATGCTGCGGGTACTGCAGCCTGGCGGACGGCTGGTGATCCTTGAATTCTCACATCCCAGGACCCCCGTCATTCGTCAGCTGTATAACCTCTACCTCAACATCGTAGCGCCAGGCATCGGGAAAATGGTCTCCCGCAGTGGGGAAGCCTATCAATATCTCAATGATTCCGTTAAAGCCTTCCCGGAAGGCAAAGAGCTCATCCGGATCCTGGGCGCCAATGGATACGCCAATACCCGGCTCAAACGGCTTAGTCTGGGTATCTGCTCCATTTACACAGGCGAAAAACCCCGTTAATAAGTCCCTAAAATCACCCGATTGACCCGCAGGATCGCAATTTTGTCGCCCCTTTACCGTTATTTTTACCTACCTAATTCATGCCTATTGACAATATTTACCTTCTAAGCATAGTCATCGTAAAGAACAGGATTTTAATTTACTGATTTTAAGCTATTTATGAATTCTAACGTGTTTATGACCAAGAAGGGTATCTTTTCTGTGATATTGCTGATAGGGTTGATGATGGCGGGCAGCCGGACTTCGGCTCAATTAAGGGATTATCTGAACCTTCCGGACCATGACAGCAAAAGATACTATTTGGGCATCGGTTTCCTATACGACAACTCCCATCTGCAGGTCAATGCCCATCCGGCTTTCCTGGCCAGCGATAGCGTATTGTATGTCAACCCTGTAAACAGTGGTGGCTTTGGCGTTTCCGGTATGTTCACCTTTCACGTGGCCAATCACCTGGAATTTCGCTTTGCCTTCCCCGAGTTTATCTTCAGCAGCAACAGCCTCTCTTATCACATCAATTACCCACCTGATGGCGAAGAAAAGCTGACCACCAAGCAGATCCAATCCCTGTTGCTGGGCTTTCCCGCACAGGTAAAATTCCTTTCGGACAGGATCGGGAATTTCAGGGTCTACATGATGGGAGGGATCAATTACCGCTATGACCTCGCGTCCAACTCTTCCGCCCGCAAAGCGGAGAACCTGGTAAAGCTCAGCTCCTCCGACCTCAGCGTAGAAGCCGGCATCGGTTTCCAGATCTATATGCCCGTATTTATTCTTTCCCCGGAGCTCAAGTTCAGCCAGGGCATCAAAAATGTCCATAGCCGGGATCCCAACCTGCAATATTCCAATGTCATCGACAAGATCAAGACCAGGCAGATCATATTCTCCATTATCTTCGAAGGCTGATGGAGAGCTACACCCGTAAACAGGAGATCGTCAATGCCCTTATTCATGGCGCAGGCATTCTTTTGGGCGTAGCCGGATTGCCCGTCCTCACCGGCATCGCGACCGCCCACGGCAATACGCCCGGCATCATCGGGTCGGGTATTTATGGCCTTTGTTTTTTGATGACCTTTACCGTATCCACCATCTTCCATCTGGCCCTGGAGCCGGCCATAAGACGGATATTCAAGATCCTGGATCATATCAGCATCTTCTTCTTTATATCCGGTACTTATACCCCTTTTCTTCTGGTATACATGAACAATCGCTTCGGAGCCAGCCTGCTGATAGTGCTCTGGTCCCTGACAGCCGCGGGCACTATTTTCAAGATCTTTTCCACAGGGAAATACGAGATCGTCTCCACGATCATCTACCTGGCCATGGGATGGATCATGGTGGCGGGTGGACGAAGATTCTTCGATCATCTGCCCGCATCAGTGCTGGTATTTATTATCACCGGAGCCGTGCTGTATTCCATAGGCGCATGTTTCTATCTCTGGGACAAATATGCATACACCCATGCAGTCTGGCATACATTCGTGCTGACCGCCGCGCTCTGCCATTATGTAGCCGTATTGCTGGCCATGTAGCAGCCATTCACCCGGCTAATAATCATACTGCCGCCGGAACATATTCAGCCGCACCCCGGCGCTGAACATGGTGGAACTGGTACTATGATAAGTATTGGAGGGATCGTGGACGGAATATTTCCTGTACTGCACGGACAGATCAAAGGAGAGATTTTCCTTCCATTCATAAGAGACATAGCCTGACATATTCAAACAATTTGCCGGCACACCCGACCCAATGCTGAAGCCATAATCCCGGGGACGTGTCAGGTAGCTTTCGAAGATATTGCTGCCGAAATTGATCCCGGCAGAGTCCAGCCCCTGTTTATAGTAGATGATCTTTCCTTCCATCGTCCATTTATAGGCTGGCTGGTAGTGAAAGATCGCGATGAACTCGGCGAAATTAGCCCCCAATGGATGGGCCAGTGGCTGGTTGTAATGAGAATATTCCGTAATGGAATCCCCATGCTGGTAAGTAAAAGGCCTGACCACATTGGTCTCCAGCCGCAGGTCCAGGTTCTTCACATTGAAAGCATCGATATATTTGATGCCCAATTGCAGTCCCTGCTTATTGCCCCACCATCCGTTGCTATAATGACGGATCTCCTTCAGGACAAATTCATTAAAGAGCAGCTGTCCATAGACCTGGGTTACATGACCGATATTGGCCTTGAAATCCAGGCCTACCGTGCTCTTGTCGGGGCTACCGTTCTGCTGCTGCGCTGCCGGCAGGAAGATCACAGGATTGAGATACGAGAATTCATAATGGTCGGGCCGGCTAAAGGTAATATTTTCAAAAAGGCCTACGTTCAGCCAGGGGGTCGCATTCACGCTGAGGTGGTGAATGGTGGCGTATTTTTTCGGATATTGGTAATCTCCCGGTAAATGCTGCGTCACCAGCTCCATATAGATATTCTGGTAGTTCAGCTTCCAAACGCGGACATTGAATTTCAGGAAAAGGTACGGGGCCGTGAAATCACTAAGGAACAGGCTGCGGTAGCCATTCCCGATGAAATTCTTATCATAGCCAAACTGGAAATCGACATACTTCCAGGCATTGAAGTAAATGGAGGCCCTGTTGTCATAATAATCCACACCCGTCTGCTTGAAGGTCTTGTAATAGCCTGCTCCCGGCACTGACTCAAATTGTGCCACCCTGTCCATCACATATCCGGGACCCCGCTCCTGGTTATCCGTAAGATAAGCGGAAAAACCCAGCTTCCCCGCGATCAGCCCCCGGAGCGTAAGCCCTTTGGAATTGAGGAAGACCCGGGCCTTATTGCCCGTTTCGTACGACTGCACCTGCTGTATGACAGGGTTGACCACCAGGAAAAAATCCTTTTCGTTCACCTGGAAAAAGTTCGCCTTGTCCTTATAAAAAGTATTCCACCATGGCTTTTTGCTTTGAAAGCTGTCCCTGCTGCCCGTAACCCATTCGGTGTTGTTCAATAATAAGGATTGCAGGTTCTGCCGGTCCACTTTCGAAATATGATAGATGTCATCGTACGGAAAGAATTTATACATGCTGTCCGCCAGCTCCGAAATGCGGACAGCGCTGCGACGGCTGATAGGCTTATCCGTAGTGATGTTCAGCTCGGCATCCCGCTGCTGCAGGATCTCCATCCTGTCCAGGAAATGTTCGAACTTGGAGCCTTGTGGCAGAAAAGTGGATTGGCCGTAGGAAAAGACAGGTAGTCCAAGAATTATCAGCAGTCTTGCAGTGGTTTTTATAAATTGCATAGAATATAAAGGGACGTCATTTTTTATTATGCATAATTACCTGATCAGGAATATATCCATAGTCAACGAAGGTAAGATCATTACCGCAGATTTATTACTAAAGAACGGCCGGATCGAAAAAATAGCAAAGGGTATCCCGACTGACTTCGCTGTCACCGAGATCAACGGTGAAGGCAAACATTTATTGCCCGGGGTCATCGACGACCAGGTGCATTTCCGTGAGCCGGGGCTAACCCATAAGGCTAACATCTATACAGAAGCGAAGGCCGCCGTAGCCGGCGGCGTCACCTCTTTCATGGAAATGCCCAACACCCTGCCCCCTGTCTTCACGCAGCAACTGCTGGAGGATAAATATGCCATCGGGGCCCGAAGCTCCCTGGCCAACTATTCTTTTTACATGGGCACGTCCAATGACAACTCGGAAGAAGCGCTGCGCACCAACGAGAAAAAAAAGGAGGTATGCGGCATCAAGATCTTCATGGGGGCCTCTACAGGCAATCTGCTCGTAGACAATTATCTCACCCTGGACAAGCTGTTCCGGGAAAGCGAGGTACTCATTGCCACCCATTGCGAGGATGAGAAGATCATCAGGCAGAACCTGGAGAATATTAAAAAGGAGAACAGGGGACTCGTCGCCGCCGATCACCCCCGGATCAGGAATGAGGAAGCCTGTTTCGAGTCTTCGCTCACCGCTATACAATTCGCCAAGAAATACGGTTCCCGGCTGCATGTATTTCATCTGTCCACCGAAAAAGAGATGCAGCTATTCAGCAACTTACTACCCCTGGAGGAAAAAAGGATCACCACCGAGGTGTGTGTTCATCACTTACATTTTACCAGTGATGATTATGCGACACTGGGCAACCGGATCAAATGCAATCCCGCCATCAAGGCGCCCCACAATCGCGAAGCCTTATGGAAAGCCCTCCTGGACGACCGCCTGGACCTGATCGCCACCGATCATGCGCCGCATACCCTGGAAGAAAAGGGCTATGTCCGCCTGGAAGATGGAAGCCTCGTCCTGCTGAACCCCACTGGCAATGGCGACGGCTACGAGAAGGCCCACGCAGGGCTACCCCTGGTGCAGCATTCGCTCCTGCTGATGCTGCATTATGTCCAGGAAGGAAGGATCAGCCTGGAAAAGGTGGTGGAGAAGATGAGCCATGCCGTGGCCAAATGCTTCCGGATCGCAGAACGGGGCTATATCCGGGAAGGCTACTGGGGCGATCTGGTCATCGTAGACCTGCGGCAGCCTTCTATGGTGGAAAAAAAGGACATCCTGTATAAATGCGGCTGGAGCCCCCTCGAAGGCTTCCGCTTCCCGGCCTCAGTGACCCATACTTTCGTAAACGGCCACCTGGTTTATGGAAATCAAGGCTTTGATGAATCTCAATGGGGACATCGATTAGCTTTTGATCTATAACAGTTTTATGGAAATTGACAACACGACATATTCGGACCTTTCCCTTTTCAGCCAGGAGGAAGAATTCTCTATCTTTCATAAGCTGGACCTCACCCGTACGCAGGGTGGCCGGGATCAGCTGCTGGATTATTTCAACAGACCTTTCAACAGTCCCGGCCCGATCCTGGAGACCCAGCAGATCATCTCCCTCATCCTATCAAAGTCAGATGAATGGCCGCTGACCATCAGCAACGGCACCGTGATGGTAATGGAACGATTCTATGAAACGGCCATCGACACCTTACCCCAGTCCCATAACCTACCCGGTGCGCTGGCCTATAAGATCTTTCACGCCCCTGATTATTCCCTGGTCCGCTATTCTGTCAGTCATTTTGCAGATTTCATGCGCGGGATGACCCAGCTGGTCACCATGCTCCATACGCCCGACTGTCCTCCCATGCTGGCGACCCTCCTGGAAAGAGGCCGCCGGCTGCTGGATAACGATGTCATCCAATCCCTGGCCAAACAGGCACCCGGCGCCAAACTGAATGCCATACAAGTGATCCATTATGGCTATCATATCAAAGAGAGGTTCAAGACTCCCATGCAGGGGCTCATCGACATCTACAGCCGCCTGGATGCCTGGTATTCCATGGCCATGGCCGTCCGGAAATATCACCTGGCCTTTCCCGCTTTCACCAGCAGCGATGAGCCCTATATGGAAGTCAAAGAGCTGTACCATCTTTTATTGCCCACACCCGTGTCTTATGACATACAGCTGGACAAAGCCACCAATTTCCTTTTCCTCACAGGGGCGAATATGGCCGGCAAAAGCACCTTTATCCGTGCCGTAGGCGTATCCGTATTCCTGGCCCACCTGGGTATGGGCGTGCCCGCAAAAGAAATGCGGCTTAGCCTTTTCGACGGCATCCTCAGCAATATCAATGTAGTCGACAACATTTCCAAAGGAGAAAGCTATTTCTTCAACGAGGTACAGCGTATCCGGGACACGCTGATCAAGATCAGCGGTAAAAAGAAATGGCTGGTGCTGATAGACGAACTGTTCAAAGGCACGAATGTCCAGGATGCCATGAAATGTTCGGCCGCCGTCATCAAGGGACTGATAAAGATCCAGCAGTCCCTGTTCATTCTTTCCACCCACCTGTATGAGATAGGGGATGAGCTGAAGCAATATCCCAATATCTCCTTCCGCTACTTCGAAACAACTGTCAGGGAAGATCAGCTGGAGTTCAGCTATCAATTGAAAGAAGGCATCAGCAACGATCGCATCGGCTATCTCATACTGAAAAGAGAAAAGGTGGTGGAAATGCTGGAACGGCTGTAAACCCGCTACAATGCATAGTCAATTAATTCCCGGAAGATCAATATCATTCGATAACCCGGCTCAGATCATTAATATGGGGGGACCATGGGTAGGAACCTTAATGATTGACGGCAAAATAATTGCCGATAATGTTGTTATTGACAATTTATACTTCGCGCCAGGAACGCAGAAGCTATATTTTGTACGATACCATCATGTATCTAAGTGGCAAAAAGATAATTATTTTCTCCTCTATTTTGTAGATACAGCAGCAAACCGCATTTTTATGTACGATCTAAAGTTTGACCGGGTTTTTATTGATACTGTTCTTGATAATTATGAGCTGACATATTATGACGCCTTTCATAACAAGAATGAGGAAAAAGTGCGGAAAGTAAACTTGAGTACTATTAAATGTATCCAAACCCTTCTTTTATAAATAGGTCCATTCGCGTGGAACACCTCGTGGAACTACCCCCATCTTTTTCCCATTCGCATTGAAGTAATTTCTAGCTTCGCCAGCTAACTTATCCTCATCGTCATGCTGGTGAAGACTTTTGGAAGTGCCGTGTACGGAGTAGAGGCGATCACGATCACTGTCGAAGTGAATGTGACCGAAGGGCTGCATACATTCATCGTCGGCCTTCCCGACAATGCCGTAAAAGAAAGCATCCAAAGAGTGGAGAGCGCCGTCAAGACCAATGGCTACTATATGCCCCGTACCAAGCTGATCGTAAACCTTGCTCCTGCCGGTATCCGCAAGTCCGGCGCCGCCTTCGATCTGCCCATCGCCCTGGGTGTCCTGGCCGCAACGGACCAGGTACCCGGAATACAACAGCATCTAAAAGATTATGTCATCATGGGCGAGCTGGGACTGGGGGGCAGCATCCATTCCATCAAAGGGGCGCTGCCCATCGCCATACAGGCTAAAAATGAGGGCTTCAAAGGTTTGATCATCCCCCGGCAAAATGCACAGGAAGCGGCCATCGTAAAAGGCCTGGACATATTTTCATTCAGCCATCTCCGTGAAGTCATTGGGTTCTTCAGGGACGGTTGCCTGGAAGAAGCTGCGGATCCTGTGACCATTCCTTTATCCCGCCAGGCGCTGGCCTCTGCAAAGCCGGACGAGCTGGACTTCTCCGACGTAAAAGGGCAGGACTACATCAAACGCGCCCTGGAGATCGCAGCTGCAGGCAGCCACAACGTGCTCCTCATCGGCGCCCCCGGCGCAGGCAAGACCATGCTTGCCAAAAGGCTGCCAACCATTCTTCCACCCCTCAGCCTGCAGGAAGCCCTGGAAACAACCAAAATTCATAGTGTGGCCGGCAAGCTGCAGGAACATAGCGCGCTGATCACCCGGCGGCCCTTTCGCAGTCCCCATCATACGGTATCCGCCAATGCCCTCGTCGGCGGCGGCAGCATTCCACAGCCGGGCGAGATCTCACTGGCCCACAACGGCGTCCTTTTCCTGGATGAGTTGCCGGAGTTCAATCGATCGGTGCTGGAGGTTATGCGCCAGCCGATGGAAGATGGAAGGGTCACCGTCAGCCGGGCAAAGATGTCAGTGGATTTTCCCGCCAGCTTCATGCTGCTGGCAGCTATGAATCCCTGCCCCTGCGGTTACTACAACCACCCCGACAAGGAATGTAATTGTTATCCCGGCGCGGTGCAGAAATACCTCAACAAAATATCCGGTCCACTCCTCGATCGTATCGATCTGCACGTGGAAGTTGTGCCTGTGCCTTATGCGCACCTCTCTGCGGAGAGCCGTGGTGAAACATCCTCCAACATCAGAGAACGTGTGATAGCAGCTAAGGAAAAGCAGCAAAAGCGTTTTAAAAGACCGGTCAGCAATGCACACATGACCACCAAAATGATAAAGGAATGTTGCCGCATCGACAGCGCAGGAGAAAACCTATTAAGAGATGCCATGAACCGCCTTCACTTATCCGCCCGCGCCTATGACCGTATCCTTAAAGTCGCCCGCACCATCGCAGACCTGGCAGGCTCAGAGAACATCATTCCGGAGCATATGGCCGAATCAATCCAGTATAGATGTTTGGACAAGGAAGGGTGGGGAGCCTAGCCCAAACCAATCATGCCTGATCAACCTTTACCAATCATTCTTCAGATCCTCGTTCAACCGCTCCGGCACTCCCGGCGGCCCCTCCATCCATGCAGGGTCATACCACACAAAGAAATAGATCCATATGGTCCTCGACAGCCGCATCAGCAGCGGCTGCAACGCCAGCAGCAAAACAGCATTCACCCCCAGCCACCAGAACAGCCGGTTGTCCTGCAGCGACATCCCCAATGTCAGTTTCCACCCGATAAAGCTGATGGCCGAAACCAACACCGCCAGCGCATAGCTCACGAAACCCGTCCCATAATAGAATCCCACCTCTATCTCAAAAGGCTGCCCGCACACCGGGCAATGCTCCGGCATCTTCATCATCTGCCTGAGATCGTAAGGGTTTTTGTGGGTGAACAGTTCGCCCCTCCGGCACCGGGGGCATTTATTGCGCAGGACGCTGTAGATCAATCCCGGCCTGTGACTGTCTTTGTTGGCACACATAAAAAAGGGCTTTAGTAATACCCTGTTGCAAAGGTAGCACCGCCCCAATGGCCGTCATTGCGCTTTTGGTGGCTTCAATGGTATTTTTCATTTTATCCTCCCTAATTTTGCTTAAAACAATCCGCCGATGCGATGGTTCCTATCCCTGCTGACTTGCCTGACCCTGGCTACCACACTCCTGGCCCAGTCCATCCCCCCTCTCACCATCAAACACCTGACAGGCGACCTCTACATCTACATCACCTACGGCGCCCCTGGCAACGGCCAACCTTATCCTTCCAACAGCCTTTATATGGTGACCAGAGACGGCTCGTCCTGCTGAATACGCCCTGGGATACGACGCAATGCCAGCCTTTGCCTGACAGCCTCTACGCCCGGCATCATCAAAGACCCGTCTTCTGCCTTTCCACCCACTTCCACAGCAATCGCACGGCCGGCATCGATTTTCTGAAAGGACACGGCGTCGCTACCTGGCCATCCCAACAAACAAAGCCTGGGCAACCTCTCCGATGCCAACACGGCCGCATGGCCCGCATCGGTAAAGAAGGTAATGCATGCCTTTCCCCATCCTGCCTACGTCATCCCCGGTCATTTGGGCTGGACGGACAAGGCAGCCCTGCCCCATACGCTGACGCTCCTCGGCAAATACCGGCAATCTCATGCTTCGGACCTATGACCTGTCCTACCGCCACTCTCCCACCTGCTGATGCGGGCAGATAGCTTGATCAGCAGCTGATTGTTGGCCATATACATCACCATGAGCGGAAGTATTTTTAAAAGCCCTCTCTTTGTAGTGTTTGGAATATCGAACAGCGGCAGCAAAAAGCCCAGCAAACCCAACCCGGCAAACACTACCCCGATGGCATACAGCCAGTTTCGGGCCGCCCTGCTGAAACGCCGCAGGATGAGCAGCTCCGCCAGGAAAAGAGCGGCCCACACATACATGAAATATCCCCAGAGGCGGATGCCAAATTCGCTGACCACCAGCTCTGTAATTATCTCCTTATACTGCCGGAATAAAGGCCGCAGATCAAAAGGATGGGGATTCACGAGGGTAGAGATATCGTAGTGCACAGGCAGATAGTTCGTGATATACAGCCGGACGGTAAGGTAATAGCTTACTACGGCAGGCAGCATGAATAGCACCGTGAACCCAATGGTCTTCGTATAAGTATATTTCGCCCGCAGCTGCATGACCCACAAAGCCGGAGTAAAAAGGACCGCCAGCACAAGGGTTTCAGAACGGATATATGTGGCAATGCCCATCAGCAACGCCCCGAAATAAAAAAATGCATTGTCCTTTTTCTCAAAATACCCGATAAAAAAATACAGGCTGAGAAAAAGGAACACCATATTGCTGTAATCATAGAGGATCATGAAGGTATACCCATAGGCCTCGGGGGTCATCATCAGCAGTATTAGAAGTACCCCCGCCAGGATAGGATGCAGCGTAACCTTCAGCAGCTGGTACACCAGCAGGATAAAGCCGACGAAAACAACGCTCAGCCACACCTGTCCGAAAGGATAACCCGCCATTTTATAGATCACCTGCAGATCGGTGAGATAGGGTGACTTGAACTGGTTATTGGTAGTGGACAATTCCATCGTAAAAAAAGAATTGATCAAAGTATGCTCTCTGACCGCATACTCCGCAATAGCCTCCGGGCCGGAAAGCGCATCACGCGAAGTAGGAGGCAGATAGTAGCATCTCCATACACTGACAAAGACCATGAAGGTCAGTACAAGGATAGCAGGCAGCTCGTAAATGCGGACCCTCAGCGTCCTGACGCTCTCTTTCATCATCTGAACGGCCTTGCTCATCGCCCCACCCCTGCACACCCAGCCCGCATTCAATCCAAAACAAACACCCCCCAGCGTTCCGAACACCGTCACCTTATACAGCGGGCAATGTAACAGCTCCAGGAGGAAAGGCAGCATAGAAGCTACCGCGACACCAAGGATAAAAGCCAAAGGCAGCAAGACTAACGGTCTTTGCCGGATCCTGAACAGACGCAGCAATCCATACCCTGAAAAAAAGTGACAGCAGATCAGTAACAGCAGCGCCATGGGAGAGGAACTATAATATGGGGGGGAATTGTTGATAGCGGGCGCGGATCATCCGCAATTGCTCCTGAGAGCCGATAGGTTCCAGGATGACAGTTTCTTTCTCTACCCGCACCAGGTAATTGGCTTTCTCCATCTCTGGCGAATTCATCCAGACAGCCCGCAGTCCGGTGTAATAATAAAAGACAGCCGGCTCGGGAAGGTGCAGAGAAATATGCAGCGAATCCCGGTAATAAGTATTCGGTTCCAGGAGCAGCACCGCATCGCCCAGCCGCTTTTTCTCTACAGCCGCCTTTACTTGCATGCTAACGGCATAAGGCATGCCATAACGCGCCTGCCTGATACTTTCAAGGCTGGCTGAGGATTGGCTTTGACGCACAAAATCGCCCCAGTAGAACAGCGGTTGCTCAATAAACCATTTTCGGTAATAACCCAGGTTAAGAATGATCAGGATGGTGGTGATGGAGATCACCGTCAATAAGAGAACTTTCATACCGCCTAAAGCTAGCAAATATTCGCGAGGCGCATCTCACAGATCAGGCGATCTTTTTGGCAGCCGTCATCGTACCACGCTCGAACACGCTCTTGCCCACCGGCACTGGCTTGTTCTTATACAGCACGGACTTGATCATCAGCGCCCCTGTTTCCGCCATGATCCGGAGGTCCAGGATAAAGCTCACATTGCGTACATAATACGCATCCCATTGATAGCGGCGGAAAATGCTTTGAAAGCTGGTAGCCGGCCCACGATAGCCCCTCACCTGTGAGAGACCTGTGATACCGGGACGTGAAAGATAGCGGAACTTATAGTTAGCCACCTGTGAGGAGAATTCACGGGAGTCTTTCAGCATGTGCGGTCTGGGGCCAACAACGCTCATATGTCCCAGCAATACATTGAAGAACTGGGGCAGCTCATCAAGACAGGTATTGCGCAGGAACTTGCCCAGCCGGGTGACCCGTGGATCGTTGCGCACAGCCTGACGTGTATCGGCCATATCATTCACATACATCGTGCGGAACTTATAACACCAGAAAGTCTTGCCAAGGAAGCCTACTCTTTTTTGTTTGAAGAAGGCGGGGCCCCTTGAATCTAATTTGATCAGCAGGATCACCAGGGGGAACAACCAGGGGAAAACCAGTACGATCATCAGCAGGGACGTTAGCACATCCATGCTCCTCTTATAAACAAGGTAAGGATACTTGTTATTAAAATGCTCACGGATCTGCAATTGCTCATCATCCTGCCAGTTCTTCGGGTAATTCATCTTCGATTCAACGATTGTGCTACGCATGTCGATAAGGATTGGTTTTTTCCACTTGATACTGTAATATGAAATCCCTATATAATAACCAGAGTACCTAACAAATTGAATTCCATATTTCGCGCAAAGGAAACAAATTTATGCCGCAATTCTGGTACCACTTACTGGTAAAAGAATTGTTTTTGAGTAAAACCAGGCTTACAATCGTGTAAATCAATCACTACCACTTATGACACTTACTTGCCTGAAAACGTTGCATTAACGATTTATTTAATGAAATTTTAAGGACCCGGGGGGCCCTTCGCGGATAAAAAAAGCACTAAATAGATGAAAGAGCAGGATGATGGGCTTCTACTTCCAGGACAGACCGGGATGGTTTCAGGTATCCCAGCGTCTGCACGAGCGTTTCACGGATAATGCGCAGATCCAGCGAAAAGCTGGCATTTCTTACATAGAAGGCATCCCATTGATACCGTTTAAAGACCTTATCAAAGCTATCCGCTGGTCCGCGATAGCCTTTTATCTGGGCCAGCCCGGAAATGCCAGGCTTGAGAATATTCCTGAACTTGTAAGCCGCCACCACCTGTGAAAAGGCGCGGCAATCCTCATGCATATGGGGTCGGGGGCCTATCACGCTCATCTGTCCGGCTAACACATTGAGGAACTGCGGCAATTCATCCAGGTTGGACTTACGGAGGAAACGCCCGAACTTAGTCACCCGGGGATCATTTTCCCGCGCCTGGAGCGTGTTTGCTTCAGGGTTGACACACATGGTCCGCAGCTTGATACAATAAAAGCTGCGTCCCAGGAACCCCACTCTCTTCTGGATAAAAAAGACAGGCCCTTTGGAATCCAGCCTGATCACCAGCGCCAGTATGGGCAACAGCCAGCTCAGCACAAAGAAGATCACTACAAGAGAGAACAGGATGTCAAAACAACGTTTAACAATTAAATAACTATTCCGCTCCAGGAAATAACGCCTTAGTGTCATCCCCCCTTCACGCTTAAACGCCCTGATCTTTGTCATCGTACTTTCCTGTTCTCTTCCGACCATGAATGTGTTTTTCAGATTACGATTCAACTTTATATACTTCCAACAGATCATACATTGACATTATTCATTCCCGGATAGTTGCATCCCGCTAATATAAATCCGGGGGCCAGGCAAAAAGACCTCATTGACTAAAGCCATTGTAGATCATTGCTCAAACGTTCCCACCTGCCATTTAGTATCGGGAACGATGTTAAAATTTCTTTGAAACCCGCACCCACGGGAGATTTTGCCCGGTTTCCAATAAGATTTTAAAAAATAACATCTTCCATTAAATGAGCGTTGATCCCTAATTTCGCTAATTTGTGCCCCACTATGCAAAAGGTAATATCTGTCGTGGGAGCAAGACCCAATTTCATGAAGATCGCACCAATTCATTTTGAATTTTTAAAATATAAGGACCATATTCATCATCTGATCTGTCACACGGGACAGCATTATGACGAAAAGATGTCCAGGATCTTTTTCGATGAGCTGGGCCTGCCGTCACCGGATTTTTACCTGGGCATCGGCTCAGGCTCCCATGCAGTGCAGACAGCGGGTGTCATGGTGGCTTTCGAAAAAATACTGCTGGAAGAAAAGCCTGATCTGGTCATCGTAGCGGGTGATGTCAACTCCACCATTGCCTGTAGCCTGGTTGCGAAAAAAATGCACATTCCCGTGGCTCATGTCGAGGCCGGCCTCCGTAGCTTTGACAGGCAAATGCCGGAAGAGATCAACAGGATCCTCACCGACGCAATTTCAGATCTTCTCTTTGTCACCGAAGACAGCGGCCTCGAAAATCTTCGCAAAGAAGGCGTTGCCGACAGCAAGGTTTTCTTCACAGGCAATGTTATGATCGATAGCCTGGTAAACAGCATGTCCCTCATCGATGCATCGGAGGTCCTCGGACGGCTGCGGCTGGAGAGATCCGGGTACATCCTCGCAACTATCCACAGGCCTGCCAATGTTGATACGCCGGAAAGTCTTTCAGGTATCCTGGGGCTCTTGAATAAGTATGCACAAGGCAGGAAAATATTGTTCCCCGTGCATCCCAGGACAAGGAATAATATCAGAACCTTCGGGCTGGAGACCAGCATCTCGCCGGAGCTGATCCTGATGGAACCCATCGGCTATATCGATTTTTTATGCATGGTGAAGAATGCCCTCCTGGTAATAACAGACAGCGGAGGTATCCAGGAGGAGAGTACCTATCTCGGAGTTCCCTGTGTGACCTTACGGGATAATACTGAACGCCCCGTCACTGTCACGAAAGGCACGAACTATCTCGCCGGAACGGACATGGCGGCAGCCGACAGGATCATTGCGGGCGTGCTCGGTGGAAAAAGAAAAAAAGGCCAGATCCCGGAATTATGGGATGGGAAAGCTGCTGAAAGGATCTGCAAGGCTGTCCATGGATTTCTGGGATTTGGCGCCTTAAAGCCTTAATAACCTTATATTTACATACATAAACCAATAATTCTTCCAGTCTATATGGAAAATCAGCCCACCAAACCTGTCCCGGACGAAAAAGACATCGATCTGGGGGTCCTGTTCCTTTTATTCGTCAGGATCGCAAAAAAGATCCTGTCTGTTACCCGGCAACTATTCAATTTCCTTCTAACCGTACTGATATGGGTGCTGTTGCTGATAAGGAGAAAAAAATGGATCCTGCTGGCAGCGATCGTAGTGGGCGTGCTGCCGGGGCTTTATAACTATTTATCGCTGGGACGTGAATATTACTCGGCCATGACCGTCAGGGCTAACTTTGAAAGCGTTCATAATCTCTACAATAAAATAGATTATTTCAATGGCCTGATCAAGGCCGGGGACAACAAAAAGCTGGCCTCCGTCTTTCATATCCCCGAGGAATCCGCAGGCAAGCTGATACGATTCGAGATAGGGGCCGTGGATGATGAAGTGCAGCAGATCCTGCTGTACAAAAAAGTCTTCTACAATCCCGAAGATTATGCCCGGACCATCAGGGAGGGGCAAACCGTGCTGGTAAGGGATTCCACCTGGTCTACATTGCTCAAGTTCAAGGACTTTAAAGCCAGGCTGACCCCCTATGATTACCCCCTGCAGCACATAAGGGCATACAGCCATGCAGGCACAGGCTTTACCAGTTTACAGGAGGGATTGCTGGCAGAAATGAATACCAACCAGGCCCTCCGCCAGCATCGGGAGTCGGCCGACACTACCTATCAGGAGCAAACGAAGATCATTCGCAACGCCGTCGGCAACGTAGACACGCTCGTACATGCTTTCAGTAAAGGCATCTCTGCGGGAACAAGGACGGAAAACAATAACCTTACACTTTCAAGCAGGCCGGTGAAAAGTCCGGAAGTGGAGATATTCGATCAGGCCGTAAGACTGAAAGACGAACTGGGAAGAGTAAGCAAAGAAAGCGCCGACAACAACGATATCCTGCAGGTAAACGCAGACTTCAACAACGTGGGCGTACCCGTGTCCCCTTTCAAGGAATCCTTCATAGATTATTCGACATGGTTCCTGGGGTGGACCTTTTTAATATTGCTGGTGCTTGAAGCTTATAAAGCGATAGACGCCAGGGAAAAACAGAAGCGGAATGCTTAAACGGCTTACGCTGGTAGCATTTTTCACCGGCTCGGCACAGCTGGCGACATTGTTGGCGTTGAAATACCTGTCCGGCACATTGACGGCCGCAGGGTTAAGTGAGCTGGGGGAGATCGATTCACTGATCAATCTGATCGTAAATCTCGTTGCACTGGGACTGCTCCTATCCTCAGTAAGGGATATAGCCCTGAGTAAAGAGGCGGACAAAGAGATCGATAAGGCGCAGACAGCCCGCCTGACCCTTTCCCTATGCATGATACCCCTGGCTGCCTGGGGCCTGTACCACAGATATTACATCATCTTTCTTTTTGCGCCAGTCTTTGCCCTCAATGCCGACTATGCCCTGTACGGGCGCTCCTATCCCGTGCTGGCGGCCTTTGTTTCACTGGTAAGGGTGATCGTACCTTACCTGGTCATCCTCATAGTTTTGCCCCTGGCCCCCGATCATATCACTGAAGCTTTTTTCATAAGCTCTGTGGCAGTGTACTTCGCTGTAGGCCTCTTCATCACCCGCTTTTTGCACCGGCCTTACTGGCCCCGGCCTTCCCTGAAAAGCCTTAAACTTTACTGGAAAAGTCTCGACCTGGGCATCGCCGGACTGTCCTATTATTTCATCGGGTTGGGCCTGATCACGATCGCAGCTAACTTCTACACCGACAGTGTCGTTGCCGTAGCCTATGTCGGCTGTAAGATGTATATGATCTTTAAGGGTGTGCTGCGGATCATCAGCCAATCATTCGTTAGGGAAATGATCAACGAGGACGTACAGCTGCAGGTAGACAGGCTGGCAGGCTTTGCCGGATTCCTTTTCCTGGCAGGCACCGCTTTTTATCCTTCCACCTTTCTCCGGCTTTTTTTAAATAAAGCGCTGGAAATTGACGGGCGTATGCTGCTGATCCTGGGACTGTCCGGCCTCATTGCAGCCATTCTTTTAAGCTACCCCAACAAGGCTATCCTGCAAAAAAGGGACAGGCCCTATTCCATCGTTATGGCGGCAGCCGCATCCGGCTCCATTATCCTTTGTATCATTTTGTCCTTCTTTTATCCGTCTCCCGGCAGTGTATTTATCAGTATCCTGGCAGGCGAGCTATTGTGCTTTCTCGGACTGGCAAAGCTATTCGGCAGCCGGCAAAACCTGGCTCCCAGAATGGTCATATGGGGTAAATATCTCTTGTTGTCGGCCATTCCACTGGTGACCAGGATCTATTTCGGAGACGCTTATCCTGCTTTTTTTGCCGGGATGGGCATGATGACAGCCGTATTCCTGCTCGTATTTCATAAAAAGCTCCGGCTGACATAAACCCAGGACCATGCAGACAAAAAAATTCTCCTTAGATGATCTCCTGCGGCTGGAAGGGCTGATCGTACTCTATTTCCTGGCGCTGCTGTTCTTTGGAAAAGCTTTTTCCAAATTCAATATCATCGGCCCGCTGTACCTCCACGACGTCGTCCTTCTCTTTCTCACGGTCCTGGCGCTCAACAGGGGTAAAATGAAAGCCCGCTTTAATGCCCTGTGGCTTTTATTGGGGATTGCGATACTGTACCTGGTGATCTCACTGCTGTTCTTCCATCTGAAGCCCAAATTCATGGTCATTGCATTCCGACAATTCACCCTGTTCCTATACCTGGGCTGTTCGCTGATCATTTTCAATTGTATGATAAGGCAGCCGTCGGACCTGTATAAACCCATGTATCTGGTTAGACTAATATCCACCCTGTCCGTCTGGCTGCAGGCCATACTGATGCTCTATGGTTATTTGTTCATACCCGGGTTCAGTCTTTTTGGGGAAGGCGATTATAACTATTTCTCTCCACTGGTGGTATTTGGGATCATCAGCTATGCTGCGCTGGCCCTTGCATTTGAGAAGGACATGGGAATAAGGACCGTTAAATTCGTCATTGCGCTTTTCCTGTCAACCACGCTGGGACACTCTTCCGCCTTTCTCGCCGTCTTTGTCATCCTGTTGACCTATTTCTTTATCAGGATCACGCCCATACAACGCTTCATCGCCCTGGGGATCTGCGCAGCCACCGTCCTCACGCTACAGTTCCTGCCTGAGTTCAGGGATGCCAATGCCAGCTGGCGCCTGCTTTACTGGCAGCATGTCATGCATAATCTCATCTATCAGAGACACCTGGTGTTCGGCAATGGCTTTGGCGTACCATACATGACCTATGATTATGCCGTATATATCAACGAAGTGCTCCACTCACCTATCATGCTGGACGAACAATATCCCCTGGCCCGCTATCTCGCTCCTCCGCACAATTCCATTCTCACCATCATGTTCCATGTCGGGATCGTTCCTGCCCTGCTCCTGCTGATCCCGCTGAGAGGGCTATTTTCCCAGCTCCTGTTAAAACGCCGCAGCCCGGACCCTTCAACCAATTTTATCCTGTTCTGCTTCGTCGGCAGTCTCGTATGGATCCTTTTTAATGTTATTCTGGAATTGCCGCATTCAGCCACTTATTTCTGGCTGGTATTCTTCACCACTGCATATGCATTGAAATTCAAGGCTGCGTCACCGGCCCCGGAACAGCCACAATAATGATCCCTTTCCCGTATTGAGGAGCTATATATTTCAATAATAAAAAGATATTGACGAAAAAACCCGCAATCCTTTTCATGATCCTTTTTCCGCTGGTGTCCTCAACCCTGGTGAAATCCATTTTTTCCCACAGTACGATGTTCTGTTTTACGCCAAACCCGAATTTCCCCAGCAGGGATTTTATCGAATGAAAGGAGAAAAGGTAATTATGGTCGGGATGGATGCTTTCCCGGCCCGCCAGTGTATATAGCCAGAAAAGGAAATAATAGTTGTTGGGCGTTGTAAATATTACTTCCGTATCGGGTCGGCAAAATTTCTTCACGGAAAGGAGAAAGTCCCCGCAGTTGTCGATATGTTCGATGATCTCCCCCAGCACAATGACATCAAACTTATCCTGGTAATCCCAGTTCTCGAGATCGGCGTGATAAACGTCCTTATAACCCTGGCTGATCATTTTTTCGATGCCTGCCTTATCCACATCCACTCCTACCAGCTTTTTGGCGGACTGTCCCAGTATATCATGCAGGAAAAGCTTCGATTCCTTCCTTTCCTCCAACACACCGCTGTCCACGCAACCTCCATGCAATACATTTTTTCCCGTGACATATTCCTTCAGGAATTTTTCTCTGTCCTTGATCACTTTAAGGCGGGGAAACTTGTGTGAAAACTTAAGACTCATAAAGATTACCGGGATTTGGAAAGGTCTTTAAAATTTTAAAAGTAGCGCAAATTACCAAAAAAATTACATCTTTGCCATTTACATGAAACGGATATTATTTGTAGTCCAGCTTCCGCCTCCTGTTCATGGGGTCGCTCTCATGAATGATCTGATCGTAAAAAGTTCACATATAAAAGAGGCCTTTGAGACACGACACGTCAACCTCGGCACCTCCGCTCAGATCGCAGATATAGGGAAATTTTCACCCGCCAAACTATTTCTTTCCATTCGCTGCCTGGCCCTCATACTCCGACAGCTCTTCGCATTTCGTCCGGACCTGGTCTATCTAACCCTCTCTCCCACCGGCTTTGCATTCTACAGGGACGCCGTCTATATAAGTTTCATCAAACTATTCCCTGCCCGGCTTGTGCTTCATCTGCATGGGCAAGGCATCAGAACAGGAGCACAGAACAGCAGGCTTTTCAAATGGCTATGCCGGCGGATCTTCCGTAAAAGCCATGTGATCTTCCTCTCGGAAAGGCTGAAAGAAGATGCCATCGGGTTTGTCCGGACTCCTTTCTTCATCGTCAACAACGGCCTTCCCGACGATCATATTGTCCCCCAACACGCCAACACTCATGAAGGCCCCATCCGGATCCTGTACCTTTCAAACTATGTACGGTCCAAAGGCATACTCGATCTCATCGACGCACTGGAGATCGTCGCCCTGTCCAACAGCAACTTCCATTGCGACCTCGTAGGCAAACCCTTCGACATCACCACAGATTTCCTGGTGAACTATATACAGCAAAAAAAACTGGCAGATAAGGTAACGGTCCTCGGGGCCCGGTACAACGACGAAAAAGACAGGCTGCTGGAGAACGCGGATATTTTTATCCTTCCTTCGTGCAATGATGCATTCCCGCTGGTGATACTGGAAGCAATGAAGTTCGGCCTGCCCGTCATTAGTACCATCGAAGGAGGGATCCCCGATATCATCGACGATGGCATCAACGGCCTGCTCGTCCCTAAAAAAGACATCGCAGCCCTGGCCGGAAAGATCATTTTCCTGCTGGACGATCCGGAAGAAAGGGCCCGGCTAGGCGCCGCAGGAAAAAATAAATTTTTGCATAAATTCACGCTGACTACCTTCGAAAAGAACATTCGACAGGTGTTTGACGAACTTGCCGGAATTAAATAGACAATCTTTTACAGGAACGAACCCTTTTCAACATGTGTGGAATAGCAGGCTTTATCAATTTCCCTCAGAACGCATCGCTCGTTAATATGGCGCAGCAGGAACAGTCCCATCGCGGCCCGGACAGCTGTGCCGGATGGTCAGAAGATAATGTAGCCCTTGCCCACCTCCGCCTTTCCATCATCGACCTGGACGCCCGGAGTGACCAGCCCTTTGTCAAACAGGGACTGGTGATGGTCTTCAATGGCGAAATATACAACTACCGGGAGCTGAGGGCCCGTATTGAACAGATGGATCCCTCTGTCAGCTTTCATACGAGCTCGGATACCGAAGTGCTTTTGGAATGGTACAGACTGAAAAGAAAAGACTGTCTGACAGACCTGATAGGCATGTTCTCCTTTGCCGTGTACGATACTGTCGCAAAGACCCTGTTCCTTGCAAGGGATCATTTCGGGATCAAACCCTTATTCTACACTTTCATTGGCGATAAGCTGGCTTTTGCCTCCGAACTGAAAGCCCTCGTCAAAGTGCCCGGCTTTAACAAGTCCATCAATCCCGTGGCCCTGATTGGGTCTATCAACTATCTGTGGGTACCCGGTGAGGACACCATGTTCAGGGACTGCTTTAAATTACCTCCCGCCCACTATATGCACCTCGGCGTTTCCGGCCCCGGACTGACCCCGGAGATAAAGGAATACTGGCGGCCTTCCACCAGCGTGACTCACCGGGATGAGCAGGAAACCATCGCCGCCCTCACCGAATGCATGGAAGCGTCCGTAAAAAGACATATGATCGCAGATGTGCCAGTCAGCAGCTTTCTCAGCGGAGGCCTCGATTCCTCCCTTCTGTCTGTGATGGCTTCCCGCACAGGAAGCCGCCTCTCCACTTATACGATCGGGACTTCCCCGGCGGATAAGCAGGTGGAAAAAATGCCGGCCGATGAAAAATACGCACGGCAGCTGGCAGATCAATTCCAATTCGATCATCATGAGATCGTGTTGCAGGCAGATATCATCCGGGAACTTCCCCGCATGGTGCATATGCTGGATGAACCTATCGGCGATCCCGCTGCGCTTAACACCTACCTCATCTGCAAAGCCGCCCGTGAAAAAGGCGTAAAAGTATTGCTCTCGGGAATGGGCGCGGACGAAATATTCTTCGGTTACAGACGGCAGAAAGCCAGCCTACTGACCACCCGTTACCAAAAAGCCCCCCGCCTTATCAGAAGATCGATTGCCGCCCTGGCTGGCATCCTGCCCGTAAAAGCCCTGGGCAAAGGACTGCGCCCGGTGAGATGGCTCAAACGTTTCCTTTCCTTCGCCGAGCTTTCCCCCGAAGAGGCCTATATGCGCAGCTACTCTTATTACGATGAACAGGAGCTCCAGCAGCTTTTCCAGCAGGACATACATGAACCTTACCAGGCCCTCCGCCGCCAGCACAGACATTTCTATACGGACAACAGCTACCAGGAGCCTATCAATCGTATGTGCTATACCGATATACACATGTTCATGAATGGGCTGAATCTCACCTATACCGACAGAGCCTCCATGGCCGCCTCTGTGGAAGTAAGGGTCCCTTTCATCGACAGGGAAGTGATCCAGCTGGCCCTACAGATCGCGGGGAACCTCAAGTATAAGGGCGGGCAGCAGAAATACATCCTGAAAAAAATGGCGGAAAAATATCTCCCCCATGACATCATTTACAGGCCCAAGGCTTCCTTTGGCGCCCCCATCCGGTCCTGGATCAGCAATGAGCTGAAAGATATGGTCGACCAGCTGTTGTCTGAAGAACAGGTCACCAAAAGAGGTATTTTCCATTATCCCTTCATCAAAAATATCATCGAAGAGGACAGGAAAGGTACTGCCGATCACGCTTACCGCATCTACCAGCTGATCACCCTGGAATGGTGGTTCCGCCAGTACATCGACCCCCAGGCTTGATGTTTCAACGCCGATCAAAGGCAATAAAGCGGCGATCCGGCCGTTTTTAACTCTGTTTTAATCCCCATAAGACAACGTCTGTTAACCTATTACCGTCTTAAAGTAAGAGGCTATAAAAACAACGCTTATGGAAACAATATCCGTGGAAATGAAAAAAACATTGTACACCCGCCATTCAATGGAGGTGCGCCATACAGGCGTAAATTATCTCCTGCTCATTTTGGTTTTCTCCTGCTTACTTTTCGCCTGCAAAAAAGAAATCCATTCTCCCGAAACAAACCAGGTGGGAACATTGGCAATGGAAGCAGGCAATCTTATTATCAATGGCAACTTCACAGAATGGGACGCAGCCATCGGCACTTTCAGCGATTGGGCCACCGTCAGCACCAACAGTGGGGTCATCGGCCAGTTGAACCCAGGCATTCAGTTCTCCGCCAATGCCGCAGGACAATACTACATCTACCAGCGGGTGAATATAGCCGCAAAGCAATTCTATAAAGTTTCCCTCACCGCCGATTATACACTCAACGACTATTCAGCTTGCGGCATTTATGTAATGGACAGCACCATGAAAAAAGTCATCGGCCAATTTGAAAAAGTATACAACCAGGCTTCTCAGGAAAACTGGCAGTTTATTTTTTATTCCGGCAAACCAAAACAGGTGGTCGTAGTCATTGGTTTCCTCGATGGCATTAATGGTACTGCCTCACTCAATGGAGCCACGATGGAGAAATACGATTATACTCCTACCCTGCCCGTGGACGTGTCCGCATTTTCATCCCATTTGAACCAGCGGCTCGGCCTGTCCTTCTCTCCGGACGGGTTTGATACCACCATCAGCAAAATTGGCGACTACGTCAATACAGTGCTGCTGTCCCAGGACAAGTTCCTATCCGACACCGGTGAAAACACCATCCTGGATGCGATGATCGGCGCCGACTCCGCCTATACCTATTTCAACCAGTACAGGCATGCACCCAGCCAGGTAAAAGATGGGTACTGCCAGCGGTCCTCCTTAAGCCTCGGAGAGATCCTTACCAACGAATTCAATATACCCGTCAGGCAGATGTTCATGCAGTTCGCCGGGATAGGCAAGCATCAGTTCCAGGAATACTGGAATCCCTTTTCAAGAAGATGGATCATCATAGACCCCTGCTTCAATACCCGTTATGTTAAGAACGACCAGCTGCTGGGAGACGAGGACTTCGACAGGTCCGAAGCCCCTGCGCTGATGGTGCGGTTTGGGTCTCATTATTTCTATGACAACCTGGATGAGCTGGTCGATCTATGGCAGGGCATGGACGAACTGCAGGTTTCGGACTATTACACCATCACATTCCCCTTTTACTGACCGTCTGCCCTCCGGATCGCCACCTCGGTCATCCGTTATTGATATTAAAAAAGAATTAAAAAAAAGTCCGGCAAATCCTTTTGCTGGACTTTTTTTTAACATATATTTGATCATACAGATCGGAACCTTCCCATTAATCTTCGAACCCCCTTTTTCTTCGAAAAACCCCCAGGATCATTACCTTTTAGTAAGACAGGAATGCCTGACTCCTATGCATCGCCTTGAAAACGATTGCCATGAGAAAATTATACCTGACCGTAGCAGGCGCTGCCGCTATATATCTGAGCGCCTGTACAAAGGAGTCTGTATTTGACCCCAATACACTTACTGTTGCCTCGGGAAATGACATCACGACCCTCGTCAACCTGCGCACCGACTACAAAGTTTTCCTGCTGGAGCCAGGCACTTATACGGCACTTGGCGGGCAAATGATCCGCCGCAATGATATTATCATCCGCAAAAAAGAAGCCGCTTCGGAAGTAAGGATCATTGAACCTATGCAGATCTGCGGGGACAACAACATCATCGATGGCCTGACCTGGGATGGCAATGCCAACGTAAATCTGCGTGTATCGGACCCGGGTACGCTGGCCGTCGGCGGTAGTGGCAACACCATCCGCAACTGCATCTTCAGGAACATGGCTATGTCCGTACATGGCACCGAGATCATCTCCATCGGACGGCTCAAAACAGGCAGCCAGTTCATTAATAAGGCGGCCAGCCATAATACCATCGAAAACTGCACATTCGATAACTGGGGCTTAAGGGATGAGCCGAAAGGCTCTACTAAAAGCTCTACCTGCATCTCCGTAGGTCAGGAAAATGAAAAAGGCAAATTCACTGGCACGACCATACGAAATAATGCGTTCCTCAACGGCCCTTACAGACAATACGGCTATAATGCAGCCATCAAAGTATTCAATTCGGTCACGCTGGAGAACAATCTTTTTTTCGGAGGCCAGGAATGCCTGGAGATCAAATACGGCAACAGCACCATACGCGGCAATACCCTGCATCATTTCTCCGGCTATAATATCCTGGCCAACCGCAGCGGGACGAACAACCTGTATGAGAATAATATCGTGTATGACGTAAGACCTGTGGACAATAGGTCCAGCGCACAGGGATTTATGATATGGGACGCCGGCAACACAGTGTACCGAAACAACCTCATATATGATTGCGCACAGACAGGCCTTATCCTGGGTAAAGAGACCTCCGGAAGCAGCCAGCTGCAATACGTGCTGATAGAGAATAACAGCTTTATTGGTAACAGCTCCGGCATCCATTTCAACAATCAGCAGGGCAGTCCCCGCCATGTCATCCTGGCAAAAAATATATTCTACGGCCGCCGGACACAGCCCATGACCTTTATGATCTCAGGCTTTGACCCTGCCTCTATCGACTACTTTGCGGCAAATGTCTTTTACAACAATGTCTTCTTCCAGGGAGATAGTTCATCTTTAAAGGAAGACCCGCAATTTGCAGATACCACTGATCACAACTTTTCACTTAATTCCGGCTCACCCGCCTGCGGTTATGGCGCCTACCCCTGCACCCCGGACTCTATGCAGACTCTGTCCAGGGCCCTGAACTCACCGAACATCATCATTTATCCCTCCAGGATCAAAGGCCTTTTTCATATAGGATTGGCCGGGGTGGATGTCACCCCCCTGCAGCTGGAGATCATTGATAACAATGGTAAGCCGGTGTTCAGAAAAACTTTCGTCAATACAGGCAACCAGGCGCTCAAACTCTTCACCAACATCGATCTTAAAGCACAGCCGGCAGGCACCTATATCGCGATGATCAGGACCGCCACAGGCTCGTTCTCCGGCCCCCTGCAGGTTTTGTAGCACAAAGACAGGCAGGCATGCCTGATCGGGCAGAATATCGTACTTTCGCGCGAAGACCAGTTATCTGATCTGACAGGGTCGGATCTTCATGGGATTCGAAGCAAAAGACTTTTATTCATGAAACAAGTCATTCAGAATTTTAAGACAGGCGAACTATATGTTGACGAAGTGCCATTGCCTTCCCTCTCAAAAGGCATGGTCCTGGTAGAGAACAAGTACTCACTTATCAGCGCGGGTACCGAACGCAGCACGGTCAAAACAGCAAAAGCCAGCCTCATCGGCAAAGCGAGGCAGCGCCCGGACCTGGTAGCCCAGGTCCTCCAGAACATTCGGAAAGAAGGGATGAAAGCCACCCTCGAAAAGGTCCGCACTAAACTGGACAGCCTGAAGGCGCTTGGTTACAGTACTGCCGGTGAAGTAGCCGCATCCATGGACACCAATAGTCGCTTCAAGCCTGGCGACCGGGTGGCCTGCGGCGGGCAGGACTACGCTTCCCATGCGGAAGTCGTCAGTATACCTCAAAACCTTGTTGTCCATATACCTGATAATGTATCGTATGAAGAAGCCAGCTTCACGACCCTGGGCGCCATCGCCTTGCAGGGCGTACGGCAGGCACAGCCGCAATTGGGCGAATCCGTTTGTGTCATCGGCCTGGGGTTGCTGGGCCAGATCACGTGCCAGCTGCTGAAAGCAAATGGTTGTAAAGTGCTGGGGATCGATATTTCCGGCCCACTGCTGGACCTCGCCCGGAAGCAGGGCGCCGACGAAGCTGTCAGCCGTAACCATGCCGACCTGATCACCATCACCAGCCATTTTACCAACGGACATGGTTTCGATAGCATCATCATTACGGCCGCCACTCCCTCCAATGATCCCATCGAACTTTCTGCGGAGATTGCCCGGAAAAAAGGAAAGATCATCGTGGTAGGCGCCGTCAAAATGGATATCCCCAGGGACCCGCATTTTTACAGGAAGGAACTGGAGCTGCGTATGTCATGCAGTTATGGTCCCGGCAGATATGATGTCAACTATGAAGGCAGTGGAGAAGACTACCCCTTCGCCTATGTCCGCTGGACAGAGCAGCGTAATATGGAAGCTTTCCTGCAGCTGCTGTCGCAAAAGAGGCTGGATCTCACGCCGCTGATCACCCACAAATTTGACATCAGCGAGGCCGGGGCAGCATACGACATCGTGCTCGGGAAAACGCCTGAACCGCACATCGGTATCCTCCTCAGCTATCCTGTCCACGAGCATAAGTTCGCCACTCTGACCCCCCTGAAGAGCGCGGCTGCCGGTGCTATATGCACAGGCTTCATCGGTGCAGGCAGCTTTGCACAGAACTACCTCCTTCCCTTTGTGAAACAATGGGGCGCCTCCCTGGAAACCGTCGTCACCTCCAAAGGGATCACCGCCAGGAACGTGGCCGGAAAATTCGCATTTAACAACGCGTCCTCAGACGCCGGCGATGTCATCCGTGATCCCAGGATCAACACGGTATTCATCGCCACACAGCATGATACCCATGCCTCCTACACGCTGGCCTGCCTGCAGGCCGGGAAAAACGTATTTGTTGAAAAGCCTCTTGCGCTTACAATGGAGGAACTGGAATCCATACGGGATCATCACAGGCAGCAGGGTGGCCGGCTAATGGTAGGGTTCAACCGGCGATTCTCTCCCGTTGCACAGGCATTGAAAGAACAATTCAAAGATATCCCGGAACCCCTGGTGATAAACTACCGGATCAACGCCGGCTTTATTCCAAAAGACCATTGGACCCAGCAGCCCGCCGGAGGCGGCAGGATCATCGGGGAAGTGTGCCATTTCATCGACCTCCTTCAATACCTCACCGGCAGCCTGCCTTCCCGCGTATACGCAGCATCCATCGGCTCCTCCGACCAGCGGGTGAGCAACGATGACAACACCGTTATTATCATACATTTTGCCAATGGCGCCGTGGCCACCATCACCTATGCTGCCGGAGGAGACAAAGCCCTGCCAAAAGAAAGAGTAGAGGTCTTTGGAGGTAACAAGACAGGCATCATCCACGATTTCAGGAAAGGAGAGATCTTTGCCGGCAACAAGGCCAGGGTCCTGAAACTGGAAGGAAAAGGCCATCGCCAGGAAGTCGAAGCTTTCCTGAACGCCATCCGCAATGGCGCCGAAAGCCCTATCTCCTTTGAATCCATATACTATACGACCCTGGCAACCTTCAAGATAATGGACAGCCTGCATTCAGGCCTGCCACAGACGCTTTGACCGGTCAGGTGAAATACCGCTGCAACCTTAATTTACGCACCAGGTAGAAAAAGACCAGCAGCGCGGCCATTACCAGCATCGCCTGTACAACGACACCCCAGGCATTGTTCATCATCAGCGTGACCCTGTAGCCTGCAAGAATAAATTTGCATTGCGCAGTGGTAAAAGTAAAAGACCCAAGATCGCCATACAGCAAGAAAGATATCACAAGCGGGTGGGCAATATATATCCCATAGCTGTTGGCAGAAATAAAAAGCGCACACCGGCGGATGGGACCACCACCGGTCCCTGATCCGCGGAACAGCTGCTGAAAAAAAATAAATACCGCCACCGTAATGGCAAAAACGAAAAATCCGTCACTGGCGTAATACGAGTCACCATGGCCTTTGTTAACATATTCCGTCCTGTAATTCAGCCAGGTCATCATGACGGCAGCGACGATCCCCACGATATATATCAGCGTGCTGAAGGTTTTTCCCGGCGGATATTTGTAAAGATAATATCCCAGCAAATAGTAAAACAGGTAGGCGCTGATCTGGAAATGATCCACCACGAGCAGGCTGGGCATAAATGTCTTTAAGGAACAGACACCGACGCCAATAGCAGTCAGTAAGCCCAGCTCCTTTTGCGTCAGGGCCCGCACCATCTTACCCAGGAAGGGCGTGAGAGCATACAGCCCCAGGATTAGGGAAACAAAGTATAAGTGGTATGAGAGCTTATCCGTCAACAAATCTCCGAACTGGCCGAGGATCACAAATCTGAAAAAGGAAGGCTTCGGCAGACCTGTGTAAGTATATATCTTAAAATAATAAAGCCTCACTAATCCATAGATCAGTGTCCAGGTGATCAGGGGGATACAGATGCGTAGCAGCCTTTTTCTATAAAATACCTGCGGCGACTCATCTTTGCCCAGCAGCAGGGCCCCGCTGATCATGATAAAGGCAGCGACGCTCCAGCGAATGGTAAACCCAAAAAGCATATTTGCCGCGCCCCATTCCTCCGGCGGACCGAACTGGTAGTACACGGGAGATACGCTGTGCCATAATATCACGCCAAAAGTGGCTGCCCCCCGCAGATAGTCGATATATTGATCTCTTTTCATGTCGTAGCTGTGATTAATCTCTTTTGCCGGATCCACCGGCCTGGCCAGACGGTAATACCAGCAGCTGGCGGATCATGATGTTCCTGTCATTCCCCTTAAGGTCCACAGCGTCGTCATCAAATACCATTTGGATCCTTATGCGTTCTTTTTCAGAAAGAATGAAAGGAATCCGGTAAGTCCTGCATCCGCTATCCAACCTCACCTCCTGTAGGACCTTATCGTTAAGCCTCACCTTGAGCAGGGGGAACATCTGCGCGGCCTGACTTCCACTGGCCTGGACCTGGACCACATAACTTCCTTTCTCCAGCGTGGCCGAAGGAGTAGACACCTTGCCATTGCAGCAAATGATAAGCACCGAGTCCTGCCATCTGGCAATGCCGGAGGAGAATTCGAAATGCTGATCGTTGATCCCAAATGGCTTTATTTTTTCGACACGGAGTGTACACGCAGATGAAGTAAGCAGAAAGATCAATAGGCATAGGTCCCGGCAACGCCGGCGGTTTATTGACAGATACATTAAACGAAACTAAGCCATCGTAACCATATTTCTTATCTTTAGCCTGAAAATGCGCCTACCAAAAGACAAGCTTAAAAAAGTAGCTGATACATCGGTCCTTATACTGGCTTTCATCATCCCCTCAGGGTTTTATTTCCTGGACCTCGCCCTACTGGCTGTCATCGGGATCTGCCGGCTGCTGCAAGGCAACCTCCCCGCACGGGCCCCACAGCTCAAAGAACCCAGGGTACTGATACCCATCTGTTTTTATCTGTATATATGCGCCGGTTCCTTTTTTTCCCATAACACCTCCGAAGCATTGAGCTCCTGGTCGGAAAAGCTGCCTTATCTTTTATATCCTTTGATCATCGGAACGGCCCCCGGCAGGGATAGAGACCTGCTCACCCGCGCCTTGAGGATATTCGTCATCTCCGTCTGCCTCAGCATGGCGGAAGCTTTGCTGTTTGCGGGCGCAGACACACTGGCTACCCATACCGCGACCATACAGCTCGGAGAATCTATTTACAATAAATTCAGCTGGTATGGACTAACCAGGGTATTCGACAATTGGCATCCCACCTGTGTATCCGTTTTCTGCAACCTCGCCATCGCTATACTGCTGCACTATGCGCTCAAAGGACAAAAAAGCTTTTTCCGGAAATACAGCTACCTTTTCAGCGCACTGGTTTTTCTCAGCATCTGTGTTTTTTTACTGTATTCGCTCACAGAGATCATCGTATATGGTTGCCTGTTGGTGTACTTCGGCTTCAGATGGATGCTTCAACGGCGCTGGCCCCTGTCGGTAAACCTGGCGGCCGGTGTGGGAATGGTGGCGCTCCTGGCGGGCGTCTTATATGTCAACCCCATGGCGATGGATAAAATAAAAAAGCTGCGGGAAAAAGGATGGCATGCCTCCGACAAACAGGATGAAAGGAATGTGCTTACCATCAGGCTGGCCAAATGGGAGACGCACCTGGACATTTTCCGGGAACATCCCCTGTTTGGAACTACGGTGGGAGATATAAAGGATGTTCGTAAAAAGACCTATATCGCAAAAGGATTTAAGGATCTGGCTGCCTATAACTATAATGCCCACAACGAATATATCGAGGTATTGGCAACCTATGGGCTCGTGGGAGGGCTTCTATTCGCGGCGATCCTGTGGACTGCCGGCTCTTTGGCAGGCAGCCATCCGCTGCTCATACCGTTCCTGATCATTATGCTCATCGCCTTTATGACGGAATCGATCCTGGAAAGACAACAAGGGTTTAACTTCTTTCTCTTCTTTTATAGCCTGCTGACACTGTACGGGCCATCGGAGGGTGGAACTCACCTAAGGGTTCTCCGACATTGAATTTCTGAAACCGGTGCTTGAACACCAGCATGATGAATCTAAAATTCCCAACCAGGTAGCGCATGAACATCCGCCTGGGCTCCTGGTAAACACGATACAGCCATTCGAGCCCCGCCTTCTGCATCCACAATGGCGCCCTTTTTACCAGACCGCTCACCACATCGAAGCTGCCTCCTACTCCCATGATAAAATTCACCTGCTTCAGCGTATCACGTTGCTGGAAAAGGAAGTTCTCTTTCGTAGGAGAAGAGATAGCCACGAAAAGAATATTGGCCCCGGAGTCGGCTATCTGCCGGGCGATGTCTGGCTCGTCCTCTTTTTTGAAGTATCCATTGCGATAGCCTGCTATGATCTCGGGTGAATATATGTCGGAGTAATGCTCTACCACGCTCCTGACGATGTCCTCTTTGGCGCCCAGGAAAAATACTTTGTAGCCATCCAGGTAGGCCACCCTCACCAGCTCTTCCATCAGATCGATGCCCGCTACCCGCTCTTTCAGGGGCTTGCCCAGGATCCGGGACGCCCATACCACCCCCTGGCCGTCCGCATTGATTATATCCGCACTCACCACACTCTGCCGCAATTGAGCATCCCTTTGCATATTGACGATCTTGCCCGCATTCACCACCGTATGGTGCAGATGTCTGTCACCACGAATAGCTACCACAATACGATTGATCGTTTCCGTCATATTCAGATTGTCTATCGGTGTGCCTAATACTACAACTCGTTCGTCCATTCTTTGGTATTTAAGGATATAAAATAATAGGTTAAAGCATAAAACATCCAGGCCTGCGCCCATCTCATATAACAGATATGGCTGCTGAGAAAACGCTTTTTTTGATAAAAAAAGTATCCCTTACGGCTTTGCATATTGTTAATTGTCCAATTCAGCACCTTTTCCGCCAGGTCCCGATGCTGATCTATACGATCAAGTTTGTATAAGGTTGCGATCAATTGTGCCGGTGAATGAATATCCACAGGATATATCGCTTTATCATAATATTTAGGAATACCCTCTTCAGTGAAGAAATTATCCAGATAATAGCGGAATCCTTTGTCTATATAGGGCTGAAAGCTCTTATCGCCCGTAAATTGCTGGTATTGGTGAAGACATTCCAGGTTAAAGCCTGTATGAAAATTATCTACCCATTGATGATAAGGCAGGGAACCATAGGTCCATGCCCCGTCAGGACGCTGATGATGACAGGCATACTGCATGACTTTCCTGGCTTCCTGCCGTAAGATATCCTCCTTTGTGTAGGCAAATACCCTGCCCAGCAGCCTTCCGCCAAGCAAAGAAGCGTTAAAAACCCGGGTCTTGTCAAGCGGCGAATAAGATAAGGAATAGCTCCCATTGCTTTCATCATATGTCCTGTTAAGGTCTTTCAGGACAAACTGCGTGCTGGAGACAGCCGCATCCAGCCATCGCTGCTCCGGCACGACATCATAGGCCGTCAGCAGGGCATCCGACACAAAAGAGGTAGCCACCACCGTTGGCGTCCATTTTGGTTGAAAGAACGCCCTTGCCTGCCAATCGAAATTATAGCCCCAGCAATAGCCCGAATACCCTTTAGAGCTGATAGTCAATATTTTATCAGCCAGGTAGTACACATGCTCCTTGTACTCGGGCCGCGGATCTGTCCGGTACAGCTGGGCATAACCAGTAAGGAAAAGGCCAAGCCCCTTGGCGTTGTGCTGCTCGGGCACGCCGGCAATACGCCGGAAATTGATAGGGCTTTTCTTAAAGAATTGTATCCATGCCAGCCGGCAAAAGCGGGAATCCCTGATCAGGGGTAGCGACTGGAACAGCCTGCTGTTCAGTCCATCATATGGATCCCAACCAGCAAAATCCTTCTTCTCGCTGAATGACCTCAATGAAGAGAAGCTTCGCACAAATGAGGCCGGCTTTAGTCTTTTATGGATATTATTTTGATTTAGAGTCCGCAAAGTTACTTAATATATTTCCACTTTTCACAGCTGCCACCCAAACTGACAGGCCCACACGATGAAATACCGCAATGTCCAATAACCTGAAAAGGGGCACCAACGCATTGAATACATCCATCTGGGCGGCAGGTATCGTCCTGTTCTTCAATATCGAACCTGAAACAAACCAGCCCAGGATCCCTGCCAGGTTAAAGTATTGACATTGCACTATAGACAAGTGAGGGGACACTAAGCGTTGCATCGACTTTTTGGAATATCGGCGATAATGTCCCAATTCTTTATCGAATCGATTGTATAACAACTGATAGGCAGGCACCAGCGCGATGAAGTGCCCTCCTTCTTTTAACAGTTTCTTACAATTCGCGATAGCATAACCGTCCGCTTTTACATGTTCGATGACATTGAGGGCGATCACCGTATCGAATGTGCCGAAATAAGCAGCGAATTTGTCGTCGAATAATTCATCTTCGAGGTCCATGTCCAGGATCTCCGTTAGATGCGGATGTTTCCCGAATCTCCCGGCAAGCAGCTTTCTGTAAGGAAGAGAAAAATCACTAAGTGTCACTGGCGCGCCCATATTGAGCAGTAGACCGGAGATATTACCGATGCCGCTGCCCGTCTCTAAAACCTTTCCATTTATAAAGGGCCGGATCTTATCAAACATCCAGCGATTAAAATTATCTGCGGCGGACAATGTATGCAGGGTCTCGAATCCTTCCTTATCGACTTGTTCCGTCATATGCTTTACCTAAAATTTATAAACCAATGGACATCAGCGCCTCCACGCGCTGACGAGACTGAAGAAGAAACCCAGCATGATACACCCGACGCTCCTGTCCAGCCAGGTCTCGGGGATCATTGCAATAGCAAAAGAAAGGATAATGAATATGCCAAGGCCGTCCCTGCCCTTGTAGCAGCCGGCAAGGGGAAAGACCAGGTAACCCAGCAAAAAGATGCATAGACCAACGATACCCAGGTTGCATAGCACATCAAGGTAGGTATTGTGCATGTTCCTCCTGGATTCGGCAGCATAGGTGAACTGTCGTTGTTTATAGACCGCCACCAGCTTGTCCTGTTTGTCTCCCAGGGGTATACCAGTGAGCAGATGCTGCTTCGCCAGCTGCCAGCCGCAGTGCCATACTGCCAGCCGCGTATTCGTGGCATTCCATCCGCCTGCCGCATAAGGTTTGTCAAGCACTGTCCCAGGATTGCTGTAAACATAGTTCGTATGGCTGAGTTCTTTAAAGCTTGCCAGGGGTCTGGGAAAGAATTTCAACAGCAGGAAAGCCGTGGAAAGCAATAAGACCACCAATAACCCCGCCTTCATATACTGCTTCTTCTGCAGCCCATGCCAGGCGGCAAAGACCATCAGGCCGGAATACAGCGTGAATAGGGCGATATGGCTGGCCAGCATAAAATGGAACACCAGCAGGAAAGCGATGCTGAGATAGACCAATCCCTTATATTCGATGGCAAAAGACTGCTTTTGAAGTAGATAGACATAGGTGAACAAAGCCAGGTTCACCACCATGCCAATATATACTGATTCCCTCCCGATGGCTCGGGTAAGATTGTCGGAAAAAAGATAGCCGGCATCCCCCGATTGCTTATATTGGTAATAGGCAAAGAGCAGGCAGACCACCGCCGCCACTGTGGTAAAGAAACAGTAGGCCAGCAGGATCCGGTCCTTTAGTTCCTCGCGGATATATAACAGCCCGATACAGAGTGGAAAGATCAGCAAAGGCAGCCGCCTTACCAGCATGATCATGGCTTCATCCCGGTTGACGGAAAGAAAGGCGCTGATAATGTGCAGCCCGTAAAAAAGGAGCATACAGATGATCTCCGCTCTTTTCCGCAACAGCTGCCCCTTCTCCGCAAACGTATTATAGAAGCAGGAATGCAGGACCACCGCAATGATGAAGGTATTGTTGATCACCGGCATCTCGGGAAGGAATAAAGAGACGAAGAAGGCCGACAGCAGCCAGTAGAGTATTTTCTCCTTTTGAAGAAATACCTTTCCTGTAAAATCCAGTAAAAGGAGTGCTTTCATCCGTTGATTTGCACAAAAATACACTTCTAAACCATACTGGCAATAACGTGTTAGTATAGTGAGAATCGTACCTTTATGAGTTATTACAAATAATAAATATCTTTCAGGTAATTATATGAAAATTCTCTTAACGTATCTCAGGCCTTACAGGTGGCTGGTGTTGCTCGCCCTTGCGCTGGCAGCTATCAATCAGACCTTTTCCATGATGGACCCCTACTTCTTCGGTAAGCTCGGATTGGATGGCCTTGCTTCCCATCCCCGTGAAATTGGATACTACGACGCACATAAGGTCTTTCACAAGACGGCAGATCGCACGCAGACCCAGTTTATCTGGGCAGTTATCGCTTACCTGGGCATCCTCATCGGGGTAGCCATGGTCAGCCGTATTGCCAAAGCTTTTCAGGATTACTTCGGCCAGATCATTGTCCAGAAATTCGGCGCCACCATCTTCACAGACGGTCTTCGCCACTCCATGGGACTTCCCTTCAGCGAGTTCGAGGACCAGCGTAGCGGCGAAACCCTTTCCATCCTGACAAAGGTCCGCGCCGACACAGAAAAATTTATCATCGCCTTTATCAATGTGCTCTTCGGTATCCTTGTCGGAGTCGTGGTGATATCCATCTATTCCTTTACGCTGCACTGGTCCATCATGCCCATGTATGTGCTGGGCATGATACTCCTGTCCCTGCTGACCAGCCTGCTCAGCAAAAAGATCAAGCGGATCCAGAAGACCATCGTCGCGGAGACCAATGCCCTGGCCGGCAGCACCACCGAATCCCTGCGCAATATCGAGCTGGTGAAAAGCCTGGGACTGAGAGAGCAGGAGGTCACCCGCCTCAATAACAATACGTTCAAGATCCTGGGACTGGAGCTCCGCAAAGTGAAAAGTATCCGGGCCCTCAGCTTCGTACAGGGCACCTTTGTCAACTTCCTCCGTCAATGTATCATGTTCGTGCTGCTTTGGCTGGTATTCAAAGGTCACCTTACCCTTGGCGAAGTGACCACTATGCTCTTTTATTCCTTCTTCATATTCGGTCCCCTCCAGGAGCTGGGCAATATCATTCTAACCTATCGGGAAGCGGAAGCCTCGCTCATCAATTTCGACAACCTGATGAAGAAAAAGCTCGAGCTGCCGCCCGCCGAGCCCCGCCACCTGGGTCCCGTGAGGACACTGTCCTTCCGGGATGTCGTCTTCAGGCATCCCACTGCCCATCACAATGCCATCGACCACATCAGCTTCGATGCCAAGTTCGGCGAGACGCTTGCCTTTGTAGGCCCATCAGGCAGCGGGAAAAGCACGTTGATGAAGCTCCTGGTCGGCCTGTACAGGCCTAAAGAAGGGAATATCCTGTACAATGGGATGGATGAGAACGCCATTGACTTTGACGACCTTCGTAAACAAATAGGCTTTGTCACGCAGGATACACAGCTGTTCGCCGGTACGATTAAAGAGAATCTGCTCTTCGTCAACCCCGCAGCCACCGAACAGGACCTCCTGGAAGCCCTCGATAAAGCCAGCTGCACAAATCTGCTGCTCCGTGCCGAAAAAGGCATCGATACCATGATAGGAGAGGGTGGTCTCAAGCTGTCCGGCGGAGAAAAACAACGCCTGTCCATCGCAAGAGCGCTCCTGAGAAAACCCAAGCTGCTGATCTTCGATGAAGCTACTTCAGCTCTCGATTCGCTGACGGAAGAGGAGATCACCCGGACCATCCGGGAAATTTCTTCCAGGGGAGACCAGATAACAATTCTCATCGCACATCGTTTATCTACCATCATGCATGCCGACAGGATCTATGTTTTGGAAAAGGGGGAGGTGGTAGAGACAGGCGCGCATGTGGAGCTGCTCGAGGAAAAAGGTCTTTATTACGCTATGTGGAGGCAACAGATAGGCGAAAGGAAATATGCAACAATAAAAGCTACATGACACCCCTATCCGTCGTAATTATAACTTACAACGAGGAAAAGAATATCGAACGATGTATGCAGTCGGTGATGTCCGTTGCCGACGAGGTCGTCGTACTGGATTCCTTTTCCACGGATAAGACGGCGGCGATCGTACGGAATTTGGGAGGCCGGCTGTACCAGCGGGCGTTCACGGGCTATGGATCGCAGAAGAACGCAGCAGCGATCCTTGCCAGTCATGATCATATCCTGTTCCTGGACGCAGATGAGCTACTGAGCGAAGAGCTCTGCAGCAGCATCCTCCGGGAGAAGAACCAGGGCTTTCCCCAGGACGGATACCTGATGAACCGGCTGAATAACTATTGCGGACAATGGATCCGCCATGGCAGCTGGTATCCCGACAGAAAGCTCCGCATGGCCCACCGGAAAAAAAGCGCCTGGAGCCTCGACATCGTCCATGAATCCCTGGTCCCGGATAAGGATGCCCGTATCGGCCTGCTCACTGGCGACCTCCTTCATTATACTTATTCGAATTTCGACGACCACGTAGACAAGAATAACAAGTACAGCCGCCTTTCCGCACAGCTCCTGTTCGAAAGAGGAAAAAAGGTCAGCTGGATCAAGGTCGTCATCAACCCGTTCTGGGCCTTCCTTACCAGCTACTTCCTCCGGGCAGGTTTTTTAGATGGTTTCAATGGCTTCGTCATCGCGGTCCAGATAGGTCATCTCACTTTTCTGAAATATATTAAGTTGCACCGCCTTAGGAAAAATAAATCATGAGATGTTCCCCCGGCCACTGCCTATCCCCATAGATCGAATAAGGGCCAACATCGGAAGGAATCTTCAATAGCCGTACCTTTGCCCCATGCCCGCACAAGAAAAGCCCGGATATTTCTACAGCATCCTCACGATGAAATGCCCCCGTTGCCGCCGGGGTCATATGTTCAGCCAGCCCAATCCCTGGAAATTACGGCAGACCATGAAGATGCCAAAGACCTGCCCGGAATGCGGACAGCCTTTCGAACTGGAAGTAGGCTTCTGGTATGGCACAGGCTATGTCAGCTATGCACTCTCATTTGCACTGTCCGTAGCAACTTTCATCGCATGGTGGGTACTGGTAGGCATGTCCACGGAAGACAATCGATTCTTCTGGTGGATGGGGATCAATGCCTTCCTGCTCGTAGGCCTCCAACCCTGGCTGATGCGCATAAGCAGGGTGATCTACCTGTATTTTTTCGTCAGCTACGATCCCAACTATAAGGAAACACCCGTAAAAACATTCGATTACAAGACGGATGAATATTACCGGGGAGATGAGAATCAGAACTGAATCGACCGAACGAAAGTTAAAAGCCACCCACCCGCCGGTGAATGGCTTTTTGTTTATGACATCGGGTTAGTAAATAAATAACGCCGGAAATGCAATATTATTTTGTCCCCCGCCCCATTGTCTATTGATCCGCCGGCTTTGCCGAGCTGAAATCCAGCGGAAAGCTCAGTTTCAGGCTGATATTGCGCCCCATATTATAGATCCCATGGCTGGGATTGGTGTCGGTCGATGAGTAAAGAAAGTATTTCAACCGGCTGAGATGGTCATAGTATGCCTTATCGAACAGGTTGTCCCCGTTGAGATAAACATTGAGGATCGTCTTCCCTTTCTTATTGGTAAAACCCCCTCCCACGCCTGCATTGAAAAGGGTATAGCCCGCTGTAGGCGTCTCCGTATTGTAGGCCAGGAAAGCCCTGTTCTGCGCAGCATAATATTCCAGCTGCACCTTCACAAAGGCATGTACCAGATGTGAAGACCTGGAACTAAACTCGTACCGCAATTCGGATATCCCATGTGTAGGTGGGATAAAAGGCAGGTACCTCGCGCTGTCATTCAGCGCTTTTCCTTTCACGCCTTTATTGTTGCCGTAAACGATGGAAAGGCTGTTCTCGAAGTGCAGGGCCTTTATGGGATGGAAGTCCACGCTGACCTCGCCGCCGTAAAGCCTTGCACGGGATGCGACGAATTGAAAGTAGGTGTTCTTCCCCGTTATATCCATAGAGTCCGATCCGTCGGTCCGTTGCAACTTCTGGTTATAGATATAGTTGGAGATAAAGTTATTGAACAGGTCGAGGCTGGCCACAACATACCGTGAGGAATAAACGAAGCCAAGATCTTCCTGCAGGCTGAATTCAGGCTTGAAGTCCGGGTTGCCCAGCTGGTAGATATTAGTGCCCGGATGGACGCCATTGGCCGAGATCTCGGCAATATTGGGAGCGCGGAAGCCCCGGGCGATATTGGCCTTGACAGCAAACTGCTCGGAGAAATTGTAGGTAGCCCCCAGGCTGCCGGACCAGCCCGTGAAAGTTTTCCTGTAATCGGTGAACTGAAGGTCCGCACCTGCCGTGTCAGCGCCGTACACAGGCCGGTCGAAGCCTGTGGCCGGATCAGGTGCAGTGTACAACGGCGAATTGGTGAACCGGCGGGTGTCGAAACGCAGCCCTCCGGAGATATCCAGCTTGTCAAAGCTGCGCTTGGCCAACAGGAAGGGTCCCATGTCCAGCTGGTGATAGGATGGGATAACGAATTCGGTTCCGTCGGTGCTGTTGTTCTGCTGATACATGCCGTTAAACCCCACCGTCACGTTCCAGTTGTCGAATTCCGGTAAAAAATATTTCACGTCATAGGTATAGCTGGTCAGCTGCAGGTAAAGACCGGGCGTCGTGTAAGCGACAGGATGGCTGAATTCCCTGCGGATGCTCCGCTGGAATCCCAGGTTCACCTGCAGCCTGCCCGCATCGCCCAGGGTAAAGCTGTTGCCGGAATAAATGCGGTAGTGCTGTACATGCTGGTGCAGCTTTTCGATCCGGTAGCTGCCCAGGTCCGCATCGGAAACGATCTGCCGTACCGTGTCCGCCTCCGTGATCTGCCGGGTAAACCGCCCCGTGGCGCTGTCGCGGCTGCCGTCAGGGATCTCCTGCAGGTCGTCGTACAGCACGAAGTCCAGGTGCGAATAGCCCCATTTGCGGTGAAGCCCCAGGGAAGCACTGGCATCCGTCTCCCTGAACGCAGTGCCGAAGACACGGCCATCGATCTTATTCTGATAATCCACCGCCTGCTTATGAGAAATGCGGGCCATCCACTCCAGGCCATTCCGGGTGCCCCCCAGGTTGGCGGACCCGCCCAGGTATTTATTATTCGATTGATAGTCCAGTGTGACATCACCCCGGATCTTTCCTTCGGGGGCCGGCTGCGTGGGGATGAGGTTGACGACACCCGCCAGCGCGTCCGAGCCAAAGCTAAGACTGGCGGGCCCCTTGATCACTTCCACTCTCTCCACTCCATACTGGTCCACTTCGATGCCATGCTCATCTCCCCATTGCTGGCCCTCCTGCCGGATGCCGTCATACAGCGTGAGGATCCTGTTATAGCCCAGGCCCCGGATAAAAGGCTTGGAAACATTGGGGCCCGTAGTGACAGCCCGGATACCGGGGATCTTGGAAATAGCGTCGATCGCATTCGTGCTCAGGTTGGATATGAGGTAGTCGTGATTGATGGCTACGATGGGAACAGGACTTCTCTTGATCTGCGTCGCTTTCGAAAGTCCCGTCACCACAACAGGGCTTTCTTCCACGTATTCATCGGAAAGCGAAAAGTCCTGGGTGACGGGTCCACTGATGGTCACCGATCTGGTGAAAGCCTTAAAACCAATTGAATGGACCTCGATAAGGTACTTCCCGGAAGGTAGCGAAGGGAATTTATAGTAGCCGGCTGTGTCCGTAACGACGCCCAGCTTAAGATCAGGGATATAGACCGTCGCACTCACCAGCGGCGCACCATGCTGGTCGGTGATCCTGCCGGAAAGACTGCCGGTGCCGGGGACAAAAGACATCAGAATGAAGTTCAGAAGGAATAACAGGACTAAGTAGATAGATCGATTCATGACGGGGATCACCAATTTTTGCTACAAGGTTTCAAATTTAGGCCAGCCTGCGGCGTCCGCCTAATTTTAAACATTAAAATATGTTAATCAGATGGTAATGGCCAGGCTGGTCATTTTTTCAGGACGACGGTGAAGATAGAGCCTTCGCCCGGGCAGCTCTCGCAGTGGATCTGACCGTTCAGCTCCTCGCAGATCCGCTTTACAATGGAAAGACCCAGTCCGGTGGATGGCTCTCCATTCGTGGTTTGAGAAGATATCTTACTATATTTCGAGAACAGGTGAGGCAACTCGTCTTTTTCAATGCCCACTCCTTCATCCCGCACTTTGATGCTGACGGCATCCCGTTCATCGCTGACGCTCATCCAGACATTTTTCCCATGGTCCGTATACTTGATGGCATTGGACAGCAGATTTTCCAGCATCCGGCTTAACAATTGCCGGTCGCTGAGGAAATACAAACTCTTTTCGGGACATTCCAGGTGCAACTGGATATTTTTTTTATCTGCTGCCGGCTGGAAAGTATCGATGACGGATTCCGAGAAGATCCGCAGGTCCACGTTCTCCAGCTGCAGCTTATGCTGGTTGGTCTGCACTTTCTCCACGTCCAGGATATGACGGATCAGCTTTTCACCATAGGCAGTCGCCTGCTCGATCCGGCTGAGGGCTTTCTTCTGATCCGCCGAGAGGTTGGTGGCATCCACCTGCAGCAGCTGGGCCCACATGCCGATGCTTGCAAAGGGAGTGCTCAGGTCATGCGAAACGATGCTGATCAAAGAGTTCTTCTCGAAGTTTAATTCCGAGAGCCGTTCATTTTGCCGGGTAACCAGGTCATTGGTGGCCTGCAGCTTACGGTTCACCTTTCTTTTGATGATAAAGGCCATGGCTGCCAGGATGGCTATCAGCAGCAGGCTGATGCTCATGATGACCATGATACGGGTGTGGAACTTCTGCTGGGTTATCTCTCCCTGGAGCAGCAGCATCTCGTTCTCATGCTGCCGGGCCTCATATTTTTCTTCCAGCTCGGCGATGGCCTTATAAGTCTCCCCATTTACAATGGCAGTATCCAGCTCGTACCATCTGGACTGGTACTCATAGGCCTTTTTATAGTCACCCCGCCGATGCGCAAGTTTGGAGAGGATCTGGTAGGTATCCGATTGTTTGCTTCTGGCATTCAGCTGCTCGGCCAGGCTCAGGGCAAGGGCGGCATACTTGTCTGCCGAATCCAGCATGTTCTTCTGGGTATAGGCGTCGGCCAGGTTAAGGACGTCAAACCACTGCGTCGCCTTGGCGGCAAGGCCACGGCCAGCCATGTGATGCCGGTAGTTGCCCGCGAAATAAACGATGGACTTATCGTAATTCTTCAGGAAATAGTAGGTCTGCCCCAGGTTGTTATACAGGTTGGACAGGTCCTCCTTCCCCTTGTCTTCAAGGGGCTTGCCTATCCGCAGCCCTTCCTGCAGGAAAAGGAGCGCACTGTCATAGAGGCCCAGGTGATTATACAGCGGGGCCAGGTTGATATAGCTGGTGACCAGCGATCCGGCATCTCCTCTTTTCTTGTTCAGGGCCACGCACTCCAGGTAGACATCTTTTGCTTTCTGTGGCTGCTTCATTTCGGTGTACATGACGGCCAGGTCCGTCAGGGCGTTGATCTCATGCTTGATGTCGTCGATCTTCCTGGCCTCGTCCAAACCCTGCAGATAATAGTCGATGGCCCTTTTGTAATCGGCTTTGTTCTCATAATAGAACCCGTGCAGGCGAAGTGCCATGACCCTGGCTTTTGAATAGCCGGTCTTCGGGCCGGCCTGATCGATGAAGTCCGCATAATAGCCGATGGAGTCTACCTGCGCTTCCGTGAAGTTCATGCCCTTTTCATATGCTACCATAATACTGGCGCTGTCCGACTGCGCGGACAACGCCGAATAGATAATAAGCAGTAAGAAAAGGGTCAATGGCCGCTTCACTTATTTAGTTGGCTTTACTGTTCGATAATCATCTTTTTGCGGATACAAGGTAATGCTTCAGCGCATTTGCTGTTACAAGTTAGTCGATCAGCTTATTCCGGAGGGCAAATTTTACGAGGCCTACAGTATTATTTACGCCCAGCTTGGCAATGAGGTTCTTGCGATGTGTCTCCACCGTGCTTACGCTTAAAAAAAGCTTATCGGCAATCTCGGCATTGCTATATTCCCTGCAGATAAGCTTGAGCACTTCCAGCTCACGACGGGAAAGTATCTCGTCTATCTGCTTGTCCTCGATGGTAATGGTATTTCGGAAATCTTCGTCCCTGTCCCCGATGTTGATATCCTTGCTGAAGTAACTGCTGCCGTTCTGTACGGTTTGCAGGGCTGTCAGCAGCTCATCGAGCGTGGCATTCTTCAGTACATATCCCTGGATATTATGACGGGTAAGCTTATGAATATAGCGGGTACCGCGCAGCAGCGTGAGATAGATGATCTTGAGGTCCTGGCGACTCGCCCGGATGCTTTGCAACAGCTCTTCTTCTCCCATGTCCGGAAGGTAAACGTCCAGCAATAGAATGTCAGCCTGAATGTCATTAAGGCGCGATAGCAGATCCTTTCCGGATTGAGCCGTCCCGACGACTTCTATGCCTTCCTGCCTGCCCAGCAACAGGGCCAGCCCTTCCAGGTACATTTCATGGTCATCAGTAATAAATACTCGAATCATTGTATAAAATAATGAATTCCTTTTTTGCGGAAAAAGATTGTCTGCATTTAAATTGCCCGTGACTAGTAAGCGTTTAACAAGAAAGCAAGTTAAAACTATTTATGATATGACACCGTGAAAATATGACGTGTAGCCCCTCTTTTAATTTAGAAAGTGACCCCTATTCGTCCTGTAGTATATGGACGTAATACGATGAGACGAAATATGACAATACAGCGGCCCTAGTTCAGGTTCTCTATCACCCCTGCGATCCCCTGCCCGCCGCCGACACATGCAGTAACGATGCCGTACTTCTTCTGTAGTCTTTTCATGTCGTGGACGAGCTGGATGGTCAGCTTGCAGCCGGAACAACCCAGCGGATGCCCCAGGGCAATGGCGCCTCCGTTGACATTGACGATAGCGGGATCTATGCCCAGCTGGCGGATCACGGCCAGGGACTGGGATGCAAAAGCCTCGTTAAGCTCTACCAGGTCTATCTGCCCCAGGTTCATACCCGCCTGTTTCAACACTTTGGGCACCGCCTCTACAGGGCCGATGCCCATGATGCGGGGATGCACTCCCGCACTGGCACAGGCCACCAGACGGGCTATGGGCTGCAGGCCCAGCTCTTTCATCATCTTCTCACCCATGACAACGACAAATGCGGCGCCATCACTGGTCTGGGAAGAGTTGCCGGCCGTGATACAGCCGCCGGCAGCGAACACAGGCTTCAATTTGGCCAATGCTTCCAGGGAAGTATCCGCACGGGGACCTTCATCCGTATCCACCGTGAAGCTTCTTTTTTGCTTCTTGCCCTTTTCATCGACATAGATCTCTTCCACCTGCAGCGGCAGGATCCCTCCCTTGAAATAGCCGTTCTCAATCGCTTTAATGGCCTTCTGATGCGACTGGTAAGAAAATTGGTCCTGGTCTTCCCGGCTGACCTTAAATTCTCTGGCCACGGCCTCCGCCGTCAGGCCCATATTCAGGTAATAATCGGGATCTTCGGATGCAATGGAATAGGCAGGCACTGTCTTCCAGCCCGCAGTAGGCACCATGCTCATGCTTTCCGTTCCGCCGGCAATGATACAGTCGGCCATGCCGGTGCGGATCTTGGCAGTGGCGATGGCAATGGTCTCCAGGCCACTGGCGCAATAACGGTTCACCGTGACGCCGGGAGCATGAATGCCCACGGCCCGGGCGGCAATGATCCGCCCTACCTGCAGCCCCTGCTCCGCCTCAGGCACAGCATTGCCCACAATAACATCGTCCACCCGCCTGGGATCCAGCTGGGGTACGGATGCCAATAATCCTTTTATCACATCGATGGCCATATCGTCAGGCCTGTAAAACCGGAACTTTCCCCGCTTGGATTTACCTACTGCCGAACGGTAGCCGGCGATTATATATGCTTCCTGCATTGTTGATGGCTTTCGTTAGTTGTTTATGCAACTGTCTCTTTCAAAGATAACATTTTGCTTTAAAAAAAGAAAGTGAAATATCTTCGCATTATGTACAAGTTTCTTCGAAATCTCTTGTTCCTGTTCCCCACCGAAGCGGTCCATTATTTCAGCATGAATATATTAAAAGCCCTCTGCCGCTGGCGGTGGTCGAGGCAGCTGGTGACCTGGGCCTGCCGGCCGGACCCTTCTCCCCGGCCCCACAAGCTCCTCGGCCTCACCTTCCGCAACCCTGTCGGCCTGGGAGCCGGATTCGACAAGAACGCCAGGTACCTCCGGGAACTGGATGCCCTGGGCTTCGGATTCGTAGAGATAGGAACAGTGACCCCCCTGCCCCAGGACGGGAACGAAAAACCCAGGCTGTTCCGCCTGCCACAGGATCAGGCGTTGATCAACCGGATGGGGTTTAATAACGAAGGGGTGCAGGTCATCGCACAGCGGTTAAAGCAATGGCGGGAGAACGACGCTTCCAGGCGGGGCGGCAATCAGCGCCTTCCCCTCATCATCGGCGGCAACATCGGTAAGAACAAGGTCACGCCCAATGAAGAAGCATGGAAAGACTATCTCATCTGCTTTCGGGAGCTCTTCGATCACGTGGATTATTTTGTGGTCAATGTCAGCTCACCCAATACCCCGGGCCTGCGTGCGCTGCAGGAGAAGGATGCCTTGCACAATATCCTCACCCGCCTGCAGGCGCTGAACCTGGAGATGGCGGCCGCCAGTCATATCCCGCCAAGGCCGCTGCTGCTGAAGATCGCCCCCGACCTTTCCTGGCCGCAGATGGACGATGTGGTGGACCTGGCCATGGAGATCAGGCTGGATGGGCTCGTAGCCGCCAATACCACTATTAGCCGGGACAGGCTGATCACGACCACCGCCCGCCTGGAAGCCATCGGCGCCGGTGGATTAAGCGGCGCCCCCTTAAAAGAAAGATCGACGGAAGTAGTCAGGTACATACATGGAAAAACAGGGGGAGCCCTTCCCCTCATCGCCTCCGGCGGGATCTTCACAGGGGAGGACGGCCTGGAGAAAATGGAAGCCGGCGGTTCGCTGGTGCAGGTATGGACCGGTTTTATCTACGAAGGACCCTTTATTGTGGGCCGCATCTGCAGGAAACTGGAACGGTGACACGCTTATAGCCCCAATCGACACACTTATAGGCCAAATCGACACGAGTATCAATTCATACGCGCAGAAAGCACTTTTTTCATCGCCATAGCCGTTATTTGCGGCACAACCCTAAACTTGAAATAATGAAAAAATCTGCCCTTTTTGCACTTCTGCTCGCCTTTGCCGCCGTGTCCTGTAAAAAAAGTGATTCCGGATCATCCGGCTATCACATGACAGCCACCATTGGCGGACAGGCGAAGAACTTCAACCAGACCCCACCCATTGCCACCAACCAGATCGTTGGCGGAGAAGGCGTGCTTACGATCACCGGCATCCTCAACGCCAGTACGGGAGAGTCGTTCATGATCATGCTCACCAACACCGATGGCAAGCTGTTCGCCGCCGGAACATACACGGACGATATGGATCAGGTCGACATGCAGGCCGTCTATACCGTAAGCGTGGCCAAACAGTATTACGCCGGCACGATGATGGCATCAGACGCTGTTACCCAGCAAATAACGATCAAGAACCATTTAAAGATCGTTATCACCGCCATCGACACCAAGACCGTCAAGGGAACCATCAGCGGTGATCTGTTCGACGGCGGGGACGTCACTGTCGCCCCCACCGCCATGGTAAATGGAGATTTTTATGCGCAGATCCATCAGTAAAACCTGACCAGGACAATTTTCAACATTGAGCTGAACTATTATGACAACGTCATCGCCCAACCCCTAAACCATCACAGGCGGTGATTGATCGTCAGGCTTCCAAACAGCCCTTTTCTATGAAATTACAGCAGGCATCGTCGAAAGACGGTGCCTTTTTTTTGGCAGGCAAGCCATATTCACCGGTGCAGATATCAGCTGGAATGACGCACTTGTTGCCGGAGAAGCCCAGATATCAATCAGGCTTCACATTACCCCTTGGGGTTACACTTTCCACACGCCTGTGATCGTTATTGCAACATCCAATATCACGTAAATAAGCCAAACAATGAAAAAGATCACATTCCTGTCTGTTGTCCTGGTCAGCGCATTTGTATCCTGTAAAAAAAGCAGCTCCAGCCCTGCCAGCCTGCATCTGACGGCAACGCTCGGCGGTACGGCCAAAGCATTCGATACAGCTGCGGTTGCCATGAGATCAACCATTGCGGACGACGATTTCATCACCTTCTTCGGAGTGGCCAATCCATCCACCGGAGAACAGGTCAACTTCACCATCGATAACAGCTCCGCCAACGGCAAACCCATCGTAGCAGGGACGTATACCGATACGTCTACCAATGGCTATCACGTAGGATTCACCTATACCACAGGAAGCCAGGCCCAGTATATGGGAGGCACGGAAATGGCAGGTGATGCCGCCTCGGCACAGGTGACGATCAAAAATCACCTGAAGATCGTAATAACCGCTGTTGACGGAACGTCGATAAAAGGCACCTTCAGCGGCGACCTGTTTCCCGATAAAGATGTGACCGCAACCCCCATGACGATGACCAGCGGTGATTTCTACCTCAAGCTCCAGTGACATCATTTTCATGCATATCCCCTAAGGGTATTGTCCTTTGACAATACCCTTTTTTTTGCGTTAAAAGGTCTTATTTTTATGGCCTCTAATGATCTTAACGAACACACATTTATGGCTCCCCTCTTTAGTATTGATTCGCTTATTAGTCTGCTGACCCTTTCACTGTTGGAGATCGTACTGGGTATTGATAATGTTATTTTCGTATCCATCCTCATCGGCAGGCTGCAGCCGGACAAACAGCTGAGCGCCCGTCGCATCTGGATGATCGCCGGTATCCTGATCAGAAGCCTTCTCCTGCTGGGACTGGGCTGGCTGGTAACCAATGGCAGCAAGGAGCTTTTCTCCGTGCTGGGCTATGGGTTCAGCATACGCAACCTCGTTATGCTGGCAGGCGGCCTGTTCCTTTTATACAAGACCGTGAAGGAACTTCATGAAAAGCTGGAGGGCGACGGTCATGAGCTGTCGGCAACCAGTAAGCCCTCTATGTCTTTCGGAGCCATCGTCACCCAGATCGTCCTGGTAGACACCGTATTCTCATTTGATAGTATCATCACAGCAGTGGGATTGGCCCGCCAGGTACCCGTCATGATCACTGCCGTCATCATCGCCATGATCATCATGTTCTTCTTTTCCCAGAAGATCGCTGATTTCATCAACAGGCGGCCTACCCTCAAGATCCTTGCGCTCGCTTTCCTGCTGATGGTGGGGTTCAGTCTTTTCTTCGAAGGCCTTGAGCCCATCCACCATACCCATATCGATAAAGGCTATATCTACTTCTCCATGGCCTTTGCCTTCGGGGTCGAGCTGCTGAATACACGCTATAAAAAGAAAACGATAAAGCCACATGACAAACACTAAAGCCCCCGTCATCGATGCCCGCATCGACGCGTACATCATCAGATCAGCTGATTTTGCACGCCCCATCCTGGAACATATCCGTAAGCTGGTGCATAAAGCCTGGCCCGCCGTGGAAGAAACGATCAAATGGGGCATGCCATTCTTCCAGAACAACGGCAGCATTCTCTGTAACATGGCCGCCTTTAAAGGACATTGCGCTTTCGGGATATGGAATGCCTCGCTGTTAAAAGACGCTGAAGGTATCCTGCAAATCAAGGATAAGGGCGCGATGGGACACCTGGATCGGATCACCTCCAAAAATGACCTGCCTTCGGACAAGATCATGATCGCCTATATCCGCGAGGCGGCAGCGCTCAACGAAAAAGGTGTCAAAAAACCGAAGCCCAAAGCAGTTCCCAAAAAGGAGCTGCCCATGCCGTCAGAATTGACCTCCGCCCTGAAAAAAAACAAAAAAGCGCTGGCCGCATTTGAAGCATTTTCACCCTCCCATCAGCGGGAATACATCGAATGGATCTCGGAAGCAAAGACAGCAGCTACCCGGGAAAAGAGGACCGCTACCACGCTGAAGTGGCTAATGGAAGGGAAGGCGAGGAACTGGAAGTATCAGAAGAAATAAATAGCAGGATCAGCGTATACACATAAGGGAGGAAGCCACCACACCCGCCGTCTCTGTCCGCAGGCGGGTCTCGCCCAGCGTAACAGGCAGGAACCCCCCGCCCAGCGCCATTTCAATCTCGTTCCTGGTAAAATCCCCCTCCGGCCCGATGAGGATCAGCTGCGAAGCTGCGGCCGAAGCATGCACTGCCGATGCCAGTGATGAACGCTCCGCCTCCATACAATGAGCGATAAAGCCCCCCTCCCCGGAACCTTCCCGGATCACCTGTGCCACCGGGACAGGCGTCCGCAGCGCAGGCAGCCAGGTCTGTTGCGATTGCAGCATCGCGCTTACCAGGATATTTTGCATCCTGTCCAGGCGGAAATGTTGTTTCTCCGTCCTTTCGCATAACAGCGGGACAATGCCCGTCACACCGATCTCCGTCGCCTTCTCCAGGAACCATTCGAAGCGGGAAGCATTTTTCAGCAGGGACAGGGCCACTGTAACCTTCCTCGCCCGTGCCGGCTGAAGATCTGCAGCTTCTACCCTGACCAGGCATTTCTTCTTATGATCATCCAGGATAGCCGCTGTCAGCAGCCATCCGCAACCATCCGTCAGCTGCAGTTGCTGGCCTTTTTGCATGCGCAGCACCTGGACCACATGACGGGAATTGTCTTCGTCCAATGTGATTTCAACATCGCCGGGACTATAGGAGGAAAGATAAAAAAAGGGTAATGCCATCGGTGGTGCTTATCCGGCGAAGTTACAAGCCCCGGGGGTTGTATTATACGTATTTGTTGCTAAAAAAATAAAAGCCCCTGAAAGGAGCTGTTTATTGCTATTTGATTAGCGAACCTCAGACAAATTAAAATGGCACATCATCCTCGTCGATAGGCAGGTCCTTCATACGGCTGCCGGCCTGGATATACAGCTTGGCGCCACCGCCATCGTCATCCTGGACAGGCTTCCAGCTCCCGCCGGAAGGCATGCCGATGCCCCCGAAATCATCCCCCTCGTACTCGGTGAACTTCTGGATATGGAGCAGCGCTCTCAGCTTGACGGTATCCAGGGAGCCATTACGGTGCTTGGCGATCTTTACGTGTGTCTCACCCTTATTGCTTTCTCCCATTTCATTGGCAGTGATACCATAGTATTCAGGCCGGTACAGGAACATCACCATGTCGGCATCCTGCTCGATAGCGCCTGATTCACGCAGATCGCTCAGCTGGGGGATCTTCTCCCCTTCCTTGCGCGACTCAACGGCACGGCTCAGCTGGGACAATGCGATGATAGGTACCTGGAGCTCTTTTGCCAGGCCCTTCAGCGCGCGGGAGATCTGGCTGATCTCCTGTTCGCGATTGCCTTTATTGTCCCCGCCCCCGCTCATCAGCTGCAAATAGTCGATGATAATAAAGCCGATATTATGCTTGTTCTTCAGGCGGCGACACTTGGCGCGCAGCTCGAAGATATTGAGCGCAGGGGTATCATCGATGAAAATAGGGGCTTTGGCCAGCCTGTCGATCCCTTTTTTGTAAAGTTGCTTCATCTCATGGTCCTCCAGGCGGCCACGGGAGATCTTTTCCATGAAGATCTCGCTCTCGGCGCTAAGGATACGTTGCACCAGCTGGGCAGAGCTCATTTCAAGGCTGAAGAAAGCAACGGGGGTAGGTCTGATATTATTCAGGGCGGCGTTACGGGCCAGGTTAAGGGCGAATGCCGTTTTACCCACGGCAGGACGGGCTGCCAGGATGATAAGGTCCGTCGGCTGCCAGCCATAGGTGATCTTATCCAGGGTGCTGAATCCGCTGGGCACGCCGGAGATCTCATCCTTTTTGTTCCGCATCTCTTCGATCCGCTGGATCGTTTTGACCAGGACGCTGTCAATGCTGTCGAAATTCTTTCGAAGGTGGTTATTGGTGATCTCGAAGAGCTTGCTCTCCGCATCATCCAGCAAGTCGAATACGTCCGTGCTGTCCTCATAGGCGTCCCCGATGATCTCCCCGCTGATACGGATCAGCTCCCGCTGGATGAACTTCTGCAGGACAATACGGGAGTGCGTTTCTATATTGGCGGAAGACACCACCGAATTGGTCAGCTTCGTCACATAATAGGGACCGCCGACCACCTCCAGGTCCTCCCGGACCTTCAGCTCTTCCACCACCGTAAGGATGTCAATGGGCTGGCTCTTCTGCGCCAGTGACTGCATGGCCTTGTATATGCGTTGATGTCCTTCCAGGTAAAAGCATTCAGGCTTTAAGATCTCCACAACAGTATCAAATGCACTTTTTTCCAGCATGATGGCGCCCAGTACAGCCTCCTCCAGTTCCTTGGCCTGAGGAGGAATTTTACCATAAACCATGGTACTGAGATCCACAGAAGGCTTGCGCCTGAATTTGCTGCGATCCTTGTTGAGATTAAGGTTAGTAAGATCCATTGATAAACCGTCCAAAAATTAAAAAATAGGGTGTCCAGCACAAAACGAACCCAGGGTTCGTGTCCGAAGGACCATCCTTCAGACGTGTCCGGCAAATGGGCTACTTTGTCACTGTACACCCGTTTGTCGGACACACCGTCCCGTCCAGGGGACCGGGCTCATTGGGTTAGTGTTCCAGCCGATATTATATTAAGAAATTGTTATGGCAAAATGAACAGAATGTTACCCCTTTGAGTCAGGAGGGCGAATATAGAACTCAAAATCCCGTCGGAAAAACTTTTTCTTTTTCTATATTTTTCCTACTGAAATCCACTTTGCTATCCACACTTAACCCACGGTTATGCACACTAACCCACGAGCTATCCACAATTTAAAAAAGTTTTCAGCCATTTCCCGATTTAAATTCACACCTGCTGTGCACAAAGATTTAAGGCCAAATATTTTGCCAGGAGGCTGAAACACCAGAATGCGGTTTGAGGGGTTTTTATGCCCAAAAAAAGATCCCCAGCGGCCGTGAAACACGCTGGGGATAGCAATTTGAACCAGGGCTATTGTCTGACAGGTCTTGTATTTTGCTTGTCCTCACTCGGTTTGGGCGGGGGAGGAGGAGTAACGGTACGGGTCACGGGCCGTGGCTGTACTGCCGGAGCCTGCGATGGCGGAGGCGTTGGCCTGGGCGTCATCTGGCGGGGGGCCGGCTGTTGCTGTACAGGCTGGTTCACCGGCTGCACTGCAGGTCTCGTCGGCCTTGTCGCGGGCTGGCTGGCCGGCTGCGATGGCTGTTGTGCAGGAGGGGCCGGCTGCTGCGCAGGCGGCGTGTAAGGCCTTGTGGGCCTTGTCACAGGCTGGCTAACAGGCTGCGATGGCTGCTGCACGGGAGGAGCAGGCTGCTGCACGGGCGGTGCCGGCTGCTGCGAAGGTTGTGACGGCTGTTGCGCGGGCTGCGATGGCTGCTGTACGGGCCTTCCGAAAGGCCTGCCGGGACGACTTGCCGGCGGGTTGGCCGGCTGCTGAACGGGCTGTGAGGGTTGCTGCGCCGGCTGAACGGGTGGTTGCGCCGGCGGCTGCACCGCAGGTCTTGTTGGCCTCGTCTGCGGCTGTGCAGGCGGGGTGTAAGGCCTCGTCACAGGCTGATTATCCGGCTGCGACGGCTGTTGCACAGGCTGCTGCGGCTGGTTCGGGAACCCCGACACGGGCCGCCCGGTCGCAGGCCTGTTGTCCCTGTTGGGATAGCCATTGCTGGCAGGAGGCCTGTTGCCATAGACCGTTGTATTCACCGGCCGGACATTATTCATATTGTTCACCCTGGTAGGAGCCGGACGGGACGAGCCGTAATTGCCGGCATTATTCCGGGGACCTTCGTTTATTCTGGGACGATAGATCACCATCCCGTTGTTGCTCAATTGCTGGCCGGGCCTGCTACCAGTCCGGATGGGCATGGGCCTTATATTACTGCCCGAATACCTTCCCACTTCATTAGGATCGGGCCCCCGGCCATAGTTCACGCTCCGGGTACGATTATTATTGATGATCGTCGTATTGTTGATGATCGTGGTACGATTGATGATCGTCACATTCCTTGACTCATTGACATAATAGCTCCGGATCTGGGGACTACCGACATACTGGTGCGGGACAAAGCACCAATAATGAGGCGGAGGAGCATAGCCGCCGCCATAGGACATGCCAAAACTGATCCCCGGCTCCATCGGAGCCCAGCCATAATACTCATCACTGTTCCTCCAGGTTACCCAGGCCGGCGCCCACTCATTTCCCGGCACCCACATCCAGCCATAGCCATCGGCAAAGAACCAGCGGCCGTAGTGGAAGGCAGCCCAGCCCCAGGGATAGTCCGAAGCCCAGGTCCATCCGTCTTCCGTATAAACCCAGTGACCATTGGTGGCATAAGGCTTGAAATCAGGGCCGGCATCCGGCAACCACACATACCCGTAATTGGGATCATCTATCCATTGCCCGTATGGGCTCAGATCGTCATAAAAAGATTGATAAGAGGCTTCCGGCTCAGGTTCCGGGGCCGGCGCCGGAGGAGGCGGTGGCGGCATAGGCTCCGCCGAAGGCGGGGGAGGCGAGGGCCGCTGAACCACATAAGTAGGACCGCAGGCGGTTAAACCCACTAATCCCAGGATCGGAATGATGTAAAGGTGCTTTTTCATAAACCAGATTTTTTAAGGAGTACTACATAGTATAAGACTGCATGATCTATGCTAGGTAAAGCGACCCCAAAAGTATTAACATTTGATTACCACTTTCTACCCGCATCAGCCCAAATCTCCCCCTTATCTGACTTAAAAACGTAATTATCAGCGAAATATTTCCATCCCCCGGCCGAAGTCACACGCAGGTAAAACCGCTATCTTTGCCCTCCAATAGAAAATAATCATGACCATCAGCTATAACTGGCTCTCAGAATACCTTCCGGTGAAGATCGATCCCGAAAAACTATCCAGGATCCTTACTTCCGTCGGGCTGGAAGTGGAAAGCCTGGAAAAATACGAATCCGTGAAAGGCGGCCTGAAAGGTTTGATCATCGGAGAGGTGCTGGAAGCGATCCCCCACCCCAATGCCGACAAATTAAGACTTACAAAAGTAAATATCGGTGGCGCCGAACCCCTTTCCATCGTCTGCGGCGCCCCGAATGTTGCCGCCGGACAAAAAGTGGTGGTGGCCCCTGTCGGCGCTACCATCTACCCGGCCAAGGGAGATCCCCTCACCATGAAGATAGCTAAGATCAGGGGGGAGGAAAGCCAGGGAATGATCTGCGCCGAGGATGAGATCGGCCTGGGGGAAAGCCATGCAGGTATCATCGTCCTGCCTGCGAATGCCAAAGTTGGGATGAAGGCGGCTGACTGGTTCCATCCGGTCATTTATAATGATCACATCATAGAGATCGGACTCACCCCCAACCATATGGACGCTATGAGCCATATGGGAGTAGCCCGGGATGTCTGCGCGTGGCTCAGCCTGCATGAGAATAAGGAATACAGGGTAAAACAGCCGTCCCTGAATGCTTTCAGGATGGACAATAACAGCCTGCCCATCGCCGTCAGCATCGAAAATACCCATGCCTGCGAGCGGTACACCGGCCTCAGCATCAAAGGCATCACCATCAAGGCATCTCCCCAGTGGATGCAGGACAGGCTGAAAGCCATCGGCATCCGGGCTATCAATAACATCGTCGACATCACCAACTATGTATTGCATGAAATGGGTCAGCCACTCCATGCATTCAACCTGCATGCGATCGAGGGTAATAAGATCATTGTAAAGAATTTTCCCGAAGGCACTCCTTTTATCACCCTGGATGAAAAAGAGCGCAAATTATCTTCGGAAGACCTGGTGATCGCCAATCCGGGCGGCCCAATGGCCATGGCGGGCGTTTTTGGAGGCTTCAACAGCGGCATTAAGGACGACACGAAGGACATCTACCTGGAAAGCGCCTGGTTCAATCCCACCGTGATCCGCAAGACCTCCTTCCGACACGGATTACGGACCGATGCCGCCACCCATTTCGAAAAAGGAATGGACATTTCGGGCACCGTGGGCGCCCTGAAACGGGCCGCCCTCCTGATCAAAGAGCTGGCAGGAGGCGAGATCGCCTCCGAAATAGTGGATGTCTACCCCGATCCAAAGAACAAGACACAGGTGATCCTGAAACATCACTATCTGAAAAAGCTCAGCGGAAAGAACTATCACCCCGACACCGTTAAGAACATCCTGCTGAGCCTGGGCTTCGGTATCATTAAAGAAGGGATCGACGCCATACATGTGGATGTGCCCTGGCACAAGCCCGATGTCAGCCTGCCGGCAGACCTGGTGGAAGAGATCATGCGGATAGACGGCCTGGACAACATTGCCATCCCATCCAGCATCACGATCTCCCCCTCCGTGGAAAAAGACAGGAGCGCCGCAGCCTGGAAGACAGCCGTATCTGCCTTTCTGGTAGGCCTGGGGTTCAACGAGATCCTCACCAACTCCATTACCAACAGCGCCTACTACACCCCGGAAGAGCTGGAGTCCGTGGTCAAAATGGTCAACAACCTCAGCGCAGAGCTGAATATCATGCGGCCCTCCCTGCTGGAAACAGGGCTGGAGTCCGTAGCCCATAATCTCAACCGGAAAAACACCAACCTGCAATTCTTCGAGTTCGGTAAGACCTACCACACCAGTGGTGTCGGCCAATATTCGGAGGAGCAGCACCTGGCCCTGTGGGTCACCGGGCAGCTGCGCGAAGACGGCTGGAAAGGAAAAGGACAGAGCGCCGACTTCTATTACATAAAGGCCCTCTGTCAAAGGATCTTCCAGCTGGTGGGGCTCGCCCTGCCCTCCTGGGAGCCTTTGCAATCGTCCAGGCTGTCCACAGGCCTGTCCATCTCTGTAAAGGGAGACATCATCGCAGAAGCCGGAATGGTCAGCCCCGCTGTCCTCAAACAGTTCGATTGCAAGCAGGAACTTTATTTCGCCGACGTCCGCTGGCAGAAGCTGCTGGCCCTGACATCCGGCAAGGACGTAGAATTCAGGGAATTGCCCCGACAGCTGCCCGTACAAAGAGACCTGGCCATGGTCGTGGAAAGCTCCCTCACATTTGAAAAGGTGGAAAAAGCCATCCAGGGCGCCAGGGTCGGAAAGCTGCAGGATATTAAGCTTTTCGATATCTTTCAAAGTGAAAAGCTGGGGAAGGATAAAAAATCGCTGGCCGTCAGCTTCACCTTCCTGGATGAGGAAAAGACCCTGACAGACAAGGAGATCGATGGAATGGTGGGTCGTATCATGAACGTGCTGGAGAAAGAATTGCAGGCCGAGATCCGCAAATAGCATTTACAACTGGCCCAAAGCTTGCTGATCGAACCCTAAGCTAAAGACAATTCAACAACCTACATGCTCCCTGCGCCTGACGCATAGCTAACATATGGACGAACTCGAACTACAGGTACAACGCATCCATGACAAGCTGCAGCAGGTGCTCAGGCAGCGGGAAACCCTATTGAAGGAAAATAACAGGCTCAAAGAAGAGCTGCAACAGCTTCGGCGATCCGAAGGCAACAGGACAGACCAGGTAGAGCAGTTACGGCAGCAGGTAGAGATCCTGAAAGCAAAAAAAGGGGAGATGCCTCTTGCGGAAAAGGCAGTATTGGAAAAAAGGCTTAACCAGTACATCCGGGAGATCGACCGGTGCATTGCGCTTTTAGGAGAATGATGTCCTTCAAACCCGCTTGACCAGGCGCATTTTCATTTCATCCGTGCCCTGCGACACCTCCAGTGTATACACTCCGTAAGGAAGATCGTTCAGGCCACCCCAATAAAGCTCCAGCTGGTCTTTTTCCATTTCCGTCTCCATGGCTCCGCAGACAATGCCTGTATCATCTTTCAGCACTGCTTTCAGAAGGCATTTTTGAGGTTGGTCGACCATAAAGGTCAGCCTGTCAATAAACACGGGTGATTTGATTTTTAAGAACATGGCTTTCGTAGTTTTTAGATAGGGTATTGGTGAGCAAAAGTTTGTTTTTATTAGGTATGAATGAATGAGGATGAGAAAAATGGAACTACCTTCGCTCAAATCAGGGCCTCTGTGTATAAGGTGTGGATAAATTTAAAACAAGTATTTGACGTATGCAAGAGTTGATCCCAATAAATGTTGTGATAGGTGACCGCAGCTACCGGATCAGGATAGCTCCCGGTGATGAAGAGGTGGTCCGCAAGACCTTAAAATCCATCAATGACAAGATCCTTGCCTTCAAAACTGAATTTGCGGGTAAGGATATGCAGGACTATATTGCCATGGTCCTGCTCTGGTTCGCTACCCAGTCCTCTGCCGAAGGACAGGCGGCGCTAAGCCCTTCCCTGCTGGAAACCCTTAGCCGGATGGAACAGCAGCTGGACAAGGCGTTGTGACCAGCGAATAGTGGCTATTTTAACCCGTTTTCCCTATCTTCGCCAACTAACACATTTTCATGCAATCATGAACCTGAATAAGAAATATATGATTGTGAACATTTTAAATTTAAGATTCAATGTTATATACCGTCATAGCGGGAATAATCGGATTAGTAGTGGGGATTGTTGCGGGCAAGCTCCTCTTTGCTAAGAACACGCAGCAAAAGATAGACGATGCGCAATCGCAAGCTAAGAAGATCGTCTCCGATGCCCAGACCACAGCAGAAAACCTGAAAAAGGAGAAATTACTGGAAGCCAAAGAGAAATTCGTTCAATTAAAGGCAGAGCATGATAAAGAGGTGCTGGAACGCAATAGGAAGCTGAATGACGGAGAGACCCGTATCCGTCAAAAGGAACAGAGCCTCAATCAAAAACTGGAGACCCTGGACAAGCAGGCCAAGGATAACGACGTCATTAAGGATAACCTCAACCGCCAGATCGAAGTGGTGAACCTTAAGCGGACAGAGCTGGAAAAACACCAGGAAGAGCATATCCGCCGCCTGGAGAAGATCGCCGCCCTCACCGCCGAAGAGGCAAGGACCCAGCTGATAGAAAGCCTCCGCGCAGAGGCCCAGACCCGCGCCCTGGCCATACAGCAGGAGATCATCGACGATGCCAAGCAGAAAGCCAACAAGGAAGCCCGGAAGATCATCATCCAGAGCATCCAGCGGACCGCTGCCGAGCAGGCCATCGAGAACTCCATCACCGTGTTCAACCTGGAAAGCGATGAAATAAAAGGCCAGATCATCGGCCGTGAAGGACGTAATATCCGCGCTATCGAGGCCGCCACCGGGGTGGACCTGATCGTGGATGACACGCCCGAAGCCATTGTCCTGTCTTCCTTCGACCCCCTGCGGCGGGAGATCGCACGTCTGTCCCTGCAGCGCCTGGTCACCGACGGACGTATCCATCCGGCCCGCATCGAGGAGATCGTGGAAAAGACACGCAAGCAGATCGAAGAGCAGGTAATGGAAATAGGGGAGCGCACCGTCATCGAGCTGGGTATCCATGGCCTGCATAAAGAGCTGGTCCGGATCGTAGGTAAGATGCGATTCCGTAGCTCCTATGGACAAAACCTGCTGATGCACAGCCGGGAAGTGGCTAACCTCTGCGGCATCATGGCAGCAGAGCTGGGAATGAACCCCAAGCTGGCCAAACGGGCCGGCCTGCTGCACGATATAGGTAAGGTGCCCGACGAGGAAACAGAGCTGAGCCACGCCCTCCTGGGGATGAAGCTGGCCGAAAAATACGGGGAGAACCCCGCTGTGATCAACGCCATCGGAGCGCACCACGACGAGGTGGAAATGCAGTATGTCATCGCTCCCATCATACAGGCCTGTGATGCCATCAGCGGCGCCCGTCCCGGCGCCCGCCGTGAGATCATGCAGCAATACCTGCAGCGCATAAAAGACCTGGAAAATCTCGCTCTGGCCTACCAGGGTGTGGAAAAAGCCTACGCTATCCAGGCCGGTCGCGAATTGCGGGTCATCGTGGAAGCCGACAAGGTCACGGATATGGACAGCGATAAGCTCAGCTTCGAAATAGCCCAGAAGATCCAGACCGAAATGACCTATCCCGGCCAGATCAAGGTCACCGTCATCCGGGAAAAACGAGCCGTAAACGTCGCCAGGTAAGGGAGGATATCCCGGCCGGCAACTATTTGAAACATGTAGATATAATTTTGGACGATTCCCGAATTATTCCTACTTTTGCAGTCCTTAAAAATTTGAGTTATGAACGCTGCTGTAGCTTTTGTACACGAGCAACTGACAGGAAAAAGAGAGTTCCCGAAGTTCAAAGCCGGTGATAATATCACTGTCAACTATAAAATTATTGAAGGTAACAAGGAGCGTATCCAGGGATTCAAGGGAGATGTGATCAAACGCCAGGGCACCGGCCATACCGCGACTTTCACGGTCCGGAAGATCTCCGATGGCGTGGGTGTGGAAAGGACCTTCCCCCTGTTCTCCCCCAATATCGAGTCCATCGAGCTGCATAAGGTCGGTCGCGTACGTCGCGCAAAGCTCTACTTTCAGCGTTCCCGCAGCGGTAAAAGCGCCCGTATCAAGGAAAAGAGAATGGCTGTGGCCGCTGCTGCTGCCAAATAAGCCCGCAAAATACTTCAAGAGAGCCGGTCCGGTGAGGACCGGCTTTTTTTTGCCTTCTCCGCAGCCAGCCGGCGTGGCGTGCCTTTTTGTTAAATATCCCCCCAAAAAGTAGTTATCAGTTCATAAAGAGTTAACTTTGTCGTTCTATACATAAAGTATACCTAAAGTCTTTGATTATGTTTACCAATTTTCTGATTTCAATGCCTGGTGGAAGCGAGTGGTTCCTGATCATCCTGGCTGTGCTGGTGCTATTTGGCGGTCGCAAGATCCCCGAGTTCATGCGTGGCCTGGGTCGCGGGATCCGTGAGTTCAATGATGCCAAGAGCAATGTAAAAAAGGAGCTGGAAGAAGGAATGAATGAGAAGGATACCAAGGCCGCCGGCGCTGGTACCTCCACCACCCAGCACTAATCCTTTTTCATCGCTGCGCTGTTGTTTACTTTTCACTCGATACAAGACTATCATAAAGCCTTATCGGAAGGGCTATGTTCCTGCGAAGACGCAGTAAGGCATTATCTTGACCAGATCGCAGCGGGCAGGCACCTCAACGCCTATACCCAGGTTTACGGGGATGAAGCGCTGGATAAAGCCCGAAGCCTGGATGCAAAAAGACGGGCAGGAGGAGCCACCGGCGCTCTCCACGGCGTAGTCATCGGTCTGAAAGATGTCCTGGCCTATAAGGACCATCCCCTGACGGCGGCCTCCCGCATCCTTTTCAATTTCACGTCCATCTATCATGCCACGGCAGTGGAAAAGCTTCTGCGGGAAGAAGCCATCATCATAGGGCATCTCAACTGTGATGAGTTCGCCATGGGCTCCACCAATGAGAATTCTGCCTACGGAAAAGTGCTGAATGCCCGTGATCTCACGAAAGTCCCGGGCGGATCTTCCGGCGGCTCGGCAGTAGCCGTTCAGGCCGGCCTTTGTATGGCCAGCCTGGGCAGTGACACCGGCGGCTCCGTAAGACAGCCAGCCGATTTTTGCGGCATCCTCGGACTAAAGCCCACCTATGGCAGGGTATCCCGCTATGGGCTCATCGCTTACGCCTCCTCTTTCGACCAGATAGGGATCTTCGGGAACACCGTACCGGATGTCGCAGCCATTCTCGACGTCATCGCAGGTGAAGACGATTTCGATAGCACGGTAGCCACCGGCCAGCCGGAGACCTTTTCAAACCTGAGTTCCTCTTCCACCCGGAAATATCGTATCGCTTATTTTAAAGAAGCGCTCACCCACCCGGGCCTGGACCCCGAGATCAGGGATACCCTTCTGGGTTGCCTGGACCAGCTCCGCAATGACGGCCATACCGTGGAAGCCGTGGACTTCGATCTCCTGGATTATATCGTCCCCGCCTATTACGTCCTTACGACTGCCGAAGCCTCCTCCAACCTGGCCAGGTTTGACGGAGTGAAATATGGCCACAGGGCCCACGATCCGCAGCTTGAATTAACAGAATTTTACAAGCGTTCCCGCTCTGAAGGCTTCGGACGGGAGGTCAAACGGCGCATCTTGTTGGGAACCTTTGTGTTAAGTGCAGGCTACTATGACGCCTATTTCACTAAGGCACAGCAGGTGAGAAAAATGCTGGTTGACCGTACTGAATTGATCTTCAAAGACTTCGATATAATTATCCTCCCAACCTCCCCTACCACCGCTTTTACCATCGGAGAGAAGATGGACGACCCTATTGCGATGTATCTCGCTGATATCTATACAGTTTATGCCAATCTGGTCGGAATTCCCGGTATTTCCATCCCCCTTTTTACCCACACAAATGGCATGCCTTTTGGAGTGCAGGCTATGACTTCTCGTTTTAAAGAGTTATCTTTGCTGCAGTTCTCGCATCTGATAATGCAACAATATAAGTCCTACGAAAATCCTACTCTATGTGACTGAGAGATCGTGAAGCGATCATCAAGTTGACCCAAAATCTTAACAATGGCCTTGCGGCCAGGACGCTAATGGCGCCCTTCTACTAATCCGTTTTGTGGTTGATGGCTTAAAGCTGCAATCTCCCGTTTTCCGTTCCTATGAAAGATTGTAAACGCCGTTTTGGTAGTTTACCATCTTTTAAAGCGTTGGACATGAACAACAAAAGACTTTTATTGTTGGGCATAACCATCATGTTTATCAGTTCAGGATGGATGTACCCTTCTTTCGCAGACGTGCCCGTTTCCAAGGGCATTTCAACCCCCGCTGGCAGCAATGCCGTTGATACTGAGCGGGTCGCAGGAAAAATTGCCGATGTTACCACCGTTGCCAATTCCAATTCCCAAAATGATCTTTACAGAGAGCTGTTCCTGGCCACTTCGGTAGGCAGCAGCAACGGCGTCCGGTTAAACCCCAAAGCGCTCAGCTTTGTCCAGGACTATATTAAGGACAATTGGGACGAGCTGCAGGAGGTCCGTGCCAACGGCAGGACTTATTTCAACCTGATAGAGACCATTCTGACCCAGTATGGCCTCCCCAAGGAGCTGAAATACCTGGCCGTGATCGAGTCCAATCTAAAACGTACAGCCCGCTCTAAGGTAGGGGCCGTGGGGCCCTGGCAGCTGATGCCCCAGACCGCACGCGACCTGGGCCTCAAGGTCAACCGGAACGTCGACGAACGGAAGAACTATTACAAGAGCACCCGCGCCGCAGCCCTCTACCTGCGTGACCTGTACAATGAGCTGGGCGACTGGCTGCTGGTGATCGCCGCTTACAACGGTGGCACTGCCAATGTCTACCATGCCATCCGCCGCAGCGGAAGCCGTAATTTCTGGGAGCTGCAGTATCATCTGCCCACCGAATCCCGGATCCACGTAAAGAAGTTCATTGGAACCCAATATACTTTCGACGGACAGGGTAGTATCACCACCCTCACCCGTGCAGAAGCCGTAGAGCAGCTGCCCGGCTCCTCCATGTATGCGTCCAGCCGGAAGCTGACCCAGGAAGAGCTGGACAACGCCGAGACGGTAGCCATTTCCGGCAAGTATTGTGGAAGCGTCATTGCCCGTTATGTAGTGATGGATATGGCCGAATTCTCCCGGTATAATCCCAATTTCGACAAGGTGATGGCCAGCAGCAATAATACCTATGAGCTGAAACTGCCGGCCGATAAGATGGCCTCGTTTGCAGCCAATAAATACGAGATCCTCAACGAATCCGTTCAGCAGCTGCTGAACAATAGCGACCGTATCCTGGCCGCTAACTAATTGCCGCGAGCGCTAGGTCGTCAGACCTAGCGCTTTCTTTATTCCCTCCGCCTTTACCAGGCATTCTTCATATTCCTGTTCCGGATCGCTGTAAAAAGTAATACCCGACCCTACCTGGTAAGACAGGTAATGGCTGGTCTTATTATAGAACAGGCTCCTGATGATCACATTGAAATCGAAATCCCCCTCCGGCGTCACATACCCCAGGGCCCCGGAGAACAGTCCCCTCGAAGTCCGCTCATACCGGTCTATCAGCGCTGCGACCCTTCTTTTGGGCGCGCCCGTCATCGACCCCATGGGGAAAGTAGCCTGTATGGCGGCTATAAAGTCGATTCCCGGGGCCAGCTCGCCTTCCACCGTACTTGTCATCTGATAGACCTGGGGGAAGCCGTAAATGCCAAAAAGCTCACGTACACGCACGGACCCGGGAAGGCAGATCTTGGAAAGATCATTCCGTACCAGGTCGACCACCATGACATTCTCACTCCTATCCTTGGCGCTGGCCGCCAACCCCGCGCCGGCCGCCTCATCCGCCCGGGGATCATCCTGCACCCGGGGCGCCGTGCCTTTGATCGGTTGCGAGATAAGCGTATTGCCTTCCCGACGGAGATATCTTTCCGGGCTGGCGCAAAGCAGGTATTTATCCTCCAGTCTGTAGAACGCAGCGAATGGATTAGGCGAAGCCTCCGACAACAGCTTCCAGGTCTCCAACGGGTCTATATCCGTCGGCCGTCCGAAGAATTCCTGGCAGAAATTGATCTCATAACAATCCCCCCGCAGAATATGCTCCCGGAGGGTCCGGATCGTATCGAGGTATTCCTCGCGGGAAAAAGCAGGCTGCAGCTGCGGACCTTCACCGCTTTCAACTTTGCCAGCCCTTCCTGCCGGCGAAGCCAGTATCTCCTCCAGTACCTCCGCATGGTCCTGCCGCAGGCTGCCGATATGCAGCCTGTCGCCCTTCAGCTCAATAATAATTTCAGGAATAAAAAAAAACAGGTCGGGAAATCCGACAGGATTGGCCGCCTGCTGCGAAATACCGAATGGCTCCGTCTCCTTGACGAGATCGTATCCGAAATGCCCGAACAGCCAGTCATGATGCCTGCCTGCAAATTGCCGGAGATCATCCAAAGCATGGCCCGCGGAAGCCTGGACATACTCCACTGCACCCGCAGCAAGCAGACCGTCGAAGCTATGAAGAGGAAGATGATAATCCTGGTTATCCAGAAAAGCACAGATGTTGAACCGGGAAGCCCAGTTCAACATCTGCATTTTTATACGCTGTAGATCGGAGATAAGAAATGAAACGAAGGTGCGTGGTTGCATGCCCGTTAGAAATCATCCTCTTCTTCGTCAAACCCACGTTCCCCGAAAAGGTCCAGGTCCTTAAAGTCGTCGTCAAGGCCCAGGTCATCTTCTTCGCCGCCCTTGCCTGTCTTCTTGGACGTATTGCCTCCCGTGGCCTTTTTCGTTTTTGATTTGGGAATATCGAATTCATCGAAGTCGGGATCCCACTCTTCTTCCTCTTCTACTTTTTCCCATTCGTCGACTTCATCTTCTCCATAATCTTCATCATCGTCATCATCGTCATCCTTCTTACTTTTTGAAGAAGTCTTAGCAGATTTGCCGGAGGATGCCTTAGGGGTATCCGTATCAGCATCATCATCGTCATCCTCGTCGTCATCTACTGGCTTCTTGGATTTCGGAGATGCCTTTTCCGGAGTTTCCTTTGGTGTCTGAGGCGCGGATTTCTTTGAACCCTTTCCCTCCTTATCAGATTTTGGTGCCATAGTCCAATAAGATTGTGTGTGTAAATTTTCGGCTAAGTTTTTAATTCGCCAAATTTTTTTATAACTAATTTTTTTAAACTTCTATTAGTTGATCTCTGCCCGGTCCATTGGATATATACGCAATCTTTACTCCCAGGTATTTATTGATAAATTGAACGTATTCCTTCATCTTCTCAGGCAAGGTATCATATTTTTTCAAAGAAGTAACGTCTGATTTCCAGCCCGGTAAGGACTCCAGAACGGGCTCTATCTGTAACCGGTTCATTTGGAAGGGGATTTCACTGGTAGTCTCTCCGCCTACCTTATAGGCTGTGCATATCTTCAGCTCTCCGAAGCCATCCAGGACGTCCGCCTTGGTCATAACGATCTTCGTGACGCCATTGATCATACAGGCGAATTTCAGGGCAACGCCGTCGATCCAACCGCAGCGCCGGGGCCTGCCCGTCGTCGCGCCGAATTCGCTGCCCACTTTCCGCAGCTCTTCTCCCGTGGCGTCTTCCAGCTCGGTGGGGAAAGGGCCGCTGCCGACCCTCGTACAGTAAGCCTTGCTAACGCCGATGACGTCTTTGATCTTCTGCGGGGCGATGCCCAGCCCTGTGCAAACGCCCGCTGAAATAGTATTGGAGGAGGTGACGAAGGGGAAAGTGCCGAAATCCACGTCCAGCATGCTTCCCTGCGCACCTTCCGCCAGGACGCTCTTGCCCTGGCTGATCTTATCATTGATGAAGTATTCTCCGTTGACGATCTTGAATTGCCGCATGAACTCCAGGGCTTCGAAGAACTCCTCTTCCCATGCGGAAATGTCCTCATGGAAGTTGAGGCCGTCCAGCAGCCGCTGGTGCTTCAGCCGCAGCTTGATATATTGGGTCGTAAAGCTTTTGTCCAGCAGATCGCCCACCCGGAGACCATTGCGCCCGGTCTTATCCATATAAGCCGGACCGATGCCTTTCAATGTGGACCCGATCTTTTCCTGTCCTTTTGAAACTTCTGAAGCCTTGTCCAGCGCACGATGCGTAGGTAATATCAGGTGCGTCCGCTGTGCGATATAGAGATTTTTCCGATAGTCCACGCCAAAGGCCGCCACCGACTCGCATTCCCTTTTAAGGGTCACGGGGTCCAGCACTACGCCATTGCCAATGAGATTGACGGTCTTTTCATGAAAGATCCCGGAAGGTATCTGGTGCAGAACGATCTTTTTGTCTTTAACGTACAACGTATGTCCGGCATTAGGGCCTCCCTGGAAACGGGCGATCAGATCATAACGGGGAGCGAAATAGTCCACTATCTTTCCCTTGCCTTCATCCCCCCACTGGAGGCCTAATATTACATCAACCATGAATGTTGCAATTTGCTGGTTTGTGATTCAAAATGAGGCGGCAAAAGTACGGTAAAACACGTACTGTCAAAAAGGAATTTGTAGAAGCCATATCCGGGTACGCCTTCTATGGTGTTTGACTGCACCGGTAGCGCGTGTCAGGCAGATTCAGTGTCAAATCGAACGACGGAATGGATGCCGCTCAGCTGCTTTAGCCGCTGCACCAGCTCCTCCAGCTCTTCTTTGTCATGTACGTAGACCTTGATATTGCCCTCGAACAATCCTTCCTTTGCCTCAATGGTCATGGCGCTGATGTTGATCCTTAATTCCCCGGAAATGAGATTGGTGATCTTGTTGACGACCCCTACGTCATCCATGCCCACGATCCGGACACCAGTGAGGAAAGAGATCTCTTATTCTTGGCCCATTTGGTCTTCACCACCCGGTGGCCATAGCTGGCCATCAGCTTGGCGGCATTGGGGCAGTTGGTCCGGTGGATGGTAAGCCCCTTGCCCACCGATACGAACCCAAATACGTCGTCGCCCGGGATAGGCTTACAGCAGTTAGCCAGGGTGTATACGATCCGATCGCTGCTTTCCCCGAAAATGATCAGCTCTGCGTCCTTCCGCGGAACGGCTGGCGTGTGGAGATCGCCCGGCTTGACGTCCAGCAGCTGCGGCTTGGGCGGCCTGGGCGGCTCCAGCCTGTCACCCAGCAGCTGAAATTCCTTCAGCTCCTTCAGGTCGATATTACGCACCGACACCTGGTAAAAGAAATCCAAAGAAGAGTTGAGCTTATAAAAAGCTGTCAGCACATCGATATTATGCTGGTTGTACCCTGCCCCGAAATTTTCCAGCTTGCGCTGAACGATATATTTTCCTTCGTCGGCTATCTTTCTTTTTTCTTCTTTTAAGGCATCCTTGATCTTACTTTTGGCCTTAGCCGTCACCACGATGGACAGCCAGTCCTCATTAGGCTTTTGCTTGCTGGAGGTGATGATCTCCACCTGGTCGCCGCTGCGCAGCTTATGGCTAAGTGGCACCAGCTTGTGATTGACCTTGGCGCCGATGCATTGTACGCCGATGGCGCTATGGATGGCAAAGGCGAAGTCCAGCGCCGTGGATCCCACGGGCAACATTTTCACATCCCCTTTTGGTGTATAGACATAGATCTCCTCCGCCAGGAAGCTCGTTTTGAAGTCCTGCAGGAAATCGATGGAATCATTATCCTGTGTATTGAGCACCTCCCTGATCTGCTGGAACCATTTGTCAAAACGGCTTTCATCGGCAGCCCCCTCCTTATATTTCCAATGGGCGGCCAACCCTTTTTCCGCGATCTCGTTCATCCGCTTGGAACGGATCTGCACTTCCACCCATTTTCCCTGGGGACCCATCACCGTCGTATGCAGGGCTTCATACCCGTTGGATTTGGGATTGCTCAACCAATCCCGCAGACGCTCCGGAGAAGGATTGTATTCATCCGTGATCATCGAGTACACTTTCCAGCAATCCTCCTTTTCCTTTTCCGGCGGAGAGTTCAGAATGACGCGGATGGCGAACAGGTCATATACCTCCTCAAAAGCCACTCCTTTCTTCCGCATCTTATTCCATATGGAATGGATGCTCTTCGGACGGCCGTGGATATCGAAATCAAAGCTTTCCGCTTTGTCCAGCTTGTCTTTCAGGGGCTTGATGAACTCGTTGATATAACGGGACCGTTCCCGCTTGGTCTCCGCCAGCTTCCGGGCGATCTCCCGGTATTCCTCCGGCTCAAGGTACTTCATCGCCAGGTCCTCCAGCTCCGTCTTGATATTATATAGCCCCATGCGATGGGCCAGCGGGGCATAGATATACACCGTCTCGGAGGCGATCTTCAATTGCTTTTCCCTTTTCATACTGTCCAGGGTCCGCATATTGTGCAGCCTGTCCGCCAGCTTGATAAGGATCACCCGGGGGTCATCGGTCAGCGTCAGCAGGATCTTTTTGAAGTTCTCCGCCTGCCTGGAAGCGTTGACATCCACGACGTTGGAGATCTTGGTCAGACCGTCCACGATACGGGCGATCTCCCCGCTGAACTCCCGCTCTATGTCCTCTAAAGTGATGTCCGTATCCTCCACCGTATCATGCAGCAGGGCGCAGATCGTGCTGCGCACGCCCAGCCCGATCTCCTCGGAACAGATGCGCGCTACGGCCAGGGGATGCAGGATATAGGGTTCCCCGCTCTTACGCCGCATGGTCTTGTGGGCTTCCGCCGCCATTTCAAAAGCAGTACGAAGCAATTCTTTGTCGCCCGTCTTCAATTTGGGCTTGAGCGCTCGCAATAGGGCACGGTATTCTCTGAGGATCAGCTTCTTTTCCTGTTCTTCGGTCAAATTATATTTTGGCGTTGCAGCGACAGTTTCCATTTCCATACCTTACGAATTTACAAAAAAAAGCGTAGCTTTGCACGCCAAATCCGGACCGTCTCTACAGGCCTGGAAGGGCAAAATACCCGCGGGCGTGGCGAAATTGGCAGACGCACTAGACTTAGGATCTAGCGGAGCAATCCATGTAGGTTCGACCCCTATCGCCCGCACTGTTTTTAAACGGCTATTCATCTAACGATGGGTAGCCGTTCTTGTTTTGCAGAACCCTCCGTCTTCCACCATAATTGACATAAATTCAATTCTTCCAGTTTATGTCAATCGTACCAGATTAAATAAGAGTATATGCAATTACATATAATTTACAATATATTTGTCCGGCTATATCTAAAAGCATATAATGATAGCACTTGCCCCCTTCGTCAAAACCAAAAGAAAGGAAGCTAAGCTCACTCAGCAACAATTCGCTGACCGTACCGGAGTAGCCCTTACTGTTATCCGTAAGATCGAGCAGGGGAAAGGCAATCTAAACCTTGAAAAGGTCAACCAGGTGTTGAAGATGTTCGGACATATACTCGCACCTGTAAACCTGAAAGAAATATCCACGAAAAAAGAGTAAACGAGAGCATTTTGAACGCCTGGCAGCAGGTCTGGGACTAAGTCGCAGACAAATAGACAATGTATTCGCCCGGTTGTCCCGGAACAAACCCCTCGCGGAAGAATGGCTGGCAAGCTCATTCCTGTCACCTGATCTGAAAGAAAAATACTTTGCAGTCCTTACGGAAAGATACGATCGCATAATGCCCACCGCCATACCCCCTCAATAACCCCTCCCCTCACAACGGTATCCTGCTCTCCCGCTTCAAGGTATCCAGCACGATCACGCTCTGCAGCCTGGCCACATTCGGCACCTCCCCCAGCTTCTCTACAAAGAATTTCCTGTAAGACACCATATCCGGCACGATCACCTTGATCATCATGTCATGCTCCCCGCCAATAACATGGAACTCCACCACCTCCGGAAAAGACCTGATGCGCTCAATGAACAATCCCCCCTGCCTCGTCCCATGCTCCTTCAGCGTAATGTAAACAAAGAAGATAATGAACTGCCCCAGGTGGTTCGTATTCAGCACCGCCGCATAATGGTCGATGATCCCTGTAGACTCCAGGCGCCGCAGCCGCTCGTGGATAGGCGTGGTCGACAGCCCGATCTTTCGCGCCAGCTCACGGACCGATAATTTACCGTCCACCTGCAGCAGGTTGAGGATCTGGATATCCACCGCATCCAGCTCAAGACCCCCGGAGATGCTTCGTTCTGTTTTCATGATAAAGATCCCTTAAAAAATAACAAATGACATTCCTAAATGCCAAATAAATAGCAATTGTAACAAATTTACGATCCAGAAAAGACATTTGCCACTTCTCTTTATTTTTATACGGCTATTTATTCCATGCCTTCCATATGCGATCCTCATCCAACCATATCACACAGCAGCTAACCGCTCCCAAATTCTCCACGCGCCAGCGCACCATACTCTGGCTTGCCTGCTCCGCCATCTTCTTCGAAGCCTTCGACGTCTCCATCGTCAACCTGGCCCTGCCCGTGATCGCCGGCGACCTGCACATCTCCATCGCTACGGCCCAATGGGTACAAACCCTTTACCTGCTGACCTTCGGCGGCTTCCTGTTACTGGGCGGCCGCCTGTCCGACTATGCCGGCAGCAAACGCATCTTTCTCTTTGGCATGCTGCTCTTCGCCAGCGCTTCCGCGCTGGCCCTTTTCAGTCATCATATCATTCCACTGCTGGTGGCCCGTGCCGTACAGGGCGTTGGCGCAGCACTGGCGATACCGGGGGGCATCTCGCTCATAGGCCGCCATTTCGAAGAAGGACGGCCCCGCCAGACGGCCATGGGCATCTTCGGCGCCTTTGCTGCCGTGGGCTTTGCCGGCGGACTGGCACTGGGAGGCTTGATAGCCTCTTTTTATGACTGGCATTGGATCTTCGGTATCAACGTCCCGGTGATCCTCGGCGTGCTGGCAGCAGGCTGCTACCTGATCCCGGGTGAGAAAATGAACAATGCCGCCCCTCTCAGCCCGCTGACGGCCTGCTGGCTGACAGCCACCCTGCTACTCTTTTGTTATTGCATACATGAATTGAAGACCCTGGGATGGAACGCCCTGCCCCTGCTGGCAACAGCCGGTATTTCCGGCATCATCCTGCTTCGGTACGACCGCCATCACCCACAGCCCTTTTTTGCGAAAGATATCTTCTCCGGCAGCGCCGGCTACCGGGCCCTGGGCGCGTCCCTGATCCTGGGGATCAGCTTTCTCAGCTTTATCTTTCTCTGTACGCTCAGCCTGTTTGAAGTGATGCATTGGGGCGTCAGGGCCATCGGGCTCCTTATGTTCCCTTATAGTGTCGGTTCTGCGCTGATATCGAAGTTTTTCCTGCCCTGGCTCTACACCCGGATGAAAGTGTCGGAAGTGGCCCTGCTGGCAATGATCTGCCTGATTGCAGGACTATTGCTCCTGCTGACCGGCGTCGAAACCCGCCAGCTATCCTATTTCCTGGTAGCGTTGTTCCTCGTCAACAGCGTCTGCATCTCCATCGCCTATCCCTCCCTCACCATCCTCTCGCTGACCGACGTCTCCTCCGTCCGGCAAGGGGTCGCGGCCGGTCTCCAATCCGCCACCTATTCCATGGGCTCCAGCCTGGGTCTGTCGCTGGTGGGCCTTTGCCTCCAATCCGCCGGCCACGGTACCGGAACCACCGCCACTCAGCTCAGTCTCACCTGTCTGGTGATCATGACCATCAGCTCTATAGCACCCATGTTGCTGGCAAAACGCGCCACCTTATGAAGCCTGGTGCCCTGCCCTGAGCAGCCTGTTCCTTCCCGCATCGATGACATGATGCAGGTCATAGCTGAGGGTAAGCCGGAAATTGCGGCTCTGCGTCGAGCCATAGCTTTCCAGGTTGAAGTCCGTTCCGTTCGTATGACTGAGACTGTGCTGCTGGACAAAAGGATCGGTGATATTCAACGTCACGATAAACCTCCGGTCAAAGAATTTGCGCTGAATACCCATGTTCATGCTGACATAGCTGGAAGAAGCGCCCTGCGGATTGGCATACCGGTTCAACAGACAGCTGCCCGTGATATTCCACAGTCGCGTAGGCGTATAAGTTACATTGAAATTCGAATACAACGAGCCGCCGTCATGATAGTTCCTGGTGACATGATCGTAATCGCTGTAAACATTGTAATTGTAGCTGGCCCCCACATTCACCCGGAACTGACGGGAAAAAGTGTAGCCCGCCCAGGTACTGGTGGAATACTCATCACGATGGCTGATATTCTGATAAGTGGTCTGTGTGACCCCGCCAGGCAGCAGGGTCTGTATCTGGCTGAAAATATCCTGGACCTTGTTAAAGCCCAGTCCATAGTTGAGATAGAATGTATTGCTGTTCTTCCCCAGGTAAAAATCAAAATTATGCGCCGTGGAGGCCTGCAGGCCGGGGTTGCCGGACCGGATATTATAAGGATCGGAATAATCCACACTGGGGTTGAGCTCGCCGATCCCCGGCCGGCGGATGGTCCGCCTGTATACCAGCGTGACGCTCCACTGGCTTTCCCAGGTCTTATTGAAATTGGCAAACGGCAGCCAGTTCCAGTAATGGTTGGCCGTATCCTTTTTCTGCGAATACAGATCGAAAGCCACACCCGTTCGCTCCAGGGCCGTACCTGCCGTGAGCGACAAGCCGCTGCCAAACACCTGCCTGAGGGACCCTTTGAAGTCCGTGATCGTTTGTGTGAACCGGAGGTGGCTGCTCAGCAGATCGCTGGTGATCCAGGAACTATCTGCCTTGTTCAGGAACCTCGTCGACACATCCACCAGGTTGCCGCTGTAGTTGTAGAACGAACCCAGGTACAAAAAAGTTTTCTGCCCGATCAGCGGCTTGTTATAGTCCGCCCGGACATTATATCCCTTTATCCAGCTGTTATTGTCCTGCGCCTGCGTGGAGTCGACTCCGGTAGGCGTATGGTCCGGGTAAAAATAAGGCTGATAAAAATCGCGGTGGATCAGGTTGGATGAATAGTCATAAGAGGCAATGACCTGGAAGTCCTCTCCGGGCTCATCCCCCTTGTGCCGGTAGGTAAAGCTCACATTGGGATTCACATTGTGTCCCGTGCTGAGCTTGTTCCGGTCGCTGATCTGGTAGACATTGCCCGCCCCGTTGATATTCGTGTACTCCGTGAAAAACCGGTTGCGAAAGTCATTGTTATTGATCTGCGCAACAACATTGATAAAATCATTCTTGCCCAGGTCGTAATCCACGCTCAATCTGCCATTGGGACGGGTATTCCTGTTGGTATAGTTATTGGTCGTATTTAAATAGTTCGTGGAGTCGGGATAGATATTCTGCCTTTTTGACCAGCCGTCCCCCGAGAATTCATTGTATCCAATGCCCCCGCTGAGATTTACTGCCAGCCGCTTGTCGCGGTAGTTGCCATTAAAGCCTGTTCCGGCCTCGCCCCTTGTACCACCGTATACGCTGAACCTTCCGCCGATGCCGATCTTCCCTTTCCGCGTGACGATGTTGATCACCCCACCTTCTTCATTTGCATATTGGGGAGGTGGATTGGTCATCACTTCGATGCGTTCGATCATATTTCCCGGCAGCGCATCCAGGAAATCCTGCAGTTGACGTGCATTGAGGTTCACCGGCTTCTCATCGATGAGCACCTTGGGCTGCTTGCCCCTGACGGTGAGGTTACCATCTGCATCTGTGCTGACCAGCGGGACATTCTTCAGCAGCTCGTTGGCGCTGGAGCCCGCGCTGAGGGGAGATTCCGCCGCATTGAAAGTAATATTGCCATTCTTGCTCTGCACCAGCGGTTTTTCTGCATACACTACCGCCGCCGTCATTTCCGTAGTACTGGCTGTCAGTCTGAGGTCGTTCATGCTGAAATCATTCCGGTCCGGACGCAGCCGGATGCTGTCGATGGACAGCGTATTGAAACCCACACTGGAGATCCTCAGCTGGTAGATCCCCATGTCCAGGTTGGAAAAGGCAAACTCGCCATTCGCATTCGTAACGGTTGACCGGCCTTTTCCGGGTTCGGCAGGACAGAGCAGCTCGACTGTTGCCGCAACCACAGCCTTACCGCCCACGTCCTCCAATACATCACCGGTAATGATGCCTCCATTGCCGGAGGGTTTCTGCGCTGGCAAACGACCAAAGAGCAAAACGGTTGCACAGGTAAGTAGTAGGGTCCTTATCACCATGCAACAAAATTACCCGCCAGAAATAATTATCAAATTAATTTGTGATTAAAGGCAAGGAAATGCAAGGAAATAGGTGAATTTGTTTAAAATTTTCTTGATTTTAGCGAACATTAGCTGATTTTAGCAAATTCACCTACCCCTTTTTGTTTAGAAAGCATATCGAACCGCAAGGCCAAAACGTGCGGCATTGAAGTCGGTGCCATGCGTCAGCACAAAGGCCGGCCTCCAGTCGAATGTAAAATTAATGGGAACATCCGCGATCTTGTAATCAAGACCAGCCAGCGGGCGCAGCAATACATCTGATGTTCCGTTGCCAAAAGCAAAGCCCGGACCGAAACCAAGCACCCATTTCAAACCTTCTGCGTTCGCTATGTCACCATGGTACTGCAATTCCGGTTCCAGCAGTGTCACGTGATCTCCAAACAGGATCATCATCTCACCGGCCACGTTCTCATTAAAGAAATGCTTGCCGGACAGACCTGCCCAGGTGCCGTATTTGCTCCCGAACTCGACACGCATACCGACAGCGTTCTCATAAGATGAGCCTTTCTGTGCGGATGCCTGCTGAGCAAAAACCAATGAGAGTGCGATGCATAAGAAAAGAGCGCAATGTTTTTTCATTTTGGATGTTTTTCGTGTATATATTCCTGCAAAGAAATAAAATTCCATGATCTTCAACAATACTGCCAAACAGTGAAAATTTTCTACCTGTTTTCCGGTATTTTTCACATTATTGAAAAAAGCATTCATTTTATAGCATATGGGATGACCCGTTTACTTTAGTTTTAGGCATGTGCTTTTCTAAACGAAAATTATCCTTCTTTATTTTCACCGGCCTATTGGTCTCCGGTATCCCGGCCTTGGCCCAGCGCCCCATCGACGCAGACCGCCAGCTGGATAGTTTGGATAACGTACTGCGCACAGGCCCTACCGATACGGCACGGATAGACGCTCTGCAACGCCTGTCCAATTACTGGCTGTATAAGGATTCTGCAAAAGCCATGACCTATGCCCGGCAGTCGGGACAAGCGGCCGGCCGTATAAACGATTACTTCCGCATCGCCCTTTCACATTTTTATGTGGGGAATGTATACATGGAATATTACAACCTTCCCCTGGCCGAACAGGAGCTGATGACGGCGGAACGCCTTCTGCATAACGACAGTTCCTACCGTGGGCTGAGATACCGTGCACGTATCTGGCATAATTACGGCGCCATTTGTCAGCGGAAGGATGATAGCAGGCAGTTCCTGGACATCATGCTGAACAGAACGGCACCTTTGCTGGAAAAAGCGCGCGATTCCCTGACCCTGGCCCTCACCTACAAGGACATTGGCCTCGTACTGATGAACTATGGTCAGTATGACAAGGCGCTGGAATACTATGAAAGGACGATCCGCCAGTTCAGGGATAACATAGGCTATGAAGAGCTGGCCGGATGTTATAGCTATGCCGCGCAAACACTGCTTTTCCAGGATAAATATGAGGCGTCGCTGCCTTATCTCGATAAGGCGCTGTCGATCCTTTCACGTAATAAGGACAGCCGCGAATGGGTCCTCTACTATACGGTCAGGGGCATGTACTCTTATTTCACGAAAGCCACGCAAAAAGCCCTGGACAACTATGACAAAGGACTGGTCCTGGCCAACCGCTGGCAGCAGCTATACCCTTCCCTCAATCTCCTGATGGGTAAGTACAAGATCTATTCGGAGAACAAAGATTATGTGAAAGCCAGGAAGACCCTTTACGAATTAAAGGATAAGACAGCAGGCTTCCCCCTCTCCGCCAATAAGCTTTCGATGTTGAAGAACCTCGCCACAATGGAAGAAAAGACCGGTCATCCGCAGGCGGCCTATCGCTGGCTGTCGCAGTACAGCCAGCTGTCCGATAGTCTGAATGAGGACAGTACCAGGGTAAAGATCAGTGCGCTGGAGGCGAAATTCGCGTCGGAAAAAAAAGAAAAGGAGATCGTTACACTGCAAAGCCAGACCCGGCAACAGCAGCTGGGCCTGCAACACCACCGGCTGATGAACTATCTGCTGCTGAGTGGTATCCTTATCCTCCTGTTGCTGTCACTATCGATGTACCTGTTATACCGTAACAAGCGAAGGCTGGTCCGGCAACAGGAAGAGGTGCACCGGCGGCGGCTGAAGGACCTCGAGCAGGAGCAGCAGCTGACCATATTCAACGCCATCCTGAAAGGCCAGGAGCAGGAACGCAACCGGCTCGCGCGCGATCTGCATGATGGACTGGGCGGCATGCTGGCCGGCGTAAAGATGCAGCTGTCGGCGTTTGCCGAAAAAGAAGAAACAAACAAATCCGATATGGAGCTCTATAGAGTCATCTCTCAGCTGGATCAATCCGTCCACGAGCTGCGACGCATCGCCAGGGATATGATGCCGGAAACCTTGTTACAGTTTGGTCTGGAGCCGGCGTTGAAGGAGCTGTGCGCTTCCATGGCCACCGCTTCCTTACAGGTGGAGTTCCAGGGTTATGGGATCAGCAGGAACATCTCCGCTCCCGAACAGGCGGCCATTTATCGCATCATCCAGGAGCTGCTCACCAACGCCATCCGCCATGCCGGGCCGGCGACCATCCTCGTTCAATGCAGCCAGAATGAGAACATATTCTTTATCTCCGTGGAAGACGATGGCCGGGGATTTCAGCCGGCAGCCACCGAAGGCAACGGCATCGGTCTTTCCAATATACGCAACAGGGTGAATTTCCTGAAAGGGAAGATGGAGATCCACTCCCAGCCCGGCGAGGGAACAACCATAAACATAGAAGTCCATGTGCATGAATAAGACAATTTCCGTCGTGATCATCGATGATCACCCTGTGGTGCTGGAAGGCTTTACTTCCCTGCTGCGAAATATAGAGGGCCTTAGCATAGCCGGCTGCTTTACCCATGGAGCAGAAGGCCTCGCCTTCCTGGCGCAGCATCCGGTGGATATCCTCCTGCTGGATATCAATCTGCCCGATGCAAATGGGATCGAGCTGTGTGCGGCCATTGCAAAACGGTACCCTGCCACCCGGATCATCATTATCAGCAACCACAGCGAACGAGGCATCATAACCCGTCTTTTGCAGGAGGGCGCGGCAGGCTACCTGCTGAAAAATGCTTCCGGGGCAGAGCTGGCCCAGTGCATCCGGGATGCCCGGGCAGGAAAGCTCGTCCTGAGCCAGGACGTGCAGGCCATCCTGGCCCGCCTGCCGGACAGAGAGCCCACGGCTGGCATCCCCCGCCTCACCCGCAGGGAGAAAGAGATCCTGAAAATGATAGCAGCCGGCAATACCAGCGCCGAAATAGCCGCCCAGCTGTTCCTCAGCCCATTTACCGTGGAAACCCACCGGCGTAATCTCATGCAGAAATTCGGGATCGGCAATGCCCCCGCCCTGATCCGGATGGCTACCGAGTTAGGGTTGATCTGACGGAAAATCCACCAAAAAGCCGTACCTTTGCCCCCCGATTTAAATTAATAATATAATATCATGGCTACAGTAACCAGGGAGAATATAGGGCTCCTGACGGATAAGATCACCGTCAACGTAGCGAAAGGCGACTACCTGCCGTCTTTCGAAAAAGCCTTAAAGAACTATGGCAAGCAGGCCAATATTCCCGGATTTCGCAAGGGAATGGTGCCTTCCGGCCTTATCAAAAAAATGTATGGCAGCTCCGTCTTTACCGACGAGGTATTGAAGACAGTGGAAAAGGAGCTGACGACCTATATGACCAATGAGAAGCTGGAGATCTTCGCTCAGCCATTGCCCTTACCGGAAAATGACGCCCGCCAGATAGACATGGCCAGGCCGGACGACTACGCCTTCGCCTTCGAAGTAGGCCTGAAGCCCGCTTTTAGCCTGGCAGACCTGGGTACAGCCAGTCTCACCCGCTATAAGGTTGACGTCACTCCCTCCATGATCGATGAAGAAGTGGAAAGACAGCGCACCCGCAATGGCAAAATGACGGAACCGGAGACGGTCACCACCGACGAGAACGCCCTCAACCTGCAATTCACCGAGACAGACGCCAGCGGCCAGCCCATCGAAGGCGGCATCACCAAGGACAACTCCTTACTGGTGAAATATTTCAACGAAGCTACCCGCCCCAAATGGATCGGTCTGAAAAAGGATGATTCCCTTGTCCTGCAGCTCTCCACCGCTCTGGACGAAAAGGAAAGGGAATGGGTGCTGAATGACCTGGGCCTTCCCAAGGAAGACCCCGCCGCCGCGGAGAAATTTTTCCGGGCGACGATCACGAAGGTAGGACTGGTGGAAAAAGCTGACCTCAACGAAGCATTCTTCCAGGCAGCAGCTCCTGGCAGGGATATAAAGACGGAAGAGGAATACAGGAACAATGTCCGCGACGAGATCCAGGCCCACTGGGACAGCCAATCCTTCAATCAGCTGCAGCATACCCTCTACCACGTTTTGCTGGACAATACAAAAATTGAATTCCCGGAAGCCTTCCTCAAACGCTGGATGCAGACAGGCGGCGAAAAGCCCAAATCCCAGGCCGAGGTGGAAGAGGAATTTCCTTCTTTTGTCAACCAGCTGAAATGGACCCTCATCGTCGACAAGGTCGTACGGGAGAATAACATCGAAGTAGGCCCCGACGATATCCGCGACTTCGCCAAACAACAGCTGTTTGGCTATATGGGCATGCAGGCTGGCGCCGAAGAGCAGCCCTGGATCGCGGATTATGTCAACCGTATGATGCAGGACCGGAAGTTCGTGGAAGACACGGTGCACCGTATCCAGACCGACAAGGTGTTCGGATGGGCCGCTACACAGATCCATCCCACCGAAAAGGTCATCAGCCGGGAAGAATTCCAGCACATGCAGGAAGAGCACCAGCACCATCATCACTAGCAGACAGGACGGATACCGTTCCAAAATAGATCACAAAAACCCCGGGCCAGCTGACCCGGGGTTTTTGCATGTAGGGCAGGCGGCACGGCATCTTTTTGGTCTGAACGGCATTTTTTTCGACAGAATGGGCTATTTTGTGCCCCCTGATTGTGGCTCAACTGCTAGTCTGTCAGTTTTTTGGTAGTTTGAAAGTTTGGACGGAGATTTGAAAGGAACTTAAACGTCCTTACGCAAGCATTGGCATTAAATCATTGAAAAAAATAACTATGAATCCAGTAAATGAGTTCGAGAAGTATGCTGTAAAACACCATGGAATTTCCAGTAATACACTGAACGACTATAACAAACACGTTGTCACCAACCTCACTCCAAACATTATTGAAGAACGCCCGATGAACGTCGCAGTTATGGACGTATATAGCCGGTTGATGATGGACCGCATCATTTTCCTGGGATACCCCATCAACGACGAAGTGGCCAATATCGTCACTGCCCAATTGCTGTTCCTGGACAGCACAGACCGCCATCGCGATATTCAGATGTATATCAACTGCCCCGGCGGAAGTGTATACTCCGGACTGGGCGTTTATGACACCATGCAATATGTCACCCCCGACGTAGCCACCATCTGCATTGGCATGGCGGCTTCCATGGGCCAGGTGCTGATGTGCGCCGGAACAAAAGGCAAACGTACAGCCCTCAAACACAGCCGTGTCATGATGCATCAGCCCAGCGGCGCCATCGGCGGACAGGCTTCGGACATCGAGATCACGGTCAATGAGATCAAGAAGCTGAGAAAGGAACTATACGAGATCACCGCCAACCACACAGGCAAGACGGCAAAACAGGTGGAAAAGGACAGCGATCGCGACTACTGGCTCACAGCCATCGAAGCCAAGGAATATGGCCTGGTAGACGAAGTGCTCCTGCTCAACCCCCGCAAGGAAAAGAAAGACTAGGCGAACAAATTACCTCAACTTTTAAATCTACATCATAATGAATTATTCAAAATATCATATGCTGAGAACGACCCGCATGGACGACGAGCCCGATGAGAAGGAACCCAAAGAAGATAAAGGTCCTGAGCTCGGGATGCTGGCAAAGAAAATGGAGAAATATTTCTTCGAGAACAGGACCGTGGAATTATGGGGAGCGGTGGATGACAAAAGCGCCCGGGAAGTAGTGACCAAGCTGCGCCTCCTGGATGCCGACAAGCCCGGAGAAGAGATCAAATTCTTTATCAACAGCCCCGGCGGCGTAGTCACCTCCGGCATGGTGATCTACGATACCATGAAGCTGTTGAAGAGCCCCGTCAGCACGATCTGTATGGGTCTGGCGGCCTCCATGGGCTCCATCCTGCTCAGCGGCGGTGTAAAAGGCCGCAGGTTCGTCTATCCACACTCTGAGATCATGATCCACCAGCCCAGCCTGGGAGGATACATGCAGGGCGTAAGCATCGACCTCGAGATCACGGCCAAACAAACCAAGCGTGTCAAAGAGATCAGCGCCCGCATCCTTGCAGAGAACTGCGGGAAAAAACTGGAGCAGGTGCTAAAGGATTTTGACAGGGATTACTGGATGGATGCCAAAGAAGCGCTCGATTATGGCATTGTAGATCAGGTTATTGACAAAATTTAGCATTAACAACTGATTGATAATCATTTATTACAAAGACCGCCTTCGCTTTAGCAGGGGCGGTCTTTTTTCCCACATGCTGGCATAATCCAATAAGTTGGGTACCTTTGTAGTCAATCTGAATAAATAGAGAAATGGCAAAAAACACCTTACATTGTTCCTTCTGCGGACGCAACAGGGACGAAGTAAAGATCCTCATCGCAGGCCAGGAAGGGCACATTTGTGAGAATTGTGTGGAGCATGCGCAGGAGATCATTCAACAGGAGCTGATGATCCGGGAGGACACCCCGGGCGGCGGCACCTTCAAGCTCACTGTCAAAAAGCCTATTGAGATCAAGCGCATCCTTGATGAATATGTCATCGGCCAGGACGATGCCAAAAAGGTATTGTCGGTGGCTGTATATAATCACTACAAACGCTTACAGCAGAAAGTAGTGGAGAATGAGGTAGAGATCGAGAAGAGCAACATCATCATGGTAGGTGAGACCGGCACGGGCAAGACCCTGCTGGCCAAAACCATTGCCAAGCTGCTGAACGTGCCTTTCGCCATCGTCGATGCAACGGTATTTACCGAGGCAGGCTATGTGGGCGAAGACGTGGAAAGCATCCTCACCCGGCTGCTGCAGGTCTGCAACTATGACGTGACGGCCGCCGAAAGAGGCATCGTTTATATCGACGAGATCGACAAGATCGCCCGCAAGGGAGATAATCCCTCCATCACCCGCGATGTCAGCGGCGAAGGCGTCCAGCAGGGCCTGCTGAAGCTGCTGGAAGGCACCGATGTGCTCGTCCCCCCTCAGGGTGGAAGAAAACACCCGGAACAGAAGCTGATCAAGATCAACACCCAGAATATCCTCTTCATCTGTGGCGGCGCTTTCGACGGCGTCGACAAGATCATCGCAAGGAGGATCAATACGAATGCCATCGGTTTCAACGTCAACAAAGAACAGCAGGAGCAGGCAAAAAAGAACCTGCTGCAGTACGTCAATGCGCCTGATCTGAAATCCTTTGGCCTGATCCCCGAGCTGCTGGGCCGTCTGCCCGTGGTCACTCACCTGGATCCGCTGGACAAGACCACGCTGCGCTCCATCCTCACAGAGCCTAAGAACTCCCTCATCCGTCAGTATAAAAAGCTGTTTGATCTGGAAGGGATCCAGCTGTCCTTTGACCTGGACGTGCTGGACTTCATGGTGGACAAGGCCATCGAATTCAAGCTGGGCGCCAGGGGACTGCGCAGCATCTGCGAAAGCATCCTCACCGACGCTATGTTCGAGCTTCCTTCCGCGAAAGAAACAAAGTTCCATCTCGACCTGGAATACGCCCGGAAGAAGTTTGACAAGAGCAAAATGAATTTACTAAAAGTCGCTTAAAATAATCAAGGACCTGCCTGGCAGGTCCTTGAACTTTATTACTATGCAGGAATTGATCGACAAGATGAAAGCCATTGGGCTCACAGAAGAACAGGCCTACAAGGCCATTGAAGTGATCAAAGATTTCTCCAAGGAAAAATTTCCCATCTTCGCCGGCGCCATCGACAAGCTTTTCGAAAAATACAATACGAAGCCGGAAGACGACTTCATGCCCTGAGCTATTTCAGCACTTCCCTTGCAATAACGAGCTTCTGGATCTCGGATGTCCCCTCCCCAATGGTGCAAAGCTTGCTGTCCCGGTAGAATTTTTCCACGGGAAAGTCCTTGGTATAGCCATAACCGCCAAAGATCTGCACAGCTTCCGTGGCGGCACGGACAGCTACCTCGCTGGCAAAATACTTCGCCATGGCAGCTTCCTTGGTCATCGGGAGGTGTTTGTTCTTCCGGTCGGCAGCCTGCAAGGTCAATAGCTCTGCTGCGGCGATCTCCGTGGCCATATCGGCCAGCTTAAAGGAAATGCCCTGGAAATTAGAGATGGGCTGATCGAACTGATGTCTTTCTTTAGAGTATTGCAGCGCTGCATTCAATGCGCCTTTGGCAATGCCAAGCGACAACGCGGCGATAGAGATACGGCCGCCATCCAATACTTTCAAGGCCTGCTTGAAACCTTCGCCTACCTTCCCCAGCCTGCTGGCATCGGGTACCCGGCAATTATCGAAGATCATCTCCGCCGTCTCGCTGGCGCGCATGCCCAGCTTATTTTCTTTCTTCCCCCCACTAAAACCCCTGGTGCCTCTTTCCAGCACAAAGGCGGTGGCGTTGTCCTTTGTCCGGGGCTCTCCCGTCCTGGCCACGACCACGATCACATCCCCGCTGCGCCCATGCGTTATCCAGTTCTTGGTGCCATTGATCACCCAATCATCGCCGTCTTTCACCGCCGTACAACGCATATTGCCCGCGTCACTGCCTGTATTGGCCTCTGTCAGGCCCCAGGCGCCCAGCAACTTTCCGGATGCCAGACCCGGGAGGTATTGCTTCTTCTGCGCTTCATTGGCAAATGCAAGGATATGCCCCGTACAGAGGGAATTGTGCGCAGCCAGGCTCAGCCCGATGGACCCGCATACCTTCGCGATCTCCTGTATAATGGTGACATATTCAGTATAGGAAAGCCCCGAGCCGCCATATTCTTCCGGAACCAATACCCCCATCATGCCCAGCTCCCCCAGCTTTGTGAAAAGTGCACGGGGGAATTCCTGCGTTTCATCCCATTCCATCACGTGAGGCTTGATATATTGTGCGGCAAAGTCCCTGGCAGTATGCGCCACCTGCTGGGTGATCTCTTCAGTTGAAAATTCCATGTATTTGTGTTTATGGGTACTGTGCTAAAAGAACCAGGCAACAACCGGATGGCTATTGCCTGGTAACACTTTGGCAAACAATCATTATTAGAACGCAATACCTCGGCAGGTATTATTGCTGAATGCAAGATAAATAAAATAATTCAATTATACTAACAATCGTTAGTTTCTCTCCCCGTGCGGTCACCAAAATAAAAAAGGCCAGCATAACTCGCTGGCCTTTAATAGCATACGGATCAACAAACCTCTGAACTAATAGTAGTAACGATAGGGCCTTGGACGGGCACGGGGTCTATAGCTCCTGCGGTACACCTGCTCAGGAAGGACTTGCCCAAGTCCTATGATCAGGCCCGCATTCAGGCTAAACTGGTAAATGCTGGAGTAGCCATCGATACTGGTGCCCACACCATAATTGCTGAAATAAAAGCCACCGCCGGCCCCATCCACGGGAGACAGCACCTGTGCCTTCAATTGCAGCCCTACCCGGGGCGAAACATAAATATTCGTCCCCAGCTGTACACCCATGGCAAATTTGGTATCGTTGGAATAATTGTTCTCAGGACTCGTCCCCGGCGAAAGCACCGCCGCTCCTACAAAAGCGCCGATAAAGGGCCTGACAGTCGAATTGGGAATATTGAAGGACTGGACACCTCCGATCATATAATAATCCAGCCGAAGGTCCCCGCCCGCCACCTTGTCACCTCCATAGCCATATTCATAAAGACCTGACTGCGTGTTCATATGACTATACAGCAGCTCGATCCCGAAACTCCGGTTCAGGTTGAACTTAAGCGAACCCCCAAAGTTCAGTCCGCTGTTGATACGACCATACGTGTCGTAAAAATCAGTACGGCTGGGAAATGTATACCCTGCGGTAGGGATCAGCTCTACCTGGGTCTGGGCAAAAGATTGCAGTGCCAGCAATACAGCCAGCGGCAGGATCGTGAGAAACTTCCTCATAACATCAAAGTTTATGTAGATCATAGACGGCACAGCAGGAGAAAGGTTTAAAACGCACAGGTAATTCCCGCCCCTTTGTTTGTTAATCAATTGCAAACATTCTACCCCGGCAGGCCCACCCGATCCCGTCGTAAAACACCGTCTCCCAACCTGAATGCGACAGCGAAAACGGTTTCGGGGAAAATATTTGTCTACTAATTTGGTAGACTAATAGAACACCTGTATTTTTATGGCCTCGTATTTGTGATCTACATTAGGTCGCGTGGCCGAGAGGCAAGGCACGGGTCTGCAAAACCTTCCACGGCGGTTCGAATCCGCCCACGACCTCAAAGACCGGCAAACGCCGGAGAAAGACTTTCATATGGCAAGCAATCGTTAGACAGGGCTGTATTTCTATACGGCCCTTTGTTTTATTCCGCCACAAAATATTGAAATATTTAAATAGACCTTCCCTGGAGGGTCACCTCCAATCCATCATAAGCCAGCTCCATTCCCTCCGGCAAACTATGATTTACTTCTGCATGAAAACCCAGCTGATGACTGATATGCGTGAAATAAGCCCGGGGTATCTCCAGCTCCCGAACAAGATCGATGGCTTCCTGTAGTGTGTAATGGGAGATATGCTTTTCATGACGCAGCGCATTCAATACGATGATCTCACTACCTTTTATCTTTTCCTTCTCTTCGGCTTCAATGCGGTTGGCATCTGTGATATAGGTGAAATTACCAAATCTAAAACCCAGCACAGGCATTTTCAAATGCCATACAAGTACAGGTTGGACACCAATATCCCCCACAGTAAAAGGATCACTCTCTATCCTGTTGAGCCGGATGTCCGGTATCCCGGGATACTTCATTTCTGCAAATACATAAGGGAATTCGCGAACAATGGTCTCCTGGGTCATTTCATTCGCATAGATATCCATCGGTCGCTGCTGGAAATAGTTATAGGCGCGCACATCATCCAATCCCGCCAGATGATCTTTATGAGGATGGGTGAAGACGACACCATCCAGTGTCCGTACATCCGCCCGAAGCATCTGGCACCTGAAATCAGGCGTAGTATCCACGACAAGCGTGGTAGTGGATGACTGAACGAGGATGCTGCTGCGGAGCCGCTTGTCCTTCTTATCGATGGATGCGCATATAGCACAGGGACATGCGATCATGGGAACCCCTGTACTGGTGCCGGTGCCCAGAAATGTGATCTTTAAAGATGGATAGCTCACTTGTTAAAGGTAAGTGGAATTTGTTTACTCGTTGTCCACCGAATGGTGCATAGCAAGAACGTCGTCGTATATTTTTTTGACCTCAGGGGTCAGGTTCTCAGGCGTGATCTTCAATTGAGGGATGATATCCACCAGGGTATTGATACGGCCCTCCAGCTGGAGGAATTTATTCAGCACCACCACTTTCCGCTGCTCCAGGATACAATAGCCGCTCTGGAAGTTGCCTCTCTCATAGCGAACGATGTATTCAGCCTCATCCAGCACCCGCTCGATCTTGTCTAATGTGGTTTGGGTATACTTCATTCGGTAATAATGTCTTTTTAATGGTCGAATGCAGTCGCTTCGCTCGTGCCATTACTTTATAAAGGTACTAAATACCGCGCCTACCCACCCCTCATGCCGTCCCATTTTATCCACTATGTGTGGATATCAGCTGCTTTTACTGGTCATACGGATCACCGGAATGATCATTTCTTCCAGGCTGATGCCCCCATGCTGGAAAGTATTGCGGTAGTAATTGACATAATAGTTGTAATTATTGGGATAGCATAAAAATCCATCCCCCCTGGCAAAGATAAACGACGAGTTTACCGTAGGCACCGGCAGACCCGCCTCCTTGGGGTCCCGGAAGGCCAGCACCTCTTTTGCCTCGTAGTTCAGGTTACGGCCGTGCTTATAACGGAGATTGGTAGTGGTTTGCTTGTCGCCAATGACCTTATAAGGCGTTTTTACCCGTACGCTGCCATGGTCAGTGGCCAGGATAAGGTTGATCTTCTTGTCCGCGATCTTCTTCAGTGCCTGGTGCAGCGGCGAATGCTCGAACCAGCTGGCCGTGATGCTGCGATAGCTCGTTTCGTCGCTTGCCAGCTCCTTGAGCACCTCCATCTCCGTGCGGGCATGGCTCAGCATGTCCACAAAATTGTAGACGATGACATTGATGTCATTGTTCAGGAGGTTATGGATATTGTTCACCAGGTCCTGCCCCGCCTGGTAATTCAGCACTTTTGTATAGGAGAATTTCAGATCGTCCCGTTTCATTCTTTTCATCTGTGCGCGGAAAAAATCTTCTTCATGTAAATTTTTTCCTCCTTCCTCGTCGTCATTCTTCCAATGATTGGGGAATTGCTTTTCGATGTCGATCGGCATCAATCCCGCAAAAATGGCATTCCGGCTGTATTGGGTTGCCGTAGGCAATATGCTGTAAAAACTATCTTCCTCCGCTATGCGAAAATTTTCCGCGAAGATGGGCTGGATGGCCTTCCACTGGTCTATCCGCAGGTTGTCCAGCAGCAGGAAAAAAGTAGGCGTTCCCTTTTCTACATGAGGCATCACTTTAAAGCGGAATAACGTATGGGACATGATAGGCCCTTCCTCCGCACGGGGATTGACCCAGCGTCCATAATTCTTCGAGATGAATTTGAAAAATTCCGTATTGGCCTCCTGCTTTTGGGTCTGAAAAACCTCCCGCATTTCCGGACTATCCGACTTCTCCATCTCCAGCTCCCAATAAACCAGCTTTTTATAAATATCCATCCACTCGTTGTAGTTCGGATTGCTGTTGAGCGCCATAAAAAGACTGCGGAACTCCTGCTGGTAGGCGGTGGTCGTCTTCTCCGCCACCAGCCTTTTATTGTCGATGATCTTCTTCAGGCTCAGCAGCACCTGGTTGGGATTCACCGGCTTGATCAGATAATCGGTGATCTGGCTCCCGATGGCATCATCCATCAGGTTCTCCGTCTCATTCTTTGTGATCAGCACCACAGGCATCTGCTGATTGAGCTCCTTGATCTTGGCCAGGGTCTCCAGCCCCGTGATCCCAGGCATCGTCTCATCCAGCAGGACCACATCGATAGGGTTCTCCTTTACAAAATCGATCGCGTCAAAACCATTGGTCATTCCTTTCACCTCATAACCCTTGTTCTCCAGGAAAAGGATCTGAGACCGTAAACTTTCTATTTCATCATCGACCCATAGTATTTTTCCGAGGGACATATTTTTCTTTATTTAAAGTGCACTGTGTTCCAAAACAATCGTTGGCCGGCGACAGGATCAAAGGTAAATTTATATTATCCGACCCGTATTTGTAGATTTGAAGATTGTTTAAGCTCGTTTTAACAAAACTCAAACAAGAATGGCTCAAATGCCCCGCAAGATCATCAACGATCCTGTATACGGCTTTATTACACTGGACCACCCGCTGTTGCTGGATATCATAGCTCATCCTTACTATCAGCGTCTTCGCCGTATCCATCAGATGGCTTTTGCCCACCTGGTCTACCCCGGCGCCGTACATACCCGCCTGCACCATTCCCTGGGCGCCTATCACCTGATGTGCAGCGCCCTGGACGAATTGAAGCGTAAAGGTGTCGTCATCACCCCCGAAGAAGAGTTGGGCGCCAAGGTGGCCATTCTCCTCCACGACATAGGTCATGGCCCTTTTTCCCATGCGCTGGAAAATGTCCTGATCCGGGACGTACGCCATGAGGAGATTTCCATCCTCATTATGCAAGTATTGAACCAGGAATTTGGCGGCAGGCTGGATACGGCCCTCAGCATCTTTACCGACAGACACCCAAAACGCTATTTGCACCAGCTGGTATCAGGGCAGCTCGATACGGACCGGATGGACTATCTCACCAGAGATAGCTTCTTCACAGGGGTGTCCGAAGGGGTCATTGGGTATGACCGTATCCTGAAAATGCTGGTCGTCCATAACGGGGAGCTGATGGTAGAGGAAAAAGCCATCTATTCCATCGAAAAATTTCTCGTCTCCCGCCGTCTCATGTACTGGCAGGTCTATCTGCACAAGACAGTACTCAGCGCGGAAAAAATGCTCGTCCGCATTATGGAAAGGGCAATGGAGCTCCTGGCAAAAGGCCCGCAGCTGAACTCCTGCAGCCCTATACTGGACCTTTTCCTGAATGCCGGGGACAGTCGCCTTTTCATAGAGAAGAATCTCGACAAGTTCTGCCTCCTGGACGATTATGATGTAACGACCACTATCAAACAATGGATGTTCCATCCGGATAAGGTTTTATCCTTACTATGCCGGCGCCTCATCGACCGGCGGCTGTTAAAAGTCCGTTTGCAGGCAACCCCTTTCCCTGAAGAGTACGTAATGGCATTGAAGGAGCAGGTCAGCCTACAGGAAGGCCTCTCCATGGAGGACGCGGGATATTTTGTCTTTACGGGACAGACGACAAATACTACTTATGATCCCCTGGAAGAAGAGATCAACATCCTCTTCAAGAACGGAGAAGTAAGGGATATCTCTCAGGTGGACAATGCACTAATTCAACAAACGCTGGCCAGCCCTGTGAAAAAATTCTATCTTTGCCATTTAAACACAGTCTCAGTAACATGACCTTTTCTGCCGCACAAATAGCCATGCTCATCAACGGTAAAGTAGACGGGGACCCGAATGCTTCAGTTGGATCATTTGGAAGGATCGAGGAAGCTGTCAAAGGACAGCTGGCTTTCCTGGCCAACCCAAAATATGAGGAGCATCTGTATACCACGGCGGCTTCTGTCATCATCGTGAACGAAACGCTGGAGCTGAAGCAACCCATCGATGCCACGCTGATCCGTGTTCCGGACGCGTACAGCGCTTTTGCCGTGCTGCTGGCCAAATACCAGGAGATAGAAGCGCAGCAGCTGACAGGTATCCAGGAGCCTTCCTATATCGCTAAGACAGCAAAACTCGGGCAGAACGTTTTCGTCGGAGCCTTTGCTTACCTGGGGGAAGGTGTCGTCGTCGGCAATAATGTAAAGATCCATCCCCATGTTTATCTGGGGAACAATGTGAGGATCGCCGACAATGCCATCCTTCATGCAGGTGTGAAGATCTATCATGACTGTTCGATAGGAGCGCAGGCAACGATCCATGCAGGCTCAGTCATCGGGAGCGATGGCTTTGGCTTCGCTCCGCAGTCCGACGGCAGCTTCAAAAAAGTTCCCCAGATCGGCAATGTCGTCGTGGAAGATTATGTGGAGATCGGCGCCAACGTCACCATCGATCGCGCCACCATCGGCTCCACCATCATCAGGACAGGGGCCAAGCTGGACAACCTCATACAGATCGCCCACAACGTGGAGATAGGGCACCACACCGTCATTGCCGCTCAGGCCGGTATCAGCGGCAGCACCAAGATCGGCAGCCAGGTGATGATCGGCGGACAGGCAGGCATCGTAGGCCATCTGCAGATCGCTGACGGAGCGAAGATAAATGCGCAAAGCGGCGTCACCAAATCCATCAAGACTCCCGGAGGCGCCGTCACCGGCACCCCTGCTTTCGATTATACCAGCGCCCTTCGCAGTCAGGCACTCAGTCGCAACCTCCCCGAGCTGGAGAAAAGATTGAAAGAGCTGGAAGAGCTGGTCCGTCAATTGTTGGCGGAAAAGGTGTAATACGCTAACTTAGACTAACAGTCTAATAGTTTTCATCTATGCCTAACACCGATAACTTTCTTCCAACCATGAAGGATGGCTATACCTTCAAAGGCGAGTCCATCCGTATAGGCATCGGCTTGCTGGATGGCCACGCCGTCCCCGGCGCTGACATTTATCTCCCCCTCCGGACCATGAACCGTCACGGGCTGATCGCCGGCGCTACGGGCACCGGTAAAACAAAGACGCTTCAGATGATCAGTGAGGCCCTGAGCGATGCCAGCATTCCCGTGCTGCTGATGGACATTAAAGGAGATCTCAGCGGACTGGCCGCCGCCGGTACGCTCAATGATAAAATAACCGAGCGCTATAAGCTCATTGGCACCACCTACACCCCTGCGGCCTATCCCGTGGAGTTCCTCTCGCTGAGCAAGGAAAAGGGCGTTCGCCTCCGTGCAACAGTAAGCGAGTTCGGCCCCGTCCTCCTCTCCCGGATCCTCGGACTCAACGACACCCAGGAAAGCGTGGTAGCCCTCGTATTCAAATTCTGTGACGATAACAAGCTGCCACTGCTCGATCTGAAGGATTTTATAAAAGTGCTGCAATATGTCAGCAACGAAGGCAAGGCGGAGATCGAAAAAGCATATGGAAAGATCGCCACCAGCTCCACCGGCACTATCCTCCGCAAAGTGGTCGAGCTGCAGCAACAGGGCGCCGATCCTTTTTTCGGGGAGAAAAGCTTTGAGGTGGACGATCTCATGCGCATCGGTGACGACGGCAGGGGCGTCGTCAATATCCTTCGCGTGACGGATCTGCAGGACAGGCCAAAATTATTTTCCACTTTCATGCTGCAGATGCTGGCCGAGCTTTACGCCATTTGCCCGGAAGAAGGAGACCCCGACAAGCCCAAATTAGTCCTCTTCATCGATGAAGCGCACCTGGTCTTCCAGGAGGCCGGCGATGCCCTTCTGCAGCAGATCCTTACCATCATCAAGCTCATCCGGAGTAAAGGCGTAGGCGTCTTTTTCTGCACGCAGAACCCTACGGATATCCCTGCCGGTGTACTTTCTCAGCTGGGCCTGAAAGTGCAGCATGCGCTGAGGGCTTTTACTGCGGCAGATCGCAAGGCCATCAAACAGGCCGCGGAGAACTACCCCGAATCGACTTTTTACAAGACAGAGGACCTCATCACACAGCTGGGCATCGGCGAAGCCTTTGTAACGCTGCTCAATGAAAAAGGTATCCCTACCCCTCTTGTGCATTGCATGTTGTGCTCGCCACGCAGCCGCATGGACGTCCTGCAGCCGGCCGAGATCGATGCCATCACTGGCAGATCAAAGCTGGTGGCCAAATACAATGAAACCGTCGACAGCGAAAGCGCCTATGAGATCCTCAATGCCAAGCTGGAAGAGGCGGCAGAGAAAGGCGGCGGCGATGCGGACGACGACGCCGGCAAAACCAGGAAGACAGCCAAACCCGAAAAAAGCACACTGGAAAAGATTTTCGACAGCCCCGCAGCCCACCAGGTAGGCAGGACGGCAGCCGGCGTCATCACCCGCAGCTTGTTGGGAGCGCTTGGACTGGGAGGCCGTACCACCCGGAGAAAGAACAGCCTGTTCTGAGGCGCCCACCGGCTGCCCCATCCACCAACCGTCCCAAATCTATCCGGGCCTCCGCCCGCCTTTGCGGCAATTATCACAGATGCCACAATCCTTCGCGGCCTTATCGCCGAAATAATTCGCCAGCATGCGGCTCCTGCATTCCACGGACAGGTCCATATACCGCAGGATGGTCTGTATCCTTGCGGCAAATTGCTCTTTTCTCAGCCGATGACCCACCGGGTCGATATACAGCTCCTCTGCCGCCGGACGGCCATAGAAAAAATACAGCTGCGGGCTATCCTTTTGTGGCGTATAATCGATAACGTGATATGCCTGTAATTGCTGCAGCTCTTTGACCACCAGCTGCAGATCCTTTCCCGTGAGATGAGCCAATTGCTTTTCCCGGACAGCCGTGGGTCGCTCGAATACGCCCTCATACGTCCGCAGCAGCGTATGGATCAGGGGCTGCAACGCCGGTTGATCATGCTCGAAATCATACAGCGCCTGCTTGGCCGTGGTGAACTGCACCGAGGAGGGAAGGAACACCTGCTGCTGAAAATTCAGCAGCCCTTCCTGCTCCAGTGCCCTGATCACATTCAGGGTTGTCGTCGTGTCGCATGCAAAGGCATCGCTAAAACGGAAAAGATCGAAGTCGTAGTAATTGCCCTCCCCGCTGCCCACCGGCAATTGCAGGTAGTTCATCAGCTGCTGGTACACCGGCCGGATCTTGTCCATCGGAGGGAAACGGGTCCCTGGCAGGGCTTTTAGCCTGTCCCGGTCCAGCCCGTCGCAAAGCAGGACGGCATACGCCTTACTCCCATCCCTCCCGGCCCGGCCGGCTTCCTGGTAATAATTCTCCACCGACTCCGGCGGATGAAAATGAATCACCGTCCGCACGTCGGGTTTGTCGATACCCATGCCAAAAGCGTTGGTGCTAACGATCACCCTCAACCGGTCTTTCAACCAGGCATCCTGGACGGTGCCTCTTTCTTCCCTTGAAAGGCCTGCGTGATAGGCGCCGGCGGGAATGCTCAGCCGGTTCAGCTGTTCGGCCACCTCCCTGGTAGCACGGCGGGTATTGCAATAGATGATGCTGCTGCCCGGTACTTTTTGCAGGATATCGGCCGCCTTCTGGATCTTTCCCTCTGTCGAAAAAAAGCTATAAGAAAGATCAGGACGGGTAAAAGAGCTGCGGAATACAGCAGGCTGCCGCAGCTGCAGCTTCTCCTGAATATCTTCCAGTACTTCCGGCGTAGCCGAAGCAGTCAGCGCCAGCATAGGTGCTTTCAGCTGCTCCCGCAAGGCGGCGATCCTCAGGTAAGGCGGCCTGAAGTCATATCCCCATTGGGACACGCAATGCGCTTCATCGACAGCGATCAGATTGATGGGCAAGGAAGCGAGATATTCCTGGAAAAGGCTCGTCTCCAGTCTTTCAGGGGAGACATACAGGAATTTGCAATTGCTTTCGACTGCCAGCCGGAGCGTATTGGCTACCTCTTTCCGGCTCATGCCCGCATAAAGGGAAAAGGCCGTGATATTCTTACGCCGCAGCCTGTCCGTCTGGTCCTTCATCAGGGCGATCAGCGGGCTGACCACCAGGCAAAGGCCGGGGTTGGCCATGGCCGGCACCTGGAAACAAAGGGATTTTCCGCCACCGGTGGGCAAAAGGGCCAATGTGTCCTTGCCATCCAGCACACTGCGGATGATGTCCTCCTGTAAAGGACGAAAAGTATCGTGATTCCAGTATTGCTTTAATATGGTTCGCGGAGAAAAGCTCATAGCTGCATCGAAACTACTTCACTTTTCTCACAAAAAATGTCCGGAAAACGGGTCCTCCAAAATCTACCCGTTTTCCGGAAACATCTAATGTCTGTCCTTCGGACAACGAACCTCCGGTTCGTTCTGGGGCCTTAGAGAATTAAGGACCAGCACCACATCGCTAAGCCCCATCACCAGGGCCGCCACCGCGGGCGTAAGCCATCCCAATGCAGCCACGGGGATGGCCACGATGTTGTAAAAGAAAGCCCAGAAGAGGTTTTGCCGAATAGTGGTGAAGGTATGGCGGCCCAGCTCCAGGGCCGCAGGCAGCCGCCGGAGACCATGTCCCATCAGCACCACATCTGCTGTCTGCAAAGCCAGCTGAGCTGCATCGCTCATCGAGATGCCGATGGTTGCCGCAGCCAACGCCGGCGCGTCGTTGATCCCATCCCCTACCAGGGCCGTGGGCGCTGCAGCGCTTAGCCGGGAGACCACCGCCACTTTCTGGTCCGGCGTCTGCCGGGCGTAGACCTCATCGATCCCTAGCTGGGACGCCACCCGGTCGCACCTGTCCTGCAGATCACCACTCAGCAGCGCCGTCCGGATACCCTTATCACGCAAATACTGTAAGACCGCCACCGCCTCCGACCGCACCGTATCTTCCACATCGATCCAGCCCAGCAGCTGACCATTGCGAATGATATAAACACTATGCCCCTCTTCCTGTGTCAGCGCAGCAGCTACTTTATAGGAACCCGCCATATAGGTGTCCCCCTCCTTTGTCTCTGCCCGCATGCCCAGCCCCCTGATCTCTTCGATCTTACGCCACCGCAGCTCATTCTTCACCCGCCACGCACGGGCAATGCCGCGCGCAATAGGGTGGGCGGAATATTTCTCCAGTGAATAGGCGATCCGCCGGAACTCCTCCGGGCTGACCACGGCTGAACCAACCCCGCTCCCGGTGTGACCCGCCCCCATTCGATCCCCCTCCGGCCTATCCCCGGCGTGGGCCACCTGCCACCCAACGATGGTAAATTCCCCCGTCGTCAGCGTACCCGTCTTATCGAATACCACCTGCCGCAACCCCCTGAAAGCCTCCAGCCCCGAGGCCCGGCGGAAAAGAATACCCTGCCGGGCAGCCCTCCCCAACCCAACGGCAATGGCCGCCGGTGTAGCCAGCCCCATGGCGCAGGGGCAGGCGATGACCAGCACGGCAATGGCGCGCATCAGCGCCGGCGTAAGTGCATGCAGGAAAATATAATTCACCCCCAGGGCCACCACTGCCAGCCCCAGCACGACAGGAACGAACACCGCACTGATCCGGTCCGCCAGCTGCTGTACGGGCGCCTTCTCTCTCTGCGCCTCCCGCACCATCCGGACAATGCCGGCCAGCACAGAATCCCCCGCATCCGCCGTCACCTGTGCACGGACAGTTCCTGCCACCAGGATACTGCCTCCTACCAGGAGATCCTTCGACCGCTTTTCCACCGGCAGGCTCTCACCCGTCAGGATCGCCTCGTCGGCACTGGCCTCTCCCCAAAGGACCTTTGCATCGGCAGGCACCCTTTCCCCGCCACGGATAAGGATAAGATCACCGCTCCGCAACTGATCACCCTCCACGGGAAAGACCATCTCCTGCTGCTCATCGTCATACGCCACCATATTGGCCATGGCCTTATCAGAGCGCACCAGCCCGTCCAGGGCTCTCTGTGTGCTCCGGACGGCAACATCCTCCATATAGTACCCCAGGAATACAAGGGTAATAATGGCGGCGGCAGTCTCATAGAACACATAGTCGTTGCCTAATCCCAGCAATGTGCCGCACAAACTGTACAAAAAGGCGGCGGTAGCGCCCACTGCTATCAGCACATTCATATTCGGCTTACCCTTTCGGAGACTTTTCACGGCGCTGCGCCCAAAAAAATGCATCCCTGTGATATATACAGGCAGACAGACCGCCAGCTGTATCCACGGGTTTATCCCCCAGCCGAAGCCAGCCCCCGCCTCGTGCAGGAAAAGTATAACCGTAAAAGGCAGACAGATGAATAAATAACGCAGATGCCTGTTGATTCCTTCTTTGGACATAACGCAAACTAAGTTAATTTTACAGCATGGAGATCTGTTTTCACTTGCAGGATATCCTGCCCGCAGCTGAAAAGTTCTGGCAGCAGTGGCCCCTGCAAAAGGTCTTCGCTTTTCACGGGAACATGGGGGCCGGGAAGACCACCTTTATCCACGCGCTATGCACGGTGAAAGGGGTCACCGACACAGTAGGAAGCCCCACTTTTTCCATTATCAATGAGTACAGATACCCGGGCGGAAAGATCTATCACATCGATCTTTACCGGCTCAGGGACGAAGAGGAAGCCCTTCGGGCAGGAGTGGAAGATGTCCTTTACAGCGGGGAGCTGTGCTTTGTGGAATGGCCGGACAGGGCCCCCGGCATTTTTCCGCCGGCAACCATCGCATTGCAGATCGCGGCCATCGACCCGGAAACAAGAAAAATTACGCCGTTTTCCGATTCATGAACAGGGGCATGAAAAAATCCATCTTTCAGACCCGCATTTTTAGAACTTTAAATCCAATTTAAAATTGTAATTTGACGAGCACATGCCTCAGCAAAAACCAATAATCAGCACCTCCTTCAGTTACGAAACATTGGAAGAAACCCTGGATGTGAAGCCAAAAGGCGTTCCGCTCAACATAGGCATTCCCAAAGAGGTCGCCTTCCAGGAAAACCGCATAGCACTGACACCGGATGCAGTAGGCGTATTGATCAGCAACGGGCATGATGTGGTCATCGAACACAACGCCGGCGAAGCATCCCACTATAGAGATAAAGATTATAGCGAGGCAGGCGCCAGGATCGTATATGACAAGGCCGAAGTCTTCAAGGCGCCCATCCTGGTAAAAAGCGCCCCCGTCATTGAAGAGGATCTGCCCTTATTGCAGTTGAACCAGATCGTTATTTCCCCCATCCACCTGTCCGCCATGAAGGCAGAGCTCCTGCAGAAGATGATGGACAAGCGGATAACGGGTATCTCCTTTGAAAACCTCAAGGATGACAGCGGCACCTATCCCATCGTCCGGAGCATGAGCGAGATCGCCGGCAGCGCAGTCATGCTGATCGCAGGCCAGTATCTCGGGTCGGCCAATCACGGGAAAGGCGTGCTGCTAGGTGGTATCTCCGGTATCCCTCCTACCAAGGTCATCATCATGGGCGCAGGCATTGTAGGCGAATTTGCCGCCCGGGCCGCACTGGCACTGGGAGCTTCCGTAAAAGTATTCGACAACAGCGTTTACAGGCTCAAGCGGCTTCAGAACAACATCGGGCAGCGTATGTGGACCTCTGTGATAGAGCCCCGCATCCTCAGCAAACAACTTAAGACCTGCGAGGTCGCAGTAGGAGCCCTATCCTCCCAGACCGGTCGCACACCCGTGGTGGTCACAGAAGAAATGGTGAGCAATATGCGCCCGGGCAGTGTGATCATCGACGTCAGCATCGACAGGGGCGGCTGCTTCGAGACCAGCGAGATCACCACCCACGAACATCCCATCTTCATGAAATACGGGGTCATCCACTATTGTGTCCCCAACATCCCTTCCGGCTTTGCCCGGACGGCCTCTCATGCTATCAGTAATGTATTGATGCCGCTGTTGCTGGAGGCGGGGGAAGAAGGTGGCTTTGAGAACCTCGTCTGGCATAAGATCCACCTGCGGAGCGGTATCTACCTCTTCAAGGGCGCCCTGACGAACTTCCATCTCAGCCAGCGCTTCGACCTGAAATACACGGACCTGAATCTGCTGATCGCCAGTCAGCGGTGAGATGAACTATTACTTGTAATCCATAATATTAATAACTTTCTCACAAAACGCATACTCCTGCACATCATTCGAGCTGACGATCACCAGCCGCCCCTTGCAATGATCCCCGATCAACCGATCGTATAGCTCGATCCCATCCTTATCCAGGTTGGTACACGGCTCATCCAGCAACACCAGCGGCGCATCGGAAAAAATCGCCTGGGCCAGCCGCACCCGCTGACGCATGCCCGAGGAATAATACCGGATCTGTTTGTCCGCAGCAGTAGCCAGCCCCACCTTATTTATAATATCTTTCACCGTCCAGCCCTCCAGGAAAGGCTTGAACGACGCATGAAAATGAAAGAACTCCGTCACCGTCATCTCCTCGATCACTTCCAGGTAAGGAGCCGCAATGGAAAGATGCCGGAACACCTGCTCCGGGGCAATGGCCCCTTCACGCACATACTCGATCCTGCCTTCACTGATGCCGATAGCCCCTGCGACAGCCTGTAACAACGTCGATTTACCCGACCCGTTCACACCGGTGATGGCGTAAGAACACCCTGTAATAAATTCGTAATGGAAATGACGAAAGATCCAATCGCGGTTGAAGCGTTTACCAGCATCAATCAGCGTAATCTTCATCAAAGCTGCTTTTGCTAAAGCGTTTTATAATGCCGCGGCCACTCTCGCGGATAAAGGTAACGATCTCGTCCCGCTCATCACTGGCAGGGAACTCTTCTTCCAGGAATTCCAGTGCCTGGCTGGTATTCATCCCCTTATTGTAGATGACCCGGTAGATATCCAGGATATGATTGATCTTGTCGATGGTAAAGCCGCGACGCTTAAGCCCTACGGAATTGACGCCGGAATAGCTGAGGGGCAGACGGGCGGCCTTGATATAAGGAGGGATATCCTTTCCAACCAGGGAACCCCCTCCCAGGAAAACGTGATTACCGATCTTTACGAACTGGTGGATGGCGCACATCCCCCCTAAGATAACCCAGTCCCCGATAGTGACGTGTCCCGCCACCTGGCTATTATTGCTGAGGATACAGTTATCCCCGATGATACAGTCATGAGCAATATGGCTATAAGCCAGGATCATGCAATTCTTTCCCACTTTCGTCGTCCAGCGGTCCCGGGTTCCCCGGTGAATGGTAACAAATTCACGGATGGTGGTATTATCGCCAATAACGACGGTGGTCTCTTCTCCGTCAAACTTAAGATCCTGGGGATCAGCGGCTACGACAGCTCCAGGGTAGATCCGGCAGTTCTTTCCGATACGGGCGCCCTCCATGATGGTGACATTGCTGCCAATCCAGGTCCCTGCACCGATCTCTACATTGTGATGGATCATGGTGAAAGGATCCACCCGTACGTCCGCAGCCAGCCGGGCGTTGGGATGAATAGAGGTGTAAGCATGGATCAACGGTCGCTCAATTGATTGATTATCTTTTACTTGGATCATTATTGGATCTTCCTTAAGGATTACCGCCTTCTTATTCATAGGCCTATTAAAAAAATGCTGAGCTATACCCAGCATCTTACAAAAATAAACTTATTTGACACAATTACACTAAAATAAACTTCCCTCCATCCCTCTTAACTTCTCTTTACCAATTGTGCCATCAGGTCGGCTTCTGTGGCAATTTTATTCCCGACAAAAACAGTACCCCGCATTTCGCAGATCCCCCGACGGATGGGGTTGAGCAATTCCATCTTCAGGATCATGGTGTCTCCCGGGACTACTTTTGCCTTGAACTTACAATGATCGATCTTAATGAAGTAGGTGTCATATTGCCCTTCAGGCATGGTATTGATACAAAGCAGCCCCCCTGTCTGCGCCAGGGCTTCGATCTGCAGTACGCCCGGCATGACGGCATTACCGGGAAAATGGCCCGCGAAAAAAGGCTCGTTAAAGGTGACATTCTTGATGCCTACGATGTGCCTGTCTGTAAGCTCGATGATCTTGTCCACCAGCAGAAAGGGATGCCGGTGGGGGAGGGTCTTCTCTATCTGGTGGATATTGAAGACGGGAGGCTGATTGGGATCATATACAGGCACGTTCTTCACATGCTTGTTCCGGCGGATATATTGTTTGATCTTTTTGGCAAATTCCACATTGGAGGAATGACCGGGCCTGTTGGCAATGATATGGCCTTTGATAGGATAGCCGATCAGCGCCAAATCCCCTATGACATCCAGCAGCTTATGGCGGGCCGGCTCATTGGGGAACCGCAGCTCCAGGTTATTCAGATATCCTTCGCTCTTGATCTCGATCTTATCTCGTTTGAATGCTTTGGCCAGTCGGTTCATCTCCTCCTGCGTGACCGGCTTGTCCACAATGACGATGGCGTTATTGATATCGCCGCCCTTGACCAGGTTGTGCTCCAGGAGCATTTCCAGCTCGTGCAGAAAGCAAAATGTACGACAAGGACTGATCTCCGCCTTGAAATCCCCCATATTCTTCAGCCCGGCATGCTGGGTCCCCAAAACAGGGCTGTTGAAGTCGATCAGGGTCGTAACCTTGTATTCCATGGCAGGCATGACCACCATTTCGACTCTTTTCTTCTCATCGTAAAAAGGGATATTCGTATCGATGCTATACCATGCTTTGGCCGCATCCTGCTCCAACACACCCGCCGCCTCGATGATCTCCACAAAAGGCTGGGAGCTTCCGTCAATGATGGGGATCTCCGGACCATTGACCTCCACCAGGCAGTTGTCCACCCCCATTCCCACCAGGGCCGCCAGGATATGTTCCACCGTGCTGATCTTCGCGCCATTCTCCTCCAGGGTCGTCCCACGGGAAGTGTCCGTCACCAGGTCGCAATCGGCCTTGATGGTTGGCTGCCCCGGCAGGTCCACCCGCTGGAACAGGTAGCCAAAACCCGGGTTGGCAGGTTTCAGCGTCATATCCACCTGGATGCCCGTGTGCAGGCCCGTCCCGGAAATTTTCGCTACCGATGCTAATGTATGTTGTTTATCAGGGTTGAAGTTTGCGTCCATGCTAATACTTGTGGATTCTGATTCTAAGCCGGCAAATATAAGGAATCATAGCCATAAGGCCGGGTCGACCTTACAGATCCTCTTCTCTTTCGAGCATAAGGATCGCGCTCTGGGGCACGATAAAGTATTTCTCCCCCTGGTACATTATCTCCGTAGCGCCGCTGAGCAGGAAGATAGCAATATCCCCTTCCCGCGCCTGCAGCGGGATATATTTCACCTGTTCATCGCTCTGCTTCCAGGGCTCATCATCCACAGGCATCGGAATGGCATACCCGGGTCCGGTCCTGATGACATAACCCTGCTGCACTTTTTCCCTTTCCTGGACGCCCGGAGGCAGATAAAGGCCTGAGTCTGTGCGTTCATTCCCCTTGGATGGCCGGATCAGCACCCGGTCGCCAATTATCACAAGTTTCTTAAATTTATTATCTGAAGTCAGCTGCATAAAGACAAAATTAGATTGAAAACCAATTATTAACAAAATATTAGCCGCGGTGGTTGGAAAAGGGGAAATGATTTAATTTTATTTGTATCTATCTTTCCCGCATAAAAAAACATCAATCATGGAAGGCAAGAAACCCAAAATATTATTGTGTGAAGACGATCAGAACCTCGGAAGTGTCCTGAAGAACTATCTGGAATTGAGTGATTTTGATGTGACCCTGGAGCGCGACGGACGATTAGGACTGGCTGCTTTTCAGCGCGAACGTTTCGACCTCTGCCTGCTGGATATCATGATGCCGCATATGGATGGTTTTACACTCGCCGAGGAGATCCGCGATGTAGACCCGGATATCCCATTATTTTTCCTCAGCGCCAAGACGATGAAGGAAGATATCATCCAGGGCTATAAGCTGGGTGCGGATGATTATATCACCAAGCCTTTCGACAGCGAAGTGCTGTTATTGAAGATCAAGGCGATCCTCAAACGTAATGACGACCTCAATAAAGAATCGGATAATAAGGAATTCGATCTGGGCTCCTACCACTTCAACCCAAAATTGCGGGAGCTGAGCCACAAAGGCCAGACGCAGACCCTGTCACCCAAAGAGAATGAGCTGCTGAAGATGCTGGCGGAACATATGAACGATCTGCTACCCAGGGAGCAGGCTCTGAAAAAGATCTGGGGCAGCGATACTTATTTCAACGGCCGCAGCATGGACGTGTACATCGCGAAGCTGCGTAAATATCTGAAAGATGACAATCAGATCGAGATCGTAAATATACATGGTAACGGGTTCAGGCTCGTTGCTCCTGTAAAAGCCTAGAACAACGGCAACTCTCCCGGCCGGCCCGGACTTTTTTTCCCAAGATGCTCGTACGCCTTCGCGGTAGCTTCCCTGCCGCGGGGCGTCCGCATAAGAAAACCTTCCTGGATAAGAAAAGGTTCATAGACCTCCTCGATGGTGCCCGTCTCTTCACCGACGGCGGTAGCAATGGTAGTAATGCCGACAGGCCCTCCTTTGAATTTTTCGATGATCGTCGAAAGGATCCTGTTATCCATTTCGTCCAGCCCATGCTCATCCACGTTGAGCGCTCGCAGCGCATGCTGGGTGATGGCCAGGTCGATGACCCCATTGCTCAGCACCTGCGCAAAGTCGCGCACCCTTCGCAGCAGGCCATTGGCGATCCGGGGTGTGCCGCGGCTGCGACGGGAGATCTCACCCGCAGCATCCGAAGTGATCCGCGTATTAAGGATCGTGGAACTACGGAGGATGATCTTTTGCAACGTCTCGGCATTGTAATACTCCAGCCTGGATTTAATACCAAAACGGGAAAGCAGGGGCGCCGTCAGCAATCCGCTGCGGGTTGTGGCGCCTACCAGCGTGAAAGGATGGATGGTCAGCTGGATGCTGCGGGCATTAGGACCGGTGTCGATCATAATGTCGATGCGAAAATCTTCCATGGCCGCATAGAGATATTCTTCCACCACCGTGCTCAACCGGTGGATCTCGTCGATGAACAACACGTCATTGGCTTCCAGTCCTGTCAGCAACCCTGCCAGGTCGCCCGGCTTCTCAATGACTGGACCAGAGGTTTCCTTGATGTTTACCCCCAGCTCATTGGCCACGATCCTCGACAAGGTCGTCTTGCCCAGACCCGGAGGACCATGAAAAAGAATATGATCCAGGGCTTCGCCCCGCATCTTCGCTGCTTTGATAAACACCTTCAGGTTGTCTATCAGCTGCGGCTGACCGGAGAATTCCTCGATGGCGGCGGGACGTATATTGTTCTCAAACTCCTTGTCCAAAGGACTCAGACCGCTTTTGTCATTGTTGAGATTGAGATTGGGCATGAGCAAATATAGCCCATCTCCCGCAAAAATCTTCCGGCTGGCTCACGGCAGTCGCCTCCATAAAATATCTGCGAACATTTTCTTCGAGTCATAGAATTCATGCACCGGGCTGAAGCCCGCCTGCCGGGCCAGGTAGTAAGTCTCCAGCAGGGAATATTTCTGGGAGATCTCCATGAAGATGGCCTCATTCTCCAAAAAGCTGATGACGGCTTCTTCCCCGATATGTACCTGCTGCGCAACCCGGCTGATCAGGTAGCTTTTACAGGCGCCGGTGCCCGGATCATATACTGGGTAATGTTCGAACTGGTCAATGTCGAAATCCGCATGCAGTTCGCGGTTGATCCTTTTCAGCAGGTTGAGGTTAAAGGACCTCGTCACACCCTGCCGGTCGTTATAGGCTGCGAGGATCGTCGCCGGATCCTTCTTCAGGTCGAACCCTATGAGCAAAAGATCGCCGGGGCGCATACGGTCATGCAATTGCCGGCAAAAGATCGTAGCCTGCTGTATGGTCATATTGCCGATGTTGGCACCCATGAAAAGGACGATCTTCCTGCGTTGGGAAATTTGCTCCACATACTCCATCCTGTCCATGTATTCACCGTTGAGGCCCTGCATGTGCAGACCGGGAAGACTCACGGGCAGCTTGTCTTCCAGCCATCCAATGACGTTGGACGATATATCGATGGGATAATAGGTAAAAGGCGCTTTCGTCCGCAGCAGTTCCCGCAGCAGGTGCCAGGATTTGGTGGCGTCCCCGGGTCCCAGCTCTACCAGGTCGAATGGCTCCCCATCGAAGAGCGTAGCCATGGCACCCGACTGGTGCTGCATGATCTCCATCTCACAACGCGTGAGATAGTACTCGGGACTGGCCATGATCTGCTGGAAGATCTTATCACCTGCCTCGTCATAAAAGTATTTGGAAGAAAGATATTTCTGGGATGCCTTCAGACCATTGATCACGTCCTGGTAAAACCCTGATAGACGACGACCTGTCAGCTTTCTGGTGGAGGTGACAGAAAACATAAACTTACTGTTTTAATGATTAGACCTAATTCACCTAACAATCCCGACCCGGGTTGGTTCATCTGGCAAGACGTATGCCAGTAAATTGCCACCGCAGGTGAGGATGAAAAAAATTCCGGTACGTATTCCGGCTATGATGGGCGGGGGTCGCTACCGAAGCCCCTCTCAACACCATCTGGCTCACCATGAACTTACCGTTGTATTCGCCGATGGCGCCTTCCGCCTTCTTAAATCCCGGATAAGGCAGGTAGGCGCTTTCAGTCCATTCCCATCTTTTTCCCCATTTGAATTTCCCGGATGAGGCTTCCCATTCCCATTCAGTGGGCAGGCGCATACCTTTCCAGGCGGCATAAGCAACGGCCTCGTAGTAACTGATATGACAGACGGGCGCCCTGGGTTCCACAGGTCGCAGCCCGGCAAGCGTATAGTAACACCATTTGCCATCGATAAAATGCCAGTACAGCGGCGCCTTTACCTGGTGGTTCTTCACCCAGTCCCAACCCTCCGCATGCCAATATATGAAATTTTCATACCCGCCGGCTTTGATAAAGCCGAGATACGCTTCGTTGGTCACCAGGTCAGCCGAGATGGCAAAATCTTGCAGGTAGACCTTATGCCGGCCCAGCTCATTGTCAAAACAAAAACCTTCCCCCTCAAATCCTATCTCATAAATACCTGCCGGCATCGAAACGAAGCCGTCTCCTGTCCCTATCCCCCCCTCATCGATATTTTTCTCTGACAAAGCCGGGAGCAATGGGTTATGCCCCAGTATGAATTTGATATCCGTCCACAACAATTCCTGGTGCTGCTGTTCATGGTTCAGCCCCAGCAGCAACGTCTCCCGCAGCACATCATCCGCCTGGCAGGACAGCAATCTTTCCATCGCCCCATCCACATATTTCCGGTATGCATAGACCTCCTCTACGGAAGGACGGCTCAGATTGCCCCTGTCCGTTCTTATCACCCGCGCGCCGATCGTTTCATAATAGCTGTTGAAAACATAATTATAATCCGCATTGAAGACCTTATACGCCAGGTCATATTTCATCAGCACGAAAGTCTCCCAAAACCAGGTAGTATGTCCAAGATGCCATTTGGGAGGGCTGACGTCCCCGACAGGCTGCACCACATAATCCTCTGTCCGAAGGGGCCGGCAGATAGCTTCGCTGGCCTGCCGGATAGTGCGATATTGTTCTAAGAGGCTCATAGCTTACTTTTTTTCAGGTAAGTGGTTAGGTCCGATATACTATGTATACCCAATTGTTGTGCCTGGCTTCGCCGCATCATCAATGCATAGGCATTGTTAAACCCGATGGGCTCCAGCCAGGCCAGCTGATATTGCTCATCAAACCTTTTTTTTACATACTGATAAACGCTGTCCCGCTGCCCGCCCAGGCGCTGGACGTCCTCCATCGGAGACTGAAGGATGGCCAGCAGGGCCGTCCCCGTATATTCAGGGTACATATCGATCTTGTTGTTCAGCAGCGCTGTAAAGCAGATCTTCGTCCCTCCCAGCCCCGTCTTCGTATCCACCTGCAGCCCCATATATCCGCGGATCAGCATTGCATACATATTGAGGAGGATATACTGCTCCGGGAAGATCTTCGATCCCAGCCGGATCGTGCCTTCCGCCGCCGGTGCCGGATCCCTGTACAACCCCTGCTGCACCAGGAAATCACGGGCGCATTTTTCCGGACTTTGGCCCAGGTGCTCCACTTTGTAATTGAGCTCCGTCATCACAGAATCATTGATACGGCCCGCCAGCTTGTTCAGCACAGGACCCAGGTCCTTATACCGCTGCAACACCTCCTTCCGGATCACCGGCGCTGCGTAGTAAGGCGGGAATATTCTTTTGTCGTCATCCAAAGTCAGCAGATCATAGGTCTTCAGTCTTCCATCCGTACTATAGCCGCTGATGACATCCAGCTTTTTTTCATAGGCCGCCTTGTACATGACAGCGTCGCTGATCACCACCGTACGGATCTTTAATCCATACACTGCGCGAAGGCCGATGTCCCCATCGCTCCTTCCCATGAACTCAGGTGTGAAGCCTGCCAGCAGGCGCGAGCTGTAGCCCAGGGGCAGCACGTAAAAAGAAGAGAATATGAGCAGCACAATGGGCATGACCCACAAGGTCGCTTGTCTTTTTCTCCGCCCCATCTTCTGGACAAGGGACAGCAAAAAGTCCAGCAGGATGGCCAGCAGCGCCGCCGGTATGGCGCCGGCCAGGATCATATTCGTATTATTCAGGGCGATGCCGCCAAAGATGAACTCACCCAATCCGCCCGCAGCAATATAAGCAGCCAGCGTTCCCACACCTACATTGATCACCGTGGCCGTGCGTATGCCCGCCATGATGACGGGAAAGGCCAGCACCAGCTCCACTCTGAACAACAACTGCCATCGGGTCATTCCCATGGCGATTGCCGCCTCTTTCACCAGGGGGTCGACGCCGTTGATGCCCGTATAAGTATTCCGGATGATGGGCAGCAAGGCATACAGGAACAGTGCGGTGATGGCAGGCAGGGGACCGATGCCCAGCAAGGGGATCATAAATCCCAGCAACGCAATGCTGGGGATGGTCTGCAGCACACCCGCCAGTCCAAGGACAGACCCGGCCACTTTCTTATGACGGGTGATATAGATGCCCAGGGGCAGTCCGATGAGAATGGCGATCAGCAAAGAGATAAAGGTCAGCCCGATATGCTCGAAGGTCTGTTGCAGCAGCTTTGCCGACTCCTGCTGCATGAATTGCCAGAGGGACTGCGCTTGCTCCATCAGCTTTGCCGGGTCTTAAAGTGATTAAATGCCTTCACAAGTGCCGGGTAATCTTCCTTGCCGATCATCCTCACTTCCAGCTGGAAGCGCTGGTCGTCAAAAAAGCCTTTCACATATTCGTCGGCAGGATGGAACAGCAGCTCCTCCGGCTTGCCGGCCTGCACGATCCTCCCTTTATCCATCAGACAGATGCGGTCCGCCAGCTCGAAAGCTTCCTGCACATCATGGGTGACGAGAATAATGGTCTTGCTTTTCAGTTCATCCAGCTCCTTAAAATCCTTCTGCAGGCTGGTCCTTGTAATAGGGTCCAGGGCCCCGAATGGTTCGTCCATCAGCAGGATGGGAGGGTCGGCAGCCAGCGCCCTGGCAAGCCCGATACGTTGCTGCTGGCCGCCGCTCAGCTGGTGCGGGTAAGAAGACAGATAGGTCGAAGGAAGATGCAGCTTCTCCATCAGGGATATGGTGCGCTGCCGGATCTTTTCCTTGTCCCACTCCAGCAGCCGGGGAACGATGGCAATGTTCTCTGCTATCGTATAATGGGGGAAAAGACCCGTATTCTGGAATACATATCCGATGCCCCGGCGCAGTGCTTCCGGATGTCCCTCCTGCGTCAGTTTGCCATTGATGCGGATCTCGCCCGAGCTGGGTTCTATGAGACGGTTGATCATCTTCAGCAAAGTAGTCTTGCCGCAGCCGCTGCGTCCCAGCAATACAAGGCTCTCTCCTTCCTGTACGGTAAAAGAGACATGATCGACGGCTGTGATACCATCGAAGGTCTTTGTAATGTTTTTGACTTCGATCATCGCAAGGGCTACCAAGGCCTATTACAAGCTGCTGAAAAGATTGTTCAGGGATTCGGCAAAAGTGGGGTGGGCATATACTGCGTCACGGATCCGGTCGTAAGTGATACCTCCCATCATGGCCATCTGCAATATACTCATCAATTCGCCACCTCCCGTGGAAAGCATGGCGGCCCCGATTATCTTATTGTTATCGGCGTCTACGATCGCCTTCAGCAGGCCACGGGTCTCACTGTTCTCATAGGCCCGTGCGATCCTGTCGGCAGACATGGTGGCTACCTTGACACGGACACCTTTTACACGGGCCTCTTTTTCCGTAAGACCCACCCTGCCCAGCTCCGGATCAGTAAAAAGACAATAAATGGGCAGCCGGCTGGCAGTGCTTTCATCCCCCTTCTCTACCAGGTTCTTGTATACAATAAGATGATCGTTATAGGAGATATGGGTGAACTGGGGGCCACCCTTGACATCACCCAGGGCATAGATGCCCGGGATATTCGTTTGCAGCTTATCGTTGACCTTGATAAAACCATGTTCATCCAGCATGATCCCGGCAGCCGCCGGGTTGAGGGCAGCAGTATTGGCGCTGCGGCCCGTGGCCACCAGCAGGTGAGAACCTTCAACGGAATGCGCAGCCGATTCAGGCGCATAGCTGCCCGGAGGCAGGGAACAATCGACTTTCACCACCCCCGGCCCCGAAGAAGAGACCCGGGTCACTTTTGCGCCTAACATGATCTTCAGACCATCGTCTTCCAGTATCTTCTTCAATTCGCCCGCAATATCCTCATCCTCTTTCGACAGGAACTGCACATTGCCTTCAATGACGGTGACCTCGCTGCCCAGTCGCCTGTACAGCTGTCCAAACTCCAGGGCGATGTAGCTGCCGCCAATGATCACCAGGTGACGGGGCACTTCCAGCAGGTCCATGATCGTGTCCGAAGTAAGATAGTCCGTTCCCTCCAGGCCGGGCACGGGCGGTATCACAGGGCTGGTGCCCGCATTGATAAAAATATGATTGGCCGTCAGTGCAGACCTGGAGCCGTCCTCTTTCGTAACGGTGACTTCTTTCGCGCCTGTAAAGGCCGCATTGCCAAAGACCAGATCGAGATGTGCCGTACGCAGCAGCCCCTGCGTGGAAGACTCCCGGGAAGCCAGCACCACGGCATTCTTACGCCGGACCACCTCCTCCATGTTAACGGAATACCCTGCTGTATCGATCCCGAAATCCCTGCTTCTTTTAACGAGATAGGCTATTCGCCCCGAGGCGATCATAGTCTTCGTTGGCGTACAGCCGACATTCACACAAGTGCCGCCCACCCATTTACGTTCTATGACAGCAACTTTCCATCCCTTATCCGCCAGCTTTTTGGCCAGCGGATTACCTCCCTGACCGGATCCGATAATGATTGCATCATATTTTGTCATAGCACGTATCTTTATGGAGCAATGTTCCCATGAAGCAATAACCATGCCTTCCCCTCGTAAAGATAAGACAACCCCGCCTCCCATCGATTGGGAAAAATACCAGCACCTCTTCAGGGAGACCACCGTCCCTGCAAAGACCGTTTTACTGCACGAAGGGCAGATAGCCCGGCAGGCATATTTCATCCGGAAAGGCTGCATCCGCATGTGGTTCAACAATCATGGAAAAGACGTCAGCTTTCAGTTCTTTTTCGAAGGTGAAGGCGTCTCCTCCGTGGAAAGTTTCCGTTCCGGCGAACCCAGCCGGTTCACCATAGAAACCCTGGAACCCTGTACGTTGCTGGTCCTTAGTAAAAAGAATTTTCAGCAGCTGATGGAAGAGCTGCCCGGACAGAAAGATGTGCTGATCGAAGTCCTGCATCAGCGCGTTGCGCATTACATGGAACTCTTTCTTTCCCGCATCAAGGACAGTCCCGAAAAAAGATACGCCGATCTGCTGCAAAAAAGCCCGCATATCCTGCAACGCATCCCACAGCATCACATCGCCTCTTACCTGGGTATTACGCCTGTCTCGCTCAGCAGGATCAGGAACCGCCGCACTTCTTAACAATTGTTATCGTCCCCGGGCTGCATTCCTGAGATCTTTGTAAAAAAAAGATATGCGCACCGTCATAGTATTCAACCATCCTTACGAAGGAAGTTTTTGCAACGCCGTCCTGGGATCCGTGATGGCCGGACTTCGCTCTGCGGGTCATGACATCGATCTGCTCCACCTGGATAAAGAAGGTTTCGACCCCGTCATGCGTACGGAAGACCTGAAAGGGTTTAAAGACGGGACACCCGTTGATCCCAAAGTGCTGGAATACCGGTCGAGACTCGAACAGGCCGACCACCTGGTACTGATATTTCCCATCTGGTGGGAGCTGATGCCGGCTATGACAAAAGGTTTTATTGACAAAGTGATATTTCCAGGCGTGGCCTATGATTATGACAACAGCGGGCGATGGCCGAGGATGGTAAAAAGATGGCATCGGCTGAATGGCATCACCCTCATCACCACGATGAACACGCATTCCTTTTTCTATCGGTTAATATTTGGCAATGCCATAAAAAGAGCCCTTTTCACCGGTACTTTCTGGAAGATGGGATATGGCCGGAGGAAATGGATCAATTTGAATATGGTGAAATTTGTGAAAGAGGAGAAAAGGAAAAAATGGCTGGAAGAGATTGAAGGCCGGTTCAGTCAATTGATATAGCCCGGTAGCCACCTGTTTTTCGGCTTCCCCGTCGCTCGATGAGTCGTTGCTTCACCAGTTCCCTTATTTGGCGCTCAATCGTCTTTAATGACCTGTTGTCTAACAAAATGGGTAAGTCTTTAGCTTTTATACCAGGATTTCTGATTACAGCTGCTAATAAAGACTTTAATCCCTCATTTAATCCCTCGTTTAATCCCTCACTTAATCCCTCACCAGTGGTATTCAGTACAGCCACGCTGACTTTTTGCTTTATATAAGTAAGTTCAGCGACAAAGCCATTGCCCTGTTCCTCATAGTGAAATTCCATGGTAGGATAGTCTTGGATCGATTCCTTTATCCTGGAAAAACCGGTACCATATTTCTCAATATCCTTAGTAAGGTAAAAAGCCTCGGCAAGTAATTTGTTCCGTAGTTCCGAGGTGTAGTTATTTTCTTTAAGATCGGCAATGTTTATGTTACCATATAATTTTCCCGGATTAAAGAAGGAGATCTTCTTATCAAAGATCTTAATTTGTACATCAGAAGAACTGGTATAATCCCTATGGATCAAACTATTCAAAATTAATTCCCTTAAGGCCGCAGCGGGATATTCAACTATCTCCGTCCGCTGGGTAGTAATTCCGGTAATCTCAAACGCTACTTTTAAATGGCCATTAATGAACCGGGTAGTTTCATCTACCACATCGAAAAGATTTCCATTGATCATCCGTTCATCAAACAATGACATAGCATTCAGCGCGTCTTCGGGTAATAAGAAACGCCCCCCATCATTGACCTTGTTTATGAACCGGCTTATCTTTTCTTCATTTAAATCTTCAAACCGCGCATCCTGATATGGATAAGAATCCCATGAAAGTTGTAATGACTGAAGATGCAGATCGCTGATCTCCGTAGGATTCAACTGATGATTTGAGTTTTTTATTCTCCTAAAATACCGTCCTCTGAATGCAACGGGCTTTACAGGAAATTCTTTGATAGAAAGTTCCCCTACCACACTTCCTTTTACGCGCACAATATCCGCATCGGGGATAATACTGGGTTGTGTTTTATTTTTCACCTCATTCACCCATTTTTGTAAGCTTTCCTGACCCAACGTAAAACCCTGGACAGGCTTACCCATGTCATCTATCCCAATCAAAACCCGTCCGCCTTTAGTATTCGCAAAGGCAGCCAAAGTTTCAATGACAGCGTCTGAAAACTACTTTTCAACTCCGTATGATCATCTTCCCGCATTGACTAAACTACTTGTTAATGGCAATTTACCGATGATGCGGAATACGAAACAAAACTTATAGGTATGAACATACTATGACACAGCTTACTCAATCCTTCGCCGCCACAACGCCGTCACCACCCCCGCCGGCAACCTGCGCCTTTCGTGGCATCCGCACCGTGCGAGGCACGATCTTCTTCCTCCGCTTCCCCCACCAAATAATAAAACCCGTCACCGGCAGGCTTGCACAGATCAGGCTGGCAATAAACGCTATGATCTTCCCCGTGAGACCTGCAATAGCCCCCACATGAATATCATAGTTCATCTCCACCAGCTTCTCGCCCCCATTCTTCTCCGAATTATTGCGCCTGTGCAGCAGCTTCCCGGAATATCGGTCGAACTGCAGCGCATCCGAGCCATAATACGTCTCCCGTCCCTTATACCCCAGCGCATAAATAGTCCCTTCCTTCCCCGCCGCGGGAATGATCACCAGCCGCCTTGCCTCCGGCAGCTGCCGCAGCGCTTCCTGAAAAGCAATATCCATCGGATGACTCCCCGGAGCCCGGCCCAAAGTATCCACCGACACCACGCTTACCTGCGGCGGAGGAGGTGTAGTAGTCCCCGAAGCTGCCACATATACCACCGCCTCGAACCATCTGAACGCAAAGACCATCCCCGTCAGCGAGATGATCAGGGCGGGAATAAGACTGTAAAAACCCGGGACATTGTGCAGGTCGTAATTCACCCGCTTGAAGCTGGCCTTCCATTTGATCTTAAAGCTCCGGTCACGCAGCGCCTTCGTCCATTTCTTAGGCCACCAAAGCACCAGTCCGGTGATCAGCAGGAGCACAAAAACAAACGTGCTCCACCCCACGATAGGCTGACCATAAGGTGTGTTGAGCAGCAGGCTCCAATGGATATACTTGACTATATTGAAGAAATCATACTTGTAATCATGCACCCCCAGCACCTTCCCCGTATAAGGATCGACATACACGGACTGGAAATACCCTACAGCGCTGAAATAGGTCAGCGACGTATCGTTGAAGTTATACGCCATGAATTCCCAGCTGCGGTCCGGCTGACGGTAGACCGTGATATCGTTGATCGGCATGGATGGACCTAAGGCCGCCTGCGCGGTCTGAAGCAGCTCGCTCAACGGCCGGGTGGAAGACGAAGTAGCCTGCACAAAATACTGGTCCTTCCTCACCGCCTCGGAGATCTCTTTCTGAAAGACATACAGGCAGCCCGTGATGCTGACGATCAGCACCACAATGCCGGAGGCCAGCCCCAACCAAAGGTGAAGCTGGCCGATCCAATATTTTAAAGTCCTTTTCTTTTTCACATATGCAGGCTAAAACTTGAAAGAAATACTCGCCACCACGCTTCTCAGCTTTTGCGGATTGATAGAGCTATACCCGATCCAATATTTTTTATCCGTCAGGTTGTCGGACTTGACGGCAAACCTGAATTTCGCATAGTCATAGAAAACTGACGCATTCAGCACTGTAAAAGCCGGTAATGTAAAGACACCGATCGACTTGCTGTTGATGATCTTGTTATCACTGGCATAGTTCCCGCCAAACCCGACACCCAGCCCTTTCAGTGATCCCCCGGGCAGTCGATAGCTCACCCACCAGTTGGCCGTATAAGGTGAGGAGGCCGTACCCGGACGGCGATCCACCACGTCCGCATCCGCCTTCAGGTACTTCGAATCATTGTACGAAAAGCCCGCGACGATATTCAGGCCCAGGATCGGATTGGCCACTACTTCCGCTTCGATACCCTTGCTGCGCTGTGTTCCATCCTGGATCTGCGGAAAGGTAGGCAGGCTCGGGTCCGGAACCACCGGGACATAGGCCCGGACAATATCGCGTACCCTGATGTCATATACGCTCACCGTACTCGTCAGCTTTCCTCCGAACAGGTCCAGCTTGACACCCGCCTCCGCCTGGTAAGCGTTCTCGGGCCGGAAAGTATTACCCTTATAGTCCGTACCGGTCTTATTGGTAAATCCGCTCTGGTAGTTCGCGAAAAGCGCCACCATATCCTTTACAGGCTGGTAGACGATCCCGAACTTGGGCGACAGCGCCGTCTGGTTGTAACCGCCGCTCGTCTTGCCTGTCGTCACATCATAATTCCCTTTATTGACAAAACGGTCCACCCGGAGGGCCGCCATCACCAGCAGGTTGTCCGTCAGGTTGGCGACATCCGAGACATAGGTGGAATAGGTATTGGTAACAACATCCACGGGATAGACAAAATCAACACCCTTTGTCTCATACAGATTCGCCAGCGCCGCCCGGTTGAAGTCCCTGTAGGTGGGGATCTCTCCATGCGACTTGATGGTATCCAGCGTGCCGCCGCTGAAGAACTGGTTGGAGTTGTGATTAAAATAGTCCAGGCCGGCAACAAACCTGTTCTGTATGCTACCCAGATAGAACTCGCCATTCAGGTTCTGCTGGATCTCCACCATCCTGTCCCGGCTATTGGCCGTGAACTGGTCGTTGCGGGAGATATAATCGCTGCCGATGGCCGTGGGATCGCCGGTGACAGATGCATTTGACAACAGATAGAAGTAAGGGCCGGGACCGTCCGAATAGCTGTTCGTGACCGTTACATTCGTCTGCGTGCTCCATTTGTCCGAGATCTTGTACTGCAGCTGGCCGAAGAAGTTCGTATTAGCCGATTTTTGCGAAAGGTCGTCGCTGAAGAAGCTCCGGCGGTAATCTATAGGTAATTGATCCGCACGGGTATATCCCATCGAAGCGATCGTCTGTCCATAGGGGAAGAAGAAGAAAGAGCCCATCTGGTTGGTCCCCCGGTAGATCTCCGCATCAAAAAGGAAGGACACCCGGTCATTGATCTTATAGGACAGGCTGGGCGCAAAGGCAAAATTCCTGTTAAAGCCATTGTCCTGGAAGCTGCCTTCGTCCAGGTAGGCCGTATTCAGACGCAGGAGGACATTTTTAGCAGAGTCCAGCGGCGTATTGATATCCGCACTGATGCGGTTGAAGCCAAAGTTGCCGCCCGCATACGTTACCTCACCTCCAAAAGACCCATAAGGTTTCTTCGTCACCCGGTTGATCAGCCCGCCATAAGAGGTCAGCGTGCTGCCGAACAACGTAGCGGAAGGTCCCTTGAGCACCTCGATCCTTTCGATATTCGCCGCATCGATCTTGCTGCTGACATTGCCGGCAATGCCATTACGCAGCAGGCTTTGTACAATAAACCCCCTGGAGTTGTAATAGCTGCCGCCGTCGCCGCTGCGCCCGGTAGCTTCCCACATTCTCTGAACACCCGTGGCATTACGCATGGCATCGTCCACGGAGAACACCAGCTGATTGTTCATCAGCTCTTTCGTGATCGTCGTATATACCTGCGGGTTCTCTATATTTTTCAGGGACATCTTAGCCGCATAATCGCTGCTGTTGCGGGCAAACTTGTTACGGCCCCCGGCGACCACCACTTCCTGCAGTTGCCGGCCGGACACCTGCAATTGAATAGCCACCGTAGTGGACTTGCGGCTTTCCACCCTGACACGCTGGCTCACCGTGGCAAAACCCGTCATGGATATTTCGAGCTCGTATTCTCCCGCCGCAAGGTTGCGTAGGGTAAAATTCCCATCCTCATCGGTCAGCGTGCTCCTGCGCGAACCTTTTACCTGGATCGTAACAAAGGCTGCCGGCTGGCCCTCGGTTGTGGTCACCTTACCCCTGATGGAGCCATTGTTCTCTTCCCCGATGCGGGAGGAATCGGTGGGGAGTTCCGCTGCATATCCGGACAAGCCGGCAATCAACAAAAAAACAGTAAAAAATGTAGTAAATATTTTATTTTTCAATTGCTTATCGTTTGAGCGGCAAATTTGCGACAGGCAGTCCGGCTCCGGCGACGACATCGGGAAAAATACTTACGCAATAGGGAAACAAGCGGTTAAACCCTCCTCCCTTCTTACGTTCATAGCTAAAACCCATCCCATGCATTGGATCCCCGGCTTTTTCAACACCCTTATCCTGCTGGGCGCCCTGCAGGGATTTATCGTCAGCGCCTTGCTTTACTTCACGCCCGGGGCAAAGGATCCCGGCGCAAAAGGCCCCGGGTCGCAGTCCCCGCGACTGCTGGCCGTGCTGATATTCCTGCTGGCCCTGGCCTGCCTCAACATCTTCCTGTACAAACAAGCCTGGACCACCTCCACGACAGCCGGGGCCGTCTTCTCCGCCCTTGTACCCCTGGTCATCGTCATGCCCGTGGGACCACTGATCTTCTTTTACGTAAAGTCCTGCATCGACCCCGGGTTCCGGGTCGGCCGGAAGCAACGTGTTCATTTCTTTCCCGTTATCATCGACCTGTTCCCGCACATCTTCGCGCTCCTGTACATTATTGCTATATTGACAGGCATCATTCCCCGCAATGTCTATAACTTCGGAAGCTTCATAGACGCGTATGATGCTTATTCGGATATCCCCCGCTGGATCTCGCTCGCCACCTATCTCTGGCTGTCAGTCAGGTATATGCGAGCCGCCCAAAAAGATGGAATGGGAAAAAACATCCTATGGCCGAAAAAATTCGTACGCATCTTCGCCATCTTCGGGGGCATCTGGCTGCTCTTCCTCCTGCCTTATGAAATACCCCGTTACAGCGATGCCCTGATCGATACGCTGGACTGGTATCCTATCTACCTTCCCCTGGTTTTTATGATCTATTGGCTGGGCGTCAAAGGATATTTCATCAGGTACCAGTACACGCATGGCAGCCCGGACCCTGCAAAAAAAGCCCCCAGGCCGACCCTCCAGCCCGAGGCCGCCGACCAGATCGTCCTCGCACTGCGAAAATGCATGGAAGAAGACCAGCTTTGGCTCAATCCCGAACTGGATCTGAACATGCTGTCGCAGCATTGTCACATCGCCGCAAAGACGTTGTCCATGGTATTGAACCAACATATGAAAACAACTTTTAATGAATTCGTGAATGAGTATCGGGTCCTGGAAGTAAAAAATAGATTATTACGACCTGAAAGCAGATCGTTTACCATCGCCGGCCTCGCCTATGAATGCGGCTTCAATTCCCTGCCCACCTTCCAGCGCGCTTTTAAAGCCATGCTGGGCTATAGTCCAAAAGAATTTCTCTCAAAAAACGCCGCCGCCACGCCGCCACCAGCAAAAGAGTGATCAAATCCGGATTTGAATAGGCCTTCCCCCCTGGTTATGCTTCATTTGTGCAAAAAACCAGGCCATGCAAAATTATTTCCTCTTCGCCATGATGATCCTTTCGCTGTTCAATGTATCTGCCCAGGAAAGGACTGATCCACAACAGGACTTATACGGAGAATACCGCGCCGGCCTCGCGAGCCCGATCATCTTCAGAATATTTAAAGACGTGGACAAGTTGAAGCTGCAGGTCGTGGGACAGGGAAAAATAGATTTGATCCCCCGGGGTGGAGACAATTTCAGGCTGGCGTCCGTCAAACCTGTGGCAAATCTCGCCTTTATGAAAGACAGCCTGGGAAGGATCGAGAAATTCCAGTGGACACAAAAGTCCCCTCCCCTCAAATGGACGAGACGCTCCACGGAAAACAACAGTACCTATGCGGGCAAATATCAGCTGCAGGTGAATCCTTACCGCCTGTTTCACATTACAGAAAACGAAGGACGGCTGACAGGCAATCTGGTAGGGTTACCAGAAATGTTGTTTACTCCCCTTGGCAAGGGTCGGTTCGTCTATAAAAAAGATAAGCAGGAATACACGCTGTCTTTCAACCTGCAAGCGAATGAGTTGACCACGGCAGGCGATGACCGGATAGATTTTATAAAGGTCTCATCCACCATCCCCCATGTTTCCAATAGAACAAACGGCTTTACCCGCGCGGACAGCCTGCAAGGAGCCCTTACGCCACTGCGGACCTGCTACGATGTCCTTTTTTATGACCTCGACATCCTCGTAGAGCCTGAAACTAAATCCATCAGGGGCAATACGGTCATCCGGTTTAATACTATCCACACCTTCACCCGCATGCAGATCGACCTCTTCGCCAATATGAAGATCGAAAAGATCCTTTTCCACGGACAGGAGCTGCCTTATACCCGGGAATATAATGCCGTATTTATAGATTTTCCACAGCCCGTCAAACAAAACACTGTTGACGCCATCACCATCCGCTATGCCGGACAGCCAAACGAACCCGATATCGATGCGGGTAAAGGCGGTTGGTTCTGGCTTTGGAACAGGGATCACAAAATGTGGATAGAGACAGTCAGCCAGGGCGTGGGCGCCAGCCTTTGGTGGCCCTGCAAGGACCATCTTTCAGACAGACCGGACAGCATGAAGATCAGCGTCACCTTCCCCACCGGACTAATGGAGATCTCCAACGGCAGGCTCCTGGGCAGGACCGACCTTCCCGGCGGACACACGCGATGCGACTGGTATGTCGGCTATCCCATCAACAACTATAATGTCGTTGTCAATATCGGCGACTACACTCATTTTACAGATACCTGCACCGATGGCAACGACACCCTGGCATTGAATTACTACTGCATGTCCTATAACCTGGCCATCGCAAAGAACATCTTCTCCCAGGTCAAACCCATGCTGGCATTACACCGGCAAAAATTCGGCACCTATCCTTTCCGGAAGGACGGGTTCACCGTGATGGAATCCATCTACCCCATGGAGCACCAGGGAGCCATCAGCATCGGGTCGATCAACAGCCCATTCAACAGCACCCGCTACGATTCCGCCGACCTGGTAAGGTTGATGTGGCATGAGTCGGCCCATGAATGGTGGGGCAACAGCGTGGGCTGTAAGGATTATGCGGACTTCTGGATCCACGAGTCGTTTGCCACCTATGCCGAAGTGCTGAACTATGAGTCTGTCGGAGGCCGCCAGGCCGCCCTGAAGTATCTGCACAGCGATCCGCCGAAAAATAAGGAACCCATCATCGGTATCTATAACGTCAACCATTTCCACATGGGTGACATGTACCCAAAGGGCGCCCTGATGCTGCATACCCTACGTAACATCATCGACAACGACTCCCTCTGGTTCAGCATCCTCAGGGGCATACAGGATCGCTTCCGGTACCAGCCCATCACGACGGAAGATCTGACAGGCTATATCAGCCGGGCCGCCGGCAGGGATCTCACCTGGTTTTTCGACGAATACCTCCGGTACGCCCCTCTTCCCGTATTGATGCTGACACTGGAGGAAACAGGGAATTCTTTAAAGATAAAATACAAATGGCAGGCGAATAGGCCCGGATTTTGCATGCCAGTGAAAGTGACAACCGCAAAGGATACATTCACCTTCATCTACCCCGGGAATGACTGGCAGACGATGGAATTGAAAGACATGCAGCGAAAGGACTTTAAGGTAGATACCGAAGACTTTTACATGGATGTAAACCAAAAAGACATTTAGTACAGATGAAGATCGACGAGTTTAAGGCTACCCTGAACGGGCAACATCCGCCCCCGGCCATCACCGCCAGCCTCGCGGCCATGTGGTACGACGCCAAGGGAGATTGGGAACAGGCACATAACATCGCACAGGACATCCCCACCCGGGAAGGATCGCTGGTGCATGCCTACCTGCACAGGAAGGAAGGAGATGAATGGAACGCCCAATATTGGTACAACCGGGCAGGACAACCGATGCCGGGGCTTTCCCTGGAACAGGAATGGGAGGACATCGTACGGGGATTTCTCGGCAACAAACCCATGTAAATAATTCGTTAAGCAACCCTATCTATTTCCCTTATTAGTATATTTAGTCTATGCTTCTCTCTTCCCGGCAAAGGTTCTCTGATGGTAATTTATGGAAAGTTGTTCTCTTGTTGCTCGCAGGCTTGCTGGCCTGGCAATACTTTTACAACAGGAGCCTTTGGCTGGACGAGGCCATGCTCTCGTTGAATATCATTCAAAGGAATTATGGAGGACTGACACATCCCCTGGATTATGTCCAGGTAGCCCCCATCCTTTTTCTGTGGATTGAAAAGCTCTTCACCTCCCTCCTGGGTAGTTCCGAAATGGCGCTTCGCCTCTTTCCATTCCTTTGTAGCCTGGCGTCGCTGGTCCTGATGTATCATTGCACCAGTATCCTCACAAAGAACAGGTACATCGCCCTGATAGCCGTCTGCCTGCTGGGCCTTACTCCTCCCTTTATATATTATGCCTCCGAGGTCAAGCAATATGCCACGGATGTCACCGTATTCCTCACGATCTATTTTGTCACCTTTTCCGAAAATGATCTCGTTCGGCGACGCCGGTGGGTCCTGCTCTCCCTCACCGGGGCAATAGCCATATTCATATCGAATGTTTCCGTCATACCACTTTGCACCGTAGGAATCTGGTGGCTCGTCCGGGCAATGCGACACCCGAAAGAGAGACTGCCGGTGATGGCCGTCCTGGGAACCTGGGCCATATGCTTTGGGGTCAATTTTTGGCTGTTCATCTGGCATCATCCCTCCGAAGCAGTTATGAAGGCCTTCTGGAAAGATGCCTTTATGCCCCTGGGACACCCGGGCGCCACAGCAAAATGGCTGATGAACAGGGCCTTTCACTTGTTTGACGAGCTGTTACCCGGTCTGGGGATCGCCAAATTCTATATCCTCACTTTTTTGCTGTATGCCGCCAGTCTGGTTCATCTACTGATCACGAAAAGGTATCTGCTCGTATACCTCCTTACCGCGCCGATCCTTTTACACCTGATCTTATCCGCCCTGAAGATGTATCCTTTCGATGGGCGGCTCACGCTTTACCAGGTGCCGCTGTATTGCATCGTGCTCGCCCATGGGATCTATTCGCTGGCCATCCTGATAGGCAAAAAGCCGCCCCTCACCATCGCGCTCTGCAGCCTGGGCATCCTCCTTTTTGCAGGGAAAGGGGTCAGGTCTGTACCAAAATCCGTCGAAGAGATGCGGCCGCTGCTCAACCGTATGAACGAAGACATCAAACCCAATGAATCCGTCTTTATCTATAGCTACAGCAAACCGGCTTTTTTATATTACTATGAGACAGGCAGGACACATCTGGGAAATGCCCCCTTGTACGTCGGTCAGCCGCAAACCATCCAGCTGCAGCAGGTGAAAGGGCGCGTCTGGCTCCTGTTCTCTCATGTCCATCCCAACGACGGCACCCGGGGGGAAGAACGCATTATGATAAATCATTTGCTCAAAAGAGGCCGGCAGCTGCAGGAATACGAACGGACCGGTTGTTCCCTCTACCTGATGGATCTCTGGTGACCGTGCTCCCAGTCCCGGGATAGTTTTCCGGAAATAAGTTATATTAGCATAGCCTATGTGCCGCATTTGACATTTCCCTACACCATACATATCGGTAACGCCCGTGTCCCCCTGCATTCCCTGCTGGAACCCCTGGCATTTTTCACCGGCTTCCGTTATTTTTTATACCTCCGGGCCCGCAAAGGCGACCCTATCAACACATCCAATCGTACCAGTATATTCATAGGCGCTATTTTTGGCTCATTATTAGGCAGCCGCCTGGTAGGAGGTCTGGAAGACCCGCCAGCTATGCTCCATGCCAGGAATATGCTGCTCTATTTCTATGAGAACAAAACAGTGCTGGGTGGCTTTCTTGGTGGCCTCTGGGGTGTGGAGCTGGTAAAGAAGCTCATCGGTGAAAAAAAGGCTTCCGGCGACCTCTTTGTATATCCCATCCTGCTGGCCCTGATCATAGGGCGCATCGGCTGTTTCAGCATGGGTGTATATGAAGAGACCTATGGCACGCCTACTGCCCTGCCCTGGGGCATGGACCTGGGAGACGGCCTTCGCCGGCATCCCGTGGCGTTATATGAAATAGTGTTCCTCCTCTTACTGTGGATGACCATAAAAAAGATCGATCCCCTGCTGGCCCCCGAACAGGGCGCACGCTTCAAGGTCTTTCTCATCGCCTACTGTGCATTTCGCCTGCTGCTGGATATTATCAAACCGCATTATACATTTCCTTTCGGGCTTTCCACCATACAATTGACCGGTGTGACAGGTCTGATCTATTATTATCCTCATATCATTCGTTATGCCCGAAAGACCTTACACTTATTATGATTTTACGGTGAGTATCTGCCCCGAATGCCTGCGCCGTGTGGACGCCAAGATCGTCTTTGAAGAAGGCAAGGTGTACATGCTGAAACATTGCCCACATCATGGTTCCTTCAAGGTATTGATCGCTTCAGATGTAACGTACTATAAGAACATCCGCAATTACAACAAGCCTTCCGAGACGCCGCTCCGTTTCAACACACCCACCGTCTATGGCTGCCCCTATGACTGCGGACTTTGTTACGATCATGAGCAGCACAGTTGTCTCACCGTGGTAGAGATCACCGACCGCTGTAATCTCACCTGTCCCACCTGCTATGCCATGAGCAGCCCCCATTATGGCCGGCATCGTACCGTAGCCGAAGTGGAAGCAATGCTGGATATCATCGTCGCCAATGAAGGCCGCCCCGATGTGGTACAGATCAGCGGGGGCGAACCCACTCTGCATCCCGATTTTTTCACCATCCTGGACATAGCGCGTAAAAAGCCTATCCGCCATCTCATGGTCAACACCAACGGGATCAGGATCGCAAAGGATAAAGCATTTGCACAACAGCTGGCAGCCTACATGCCCGATTTCGAGATCTATCTGCAATTCGACTCCTTCAAGCCGGAGGCGCTGCAGCAGCTGAGAGGTAAAGATCTTACCGACATCCGCCTGAAAGCCCTGGAGCACCTGAACGAGCTGAATCTCTCCACCACCCTTGTGGTCACCCTCCAGCAGGGCGTCAATGACGACGAGATCGGCAGGATCATCGAATTCGGTCTTCAACAACGATGTGTCAGGGGTGTTACGCTCCAGCCGACCCAGGTGGCGGGACGAACGGAAAACTTCGATCCCGCAAAGGACAGGATCACCATGACGGATGTACGCAGCAGGATCCTGGAGCAGACCAGCCTTTTTCAGCCTAATGATCTCATCCCCGTCCCATGTAATCCCGATGCTCTCGTAATGGGATACGCCCTGAAGCTGGCCGGCCAGGCCTTTCCCCTCACACGATATATCGATCCGGCCCACCTGCTGGACAACAGCCGCAACACCATCGTGTATGAACAGGACACCGAGCTGCACAAACACCTGATCAATATCTTCAGCACCGGCATTTCCGTCGACAGGGTAGAAGACAACATGAAACAATTGCTCTGCTGCCTCCCCTTCGTGGAGGCCCCCGGCCTGGGATATGACAATTTATTTCGTATCATTATCATGCGGTTCATCGACGCCTGGGATTTCGACGTGCGTGCCATTAAGAAGAGCTGCGTGCACATCGTGCACAAGGACGGACGGATCATCCCCTTCGAGACCATGAATATGTTCTACCGGGATGAAAAGGAGGAATATCTTAAACAACTGCAACGGGAAAGAAAAAACATACTGGCGTGAAAACCCATTTTATAATATCGCTGATCGTCGTAGGGCTGGCTCTCTTTTTAACTTTGACCGAAGGAACATCCAGAGACTTCCTGTCTTTCATGCTTTCATTCGGCACCAATTGTTGTCTTCTTGGCGGGCTATGTATAATCATCGGCCTGATAATAATGGCCATAAAAAAGAACCATGAGCTGGCGAAAGCATTCCTTATAAGCGCAGGTATCACTTTTCTCATCGGAACGGGTGCCTGCGGCGTAGGGCTTGCTTCCCTGCGCTCTCATTAAAAGAAACTATGCCATGAAAAAACATTTTAAGATATCCCTGATCATCATGGGCATTGCCTTCTTCATCGCCATTTTCCCGGCTCTCAAAGCCGGCGTTGAAGGATTCGTCATCGCCTTTGGCAGCATCTGCTGCATTGGTGGCCTGGGTTGCCTGATCACCGGGCTTTTCCTGCTTATGGGCAAGGATAGCAGGGATGACGGAAAAGCTGTACTTATAAGCGCCGGCATCACGCTCCTCATCGGCACAGGCGTCTGCAGCACCTTAATAATGGGCTAACGGACATACTGCATCATCCCCAGCACCAGATCCGGGTCCGGGCAATTCGCCAGCCATTTATCCTTTTCGGAAAATTTACAAACCCCCGGGTAGTCGCCTTTCCAATCCTCCATATCCATGATCAGTTGAAAATGCAGATGCGGCGGCCAGTTACCGTTCTCAAAACGCATCCCGAATTCTCCGATCACCTCTCCCTTGCTGACAGGCTGCCCTTCACTCCGGTTCTTAAGCGAATTCAGGCTAAGATGCCCATATAAGATCTGAAAACCGACGCCATCCAGGTGGTGCGTCAGGATCAGCGTAGCGCCATAATCACTGTCATTGTTGTTGAAGGCGAAACTATGGACAATGCCGTCCATTGGCGCCATCACTGCCGTGCCCGCAGGCCCCCAGACATCGATGCCCAGGTGCAGGCGGCGGGGCTCCTCCCCCGTATCAAAATGCCGGCTCCGTGCATATAGTGTGCGATGCTCTCCATAGCCACCAATGCCATAACGTGCCCCATGCTGCCGTAATGTCTCTTTGATATAGCCCGCAAAACTTTCCGTATCTGCTATCTGCTCAGGCCGGAGGTCCTTATTATTTTCCGTGAAATCAAACGGGAACAGCCGGTCCCATTGGGGATCGAAAGGCACCACAGGATGAAAGTCCTTTGCGTGTGCCCTTAATACATTTTGTATAGACTGTTGTTCTGCGTTCATGTTTTATTTCTTTACTTCCGACAGTACCTCCTCCACCGCTTTGTCCACCTGCGGATCCCTCCCATTTATCTTATCCTCGAACGTATTGATGACTTTGATGTCCGGCGTCACACCCGTGGCCTCTATATCCTTCCCGTCCAGCGTATAGCACCCCCATGAAGGCAGCCGTACAAAAGACCCATCCACCAGCCCGGCGCCACTGGTGAAAATGATCCAATGATATGTCTCATTACCAATGATCTTGCCCAGTTTCAGCGCCTTGAACCCCTGCGCCGTCATTTCCGCGTCGCTGAGCGACTGCTCATTCGTCAGCAGGACGATCGGCTTGTCGGCAGGCGTAAAATTCCCCTGGCTCGTCAGCTGCCCGCCTCTGTATTTCCACTGCAGGTAGGAGCGCTGGCTGAGGAATTTCAGCACTTCGTCATGTACATTCCCACCCGTATTATATCGCAGATCAAGGATCAGGCCATCCTTGCCGTTGAGCTCCTGCGTCATATCCGTGATAAAATGCTCCAGCTCGTCGGTGCCCATGTTCTTCATACAGGTATAGGCAACCCGGCCCTTGCTTTTTTCCGTCACCCGGCGACGGTTGTCATCGATCCATGCATCGTACAGATCATTAGCCAACGAGGGTTGCGGGTGGAGCTCCACGTCGAAGGTCTGCCCCTTCCGGCTGAACGTCAGCTTCACCTCCCGGTCCAGGGAAGGATGGGTGAAATAATAGCTGCGGTCCGTGTGCCTGTCCACAGCCATACCATTCACCTTCACCAGCTCATCACCCGGCAGAACATCCACCTCTTTTGTATCGGCCGCCGATCGGGCGACGATGCTTTTCACCTTATACGGATCGTCATCCGCGAAAAGGATGCCCGTCTCCATGGTGCTGGCAGCATATTGCACATCTTCTTCATCGCCGTAAGAGCCGAAGCCCTGGTGGGAAGAGTTCAGCTCGCCCAACAGGTCATTCAACAGCACCCGCAGGTCCTGCCGGCTGTTGAGATAAGGCAGGAAAGTACTGTAATGATCCCGGGCTGCTTTCCAATCCAGGCCGTGGAAATGCTCGTCATAGTAGTTTTCCTCCACCCTGGCCCAGGCCTCCTGGAACACCTGGGTGAATTCACCCGAAAGATTTTTCCTGAAAGGGTAGCTCAGCGCGAGGGCCTCCAGCTTATTCTGATCAAGGTTTAATTTATACACGGTGCCATTCACCAACACATAGTATTTGTCCCCTGCCGCCGATACATTGATGTTCCCTCCTTCAGCGCCTGTGATCTTTTCGGTCTTATTTTGTTCGAAAGGCTCTATCACTGTCTTCCAGAGCCCTGTTTTTCCCTGATCCTGGTTGCTGAGGAAAAGCACATTCGTTTTTTCGCCCTTTTGAATAAGGTCTACCAGGTACTGGTCTCCAAAGGAAGGGCCAACCTGCTCTATCCGCTCCATGATCCTGGCTGCATCGATGACAACAGACACAAGCGAATCTTTTTTAGTGCTGTCCTTTTTCTGTGCCTTGAACAGTTCATCATACTTATCAGCACGGAAAGGCTGGCTGAATTTCTCCAATGGCAGCCGGTATACCTTCGGATCGCGCATGCCGAAAGGATAGGCAGGCCGCAGCCGCGCCGAAGTAAAATATATGTATTTACCGTCCGCCGACCAGATGGGATCGCCCTCGGACACGCCCGTATTGGTCAGGTTAACAGAAGCCCCCTTCACTATATCATACACAAAAATATCCTGTTCAAAATTCCGGTGCGCTGTATAGTAAACATACCGCCCATCCGGAGAGAATCCCGGGTCAGAGGTTTGAAATGCCCAGATCTCGTCCCTGGCGATCGTCTTGCTCTCAAATGTCTTCAGGTCCATCAGCCGCACTTCATCACGGCCGCTGAGATAGGCGCCTTTCGTCTTTGTTTTGTTGAAGGTTATAGAACGGTTGCTACGCGTGTCGCTGGTCAGCTGTTTCAAAGGTGCGCTGCCATCCGCGGCAATGGTGTACCAGTTGAGATATCCGCCGGCAGTCTGATTGAATAAAAGCGACTTGTTATCTGAAAGCCATTTCACTTCCCAGGCCCTTTCCGCAGAGCCCCTTTCTATCTTTCGGATGAATTTGCCATCCGCATCGCTGACAAATAATTCGCCCCTGGAGACGAAAGCCAGTTTCTTTCCATCAGGGGATAGATCGAGTGCGCTGACCTTACCCTTGACATCGAACTCTTTTTCCTTCGGCAGCACATAATTGCGGGCAAGGGTAATATCCAGCTTACGGGCGCTGCCTGCCCCAATGTCGTATATATATAGCTGGTAATCTTTTTCAAAAATGACTTCTCCGCCTTCGGCATTCACGATGGGATTTCTGATGGAAGACTTAAAGCTGGTCAACGCTGTCTTCTTACCGTCTTTGAATGTATACAGGTTGTACTCTCCATTGCCTTCGTCCGAGATGAAATAAATATTTCCCTTCCTGTCCAGGGTGGCGCCAAAATCCTTGCCCGCATAGTCCGTGTATCGCTTATACGCATGCGCCTTGGGATTGTAAGACTGGATATCCGGATTGAAAGGTCCTTTATAATGTTTGCGCTGCACCTGGTTACTGCTCTCCCAGGTGTCATTGAAAAAGATCTCCCCGGAAGAAGGATGCTCGAAAAGATTGTGATCATACAGGAATAGGTAATCGCCGAAGACACGTGTCGGCGTACCACCGTCTATGCTGACCTTGAACCCCGACTGCCGGCCCATGCGATCGGAAGTAAAATAGATCCACCGGGAATCCCAGCTCCATGAATTGACGACATCGCCGGAGCTATGCCAGGTGAGCTGGCGGATCTCACCGCCGCCCGCAGGCATGATATATACATCGGCGTTACCATTTTGCCTGCCTGTGAAAGCGATCCATTTTCCGTCCGGGGAACAGCGGGGATTCGTCTCATATCCCAGCATGGCGGTAAGCCGTACGGCCTGTCCGCCTTTTGTGCCGGCCCGCCATAGATCGCCTTCATAGCTGAATACAACAGAGGCACCGTCAGGGCTCAGACAGGGGTTGGAAAGGAAAAAAGGACCTTTGTCCTGTGAATAGGTTTGTAAACCCAGCAGCAATAGTGAAAGAAAGAATGTAAAACGCATCGTGTACCTTGTTTTGGTAAATTCAAGGTACGATGGATACCCTTGATTACCAAACCACTCAAAGGCAAAAAAACACGCTTAGCACACAACCTTTTCCCGGAGATGTATCTATCTGTATCTTACCCCCGAATACATTCACCCGGCTGATCATATTCGTGATCCCGATGCCCGTCCGCTGACGGGAGGCGTCGAATCCTTTCCCATTGTCCTTCACCCGGATATTCAGTCTGTTACCTTCATGATGGACAAATACATCGATGCGGGTGGCTTCCGCATATTTCAGGATATTGTTCAGCTGCTCCTGTACGATCCGGTAGATGGAGATCTTCAGCTCCTGGTCGATCGAATCCTCGTCCAGCCCCTCGATATCGAGATAGATCTCCTTGTGTGCGATATGTATGGAATGGATCAGTTCCTCCAGGGATTGCCGCAGCTGCAGGTGACCCAGTGAAGGAGGCGCCAGGGATTTGGAGATCCGGCGCAGCTCCTCCATGCTTTTCACCAGGAGATCCCTGCCCAGGCAAACAAACTCCCGGAGATGGCTATCGTCTTTTAATCCCGTCTCCATATATAGTTTCACCGTCGCCAGCATCTGGCAGACATTGTCATGCAATTCCTTGCCGACCTCAAATCTTTCTTTTTCCTGTGTATAAAGGATGATACGTGCGATCTCTTTGGGGAGACGTTGGTTTTCCGTTACCGCGATTGGATTGGTCATGGTTGGTAATAAAGGGGCCTTCGTTTATGCTACTACGCTTTTGCCCAATAATAACACCTCCCATCATACGAAGAAGGTATTTCCATGCCCTTACAGGTATTTTTTCCCGAACCAGGAGATTAGCCATTCTAAACCACTACGTTGATCATCTTATGCCTGACGTAGATCACTTTTTTAGGCGCCTTGCCCTCCAGCCATTTTTTCACCAGGTCGTCGGCCAGCACCAGCTCTTCCACTTGCTGCTGGGTGGCATCCAGGGCAATATTCAGCTCGGTACGCGTCTTCCCATTGATGGCGATGGGATAGTTCTTCGTCGACTCGACCAGGTATTTCTCCTCGACCGCAGGATAAGCCGCATCCAGGACAGAACCCTCGTTGCCCAGCAGCTGCCAGAGCTCTTCGCTGATATGGGGGGCATAGGGCGTAAGAATGACCAGCAGCTTTTCCAGCACCTCCTTTTTATGGCACCGCAGGTCCGTGAGCTCGTTGACACCGATCATAAGGGCGCTCACACCCGTGTTGAAGGAGAAGCGTTCCGTGGCATCCTCCACTTTCTTTATGGTCTTATACACCACCTTCAGCTCTGCATCGGTGGATTTTTCCGTCGTCCAGATCTTGCCTTTCATCTCGTCGAAGAACAACCGCCAGAGTTTGCGTAAGAACCGGTGGACACCTTCGATCCCCTTGGTATCCCAGGGCTTGCTGGCTTCAACAGGGCCCAGGAACATTTCGTACATACGGAAAGTATCCGCGCCGTATTTGCTTACCAGGTCGTCCGGGTTCACCGTATTATACAGCCGCTTGCTCATTTTCTCTACTTCCACGCCGCAGATATATTTGCCTTCCTCCAGGATGAATTGCGCATCGGCATATTCCGCCCTCCACTTTCTGAAGGCCGCTATGTCCAGCTCGACACCGTCCACGATATTGACATCCACATGAAGTGTGGAGATCGCGATCGAATCCAGCTCGATAGATGGATCGTTATAGATATTCCTTACTTCCAATGTCACTAATTCATGAAATTCCGGCGTGCCTTCAATAGCCCGTATGCCATAAGACACAAAAACAGGAGCATCCTGTCTAACGGAGGGTTGTCCGCTCTTATCCTGCTCTTGCAGCTCCTTGAACTTCAGCTCCAGCCTGTATACAAACCGGCTGCTGCCCTGGATCATACCCTGATTGACCAGCCGTTTGTACGGTTCATCATGTCCGATCAGTCCCCTGTCATAGAGGAACTTCGTCCACATACGGCTGTACAGCAGGTGCCCTACGGCATGTTCCGTACCGCCGATGTACAGGTCCACCTGACCCCAGTAATCCGAGGCGGCGCGGCCGCAGAAGCTCTCGTCATTATGGGGATCCATATAGCGAAGGAAATACCAGCTGCTGCCGGCATAGCCGGGCATGGTATTGGTCTCCAGGTGCCGGCCCGTCCATACAGGAATATTGGCCAGGGGACCCTCGCCTTCAGGACCAGGGCCGTATTTTTCTATATGCGGCAGCTCCAGCGGGAGATCATTTTCATCCATAGGGATGGCGATACCATCCTGCCATACGATGGGGAACGGCTCCCCCCAGTAACGCTGGCGGCTAAAAGCCGCGTCCCGCATCCGGTAATTGACCTTACGGACACCAATCCCTTTTTCTTCCAGCTTGTTGATGGCGATGACGATAGCATCCTTCATGACAAGACCGTCCAGGAAATCGCTGTTCTCCAGGATGGCATCCTTCGTAGGATTGGCTTCCAGCCCGTTGAAAGCATCTCCGATGATATTGGTCACCGGAATATTAAAGTGCTGTGCGAACTTAAAATCCCGCTCGTCACCGCAGGGCACCGCCATGATGGCTCCTGTGCCATAGCCTGCCAGTACATATTCGGAAGTCCAGATGGGGATATGCAGACCGTTGAATGGATGGATGGCATAGGCGCCCGTAAAGCAGCCCGTGATCTTTTTTTCCGCCATCCGCTCCCGCTCGCTGCGGCTTTTCACATAGGCCAGGTATTCATCCACAGCCCCCTTTTCACCGGCAGGCACGATGCTATTCAATATTTCATGCTCGGGCGCTACCACCATAAAATCCACGCCAAACAGCGTATCGGGACGGGTAGTATATACGGTAAGACGGGGTGCCTCGCCGCCGGCCGTCGTATACACTTCAAACGTGACCTCCGCCCCAAAGCTCTTACCGATCCAGTTGCTCTGCATCTCTTTCATAGCGTCGCTGAAATCCACTTTTTCCAGCCCTTCCAGCAGGCGGTCCGCATAGTCAGTGATGCGGAGGTACCATTGCCGCAGCTTCTTCTTTACCACCGGATGTCCTCCGCGCTCGCTGACGCCATTGATCACCTCGTCATTCGCCAGCACCGTACCCAGGGCTTCGCACCAGTTGACCTCTCCATATCCGCAGTAGGACAGCCGGTAGCCCATCAGGACCTCCTCCTTACGGCGGTGATCGAATCCTTTCCATCCGGCAGCGGTAAACCGGAGCCTGGGCTCGCCCGGACATGGATGTGCCGCATTGCCCTCCGTCTCCAGGATGGACACCAGCTCTTCGATGGACCTGGCCTTGCCCTGCCTGCGGTCATACCAGCTTTTGAACAATTGCAGGAAGATCCATTGCGTCCATTTATAATAGGAGGGAGTACTTGTCCTGAACTCGCGGCTCCAGTCGAAGCAAAAGCCGATATTGTCCAGCTGACGCCGGAAATTATTGATATTTGTCTCCGTGGATACAGCCGGATGAACCCCGTGATCGATGGCGTACTGCTCCGCCGGGAGGCCAAAAGCATCATATCCCATGGGGTGAAGCACATTAAAGCCTTTCAGCCGCTTATAGCGGGCAAAGATATCACTGGCGATATAGCCCAGGGGATGGCCTACATGCAAACCTGCCCCGCTGGGGTAGGGGAACATATCCAGCACATAGAATTTAGGTTTCGCCGGATCGTTGCTTACCTTATAGCTTCCACGCTCATTCCAAAGCTGCTGCCACTTTTGCTCAATGTTGCTGAAATTGTACTCCATGCTTTCTTGTTGGGAAAAAGTTAAAAGCCTCATTATCTTTAAAATAATGCGCCTTATCCATCGTTATCAATTGTGCACAATTGGCCTATTCGAAATTTAGCCAATTGTGCCAAACATCTAATAATTGTCCTTAGGACGACGAACCTCCGGTTCGCCCTGAGGGTTGTAAAAATACGAAAAGGGCGGGTAATTCAATTGCAAAATGGCTGCGGAAGCCCGCAAATCCGTTAATTTTGTTCAAACGAATATTTCTCATGGCGCAATTCGGTAAAGGATATGCTAAGCGGAGTACCCCCTCCTATTTCATGGCCATTGTGGGCGTTTCGCTGGTTCTGATCCTGTTGGGGCTATTGGGCTGGATCGTGATCAATGCCAACAAATTAGGTCAGAATTTCAAAGAAAATGTGGAAGTACAGGTATATGTCCGGGAGAATATCTCATCAAAGGACAGCGCTACCCTCGTACAATATGTAGCTGCTCAGCCCTATACGAAATCCTACGAGTACCTGACAAAAGAGCTGGCCAAACAGCGTTTTGTGTCGGATGGCAATAAGGACTGGGGGGCTGTTCTGGACAAAAACCCCTTGCCTGCCAGCGTCAATTTCAAGATCCGGAGCGAATATGCCCATGTTGACTCCCTCAGCAAGATCAAGGAAGACCTGATGAGCAATATCGCCGTCAGTGAGGTTCAATACAACAAAGCATTGGTATCCAATCTGAACAACATGATCCGTAAGATCAGCCTGATCTTGCTGGCCGTGGCAGTAGGCATATCCATCGCTGTGATCGTCCTCATTGACAATACGATCCGCCTTGCCATGTTCAGCAACCGGTTTCTGATCAAGACCATGCAGATGGTGGGGGCCACCCGCGGATTTATAGCCCGGCCAATGGACATCAAAGCCGTCGTGCACGGCGCCATCAGCGGCCTCATCGCCATCGCCGTCATCCTGGGCGTTATCCTGGCCACGGAACAGCTGCTGCCTGAGATCCGGGCCCTCAGGGATTATACCCTGCTGTCCGCCCTGTTCACCGTCATCGTCCTGCTGGGCATCTGTATTTCGTTCATCAGCACCCACCGCAGCGTGATAAAGTACCTGAAAATGAAGCTGGACGACCTTTATTAATTATTACCCGGGGCAGTCGAACTGTGTTCGGCTTTCAGTATATTGCAACCCCAATAATCAATCTATTTCACTCAATGGCTACAACCACGACTAAAAAGCCGGCCGCACCAACCACAGCCAAAGCTGCCCCGGTAGCACCCAGGCAAACCGCGCCTTTATTCGGTAAGGAAAACTACCGGTGGATGCTGATCGGCCTCGTTCTCATTGCCTTGGGATTGATCCTGATGGCAGGCGGCAAAAGCCCGGATCCCAACGTCTTCAATAAGGACGAAGTATATAGCTTCAGAAGGATCACGCTCGCTCCCATCCTGATCCTGGGAGGATTCGTGGTAGAGATCTTCGCTATTTTCCGTAAGGATAAGAAGAACGCTTAATTATCATCATGACTCCCATTCAGGCTATCATCCTCGCGATCGTGGAAGGGCTGACCGAGTTCCTGCCTGTCTCGTCCACCGCACACATGAAGTTTACAAATCCTATCATCGGCGTGGAATCCACGCCTTTTTCGGATATGTTCGAGATCGTCATCCAGTTGGCCGCCATCCTGGCCGTCGTGGTAATGTACTATAAGAAATTCTTCGATTTCTCCCGCATCCGGTTCTACACAAAACTGGTGATTGCCGTGATCCCCGCCCTCGTATTTGGCGCCCTGCTGAAAAAGCACATCGATAATGCCCTGGGTAACCTCTACTTCATCGCAGGGATAATGATTGCGGGCGGCGTCATCTTCCTTTTTGTGGACCGCTGGTTCCGGCATCCTTCCATCGAGCACGAATCACAGGTGAATAATGGCACTGCCTTCCGCATCGGCTGTTACCAGGTGCTATCCATCCTGTTTCCCGGACTAAGCCGCAGCGCCGCCACCATCATCGGCGGCATGAGCCTGGGCCTCAGCAGAAGGGCCGCAGCAGAGTTCTCTTTCTTCCTGGCTGTCCCCACCATGCTGGCCGCCTCCGTTAAAAGCATGCTGGACCTCCATAAACAACATCCCGAGGCCCTCAATACCAGCAACCTTTCTCTGTTAGGCATCAGCAGCCTGGTTACTTTCATCGTTTCCATCGTCGTCATCCGCTACTTCATCGGGTTTCTGAAAAAACATGGTTTTAAAGTCTGGGGGTACTACCGTATCGTCGTCGGGCTGGTGATGCTCTTCCTGCTATGGAGGGGGATCGTCTGATGCAGACCGCCGGTAAAAAAGTGATCAATGGATGGGCTATGTACGACTGGGCCAACTCCGTCTACAACCTCGTCATCACCACCACCTTTTTCCCCATCTACTTTACTGCTGCCACTAAAAAACATTTTGGCTCCGAGCATATCCCTTTCCTGGGCCGGACCTTTATCAACTCTTCCTTATACGATTATTCGCTGGCAGCAGCTTATCTGCTGATCGCGCTGGCTTATCCCATCCTTACCTCCATTGCAGACACCCGCGGGAACAAAAAGATCTTTATGCAGGTGTTCTGTTATATGGGCGCCATCGGCTGCAGCCTCCTGTTTACTTTCAATGGAGGGAACCTGGGGTCCGGTGTCTTCTTTTTTATCCTGGCCTCCCTGGGATACACAGGCAGTCTGGTGTTCTATAATTCATATCTCCCCGAAATAGCCGCCCCCGCCGACCAGGACCGGGTCAGCGCCAAAGGCTATGCATACGGATACGTCGGCAGCGTGCTGCTCCAGATCATCGGCTTTGCGCTCGTGCTGTTGCTGGACAAAAAGGACCCTTTCCTGGGCCCGAGGCTCACTTTCCTGCTCGTAGGTCTCTGGTGGCTAGGCTTCGCCCAGCTTACTTTCCGGGTATTACCCAAACCCACCCGGATACGCACCGATAAGGTCAACGTTTTCTCCGCCGGCTTCATCGAAATAAAGAAAGTGTATGGCCAGGTAAAAAAGATGGCCGTGCTGAAGCGGTTCCTCCGCGGCTTCTTCTTTTACAGCATGGGGGTTCAGACGATGATGCTGGCAGCCACCCTCTTCGGCAGCAAGCTGCTGGGACTGGAAGATACCAAGCTCATCGTCACCGTGGTCCTCGTCCAGCTCGTTGCCATCGTAGGCGCCACCTGGATGAGCCGGCTCTCCGATAGATACGGTAATATCCGCGTGCTGATGGGCGTCGTACTCTTCTGGATCGCCATCTGTGTCTCCGGCTATGTCACTGCGGGATTCGCCGAGCCATTGAAACCTTATCACGAGCGCATCGCGCTGCTGAAACAAGAGGCGGCGGCTTTCAAGGTCCGGAGGGACAATGCCGCTAAGATGGACTCCACCGCTGTTGTCAATGCGCTGGACGCGGCCGAAGGCAAGATCGAGGCAGAACTTTCCCGCGTCAGCCTTACCCTGGCACCCAAACAATGGCCCATTGAATATTCATTCTATGCCCTGGCCCTGGCCGTAGGGCTCGTCATGGGAGGTATTCAATCCCTGAGCCGGAGCACTTATTCCAAACTGATGCCCGAGACAAAAGATACGGCCTCCTTTTTCAGCTATTACGACCTGACCGAGAAGATCGCCATCGTCGTCGGCATGTTTACCATTGGCATCCTGGAAGAGAGGACCGGCAGTATGAAGAACTCCATACTCTTCCTCGTCGTCTATTTTGCCATTGGCCTGATCTGGCTGTATTCCGCCCTTGTGAAACAGCGCAAAGAGCGCGCTATTTGATCCATCCATTCAAATTGACCGTATGCAACTCTTTTTCATCGAAACAGGACGCTTCAAGCTGGATGGCGGCGCTATGCACGGCGTAGTGCCCAAGACCCTATGGAATAAGGTCAATCCCGCTGACGAGAACAATCTCTGTACCTGGACCATGCGCTGCCTCCTGATCCAGGAAGGCAATAAGCTCATCCTCGTGGACAATGGCATCGGCGACAAACAGGATGCAAAATTCTTCAGCCACTACTACCTCCACGGCGACTTCACCCTCGACAGATCCCTGGCAAAGCACGGTTTCCATCGCGACGATATTACCGACGTATTCCTGACCCATCTCCATTTCGACCATTGCGGCGGCAGCATCATCCGCCAGGGCGACAAGCTGGTGCCCGCTTTTAAGAATGCAGTGTACTGGAGCCACTCCCGTCACTGGAAATGGGCGACGGAGCCGAACGAGCGTGAGAAAGCGTCTTTTTTGCGGGAGAATATATTGCCTATCCAGGAGAGTGGTCAACTGAAATTTGTGGACGCCGCTATGCCGGCTTCCAGTGTTTCCACGTCTGTGGGCGCCACCTGGCCCGGCGGCGCCCTCGAAACCATCTCCAACGTCATTATCCCCGGCCTCTCGGTTCGACTGGCCAATGGTCACACCGAGTCCATGATGTTGCCGCAAATGCAATACAAGGGCCGTACGCATGTGTTCATGGCGGACCTCCTGCCTTCGGTTGGGCATATTCCTTTACCATGGGTGATGGCTTATGATATGTTCCCGCTGACGACGTTGAAAGAGAAACGGTCGTTCTGGGAGGAAGCCGCGGCGGGTGGGTATGTGTTGATGCTGGAACATGATGCGGTGAATGAGTGCTGTATGCTTCAGCAATCAGAAAAGGGTTATAAGATAGGAGTGCTGTCAAAATTGGAAAATATATAAACGGAACGTCGTCCTATTCATAGACATTGCCCTCAGTTTCCTATAAAGATTTGTTCCAATCATAAATCCAGGTCTTCGATCTTCCTTTTTTCATCATATAAGGTTGATAACGCCTTCGTCGTTACGACAATTACTATCACTAAGGCATATATCGGATAATAAGTACCCCTATAAAGATAGTCGTTGAATCTTTTGAAAAGGTCCTGGGAAAATGTCCAGTCGGTCATAATCGTTATTGCAAGGTACCCTGTTGCCAAAGCCCCAAGTGATATGTACAGCCTTGATTCTTTTTTTATATGCATAATTAGCCCGTCGACTAGAATATAATATATTCCAAAGAGAAAGACGTGCATTAGAAAAGTTATGCCGGACCAGCTCAAGGCCAAAATTATGAAAGCACTAAAAAAGTTAAGCTTGGTAGCCTGATATGCAATTATAAGGGCTACAATCACCTTCGCAAGGAACACACTTAGAGCAAATTCCCAAAAAAATGATTTAACATTCATTGAATAAATAAATTAATTCCCATTTTGACGTACCTTCTCACGATCACTTTGACTTACTTGACTATTATAGTTAATCCTCTTCGATATCACTTCGTCTGGGTTAAAGGTCGCCTTACCACCCATATTGTTGATTTTGGCTGCGACCTTTGTCATTACCTGCTTCCACATCGCACCTGCCACTTCGAAAAAGTTCTGCCCCGATAAAGGAAGTTTGTTACCAACAGCAATTACATCCATAAAGCTCCACAACCTGTCTACGCCTTGTATATAAAAAACATGGTTCAACCCTTGTTTCTGTATGCCGAACTCCCTATTGCCCCCTAAAGGATGCTCTTTATCACTTCCCGTGAATTGAGAAAGCCAGTTATAATTTTCCACAGGTTTAAAGGTCCATGAAGAATAATCTTCTGATCTGGTATAATTGGTAGTTATTACATCAGCATCATCCAAGTTTAAACCGTGCAAATTTCCCCTAAACCTCATTATAGCAGAATTGGGGTTACTACTGTTCCAGATTTTCTCTTCATGAGGATAGGCCCCGAATGTAGATACCACACCATAATCAGGAACATCACCGCTGACAAATGTATTGAAATTAGCCCTGATATAATCGAAAAGCTCTGACGCAGAATATCCAGGCGGTAATTCAGTTATATTCACCCTGTACAGATCTACATTCATGAGGCTCCCTGTTGCGTCTGACATCCGTTGATCTTTAAAGCTACTGAAGGCAAATCTGTTACTCGCTAAATTGATCAAATCTGGCGAAACATTGCGCATCATAAGTGGCATCCAGGGTCTGTAATTATCGTCAGTCTTGCTGGTTTCAGTAGGGCGCACGATAGAATCACCCAGTACATCCGGGTACAGAATAGGATTACCGCTGAAAGTGCCATAAGGGCTTATCGAAGTACTCGGTTTGGGATCCACATTCCATCGGATGGCGCTTCTCGGATCATACTCCCAGAACTCCGCCGTATAACTATTCCCAGAACCCTTTACCTCATCTGACTTCTCTTGTCCATTAAACCCATACCTATACCCCCCACTACTAAAGTTCCTCCCCGGCATCTGCATCCCAAAAGGATAATAATCCGTCGCACTCGCCACATCCGCCGAATAATAATCCACGACCGACAGGCCAGCCGAGTTCTGTATCTTCTTATCCGTCACCGTCGCCAGCACATTCCCCAGATGATTACTCAATTCAAAGAGCTTGCTCCCGCGCACCCACACATTAGCCGTCGGTGCTGTCAGGCTCGTGCAATTTACATTTAAATTCAAAATCCCCAATCGGCTGCTGCCATATACATGTGCCTCCGTCTGCGTCAACGCCCCACTGTTCTTCGAATTATCCCCCTGCACATACGTAGCCATCACATTGCCAGACGCATCCCTTACATACCAGGTGGTAATCCCGCCCACATTCTTGCTGATCCTATTGCCGGAAGCATCATAGGTATAATTGATCGTTATGCCGGAAGTTTTCGCAATTGTAAGGATCTTCCCATACAAACTCCAGGTTACCCCTGTCACACCCCCCTGTCCATCATACACAAGGTTCCCTATCTGATCATAATGATAATTTAATGCCGCCTGATCCTTGATATCATCATATCCCGTGCTCGTAGCGGCATCCCCAATGCTCGATAGCCTGTTCGTCAGATGATCCACCCCTCCCGGCAAGGTCTGCCCGGGCACATACTCTCCGATTGACCCATCTGTCTTCACATAGCCATATCGATAGCTCATACTGTCCATCGCCGGCGACGAGCCGAATCCATGACGATTCAACGTCAGTATATTCCCATTCGGGTCATAGCTATACCTCTCCGCATAATCCTGCAACGGTCCCGTACCCGTAGGTCCAAAGCTGCCATTGGCCGCCCACGCATCCATGCTGCCGATCCGGTTCAGCTGATCATACTTATAGTTATAGATCATGGGTGTGCTGGTCGTCAGTTTCCGGATATTCACCGCCATGCTGTTGATATTCCCGTTGTACAGGTTGTTCCTGGACGCCAAAGGCAAGGTATTTCCCTGAACATATCCAGCAGGCGCCGACACTGGCTTGTAATCCGTGTACACACCGTCATCGAAATAATGCAGGTTGAACTTATAGGCATCCCGGGCAAAGGGTGAGTTGGTGGCCGTGCCGTCGGAGTCGTACAGATCTCCTGCAACACCCACCCACGATGGATTGACGGACTTAAGCCATCCCTGCAACGTATAGGCATAGTCAATCCCCTGCACCTGCAGTCCGCCTAATGTCGCACGGGACAGCGGTCCATGCCGGTAATACTGATAAGTAGCGTCGTTCTCCCATTGAATGGAATCCCGGCTCGTACGCACACCGACGATCCTGTTCTCCGCATCATAGGTATACTGATGAAAGAAGGCATCCGCCCGGCCAGGCTGATAGCTCACCTGGTTGACCTTATTGCTGATGAGGTCGTAATCATACTTGATCAGCTTATACTGATTGCCATTCGGCGTCATAACGCTGGATGCGCCATAATCCTGTACCAAGGTATCCACGTTGCCGTGCACATCATAGCTATAATACGTAGCGGCACGATAGGCAAGGTTCTCCGCTTCAAACACCTGCGTATAGGCCACCCTGTTCCGGAGGTTCACCTGCCCCAAAGGCGCCAAACCGCTAAATCCTATATATGGCACATCATAGACCGTCCGAGTGATCTGTGCCTTGTTGCCTCCCAAAGTCAGGTCCGCCAGCCAATTGCTCAGCGCTGTCTCGTCCTGGCTGATGGTCTGGGTCATTCCCGTGGACTGAGGCTTCTGGCCTACCTCCTTAATACGGCCTAAAGGATCATATATGGTATAGCTGTATGTCGGGGTCGGATCCGCCAGCTGTTTGGCATTCTGGCTGATCGCCAGCCGCCCCAGCTTGTCATACCAGAATTTGGCGATCCCTGCATCCGGTGACTGCTGGGCCATTACCTGGTTCAGTGAATTATACCGGTACTGGGTGGCCATGTTCTCGATATTCGTACCATTGGACAGATCTGTTCCGGCAGTTCTGTTCGTCTGCACGTTTTGAAGATAAGTCGCATCGAAATTAGGCCTGACGGCCGCCGGGGGCAGCGTCTTCACCAGGTTGCCCGCCTGGTCATAGTAATACAGTGTATAGTGATATTCAGAAGGTTTATACGTGGCATAGAACACTTCGGCAGACTGCGCACTAAAACATTTTGCTTTATAGAGACTGTCAAAATTGGCGATCAAAGAGTCCTTCCGCTGCTGGAAGATCAGTAGCCCTATGAACTTAGCCTCATCCTTGGCTTGCTGGCAAGGATTTGAGTCGGTGGTATCCGGTAGGGGCAAAGAAGTCACTGGCTTTGAAAAGTCGCAGAGCGCATATTCGCCAGCCCCGCCATTACCCGACAGCAATGTCTCGAACTCGTCGTTATTCAGGCTGGTATATTCCTGGAAGAAGATGATACTATCCCTGGCGGTATACAACTGTGGCGGCGGTGCACCCGATGGCGGTTGGGTAGCTCGGTCTGTCAGCAATAGCCAGGCCGGGGCGCCATTTGCATAAAAACAGGACGGATAGACTGCCGCATATTCGCTGGCCGATTTGTTGAATCCCGTCTTGTAATTCAGGTACCTTGCCCACAGGTCATTTTGTCGGGTCATATTGGTATCGGCCTCCCCGATGTAAGGCACTGCGGCATAGGCAGGGTACAAGAGCCTGAATGTATCAGTATAGTTCTTGAGCACGGTACAGGTGACACATGGCCGTACATAGCCGCAACTCAGGAAAGCGGGCATCACCACCTGGGCGCCAATAGGAATGCGCCTGTAGTAGGTGAAACAGGAATCCCCGCCGCTGCTGTTGAGCGGCGTCACACCGGAACTGGAAGACGTTTCAGTTTGTACACTGGACGTAAACATTGCAACAGCCAACGCACCGCCACCACCGCCTGACCTGGGCACACAGCCGGTGGTCCAGAAACTAAACCCACTGCAGCTCGCCAATCCCTGCCAGAGCGGCAAGGTAAGGGTGTCGCCATAGGTAACCAGTAAATATGCATTCATGCTGCTGAAACTGGTGCTATCATAGCCGGCAGCCTTTGCAGCAGCTTTCAACAACCCAAATTGACTGCAATTGCAGGTATCCACATAAGCAGCCTGCTTTACATATAAGGGCGGGTTAGCATTAAATGGCTTGGGAAAGTCCACGGAATACGGGTTACAGAAATAATTGTCGCCCGGCAGGGTAGCAATACCATTGGCAGTAAAAACATGATTGATAATGACCTCAAAATTATTCGGATAGACGGGGAGCAAAGCAGGATTGACATTGGATGCGCCTTCCGGGTTATTACCATTGATGGAATTGTGACACACCATCACCATGGAATCCAGGATAGCATTGATGATATTGGTGACCTTTACCGAATCGCTATGGGTCTCTGTCAAAAGGAACTGCTGGAGCTGTTCGCACTGCATCAGTCTTCCTTGCCAAAAAGGTCGTTGACCCGCACACTGGTCCAAAAGATACGGGGCTGCATTTGCCGTAGCCTGGGCTGCAAGAGACACGGGATCGACGCCTCCTTTATTGGCAGCTTGCCCCCACCAGGTCCAGCCATTCTGAGTCGCATTGTCCTGCATCGAAAAAAAGTAGAGCGTCTTATGATCGACATCCCGAAGCTGGTTCATCTGTGTCTCGGACAGACTTCCAAACATCTGGGCATTGACATACTTCACCACCATATCATTGCGGTAGGAAAGATATTGATTGCGGAAAGCCAGCCAGACGGCATTTTTCTGGGCGTCGGTGACCGCGGAAGGATCGATGCCATCCTTATTCATGCCGGCCATAAAATTGAACTGCAGTGCCTGCGGAAGCGTCGTATCCACCAGGGCCACGCCATTTGCAATCCGCCAAATGGTATTATTGCCTGCATCATTGGGATTGACGCTGGTAGACAAATAATAAAGCATGGAGTCCCGGTCGGTCTGCACATATCCATGGTTGCTATTATAAGTAAAATACGGGTCACTCGACACAGGGTCCAGGTAGCCCTTGGTCAATGCGTCGGCATACGTATTGCAATGCATTACGTTGTCCAGCCAGTTATAAGACGATGCCATTGTCGTCTCGGCAAAATGCAGTTTGCTGTATTCCGGATGAAAATAGATCAGCCTGTCTGCCCAATTACGCTTGAACATCACCGCAAAATCATTAGCAGCAAGGGCGTTGATCACAGCATGATCATCCTTACCGTTGGGGTAAAGCATGACATCCGCCGTTCCATCCGTATTGACATAATAATTGGGATCACCATTAGGCTCGGAGACAGGATTCCTGAAATAAGGCCGCGTTCTGATATTCCCATAGTTGGAAGCGGTAGCGAATATGTTGTAGCGCGATGACAGGCTACTTGCATCCGCTGTCGGCAAGGCATATTGTCCTGTATAAGGTATCATATCGGCCAGCATACGCGCCCGGATCATCCCAAGCGTGCTGAACGCCGGATTCACCGAAAGACCGCAAGCTTCGGAGCAGGCAAGGGAATCCTGGGCGTATAAAACATGTATAGCCGAGTCGGACAGGGAGGTGCTTCCGCCGACGGAGCTGATATAGTTGCTCTTGTAAGTGGGATAATCTCCCAGTTGAGCCTGACAGGCGCTGCAATTACGGGCGGCGCGGGGAACGCCACAATTGCTGGCAGCAGACAACGCGCTGAAAACGGAATCTTCAATATCCTGCTGCGTCTTGCACAGAAATACCTTCAGGGCACTGTCCTCTCTGATCCTGAGTAAAGAATCGTTAAGGGTGAGCGTCTTTCTAACGACCCATGACCCAACGTCCAACGTAGTGTCAAATTGAATCTGTGTGGTGGCTGTGCCCACATTGTCCCCGGTGAATCCCATGGAATTACTGCAGGCCTGGCCGGCAGCAACCATCTGCAGGTTATTATAATGCTTTACGATAGGCGCCGCATTGGAACAACCCTCCGGACGGATGGAGATCTCCAGGTCATACTTACAGTCAAAACAAATAGACTGACTATTACAGCTCATCTGTTGCAGAATGGCAGGAGTCAACTGATAGGTAAAGTAATAATGAGTGGGGGTTGGCAGCAACAGTGTGCTGACAGATTCGATCGAATTATTTTTGACAATATTGCTGGCAGGCGTCAGCAGGTTATTGGTCAGCATGCCTGATGCTGCGGGATAAAACGTCGCGTTATTATTGATGGAGGAAAGCTTACCGGGCGCGTCACCCGCCAGGGCCGTGGCCACCGTGCGGCCATGCATGTCTACATAGCTGATGCTCATCTGCCCGTTGGCATCCTGCATCATGTTCTTGAAATAATGGGTCGCATCACCTGCCTCGGTCCCAAATAAAGCATCAAGTTCATTCTGCGTCGGTTTGCCATAGAAATATTTGGCCTCATGCCCGCTGCCGATCTGGTGGGACAGTCCTATTCCCCCCTGGATGCTGATTCTTCCGGTGGGATCATCCGTATATCTCGTCTCTGAATACGCGTAGCCATTCGCATCCGGTACCAGCTTGGCGGTAGTCTCCGAAGCTATCCATGGGTTATTGGGAGAGTAATATTGCCCGTTACCCTGATCTTTCTTCAATGCAGGCGCACCGACACATTGATTGCCAGCTACGGCCAGGTCGAAATATTTTACCGGGTTATCATTCGTGCTTTGCCCTTCAAACCGGTTGAAATCCTTGAAATACTGAATTGCGGTCGAAAGGGTAGGCGTAGGTAATATTTGTACATTGGGCCTGCCCTGGAGATCATAAATGGTCTCCGCCACGGTGGTGTTGCCGGTACTGTTGTCCTTTGTCACCGTCTGCCTGGGCCTGAGGCTGCCATCGAAGTACTGTATGACGGTCTTGCTTTTGGCATTTTCAGCAAAAGCCGTAGATACCTGCCAGTTCATATTCGGCTGGTGGCCAGCATAAGTATATGGTTGCGCACTGGACCATGGTCCTGTTATCAGGTTGCCGTCATTCTTGCGAAGCACCGCCCGGACCCGGTAATACAACGTACCTCCACTCAGCGGGTTGGCAGGATACAGCAACGGCACATTATAATTGTAGGCGTTATTCGAAGCGATATCTATATCGATCCTGGAGCTATTACTCCTGAACAAGGTATTCGGATCGAATATACCTCCCACATTATAAAAAGCCTTTGTCTCATTTTCAACCCATGCGTATTCCAGCTGCGCCATATTGTGGTTATTGCCGTCTGGAAAGCTCCATCCTACGGATAGCTGATCGGGATGATTGACACCGTCATAATTTTGGCTAAAGCTTACAGGAGCCGACAAAACAGGCGTGGAATAATAACGCAGATAGCTTATCTCGTTGTCAACGAAAAGCAAGGGTAATACATCAGTCGTCGTCCAGCCATTTGACAAGCCGGTAACGGTCACACTGTTAATGGTTACCTGCACCTGCTCGTACCCCGCCGTAGGGTCCAGCAGGACGTAGGATATGGGATTATATTTTACGCCGGTGGCCGGGTCATAGTTTACAGTCAGCGTAAGGTTATTGTTGGTCACATCGGGAGCCTGACTGCCAGTAGGAAGTAAGGTCCACATTTCTACTTTCAGAGACACCGTGGCACTAAATCCCGATTTGAAATACAGGAATTGCCCGGAGCCGCCAGTCGGTGCCGATTCATCGATCTTAAATCGCACGATATTCCGAATCTTTCGGGAGGTGGCTCCCAGGGGAATGTAGAACACCTTATCCGGCGAAGAAGGTAAAGTCCCCGTACAGGGCAAATGGTTCATCGTCCCCGAAGATTGCCCCTCCTCAAACTGGGCGCACACCGACCCTGATGCCACCAATATCAAACAGCACACATAGAATAAGCGTCTCAGAAAAATAATTTGCATAAACAGATGTTTAAAAGCATTCCTGTTATTAGAAGGTCTTTATTACTTCATACCCCTCACACCTACCTCTCCCACTGTAGTTATTCGAATTTGCATCGTAATTCACCCGATCCCTCCATAAAGGCATCTGCCCGGCCTTGTCTTTCGCCACCTCTATCTCCCGAAAGACGACGGATACCGTCTCGGTCGTTTCGAGGCTTTTCTTGCCATCCTTCTCCATCTCCATCTTCGCCACATTGAAGCCATTGGCCCTGAACATGTCGGCCATTTGTTCGGTCGCTTCGTTCCGCATATGCATATTAATCTCCATCAGCAACGGCAGGTGAGATCCGCGATGGTACGCAAGGACCATCTCTGAGCTGGCAAAGCCCTGCGGCGTCCTTCTTTCATTTGACCTGATAATGATCTGCCCGGTATCACCTTCATCCGGCATCGTTGATAGCGTGCAACGTTCCCGCAACATTCTTTGCATATCTGCATTTTTAAGGGGGAGGATATCGATCTTCTTTTTCGTAGCCATGTCCACCTTGTTCACCTGGATCATTTTCCTGGAATGACTGATCCGGACCATCAGGCTGTCCTGCAGGAATATCTCTTCCCGTTCGTTGCCGTAATAGAGGTCGTCCAGTATTTTATAAAACTCATTATGCAGGATATTGCCTGCTTTCGCCGTGTCCATCATGGGTCCGGAGCGGAGAGAAACGACGCTGTTGTAGTGCAGGTAAGGCTGTATTGCAAAAGCCATCACCTGGTTAAACTCTCTGATCATAGCAGTAGTATCCCCTTTTTTTTGCGCAAATGCATTATAGGCGGTCAAAAGCATCAACAGCTGCACACATATTATCTTTCTCATTGCACGGTATTTATAGATTTCTGTTTGGCAGACCTCGTTTCCTTGATCGTTTTAATGCCTTGTATCGTTTCCTGCTTCACTCTCACCAACTGACCTTCTTCGTCGTAGTTATAGAAAGTGGCATAATTATTCTCATCCAGTTCCGCGCTTAGTCTCAGCGTTCGTGGATCGTAAGCATAACTTTTCATATTCCCGTTGAAAGGAAACATGCGGATGTCGTCAAAGTAGATCATACTGGTGCTGCTATTGATGAGCTTCATATTCATTGACGTGGCGGTTGCAGGAGCCGTAAACGTTCCTTCATATCGCTGCCAGCCCTCAATGATAGGGCCGGTGGGCTTAAATGGGAATACTGTATTCGCCCCGTCATTAAACTGCAGTTGCACCTGATTCTGCGCATAGGAGGTCAGATTGCAGGGCGTGCCGCAATCCTCTTTTACCCAGGCGCTAAAAACCATTGGTTTATTGGCAGGTACCGTAAAAAGCCCATTGAACATGGAGTCGGTTGATGCAATCGGCCTCGTACTAATGCATCCGTTCTGGGTCGTTGCAGTTTTATAGATATTCAAGTAAGCTGAACCTTTGTGCATAAGCCAAAAAAACTCATCAGTCGGCAAGGGAACATTGTTACACGCGGTCTGGCCACAGAAAGCCTGAGCGGACCCAACGCATGTGATCTGTAACTGGTAAACTCCTTTAGGGACGCATATGGTAGCATGATGTGTATGTGGATCATCATCGACGACATCCTGAGATAAATACTTTCCATCCGATGAGTACAGGCTAAAATAAGTGTCGTAAATGCCTTCCTGGTCATAATACAAACCAGATCTCCATGCGGAGTAGTCGACAATATAGACCCCACTTTCCTGCGCCTGAACATAGCCTAAACACGTCACCTGATAAAGATAATTTTTAGACCACCCGTTTGTGTTATGTGTTATCGTATCACCTACAGGATTTATTGTCATTCTAAAATCTCCATATATAGCGTCCGGTGCAGGAGTCAACGGCATGTAGTTTGGATGTTTTACCTTGCTTATCACATTTATACCCTCATTTGTGAGAACCTTGGCGGTATCGTTTGCAAAAAGTATCGAATAACCATCGACTCCTGAAGATTGGACAGCAAAGCTTCTTATAGCGGTAGTTTGTTTTTGTACGCCCATGACAAATGAGCCTGTATGAGCTGTAAAATTGGCACTATCTGTTTTGACCAGAACTGTATTGGGTATCCCTGTATAATCAACGTTTCTTTTCGGACAAAGTATAGCTCCTTCATTGTCAATATTCGCTTGATACGTTATATCTTCGAAACCTTCATAGGAAGATTCCTGCAACCTGCTGTTCTGAGTAATAGCAAGGGGCAGCAGTTTGTGGTACCCATATTGCGCCGAAGTATATATATTCAGCGCATTCTTATTTTCGATCTCCAGTCCTCTGGCATTCACCTTGGTGATCTGTGTATTCCACACCCATTTTCCATTGGATATATCCGGCACTAAATTGTTGTTCCCATCAAAATCCCAGTAGAGCTTGAAATTATTCAGTGCGCCGTTCCTGGATATTTGTGTCATAGTTGTAGGATCCGACTCCACCCTTCCGTCATAGAATACCAACCCACGATAGTCCCTAAAATTCCCTACCAGCCCTTTTAAATAAGGATTGATGTGTTTTTCCAGGTAGCCGTTGCAATCTATGATCTCTACCTCGTTGCAGGAAGGATCAGTTACTACTTTGACCTTATTAATAACATCATTATCCGTCTGCCATTTTTCCCTGAATTCAATTGCAGATGCAGCTATAGCCTTGCTTGTGCCATCGATGACGAGTTTTCGGGTCCCGGAAACCGTAGCGATTGGGCTTACCATGGAAGTAACAGTTGCTGCATTTGCACCCAACAGGTTACGATGGCCGCTTCGAATGATCCTTACAGTACCCCCCGACATTGTATAGGGCCTCCCGGCGGTATCCATCAGCACCAGGTTCCTGTTGGCCGCGGGAACGGTAAGAGCTGTGGTATTCTTGCTAAAGTCAAAGACCCATAATTTGTTCCTGTCAGGCGATGGGTCCGGACAGATCGGCTGACTACCTGTCTTCCCTTCCACGTATAGTTCATCTCCGCTTTCCAGCACGCCTTGGTTGGGTATACCACTTGTCACCTTCCCACCGCTGATATTGACGCCTTTGAACTCCATCCCTATGTTACTATATGCTGGCCCCATACCACTGTACGCCCAATAAGCAGGATAGCTCGTTGAATACACAGGGGCATTAAACTCGTTCAGCGTCTTGTTCACGATGGGACTACCCGTCTCAGCATCATAAGCAATGTTCTTGGTTGTCACCGTACTGCCTTTATCATTGACAATAACGCTGTCCTCGATGGCGTGATAGTTGATCAACTTAGTGGTGGTTACGGCCCTGTATAGATTCTCACTATAAGAGTCCAGGGGATAAACGAACACGCCGAATATCGGCCAGGGTACAAAAGAAAAGAAGTCTACTTGCGCCTGTGTATTGGTCCCCGTGCTCCTGACACTGAATTCACGCACGTCGGTCATCAACTCCATATCTACGCCCATATTGCCACTGACAACAGCCCCTCCCTGCTCATTATGGACAAAATCCACCAGGTCATTCAGCCCATTGGCCCCCGTGTTCTTATAGGTATGCACCGTATACGACAAAGGGGTATTCTCATCGCTTTCACTGTAAGCAGCCTGCGATTTCATCTTGCCATGCATATCATTCGTCTCCACCAGGAAGCCCTGCGACGTGGTACGGCGGTCTATTGTTTCCTTATAAAAGAAAGTGAAAGGAGGTGCCTGGTGATAGTCCATATTATACATGGGCGTATAGGTAGAAAAGCTTGGGTAATCCTTTGCTGTGTAGAATTCTGTCACCTGCTTACCGATGGAAGAGCGTACGACAGAATCCGCATGCGTACCTTTCCGATGGATAGAGCGGACAGTGACTCTGCTATATCCCACCACAGGCGCTGGGTATAGTCCTTCCAACATCGGCATTTCAATAGCGCCATATTGGGCGGATGCCAGCGGCAGCTTATTTTCAAACTGTAAGATCTCCCGAAATGGGTTCTCTTCACTGCCGATGCCCGGCTCGTAAGAAGCCACTCCGCTGCTGATGGTAGTTACAACTCCGTTGACCTTAGCAGTCGTGGTATAGTCATAATCCTGTCCATATTGAGAATCATACTGCTGACTCATCGCGTTCCAGTTATCCCTGACCAGCAATCGCTTCACCCGGTGTCCCCGCCATATTTAAAGAAGGTAGGCGCCGCCAGGCGTACAAATGAGCTTGCCAGGTTAATGAAGCATCCTTTCTGAGCATCACGCACCTGATTTTCGGCATTGGTAAAAGCCTTGGTCAGACTCCCCAGCGCGCCGCCGATCATGGCAAAAAAGGCCCCAATTCCGGTGTCATCGCTCAGGTCATAGCCAGCAAAGACCTGGGCAGGTAAATTTTCGATCAGGAAATGTATCGAAGCATTAGCCAGAGGACTCTTGTTATCCACTGGCCTTAGCTTGAGATAAATGATCGTTCGATCCGTACTATTTGTACAAATGCCATAATCGTCGAAATTGGCATATACGGTCAGTGGCTCAACCCCTTTTGGCATATTTACATTTAGCTTGAAGGCCAGCTGCTGCCCCAGGCCATCGAGGTATTTGGCGTAGATCTCCTGTTTAATCTTTACCAGGTCGGTATTCTGTAATGGGGATGGCAACTGTACATAGGCATAGTACATATCCTGATTAGCCGTGCGGGAGTACAGCATATTACCTGCTGAGTAAGTGGTGCTGTTGCCCATACCATAAAGCTGCATCATATTGCATGACCTCCGGTTCTGAACATAGGCATAATCGTCAGCCTCATACTGCACCTCCATTTGTCCCCCTGAAGGCAGCAGGATCTTCTTGAGCCCCCATACCCCTGCAAATACATCATTAGCGGCTTTGTTCTGCGAAGTGTAAGGATAATCGATATTGCTCAGGCCAGCCGGATTGACAGCCGCCCCGGTTGAATCAGTAACAGGCTTATAAGTACCCCAACGATCCGAAGCGTTGTAAGTATACTGAGGGTTATCGGTCGTATGATCAAGCGTGCCATAATTGAAAACATACATATTTTTGGAAGCCCGGGATTGTCCATTGAACGTGAAGTAAACGTCGGTCAATGTCAGCTTGCCACCCGAGGCATTATCCGGTGTGCCGCTGCAAAGCGCATAGGAATAATCAAAATGGACTGTCTTTAATGGCACTGCCGCGGCCAACCCCCTGTTTTTTATTTCCGATTTGGTATACAGCATGATACTGTCCAATTTTTGATTGGCATTCTCAGTTCCATTGATCATGCCGTTCTGATCGCTTCGCACACCTTTTGCATCCTGACGCGGACTGGTGCTGAAAATGGCGATCATGGCCTTGGATTCGATGGCATGGAGATACCAGGCTTCTCGCATCCCATAAGAGATCGTTGCCTTATTATCCCTCTTTTCAGTATGTAAGCCCACGTTGAAATGAGCTTTATTACCCGCGCTATTATTCCGTGGTGTCCGCCACTTATGGGTGGAATCGGACATGGTATAGTCGAACTTCACCGCGTTTCCAAGGTCGTCCTCTGTGATACCATCTCCCGTACGGTCCACGTAATCGGGGGATAGAAGCCCGGTCAGCATAAAAGAGGAGGCATAGGCCGGCGTCTTTTGCACATTGACATATCCGTCAAGGCCATTATTGTTGTTAATTGCTGAAGAGTTAATAGTTGGTTCATCCGTATCATAGTCGACGAGGTTGGTCGTTGCATCACCGATCTTCCTTACTGAAAACGTAAAGTCCGTCTGCTGGACGTTGTATACGGGCAATCCGTAAACGTAACGCATACCACTAGCTTCCAGTACTGATATTTCCGAGATGTGATTGGTTTTCCGGTAACTGCCCACCCTGGGAATGCTGGTAAATTGAAGATTATTATTCCCGTCAAGCGTATTCTGATAGCTGCGAAGGGATGTTTCCAGGCCAACCTTGGCTGCATCGCCCGCATTCAGCATGGTAATGACCTGGGTACGCTTTTCACGTGGCTTTTTGTCATCGCCGTTGGCTTGCGCCAATGGGACAATGCCCATGGGAGCATTTGTCTTTTTGCTAAATTGCTCCAGCTCCGACTGCAGCCGGGGAGACACCGGAGATCCGCCTAATCTGAAGCGAACCAGGTTGTCCCTGCCCATCTTGTTGATCATCGCATCATTTGTGACGGTGGTTTCCCCCGGATTGCGGAAATAAACATTTTCGAAAGAGCCGCTGAGACTAGGCGCCTTGAACTGCAAGGTCTGATTCAGGGTATTGTTTCCGTCATCCCAGTTGCCGGATCGTGTAGGCGTGGAAACCTGGGTCACGTTGCCTCCAATATGGCCCGGAAGAGCAAGATCTGCACCGATCGAAAAATTGTCATCCTTGGAATTGGTCTCATTGTCTCGCATAAAGCCCAGATCGCTCCGGTATGCGCGGATCGAACCGCCCGTGCCTTCACCCTGGATACTGAAAATATCATAGTCATATTGCGGGGCCGAGAGAACGGGAGTATGCGGCGTTACTTCTCCATCATTGACACGGTTGAAGTCCATGACGGCATCTCTGCGTCCATTGGCTTTTTCCAGGTACATAAATCCTACCAGTGGTTTGGTAATAGTAGTGGCGCCATCGGCTACCCTCGATACTGAATAATAGCCTTGCGCCGTTGCGGCGCCTCTGAGGCCGAACATCCCCGATCCCAGCTCCACCTGTCCCGATGTATTGCTATACTGCATAGGCATACGCAGTGTAGGCATGTAGGATGGTCGTGCGAAGCTAATAGTCGTACTTGTTATATCCCTGGAGAAGCTCTTGTCCAAATGCCCATACCCCTTTTTTGTCAATACCGAGTGATAGACACTCATTTGAGAATGAATGTTCAGGTCTTTAATACCAGTGCGGGAGTTATAACTGGTGCTGAGTCCAATGCCAAGGTCCATCTTTTGGCTAACGGAATGCAAACCTGCGTTCAGAGAAGGGGATAAGGTCAGACCACTCCGGCTGCTGAGCTTGGCGTTCGCACCTAAACTGATGTTGAGACCTTGTACACTGTCCAGGGGCGCGGTTTTCTCATGAACAATTGACTCCATAATGGGGATGCTGACGGATATACCTGCTCCCAGGGTTAACTCGGGTCCAAGGTAATTGTTGATCGAAAAACCAGCGTTGAAATTAAGGTCGGGCTTTTTGATGCCGATTACTTCAGCGTCTATTCCGATCTCCCCGCCCCAGGTTTTATTAGGTTTTACATTTTGCTGCTGCTCCAGTATATCCGTCCCGTCAAAATCATCCGGCACCCCTCTCATATTCCTGCTCACCGACCCGGGGTTGATATTCCAACCCAGCCCCACCCAGCTGGCTTCCTGCTCCATCGTGATACCCCCGTTATAGAACAGGTTCACCGGATATCCATCCACATCCAATAAGGGTATGCTGTAAGAAAAATCTCCCGTGAACAGGTTGACCAGGTTGTCGGAGCCGACGGCTTTAAAAGAGCTGGCCTCGGGCGATTCCGGCCCGCCAATAAAAGCAGCCTGACGCGGATGTTGTTGCACGTCCCTGGTAATTTCGCGGGGGCCGGCCGCTGACGCAGGCGCTTTCCGTATAATCGCTGCCGCATTACCCGACGTCGCAGGAAAATACACTGGATGGACCGATCCGGCCAAAGAATAAAAAGGCGCCATCCCCGGCAGATAGAACACCAGGTACATCATTACTGCAATACGTCGCCGGAATCGAAAAGAAAGCGTTTGGATCATATCGATAGATTGAATCTGATGTTATTTGATGGTAAAAGACACCGCAGCCCGGGCTCCACCCGGTTCCTGTAGCGCAGCTATATAAGTATGTTTGCTTTGAAACTTACCGTTCAACGGTATATGCAGGAAATTATCACCCTGGCGAAGGGACATGGTCTTTCTGACCAGCTCCTTACCGTCTTGCGTTGTCAATAGAATTTCCGCCGAACTTACAGCAGCTGCTACATATTTAAGACGCAGTGTGTCACCCTCTACCATTTCTCTTCCCGTTGTCTTGCTGTCCATCAGCAGATACACCAGGCCCGCAGTGGCAGTGAGCGTCTTATCCCCCGTCCGGAATGTCCACACCTCCGATTTCACGGCATACTGCGCCCTATCCCTTGCAATGATCTGCCAGGCATATCTTTTGCCCATCTCCAGCTGCGGCCCCTGCAACGGATAAGAAAAGAAAGGCTGTTGCAGCCCTTGCGCCTGCTGTAATGGGAGGTTTTGCTGGATGGCATCCGTGATGGACTGCCCTTCAAAGACCGGTGAGATCAACAGGTCATACCGCAGGTCGCCAAACATGGACAACGGCGCCGGAGGGACCCACGTGAAATCAGGATTGGAACGCGCTACCACCGAATCATTCTCCGGCATGGTCAGCAAGGGAGGGCTCAGGGGCTCAACTTCTATCTCATCGCAATCATCCGCCGCCGCCGTCTGGTTTTCACCGTAGGTCCAGATCAGCCGGTAACAGAGCAGATATTTACCGATAGGCAGCGTAGCATTGGCCGACCTGTCTGCCACCACGCCCGGCCCATAATTGTACACGATCGGCTCGATGGAAGACAGCTGGATCTTCTTTACCCCGGGTGTCACCCGGAAAGGCGCTGATTGCGCAGACAAGACGGTCTGACGGGTCTGGATATCCTTCATATCCAGGTGAAGCGTAGCCTCCACCGTTGCCGTGCTGGTATTGGACACCGATACATTCCACAGCTGTGATCTTAAATAGATGCCACCCGTAGGTAAAATGGCGACATTGAACTGCCCTCTTACCAGTATGAAAGGCAGCAATAAAAGTGTTAGCAGCACAGATCTCCTCAAATGATGTCGCGGTATATTCATAATGCGTTTTTTAAAATACTTTCGTCCATATCACCCTTCCCCAATCATTGGCCACCAATCCATTGCCGCCATTCGGCAAATAATCCTTATTATACATGAGCCGCAGGCTGCCGATGGCCCCGACCCGCAGGTTCACCTCGGCCGAGCCTCCCCAATAAACAGTACGGCTCTCCGGCAGATAATTGTTTTTTACCCCCGCCCCTACCATCAGGAATTTACTGACCGTCATATCGACACGCTGCTGAAATACCCAATAGCGCAAAGCCGGTTGTTGCGTGTACTGCAGATCCGTTTGCGTATGCACCTGACCGAGATCGACTGTATGAGTATACGTCGTCGTCCGGGCATTGTAAGCCACAAATCCGGAATCTGTCCCCTTGTTGTAAAATTGTGAGTAGTTAAGCGCACTGTTCATACGCAGCTTCCGAAAGTTGTAATCGTAGAACGCTCCAGCCGTCAATGCATAATAAACCGTCTCAGATAAGGTGCCGTCTGAACTTTTGATCAGCTGGGTGCTGGGCATATACCCGGCCGTAAATACAGGCCATTTCTTCTTCCTGTACACCAGCTGAAGGCTTTTGAAAAGCATCGAGCTGCTGTAGCTGGAGGCCAGCAGCGGGTCGTCAAAATTGCTCTTTTTGATCTGCGCATTCAGCAGCAGCTGATTGTTGAAAAAACGCTGCCGCCATTGTAAGCCCCATCCCTCCTGGCGGGTGCCCGATCGGAAAATGCTGTAGGACTGAAAACTGGCTCCGATCAATTTGTAAAACATTCCCAGATCCGTATGCGTGGCCGGTAAGGCCATATTGAACCTGGCCGCAAGCGCCTCATTATTGTGATCGGAAAAAGCAAAAGCATGTTGCATGGAAGTGCCCCGGTCACCGGCCGACGAATAAGGCGACGAAGATTTTGCTGCCTCCAGCGAGAGCGATTTGTTCTGGTCCAGCTTATACTTCATTTCTAATGAATAGCCAAACAAGTGTGTATTGTTCACCAGCTGACCAGCAGGGTTGATCGTTCCTGAAGGTCCCCCAAAACTGTTCTTGGTGCCCTGGTATACCGTGAAGATAAAAACCCGTCGATCCTTGTCACCCCATCCCAATCTGCCTACTACCAGGTTTTGCTTTGGCATATTAACCGGCTGCACAACAAAGTCGCGGAACAGATAGTCCACCGTGCCGGCAGCAAAGGCAGCATAAAAAGACGGATTATACTCAATATTGACGCCATTGATACTAATATTATTTACCGTCAGGTCTGAATAGTTCAGTGAATTACGACCGACACCAAACCTTGTAAGCGCCATCAGGTGTTTGTCCATCTTTTTCATTCCCTCACCGCCAGCGGTTTTTTCCAGCGCCTCCAGTTCCTTGGCCGAGCGCGCATTCCTGACCTTCGTGGAAAAATCCCTGATCAACGAATCCTGGCCGGACCTGAAACTATTGATCCGATGATAATCGGCCAGCACCACTTTATAGAGCGAGTCGGCCAGTTTGTTTTTTTCCTGCATCTTTTTTTCCGTCTCACCTGGTTGCTGCATCTGCGCAGTCAGTGAATCGATCCTCCTGTCCAATTTTGCAGACAAGCTGTCTTTTGATAAAGAAGAAGCATTTGCCAGTGCTCCCGTAGAGCTGCCCTTACCGGGGCGCAAAGGCAGCATCCCCATCAAATCCCGGGCGGCCATAAGCCCGTTCTTCTGTTCCCTCAATTGTGTTATCTGCTGATAAAGTCGCTCCTTCTCATGCACCGCCTCCTGTATACGAACAGGATTATCCACCCAGCTCCTCAGCGCATAATAATTGTTCCTCCTGTCGTTCATCAATCGTTCCAGTTTCTTCACACTATCAGCCACACCTGCTTTTCGGATCATGGTAGCAATGATGGAATCTTTCAATCTCTGCTGATATACCTGGTGATTGAACTGGATATTTACATCTGTGTAATTTTTAAAGAAGACTGTATTGGATTGCCGTGAGTTGACGAATATCCGGAAAGGATAGCGTCCTTTCACCACGGCATCCGCATACACCTGCTCATTGTGCTGTTGCAGATTAGAAGCCGCAAAAGGAGTGTCCAGCCGTGCCCGGTAATCGAAAGTATAGGCAATATTCCCATGCAGGCTAATGAATGCCTTCGGCTGGTCCACCGGCTTGCCGCCGGCCACATCCCGTATGATCGTTACATCCTGTTTGTATGGATTTGGTAAAAAGACAGGCTCCAATGTATATGATTTACAACCAGTCAACTTTCTGAAATTTATGGTGATACTATCGGACATGTCAGCTTGCGCCCGGGCAGCGCTGTACGACACTGCCCACCACAGGCAGGAAAAGGCGACCCGTTTTATCCAAATGATATAATTTCCTGTCTTGCACATTTTCAACAGCCCTCGCTAATGACTGGTCCCCGCCAGTATCTGTTTCTTCAGCTCATCCAGCTGGGCTTGCATCGACAGGAGTTTTTTATTCTCCTCTTTCAATGCTTCGATCTCCTTATTCTGCCGGATGACATAGAGCGTCAGCTCTTCTAATTTCTGAAGCATGGCCGCCTGGTTGTCCCCCAGATCGACACCATTCTTTTCCACCTCGGCAGCGGAAGCGATGCCTGGTAAATGCTGATGGACAGCGATGTATTTTTCCAGCTGGGGCAGCTCCGGTAGCTTGTATTTACTGCTGAACACAAAATCCGGCCAGCCCATCTGTGTCACCTTGACCTTTGTCGTGGTGATGGTCCCATTGACAGCCAGCTTCGACTGTGGAGTAGCGATGCCGATACCAATATTGCCATTGTTAAGTATACGGAACACTTCCGCATTGGCGCTGTTGTTCACCAGCAAAGAGCTGGTCGTATCCGTCCCGCTGCCTTTGATATGCAGCTTGGCCTTAGGCGCATTGATGTTGATCCCAATAGATAGGTTGGATTGCTGGATCGTCAGCGGGTCCGGGCTCACCGTGTTGGCCCCGGAAGTAGAAGAAAAACCAAAAGTAATATAGCCGGTGGCGCCACAATTATTGTATATATGGGATGCCAGGCAATTGGCCGTGATGCCGCCTACATTTTGTGCCTGCCCGATCATGATAGTCAAAGCAAAGCAAACAGTAAATAAAAGATTCTTATACATTGGGAAGTTTTTTTATTTGGTGGATCAAGTGGCGCCGAGGGTTATTTAGCCGGTTTTGCGGGTATAAGCTTCTTCAATTCCAATATCTCTTGTTGTAAGGATTTAAACTCATCCTCCTGAGCAGCCATTTTCTTATCCTGGTCTATCGTGTAGAGCGTCAGCTCTTCGATCTTTTTCAGCAACGCCGCCTGGCTATCCCCCACGGACACGCCATCCCTGGCCACTTCCGCAGCTGACGGCATGCCCGGTAAATGATTGTGCTGCCGGATATAATCTTCCACCTCTTTTAAAGGACTTAGCAAGTAAGAACTATCGAATACATAATCCGGCCAGCCGGTCTGCGACAGGGTCAGCGATTTAGCCTTTATAGGACCATTCACGGCTAGAGCGCTTCGAAGGATTTCGGTCCCCGCAAGCGAAGAAGCATTACGGTAGTAGAGATTACCATTGGCGTCACTGACCAGGATACGGGTCTGTGTGTCGTCGTTGGTAAGTCCTGCAAAACGGACAGTACCGGTGGTATGTAATTGAGCGGAGGGAGAGGTGGTCCCCAGACCGAAATAACCATTCGTGCCGGAAAATCTTGCGCGTTCGGTTAACGATTGTAAAGTGCTGCCTGAGGTCGTAACCGATGATGTCGAAAAGATGACATTCCCCGGAGATCCGGCGCCTGTTCCTTTTCCGCCTGCAATAGTAACATTTCCACCTGTGTTGTCTGTCCCATAGGCGCCCGCTCCATTGAGCGTATAGGATATACCTGCACCCGCATATTTGGTCCCCGCAATGTTCCTGTCTTTGCCCGATCCAAAGTATACATTGGTGATCGGCTTTTCCCCGCCAACAAAATTCCCGCACCCGGCTACAAAATCCCCGGGATTCTCCGCCACAGAAAATACTCCCAGCGCAATACTATATGCGCCGGACGCGGAAGTGGAATATCCAATAGCCGTCCCCCCTTCAATATTGGTGTTACCTGCAGCCAGAACGCCTACTGCAGTACTCCTGTCATGTATCCTGAGATAGTCCTGGAAGTTCAAACCTATCCGCACAGTATTAGAGACCGTTTCGGAGACCGGGTTAGAATAGTAACCGATATGTATGACGTTCTGAGCCCCCGCTATGGCATTCTTTCCAATGGCCATGGCTCCTGCATACATAGCCGACGCACTAAATCCAATAGCAATTCCCTCATAGGCGCTTGTTGCGAATTCACCGAGTGAAAGCTGGCGGTTGCCCCATGCGATCCGGTAAGCAGAATCCAGCCAGGCATTTCCATTCAGACGTAACCTATAGCTATTGTCGGTCGTTGTCCCGATGAGGAAGTTACCCGTATTGGTCAGCCTGGCCTTGGCAGTATTATTCGTATACAGGTCCAGGTGATTATTATCCAGCGTACCAAGGATGCCTGTAGTCCCGAATTTATTCCCATTCTGGACCCAGGCATTGTATTTCAAGGTATCTCCCCCGATGATATAGATACTGTCATTGATCTTTACCAGCCCCTTTTTAAAGATCGTTCTCCCATTGCCCGTATTATATAGGAACCCCGGCACACTCTTCGTATGGTTCTCGATGATAAGCTCCGACGAGTTGCTCCCGGTGAATTTGACACTGTCGGCATTGATGGTATAAGTCGTCTGAGCTGTAAGCACAGTTGACAACCCTATGAACAGTAGAAATAAAAAAGCAGATCTGGTGATATTCATTTTGACAACTGTTTTTTGGTTTAAAAGGAGGTTTTTCATCATAATGTTGTTATTTAGTACATCCCTCCATAATGAGCTTCTTTAGCTCCCCTATCTCCCGTTTCATCTTTTTCAATTCATCACCCCGCGCCGCCAGTTTTTTTTCCTGTTCTATCTTATACAAGGTCAATTCCTCTGTCTTTTTCAGTAATGCCGACTGGTTATCCCCCACGGACACGCCATCCCTGGCCACTTCCGCAGCCGACGGCATGCCCGGTAAATGTTTGTGCTGCCGGATATACGCTTCCACCACTCTTATAGGAATTAACCCGTACGTGCTATCGAATACATAGTCCGGCCAGTCTGTCTGCGACAGCGTCAGCGACTTGGCCTTTATCGGACCGTTGACAGCCAGCGAGCTCCGGAGAATATCGTTTTCCGCCAGCGAGGAAGCATTACGATAAAATAGATTACCACTGGCATCACTCACCAGTATACGAGTCAGTGTGTCGACATTGGTAAGCCCCGCAAAACGGACAGTACCGGTGGTATGCAGCTGAGCAGTGGGAGAATTCGTGCCTACACCAAAATAACCATTGCCCCCGGAAAACCTTGCACATTCGCTTAATGATTGTAAAGTGCTACCCGAGGTTGCAGCGGACGATGTTGAAAAGATGACACTACCCGGAGATCCGGCCCCTGTTCCTTTTCCGCCGCCGATGGTAACATTTCCGCCTAAGTTATCTGTCCCATAGGCGCCTGCTCCATTGATTGTATAGGATATACCCGTGCCCGCATATTTAGTCCCAGCAATATTCCTGTCTTTGCCCGATCCAAAGTATACATTGGTGATCGGCTTTTCTCCGCCAATCATACCACCAGCCCCGGCTACAAAATCCCCGGGATTCTCCGCCACAGAGGACACTCCCAGCGCAATGGCGTATGCGCCGGGCGCGGAAGCAGAATATCCAATAGCCGTCCCCCCTTCAATATTGGTATTACCCGCAGCCGTAACACCTACTGCGGTGCTCCTGTCATGGATCCTGAGGTAGTCCTGGGAGTTCATATTTATCCTCACAGTACCAGGGACATTTTCAGAGGTCAGACTGGTGTTATAGCCGATATGTATGACATTCTGAGCCCCCGCTACAGTATATTTTCCTATGGCCATAGCTCCAGCGTACATCGCCGACGCATTATATCCAATGGCGATTCCCTCATAGGCGCTTGTTGCCAATTCGCCCAATGTAAGCTGACGATTGCCCCATGCGATCCGGTAGGCAGAATCCAGCCAGGCATTTCCATTCAAATGCAATCTATTGCTATTGTCGGTCGTTGTTCCGATGAGGAGGTTACCCGTATTTGTCAGCCTGGCCTTGGCCGTATTATTCGTATACAGGTCCAGGTGATTGTTATCCAACGTCCCCAGAACACCTGTCACCCCGAACTTATTTCCATTCCGCACCCAGGCGTTGTATTTTAAAGTATCTCCTCCGATGTTATAGATACTGTCGTTGATCTTTACCAACCCTTTTTTAAAGATCGTTCTCCCGATGCCCGTATTATATAGGAACCCCGGTACACTCTTAGTATGGTTTTCTATGATAAGCTCCGACGAATTGCTACCAGTGAGTTTGACACTGTCGGCAGTTATCGTATAAATGCTTTGAGCATTGGTAATCCCAGCCATGACAACAAATGTGACAAAGAATGCTATAAGCCTCATAATTGTGTTTAATTGGATGTTTACTATTATCTAATCCCAAATTGCCGGAGATTGAGCAAGGCACAGCAATGCCACCAGACATAAAATACAATATTTCATACCTCAGTAATTGATAGGGAAATGCCGGTAAGAGATCTGGAGAGCCTGTAATCGTTTAGCTGGATGGGAGCAACCATCGGTCGCAATAAAAGCTGGGGCTAGGTATCCGGATAAGCAGATAAGCGCGGATGCGCGCAAGGACAAGTTTGTGGTGCATGGGAATAAGTTACAGTTAGGTAAAATATTTAGTGATAAGAGGGGCAGGATCAAATCTTAAAGCAAACTAGAGAAAAAAATTAATTGCACCTATAGCCTTCCGCAATCATAACTCATCGTCGGTGAGAAAAAACAAGAGATCCAAAGTTGAAAATTTCCAACAGGCGTGTCGTTATAGCCAATATCTGTGTACATTTCGACAACAGGCGTGCTGCCGCACCGTTAGTATTTACACTATGTATGCTTACTAGTTTAAGCAAATAAAATAGAGGAGTTTTACGCGGAAAAATGTGGTTTTCCGAAGCAAACCCTACTCCGTCAAATAATTCGGGTTCATCCACGACATAGGAATATCCGCCTCAAAGCCTGCCCCGCCTTTTCTTATCCTATTGGTCAATCTCCCTTCGATGACAAAGCCCAGGCGCTGATAGAATTCAATAGCCTTCTTATTCGACTCCCGGGCAATAAGCTCGATCCGCAAAATATCTTTCCGGTGCTCCATCACCTCTTTCAGCAAAGCCTGGAACAACGCCTTCCCGATCCCCCGGCCCTGGTGATCCGGATCCACCGCAACGGTGAGTTCGCTCAGGATATGGCCAAAAACCTTCGGGGAAAGCTTATAACAATGGACCTCTCCAATAATAGCATGGCTGTCAGGATCTTCCATAACAAATTGCAGACCGTCCCGGAGGGACCTCGTCACAAACTCCTCCACGTATTCTTCGGTGATCTCATCATATGTCCTGGCCAGCCCGTCATTGCTGCGGCTGACCTTTTTATAAAGGGAAAGTATCCGGGCCCTATCCCCCGGCTGGCCTGGTCGAAGTAGCGGATGGTTCATGGAAGCAGGTTTTATTTCCAGACTTAATAAAGGATTATCTACATATCCCCCAAACAAAACGTCCATGGTGAGATCGTTTTGCACAAGGGAAAGGGCATGCTCATTTTTATGCAGGCCGAAGGTAGTGATCATGGTCAGAAAAACCGCCTTTCGGGTGCCGGTCTGCGCTCTGAAGACGGAGAGCTTATTTCTCAATTCCTGCGCATACTTCTTATCGATGGTAAATTCATCGATGGAGAACTTTATTTCAAATATATTGATCATCTGGTCCCTTCTGTCGATGACCAGGTCTATCTGAACGCCTGTTTCATCAGCAGCCGTACTTACCCAGGACCCCGTGATGGTTTGCACACCGGAAATTCCAAGCGCCTCTTTTATTTCATCGATATGGGCCAGGCACACCTGCTCGAAAGCATATCCGCTCCAGGCCCTTTGTCTGGGGCTATCTATCTCCCGCAGCCAGGTGTCCTTATCCAGCTTGCCCGCATCCCGGACCCATTTCAAATAAAAAAAGGAATAAAAATCAGAAAGTTGGTATAAACTATACTTACCCTTCTTGTCAAAGGAAGCATATTTCCTGATAAAACCACTCTCCTCCAATTCCTCTAATATTCTCGTAGCGCCTCCCCCGCTGGGTAATTTCGCCTGCGCAATCAAAGCATCCCGGGTCATCCCCTTATTCTTTTTGCTCAACGCCTCGATCACAGCAATATGCTTTTCCGCCTTATTGAACAGAGATTGGTAAAGGTTGTTGAATTCATTTGCCAGGAGCCCATTCGGATCAAAGCATAATTCATTTATGTTCTGCGCAGCGCTTTTCCGGGTATCAACCAACCCCATGTAAAAGGGAACGCCACCCAGGGCCATGTAAAGCTGAACAAGCTGATAACGTTGAAATACAGCCGACTTGCTCTTAAAGAACTTTTCACACTCTTTTAAAGTGAATGGCTCCAGCTTTATTCTATGGGTGATCCTGTTATGCAAGCCCCCCCTGTTATCGATCAGGTTATGGATCATCCAGGATGCCGCAGATCCACAAACAATTAATAATATATCATTCCTCGCGCTGGCCCAGGAATTCCAAAAATGCTCTAATGCAGGTATAAAATTGGACCTGGGTGTATCCAGCCATGGCAGCTCATCGAGGAAAATTACTTTCCTGGCGTTGGGGCTCGCTTCCAGTATTTCCGCCAACTGTTGAAAGGCGGTAAACCAATTGGAGGCAGGATCCCGCCTGATATAAGCGGTGTCATACTTTTGCAGCGCAGTATGAAAGTTCGCTAATTGATGTTGCGTATTAACACCCGCAATACCCGTCAGGTAAAAATCAAGCTGGTTATGGTAGATCTGCCTGACCAAAAAGGTCTTGCCGATCCTCCGTCTGCCGTACAATGCCACAAAAGAGGAAGAAGGATGGCTTTTTAAGGCCAAAAGGAGCGCAGATTCTCTTTCCCGGCCAATGATTACTCCCATAACCCTTCAATTTGGCCAAATCTACAACATTAACCCAGCATTTGGCCAGATATATTCGTATATTTGGCCAAATATATACAATTTACCCCCCTTTTGGCCAATTCCTTCTACCCCCGGCCTAAATCCTCCAGGTAAGCATCTATAAAATAGATCCCTGCCAATAAAGCAAGCATATCCTCCCCTTCACATTCAATGGTCCCATCAAATGAGACTGCTGCAGAGGAAGCCCTGAATAAATAGTAAAAGACACCGCCTCCGCCCGAAAGGGAGAACTTATAGTGGTACCAGGTAGATATTTTAAATAGTGAGAAAACTACCTCCGACGGACATCTTCCAAATAAAAAAACCTGCTCCTCCAGGAAAAGCCGGTGGTGATGATGATGGGCAATTATCTTCCGGCCGTCATACCAGCCATGATCGATGATCCTTTTGGAGAATGACAGTGTCATGTTACAGGTCCACCAGCGAAGACAACGGATAGCGCAGATTCTTATAGTAGCTCATATCCACTTTGATGCTGCCCACCGTAATAGGGCTCTCTACACGCAGCGCAATATGATTCGGATCATCACTCACCCAGACTGTCATCTTTTCCCCACCTTCGAACATCGTCCCCTTCACCAGCAGCGGCTTGAATTTGATGGTCCGGAACTTGGCGTATTTCGTGCGGATGGTCTCCTTCCCAAGATACCGCACATACAAATGATACACCTGCCTGTCCAGGAACATATCGAAAGGCACTTTATCCCCGGGCTTAAACCGGGAAAAGTCCAGGTTACGAACATAGAACATCGCGCTCAGCACATCCTGTATACAGGGTGGCACTTTGTACACGCCCTGAGACGTGACAGCCGTACCGGTGTTCTTCACGAAAGTAACATTCTCGTAGGTCTTATACCCCCCTTCGTCGACATTCCGGATGAACTTATAAGGCTGCAGTGTAGCCGTGTCGATATACGTCTCATAACGGTCCCGCACCTTGAAGAACTTATCATAGAAAGGATAGCTTTTCCCATCGGCTATTACATGATATACATCCTTCCCGTTGAAATGATCGAGCGAAGTATTAAAAGTGGCTTCCCCCGCAGCGACATATACGCTTGCCAGCGTATAATAGACCTTATAGGTGAGAGCCTCCCCCGTCTGAAAAGCAGTATTGTGCACTGTGCATGCGTCATCGCCTTCCCCGACTGTCTGGGGAAAACAGATGCCAGCCGCCAGCAGGATACAAATCGTAAAAAATACTCTCATTTACTTTTAAATAATTTAATGCTTAAGATCAACAGACTGCCTATCAATGCCGGGACAATTAAGTTCACCAGCCATATAGCAAACGAACCGGCAAATATCCCAATTGTGTTGGCGCTGAATATTTCCAGCACCTGTATGCTTGTTTCCCACCGAAGGCCCAGCTCCGTCAAAAACGTGAAAGTGGGTAAAATGGCCATTACCAGGAACACTACACTTACTCCGCTCCACAGTTGCCCTATAGTGAGCAATACCCCAAACACAGGAAATATCAGACCATACTGCGCAATGAATACAAGATACCTGCCAAAAGATAAGAACAATATCCTCAATAAGATCGTTGCATCAAAATTTTCTAAAACTTTAATATGCGCCTGGTATCTCGCCAGCCCGGGTATTTTACTCAATATCCTCAGCAACTGTGAAAGACGGAAATAAATAATTGTTAAACTTAACAGGAGCAGGATCACCAGGCCCAGCAACACATTCAGCCAGTACTCCATGTGCTGATGCGCAGCAGCAGCACGGGACAATGATCCGCGCAAATAAAGTATACCTGCTAGTCCTGACAGCAGCGTTACCAGCAGCTGGGCCATGCTGCATACGATCGTGAGAGAAATGGATTCAATGCGATGCCCGGATCGTACATACAGGAGCCGGCCCAGGTATTCACCCATTCTGTTAGGCGTAAAAGATGCCATCGTAGTGCCCGTGAAAATAGCCCTCAATGCGTTGGGATACGCAATGCCGCCAATGGGACGAAGCGCCAGCTGCCATTTCCGGGCTTCGATGCCCCAGTTGACAGGCATCAACGCCACCACCAGCCATACCCTCCAGGATAATGGCCCTGTTACGGCCTTGCAGACCTGGTCCAGCGACTCCCTCCAATTGTGCTGATGGGTCACCTGCACCCAGATAAACCAGGAAAGAAGCAGGAAGATCGTCGGGCCGACCACATAGTTGAGTATTATCTTTACATTTGTTTTCAATGGCGCCGGTCAATAGGTGTCAAAAATAGGTCTCCTCTTGCAAAAGCCATCTAAAATAATTCTGGGCATCGATCCGGGCACGCTGGTAATGGGTTTTGGTCTGATACATTGTACAGGCCCCCGACTTACCCTCATAGAAATGGGGGTCCTCAAACTATCGGCAAAAAGAGACGCCTATCAGCGTCTGCAGCTTATTCATAAGAAGGTCACCGAACTCATCAGCCTTCACCAGCCGCATGATTTTGCCATCGAAGCTCCCTTTTTCGGTAAGAATGTCCAAAGTATGCTGAAACTGGGCCGGGCACAGGGCGTAGCCATTGCCACTGCCATGAACGCCGGCATTCCCGTCACGGAATACTCTCCCAAGAAAGTCAAACAATCTATCACCGGGAATGGCAATTCAGAAAAGGAGCAGGTTTGGAAAATGTTGCAAACGATCCTTAGCCTCGATCACGAGATCCAGGCCTATGACGCCTCGGATGCGCTTGCCGTAGCCGTCTGCCATCATTTCCAGCATAAGGTCCAGGGCCGCATCACGGGTACGGCAGATCAGCTAAAACCCGGAAAAAAAACCAGTGGCTGGGAAGCATTTATCCGCGAAAATCCGGGCAAAGTAAGATCACGCTAAGTATCAACTTTCAATAAGAAGCAGATTGGGAAACCCTTTCAAACGATATAAGTTCCTCCACTGGCTGTACAACCTGATCCATTACAGAAGCCTGTCACATAACAGGGCTGCCTACAGGAAATATGACATCCATAAGCCCGTGATCGCCTCCATTTCCAGCAAGGATTTCCCCGACAAAACCTCCAGGGCCTGGCTGGACACAGGGCATTCTCAGCAACTGGCCCCTACCAAACCCGCCTTCCTGCATTTCCCTCCCGGCATCCAGCAGCAGCTGAAAACCTGGAGCGACAATGGCTATCTCATCTGGAAGCGTTTCCTCGATGACAACAGCACCCGGGATATACAAAAGGAAGTGGACAGGCTCGTACGCCGGGGAAAATTGCGCCCGACCCATGACAACAAGCTGCTGTTTGCCAACCGGCATTCCGCCCTCATCAGGGAGATCACCCGGGAAAAAAGATTGACGGAGCTCCTGGGCTTTATTCTCGACAAGGAAGTGGTGCCTTTCCAAACCATCAATTTTACATATGGCAGCAACCAACGTGCCCACTCCGACAGCATCCACATGACCACCTATCCCCTGGGCTATCTCATCGCCGTATGGATCGCCCTCGAAGACACGCACCCCGATAATGGCCCCCTTTTCTACTATCCCGGCAGCCATCGTCTGCCGTACCTGCTCAACAGTGATTTCAATGAAGGTGAGACAGCCTTACAGCTGGGAAAAAAGGACTATGTCGATTATGAGGACCGTATCGCAGATCTGATCCGGCAGCAGGCCTTGCAGCCCGAGGTCTTTCTGGCTAAAAAAGGCGACCTGCTCATCTGGCATGCCAATCTCATCCACGGAGGAATGCCCGTGCAAAACCCCGCGCTGACACGCAAAAGCATGGTCATTCATTACTATGCAAAGGATGTTGTCAAATACCATGAGATCACAGAACGACCGTCGCTCCTGAAGTAAAACCCATGAATTGCAGGTGGATCAGCCCAGTTGAGCGACCAGTTTCTCCTGTGCCGCCTTTAATTGCGCAGGGCTTAGCTTAAGCTTGTGACGTGTAAAGTTCAGATCATCGGCGCCGTCGATGGGCACCAGGTGAAGATGCGCATGCGGCACTTCAAGCCCTATGACGGCCATGCCACAGCGCTCGCAGGGGAAAGCCCGCTCGATGGCTCTTGCGATTGGTTGCGCAAACAACAAAATTTTAGACATATCCGCAGTGGACATATCGAAGAATTTATCCACTGCTGTCTTTGGCACGACCAGCGTATGACCTTCCCGCAAAGGGAAAATATCAAGGAATGCAAAAAAGTCAGCGTCCTCCGCGATCTTATAGGCGGGGATCTCACCGGCGATGATCTTTGAAAAAATGGTCACACCGTTATATTTTCTATTTTGAATTGGAGTCTGCCCGCGGGCACCTGTACATCGGCCACTTCGCCTATTGTTTTACCCAGGAGCCCTTTCCCGATGGGAGATGTCACCGAGATCTTGCCCAACTTGAGGTCGGCTTCCTTCTCCGACACCAGGTGGTAGGTCATCTGCTTTTTATTGATCAGGTTGGTCACCGTGACCTTCGTCAGTATGGACACCTTGCTGGTATCGATGCTGCCTTCTTCAATGATCCGCGCATTGGCGAGATCACCTTCCAGCTTGTTTATCTTGGCTTCCAGCAGCCCTTGCGCTTCCTTGGCTGCATCATATTCGGCATTTTCACGTAGATCACCCTTCTCGCGCGCTTCGGCAATCGCTTTGGAAGCAGCAGGCCGCTCAACAGCTTTCAGCCTTTGAAGGTCGGCCTTCAATTGCTCTAATGCTTCCTTGGTAAAATAGGTAAAACCACTCATAGTTGCCTCCTTTGGTTTACATGTGTTCACGCAGCGAACCTCCGTCCGCTACGAATAAAGAAAAAAAATACAACGCCTTAGGAGAAATCCAAAAGCATTGCACTATTTGCTGTAAAGGTAGGAAAAATTACATAAACCGAATATTGTCTAGACAATGCCTCTGGAAGCCACCCTTAGATCCCTAGTTTTTCCAATATGACCGTGGCCATCTTAAGAAAAGCCTCGTGACTATACCCGGCAATATGCGGGGTGATAAGGACATCAGGCCGTGCAAGCAGCCAGTCCAGCTGCTGGCGCTGCAGCCCTGAGTAGGTATCCAGCTTCTCATTTTCCAGTACATCCAGTGCGGCCCCTGCGATCTTTCCTTTTTCCAGCGCCCGGACCAGGGCGGCCGTATCATGGACCTTGCCCCTGGACGCATTGATGAACCAGGGTTTCCTTTCCAGGGATTCGAAAAAGCTGTCCCCTGCCATATGTAAGGTCTCATCCGTCAGGGGCACATGAAAGCTGATCACATCGGCATAGCGGGCCAGCTGCTCCAGGGAAGCTTCCCGGACATTGCCCCGGGCAAAATCGAATTTATATTTATCATACGCCAGGATGGTGACATCGAAAGAGGACAGCACTTTGGCAAAAGCGCCGCCTGCATTTCCAAAACCTACGATACCCACGGTCTTCCCGGTGAGCTCCGTACCACGGTTGGCGTCCCGGATCCATTTTCCCTCCTTTATTTCATTTTGACTGGTATACAGCCGGTTCATCAAACCCAGCAGCATACCCAGGACATGCTCGCCCACCGCATTGCGATTGCCCTCGGGGCTGCTGACGCATTTAATTCCTTTGGTGGCCGCGTATTCCGTGTCTATCAGCTCCATACCGCTGCCTAAACGGCCGATCCATTTTAGGACAGGCGCCTTATCAAGCATCGCCCGGTCGATCTTCAGCCGGGTAGTGACGATCAGCCCTTCAGCGTCCGCAATGGCGGTGGACAGCTCCTCATAGGTCATCTGGGGGGCATATTCAACAATAAATCCTTTTTGGGTCAGTCTTTCGCGGAGATAGTCATGTACTTTGGCAGTAATGATCACTTTTTGCATGGTGGTGTTTGTATAAAATATATGATGATCAGCGCATTTTGCAGGTCAGCCTGGCAAAATCATCGATGGACAATTGCTCTGCGCGTTTATTAAATATGGGGTCTTCCAGCTCAGCCGGCTCAAACAGAGGCTTGACGGCATTACGGAGGGTCTTCCTCCGCTGATTGAAAGCCGTCTTCACCAGCAGGAAGAAGCTTTTTTCATCCCGGAAAGGAGGATATGCAGCCCGGGGCACCAGCCGGATCACGGCACTCTTCACCTTTGGTGGAGGCTGAAAGCATTGTTCATGGACCTCGAAGAGGTATTCCACGGAGAAAAAGGCCTGAATGAGGACGCTCACCACCCCATAGACCTTACTCCCTGCTCCCGCTGCCACCCGCTGGGCCACCTCCTTCTGGAACATGCCCGTCATGCTCAGCAGCTGATCCTTCCATTCCAGCATTTTAAAGAGGATCTGGGACGAAATATTATAGGGGAAGTTGCCGATCACCGTAAAGGGCCCTTCAAAAGGCCTGTCCATATCCAGGATGCTCCCGCGAATGATCTTTCCCGCCAGGGCCGGCCAGGTTTTCAGCAGGTAGGTCACCTTTTCATCATCCAACTCCACCGCCTTCAGGTCAATTCCTTCTATTTCAATGAGATATTTCGTCAGGGCGCCTGCCCCTGGCCCAACCTCCAACAGTCGGGCACCTTCCGCAGGAAGTGTCTCACGGAGGGAAGCTACGATCTTGCGGGAAATGTTCTCATCTCGCAGAAAGTGCTGGCCCAGGGATTTTTTGAGGGTATACATGAATGGGCGTAAAGTTAATAAATCGTACATTTACCCCTGAAAATTAAGTGAATGAGCCAATTACAACGCCCCGTCATAGGTATTTCCGCCGGAGATATGAATGGCATCGGAACCGAGCTGATCATCAAGACCTTCTCCGACCCTCGCCTCCTGGACCTATGTACCCCACTGATATTCGGTTCGAACAAACTCATTAATTTCTACAGGAAATCCATCCCGGATATCAACTTCAACTATCAAAATACAAAGGACTTTTCCCGGATCGCCCACAAACAGGTGAATATTTACAACTGCTGGGAAGAAGAGATAGCCATTGCTCCGGGCCAGCTCACTGATGTCGGTGGCAGCTACGCCATCAAATCCCTTACCATGGCCGTAGAGGCTTTACGGGATAAGAAGATCCAGGGACTGGTGACGGCCCCCATCCATAAGAAGAATACGCAGTCCGCTAATTTCAACTTTACGGGACACACCCCGTACCTGAAACACATGTTCAATGCCAGCGATGTGCTGATGCTGATGGTTTCCGACAGTTTCCGGGTAGGCCTTGTCACCGAGCATGTACCTGTCAAAGAAATAGCCAGGTTCATCACCAGGGAAGCCATCATCTCGAAGCTCAACATCTTACGGGACAGTCTTATAAAGGACTTCGGCATCGATAAGCCAAAGATCGCTGTATTGGGACTGAATCCCCATGCAGGCGACGAGGGCCTCATAGGGAAAGAGGATGAAGAGATCATCAAGCCGGCCATCAAGGACGCCAAACACAATATGCTTGTATTCGGCCCCTACAGCGCCGACGCATTCTTTGCACGCGGCCATCACTCCCGGTTCGATGCCGTCCTGGCCATGTACCATGACCAGGGGTTGATCCCCTTCAAGTCCCTGTCCAGCGGCGAAGGCGTGAACTATACAGCCGGTCTGCCCATGGTAAGGACATCCCCCGACCACGGGACGGCGTTCGACATCGCCGGTAAGAACAAAGCAGACAGCGCTTCCTTCCTGGCTTCCATCTATACCTGTATCGACATCATCCGCAACAGGCAGGAATTTGAGGACAACAGGAAGAACCCCATGAGGAAGATGGGCTCCGTCGTACTGGCCAACGCCGTGGACGAAAAGATCGAAGAGAATTGACACCAGCGATCACGATCTATTGAAACACGCTGTCCGGCACCCCTTTGTTGATCGTATAGCTGCTGTAGCTGAGCTCCACTTTCCCCCTGGCGCCCGCAGTCACCTGTTGCTTTTTCTGCGAGCCATCGTCATAATCGAGTGTGACGCCCTTGGGAAGCTTGTAATTCTTCACATTAAAGGTAAAGACCACCTTGTCCGGCAGCGCATAGCCCACATATTTACCATAACGCATCTCCACCTCATATGTACCATTATCGCGCGTGGTGGTACGGGCCCGCAAAATGACAAGACGTTGCTCGTCCACCCAAAACGTGGATAGCACCAGGTCCGCATTCTCATCCTGCGGCAGCAGCTTGATCACTTTTACCTTTTGACCCTGCGCTGTGTCGGCGCCCGCGTCAAGGACCGTGTAGTTCCCCTTCAGGAGATTGTTGAGGCTGACAGTCACCGCCCCTTTCGGAACAAAGGAAATACCTTTTTCATTTTTGATCTTAAGCTTGTCCGGCTTCTTAAAATACACCTGCACATTGGCTTCCGGTTCTTTCAGAAAGCTCACGTTGGTCTTCATCGTACCCGTAGCCTGGTAGTCATTCACCTGGTCCAGGCGGGCCCGGACCTTCTGCAGCAGCTCAGTCGCCGATTGCGCAGACACGACGTCAGCAAACAGCACTACTACCCATGCCAATACATATTTCTTCATAAAATTACTTTAGCTCAAAATATCTTTTTTCCTGAATGACCATATGGCCGCCGTCACAAACAAAACAATATACACCAGCAGGATCGTCAGGCTTCGAAGAATAGAAGACAGGTTCTCAACAGAGCCGTCGATAGTCCCGCCCTGTCCATCCGACTGAAGATAAAAGAAGCCTTTCCAGGCCAGCATATGAGAAGTAAAAAGCCAGGGATTCACCGTATTATCATACAGGGGTATCCGCATTTGCGACAGGATGGTGAGGACAATGACGATGCTGATAGTAGCCACGATGGGCCCGATGGAGTTCTCCGCAAACACCGACAGCAGGAAAGCCAGGGCAGCCACCGTGGTGAGGGCGACGGTTGCATATCCAAAGGCGGCAAAATAGCGCCACAGCACGTCTGCTTCACGGATATGCTCTATCACGTTGTCACGTGCGAGGATCATATCGTTGGTGCCGAAGACCCACATACTGAGGAACAGTGCCAGCAGCGCCATCCACAGCAGCAGCAGGACCGTGTAGATGACGGATGCGCCGAACTTCACCAGCATGAGCTGCGTACGGCTCACAGGGCGGGTGACCAGCAGCCGCAAGGTGCCCATATTTGCCTCGCCCGCTACAGTATCGCCGGCTACCAGGGCCACCAGCAGGGGCACCTGGATCAGCAGCGTATTGAGGATGACAAAGGCGGCAAGGTACCCATTCATGATCAACGTATAAGGCACATTAAAAGTCTCCGACAGGCTGGTCAGGATCAGCTCTACATACGATCGCCCATCGAATTTCAAACCCACCTGGATGATGAGGATCATGGCGGCTATCGCCCCGAAAGGGATATAAGTACGGGGACGTTTGAATATTTTAAACAGTTCGATCTGTAAAAGCTTCCACATGCTGATTGGCGGTTGTCAGTGATAAAAAATAATCTTCCAATGGATGCCGGGGCCGCACGGCGTCCACCGGTATGCCCCGCTCTACCAGGTCCCGGACAAAGAAAGGAATGCGGGCCTTGTCCATCTTGAACAGGAATTTTGTACCCCTGTGCGTCTGGAGGTCCGCCTGCCATGGGCTCCGGTGGAGCATCTCTGCCGTAAGCGCAGGATCGCTTGTATCCAGTTCTACCAGGGTCTGTCCCGGATGGAACAGGTCCGTCACAGCCCCCTCTACGATCTTTTTGCCCTTATCGATGATCAGCATACGGCCCGCGATCAGCTCCATTTCGCTTAGCAGGTGCGAGGATACGAGCAATGTCTTTTTCTCATGGCTGCTGAGATGCAGGATCAGGTTGCGTATATCCGCTATGCCCTGCGGATCGAGGCCATTGGTAGGCTCATCCAGGATGATCAGGTCCGGGTTATGGATAAGGGCAACAGCAATACCCAGCCGCTGTTTCATTCCCTGCGAAAAGGTCTTCGCCTTGCTATGGGCCCTTTCTGCCAACCCTACCTGCTCCAGCTGTTGCATCAGGAGCTGTGAAGTGGGACGGATGCCGCTCATCCGGGCAAATAAAGAAAGGTTCTCGTACGCAGTGAGATATTTGTACAGGTCCGGCCTTTCGATGACTGCGCCAACCCGGCGCAGGATCTCACGGCGATGGGTCCGCAGGTTCATCCCGAAGATCTCTATTTCGCCCGCCGTAGGAGTGATCAGGGTCAGCAGCATGCGGATGGTGGTAGATTTCCCCGCCCCGTTTTGCCCAAGGAAGCCATATATATCCGTCTGCTCCACGGAAAAGGACAGGGAATCGACAGCTTTCAGCTGCCCAAAATGCTTGGTAAGGCCCGTAACCCGGATGATAGAAGACATACGCTTGAATATCAACGTAATTTACGGCGGTTTGGCGGCCTGGACGCCAATTTTTTTCCCGCAGGCTTGCAAAACCCGAATGTCTTGTCTATATTTGTTCCGTCATCCATCCTACGGACAATCCCCCTCTTAAATTTTATTATCCCCGAAAAACACCTGACCATCTAAGTTAAGTGTGTATCATTATATAGTTCCTTCCTTTGAATCGCCGTGTTTATCAGCTTTAGTTTATTCACCTTCTGAAAATTACAAAGATGAAAAGGAACTTCTTCTCCTTGTTGGTCACTTCTGCTCTGATCATCGGCATGCAACCGGCGCATGCAGCAACCTCCGACAATTTCAATTCCCGTAAAGGCATTAAGCTCACAGAAGTAAAGGGCTTCCTCCAGGGCAATTGCTGGTTTTTCTCCGACTTCGACGTCAACCGCAGCGGCTGGGTCCCCAATATGGAAGGCGATGGGGCCATGGTATCCGGCGCCGGCGCCAGTGCCACTGAAATGACAGGTATCTTTACCCCCCTGCTTGATCTGGATGGTCCCGTCTCCGTCTATTTCACTTATAAATTCAATCTCCCCGTAAAGGACAGGAGATGGATAAAGATCTATACCACCGATGCCAGCAACAAGACGCTGACCCTGCTGGACAGTATCGAGCTCACCGGCCTGGACATTACGCCCGTCTACACCTATAATAAGGTACTTGCCGCCACGCAAGGACAGTATAAATTGTACATCAATTACCAGGGCATAGGCGGCAACGAAAGAATAGCGATCGACGAGCTCTCCATCGGCGCCGCAGCCCATTATACCTCTGCCTGCAACGTATCACCCGTAGCACTGCGCGACAGGTTCATCGGCACTGCCAGCCACACCGCCAATGGGAATGTGCTGAGCAATGATTACGATCCCAACCACGAGACCCTGGCAGCCTACCTGCTGGAAGAGTCGCCCGATGGCAGTGTAGACCTTCAGAAAGATGGCAGGTTCGCTTTTACGCCGAAAGAAGGCTTTACAGGTTCTTCCACGCACTTCGTCTATAAGATCTGTGATAATGGCAGTCCTTCTCTTTGCAGCATCAACACCTCCGCTACTATACGTTTCCCTTCCAGGAGCACCCTCACCAACTTCCAGGCCCTCTACCGGAAGAATGCAGTGGATATCAACTGGAATGCGTCGGTTGACAATCACAGCGCCCGTTTTGAAGTGGAAAGAAGCATGGACGGCACTTATTTTCAGAAAGTGGGAGAAGTGACGGCCGGGAGTGCGGCGTATGCTTTCACCGATAAGATCAGCGACCGCACGGCAAGGGGGAACGACCTGTACTATCGCCTGCGCCAGGTGGATGCCGCCGACCGGGTCACCTACTCTAAAATGCTGATCGTCCGGACCTATGGCACCAAAAGCGTTACCGCCGTCAGTGTTACGCCCGATCCCGTCGTAAATGACATACAGGTAAATGTGCAGCTGAAAGAAAAGGCATTCGTCATGATGAAGGTGACGGACAACAATGGCAGCGAGATCATCCGGAAGACAGCAATGGGCGAGAATGGCGCCAATACATACGATATTGAAGATACCCATCAGCTACAGCCTGGCATGTACCAGCTGGAAGTGATCATCAATAGCAACGAGCGGCTGACGATACGGCTGGCTAAAAGCTAAAAAAAGTAAGGGCCCTGCGCAGGGCCCTTACTTTTTTATATCCAGGTACGACTGCAGATCCTTCACATACTGTTCGAAAGCCAGCACTCCCTGGGGCGTGATCTTGCAGATCGTCTGGGGATAGTTATCCTTGAATTGCTTGGCCACGTCGATATAGCCCGCTTCCTTCAGCTTGTTGATCTGAACGCTTAAATTACCAGCCGTGGCATGGGTCTTTTCCCGCAGATACGTAAACTCCGCTTCCTTTACGCTGATCAGTATCGAGACCAACGCCAGCCTCAGCTGGGAATGTAATATAGGGTTGAGGTCATTAAACATTTTTGCTCCTTTCTTGCAGGTATTTTTTTCTCAGGATCAGGCCGGGAATAAACCAGGCCAATTGAGCGCCTCCGGCGAGATACAGCAGCTGCCAGGGCGCAGGCGTCAGCGAGCTCAGTATCGAGAATACCCAGCAGGCGATGCCCCCGGCGATCATGTAACGGAATTTCCTGCCGTATCCGATGGCAAAGGTTGGGATACCATAAAGAATAAGATAGAGCGATATCGGGTTGGGCAGATTATACCGTATGTCAAAATAATTCAACAGGAACATAGCCGCGGCAAAGCTTAGCCAGATCCCGCCCCGGAGGTTGTCATCATGCGTCTTGTATCTCCGCTGCTTTTTCTCCCGCCGCGCAATGATGATCTGTGGAATGACAGCCAGGAAGGTCAGCAGCCAAACAGCATTGAGCCAATCGTAATGCAGCCAGGACAGGTTGACAAACGTCACCAATGCACAAAAAGTGATGATGGCGCCCCACATCAGCGCGCTGACACCTGTTTCGAAATAATCGTCCTTCGCCCTGCTGATCATTTGGGTGATCAGCAGCAGGCTTTCATGGCTGGTGAGCTCTTTTTCCTTAGGCATATAAAAAGCTTATGCGACCGCCGGCATTACTGCTGACGGTCGCGGCAAAAATCGTGATTTAATTACACTGGGCCAGCATATCCTCCGCCTGTTTTTGTCCCCAGGTAGGAGCAAGGGCCTCGGGATGAGCTGCTTTATACAGGGATATCGATTTCTCGAAAAGGGGCTTTGCCTTGTCTTTTCCACCACCGAACTGGGGAGGCGTGCCGAAAACGCTCATACCTTGCAGATAGTACAGGCGGGGGTTATTGGGGTCCGCCTGCAAGCCTTTCTGCAGCGCTTCGCCGGCCGTCTTACCATAGGTCATCCAGCGGCTTTGCGGGTCCACCAGCATCTGCTGCGTGGCGGACATATTTTCCACCGCGTATAGTTCAGCGTTCTTTTCAATGGCTTCAGCCTTTGCCAGGTAAGCGTTGATCTTGGCAGAATTGCCATCCTTGTCCTTGGTGGCAGGGTTCCAGCCTACCCAGGTCTGGGCTAATGCCGCATAGTAATAAGGCAGCCACTTCGTCTTCTCCGCATCGCCGATCCGGTCGAAGGTGCCGGCCAGGCTTTGCAGCTCGTCGATGCTCTTCGCAGAGTCCAGCAGCGCAATGTTCTTTTGCATCATCTGCGTGTATTTGTCAGACTGGGCGCTGACGGCCAGGGACACCAGCAGGGTCAGCGCAAAAAGTACTTTCTTCATGTTTGTAAATTTAAATTTTAAGTTATAGGTTATTGTTAATGGCATCCTGGCTACGATCCACACCCCAGCTCAAAAAGCAGCCGATGAAATAGAATCGGTTAGCCGGTGGGGTAATGGGTTGTTTGTACTGTCCGCTGTAAGAGAAATTATATCCATACACGGCATTATATCCTAACAGATTGCTGACGCTGGCGAAAAGCACGACAAAGGTCCTCGCCTTGGGATTGCCGATCGTTGGAACGTATTCCGCGCTGAAGTTCAACGCCTGGTAAGACTTCGTCTTCCCCTGCTCGGCCAGGTCGAACTTGGGACCGCCCGCCAGCCGGAAGTTGTAATAAGGCCTTCCCGTGGCATAACTATAGGTAAGATTGAAGCCCGACTTGATCTTCGTAAAGAATTTCTTTGTCACGATGGAAGCCGTATGTTTCGCGGCAAAATTGGGCACCAGCTGCTCCGTGTAATTGAGATAATTGCGCTTCGTGTCCAGGAAAGAATAGCTGATCCAGTAATCGAAATCTTTGATCGTCTTCTTGTCTCTCCAGAACAGCTCGATACCCTTGGCATAGCCGCTGCCCGAATTGTTATAGATGGAATAGTTATAGGAAACAGGCACCGTCTTGATCAGATCCTCGTATTTTTTGTAGTAGGCTTCCACCCGGAAGATCCTGTCCTTTGACATCTTCTGGTAATTGATGATATAGTGCGTCGCTTTGGTAAATCCGACATTGGTGGTATAGAAGAGCTGGCTGTTCTCCGGCTTTTGATAAAAGATGCCGTAAGCCAGGGACACCTGCGCATCCGGCGCCGTCCTGTAGGCCAGGGAAACCCTGGGGGCCAGGTCACTGCGATGGATGATCGATGAGTGTTCAAAGCGGACCCCCAGCTTGGCGGCCAGCTCATTGGTGAGGAAGATATCCGACTCGGCAAAAATGGCATTATAGTGATCCTTGAACTTGTAGGTGGAATCGATATTATACTGCTGGGTACGGTAACGTTGATAGTTATAAGCATACCAGTACTCGCTGCCAAAGCGGATGGAGCTGATGCCGCCCAGCTTCTTATCGAAGACCGCCTTGATCTGGGAAAGCTCCTGCTTCTGGTCCACGCCAAACGTTTTGAAATTCATCCAGAATACACTGTCGGGAAAAGATCTCGGCTGGTTATGCGCGTCCTGCACCTGCTGGCCCAGGTTGTCCAGGTTCGTGCTGAAACTGGCGCCCAGGTCCATTTTCCAGCCGTTGTTCAGGTATTCCCGCCAGCTGAGATTATTGTACCAGTTGTGGTTCGTAATACCGAATGCATCTTTTGCATTCAGCGTGTCCACGTCCTGCCTCCGCAAACCCAGATCGCTGTAGGCAAACGTCGTATAGTATTTGATCATGCCGCCATTCTTCGTCCTGATCCGGAAATTGGCGTCTCCATTGTGGAATGCCGGCATCTTATAATAGTCGGGCACCTGTTTCACCGCCTTGAAATACAATCCCACATTGACATAGTTATACGAAAACCCATAAGAGGACTTTTTGTTCCTGGCCAGCTGCTGTGTACCCAATCCCACTATAATAGGGGAGATGGAAGCGTCTATTTCAGATTTTTCCGGCAGATCGATGGATTCCAGCAGGACTACAGAGGACAAAGCCTGACCGTAGAGCGCCGAATAGCCGCCGGTGCTGAATACGGTGCCTTTGAATAGAAAAGGGGAGAAGCGGCCCCTGGAAGCGATATCCGGTACGCTGGAAAAATACGGGTTGTTGACAAGGGTCCCGTCAATATATTGCTTGGCTTCATAACCCGCCCCTCCACGGACAAACAATCCTTCCGATTCCCCCACCTGCTGCGCGCCCGGCAGCGTCTTCAACGCCGCCGTAATATCCGCATTGGAGCCTGCCGTGGTAGCTACGTCCAGGGAGCTGAGGACAGCCCCCCTTTTAGCATCCCCGGCCGTAAATGAGCCGGCCGTGATCGTCACCGCCTTCAATTCGCTCAGCTGCTCTTTCATCACGATGTGCAGGGCGATCGCCTCTCCCGAGGGGCTGATGGATTGCTCAACAGGGAAATAGCCAATATTGGTAATGCTGAGGGTGTGCGGTCCCGTTTCAGTGGTTTTAAAGCGAAAAGCCCCTGTAGAGTCGGCAGTAGCGCCATCATACGAGTCTTTTATGGTGATGCTGGCTCCCCGTACCGGATGGCCCTTGGTATCTTTCACCGTCCCCGTGATGGCCGTCTGGGCTTGGAGCCAGCCGGTCATAAGGCTAAATGCAATGAATAAGGCAGTTTTTGGTGTCATCTCTCATAGATTTGAACCCAAAACTAAACTAGTTTATATCATAAACCAAACTCCGGGAGAGCATCTCCTGCCTTAAAGGGGCCATTTGCCGGTGAAAAAGCTGAAAAACGTCGGTAAAGCCAGGCAAAAGGTCGGTAAACCAGGCCGATTAATTTCCAGACAAGCCTGCCCAAAAAGTTTTGCGTCCGGGGGCATTTTTCCAGAGAACCCCCATGGGCGCCAAACAAAAAGCCAGGCTTAGAAAAGCCCGGCGGTTGTTGATCGTACCCTTTAAAACTAAACTCTTGAATATCTTGGACAGTCGTCGCCTGATGCCTGCCGGACACCGGAAGGATGAGCAACGGCCATAGTAATAAAATGACTAATTAGCCGAAAATGAGAACAACAGTAAATAATAATAAGTGGCTTTCGTACGGATGATCAGAAGAAAAGAGATTGGAAATAATCGAATCGGATTGTTTTTCCGGAGCTTGGAGGGCGTCGTGTTGACGTTGTAAAGATTGCCAAAATATCTGAGATGTGCAAGGGTTTCTCAAAAAAAAAACCACGCGAATGCGTGGTTTTTTTTTATGCCAAAAACTTTTATTTGTACTGAGGGATCAGCCCGTTGGCCAGCTCCACCATCTTCTTCACACCGTCATCAGGCAGATTGCCCTTCTTGAACTCAGCCAGCACTTCCGGCAGCTTGTTCTCCATTTCCAGCAGGAAATGATCTTCGAACTCCTTCACCTTCCGTACAGCCACCTGCCGCAGCAGGCCCTGTGTACCCAGGTAAATCATCGCCACCTGCTTTTCTACGGAGAAGGGAGTGTATTGAGCCTGCTTCAGGATCTCCACGTTACGGGCACCCTTGTCGATCACCAGCTTCGTCGCAGCATCCAGGTCACCGCCGAATTTGGAGAACGCTTCCATCTCACGATACAGCGCCTGGTCCAGCTTCAGCGTGCCAGCCACCTTCTTCATGGATTTGATCTGCGCGTTACCACCCACACGGCTAACGGAGATACCTACGTTGATGGCAGGACGGATACCGGAGTTGAACAGGTTACCTTCCAGGAAGATCTGGCCATCCGTAATGGAGATCACGTTCGTAGGGATATATGCGGATACGTCGCCGGCCTGTGTCTCGATGATCGGCAGCGCCGTCAGCGAACCACCGCCTTTTACCAGGTGCCTGATGGACTCGGGCAGGTCGTTCATATTCTTCGCTACGCCATCATCGCTGATGACCTTGGCGGCGCGCTCCAGCAGACGGCTGTGCAGGTAGAATACGTCCCCTGGATAAGCCTCACGGCCGGGAGGACGACGCAGCAGCAGGGATACCTCACGGTAAGCAACGGCCTGTTTTGAAAGATCATCATAAATGATGAGGGCAGGACGTCCGGTGTCACGGAAGAACTCACCGATCGCAGCGCCGGCAAAAGGAGCGTAGAACTGCAGGGGAGCAGGGTCGGAAGCCGATGCGGCAACGATCACGGTGTATTCCAGGGCGCCATTGTCCGCCAGTGTCTTCATCACACCAGCGACGGTGGATGCTTTCTGACCGATAGCGACATATATACAATAAACAGGCTTGCCTGCTTTGAAGAACTCTTTCTGATTGATGATTGTGTCGATGGCAATGGCAGTCTTGCCTGTCTGACGGTCACCGATGATCAGCTCACGTTGTCCGCGGCCGATGGGGATCATCGCATCGATGGCCTTGATACCCGTCTGAAGCGGCTCCTTCACAGGCTCACGGAAGATAACACCCGGCGCTTTACGTTCCAGGGGCATCTCATACCGCTCGCCAGTCAAAGGTCCCTTGCCGTCTATAGGCTCTCCCAGTGTATTGACTACACGTCCCAGCATACCATCACCAACCTTGATAGAGGCGATGTTCCCGGTGCGACGTACTTTTGCGCCTTCCTTGATCTCTCCGCTCTCACCCATCAATACCACACCCACATTGTCTTCTTCCAGGTTGAGGGCGATGGCTCTTACGCCATTCTCAAATTCCACCAGTTCACCGGCGCTGACATTGCTCAGGCCGTAGACACGGGCGATACCGTCCCCTACCTGCAGCACAGTGCCCACTTCTTCCAGCTCAGCGGAAACATTGAAGTTGCCCAATTGCTGGCGCAATATTGCTGAAATTTCATCTGGTTTGATCTCTGCCATAATTTATACTGTTGTCTGTTTTTTATGTAATCTGTTTTGCTCGGCTATCTATCTGATCTTATAGATAAAGTCGTTGTTCTGGAATTGCTTTTTAATGTTCTTAAGGTCGAAAGCGATGCTGCCGTCCACCAGCTCATCCCCTACTTCCAGGACAAAGCCCCCGATGAGGGATGCATCCACGGCCGTCACCAGCTCGATGCTCTTCAGGTTCCTGTCGGCGCTGATCTTATCCATGATGGATTTCTTCAGCTCCTCGCTTACGGGCACCGCCGTCGTCAGCTTCACCGTGTGGATCCCTTTGTGTATTTTGTATTGGTCGATGAATGCCGTGATGATCTCGGGCAGGTAGAATTCGCGGCCCTTGCGCAGCAGCAGCTTCGTAAAGGTTGAAGTGATGACAGATGTCTTTCCGGCCGTGATGGCATCCAACACTTTATCTTTCTTATCGGCCTTTATGACAGGGCTCTTGATCATGACCACCAGCTCTTTGCTGCTCCGGAAGGCTTGCTGCAGGAACAACATGTCATGGTAGACTTCCTCCAGCTGTCCTTTTTCAAGGGCCAGGTCGATCAATGATTTGGCATATCTGCCGGCTAAACGTGGGTTGGGCATTTTCTTGTGCGTTGTAAGCTTTGTTCTAAGGCTAGTTCAGTTTTACTTCGTTGGCCAGTTCCTTGATATACTTTTCCTGCTCGCTCTTATCGGACAGCTCACGACGCAGTATTTTCTCCGATACTTCGATCACGAGATTACCGACTTGGTTCTTCACTTCCGTGATGGCAGCCATTTTCTGCTGCTCGATGGCGGCCCGGGCATCTGTGATGATCTTACCTGCTTCCAGCTTGGCCTGGTCCTTTGCTTCGTTGATGATCTTGTCCTTGGTGTCGCGCGCCTCTTTCAGCAGTGCAGCCCTTTCTTCACGGGCTTTTGCCAGCAGGGCTTCATTCTCGCTCTTCAGCTGGGCCATTTCAGCCTTTACTTTCTCGGCGGTAGCCAGGGAATCGGAGATCCCTTTCTCCCGCTCGTTCAGCGATTTCAGGATGGGCTTCCAGGCAGTCTTCTTCAGGATAAAGAAAAGGATCAGGAAAGCCAGGAGGTTCCAGATAAAGAGGCCTAAGTCGGGCGTTAATAAATCCATATCAGATAGATACTTTTAACTTTTATAGAGATCAGTGTTCTTTTCAGATGTAACTGCATCCTCGGCCCTGTGCTCCGGATGCAGTACGATTTTTACGTGCGCTCCGGCTTATTTGAATACAGCCAGCAGACCTGCAACGGCAGCGAGAAGGGCAACACCTTCTACCAGGGCCGCAGCCAGGATCATGTTTGCACGAATGTCGTTCGAAGCTTCCGGTTGACGGGCAATGGCTTCAACAGCGCCTTTACCGATCTGACCGATGCCGATACCGGCACCGATAGCGGCGAGGCCTGCGCCAATCGCACCATAACCAGGCTGTACTTCCAACATGATAGTCATCAACGTCATGATACTTGGTTTTTATAATTAAAAAAGCGTTCTATTAGACAATTACAGCATCATCATGATGACCTCCCTCATGACCGTGGTCGTCATGGCTGCCTTCGAAGGCCTGCCCGATAAAGACGGCGGTGAGGTTTGCAAAGATGAATGCTTGTATAAATGCGACTAATATTTCAATAAGATAGATGAAGATGGCCAGCAGGACGAAAAAAGGCGAAGTGCCCCAGCCCAGCCCCGTGCTCATGGCGCCAAAGATGAAGATCAGGCAGATAAAGCTCAGGATGATGATATGGCCCGAGATCATATTGGCAAAAAGACGGATGATCAATGCAAAAGGCTTGGTAAAAATACCCATGATCTCCACGGGGATCATGATGGGCTTCACACCCAGGGGTACAGGAGGATTGGCGATATGGCCCCAGTAATGCTTATTTGTGCTGAACAGGATGACTACGAAGGAAATGATCCCCAGCACGGCCGTAAAGGCGATATTCCCCGTTACATTGGCTGTACCCGGCAGCAGGCCGATGAGGTTGTTGATCAGGATAAAAAAGAATACGGTGAGCAGGAAAGGCATGTATTTCTCATAGCGCTTGCCCAGGTTCGATTTACCGACCTCGTCCCTGACAAAGGTGATGACAGGCTCCACGGCATTCTGGAAGCCACTGGGGGCCGTTGTAACACCCTGACCCTTAGAGTATTTACCGGCCACGCGGCTCATGATCCAGATCAGCAGGATCACGCTGATGATCATTTGTACGGCATTGCGGCCCAGGGAAAGATCATAGACCTTGACGCTGGCATCGGGAGCGCCGGAGGCATCCACCGCCATGATCTTGCCGGGTTTGAATACTTTTTCGTCTAACTTGTTCTCTTCCACATATTTCTCTTCCAGCAAACGGTAGCCATTATACGTTTCCTCGCCATGGTTGAAGGCGGATGACATGAATGCAGACCAGCCCTTGGCGGGAGAGTAAAGGATCACCGGCAGGGGAATGCTGACAGGTTTATGACCATACGTGAAAAAATGGAATTCGTGGGCGTCCGACACGTGCTCCAGGATGATCTTGGAAGGGTTTATTTTAGGCGTTTCCTGCTTGCCGGTCTCGTCGCCGTGAGCAGGGTTCTCCTGGCCGTATGAAACTGCCGAAAAAAGCAGGCAACTTAGGCTGAAAACCGCGACCATCGTGAATTTGCTGCATCTTGATAACATACCTTCCCCGAATTTTGCCGCAAAGATAAGGCTGGAGCCGGAGAATATGAAAATAGAATTAAAAAAAGGGGCTGGAAAATGGGCCAAATCCTTCCTCTTTCCGGCCTGGGGCCCATCACGCAATCTTCTCCTGCTTCTCAAACTGCATCTGGTGCAACCTGAAATAATGCCCCTGTCGTTCCAGCAGCTCCTCGTGTGTCCCGATCTCCTTGATCTCCCCTTTATCCATGACAATGATCTGATGAGCCTTCCGGATCGTGGAGAGACGGTGTGCTATGACGATAGAGCTTCTGCCGGCGATCAGTTTGTCGATGGCCTCCTGTATCAGCAGCTCGGATTCCGTGTCAACCGAAGAAGTGGCTTCGTCCAGGATAAGAATGGAAGGATCATACAGGAGGGCGCGGATAAATGACAGGAGCTGACGCTGCCCCAGCGAAAGCGTGCTCCCCCTTTCCATCACGTTGTAATGATATCCGCCGGGCAGCCGCATGATAAAATCATGCATACCGATGAGCGTGGCCGCCTCAATCACTTTTTCCTCGGGTATATCTTCATTGCGCAGCGTAATATTATCTTTTACAGAGCCGGAAAAAAGGAAGACATCCTGCAGCACCACACCGATGTTCTTCCGTAGATTGTCCAGCTTATAGTCTTCTATCAATACGTCATCGATCCGGATCTCTCCTTCCTTTATCTGGTACAGGCGATTGATCAGGCTGATAATAGAGGTCTTTCCGCTGCCGGTGTGCCCCACGATGGCCACTGTTTGACCAGGCTGGATGGTGAAAGAAACATTCTTCAGCACGTAGCGATCGTCCACATAGGCAAAATTCACATTCCTGAACTCCACCTTCCCTTTTATCCTGTCCGGCGCATAATCCCCTTCCGTCCTGACCATATCGTCATTATCCAATACCCGGAATACTCTTTCACTGGCCACCATGCCCATTTGCAATACGTTGAACTTGTCTGCTATCACTCGGAGAGGACGGAACAGAAGGTTCAGGTAAAGAAAGAAGGAAATGATCTTCCCGCTGAGCTCCTTTGCCTGGACTTCCGGCAGGTGCAGCACCTGGCGCGCGCCCCACCACACCAGGAGGCCCGTGGATACTGCCAGGATGATCTCCACCAAAGGAAAGAAAATGGAATAGGCAAAGATGGCATTGATATTCGCATTCCGGTGCTCCCGGTTGATCTTGTTGAATTTTGCTGCCTCCCTTTTTTCGCCGGCAAATGCCTGAACGATCGCCATGCCTGTAATATGCTCCTGTACAAAAGCGTTGAGGGCCGCCACGGCATTCCGCACCCGGATAAAAGACTTGTTCACAGACTCTTTAAAGAGCCAGGTGGCCAGGATCAGGAAAGGGAAAGGCGTCAGGCAGATGAGGGTCAGCCGCCAGTCCACCACAAACATGAATAACAGGATCGATACGATGGAAAGCAGGTCCGCAATGATGGGGATCAGCCCGTCCGAGAAAATGTCATTGATGGCTTCGATATCGTTGATGGTGCGGGTAGTAAGGGTCCCGATCGGGGTCTTATCGAATTGCGAAAGGTTAAGCCCCAGGACCTTCTTATAGACGTCCACCCGGAGGTCCTTCACCACCGTCTGGCCCAGCCAGGCGGTGATAAAAGAAAAATAAAAGCGGGACACCGTCTCGATCAGCAGCAGCAGGATCTGCAGCACCGTGATCCAGATCACCGCTTCCGCCATCTGTTGTTTAACAGAAAGTGCAGGCGCAGTGCCATTCCGGATATAATCATTGATCGTCAGCTGGATCAGGAAAGGACGCAGGGGGGACAGCACCGCCAGCAAAATAGCAAGCGCAATAGAAACGTACAGTCGTCTCTTATACGGTGCGGCATAGCGAAATACTCTTCGCAACAGGCTGAAATCGAATATCTTCCTTTTCTTTATCTCTTCCGTCGTCGACATAATAGTTAGACCCCTGGCACTTGCGGGATACCAAAACTACAAACAAGCGGGCAAATCGTTTGACTTATTCGGCATCCATTGCTTTCCGGTATGCCTTGATGAAGATGGCGCCCAGGTTCTTATACGGAGGGATATAGTCGTCGAACTTTTCCTTGGCCGCCGGATCATTCTGGAAATGCGTGCTCAATTCCCTCCACATGGGCAGCCATTCGATGTCCCTGCCGGCCAGCAGGGTGTTATTGATGGCCTGCAGGATCGGCTCATTCACGGTCTTGGTGCCCACCTGCTTGGAGGAGATGATATGAGCGTCCTCATTGATCTTCAGCACTTCGCTGAGATTGTTGTAGCCCCCACAGGAACCCAGCACCACGATACGGGCCGTAGCCGGCATCTGGTAAATGGTATATTTTACGTGGTAGCTATGCCCCCGGTGTATGACAATGGAAGGCTTCAAATGGCGGGACTCCAGGTATGCAGCCAGCGCCTTCTGGGCCTTATCGTCAGGGTCGTCATCTCCCAGCAGCGGCTTGTTGGCAAAGATCATCACAGGCTTGCCCCGAACGGAGGTGATGGAGACCCATTGAGGATTCTCAGTGATCTTCCATTCAGGTTTGGCGCCCGGCCGGGGCCGGAACATGGCCATGAAGTTCGAAAAAGAGTTTTGACCGTCCTTGTCCTGGTCGCCATAAAAGAAGACCTGCTGGATCACCCGTCCACTGTCATCCGTCAAAGAGTTATAGTCCACCGAATAAACAGGCGGGATACCCAGCCGGGCGGAAAGATCGGTCTTATTGGTCGTATCAGCCGACTCGAACAGGGTCTCCAGCAGGCTGTAGATGACAATGCCCTTCTTATCGCCTGCCGTTATATTCTTCTCATAGTTGGCCTTCACTTCTCCCAGGATAAACCTGGCCAGCGGCCGGTTCTTTTCAAATATGCTGCTGTAGGAGTCGGCGACATCCACCGCCTCTTCCTCATTGGCCTTTTCCAGGTGGATGATAAAGGACTTCATGATCGTACCCGCATTCTGTTTGCTCATCGTACCCAGAAAATGGTCCAGCTTGTTATAGGCGGCAGCCATCTTGATGAACTTGCGGAAATAATCGCCATGCACCTGCATGATCAGGCTGTCACCGTAGGGATTGGCCATGCGCTGAAAGATCCGCTCATAGACGCCCAGGTAGCTGGAAGTATAGATCTCGTCCTCGCTGAGCACAATAAGGTAATAAAGCTCTGCCGGGGTCAGGGGGTCCAGGATCTTAAATCGGATGGCAGGGTTCTCCACAGTATGAAGCGCATTGATCTCACGTACGAAGATCTCCTTCCCCTTTTTCATCAGCATATCCGTCAACGCATTCATTTCCAAAGGCGTATCTCTTTCCGGCGGCAAAATCCTGCCGGCGTAGTCCAACCGGGTCCTTACCAGTAGCCGGTAATAATTCAGCTCATCGCCCTTAACTTTATCGATCTCTTCAGTGGTGATACGTCCCTTTACCAGGTTGTCCAGGAAGGGAAAATACAGCTGACCGCTCCTGCTGTTAGCCATCATAGCCACCGTATGCACCAACGTATCCTTACAGCTGCGGATATGGGCGCCCAGCTCACCACTGGCGGCGGCAAAATCATACAGCTGCCGGACGTCATGATGACCCGCTATGACGATGAGGCTATCCTCGAATGGCAGGCCGGGGTGATTATGTAAGTAATTGAGGATCAGAGAGGGATGCATTTCACAATAGCGCCGCACCAGGTAAAGACGGGCAGGTTTGACGCCGATGTTCTCAGTCGGGTAAAGCCAACATTCCACCAGTATCTTCCCTATTTCATAGCTTCCTCCTGTGATCACCGGCTCGATGCTTTCCCCTTTCCTGTCCAGCTCCATCGCCTGACGAAAAGCAGCCATAAGCGCCGGGGCGGCGGAAACCTGGATGTCTTTAGTCGTGTATGCCTGGTGAAACCCCCTTAACAGGAATTCCAGCGCCCTTAGATACTTTTTCTTGTTATTGGTATTCAGTGTGGAATCAAATTCTATCTCCTGCTGAAGCTCATCCACCTGCCGGACAAGCGCATCGGTGACCTGGAGGTTCACTGTCTCATCCTTCGCCAGCCGGATAAGGCTGTCTCGCTTGCCTCCACCTGCGATGATCAGCTTTTGCTGTTCTTTGTCCACATTATCATGCCAGAGCATCCTGTCCTGCGCCACCTTATAGGGATATGCATTGGTCTGGGCCATTCCGCTCAAAGAAGAAGTGATCATGAGTACAGATAGCGCCGCAACAAGAGGAATGGATCGTAAAAGTATAATCATAAGAGTTGATCAACTGGCTCCGAATGTAATGTATGCAAATTTACGACCAAAGGGAAATGTGCCCTAATTTAAGACAGCCGCCCAGGAACCCAATACTCCTGGAGGACAGCCCCGGGAGGATTACAAGGGTGGTTGGGTATTTCCGGATGTTATTTATATATTAACAAATTGTGAACTGATCGACGGCGATCCGCCCATAGCTTTATTTCCAGTAGGTTTGCGTAAATTTTTAGGAAAGATGGAATCCAAAGGCAAGAAGATCCTGATAGCCGACGACGAACCCGATATTTTGGAGATCATACAATACAACCTGAGCAAGGAAGGATATGATGTTGTCACAGCCAAAGACGGGGATGAGGCAGTCGGCAAGGCCAAAGTGACCCGTCCGGATCTGATCATCCTGGACATCATGATGCCGAAGAAAAATGGGGTAGAGGTCTGTGAGATCCTGCGCTCCCAGCCTGCTTTCAAGGAGACCCTGATCCTGTTCCTTACGGCCCTCAGCGATGAAGGCTCCCATGTCCGGGGACTGGAAACAGGCGCCGACGACTATGTCACCAAGCCCATCAGCCCCAAGATCCTCGTCAGCCGGGTGAATGCGCTTTTCCGCCGGATCAACAAAGAGCCGGAAGAACGGGTCCTTAAAATAGAGAACCTGACCATCGACCCCGCCAAATTCGAAGTAACTGTAGATGGCAAGGATGTCACCCTGGCAAAAAAGGAATTCGAGCTCCTCTACCTGCTGGCCTCCCGCCCGGGAAGGGTCTTCTTACGCAATGAGATCCTGAACCAGGTCTGGGGGAACGAAGTGATCGTAGGCGACAGGACCATCGACGTCCATATCCGTAAGATCCGGCAGAAATTAGGGCTGGATTGCATCACCACCGTCAAAGGGGTTGGCTACAAGTTCAATCTCTGAACCGCCAATTCCCGCACATGATTCGTAATTTTACAGGATGCCCTCTACGAAGAATTTATCGCCCAAGCAGCTTTCTGCGCTGACGGCCGGCCTGCTGGCCCTGCCCATTTCAGCAGGTATTTACGCGCTGACGAACAATAGCATCGTAGGCGCAGCCTCCCTTCTCATCATCTTTTCAGGCAGCTATGGCCTCATCCAGTTCACACTGGAAAAGTTTATTTACAGGAAGATAAAGCTGATCTACAAGCTGATCCACCAGACAAAAGCTACCAAAAAGGAAGAAGTCTATTTTAAATACATCCTCCCCCAGAAAAGCATTGACGAAGTGCGCGAAGACGTGGAAAAATGGGGAGAAAAACGCAATGAAGAGATCGAGCTGCTGAAAAAGAATGAGGCTTACCGGAAAGAGTTTTTGCAAAACCTCGCCCATGAATTCAAGACACCCATCTTCGCCATCCAGGGATACGTGGATACATTGCTCAATGGGGCAATGGAAGATCCGGACATCCGGAAAAAATTCCTGGAGAATGCCGCCAGGAATGTGGACAGGCTGGTAAACCTCATGAACGACCTGGATGAGATCTCCACGTTGGAGCGGGGTGAGCAACTATTGTACAAGCAGAATTTCATCATACAGGACCTTATTAAAGAGAGCTTCGAATCCCTCTCCATTAAAACCAACGGGAAGAATATCAGGACCTCCATCAAGAAAGGATGTGAATCCCCTATCACCGTTTTCGCCGACAAGGAGAAGATCCGGATGGTGCTGACCAACCTGGTGGAAAATGCCACCAAATACGGCAAGCCCGGCGGCACCATCGTAGCCAGCATCTATAAGATAGATGAAAAGAACGTCCTGATAGAGGTAAGCGACGACGGCATCGGGATCGAAGAGGAGCACCTGGGAAGGATATTCGAGCGCTTTTACCGCACGGATGCGGCCCGGAGCAGGGACAAGGGCGGCACCGGCCTGGGTCTGGCCATCTGCAAACATATCATAGAGGCCCACGGTCAATCCATCCATGTCCGGAGCACCCCCGATGTGGGCACTACCATCGGTTTTACCCTGGAATCAAGGCGGGATTAGCTATCGATACGTTAAACTGAATTGTAATTGCAGGATTTTGGTAACTTTGCCCTTTCTTATAAAAGGCCAATCTTAAAAATGCAGGCAGTGACAAGCACGACTCAAATATTTGATTATAGCAAATGGACCAGCCAGCTCGACGAATTAGGTAAAAAGTACCAAAAAGCCAGTCCATACCCGCACATCGTGCTGGAAAACTTTGTGAATCCCGAAGTATTGAAAGATTGTATTGCCGAGTTCAACAAGCTCAACGAAACAGACGGCTGGATCAACTATAAGCACTATAATGAGAACAAGCGCGGTCTCAACAAGCTGGACCTCCTGCCTGAAACGATCAAAAGCACGATCAACGAGCTCAACTCCCCCGAATTCCTGCAATTCCTCAGCAAGCTGACAGGCATTAAAGACCTGCAGAAGGACGATGGCCTGGAAGGGGGCGGTATCCACCAGTCTACCCGTGGAGGATATCTCAACATACACGCCGACTTCACCGTCCACCCCCATCACCGCAACTGGCAGCGCCGCGTCAACGTCCTGGTCTACCTCAACGAAAAATGGGAAGAGTCCTGGGGAGGCAAGCTGGAACTATGGGACAAGGAAATGAAGGCCTGTGAAGAAAAGGTAACGCCCGTATTCAACCGCTGTGTCATCTTCAATACCGATGCAGACTCATTCCATGGCCATCCCGAACCAATGACATGCCCCGAAGGCGTCTTCAGGCGTTCTATCGCGCTGTACTATTATACAGTCGAGGCCAACCCTTTCCGGAGGGCTACCTACTACCAGGCAAGACCCGGCGAAGGCAGCAAAAAGATCCTCGTCAGGCTGGACAATGCCCTTGTCTCGATGTATACTGCCATCAAAGGGAAACTGGGCGCCAACGACAAAGTGGTCAGCAACATGCTGAAATTCTTTTCTGGAAAGAAGAAATAGGTCAACGACCCGGGACTTCCCGCTTCATGAACACGAACCCATTCTTGCGGTACAGCTCCTTCAGCTGCGGGAACTTATAATTCTGTTCCCTGTCCACTTTCGTGACAAAATAAACAGGCTTGTCGATGGGGCCCGACACCAGCCATTGCTCATCATAGTAGTTGGGATTGGCAGGCTTCTCCTTCATCGTATAGAACAGCTCGCCATAGCTTTTAAAGCCCAGGCAATGGACATAACAATCTTCCCCCTGACGGGCAATAAAGAAATCGATGTTGGCGCCCTGCGAATAGCGCTCTACCTTAGGAACAATAACTGCGGAAGCCAGGAACACCACGACTGCCATGCCGACGAAGAGGCCCCTGGCGGCTTTATCGAACTGGCCTTTCTGTAATTTTTTTATGCCGACGATCAGCGAGACGACCAGCAGGATGCCCACCAGCCCTTCCCATCCCGACCAATGCACTTCCGCTTCCAGATTGGCTCTGGCAAAAGGATCCTTGACATAAGGTGCCAGTCTTTTTACGTTCAGCCCGATGACGGCAACTCCCAGCAGCAACAGGGAGATCAGTCCCCCGAGGACAGCCGTGAGCACACCCACATATTTCCTGTAAACAGCCTCGCCCCGCTGCCACTTATAGATGGAATAAGCCGCCAGGAAGGTGACGGAGAACCAGGCCAGCGAGGAATAATGAATGATCCGGGACTGGACAATGGTGAACAGGATGGTCACTACCCAGAACAAAAAGATCATCCATTTTTTAAAGTCCTTGTCGTACCGGCTGCCATAGTGACCCTTGAAAAAAGCAGGAATGGCCAGGATCGAAGCCGGGAAACAGCCCACCAGCAATACGATATAGTGATACCCGAAGAATCCGGCCTGGTCCGCATCGTGCGTGGTGAACAGGCGGTATTGATATTTTAAGAACTCATTGATGAACCAGGGTCCCCGCTTGGCCGTTTCGTACCCGTACCAGGTGGACAGTACCATGAAGGAGACCACCAGAAAAAGGAGGACATGTCCCCAGCTGAAAAAGAATTTCCATCGATTATAAATGAAATAGACACCCAGCACCAGGAGGAAGACCATCAGGGCCACCTGTCCTTTCGTAAGGACGGCCAGCCCCATGAATACGGCCGACCAGCACACATAGAAATACAACGGCCTTGTCAGCCCCTCCTTGTCAAAGCCATTCCGCTTCCAATGATATAATATGAAATAATAGAGCGAGAGAAAGGTAAAGAGATTGAACCAGGGGTCGATGATGCCAGATTTGAAATACATATTGGGAAAGAGCGATCCCCCATAAGCCAGGGCCCAGAGGACACCAAACCGGCTGTCATAGATCCGCCTGCCGATGCAAAAGACGACCATCAACGTAACAATACCGCAAAGGGCATTGGGAAAGCGGGAAGCAAACTCATTCACCCCAAAGATCTTCATGGAAGTGCTTTGCAGCCAGAAGAACATCGGAGGTTTTTCCCAGAAAGGTTTGAAGTCCACATATACACGGGAATAGTCATCCAGCTTGATCATCTCCCTGGAACATTCGGCGAAATTGATCTCGTCCCAGTCGAACAAATGCACGCGCCCCAGAAAAGGAATAAAAAAAAGGGCGCCGAGAATGGCGATGAGTACGATAGTGGAGGTTTTGTTCAAAGGCATTACCAGGCTTTTGGCCGCAAAGATATTCTATTTAAGAGGTTTATACATCTCTCTTTTCATGACGCCCCATTTACAGAGCCGGTGAACGACAGATACCTGGAGCACGCCAAGTCCATATACGACGCTGCGGCGGAAATTGATGCTGGAAGCCTCCTCAAAATATCGGGTAGGGCAGGTGATCTCCGCGATCTCATAACCCAGGTAAATGATCTGGGAGAGCATCTGATTGTCGAAAACAAAATCCTCCGAGTTGATGTCATAGTTGATCCGCTGAAGGATCTCCCTGGAAAAAGCCCTGTAGCCCGTGTGGTATTCAGCCAGCTTTTGCTTGAGCATCACGTTCTCGAAGAACGTCAGCATCCTGTTGAAGACATATTTATAGAGGGGCATGCCGCCATGCAAAGCGCCCTTGCCAAGGGTCCTGGACCCCAGCACTACCTGGTAAACGTTATTGGCGATCAGCCACGCCATGGAAGGTATAAGCTTCGGCGTATACTGGTAGTCGGGATGGAGCATGATCACGATGTCCGCCCCCAGTTCCAGCGCCTTGTTATAACAACTTTTCTGGTTGCCGCCATACCCCCTGTTCTTGTCATGCTTGATGATATGGGAAATGCCCAGTTCGCGTGCCACAGCCACCGTCCTGTCGCTGCTGTTGTCGTCGACCAGCACCACTTCGTCCACGATGTCAAAAGGAATTTCACTATACGTCTTACGGAGGGTAAGCTCGGCATTGTAAGCCGGCAACACGATTATCAATTTTTTACCTTCAAGCATAAGACGTTAAAATAGTTGAATTTTCTCCAAAAATAGAGCGCAAACGTACGTATATCATATCAATACAGAAAAATTTTAAGCGGAATTCTGCAATCCTACTGCGGGGACTTAAATTTTTTGACAAAAAACCAATGCACAAGAATGGCTGTCGTCACCCCAAGGAAAGACCCCATCAATACATCCGTCAGGAAATGCTGCCCCAGGTAGATCCTCGAATACCCTACCGCGACAGCCGTCAGCACATAAAATACATTGGTTCTTTTATTCTTCTCGAAGATGGCCAGCATGGTTGCCAGCGAGAATACCGTTGTGGAATGCCCCGAGGGAAAGCTGCTATACCCGCGGCGGGTTATACCATCGATGAAATAAAGATATTCCCTGTGATCGAAGACCTCCCAGGGACGGGGCATGGAGAAAACGTTCTTCAGGATCTGCGCCAGCAATGCCGACAGCAGAAAAGCGGTGAGGAGCTGCCAGGCCTGGGACCAACGGCGCATCACCATCAGGAGAATGACTACCGCCACCGCGAAAATGCCATCCCCCAGGTAGGTAAACCCAATAAAAAAATAGTCTAACGGGCTCCGGTGGAAAGGGTTCAGGAACAAGAAAGTGGCCGTTTTCCCTTTCATCAGAAGGAATATCAGCCCTACCATGAAAAAAAAGCCATAACAGAGAAGAAAATTGCGGTTGGCCGCAATGATTGATCTCAGTCTATTCATCCGGCAAAACTACTACAAACCTTCCACTAATTCCTCGGCAAGGCCAAAAGAGAGGGTCATGCCCGCTCCTCCCAACCCATTGATCACATATACATAAGGTTCGGGGGAAAAGAAGAGGTCGGACCCTCCATCCGTCAATTTCGCATATATGCCATTCCAGGTCTGGACAACACGCCAGTCTTTTACCTGGACGAATGTCCGCAGATAGTCCAGGATCATGCGGTTGATACGCTCTTGATCAAAAGGATCGTGCGTAAGCCCGTATTCATGTGAATCGCCCACTGTTAGTTCGCCATTGCCATTCTGGGAGACCATCACGTGAATGCCCCATTCCAGGTAATCTGCCATCTCTTCCGCGTAACGTTCCTTCAGCCTTCCCAGGGATGCGGCAGCCTTAAAGCTATTATAGTGGATAAGTGAAAGCCCCCCGCAAAGCGCGGGCCCTATACGCCATTGCGCAGGCTGCGAAGCCAGTCGCAACATCTGCAGCTTGCATTTGGTAATTGGCTGCTGTGAAAAATGCTCGGGATACAGTGTCTCGAAGTCCGCACCGTTGCAGATGAAGACCAGGTCCGCCTCATATTCTTCCTCATTGCCGATGTACACTGTCTGATCCGAAATATAGGAGACGCATTTCCCCCAATGGAACGCTACTTTCAGCTGCCCGGATAGCCAGCCCGGCAAGACGGAGACCGCTTCCCGGGGATCCACGATCAATTCATCCCTGCTATAAAGGCCGCCCAGCAGCCCTTCGGGAACAACCGCGGGCGATGCGCCGGCCACGGCCGCCCTGTCCAGCAATTGAACCTGTCTTCCCTCCTTGCGGAAGATCTCCGCCAGCTCCTGCAACACCAGCCATTCATCGGGGTGGTAAGCAACGTGAAGGCTTCCCGCCGGCTCAGCCCAAAAATCCGCCTTCGGAGCAAGCTCTTTCCATATCTCACGGCTGCGGACCGCCCTGTCATACATCTTCCCTGCCGGCTGACCAATAGGCCAGATCATTCCAAAATTGCGGATGGAAGCGCCCACCGCCTTTTCGCTCCTTTCAAAGACGTGGACGGAAAATCCCCTCAACGCCAGGGCCCTGGCCGTTGCCAGCCCTACAATACCCGCGCCGATGACAATGGCCGATCGAGATGATTGCATAACTATACTATCTTTTTGTAGATCCTGTCATAAAGCACAGCCCCCCACAGCACCAGCACAATACCAACGGCAGCCGCAACATAGAAGATCACCGTGAAAAAGTCCACCCATGTATAACGTATCTGAACAAATTCTTTTAACAGCAGGACAACCACCGTGCCCATGTAGCCGAATGCATCGGCGAAATAAATGAGAAAGCCCACATTCCCCGGCACCTTATATGCAGCCAGCATTCTTTCAAAATAAAAACAGTTGTAAGGTATATAACCCAGGTAAAGCCCGGCAGAAGCGACAAGTATCCAGCTCACCGGAGAAAGGATATGCAAATGGTAGCCAGCCGTCCCCACAGCCGCCAGCACAAAGCCGCCGATGATAATGACATTATTCAGCTGGAAAGCCTTGTAATTATTTTTTATTGAATAGAATCCCCCGATGACAGCCAGTACGACCAGGGACACGATGGTGCTGGTCTGCGCAAATACAGTCGCATGTTGCAGAGACCCTGTCTCCGTCCATAGCTCATTAATGAAATCTTCGCAGAAATCCCGCAGAATGGTCAGCACCACATAAGCGATGATAACAGGGATGAGCGCAAGGCCGAACTGCCGGAGGAAGGCTTTCCGCTGCGGTTTTTCCATAGGCAGCCGGATAGTACGTTGCGCGACATCAGCTGCCGTGGGCGGCGGTGTCTGGTTCAGCAGCCAGGTCCCCAGTAGCAGCGGGCCCAGGAAAATAGCAGCTGCCGTGAAAGGCATCCACTGCTCATTGACGCCTGCATAAAGCATCAGCGCCTTTCCCACGGTCTTGGCCAGTCCGCTGGCAAAAATAAAGCTGGTGGCCAGGATGGCGCCCATCAGCTCCGTCACCCGCCGGCCTTCCAGGAAACCGAATACCAGGCCCCAGATCAGGCCCAGGGGCAGCCCGTTGATGAATAAAAAAATAAAATTATAGGGCATCGGCACCAACCCGAAAAGCAACAACGCCCCCCACGAGATCATCATCAGCCGGATGATATACCCCGCCCTGCGGGAAGGTTGCATCATGGCGATAAACCGGATGCCATAGAACTTGCTGCACATATAGCCCAACACCTGCGAGACCACCAGCACCACCTTGTAAGAAATGCCGAACAGCCTGACGCTGTCATACGACGCGGCGGTGAAAGGCTTCCGAAAACCGTACATGCTGGAATAGACCACAAAAGAAGAAAACGACACACATAATATGAATACCCAGGCAGGACTCGCCGACAGCCTGCTCCGAAGCGTCGGACGGCCACCGTCTGCGGCAGCCGCGGGCCCGGGCGGTATGACCACCGTCTCAGGCATGCTCAATAATGGGTATTAGCTCTTCCAGGCTGTCGATGATATGGTCAGGATGGTATTGCTCCAGCTGCGCACGGGTATACGCGCCGGTGGTGACGCTGACAACTACCCCACAGCCGGCATTGCGCCCCTCTTCCACATCCACTTCTGTATCCCCGATCTTCAACACCTCTGTGGGAGAAGCTATGTGCAGCCGCTGCATCAATTGATGGATCATATAAGGAAAGGGGCGCCCTTCAGGTACTTCGTCGCTGCAGATCACCTGGTCGATAAGCCCATGACCATTGTCCCAATGCAGCCGTTGCAGGATAGTATCCGTAATGGCACGGGTGAACCCCGTGTTGAGCGCTATTTTCATACCCTTCTGTTTCAGGGCTGAAAAAACTTCCTCTGCATGAGGTAAAGGGCGCAGCTCCATTTCAGTGCGGTAAAATGAGATCATGCTGGTAATAAACCTGTCGTGTATCCTGTCTACCAGTGCCAGGTCCCCTTTACGTTCAGGTGCATATTTTTCCAGCAGCCGCCGGATAGCATCGATCTTGCGGAAGCCCATTACCTTCTTTACTTCTTCTTTCGGCACCGCGAGGCCGAAGGCCTGAAATGCCTCCATGAACGAATGGGCTACATCGCCCTTATCATATACAGTCGTCCCGGCTATGTCAAAAACCACCAGTTGAATAGTGCTCATAAAAGTTCATATCGTAGTTAGGTGTCGGAACATCATGTCTTTAAAGTGTGCAAGATCGGGTAAAGCCTTGCCTTCGATCTTCGCCTGCTCGTCCCACTTACGCATTTTGACGATCATTTCGAACAAAGGATACTGCTCGAATGCAGTCGCCTCCTCCTCTGTCATAGGACCGCCCTGGTATTCCAGCGTCTTCCTGCTGGCATCCGACAGCTGCGCATAATAAGCCGGGTCCCTGACAGTGAGATACCGCTTGGCTTCCACATGGGATTCCACCAGGCGCGCTACCTTTTTCGAGAACCCCTTTTTTCTCAGGAATGCAGCGCCGATGGCCTCATGATCTTTTATACCAAACCCATCCATTTCATTCTCTCCCGTCGCCGCCTCGCTGATATGACCGATGTCATGCAGGAAGGCCGCCAATATGACCTCTTCGTCATATCCCTCCTCTTCCGCCAGCTGAGCCGCCTGCACCATATGCTCCAGCTGCGAGACTTTCTCACCGGCATATTCTTCGCCGCCGTAGCTTTCATACATTCCGAAGATCTCATCGGTGATCTCCCGGGCTTTTTCACTTTCCATAACAAGCCTTTTAATTATTTGAATACCGTTGGAACAGGCGCTGCAGCACCATGGTCCGGCAGGAATTGAAAACCCAGCAATGCAGCCATGGTCGGCGCCCATTGCTTTTGATACAGCTGCGTATGGGTGCTGACCTCCCCTTCCGGCTTCGTATCGGGGCCCATCACAGCCATCCAGATCTCGCCGGACTCCGCTATATCCTTACCATGATCGCGCCAGTGATCCTTGATCTTGTCTCCCCTGCCATGGTCGCAAGTGACGATCAGCGTGGTCTTGTCTTTGTATTGAGGCATGGACTGCAATGTGTTCCATAGGTCCGCGATCATGGCATCCTCCGCATGGGCCTGGCTAAGGTACTGGTCGTACAGGCCCGCATGCGCAAAGTCGTCCGTCTCGTCAAAAGCAATATACAATACCCTGGGACGATAGTTCTTCAGGTATTCCTTTCCTGCAAAATAAGTGATCACGTCAGGCCGCTCTTCCAGCGGCTGCGGAGCAAGGAACTGCATCTCGTTCACCACCTGCAGCCCTTTGTCTGAAAAATGAAGGCTGTCTACACCCGAATTTACAAAAAGTCCGCTTCGGCCAACATTAAGAATATACGGAAATACGTCCCAGGTAGTAAAAGCGGCCACCTTTCCCGAGAACCCTTTCTGCTTATTGATAAATTCCAGCACATTGGTATTCTTGTTCAATACCTTGTCGTTGGTGTTGACAGCCGTATCCGGGTAGCCTGTAAATATCTCATTATACCCGGGGTAAGAGAACTGGTAAGGATTGGCGACGTTCACCAGGTTGCCAATGCTCCTGTTGCCATACAGCTGTCCCTTCGCCTCCACCGTGGTCCAAAGAAAAGGGAAGAGCTTTTTCCTTCTTTCGCGAATGTCCGGACTGTCAAACCTTTTATTCAGCCCATCCTTATCGCGCGTATATTGTTTATTGCCGGCCAGCGAGGAGTCGATCCCCCCGAACACTTCCTGCCAACGCATGCCGTCCAAAGTGAAAATGACGAGATTTTCCGTACGACGCTGGGCATGGGCAACGAAGGTGCAGCCGGTCAGGAACAACGTAAAAAGAATATTTCTTGAACAGATCATTGCCAATGTTATTTTAAGATCCACATAACCCCATTGATATCGTCATTCCCGCTGTATTGGGATTCGAGTGCCGCCTGGTAATTGGTCGCATTGGCGACGTTCTCGCTGCCCGGATACTGGAAGCGCATGGGGATGCGCGCGCTGTTGCCCGTTCCCGGACCCGTGGTAAAGGTCGGTATGCCCGTCCTGCGATAAGTATAATAGGATTCCAGCCCGGAATGACGGAAAAGGGCCAGGTACTTCTGCGTCAGGATCTTGTTCAGATTAGCGGCATCATTGGCTGTATATTTTACAGCAGGGTTGCTGTAATAGGCAGCATAGTCGATATTCACCGTAAACTGATCATACGTGCCAAGGCTGGCGCCAGGATGAAGGAAGTACACGGCCATGGGGCCACTGTCGGGTATGCCATAGTAGCCCATGGAGGCCTGTATCCCGGCCGTGTAGTAGGCGGCTGCATCACCCAGAGGGCCCGATGTGATCCAACCCCTGTTAATGGCCTCGGCGATATTGAACAGCATTTCAGGATAGCCTATCTGTATGCTGGGCTCACCCGTATAGGTGTCGTAGTAGTGTTTGCGGTTGATCAATGAATATTGCCCCGCATTGGCCTCGATATACATATCCCCCAGGTCTTCCCCGGGACTGGCACCGACAAAAGCGGCGAAGCTGGTGGGACTGGTGCCATCCGCCACCAGTTTGGAGGCCGGTTCGGCAGTGACAAAAACACGGGGATCGCTCAGTTGGGTGAGGAGCCCTATATAGGTAGCGGATGTATTATACCGGAGGGCATCAAAACCGAAATTACCGGGATTCATTGGATAATCGTTCGTAGGATGAACATAGACATATTGCAGGTTGTCGCTCATATCCACCATGATCGGATATTTGGTGGAATTCCCTACGATGTCGGCAAACTGCTGCTTTACATTCAGGTCGGCGTCGGTAGCTTTCTTGCTAAGATGGATCAGCAGGCGCAGGCGAAAGGTATTCACCGTTTTTTGCCATTTGATAAGGTTATTGTTAAAGTAAATATCACCTTTCAGCAACTGGCCGTCAGAAAGATTGTTGATATCCGGAGAGCTGATCAGCTGCTGCAAATCCTTGTTGGCGTCTTCCAGCCAGGCAAAAGCCTGCTTGAACACTTCCTTCTGCGTATTGTAGGCGGGCCGCAGACTGTCCAAACCCTGCAGGGCGCTGGTCAGCGGGAGATCACCCACCTGGAGGCTCATCCTGGTAAAAAAATAAGCCCGGAAGAATTTGCCCAATGCCGAGTAAGGGTTCAGGTCGTTGCCGCCGTAAGCCTTCGCTTCTTCTTCCATTTTGAGGACATTCTTCAGTGAATTGTAATAATCATCCTCGGAGCCGAAATCATAGCGGTTATTGCCATAGTAATCGTAATTGATACAATAGTACTGGCTCCACCTTTCCTTCATCGTATAGGGGGCATCATACATGTCGTTCAAAGCGCCATTCAGCAAAAGGGAGGGAGGCACCTTTGTAGGCTTATTGGCGTTTTGATAAAGCTCGCTGAATGTCTTCTTACACCCGGAACTCACCAGGGCAACCATTGCCATAAACAGGGATATATAAAACAGCTTTTTCATTTTTGTACTTTTTTAATGATTAGAAGACGAGGTTGAGGTTGAAGCCGAAGCGTCTCGTCGTGGGCGACTGTAACACCGTACCTGTCGTCGAATAATTGTACTGGTCCAGGTCCACATCCTTGAACCGTTTGTCCTTGTAGAAATAGATCAGGTTGCGGCCTACAACGGAAATGCTGGCTCTTTTAATGAATGTCCTGCCCAGCAATTTCTCCGGGAGGTCATACCCGATGGTCACTTCCCTCAGCTTGGAGAAGGTCTTGCTCATCAGGTTGCTCTCGCCGATGTTGTAATATTTGCTGACATAATCCTGTACGTGGGTCGGCGTGGTATTGGCGGCGAACTGGAGGTCCTTGTAATTGAGGATCGCCCCTGTTCTCGAATCGAAATTAATAGGTACTCCATTGGATACTACTACACCCGTGCCGACATAGGTGCCTGCAAATGAAGCATCGCCGGCATGTTGATCGTCGTCGCTCCTCGACTTACCCAGGGCTCCCTGCACAGTCTCGATATTGCTGCCCCCACGCATGGTCTTGTTATGCATATAGTCGCTGGTAACACCTCCCACGCTGCCGTCGAACTGGAAGCCTACAGATACGCCGTAGAAGCTGATCTTGTTGTAAACGCTCCACTGGTAATCTGCATTCAGATGGCCCAGATACTGGTTGACGGGGTTTTGCAGTGGCTTACCGGCATCATCGTTGATGACCTTTCCATCCGACGTCTTGACAAATGCAGTGGTATAGAGCTTATCCACACGATCGCCCTTTTTGAAGAAGGTATTGTACAGCTGCTGTCCCGGCGGCAGCTCAAGATACTTGTCCTGGAAGGTCGACCAGTTGACCAGCACATCCCATTTTATCCGGCCGGATTTATAAGGGGTGCCGCTCAGGGAAAGTTCATATCCCATCTTGCGGGTCTTCAGCGCATTGATATAATAAAAGTTGTATCCCGTGGCTGAAGAAACAGGGTTCTGCAGGATCTGCGGTCCATCTGTATACTGGAAGGCAGTAGCGCTTAATCCCAGACGATTCCTGAGGAATTTGACATCGAATCCCTCCTCGAAGTTTATACGCTGGAAGGTTTTGATACCGGGGTCGAACAGGTTGCTGCTGTACGAGGCAGCGGGTTGATTATTGTAAGGTTTTTTGGTGGAATAAGCTGCCTGTAATGAATAATCGGGGCCTCCATAAGGAGACAAATAATTATTGCCGTAATCCAACGGATAATCATATAAGGAAGAGCCGGAAGGACTGGCGCCAAAGGCGGTGATGGAATTGAAAGGGGCCATACCTACCGTCGGTGAAGTAGCATCACCATGTACGGCCGCATAGGAAGCCCTTGCCTTCAGATAAGAGATGAATTGCGGCAGGTTGACATAGTCTGATACAACGGATGATACTGATACGCTTGGATAGAAATAGCTGTCATTACTGGTAGGCAGCGCCGAGGACTTGTCGATACGGCCCGTGGTGGACAGCGTTGCAAATTTGCCCAGGGAGGCATCCAGTGAATAATAGCCGCTGTATACCCGCATGTCCGAGGCAAAGCTGCTGCCCTGAACAGGATTGAGGGAATTCCCGAAAGTGTAAACCTCCGGCACGCTCATATAGTCGGTGGAGGTGAAGCCAGAGTTATAGGAGAACAATCTCAGGCTGCCGCCGGCAAAACCCGAAAGGTTCAGGAAGTTGCTGATGTTGTAATTATAGTTCAGCTGCATATCCGTGTTGTTCTCGAAAAGCGTGCGCCTGTCTTCCCTGTAATCACCCAGGTTTTGCTCACGGCCATACGGATGGGCAGAGAAAGGCATTTTCTCCGTACGGAGGAGATCATATCCGGTGATCTGTGTACGGGCATTCACATTCAGGTGGCCGTCGATCTTGTAGTTGGTGCTGATATACCCATACATATCGGTCTTGTAATGTCCTCTCATCCATTTGTATACCATGAACCATGGGTTATGATAACGCTGGTATTCGGCAAATACGGACTGGGTGCTTACCTTGCCTTTCTGCCAGATGCCCCTGATATCGGGAGCATTGACGTCCCAATCGGCGCCCGTCCAGATCGACACATTATAGATAAGGCTGTTGGGACCATAATCGACATCCGGATAATTGGGAGTATACTGCCGGTTGTAATTAAAATCCACATCTATCTTCAGCCGCTTCGTGGGGCTGTAGGAACCGAACATATTAAAGTTGGTGATATTCAGGCTCATGTTCGGGATCATGCTCTGCTGGTAGCTGTGCGAAAGCGAAAAACGCATGTTGTAATTGTCGCCGGCGGCACTCAAAGCAATATTGTTCGTGGTCTGAAAACCCGTACGGAGGAAATGCTTCAGGTTGTCCTTTCCGCGGGCAACATAAGGCGTCGGCTTAATATGACCTGTCCAGACTCTACCGGGGAAAGTAGTCGTGAAGGTAGTGTTCGGATCATACTCCCCGTCATATTGAGGGATCAACTGCCCTTTGAACTTAGGTCCCCACACATCATAGTCATTATCATTCAGGCCACCGCCTTTGCCATCGCCAAAAGCATACAGCGCATTTTCGCCACCTCCATATTCATTCTGTGTACGGGGAAAAGCGAGGAACCCCTTGTCTAAAACATTACTGGAGTTGAATTCCACCGTAAATCCTTTATCCCCGTCCCGGGCGCCTTTCTTGAGCGTTAAAAGCACAGCGCCATATTGGGCCCTGCTGCCATACAGCGCAGCCGCCGTGGGACCTTTAAGGACAGTATATGTTTCAATATCGTCAGGATTGATGTTCCAGGTATCAGAGCTGATAGGAACACCATCCACCACATAGAGCGTGATCTCATTTCCCCGCAGGATGAGAGTGGGCTTCCTCAGCATTTCAGCAGAGGGGCCTACAGATAGACCCGCAATTTTTCCCGTGAGTCCCGTAATGGGATTCATATCACGTGCTTTTATAAGATCTGCCCCTTTCACCTCCTGGACGGCATAGCCAAGCTTTTTAACTTCCTTCTTTACGCCGAGCGCCGTTACGACCAGTTCATTCAGGTTACGGGAATTCTGGGCGACCCGTATCACAACATCCGTTTCCTGCCCCACAGTATATTCCTGACTGACAATGCCGACCCCACTGACCACCAGGACATCACCGCTTTTGGCGCGGATGGTGAACAACCCGTCTATGCTTGTGGAGACACCCACATTTGTGCCTTTGATCGTCACCGACAGGCCCGCCAGCGGACTTTGATCCGTTTCGGAAAGCACATGACCGTTGATAACGACCTGGGCATGGAGAAGGGCAGGTAGCAGGAAAAGCCACAACCAAAGCCCTTTTAGAAGGGTAGATCTTCTTCTCATATACAGTAAATTTTTTGTTAAGGGAAATCAGAATGTTTGACGGCGAAATTATCCGGACAATATAAAGGGAAGGTTAGCGGCGGTTTAAGGAAATGTTAATAGTTTACAAATACTAAACCAATGTTAAGTATTTATAAAATCCTCCCACCGGTATTGCAGGGCAAATAATAAATGGCTATTTTCTTGATAAGACTGCGTGTGCAGGTTCAGAAAAGATAAAAGACAAGGATCAGCGCTTCCGTAGCGCCTGTATTCCTCAATCGATGACGGCCCCTGCCATCGAAGAACAGGGTATCTCCTTCTTCCAGTGTGAATATCTCTTTTTCCACCTGGTATTCCACCTGCCCTTTTAATATATACTTACATTCATAGGCATCGGTGCTGATCATCTGTTTGCGGCCGGCATTCTTTTTGAGCTCGAGAAGGACGACGTCTATGGCCTGGCTGGCAATGCTTCGTGTGAGTATACGCTTGTACGAAAAGCCCTTCACCGGCTCCTTCCCGAACACCTTCTCCTGCCCTTTGCGGATGATGAGGACATTGCCTTTATTAGCCGCATCATGCATGTCCTCGAAAAAGGTCTTCAGGTCCTCATCAAGGGAATGGATGATATTGAATAGCACGGGAAGAGAAGGAACAGTACGGTTATTCTCGATCTGGGAGATCAGCCCCTTGCTGACCCCGGCCTTGTTGGCCAACTGTTCCAGGGTGACATTCTTCTGTGTTCTTTTGGTCTTGATCTTATCGCCCAGCAGTAAAATAAGTTCTTCATTCATACAGCGTGTCCTTATTGCAGGCAGCCAAGATACTTAATATGATATTAAATGCATATTAAAGTCCGAATGCCTGTAATATCCTGGTGAAGACGGCGGTATTTTCATACACTCCTCTGAAAAGTCCCGAGCGGGGGCCGTAAGCGAATACAGGCACAGGAATGGCCGTATGGTCGTTGGTGGAGAATTGCCCTCCCACATATCCTTTCCGGTAATCACCGTCCATCAGGGTAAGTCCGCCTGTCTCATGATCAGCCGTCACGATCACCAGCGTCCCTCCATCCCGGTCGGCAAACCGCAAAGCCTCTCCCACCGTCTTATCGAAATCCATCACTTCCATCGCAACATACGGCAGATCGTTTGCGTGACCGCCATAGTCCACCTGGGCACCTTCCGTCATGATAAAGAATCCCGGCTTATTACGGGACAGCAGATCGAGGGTCTTGTTAAAAGCCTTCTGCAACCAGTCGCCCCTGCCCTCCAGCATGGACATGCCCGCCCTTCTCTCCACTACGATCCACTTTTTATTCGTCCCGGCATGAACACTATCTACCGCAGGAACAATGGTATATTCAGGCTGTAATTCCTCCAGCAGGCTGCCTGTTACGGCCGCTTTTTCCCCTTCCGTGAGAATAGGCACATTGTTGAGGCTCTCATCGCCCGAACCCATCAATACATTGATGGGACCGTTCTTCAGGTCTCTGAGGATAGCGCTGGCATCCCCCCGCTCGGACTGATGTGCATAGAAGTCGGCCGGCGTCGCATCGGCGATATCCCCGCAGGTGACCAGGCCTGTCCGGATCTTCCTCCTTTCCAGGATCACAGGCAACAGGGGCAGGGCCCTGCCTGTATGATCCACACCGACAAATCGGTTGTTGGTCTTTTCACCAGAAGAGAACGCAGTAGAGCCGGGAGCCGAATCCGTCACATAGCTGTCATAGCTGCTGGTCTTCGACAGCCCGATGTTCCGCATGGCAAATATGTTCAGCGCGGCCTTGTTGGCCGTATAGCCCGCATACAGCTGCGCCAGGCCCGTACCGTCACCGATGAGGAGAATGACATTCCGTACAGGCTTGTCCACCCCATCCGACTTATAGGTAGGCTGGTATGGCCTGTAAGCCTCGCCTCCCGTAAAAGATGTCTTCGGCAGCCGGTGTAAGAAATCGGAAAGCGCGGCAATATGGTCCGTATTTATATAATCTACCTGCAGATGCATGAACTGGTACCAGGCATTGATAAAATCCGGCGCATCCCAGAAACGCACAGTCTTTTTCAATTCATGCGCTTTCTTCACGGCCCCTTGCAGCAAGGCCCATTCCTTTTCCGGGATGATACCCTTCCCATTCCATTTGGAATAGCTTTTAAAGTCATCGCTGAGCATAACCACCTTGTCCAAAGCCGCTTTCCCGTATTGGTCCGACAATACGCCGTCGAACCAGATCCACGATGGGTAGCTTGCCCATAATGAAGCCGCAGGCCGGTTGCCCGTTATGACAATTTTGATGGCGGGATTGCTCGTCAGCTCGGGGTATTTCCCCAGCACTTCGATCAGCCGCGCAAGCGTATGGATAGAATCCGTCTTGATATCGATCAATAGCTGCAACCCGGCCGCTCCATTGAGATAAGGCTTGCCGCCATGCTGACGGACACAGGCCAGCAGCGGATCGAGATAATACGTCTCCAGCGTCCTTTGTAATGCCAGCTCCTTTTCAGAATGGGCTACCACCAGCGAATCCTGGCGTAAGAATATGTCCGCCTCTATAGAGCCGAAACCTTCGTTGTAGGCCAGCCGGAAGGGCACCTTCTGCTCGTAATCATTGTGGGAATGGGCATTGCTGACAGTATACGCGACGGGCTGCGCCTGCAGGCTGAAATTCATCAGCGCCAGCAGGACAATGAGGGATCCTGAGTTCATTTCGCAAGTATATAAAAAAATTTTCTTCCCGCCTTTGTTAATATTCCGTTCACACAAACCTTACAATTACTTAACAACCAGGTAAAAATGAGGTAATACTTAGTATGGACCTTTGGAAAACCACAATAATGGAAAAGCGACCCGTGGATGTAGTTGTTTTGTCGGACGTCCATCTTGGAACTTACGGCTGCCGGGCTAAAGAGCTGGTGAATTACCTCAAAAGCATCACGCCTAATATCCTCATCCTGAATGGCGATATCATAGATTGCTGGCAATTCTCCAAAAGGTATTTCCCTCCTGCACATATCATGGTCCTGAAAGAGATCCTTCAGTTCATCACCAACGGTACGAGAGTGTTCTATATTACTGGCAACCACGACGAGATGATGCGCAAATACACCGATACCCGCATCGGCAACTTTACGCTCACCGACAAGCTGGTGCTCGAGATCGACAATAAAATGACCTGGATCTTCCACGGCGACGTATTTGACAATACGACCAAGGGAGGCGCAAAGTTCCTGGCCAAGCTGGGCAGCAGTGGGTACCAGGGGCTCATCCGCTTCAACCGCTTTATCAACTTCATCTTAAAATTATTGGGTCGCGAAAGGGTCTCCATCTCCAAGAGAGTGATGGCAGGCGTGAACAAGGCCGTTAGTAAGATCAATGATTTCGAGCTCATTGCGGCTGAGCTCGCCATCGAAAAAAGGTACGACTACGTCATCTGCGGCCACATCCATCAGCCTCAGAAGAAAGTAGTTGAAACAAAGGACGGTAAAGTCACCTACCTCAACTCCGGGGATTGGGTGGAGCACCTGACAGCCCTGGAATACCAGCATGGCGAATGGTCCATCTTCGAATACGACGAAAAGAAATTCCCGGTCGCCGCTACCGTCGAGATGAAGCCCTCCCTGAGCGTCATTACGGACGAGATCAATTTTTATATCAATTCATTAGCAGCAATATGAAGATTTTTTACGCAGTACAGGCCACCGGCAACGGCCATATCAGCAGGGCCATGGAGATCCTGCCTCACCTGGAACGGTATGGGAAAGTAGATCTCTTTCTCAGCGGGGCTAATAATACCCTGGAGCTGGATGCTTCCGTAAAATATCGCAGTAAGGGCCTTAGCCTTTTCTATACCAGCGTCGGCGGGCTTAATTATGTCGACACGGTCCGCCAATTCTCCCCTATGCGGCTGCTGAAGGAAGTAAAGGAGCTGCCCGTGGAAAAATATGATCTTATCCTCAACGATTTCGAGAGCATCACCTCCCTGGCCTGCGCCTATAAAAAGGTGCCTTCCGTCAATTTCGGCCACCAGGCCAGTTTCATCTCTCCCAAAGTGCCCCGGCCTGCCCGGAAGGAATGGATGGGCGAATGGATCCTGCGCAACTACGCCCGGGCAACACAATACATTGGCCTCCATTTTAAACAGTATGACGACTTCATCCTTCCCCCTGTGATCAAACGTGAGATCCTCCAGGCCGAGCCGATGGATAAAGGTCATGTCACCGTATACCTTTCCTCTTTCAGCGATGCTGTTGTGAGCCGCTACCTCAGCCCCTTGAAGGATTACAGTTTCCAGGTCTTTTCCAAGGAAGTAAAGTACCCCGTACAGCAAGGTAATATCCTCTTCATCCCCGTCAGCAGGAACGCCTTTAATAAGAGCCTTATCTCCTGCAAAGCCATCGTCACAGGCGCAGGTTTCGAAACGCCCGCGGAAGCCATGTATCTCGGGAAAAAGCTCCTGGTCATCCCTATCCGGGGACAATACGAACAGTTCTGCAATGCAGCAGCCCTTGAAAGAATGGGCGTGTCCGTACTGAAAGGACTGGATGGCCAATTTGCCACGGTCTTCGGGGCAATGATGCAGCATAAGAGATCACCCGGCCTCCGGCTGGATCATAGTACCGAGTCCATCGTCAGCTATCTCATGCATCACTGTACAGACCGGAAAAAACATCAGCTGGACCTGCTCTATCCGGAATTCATCTTTAATTAATCTTGGAGTAAACTCCCCATAATGTATGCCCGCTACCTTTATGCCCGATTTAATTGGTTAATCACCCGTTAATCGATGGTTTATATATGTAGAGTTGAATTTTCTCATGCAGAGCCACTTCATTTCCATGACGGTGGCTTTTTTCATTCATAGCCTTTCATAAAAAATGGGCCCTTTCGGGGCCCATTTTTGTATAGAGAGATATTTCTTTAGAACGTGTACTTCAATCCTAACTGTCCCTGCCAACGTGAGTTGATCGGGTCGTTGTAGTAGTAGTGATTGCCTAAAGTGGGTGCCTGGAACTGGAAGGTCGGTATATATCCTGTAGAAGGGTTGCCCGCAGCAACTCCGTTTGCATCCTTCGTAAATTTCAGGAAATTCACCGTATAGTTGTTCAGGTTGCTCACGAAAGTGATATGGCCCCAATTGTTATTGATCAGGTTGAGGACGTTGAAGATGTCCAGGCTGATGGCCAGTGTATGCTGCCTGTTGCTGCTGCTGAGATGGAACTCGTGCATCAGCTTCAGATCCAGCTCATGGTTCCAGGGCGTACGCATGCCGTTACGTTCTGCATATTTACCTCTCCTGGTCTTCAGGTAGCTATCGGCATCCACGAAAGCATTAAATGCATCGCGGGTGGCTGCTGTGATCATGGTCTGCGATTCGGCCACCGTTGGGATATAAGGCAGCGCAGAATTGGGGTTCAGGACATTGCCTGGCACGCTGGAATAGATCACCGTGTAAGGGCTGCCGGACTGACCGGAGTAGAAGAAATTCAATGAAGTGGTGTTGATAGCATTCCAGTTCAACGCTCCACCCACGGTAGCTACGATGTGCTGGCGCAGATCGAAGTTGGAATAACCCAACGTAGGATTGTTGGCGGAAATGGACGGGTTGTAATCCCAGTTGCTCTGCATGGAATTGCGGATACCGTTGGCAACGTCCTTGGACATACCATAGGTATAAGCAGCAGACCAGTTATAGCTGAAGGTAGCCCTGCTGCCTACGCGAACAGGATCAGATGTCTTTGAGAGCTGGGCAGTAAGGTTATACCGGTAGCCCTTGCTGGTGTTGCTGAGCAGGAATACGTTGGCGAAATTGCCGTTGATGTTGCCGCCCGTGTACACCGGAGTTTGGGTAGGTCCGGTGGAATAGAATTCGGTCTGATCCTTCTTATTGATCTGCTGGAACAGGACGTCATGGATGGTCTTGGTGTACATTCCGTCCAGGGTCAGCTTGTAGCCATGGCCTAACTTGAAGTCAACCGCCAGGCTGCTGCGCCATACGGAAGGAAGCTTGAACTTATTGTCCACGATATCCAGCTCGCGTGTCTTAATGGAGTTCGGGCTAACTGCACCAATGGTAGATACCAGGTTATCAGGCCCAACCAGGGGTACTGTAGTACCTGCCGCAGGCTTGTAATCGATGTTGTTGAAGTTGGGGCCGCTGAGGGTATAGGCATAACCTAACCAGGCGAAGGGGATACGACCGGTGAAGATGCCGGTACCGCCTCTCAGCACAACGGATTTATCACCATTTATATCCCAGTTGAAACCGAGACGGGGAGAGAAAGATACATTGCCAAACCACTTGTTGTCGAATTTGCCAAAAGGCGTATGCGAATACGTCGGATTGGTGGGGTTGACATAATCAACCGTAGTGTTCAGCTCAGGGTCGGTGGCAGGCTGTTTCCCAACATAGGAATAGTCGATCCGGATGCCGGGGGTCACTTTGAAACGACGGGTGATGGAGATCTCATCTCCGACATAGGCGCTGAGCAGGCCAACGTTGAAATGGCTGCCGGGCGTATTGGTACGCAATTCATCATAATCGTTCTTGCCGGTGCCCGGTGCATAGGCAGCCCGGATACGGGCAGGGCGGTTGGCCAGAAAACTATCGACAGCATTGTACTGCCAGCGGCCATTCCAGCTGTTGACGAAGCCATAGTCGAAGCTATAGAACTCGTTATGTGTACCAAAAGTGAATTTGTGGATGCCCTTGTTCCAGGTGACATTGTCCGTAAATTCAAAGGTCTTTTGACGCTGATCGTAGATAGAAGCTTCGCGCCAGGTGCCTAACCAGATATTAGAGGAGCCATTGGTGATGTCCACATAAGGGGTCACAGTATTGAAGGCCCCGGGGAAGGTACGGTAGTCATGTACATTGATATAGCCCAGGATCAGCTGGTTGCTCACCGTATTGCTGAACTTGGTCTTCAGCTCAGCTACGAGATTGATGTTCTTGCTGTACTGGGTGAAGTCCGTGGAGCTGAACTGGTAGACCGCAGGCGTACGTTCCAGGTTATTACCCCAGCCCTTGGTATAGATGCCACGAAGCGTAAGGGTGGTCTTGGCGCTGATATTGTAGTCCAGGCGGCCGAAAAATTTATTGCTGTTGGTAAAGATCTTGCCCGGAGCAAAAGATCCCGGGTCGTACCCTGCCGCCTTGAAGGCAGTGGTGATTGCATTGGCCTGCGCCAGTGTCATAGCGGCGCCGGCTTCACCTACGTTATAGAAAGTAGGCTCCTGGCGACGGGTGAGCTCCACATTGGCGATGAAGAACAGTTTGTTCTTAACGATGGGGCCGCTGAGCGTCGCACCATATTGATAGTCGTAAAAGTCGGAGCTCATGGATTTCTTCGCGGCATCCGGGCTTTTACCCATCAGGGTCTTGTTCCTGCCGTATCCATATAAAGAACCGTGAAAGTCATTGGTGCCGCTTTTGGTAACAGCATTCACCGTACCGCCGGTGAAATTACCCAGCTTTACGTCATAAGGCGCCAGTTGCACCTGGACCTCCTGGATAACATCCAGGCTATAGGGATTGGTGCGGGTGCCGGAACCGGCCGTACCCGCCTGGCCACCACCACTGGTGCCACCAAAGGAGTTGCTGAAGCCGATGGCGTCATTGTTCATGGCACCGTCCAGCGTAATATTATTATAGCGGAAGTTGCTGCCGCCAAAAGAGTTGTTGTTCGACTGAGGAGTGAGCCTGGTAAAATCGGAAAGGCTTCTACCCAGCGTAGGCAGAGTAGTCAGCTGGGCCTTGCCCACCGTGAGGCCGGAGGTCTGCGCTCTTCTGCCGCCTACCACCACGACTTCCGTCAGGGCGGCCTCATTCAGCTTTAGTCCAACACTAACCTCAGGATTGTCTCCCAATGTGAGGTTGAGGTCGGATACCGTCTCTTCTTTATAGCCAGTGAAGGAGATCTTAACAGTATAAGGCCCTCCCACTTTCAGGTTGGGTATAACAAAAATTCCTTTGCTATTGGTCTGGGAGCCTGTGGAGTACCCCGTAGGTTCATGTTTTACTACCACGGATGCGCCCGGTACAGGTGCGCCCTTGGAATCATAAACGATACCATTAAGCGTAGCGGTCGTCTCCTGCGCCCGGGCAAATCCTCCGGCAAGAAGAGCGATCGTGCTGAACATAAGCAATAGTCTGAGTCTGAAACGCGACATAACGATTAGTTAAAATTTGCAGCAAAGGTGCTCCCGGCATGTTACCGGCAGGTTACGCCAGTGTTAAGAAATTGTAAAGTGGGTGTAACAATTCGATCTTATGTTATAGATAAGATATCCATATCTATTTAATATACAGCTTTTTACAAAAATTTCTCCCGAAAAAGACCGTTACATCCCTCCTTCCTGAATTAATAGAGAATTATTGCAGCAGGGGTAGATCCATTCCCCATATACTTGCTTCAGCTGTCGCGTATTAAGAAATCATTACCATATTTAATTGCGATCATCCCGGGGCCAATGCCATGTAATTTTATTAAAATTCTCTCCCATGAGTTTTAATTCAATAATGAAAGCGTTCATGCCAAAGGACCAGGTGTTCTACACCTTATTCGAAGAGGTAGCCGACAACGTGCACGGCATGGGCAAGGTGCTGAAGGCGGTAGTTTCGGAGACAGATTTTGACAAGCGTGAAGGACTGATCGCCGGGCTCGAGAACCAGGAGCATCTCAACGATGAGCTGACCCACCAGATCTATACCGAGCTGGGCAGGAATTTTATCACCCCTTTCGACCGCGAAGACATCCATTACCTGGCCAGCGCCCTGGATGACATCTGTGACTATATTTACTCCTCCGCTAAAAAGATAAATTTTTACCGGGTCAACCCAAACGACATGGGTATCCAGAAACTGGCAGACCTCATCGAACAGAGCGCTGAACAGATCCGCAAAGCCATCCGGGAACTCCGGGATATGCGGGATATGCGTAAGATCACCGATGCCCTGGTAAGGGTCGACAGCATCGAGAACCAGGCCGACGACGTCTTTGATATGAGCATCGACCGCCTCTTCCAAAGCGAACCGGATGCAAAGGAGGTCATTAAAAAAAGAGAGATCTACCAGGCAATGGAGATCGCCACAGACAAATGCGTGGACGTCACCAACGTGATCGAGTCCATTATCATTAAATATTCAAAATAGGCCCGGTACGTTGTAAGTACCGGGCCATTAGATCATTGCAGCTCCGCCCCATCCCTGATCTCATCATTGGCATTGACGACGATCTTTTCATGCAGCTGAATATTGCCGAAGACCTCGGTAGAGTCATTCCTGGAATTGCCGGTGACGATGTCCACCCAATGCGCCTTACCCTGCGCCACAGCAACGACGTACTTTTTCTCCTGGGAGGTCACAATGGCTGATGCCGGCACGATGAACGAGCTGGTACCCCTCTTCACCGGTAACATCACTTCCGCATACATCCCTGGCTTCAGCAGCCCCTGGGTATTATTCACATCCACTTCCACGGCCTCGGACCGGTATTTCATATTGAGCGCTCCGGCGCTCCGGCTGATGGTACCCTGGAAGATCTTGCCCGGCAGCGTGCTTACCCTGAAGCCGACGAGCGTATGCCCCGTAAGCTGGTTGCTGTAAATCTCCGGCACGTCGATCACCAGGCGCAGCTTGTTTTCCTGTTGCAGTACCAGCATAGGCCGGTCGTCCGTCTTCAGGTTGGGTCCTACCAGCGCGCCAGGGTGGACATTGCGCTCCGTGATCACGCCTTCGAAAGGCGCCGTCACCGTGAGATAGTTCTTCGTCACTTCCAAAGCCTTGTAATTGGCCATCTCCCCCTGGGCAGTCGCGCTGTCCGCGATCATACGGGCGCGTGCCAGCTCCAGGTCATGCGCCGATACTGTGCCGGGCATTCTATTGGCCTGGACAAGCCGTTCATAATTATCCTTGCTGGCCAGGGAAAGTGAGTAGACCTGCAGGTATTTAGCCCTGGCCGCCTGGTATTGCTGCTCCATCTCCGGAGCTTCCAGGACGATCAGCACCTGTCCTTTCTTTACCTGTGATCCCCTGTCCACAGGGACTTCCTTGACAAAGCCGTTGACCCGGGGATAAATATCCACCATCTCGAAAGGCCGGAGCACGGCCGGGAGATTGACAGAGGCGCCCAGTTGACCGTCCGCCACTTCGCCGGTGACATACCTGTTTTGCGCAGCTTCTTTGACTGCAGGGTCCTTGTCTACAGGTTTTGTTTCAGCCTGGTTGCATGCGGCCATCAATATAACAAGCAGGCCGTAAACAGAATATCTTATCGCGTTCATATACTTAGTTTTTAATTTGGTTAACCTCCGGCATCAGGCTGGGAGTGGAAAAATTCGTTCGCTTTTGTACCATTGCATACACCTGTGGCAGGATCAGCAAAGCGGCCAAAGTGGAAAACACCAATCCGCCGATGACAGCACGGCCGAGTGGCGCCGTCTGGTCGCCCGCCTCGCCCATACCCGAAGCCATGGGGATCATCCCCGCGATCATCGCCAGGCTGGTCATGAGGATCGGACGCAGACGGATAGAGGCGCTGGTGACGGCGGCGCGGGACGCATCCTTATACTCCATCCTTAGCTTTTCCGCATTGGTGACGATCAAAATGGCATTGGCCACCGAGACGCCCGTGGACATGATCATCCCCATATAGCTCTGGAGGTTCAGGGTAGAGCCGGTAAGCAGCAAAGCGATAAGCGATCCCAGGATCACGGCCGGCACAGTCGTCAATACCGCCAGGGACACCTTAAAGGACTGGTAGTTTGCCGCCAGCAGGAGAAAGATCACCACGATGGCAATGGCCAGTCCATTCTGCAGACCACTGAGCGTCTCCACCAATAAACTGGACGTCCCCTTTATCTCCGTAACCAGGCCGCGGGGCGGAGCGCCCAGCTCCTTAATGGCCTGCTGGACCGCCGCCGTCGCGGCGCCCAGGTCTTTTTTATAGATATTAGCGCTCACCGTGACATAGCGGCGAGGCCCGGCCCGGTCATATTCCCCGGGAAGACTGTCGATAGAAAAATTGGCAATATCCTCCAGGACAGGACGGGATTGCCCCTCTACCAACGGTATTTCTTTCAGATCACCTACCTCATGCATGATATATTCAGGCACCTGCACCTGTACCTGGTAAGTATACGAGGTGCGGTCATCCAGCCAGAGGTTCTTTTGCGTATACCGGCTGGAACTGGTGGCGGCCGTCACCGACCGGGCTACATCCGACAAGTTAATACCCATCTGCGCCGCTTTGAAACGGTCCACATTAATATTGATCACAGGAAATTTAAGCGGCTGAGCGATCTGCACATCCCGGAGAAAAGATACTTTACCCAGCCTGTCCACCAGTTTGCCGGCATAGTGTCCGATCTGCTGCATATCCCGACCGGCTACCCGGACCTCGATAGGCGTGGAAGCTCCCTGGCTCATGATCTTTTCTGTGAGATCGATGGGTTCAAAAGAAACTTTCATTTCAGGAAGCTGGGCTGCGATCTTCTTCCTGATCGCATCCTTAAGTTCATCAATATTCACCTTGTATTTCTCATCCAGGTTCACCTGCAATATACCCTCATGCGTACCGCTGTTGAACACATAGAGATTACTGGAGCCGAAATTGGTAGGCACAGGCCCGACAAAGGCCGAGCTGATCGCCACATGTCCGTCCACCATCTTATTTACGATGTCCAATACATCATGTAGCCCATGCTCCGTCACTTCCAGGCGGGTGCCGTCAGGCTCTTTGATCCGCAGCTGGAACTGGCCCGTATTTACTTTCGGCATCAGGTCCTTGCCGATCATGACAAAAGCCAGGCCTGCAAGACCCAGGACCACGAGGAAATACAAGCCCACCGTGATACCCCTGTAGCGCATCAGCGCCTCTATCCTTCGGGTATAGGCCATCTTGAATTGCTGGAACCGGTCGTTCTTTTCCGGCACGGTCTGCTCATTACTACCATGCAGCCCTACCTCATCCACTTCCGCAGTGTCCAGCGCCAGGCCGGCATGCGCATGCTGGTGACCATGACGGTACATGAACTTTTCCGCCTTCAGTATCCAGTTGGAAAGTATGGGCACCAGGGTCTGCGCAAGAAAGTAAGAAGCGATCATGGCAAAGCCAATGGACAGCGACAGCGGCAGGAACATGGCCTTGGGCACGCCTGTCATGATCAGGGCCGGCGCAAACACGGCCAGGATACACAGCAGGATCAATAACAGGGGAAACGATATTTCCTCACAGGCTTCATAGATCGCCTGTCGTTTGGGCTTTCCCATCTCCAGGTGCTGGTGAATATTCTCGATAGTGACGGTAGCCTGGTCCACCAGCACGCCAATGGCCAATGCCAGCCCGCTGAGCGTCATGATATTGATGGTTTGACCCGCCAGCTTCAGCAGCAGCACGGCACTCAGCACTGAGACAGGGATCGTGATGATGACTACCAGGCTGCTGCGCCAGTCCTGCAGGAACAGCAGCACCATCAGTCCCGTCAGGATGGCGCCCAGGAGCCCTTCCGTCATCAGGCTCTTTACTGCATTGATCACAAAGATGGACTGATCGAACTCATAAGAGACATGAACATCTTCCGGCAGCAATGTCTGTATTTCCGGCAGCCTGGCCTTCAAACCTTTCACGACATCCCAGGTGGAAGCGTCCGAAGTCTTTACCACAGGGATATAAACGGACCTCCGTCCATTTACCAGCGCATAGTCGATCGTGATATCCGCTGCATCGCTGACCTTGCCGATGTCCCTGACAAAGACAGTACTATTGCCATTGTTGACGACGGGGATATTGTCAAATGCCTCCACCTTCTGCTCAAGCGAGTTCAGTGTCGTCACATACATGGTATTGTTGATCCTGATATTCCCCGAAGGGCTGATGGAATTGTTTTTCGCAATGGCCGCCACCACCTGGTCAGGGGAAAGATTGAATCCCCTGATCCGCTCGGGATCGATATTGATGATGACAGACCGGGCATTGGACCCAAATGGCGGAGGCGCAGATAAGCCCGGCACGGTAGCGAACATCGGCCGCACCCGCGTCAACGCCAGATCATAAATGTCCTTCAATGGCCTGGTCGGACTGCTGAAGACCAGCTCGCCCACGGGAAGGGAAGAAGCATCAAAACGCACCACTTGTGGAGGCAAAGCGCCGGGAGGGAAGAAGGCCGAGGCCCGATTGACCTGTAATGCCACCTGCGCCGAAGCCTCCGCCATATCCGTCGTTTCATAGAAAGTAAGCTTAATGATACTGATACCCTGGATATTCTTGCTTTCTATATTTTTAATGCCATTGACATAGAGGAACTGGTCCTGCATACGCGTGGCAAAGAACCCTTCCATCTGCTGCGCCGACATACCCCCGTATGGCTCGATCACATAGATGGTAGGCAGGTTCAGTTTGGGAAATATATCTATAGGTATGGTAAAGATCGCCAGCACCGAGAACAGCAGCACCCCAAGGGTGATCACGACCACGGCCACCGGCTTCTTTAGCCCCGAAGACACTAATGACATACAGAAGTTATTTTAAAGTAGATAATAGTTGATAAATGTCACCTCTCGCGTAAGCTTGCTGCACGATGGCCCGCCACACCCCGTCCTTTGTGTTGACGACATCTGTCTGGGCCCTGTTCAGGACATACAATGCATTGGTAACATCGATGATATTGGAAAGACCCGCATTGTATTGCGTCAGCCGCTGATCATAAGCTTCCCTGGCGGCATTCAGCTGCACGGGGATCTCATTGAATTTCTCGATGGCCGTAGTGAGGTTCACCGATGCCTGCAGACTGGCATTGTTCAGCGTCTGCTCCTGCTGCTCATAATTATGAAGGGCCACCTCCGTCTGGTACCGTTGTACGTTTAGCCTGTCCTTTTCCCGCCTGAGATCGAAAAGGTCATAAGTGATGCCCAGCCCAAAGAGGTAGTTGTAGCGCGAAAAGCCCAACCCTGAACCAAGGTCCTTGTTGATGGTCCCGTCCGGTTGAATGCTTGATCCTTTCATCCACCCGGCAGCCAGCACATATAATTTGGGTAAATAGGATCTTCTGATCAGCCGCTCCTTCGCCTGGCTGTTCTCATAGATGGAATGAAAATAGCTGAGAAATGGGTGAGGGGACCTGGCAGTATCCTTATGCTCCGCCGGGCCCAGCGACCCCAGCAACAGGCTGTCATTGCCCTGATCCGGGCTTATAGCCGCAGTGTCTAGCGCCGTCAGCAAAGACAGCTGCACCTTGGACTGACGGAAAGAATTGTAAACATCCATATAGTTGAGCCGTGCCTTGGAATATTCCGCCTCGGCAAGACTGCTGTCGACCCCCGGCCGCAAGCCGCTTATTACATAATTGCGGATAGCCATCCTGATCGTGTCCGCGCGGCGAAGATTCTCCAATTGTATAAGACTGAGCTCATAATTCCTGATGAGGTCCAGGTAGGACTGAAGGACGATCGAGGCGATGTAGAACCGCTCCCTGCCCAGGTCCATTGTATCCACCTTCAGCCGGGAATAGGCTTCCTGTATGCCCGCCTTATAACCCCCGAAATTAGACGCCTGCCATTGCAGGTACGCCACGCCGATATTACCTGAGGACACCGTACCAATATTTTCAGGACGGGCGCTGACGCCGGATACCGAAGGCACAAAGCCGCCGGAAAAATAGGCAGCGCCAAGGTTATTGCTGGTGCCTGCATCCACCTGCTCAAAAAGATCCAGGGAAGGCAAACGCCTGTCCTTAGTCTCCGTAACGGCAGCCATGCCGGACCTTACCTGCGCCTCCCGGGCGCGGATGGATGGATAATTGCGCAGCGCAAGAGATACTGCTTCGTTGATGGACAGCGACTTTACCTGGGCACGCATGGGTTGCCCGGCCAATATAAATACCATTAAAAAAATGCCGGGACAGCACCATCCCGTATTCTTTTTCAATTTATACACGATCATGTTCTCGTTTTTTCAGGGCGAAAAAATGCCCTGCTACAAAAGAATAATTGGAAAAAAGAAGATCTAAAGCTGGATGATCAGCTACAGGAGGGAGGACCCCGGAGAGAAAAATTACCAGTGAACGTACGGGTGCAGCCACCGGGTAAGAAAGGAGAATAATGATGTTCGCAATACGCGAAGTCCGGATGAAGAACAATGGGGCAGTCAGCTACAATACCCTCGCTGAGCAAGGACTTACCATGCCGCTTCTCGCCATGTCTTGTATGATCTGAAGGCTGGCTCTGCGCCAGCAGTGATATGAAATGATGACATTGCCGGGAGGCATGCAGAGAGGAGGCCCCGGACAACGCTGGCAGCCGTACATCAACAGGCTGATGCACGGGCTTTACAAAGCCCGCAATCAGTACCAGCAATGCTATGATAAAAGTATTCCTACCTGCTCTCATCGAAGAGCTAAGGTATAAAATATTACGTTAAGAGGCCGTTATTCCTCCTCGTCTTCCTCGAACTCAAAATATTCCTGCTGCTCTTCTGTCGCCTGCTCTTCGTACAGCGCCTGGAACTTTTCGGCCGTCTCCTGGTCAAACTCTTCCACCAGCTTGAAGACCGCCTCATCCTTGTATTGAAAAAAATCTTCGGCCTGCGGCAGATAGCTGCGCAGTAATACCGCCTCTTTGGTAGTAAGGAGCACCGATATCAGCTCGATATCGGATTCATCATCTACCTGGACCAGGTAATAGGTGTTGGGCTTGAGATCTCCAAAAGTGGCCATGATCGTTCTTTTTAGTCAGTAAAAATCTTTTATTAATGTTATCGCAGCATAAATTCTTTGGTAACATTCTGTTAGGTCTGCGACGCACAGGTGGTGCCGAAAAAACCGTGCCGGACGGATGTTAGGTTGGAATATAAAAAGGAGCGTCCCGGCATGGATGCCGGGACGTGTGCGCAAAATGTAGATCGTTGGATTATTTCTTTGCTTTTGCCTTTGCAGTTTTTTGACGGGTCTTTTTTGCCACGGTTTTTTTCGTGCGCTTTTTCTTGCTGATCTTCAACAGATCACGACTGATAAGCTTACTTACATTCTTTACATGCGTAGCGAGCTTCTTTTCACCTAGTTCCTGTTTGTAATCTGCCAGTGCTCCTGTCAGCTTCTCCACAATCTCCTTCCGAACCTGCTTTTTCTTCGGAAGAACTGCGGCTTCTGTCTCTTGATGACTCATACGAATAACGTTTTTTGATAATAATTAGATAACACAAACTTAATATTAATATAACATACCCAATGTTAAGTTTTCTCGCTCCTGCTGTCCTGACTGCTGACATAATGCTGTCACTAACGGATGTTTACTTTGTCTGACAAACTAAAAAACAGCACCATGTCAACCATCCGGATGTTACTGAAAGAAATGGAGCAGGAAGCCCTCACTACCCGCAAAATGCTGGAACGTGTCCCCTCCCATCACTTTGACTGGCAACCACATAAGAAAAGCATGACCCTGCAGCGCCTGGCGACCCATGTGGCCGAGCTGCCGTCCTGGGTGGAAATGGCCGTGACCACGGACGAGCTGGATTTTGCCCATAACGCCTATGCCCCCGAAGTCGTGGAAGACACTGCCGGGCTGATGGAATATTTTGAGCGCAATCTCGCCAGAGGTCGTGAAAGCCTCGCACAGGCATCCGAAAGCACCTTATCGGAGAATTGGACGCTCCGCAATGGAGACCAGGTCTACCAGGTATCCAGCAAAGGAGAGGTCATCCGCATGGCTTATAGCCAGATCGTGCACCACAGGGCCCAGCTGGGCGTATTTCTCCGGCTGCTGGATGTGCCCATTCCCGGCAGCTACGGCCCCAGCGCCGATGAAGCGGAATTTATGTAGCGGAATTGAATGAAGCCGGCAGGACATTAAAAATTTGAGGACCATTATTGAATAGTTTTTATCAGCGGCAACAGGCGCGCGATCTTCATGCTCACAAATTTTACACGCATGAAATCTACGCTGTCATTCTTCGCTGCCCTGTTGACCTTTGCTTGTTGCCGGAGTCAGGATCTCATTGAGCCGGGAGGTAAAGGATTTAACGAAGCCTGGTTTAAGCCCAGGAGCATTTTCCAGAAATTGACCTGGCTGGACAAAGATGGTAAAATGCTCGGCATGGCTACCCTGCATTGCATAACCAGGATCGATTCGTCCGCCGGCAAACTCATCTATCTCCAGATACGGAATGATGGTAAGAAAGATTCTACCATTACCGAATGGCCCTCCCTCCGTCCGTTGTATACCGCTTCCATCGCGGGGGGACGGACAGAAGTATATGATCACAGGGTACAGGACACCTGTCATTGTTTCGATGATTTCATGGGAGACTACCTGATGGGAGCATTGCCCCTGAAGCCCGGATATCATGGTCAATTCTTTGCCTGCGGGCATGATAAGGTGACAGTTATAATAAAAGAGGTGCGCAGGGATGTATTCATGTCCGGCAATGGCGTGCCCCTGGCGGTTAACCTCGTCATGGCGAATTACAATGGGTTCGACACCATGTACTGGATCGATCCTGCCAGTGGAGAAATATTGAAGTTCATCTTCACGTCGAAGGACGGGAGCGTCTTTATGAAATCGAAGATCTGACCCGTTGGTCTCATCGGGGTTGAAGCTCCACCTGGGCAGGTATACCGAGCTTTTTAGCAAACTGCATGATATCGTCTGCCAGCAATATGGGCCTTTCCATGGCCGCAAAGTGACCACCCTCAGGCATATTGGTCCATTGCTGTATGTTGAAAATGCGCTCGGCATATTCTCTCGGGGCAGGCAGCATATCTTTGGGGAAAATGGCGACGGCAGTAGGAATATTTACCTTTTTCGCGGCGCCCTTGTCACCTCGCATGTCTTGCATCGCCTCGTAATAGATCCTGAAAGCCGACCCTGCAGTCTGTGTGACCCAATATATTGTCAGGTTCGTCAGCAATTCATTCCTGGTAAAACTGTTTTCCAGCTGCCCCCTGGTATCGCTCCACGCATAAAATTTTTCGATCAGCCAGCTTGCCAGCCCGATGGGAGAATCGTTGACCGCATAGGCAAGGGTCTGCGGCTTAGTGCTTTGCAGGATCGCATAGCCGCCTTCCGTCACCTGCCATTGCTTTCCGGCCTGCAGGTATTTTTTCTCTGGCTCGCTGAGATCTTCGGGCTTCAATGTAAAAAGGTGCCGGAAAGGCACATCCGTCAGGTGGATGCCCAGCAGCACCTCAGGGTGATGGATGGCCAGCTGTTCAGTGATGCTGCTGCCCCAGTCTCCGCCATGGGCGATAAACTGCCCATATCCCAGCTCATCGATCATCAATTGGGCAAAAAGATCGGCAACCAGCTCGGGATTCATGCCCGGTTGCCTTGGCCTGTCGGAAAAACCAAAGCCCGGAATGGAGGGCACCACCACGTCAAAGCCTGCCGCTGTCAACAAGGGAATGACTTTCAAGAACCGGACAAAACAATCCGGATAGCCATGTGTCAGCAGGATCGGGGTTGTCCGGCGCCCCTTCCCCTTATGATGGATGAAATGAATGCCAAAGCCGCCGATATCCGCCCGGAAATGAGAGAAAGTATTCAGGTAATCCTGCTGCTCATACCAGTCAAAGCCATGTCCCCAATGGGTACAAAGCTCGTATAAGTATTCCTTATTGGTGCCGTATGCCCAGCCGCTGTCCTCTATTTCGTCAGGCCAGCGGGCTCTTCCCAGGCGTTCTCTCAGATCATCGATAACGAATGGAGAAATGGAAATGTGGAATTTTTGTATTGACATGGGCGCCCATTTAAATGGCTCCATGCAAAAAACAGACCACCCCTGGCAAATGAAGATCAATGACTAACACGCACCAATTCAAACCATTCCAGGCTGCGATCCCGTGTACGGTGATCCAGGAACTCACCGGAAAGCTGGCTTACATGAAAGTTAGGGAACCGCTGCAGCCGGTCCACATGATACCCTTCACGTAAAAGGGTATCCGAAAATGCAGGCCTGACAAAGAAGAGGAGCTGTTCACGGGCCAACAGGGCAGGCAGACTGTCCAGCGGTACACGTCGGACGGGACAGGGTGAATAAAATTCGATGGAAAAATTATCCGGCCCCTTTTCCGGCATGTAGAGGATATTACAGGACGGGAACTGACGACGTAGATAGTCCCCGGCAACCATACCCGCCTGGTAGCGCAGCAACGCGGGGTACAGGCAGCTATTAATGAACAGGAAGACCAGCAATGCCATCCAGTAGCTGCGCCCTGCAGCGGACGTCAGCGGATTGCCGCGGAACCAATAGAAAGGAAGGATCGACAGCGCCAAAAAAACCAGCAGGACATATATCCAGCCGTAAAAATGGAACAGCCAGCAAAGGACAAGCACCAGGGCCGGCAATATGATAATGATGATCCCCTGGACAAGGGTGATGACCCTGATAGCAATTCGGCGCCGGACACTATAAAGATAGGATGCCGTCAATATGGCAAAAAAAGGAAAGAGAATATTCAGATAATGCGGCAGCTGGAAACGGGAAAGCGAGAACATGGCAAAGCTGATGAGGGCCCCGCCTAAAAAAATGCGATCCCCCGGAACAGTTCGGCGGGTGATGCTCCGCAATACCGAAGCATACAACAACAATGACCAGGGCAGGAAAGCCCAGAGCAAAGTATGAAAATAGAAAAAAAGATCTCCACTGCCTTTGATAGGGCCCGTATTAAAAAATCGACCGAACTGGCTGTCCCAGAAGAAGAAACGAATGCCGGACACGCCCGTACGGCCAAATACCTGCGTCTCGGGATGAAGATCGAACTGGACATACAGACAATATAGTTCCGGGATGATGAAAATGCCGGTCAGCAGCAGGGCAAGCCACCACCGGATCGCGCGGAACTGCGCCCATTCTTTGCCTGCTATCCAGTCCAGGACAAAACCACCGCCTATGGTCACCAATACAAACGGCCCCTTGGTCATCATAGCACAGGCGGCCAGCAGGCTGCCGGCAACCAGGTGCCAACCCGGCCTTACCCTGGAAGCCTTATAGAAATGATAGACAGCGCCGATCACCAGCCCCGTGAGATAAGGCTCCGCTCTTACGTCATTGTTGGAGATCACCAGGTGCGCCGCCGAAACATAAATGAGCACCGACAGCTGCGCAACGGCTCTTCCATATATATCCTTTGACAGACGGTGAACATATGCCGCTCCGGCAGCCCAGAACAGCAGGGCCGGTAATTTGTAAGCAAAGCTATTGATGCCGAATATGCGAAAGCTGATAGCCGCCATCCAGAAAGGGAAATGGGGTTTGTCCAGCCAGTCCCTTCCTTCGACACGAAGATGTATGAAATCGCCTGTTTCAGCAATGGTGCGGGCGATCATCGCATAGAGTGCACCATCGGGCTCTATGATGCGGACGAACAAACCACTGGCATTGATCAGTATGCCGGGCGCCAACAGCAGGACAAACCATTTGTTCAGCCACGCTTCCCAGGGAGAGCTATGTGGGTCCGTCATCAATTTGTATTGCTGGCTGCTTTTTTAAACCATCCGGTGAAGTTATATCGATTATCTCTCTTTCTTTCCCTCAGATAGTTAAAGATACGGGACGTGCCAACGCCGGTAAGCCATCCGGTGCAGGCCCCCACCAGCGTATCGAAAGGATAATGCTTGCCGACATAGATCTGCGCATAGCAAATGGCTGCCGCCCAGACATAAAGGCCCCACCATTTTTTTCCACCTAGGGTATGGATGGCAAAATACCAGAAGGCAGCCAGGCCAAAATGATTGGCGGCGTGCGAAGAAGGCATGGAATAAAGGCCCCCGCAATCCCCCAGTAGCCTGATCGTCTGCGCCATATCAGGATCGTGACACGGACGGAGCCGTTCGAAAAAAGGTTTCATCACCTGAGCAGTAAGACTATCCGTGATAGCAAAGGTCAAAAAACTCAGCACGATGAAAGGCAATGCCTGCTGCCCGGCATATCGCAGGGAATAATACAGCATGAATACATAGAAGGGTATCCAGGTATACGGATCACGCAGCATCGGCGCCACCTGGTCCAGCACTTCATGATCTGAGTCATGCTGGATCAGCGTGAATAAAATTTTGTCGATATGATCCAGCCATTCAAGGACGTTCATGGGCGCTGATTTTTATACATATAAAACTAATACGCCAATATAACCACCGGGTTGCCGGTGCATTATTGTTCCGTTAAAAAAAGTGCTTATTACAAGGCATAGGAATTGCTATTGTCAGCTACGATAATATAGACTTAATCTTCCGTTAAACATGCGGTCATACGCCGGGGATACCTTTGATAAACCCATTATCATGAGATGCTTCACACCCTTTCTGACAGCGTTATTTATTTTCTCCGGCGCCGTCGCGCAATCTCCGGAGAGAGGATCATCGCGGCATCTTTTTGTCATCACCATCGACGGCGTCAGATGGCAGGAAATATTTGAAGGCGCAGATCCCCTCCTGGTCTCCAATAATGATTATGTGCAGGATACAGCCCTGACGCGGGAGCTCTACTGGGACTCCACCGCGGATCTCCGCAAACACAGGCTCCTGCCTTTCTTCTGGAATACACTTGCGAAAAAAGGGTGTTTGTATGGCAACCGGGCTTTTGACAATAAGGTTAATGTGAAGAACTTCTACAAGATCTCCTATCCGGGCTATAACGAGATCTTTACAGGACATACGGACGCTTTCATCAGCCCCAACCTGGCTATCAATAACAGCAACACGAATGTGCTGGAATATCTCGATGCTACACAGGAATATCATGGGAAAGTGGCCGTTTTCACCTCCTGGAGCATTTTCCCCTATATATTGAATGAATCCCGCAACGGACTGCCCATCAACAGCGGCTATGAAAAGCTGGGTGAAGAGAATGATCCTGAAGCAGGGCTGATCGACAGCGTGCAGGGAAGTATGCCTGCGTCCCATACCCGGCACGACCAGCTCACCTGGCTCACTGCAAGGGAATATGTCAGGCAGCATCATCCGTCTGTAGTATTCATCGGCCTGGGGGAGACCGACGAATGTGCGCACGCCGGAAGGTATGACCTCTACCTGCAGCATATCGCCGATGCGGACAGGATGATAGCCGAATTATGGTATGCCGTCCAGACCGACCCCTATTATAAGGATAGCACCACCTTCCTCATTACCACCGACCATGGCAGGGGACGGAAGCCCAATAAATGGACCACCCATGGATTTTGGGCAAAAGGGTCGGGAGACATCTGGCTGGCCATGCTGGGTCCCGGTATAGCCCCGGAAGGAGAGCTGAAGGGTAGAGGACAGGTCTATCAAAAACAGCTGGCGGCCACCATGGCTTCCCTGCTGGGAGACCCCTCCGGAAAAGGGCATCCCCCGGGCAGGCCGATCGTCCCGCCCCATCCATTGGAAACCGATAACTTAACACAAAAGCTTTATTCAAAACGGTTAAATAGCCCTATTTTCGCCCCAAATTTAGCTGCATGGGCTTTAACTCAATCGTTCAACTCTTTACCCCTAAAGACCGTGTCTTCTATTCCCTTTTCGAAGAAGTAGCGGAAGGCGTAGGAAGAATGGGGAAACTGATCAAAGAAGTGGTAGCCGAGCCTGATTTTGACAAACGGGCGGCCATCATCTCCCAGGTGGAAGACCAGGAACACGTTAATGACGACCTTACACACCGCGTATTCACCGAGCTGGGCAGGAACTTCATCACTCCTTTCGACCGTGAGGACATCCACTATCTCGCCAGCTCGCTGGATGATATCTGCGATTATATTTACGCCACCACCAAAAAGATCAATTTTTACAAGGTCAATCCTAATGATACAGGCATCCAGAAAATGGCCGACCTGATCGAGCAGGGTACGGCCCAGATCCGGATCGCTGTCCGGGAGCTCCGCAATATGCGGGATATGCGCAAGATCACCGATGCGCTGGTGAAGGTCAACAGCATCGAGAACCAGGCGGATGATATTTTCGATCTCAGCATCGAACGCCTGTTTGAGACGGAGCCCGACGCCAAGGAAGTGATCAAGAAAAGAGAGATCTACCAGGTAATGGAGATCGTTACAGATAAATGCGAGGATGCTGCCAACGTAATAGAGTCCATCATTATTAAATACGCCTGATAGGTTATGAGCTTTCTGGTAATTATTATCATCCTTGCCCTGGTGTTCGACTATATCAACGGGTTTCATGACGCTGCCAATTCCATAGCAACCATTGTCTCGACAAAGGTCCTCACTCCTTTTCAGGCGGTGCTCTGGGCGGCAGTTTTCAATTTCGCCGCTTTTTTCATCTCCCGCTATATCATTGGTGAGTTCAAGATCGGTAATACCATCGCCAGCTCCGTCAATCCCGGCTTCATCAACCTGGAGGTCATCTTTTCCGGGCTGATAGCCGCCATCTGCTGGAACCTCCTCACCTGGTGGTTCGGCATCCCTTCCAGCTCTTCCCACACCTTGCTGGGAGGCTTCATGGGTGCGGCATTGGCCCATGCAGGAGCGCTCTCCAAAGGCGGGATCAATGTCATCAACTATGCCAAAGTGATCCCCACCTTCCTGTTCATTTTCCTGGCGCCCTTCATCGGCATGATCGTGGCTTTTGTCATCACCCTTCTTATCCTGAATATCTGCCGCCGGGCAAATCCCTACCGGGCCGACAATTGGTTCCGCAGGCTGCAGCTGGTGTCCTCAGGCCTGCTGAGTCTGGGTCACGGAGGTAATGACGCGCAGAAGGTCATGGGTATCATTGGGGCAGCCATGATCTTTTATGAGAGATCCAAAGGGAACGAGATGACTTTCACTCATTTTGTGGACACAAATATGTGGGTGCCGCTGGCAAGCTTTTCAGCCATTGCCCTTGGCACCATGAGTGGCGGCTGGAAGATCGTGAAGACCATGGGCACAAGGATCACGAAAGTCACGCCATTGGAAGGTGTCGCCGCTGAAACAGCAGGCGCTGTCACCTTGTTCCTCTCTGAAAAACTCGGTATCCCCGTCAGCACAACGCATACCATCACAGGCTCCATCATCGGGGTGGGCGCTGTCCGCCGCCTGTCAGCAGTACGATGGGGTGTTACTATCAGCCTGCTGTGGGCCTGGATCCTGACGATCCCCGTCAGCGCCCTGCTGGCCGCCGTCGTTTATTTCTTCATCCACCTGATACGCGGCTGATAGCGCAAACGTTTGAAGCAAACGATTGACCCAAAGACGAATTATTGATGGTGGGTTAACAATTCTTTGCTATTTTCGGGGGATTATTTTAACCATCCCCAATTGAGGAACTATGAAGGGAATAATTCTGGCCGGAGGATCCGGCACGCGTCTGCACCCGATCACTTACGCCATCAGCAAACAGATCATGCCCGTATATGACAAACCCATGATCTATTACCCGCTGTCCACCCTGATGCTGGCCGGCATTCACGAGATCCTGATCATTTCCACGCCACACGATCTGCCGCTCTTTAAAAAGTTATTCGGGGACGGATCACAGCTGGGCCTGCAATTCTCCTACGCCGAACAGCCATTGCCCAACGGGCTGGCGCAGGCTTTCGTCATCGGCGCGGAATTCATCGGGAAAGACCCGGTAGCCCTCGTGCTGGGCGATAATATATTTTATGGCGCCGGCCTCGGCAAACAGCTGGAAAAGAATGCCAACCCCGAAGGCGGCATCGTATACGCTTACCAGGTCAGCGATCCTGAACGCTATGGTGTCGTAGAGTTCGACAAAGACAACAAAGCCATCTCTATTGAAGAGAAGCCGTCAAAACCCAAAAGCAACTACGCGGTGCCGGGCCTTTATTTCTATGACAATGAAGTGGTAGGCATCTCCAAAAGCCTGAAACCTTCCCCCCGTGGAGAATACGAGATCACCGACGTCAACAGAGAATACCTCCGGCAGGAAAAGCTGAAAGTATCCATCCTGGATCGCGGCACAGCCTGGCTGGATACAGGCACCTTCGACTCGCTGATGCAGGCTTCCCAGTTCGTACAGGTCATAGAACAAAGACAAGGTATCAAGATCGCCTGTATCGAAGAGATCGCCTACCGCAAAGGCTTTATCGACAGACAGCAGCTGGAAAAAATGGCGCAGCCGCTGCTGAAGAGCGGATATGGCCAATACCTTATTAATCTGATTCATTCATAAACCCCCTGTAATTACCCTCGCTTATGGAGAAAATTCTTGTCACTGGCGGATGCGGCTATATAGGCAGTCATACGATCGTAGACCTCATTGCAAACGGATTTGAAGTTATTTGTGTAGACAATAATGTCCGCAGCTCCCCCCGGATCCTGGAGGGCGTGGAAAAGATCACGGGCAAAAAGATCAAGAATTACAAAGTGGATCTTTGCAACTACGATGACACCTTTGCCATCTTCCAGGAAAATGAGAACATAGCAGGCATTATCCATTTCGCCGCTTACAAGGCAGTGGGAGAATCCGTGGAACAACCCCTGATGTACTTCGAGAACAACCTGATGTCGCTGATCAACCTGCTGAAATGCGTACAGGAATTCGATATCCCTCATTTTGTATTCTCTTCATCCTGCACTGTATATGGCAATCCAGACGTGATCCCCGTGACGGAAATGACGCCGCCCAAGCCGGCCGAGTCGCCATATGGCTATACCAAACAGATGGGGGAGCAGATCATCAATGAATTTTCAAAATCCACGAAAACCACGAAGAGCATCCTGCTGCGCTATTTCAATCCCGTAGGCGCGCACCCTTCCATTCTCATCGGAGAAATGCCCATCGGCAGACCCGCCAACCTGGTACCGGCCATTACACAGACAGCCATCGGCAAGCTGCCGCAGATGACCGTTTATGGCGATGACTATCCCACCCGGGATGGCTCCTGTATCCGCGATTTTATCCATGTCTGCGATATTGCACATGCCCATACCCTGGCCATTCAATATATGCTGAACGGGAAAATGGCCAAAGCGGCTGAAGTATACAACCTGGGGACGGGCAATGGCGTCACCGTACTGGAAGCCATCCGTGCTTTTGAAAAGGTCAGTGGAGTAAAGCTGAATTACCAGATCGGCCCTCGCCGGCCGGGGGATGTAATAGCTATCTACGCCAACAACGACCTGGCTAAACGGCAGCTGGGCTGGCAGACGGAATTCGGACTCGAAGATATGATGTCCACCGCCTGGAAATGGGAGCAGAAATTAAAGACGGACGAGAAGTTCTTCAACGGAAAATTTTCCGAGCTGAACTAAAATTTTGCCGTTAATTTGCATCACCAAACTAGGGCCCCGGCCCTTACAATTCTATTTTAATAATTTCTCAATTCTGATTCATGTTAAAAGAGATTCAAGTCAGTGGCAATAAGGACACAAGAAGCGGCTTTGGAGACGGCATTGCGGAAGCAGCACGTAAGAACCCGAATATCGTAGCGTTGACGGCCGACCTGGCTGGCTCGATGAAGCTGAATCAGTTCATGAAAGAATTTCCCGAAAGATTTGTGCAATGCGGCATTGCAGAAGCCAATATGATCGGCATTGCGGCCGGGTTGACCATCGGAGGTAAGATACCTTATACCACCACATTCGCCAATTTCTCCACAGGCAGGGTTTACGACCAGATCCGCCAGTCTGTGGCCTATTCCGGCAAGAATGTAAAAATATGCGCTTCCCACGCCGGCGTTACCCTCGGCGAAGACGGCGCCACCCACCAGATCCTGGAAGACATCGGCTTAATGAAAATGCTGCCCGGCATGTCCGTGGTCGTCCCTTGCGACTATGCCCAGACAAAGGCAGCCACCATGGCTATCGCTGACTATGTCGGCCCCGTATACCTTCGTTTCGGCCGCCCGGTATGGCCCATCTTCACCGACAAGCTCCCCTTCCAGCTGGGCAAGGCCCAGATCTTCTCCGAAGGCACCGATGTCACCATTTTCGCCTGCGGCCATCTGGTATGGAAAGCAATAGAAGCCGGCCGCATCCTGGAAGAAAAAGGCATTTCCGTAGAAGTTATCAATATACATACGATCAAGCCGCTGGATACCGCCGCAGTGATCAAATCCCTTCAGAAGACCCGCTGTGCCGTGACAGCCGAAGAACATAATATCATCGGCGGATTGGGCGACGCCATTGCACAGGTGGCCGCTCGTAATCTTCCCACACCTATCGAATACGTCGGTACGAACGATACTTTTGGCGAAAGTGGTACTCCCACCGATCTGCTGAAAAAGTACGGCCTGGATACCCCTAATATCGTGGCAGCAGCCGAAAAGGTCATAGCCAGGAAAAACAAATAAAGAAGATGCCTATGGGGGTGACGATCCATGATGCGGAATTACTAATTCAGTTCAGAAGCCCTGACACCAAAGAGAAGGCCTTTACTGCTATTATAAAAAAATACCAGGAAAAGCTCTATTGGCACGTACGCCGTATGGTAGTCGACCACGAAGACGCCAACGACGTATTGCAGAATGTATTCATACGTGTATGGAACGGCCTGGAGAACTTCCGGGAGGACAGCCAGCTCTATACCTGGCTTTACAGGATCGCCACCAATGAATGCCTCAGCTTCCTGGAACAGCAAAAGAGGAAATCGGCCCTTCCCATGGACGAATCAGAATCAGGCCTGAGTAACAAGCTGGTAGCAGACAAGCATTTTGATCCCAACAAGCTGGAATGGAAACTGCAGCTCGCAATCCAGCAACTTCCTGAAAAACAACGACTTGTATTCAATCTAAGATATTACGATGAGATGCCCTACGAGGAAATGAGCCGGGTGCTGGAAACCTCAGAAGGCGCACTGAAGGCATCTTATCACCATGCTGTGAAAAAAATTGAGGATTATATCCTGAATCATTAAACTTTAATTACCTCACGGGGTCTGAAAAGTACATGCAATCGAAGAAAGAAATATTGGAGGAATTGGGGCAGCTGAGCATGATAGTCGCCGGCATCAGCCGGCAGATGCCTTTTGAGGTACCGGAAGGGTATTTCCTGGGGTTTCCTGAAAACATGCAACGCCGCCTCGCTGAGGATGCTGCGGATGCGGACCTGGCTCCCGAATGGGGGAAAGGGCCCGCTTTCAGTGTCCCTTCCGGCTATTTCGAAGGGTTCGCATCCCGGATGATGGACAAGATCAAGGCGGAGCTGGGGGAGCAGCCCCTTGACGAGTCTAATGACTTATCTGGTGAGGTAAGCGCAGAGCTGGCTGCAATCTCTCCTTTCCTGAGCCAAATGGGCAAAAAAACACCTTTCCGGGTGCCCGCAGGATATTTTGAGACCCTGGAAGCAGCCCCCGTGATCCCGGAAGAAACCCTCTCCCCCCTGATGGCCGGATTGAAAAGCCTGCCAACTTATCAGACGCCGGAAGGATATTTCGAGACATTCCCGGCAGTCCTGTCAGCCAGGATACAGCCGGCCATCGCCAGCACCGCCAAGGTGGTTTCCATGAGCAGCAGGAGGAAAGTATGGTGGCAATATTCAGCAGCAGCCGTGATCGCAGGATTTATCTTTTCCATTGGATGGCTGCGCCTGCACACACCCGTTAACAAGCCCGGATTGACTGGCCCCGACGTGACCCAGGGATTGGCCAAAGTCAGCGACCAGGATATTGAGAGCTATCTGGATAACCAGGACAATCATGTCGCACAGCTCCAGCAGGATGACGCCGTCGGCAACAGCATAGCTTCGTTGGAGTTCTCGGACAATGATATAAAAAGTTTTTTAGGGGATCTTTCAGACAATGAATTGACACAGTACATGGAAGAGCATGGGGATCTTAAAGGTTATCCAACGAATTAAGAGCGATCATGATTAAAAAAATACTATCCGTATTAATCTTACTTGGCTGGTTCGCCCTGCCTGGCTTGGCCCAGGTGGGAAAGCAGCAGCGTCCCGGCGCTGCACTGGAAGCCATGAAGATCGCTTTTATCACCAAAAGGCTGGACCTCACTCCTGAAGAGGCCGAACGCTTCTGGCCTATCTATAACCGGTATGCCGCCGAGGTCAGACAAGCCTATATCGTTTACCGCGACCGTCAAAACGAGATCGAGCTGGACGAGGCCCTCCTCACTATCAGGAAAAAGTATAACTCCGAATTTTTAAAGGCACTCTCTCCTGAAAAGGTCAACCAGTTCTTCCGGGCCGAAAAGGACTTTGCCGGCTTCGTACAAAAGGAAATGCAGCGACGACAGATGCAGCGACGACCGTTCGGCGGCAAGTAGCAATCCCACAATAGACCGCTTTATTTTACTTATTTACCGATTAATTTTATTGGAGGGTGGCCTATTACCGATATTTGAATCTGGTGTTTTTCATAGGTTAGCAACGGCCGGCTCTTTCCAGGGCAGGCCTTCTTTTTAGCTATAAGCTGGCAGCCAGGTAGGGTGTTTTAATATCATGGTAAAAAAGGAACGTCCACCCCTCCTTCCTCCCCGCTTCCCACCACTGCTGCCTGAGCTCCATCGCCTTCTTCCCGTCATAATCATACTTCGCCACAAAACGGCTTTTCATCTGTTGCAGCTGAGGCGCCACATCACCCCCGAAAAATACCTTTTCCCCCCCATCCACGATCCAGAACACCTGGTGCCAGGGACAATGCGCTCCCGTCACTTCATATTTGATGTACCCATCCAGCACGCCATTGCCGTCCAGGAAAACAACTTTCGGAGAATCCTTCAGCAGGTCCAGCTCCTCCGTAATGTAAGAGGCAGGTCCCTTCTCATAAGCATATTCCAGCTCCTTGCGCTGCACATAATAAGTGGCATCGGGAAAGGACAGCGTTCTGATACCGGGACGGCCTTCCACCTCCCTGCTCATACCTCCCGCATGATCCTTATGAAGATGGCTCATCAATACTTTGGTAACCCTGGCCGGATCAATGCCCGCCGCCCGCAGATTGCGATGGATCTGCAGCTCGCCGTCTATCTCAAATCCCAGTCCTGTATCCACCACCAGGATATCCTCAGCGCTGATGATCGCGAAAGGCTGCACTTCCACCAGCAGGCTTCCGACAGGTCGCTGTTGCAGATCATCCTTCTCCGTATCAAAAGGGATGAACAGCTTACTCTTATCGATGGTGAAAGCGCCTTCGGACAAAGGAATGATCTTCATGCTGCAAAATTAACCTAATACTACCTATCTTAATACCATCTGCCTGTCCGCATCCAGGCGCACCAGGATAAACAGCATGACACTGAAAGTGAGCAGGCTCGTCCCCCCATAGCTGACAAACGGAAGGGGTATCCCGATAACAGGGGCCAGACCAATGGTCATACAAACATTGATGACGATGTGAAAGAATAGTACGCTGGCCACGCCATAAGCATAGCAACGACTGAACACGCTTCGCTGTCGCTCGGCAACCGAGACGATCCGCATGAGCAATAAGGTATAGATACCTAAGAACAGGATACTGCCAATAAAGCCAAACCCCTCCCCGATGGTACAGAAGATAAAGTCGGTTTTCTGCTCCGGCACGAAATCATACCGGGTCTGGGTGCCTTTCAGCAACCCCTTCCCTATAAGGCCTCCGCTGCCAATAGCGATCTTGCTCTGCTTGACGTTGTAGTTGTTGTCCTTCTTTTTACCTTTCTGCTCATTCTCCAGCGCCGCTTCGGTAGCCTGGTCTTTTGGAACATAGTCCTTTCCAATGGCATCATAGATCCGTTTCACCTGGTAAGGCTTGAACACGTGATCGAAGACAAAAGGAACGACAAAACGTTGCACCCCCACACAGACAAACCAGATGCCCGCGATCAGGAACAGGATGCTCCGGCTGCGCTTCACCTGCCTGCGCAGGATATAAATGGCCAGTAACGCGATCAACGTGAGGATAATGGCCAGCGTATTCGGCTCCAGCAGCAGCGTCGCCACTACCAGGACGGAAAAGCTAAAGCCGATCACCAGCACGGAAGCCGGCAGACCTTCCCGGAACATCACCAGGAAAAAGGAGAAATACACCAGTGAAAGGCCCGTTTCCTTCTGCATAATGCTGAACATGGCCGGGACCAGGGCAATGGCGGCAGCGATCAGCTGACTGCGGGGCCGGGTAAAATTAGTATCTACCCTGGATAAATATTTCGCCAGCGCAAGGTTCACAAAAAGTTTGCAAAGGTCAGCCGGTTGCAGCTGGAAGGCACTGCCGAAGCGAATGATCGACTCCGTTCCCTTTACTTTGGAGTGAAAGGGAAATACCAGCAGCAAAAGGAAAATGCCAAAAGCATAGCCCAGGTTAGCCGTAGCCGTGAAAAATTTGCTATCCGTCAGCAGGATGAATGTGCCGATGATGCCTGCGAGGATAAAGAACAGCAGCTGGCGGCTATAATCCGTTTTCAGGGAGATAAAGCCCTGTATGATATTTTCACCTTCATGATAGGAGGCGGCAAAAATGCTGGTGACCCCGATGGCGCAGAGGATAAACCAGATCCAGACCAGGCTCCAGTCTACACCTTTAGATATGGTAGGGTTACGTTGGCTCATAATTATGGTTGGGTGGAATCCCCCTTCTGATCCGATGGTTTTTTAATAGTCGCAGACGGCCTGCGGCTTTCCCCCGTGTCCGGCCTGCGGTGTACTACTGGCGTATCGGGCTTTCGACGTACGGCTGGCGAATCCGGCAGCCCAGGGGCACGGCGTCCCGAATCCTGTCTTGGCACAGCTGCCGGGACTGACGGAGCCACCGGCGCCAGTCTGGGCATCAGGGGCTTGTATCCCGGCATCTTCCGGATATTCTGCAGCAAAGGATTTTTCGAACCTTCAGAAGTATCCAGCAGGAAAGCGCGATTGGCATGATCCAGGTACTTCATGATCCTGGTGCTGTCACCCGTCAGGCGTGCCCAGTCGGCCGCACGGGTAGAGTCGGCCTTGAATTGAAGACGCACAATATATTTAGGCATCAGATTCTGGCTTGCGATCCTGTTCACTTCCGGCAGCCGTTCGTTCCGCAGTGTATCGTTCAGGTATTTCTCCACGATGAACGAGCCGATGGGCGCCGCCTGGGCGCTGCCATATCCTCCATTCTCCACGATGACGGCCACCGCGATCTTTGGATTTTCCCTTGGAGCAAAGCAGACGAACCAGGAGTGGTTATGCAATTTGACGATACGGCCGTCCACGACCCGTTTGTTCTCCGCCGTACCGGTCTTCCCACACATGGTGATGCCGGGGATCCGGGCAGACCGTCCAGTGCCTATCTCTATCACATCCTGCATTCCACTGCGCACCACTTCAAAAACATCATCGGAAATATGCGATACGGGCTCATGCTTCTCGTGGAAACGATTCAGCAGCGTGTCATCCTCCTGCGCGCCTTCTATATCCTTTACAAAATGCGGCGTATAGTAATAGCCTTTATTCGCCACGATACACATGGCATTGGCCATCTGTAATGGCGTGACCAGCATTTTATCCTGACCGATCCCCATGGTCACCATCGTACAGGAATTCCAGCTGTGATTGTATTCCTTATCATAAGCAGCCGTATCCGGGATATTGCCCCCATCCTCACTTGGAAGGTCAACCCCGATACGATGCCCTAACCCAAACTTATTGACATATTCCTTCCATTTCATCAGCCCCAGCCGTGTGCTGTGATATGCAGGATTATCGATCGTGAGCCGGAAAGTATTACAAAAAAAGGAGTTGCAGGAATGCGCTATCGCGAGCCGTAGATTAGCCGCATGACCGGGAAATTTCTCGTCGCATCTCACAGGCTTGCTGCAGCCATAATAATTGCCCAGGCAGCCAATGCCGCTGGAAGGATCGATCACCCCCTCGTCCAGGCCGATCAGCGCCTGTATGGGCTTATAAGTGGAACCGGCCGGATATAGCCCCTTGATAGCCCTGTTCAGCATGGGCCCCGAAACATCCAGCGCCAGCTTCGCATAGTTGGTCTGCTTATCCGGACCGGTCAGCGAATTCGGATCATAGTTCGGCCCGGATGCCATGGCCAATATCCCCCCGGTGGAAGGTTCCAGGGCGACAATGGCCCCTGTCTTGCCCGCCAGCAACCTTTCCGCCAGCTGCTGCAAGTCGATATCCATGTAGGTACGGAGATTCTTACCGGCAATAGCGGGCGTATCCAGGTCAGCGTTGCCATAGCGTCTCACCAGCCTGTTCTTATTGTCCTTCAGCCAGAATTCAATACCCCGCTGCCCCATCAGCGCTTTCTCATAATACTGCTCGAGGCCCGATCGGCCCACATAGTCACCCAGCTGATAGTAATTGTTGGACCGCCGCAAAATGGCTGAATCCACCTCCCCAACGTAACCCATGATATGGGCCGCCGCATTATAAGGATAGACCCTCACCGGCCGCTCCTGCAGGTTGAATCCGGGGAACTTCCAGATATTCTCTTCCAGCCGGGCATACATCTCCGGGGGCAGCAGATCCTCGAAAATAGTAGGCCGGAAAGGCCCGTTCTTGGCTTTTGCATCCAGGACACGGCTGCGGAACTCGACCGAATCAATACCGATCAGCTGGCACAAATAAGCCGTATCGATATTTTTCACCTGCGCAGGGGTGACCATCAGATCATACAGGATCGTATTGTTGAGGATCGCTTTACCCTTGCGGTCATAAATGATCCCCCGGGAGGGATAAATGCTTTTCCGGAACAGGGCGTTCTCCTGCGCCTGCTGTTTATACTTCTTGGAGATGATCTGCAAGTGGAATAATTGCGCCGCGATGATCAGGAACATACCCGCAAATATGAGGCGGACAACATTGCTACGGGACTGGTTAAATACAGACATAAAATTAGCACCAAGGGAACTACCAACGGGTTACAAAGTACGGTATATTAACGCTGATCGCCTAAAAATCATTGCGAACGCCGGACTATCATTTGAAATATTCGTCCCGGGCCTAGATCGTATTTGTCCTGAATTTCTGCTTGCGGAAAAACAGCAATTCTGTCAGCAGCACCAACAGGAGGCTGACAGCCGTTGAAGCAACGACCTTACCCAAAAAATACAGGAAAGATCCAAAGCGCATCCATTCCAGCAATACCAGCCATGTATGATGAAGAAAGGTCAGAACGATGACATAAGTGGCGTAGGGCGCCCATCCCATACTGACGATGGAAGGAGAAATATAGTTCTTGTCGGCACCTTCCTG